>Ga0307378_10000005_pt1 | contig 476398 bp, 449 predicted proteins | sample UN1MG_FD_202238 | JGI IMG/M metagenome (GOLD analysis project Ga0307378, IMG submission 202238) | Soil microbial communities from Risofladan, Vaasa, Finland - UN-1 | ecosystem: Environmental > Terrestrial > Soil > Coastal area > Acid sulfate soil | place: Finland: Risofladan, Vaasa... | reverse complement strand
AGAACCCCAGCCATATCTACGATGATGGCACTTACACTGTAAGCCTGACGGTGACCGATTCCCATGGCTGCAGTGATACCGAGACCAAAGAAGAGTACATTACGTCGAACGAAGGGCCGACGGCAGACTTCTCGTCCAATGCCACGAGCTGCTGTGACCCACTTTCGGTACAGTTTACCGACCTGTCTACGGCTGGAGATAACGCCATCGTCTCGTGGTACTGGGAATTCGGCGATGGAGACACGAGCACCGCCGAGAACCCCAGCCATATCTACGATGATGGCACTTACACTGTAAGCCTGACGGTGACCGATTCCCATGGCTGCAGTGATACCGAGACCAAAGAAGAGTACATTACGTCGAACGAAGGGCCGACGGCAGATTTCCTTTCCGATGTCAGAAGCTGCTGTAACCCGCTAACAGTGAATTTTACTGACGCGTCTACGGACGGAGACAACCCCATCGTCTCCTGGAGCTGGGACTTTGGTGATGGCGATACATCCACCGCCGAGAACCCCAGCCATACCTACGACACGCCTGGCACCTACAACGTCACCATGACGGTGACCGATTCCCATGGCTGCAAGGATACGGAGACCAAGGAGGCCTACATTACCTCAAACGAAGGGCCGACGGCAGATTTCTCGTCCAATGTGACCAGCTGCTGTGAGCCTCTAACGGTACAGTTCTCCGATAACTCCACGGCCGGGAGCAACCGCATCAAATTCTGGGAGTGGGACTTCGGCGATGGCGATACGAGCACCGACCCGAGCCCGAGCCATACTTACGCTGCTGGTGTTTACACTGTAACCCTGACGGTGACAGACGAGCATGGCTGCAGTGATGACGAGACCAAGATCGAGTACATTACCTCCAACGAGGGGCCGGTGGCAGACTTCACTTCCGATGTCCAGAGCTGCTGTGACCCTCTGACTGTGTACTTTAGCGACGCGTCTACTGCCGGAGACAACCCCATAGTCTCCTGGGAGTGGGACTTTGGCGATGGCGCTACTAGCACCAGCCAGGATCCCACCCACACCTACGACACGCCTGGCACCTACACCGTCACCCTGACCGTGACCGATGAGCATGGCTGTATTGATACCGAGACCAAGGAGGCCTACATTACTTCAAACGAAGGGCCAACGGCAGCTTTCTCGGCCATCCCCACCAGCGGCTATGCCCCGCTTACGGTGCAGTTTACCGACGAATCTATTGCTGGAGACAACCCCATCGTCTCCTGGGAGTGGGACTTTGGCGATGGCGGCACGAGCACCTTCGAGGACCCCAGCCATACCTACAACAGTGCTGGCACTTACACCGTCACCCTGACCGTAACCGATGAGCATGGCTGCACCGATGATGCCACCACTAATGTGGTGGTAACGGTTCCTAAAGTTACGCCTCCCGCTGGTGGTTGTCCTGCGCTCAAAGAACTCACGGTGGACTGGGAAGGAAATAACACCACGGAGCCTCTTTACAGCAATGACCGGCTAGCGGTAGACTTGCTAGGGCCTAGCCCCGATGGCAGTCACAACTTGCTGCTAGAGCGGGGGACTCACGCACCCACTGTTTATGAAAAGACATATTACCTGATAGTAATCAGAGAGCTTGAGGAAATACCTCCTGTTCCAGAGAATACTGTGGCGCTTGTGGCTTTTAACATAACTCCTCCGGGCGCTGGTTTCGACAAGGATATTTTCCTGACACTGGGCTTGGATGAATTGCAATTGCCCGAGAATGCTCTAAATGTAACCATGGCTTATTATGATGATGTTAATGGAGTCTGGGTATTCCTGGAGAGTGAAGCAGGCGGACCAAATGGCGTGGCAGAACTGACTTTATCTGCGCCGATAAACCACTTCAGTATTTTTGGCGTACTGGCTGAGCTTGGCTCCACACCTACCCCACCTGCCCATTTTGTGTCCAGTGGCTTGAGCATCGTGCCCAGCGTGGAAAAGACCACCTTCGTGACCAAGACCGGGGAAAGCGTTACCATTACCGCCAACGTAGCCAACGACGGCTGGCAGGAAGGCCCCTATGATGTTGAGCTAAAGCTAAATGGCCAAAAAGTAGATACCAAGACAGTGACACTGGGTGCTGGACAGAGTAAGCAGGTGAGTTTCACCGTATCCGAACTAGATTACGGACAGTATGAGGTGGAGGTTGCCGGGTTGAGTGGTGATTTCACGGCGTCACGAACCATCACCTGGTGGCTTATCATTGTCATAATAGCCGCGATTGGTTTGATTATCTGGGGAGTGGTCTGGGGAAGAAGAAGGCGCAAGGCACAGCAAGAAGCATAGAAAGATAAAACGGGGATAGCCGAGCCTCAGGCTCGGTTATCCCCCCTCCCCTTTCACCCTACCAAATCCGGTTAAGTATAGACGTGGAATAGCTTTATAGCAAGGAGATTTGGCTAGGAAAAATTGCTGGCTGTGTGCCTATAAGTTAGGTGGTAACAGCGGTAAACACCATAATCATAAGGAAATCATTCGCCAGAGGTTAGATAAATTGGTGGAAAAAAAGAGGACAACAGACATAAAGCGCGTATTAGCTCTCGTCATTCTTGTCTCGCTGGTGGCGTTGCTAATAATTACTTCTGGATGTGTAGCAGTTGGAGCTCAAACTAGGGAGCCTTATACCTATTCCTCTGAGATTTACGATGCCTCTAAGGTTTCGCCAGCAACTGAGCAGGAGGTTCTGGATTTTCTGGCTCGAGATTCCACTGATGAAAATTTGTGGAGAGAGGGGATCTATGAGTGTGGACATTTCTCCGCTGATGTCTGGTGGAATTCCTATATGCAAGGACTGGAAGCCTGCATGGTCTGGGTAAAGCGTATGAAATGGGGTCAGGAACAACTTCACTGGGTAGTTAAGTTTCACATTGAAGACGAAACTCAGAACTATTGGCTCTGGGTAGAGCCATCAAGTGATGAGGTTGTTGACGAAGACGACTACGCAATCCAGGACACTTTTTGCGGAGAGGAAGCTTTCAATCTTTGCAAAACTTGGTGGGAGGAAAGCCTTAGCTAGGTCAAAGCTTGCCCATTACTCTCCTTCCTTGATAATCTCAAACAGCTTTTCCGAGCTCTCTAGATGGTCAATATATAGAAGGCCATCGAGATGCTCAATTTCCTGTTCAAGAGCCTGAGCCAGAAGCCCTTGTGCTTTGAGGCGAAATTCCTTACCGTATCGGTCTTTCGCTTTGACTTTCACTGTTACCGCCCTTTTTATTTCCCCCAAGTAGCCAGGTATGGATAAGCAGCCTTCCTGAACTATTCGCTCACCCTCCTTTTTTACTATTGCGGGGTTAATTAGAGTGATGAGTTCTTGTTCTGGCACCTCTATGACTGCTACGCGGAGCAATACTCCTACCTGCGTGGCAGCGAGGCCGGCTCTGTTTGGGTCAGCGCGTAACGTATCAATCATGTCATCGATTAACTTCTGAATGGAGTCATCGATTTTGGTTACTCGTTTGGCCTTTTGCCGCAACACAGGGTCGGGCAAGGTGCGAATCTCTAAAACTGCCATGCTTCCTCTGAAAATGCGCCTGGATTTTTATCCCATACGGATTATATCACTGCTTGCTGACTAAAATCACCTTAAATATTCGAGATTGATTCGTAACGTCTCTCTGTCATGCAAGCCTTTTTGCCTCTATCATTCTGAGCATAGTGGCTGTGTTGGGGGATACAGGGGAAAACAATTGACCTTGGTCGGGGCTGCGATGTAAAATCAGTCTGAAAGTAATCTATGAAAGGGGAGACAAATGGCAAATCAAGACGCTGTTCGACTGGATATTGAAGATAGTATTGCCACAGTGCTGCTGAACCGACCGGAGGCATTGAATGCTTTTAACAAGGAGGTCTTATTAGGGCTTCAACAAACAGCACAGGCTATCAAGGAGAACCCTGAGGTCAGGGTTATTATCATGACCGGTGCCGGTGATAGGGCATTTAGCGCCGGGCTGGACTTGAAGATGGTGGCCTCCGGGAGCGGCCCCACGGAAATTGTTCCCAGTTACCGGCAGGGCTATGATTCCCTGTACAACTTGAAGATGATATTTACCATGTACGAAGAGCTGGCCGCACCGGTTATCGCTGCCATAAACGGGTACTGTTTAGGAGCAGCCCTGGAACTCATTCTTTGCTGCGATATACGCCTGGCTTGTGATACTGCCGTATTCGGGCTTCCTGAGATTCAGTTGGGGGTTATCCCTGACCTGGGAAGCACGCAGCGGTTACCCCGGATAGTGGGAACTGGCATTGCTAAGGAACTGATTCTTACCGGACGGAGAATCGACGCTGCCGAAGCGCTCCGGGTTAGGCTGGTAGATCATGTATATCCCAAAGACCAGCTAATGGTTGAAGCCAAGAAGCTGGCCGAAGAAATAGCCAAAATCAATCCTCGCCTTATTCAGGGTGCCAAAAGAGCGACTACTCTTGCTCTGTCGACCCCACTTGATATAGGGCTTCGCATGGAGACCGACATATGTCTTGGCTCAGGTAGTGGTGCCGAAATGGGTGAAGCCGCCCAACAGTTTACCAGGAAAGAGGCTGACCCGCCCACATAACATCTGATTGCCTGCCGCCTCAGCCAGACGGTCAGCAGTACTGTGCATCGTTAAGAATGGTCGTTGATTGCCCTCCACCAAAAAGAGGTTTTTAGACAGCGTGCATCCCATATTCAGCGAAGTTGTCCTCAGAATTAGCCAGTAGTATAGATTTAGTTAAGGCAAAGGAGCGGATAAGGTTGCCGGAAACTTTGCATAGATGTGCGTGCTCTCCTTGCAAGCAGAGCGGTTGATTCAGGCATGGCTAATCGCTATACTAAGGTAAACACTGATGAGTTATACCCTCACTGTCGAGAGTCTTGACAGCGTTACTTCTTCCTGGGACAAGTTGCGTCACTGTTTAAAGTGGGGCTCCATTTTCGTTTTACCTGCCTGGCTGAAGGTCTGGTGGGAAGCATTTGGCAAGGGGGCTGAATTGTATGTACGAACGCTGCGGCAGGGTGAGAAAATCATCGGCTTTGCCCCACTTCTAGTGAATAAGGAAACGGCTTCTTTTATCGGGAGCGCCGACGTCTGCGACTATTTGGATTTCGTTATTACCCTGGGAAGAGAGAGGGATTTCTTCAAGGTACTGCTTGATGATTTGAGAGAGAGGGGTATAAAGAAGCTGGACCTGAGACCTTTGCGGCCCGATTCTACCGTGCTCACTCAACTCGTAAGTATCGCCCAGAACCGAGGGTATGAGGTTACCTGCCGTTCTGAGGATGTTTCTCTGGAACTAGATTTACCTACTACCTGGAATGAATACCTGGCAATATTGAAGAAAAAGCAGCGCCACGAAGTTAGGCGGAAGTTAAGGCGGTTATGGGAGGCTGGCAATGTAGAACATCGCTGTGTTGAGGCCGGTCGGGAGGTTGAAGATTATCTGGATATTTTTTTGAAGCTCTTTTCATTGAGCAAGGATGAGAAAGCCAGCTTCATGAATCACAAGAGAGAATCGTTTTTCAGGTCACTGGCTAAGGCCATGGCTGAGATTGGGCTATTGAGGCTAGGTATTCTACAGCTGGACAAGGTACCGGCGGCGATGACTATAGGTTTTGACTACGATGGCTCGCACTACCTCTATAATAGTGCCTATGACCCTCAATTCAACTATTTAAGCGTGGGACTGCTTTGTAAAGTCCTTTGCCTCAAGGAGAGCATCGAGAAGGGCAGAAAGAAATGGAACTTTTTGAAAGGTGGAGAACCGTACAAATATCAACTCGGCGGCCAGGAAGTACTCCTCTACAGCTGCCAGATAACTATCACCTAACAACAATAAAGAAGAGCACACTCTGATGTCGGTTAGTCAACTGAGAGTAGCTATGCTCAGTGCCCATAGCTGCCCTGTGGGAAAACTAGGGACAAAAGACACCGGTGGTATGAGTGTCTATATCCGGGAGCTTGCTCGCGAATTGGGCAAGCAGGGACATTTAGTGGATGTCTATACTCGTGTTCATGACCCCAAAGACCGCCAAACCTATGAACTCGGTCAGAATGCACGGCTTATTCACCTCAGGGCAGGGAAAGACGAGGAGATACATAAGTTGGCCGTGTATTCCCATCTTCCTGACTTTGTCTGCAACCTGGAGCGTTTCAGGAAGCATAACAACCGCCAGTACGATTTAATATTTAGCCATTACTGGCTTTCCGCGCTGGCAGGGGCATATTTACAGCAATGGTGGCATGTTCCTCATATCACTATGTTCCATACATTAGGTGCAGTTAAGAATGCAATTAAGGAAGGAGCTTATTTGGCACTTGGCGAGGCTGAGCCCGAACTTCGTATTGAGACAGAAAGGGGCTTGGTTCAAAAGTGCCATCACATTATCGCTCCAACAGAGAGGGAAAAGGAAGAGCTTATTCGGCACTATGGCGCATCGTCGGAGAAAATCAGTGTGGTGCCCTGTGGGGTAAATCTGGAGCAGTTCAAAGCCTTAGACAAAACACAGGCCAGGCAGTATCTGAGCTTTGGTAACGATAAGATTATTCTGTTTGTGGGCAGAATTGACCCCTTAAAGGGTATAGATAAATTGATAAAGGCTTTACCCTATCTACGGAATATTCAAGGATTAAGGCTGGTGGTAATCGGTGGTGGTGAACATAGCCAGCGTGAAATAGAACAACTACGGAAACTAGCCTGTGACCTCAAAATACAGAATTCAGTTAATTTTCTGGGTTTGGTAAAGCATGCTCAGCTACCTTATTTTTACAGCGCGGCTGACGCTTGTGTGGTTCCTTCTTATTACGAAAGCTTTGGGTTAGTAACTCTGGAATCCCTGGCTTGCGGCACACCGGTAGTGGCTACTGATGTAGGTAACCATAAAAACGTTATTCGACAGGGAGAGACAGGGTATGTGGTAATAGACAATACTCCCCGTCACCTTGCTGATAAAATAGCCTTGCTTCTTTCCCGGCCAAGCACAGATACAAAGTCTGCCCAGTTAATTCGGGCAACTGTAAGCAAATTTAGCTGGTCGAATGTTGCTGAAGCGATTGTCAGGGATTGCCAACTGGTATTGGCTAACTACCTTGCCCCTGTGTCCTAATTTATGACCTTTTCATACCAAAAAGTGTTGGCCTGAACCTCAAAACCAAGGGATTGGTAAAGAGCACAAGCTGCTTTGTTCTCGCTGTCCACGGTCAACTCGGCAACCTGCAAACCTTTGCTTTTCAGGTGGGCTAACCCAGCCAGCACTAATTTTTTACCTGTTCCCTTACCTCTGTAATCTGGGCCAACTCCGAGCATAAGGATTCGCCCCTTTCTTATACTGGGAACTCCTTCCTCACAGCTTATTCCGGTCCAGCAATAGCCGATGGCCTTATCTCCCTCGTAGATTAGAACTATGTCCTCCAGGGAACAGGTATTTAAATTAGTACGAAAGGCTATTTCCTCTACAGTATTGGGGTTGTATCCCCAGGTGCCAGCAAAGGCACGATTCTGAAGCTGAGTGAGCTTGCCTTCTTCACCGTGCTGTAGATAGCGGCAGCTTAGAGCCACTCGGTCCATATCTAATTCGCCAACATCAGCAATGTCTAATCCCAATTCAAGAAACCGTCGGATAAGGCTGAAGCCCAGCCTGGATAGCACCCTTATCGCAATCACGTTATCCTCCCTTATATTTACATGGGCTACTTTGGCTCCTAATTCTTTGGCACGGTTTGTAGCATAACTGAGGAGTTTTGTCGCCAGCCCCCTTCTACGATGCTCAGGGTGTACCCAGCAGTCGAGAACCACCCGCCCAATGGTCAGCTCCGGTTTAACATCCATATAGCCGACGATATCCTCACTCCACAGGATAAACAGGTCTTGCTCAGGGGAATAGTTTGGCTGCTCTAATCGTTCAGCAACGAACTGCGGTGAAACACAACGTCCGGTCGGCTCCAGTTTTTCAGCTTCAGCATACAGTAAGACGTACTTATTGAAATCCGCCGGTTGATAATTTCTAATATTATGGAGGGAATTGCTCATTGCCTTTGTTGGCATTCCCAATCTCAATTGTATCAGCTTGAGAAATCTTATACAATTACTGTCATGTGTCACGATTCCAGGAGGCTCAAGTATAATGACTAAGCCAGTTCATGTCATGGTGGTTACACCTCATCCCGACGATGCCGAATTTGGTGTTGCCGGGACTGTGGCTCGTTGGACAAGTGAAGGAAAGGATGTTATCTACGTGGTATGCACCAATGGCGATAAGGGCACCAGCGACCCCAATATGAAGCCGGATGAACTAGTCAGAATCAGAGAGCAGGAACAGCTAGCGGCAGCCAAGCTATTAGGGGTGAGGGAGGTCATCTTCCTGCGCCATCCAGACCAGACCTTGGAAGATACACCTGAATTCAGAAAGGAGATTGTACGCCTGATAAGGATGTACAAACCAGAGACGGTGGTAACTGCTGACCTATACCGGCGTCGTATTTGGCATCGCGACCACCGAATCACCAGCCAGGTTACACTTGATGCTGTTTTCCCCTACGCCAGGGATTTTCTTTCATATCCTGATTTACTGGAGGAAGGGCTTCAGCCTCATAAAGTTAAAGAGGTATTACTCTGGGGTGCTGAGGAGCCTAATTACCGCACTAATATTACCAATACCTTTGACACTAAAATTGCCGCCCTGCTCTGCCATAAGAGCCAGATAAGCAACATCCCCTCCACGGGATGGGAAGAATGGCTAAGGGAGCGACATACAATGCTCGCCCAAGGGGAAGATTACGAACTAGCTGAAGCTTTCTACCGGGTAGAGCTACTGTGATAATCAACTTCTTAATTTTCGTAGGGGCGATGCTCTAGCCTCGCCCTGCGGGTCTAAAGACCCGCAGCTACGTTGAAAGCCAGAGCACATCGCCGCACAGGTGGGGATCATGAGGTCGAGCGGCAAAGACGGCAAACTCGTCTTTCTCCCTCTTTAACACGGTGGAATCCCCATGGCCAGGGTATATCTGAATATCGTCCGGCAATACAAAGATTTTCCCGGTTACAGACTTGATTATCTGCTTAAAATCATCTGGAGAGCTTGTCTTACCCGGTCCCCCAGGGAAAATGGTATCTCCCGATAGCAGGTATCGACCGGTCCTGAAGCATAAACTACCTGGGGTGTGCCCTGGTGTATGAAGCACCGTAAACTTAAGCCTTCCCAACCAAACCGTGTCACCATCACTCAATAATATCTCTGGTGGCGATGTCAGGTTCCCTGTGTCTGAACCGTGGGCAGCCAGAGGAACTTTCAGCTCAGCTCGTAATTGGGCAAGGGCACCGAGATGGTCCATGTGGTTATGAGTCAACAATATGTATTTGGGCGTGGTGTTTTTCAATTTATCTATGATGATGTTCGCCTCTGCGGGAGCATCTATTAGCGCACTATCTCGCGTTTCTCGACAGGTTACAATATAGGCGTTAGTCCCGAAGGGACCCAGCTCAAGCTTTTCGATCTGGATAGCATCGTCTTCGGCTACGATTGTCATAGTTCACCATTCCCTGGTTTGGCTATATATTGTCAATTATACCATGAGGTGAGAAGGATTGAGCATCAGGAGGCAGTAAAGTTTTATTGACGGGGAGTAGAAAGCAAAGTAAAATTCTATGGTAATGTACAACAAGGCTGTGCTCGATAATGGCTTGAGAGTTATCACCAGTACTATGCCCAATAGCCGCTCAGTATGCCTTGTTATCCTCGTGGGTGCTGGCTCCTGCTACGAAAATAAAGAAGAGGCGGGCATCTCCCACTTCGCCGAGCATTTATTCTTCAAAGGCACACAGCGGCGACCAACGTCTAAGGAGATAACTCAAGATATTGAAGGCGTTGGTGGCATAATCAATGGTGGCACAGACAAGGAAATAACTATCTTCTGGTGTAAGGTTGCTAGCTCTCACTTTCCCATCGCTCTAGACGTGCTATCTGACCTGTTGCTCAATTCTCGCTTTGATAACAAAGAGATAGAGCAAGAGCGTCGGATTATCAGCGAGGAAATCAATATGAACCTGGACCTTCCCCAGCAGAGGGTAAACATGCTCATAGACGAGCTGTTATGGCCAGAGCAGCCTCTGGGACGCGAGGTCATTGGATATAAAGAAACTGTATCTTCAATAACAAGGAAGCAACTGTTAAACCACGTTGCTCGCAGATATATGCCCAATAACACCGTGCTCAGCATTGCTGGCAACATACAGCATGAAGAGGCGCTGGCTCAAATCAAGTTCATGTTCGACAAATGGGCTGCCGGGGAACTACTGACTGGCTATATAACTAATGACAAGCAAACAGAGGCCAGGTTGCGTATCGAGCCCAAAGATATCGAGCAAGCGCATCTTTGCCTCGCTGTTCACGGATTTTCTCACTCCCACCCACAACGTTTTATCCTTGACTTGCTTAATACAGTGCTGGGCGGTGGCATGAGCAGCCGCCTATTTACGGAGATACGAGAACATAGGGGGCTAGCCTATGATATTCACAGTTATACTGAGCACTTTCTCAACTCGGGGTCATTTGGTATTTATGCTGGCGTTGACCCCGAGAAGGTGGATATTGCCGTTGCTGCTATCCTCAAAGAGGTATCCAAGATTAAACAGAAAATTACGGCAAGCGAGCTTACCAGGGCTAAAGAATTGTCAAAAGGAAGATTATATTTGCGGTTTGAGGATAGCCAAAATGTAGCGTTATGGTATGGTGGTCAGGAAATATTAACGCAGCAAATCCTGGACATAGACGATGTTATTTCTATTGTGGATGCCATTACCATAGATGAGCTAAAAGAAGTGGCCGAGGAGATTATAACCGATAGTGGGCTTAATTTAGCTGTAATAGGACCGATTAAGGAAGAAGAGTCTTATCGTGATAGTCTTATCAAAGCCTTTAAGGCAATTGCTTAAGATCTAATATGAAGCAGGAAGAACCGCCTCATGGCGGTTCTTCCTGCTTCTGGTGAATTTAGTTGAATTCCAGCCATAGAGGCTACATCATGCCCTCGTATCCTCCTCCTCCTGGCATCGCCGGCATCTTTTCCTTCTCAGGAATGTCAGTTACCAAGCACTCCGTAGTCAGAATCATAGTGGCAATGCTCGCACCATTCTGTAGAGCGCTCCTGGTGACCTTGAGAGGGTCGACAATGCCCCTTTCTACCATATTTACACCCAGTTCATCTTTGAAGGCGTCATAGCCTATGCCAGGCTTGCTTTCCTTTATGGCATTTATCACCACTGAGCCCTCCCGGCCACTATTTTCAGCGATGCACCTCAGAGGTTCTTCCAGGGCTCGTTTCAAGATATTCAGCCCAGTAGCCTCATCGCCCTTGAATTTTAGCTTCTTCAAAGCCGGCAAGGCATTGAGGAGGGCAACACCACCACCAGGCAGGATCCCTTCTTCCACAGCAGCTCGAGTAGCTGACAAGGCATCCTCTACACGGTGTTTTTTCTCTTTAAGCTCTGTTTCCGTAGCCCCACCTACTTTAATCACTGCCACGCCGCCCGCTAATTTAGCCAGTCTTTCCTGTAATTTCTCCTTATCATAATCCGAGGTACTTATATCAATCTCGGACCTGATTTGCTTAATTCGGGCCTCAATATCTTTGGACTCGCCCTTGCCTTCAACAATGGTGGTGTTATCTTTATCAGTAATCACCCTTCTGGCTCGCCCCAAATCCTCCACGGTCACCGAATCTAATTTCCTGCCAATTTCTTCAGATATAACAGTGCCTCCGGTAAGAACGGCTATATCCTGAAGCATAGCTTTTCTCCTGTCGCCAAAGCCAGGTGCTTTAACCGCCAAGGGAGATAAAGTACCCCTCAGCTTATTAACCACTAACGTAGCCAGGGATTCGCCTTCGACATCTTCAGCGATAATGACCAGATTCTTGGATATTTGAACAATCTTTTCCAGAGCCGGCAATATTTCGTTTATGGCGGAAATCTTCTTATCAGTGATGAGGATGCAGGGGTCTTCTAGCTCTGCCCTCATTTGTTCGGCGTTGGTGATGAAATAAGGGCTGATGTAGCCGCGGTCGAACTTCATCCCTTCAACATATTCAGTCTCGAATTTCAGCCCTTTGCCTTCTTCGACAGTGATAACACCATCTTTGCCCACCTTTTCCATAACATCAGCAATCAAATCGCCAATTTCTCGGTCAATAGCTGATATAGCGGCTACCTGAGCTACCTGCTCTTTACCAGCCACCGGTATAGACATTTTCTTGAGCTCATCAACTAAAGCCTCTACCCCTTTATCAATCCCACGCTTTAGAGCCATGGAATCAGTTCCAGCAGCGACATTCTTGAAGCCCTCACTAATAATAGCCTGGGCTATAATAGTGGATGTACTGGTGCCATCGCCACATTGGTCATTGGTCTTGGTGGCTGCCTGCTTTACTAGCTGCACCCCCATATTCTCAAAGGGGTCAGGTAAGTCTATTTCTTTGGCTATAGAAACGCCGTCGTTGAGAACTGAAGGAGCGCCCCATTTTTTATCCAGTGCTACAGGCCGCCCGCGTGGTCCCAGAGTCACCCTGATAGCATCTGTTAGCGTATCTACGCCGTTCTTTAATGATTTCCTTGCTTCCTCGCCGAAAATAATTTGTTTTGCCATTCGCTTACCTCCTTTTCTTAACTCTTCTTGGCCAGAATATCGCCCTCACGCATGATAACCAGCTCTTCATCATCTAGCTTAAACTCGGTGCCAGCGTATTTGGAATAAATGACCTTGTCTCCCTTCTTCACCTCCATGGCAATACGGTTGCCCTCTTCAGTCAACCTGCCCGGACCGACAGCAATAATTTTCCCCTCCTGGGGCTTCTCTTTGGCTGTATCTGGTAAAACTATCCCTCCTTTGCTTACATCTTCCTTGGCTGTGGGTTTTATCACTACCCTGTCTCCCAAAGGTTCAATTTTAGCCATGTTCCCTCCTTTCCTAGATTTACTTTAGCACTCTATCCTTGAGATTGCTAACTTTCTATTATATCAGGAAAACCCAAAAATGCAAGAGGTTTTTACTAAAATTTGGCCAATTTTTCTTGAATTATTACACTAAACCGTGTATAATTTTGAGAGATGGAGCGAGGAAAAAAGAAAAAAAGACAATGGAGTAAAGAAGAGATCAAGGCGCTGAGGCAACACCTGAACTTAACTCAAGTGAAGCTAGCCGAGGAATTAGGCACGCGGCAACAAACGATCAGTGAATGGGAAAAGGGGATGTATCGACCTCGCGGGGCATCGGCTACCTTGCTCAGCATAGTTGCTGAGCGTAGTGGCTTTACTTACAGAGCCGAAGAGAAGCACGATGAATCAAATTAAGGTCGGCTGCTGCGGTTTTCCAAGGGCAAGAGGAAATATTGTGAGCAATGCTCTAAGGTTTAAACAATTGATATAAAGCGACGAGTAATTTTTTTACGCCATGATTACACGTAATCGGATAAAATTCTCGGAAAAACAAGCAGCTCTAATATGGCAACAAGTGGTGGGAAAGGAGCTGACCTCCTCGGAAGACACGCTAGTCAGTGTAATCTATCCCGGAAGGATTAATGGTGATAACGGCCCCGATTTTCGGGATGCAGTTATTGTAAATAACTCTCATTTGACGAAAGGGGACATAGAGGTTCACGTTAAATCCAGCGATTGGTATAGCCATGAGCATCATACTGATGCTGAATATAATAATGTCATCCTTCATGTTGTGATGTGGCATGATTGTAATTCAGCTACCTTACTACAAAGCGGCAAGCCAGTCCCTATGCTATGTCTGGCGAAGGCATTGCGGCACCAAGCCTACTTACTGCCTTACCTGCTCCCTTGCTTCCAGACACTGGACCACATGGACAGGCAAGCTTTAAGAAAGTTATTGAACACTGCCGGTGAAGAAAGGTTTAAGCAGAAGGCGATGCATTTTCAAGCCGAGTTGAAACAAGAAGAGGCGGGGCAGGTGCTTTTCCGGGGCATTATGAAGGCTCTGGGTTATGCTAAAAACACAAAGCCCTTTGAAGACCTTGCTGACAGAATGCCCCTCAATTCCATCGAATCCAGAGAGGGCGTGGCCCTAAAGCAAGCCTTGTTGTTAGGCACAGCCGGGCTATTACCTTCTCAAAGATGGCAAGGAAAATTTGCCAAGGAAAAAGAAGCCCAGGAATTGGAGCAAATATGGCAGTCGGCGGGTAAAAAAGTTAAAACCATGAAGGAAGGTGATTGGAACCTCTCGCACATATACCCCAACAATTCTCCAGTGCGACGCATTGTCGCCCAGAGCTACCTTCTTGAGCGTTATTCCGAAGGAAAACTGTTAACAGGGATATTGCAGCTGGTGAAGGAAGCACCTCTGCCCGGTGGGCACCGCGTGCTGGAAAACGGTTTGACCGTTGCTGGCGATGGCTACTGGCGGGACCATTTCGATTTTGATGCCAGAAGCAAAACAAAGATATCGGCTCTTCTGGGGAGTAGCAAAGCGGGGGAAATTGCAGTAAACGTGGTATTGCCTTTTGCTTTCTCCTGGGGAGAATTAGCTAATGAGGCGAAGCTAACAGAGAACGCTATAGAGCTTTACCGTAATTATCCCAGATTGGCTGAGAATTGCATAACACAGCATATGAAGAAGCAGCTTGGCTTCGAAGAACCCTTTGATTTGGCTGCCTGTCATCAGCAAGGGCTCATTCATGTCTTCAAGAACTACTGCCGAGAGGGCAGATGCCCACAGTGCCCGCTGGCTGGTTGAGGAATACTGAGGCGTAAGCTCAAAAATCGTCGACCCAGCCAATAACCCCCGAACCTGCATTCACACAGGTGAGGGCAAAATCTTCATCGGAAACCAGGTCTGACTCTGGAATGTCACTAAGGACGGCTACGGATTTTTGCCCCTTTATTATCGCCTCCTCGATTGCCGTTTTAAGAGTCACGAACTCGTCCTGGAGGCGTTTTACTTCCATCTCCAATTTCCTACTCCCTTGGTTGGTTATCATCGCCAGCATCAAAATCTTAATAAAAGTTCTATAGCCTGTCTATGACCCAAAAGTTCTACACCTGGGCATCAAATTTTTCTGGCTATAGCCCAAAAGTACTAAGGAGAGGGAAATCCCCCCTAATCTATAAGTAAAACGAATTTAATTGGAAAGAGTTAATAGGTCAACCAAGACTGAGACTGGGCACTACATCCAGGTCATAACCGCTTATCTTGCCAGCCTGGAAATGATAATAGCCACAGGCAGCCACCATAGCAGCATTATCAGTACATAAGTGAGGAGGGGGAATAAGAACCGGGACTGGCGGGTTGGCAAGTAAATGCTGGGTTAATGTCTTATTGGCTGCCACTCCACCGCTCAGCAAAATTTGCTTCACTTCCAGTTGCTTAGCGGCTTCAATTGTTTTGGCAACTAAAACATCGACTATGGCCAACTGGAAACTTGCTGCGGCATCGGCTACCGAAATCCCTCCCTTGTGAACAAGATGCCACAAGGCGGTTTTTAAGCCACTGAAGCTGAAATCATGGCTTTCCTTGAGCCAGGCTCGGGGGAGGGATAAGCAAGGGATTCCAGAACGGGCTGCCCGTTCAATAGCTGGCCCCCCAGGATAGCCCAAGCCCAAGAGTCTAGCTGCTTTGTCAAAGGCTTCGCCGGCAGCGTCGTCCCGAGTCCGCCCCAACTTCTCAAATTGCCCATGTCCCTTCATCAATACTAAATCGCTGTGTCCACCGGAAACAACGAGACAGAGGCAGGGGAATTTCACTTTACTCTTTTCGCCAGCTGGGGAAGAATCCAGCCAATTAGCATAGATATGTGCCTCAAGATGGTTAACCCCAGTAATAGGTAATTTTTTAGCCAAGGCAATTGCCTTGGCTACGTTAACGCCGACCAACAGCGACCCGGCCAGCCCCGGGCCAAAAGTCACAGCAATACCGTTGATATCTTGCCAGGAGACTTCGGTCATTGCCTGGCTGATAACCGGGATAATGGTGAGGAGATGCTGCCTTGAGGCGATTTCGGGGACTATGCCGCCATAACGGGCATGAATATCTATCTGTGAAGCTACAACATCAGAGATAATCCTGCTGCCGTTCTCCACTACGGCAGCAGCAGTTTCATCACAAGAGGTTTCAATACCCAGGATTTTCATTTTCGTTCTAATGAACTGCTGCCACTATCGTGACATAATCCTGAACAATATCTTAGCTTGGCGCTGCAATACTCCCAGAATCCAGGGAGGAGCTTCCCTGCTTACAATGGTAAGTCGCCCTTTGCCTCTCTCGTTGGCTACCAATATTTAGCAGAGTTCACAGCCATAAAAATGTTATATATTCGCCTCTCCTGCCTTCTTAACAGCATATTGTACTAGAGGTGGCGAAAGGAGTCCAAAAACTACTGTTGTGATCGTCGTAAGTGTGATTATTGTGCCTCCGAGCTCATACTCCGACAATGCTTGAGCTGCCAGAAAAGCAAGACCCATGGCAACACCTGCTTGAGGTAACATGGCGAGGCCAAGGTACTTCTTAATTTTTGGCTCAGATTTGGATAAGATGCCTCCTAAGCTACACCCTGTTATCTTGCCAATACTTCTGCCAACGCAATACATAATTACAAGCGGCAACATGAGATAAAAAAGTGAGAAGTCCATCTGCATACCAATAGCGGCGAAAAACAAAACAAATATCGGCGTCATGATATTATCTATCAATTCGCTTGAGCGAGTGCCGATTTGGACATTAAGGTTAATTACTGCGGCCCCTAAAGCCATACACGTGAGAATTGCCGAAACTCCAATCGTCTCCGCAAGACCCCAACACAGCATAGCAGCCGCAATAGAAATAATAAAAATGTTGTCGGAAGAGAGATGTATTTTCTTCGCGAGGTAAGAAATAGCGATTCCAATTACTCCGCCAAGTCCAAGGCCACCAAAAATCTCCCATAATGGGTGAGTAAAGGCAGATGAAATGCCTGCTTCTCCGCCCAACAACATCTTCGCCAACATAATCCCTACCGAATAAATAATTATTACAAGTGCGTCATCCAGTCCCACAAGAGCAACAGTGACATCTGTAAGTGTTCCTTTTGTCCTTAAGTCTCTTAAAACTGCTATTGTTCCTGCCGGATCGGTTGCACCGGCGAGCGAACCCAAAATTATGGAAAGTGGTAGATCCCTCGTTAATAAATATACAAAACCCCATGTTGCGATAAATGTGATAACAACCTGCACAATCAGTATAATAATTAGCTGCTTACCCATTCTTTTTAGAAAAGCGAAGGAAAAGCTCAATCCCACTATGTATGCAATAAGAGCAAGCGTGATTCCGGTGATAATGACATTGAATTGTTCGGGCGGTCTGAAATTTAAAACCTGTCCTATGATAATACCCGCGAGAATATAGGCTAGAATTTCTGTTAAGCGTAGCCTGCGTAGTATCCTGCCGAGTATAAATCCAAGTATGAGAATTAAAGCTACAAGGACATAGATATTCATAAGGTATTCAGGAACTTATCTCTGAGATTTCTTGCCAGGAGCTGTATTGTTAATTCTCCCAGGAGTCTTTTATTTTCATCAACAACTGCCAATCTGCGGATATTGAAGGAGGAAAACTTCTTCAAGACGTCAGCTACAGTTTCCTCCGGCGAGCATACAACAGGATTATGTGTCATGATATCCTGGACTACACTTTCTTTATGCAATATATGAGCCCTGGGAATTCCGAACATCTTTTCCTTTCTTTGCCCGGGAGGAATAATGGAACGCAGCATATCGTGTTCCGTTACTACCCCCACCACTTTCATTTCCTCAGTATTGTTAACCACCCATGCGTGTGCTCTAAGGGAAAGCTTGCTAAGAAACTCCACCCAACTCGCGTTCTCTTCCATAAATGGGGTGTCACGATCAGGTATCATTATCTCTTTTACTTTTGTCTTGTAAAATTCTTCCATCATGGTCTGTTAATGTAAATAGAGTATTTAAAGTAAGCTAAAGTTCCATTTTAGCCACCTAAGCCAATGATAATACTAAGTATAACTCCAGTGACGAATATACGAGCACATAAATATATTAGCAGAGAAATTAATTTGCTGCCAAGAGAATTCTTGCACTTCATATAGTAGGCCTTGATAGCCTTGGATAAGAAATACAAAAGAAAAAGGCTAGTTGTCTTGATTTGGCTAGAAACTTGCAGTAAAGCTTTGTCATATGCTTATGTTAGTATTCTAATAGAGAAAGAAAGCTTAGGCAAGCATAACGGCTTGCCTGGCTTTGTTCAGTATGTTAGCGTAGCTTCGTATTTTGAGCGTTTTGAGAATGACTTCTATTATTCTCGCCGGTGGCAAAAGTTCGAGGCTTGGTCGGAACAAGGCTCTTCAGGTTATTGAGGGTAAGAGTCTTATCCAGTGGGTGATTGACCGCCTTGCTATCCTCAGCACAGAAATCATCATAGCGACTGCTCATGGCAAAGCAATTCCCTGCTCCTCGGCTGTAGAGATAAAAACTGTAGCCGATATTTATCATGGAAAGGGTCCGCTGGTGGGCATTTACTCAGGTTTAATAGCTTCATCTAGTTCGCGGGCCATTGTTGTTGGCTGTGATACACCGTTTCTGAGCGTTGGCTTGCTTGAATATATGACTCAACTTTGCTCCACATTTGATGTTGTTGTTCCTAGGATAGGGAAGAAAGTAGAGCCCCTTTGCGCGGTGTATTCCAAGAATTGTTTAGTCCCCATGCAAGGGTTGCTGGAGCAAAATGAACTACGGATTAGCGCACTTTTTAGCACGGTCAGGGTGAGATATATCGAAGAGGCCGAGATAAACAGCTTTGACCCGGAGCACTTAAGCTTTTTCAATATAAATAGCCAGGACAATCTGGAGAAGGCAAGAAAGCTGGCAGCCAGAAAGGGATGACTGCCCAGGTAGAAGTCGAAGTACTACCTTGCCACCACATCCCCCACTTGAACCTAGCTCAATTAAGCGTTCAACAGTTTTCCCTGTTGTAAGCCTGACATAGCCCTGCCATTTCTCCTGAGACAATAAGATAACTAGAAGTTATTTATGAGCCTGGACACTGGCTGCTTCAGCCTGATGGGTAACTTCGGCTAGCTCATAAGCGTCTTCCCTCAAGGGACTGGGGCCGAGCTTCTTAATTTCTGAAGTAAAATCAGTGACAACCTGAGCAAATCTCTGCCCCTCGGCAGCGGAAACCCACTCCAGCCGTAGTCTCTCTGGCTCGATTCCGAACTGCGGTAAGAGCTTTCTTACAAGCAGAACTCTCCTCAATGTCTTGTGGTTTCCTTCCATGTAGTGACAATCCCCCGGGTGACATCCTCCTATAAATACACCATCAGCCCCCAGGTGAAAGGCTTCCAGAATATACAAGGGAGCTATCGCCCCAGAACACATTATCCTTATCATTCTTAGATTTGGCGGGTATTGAATTCGGCTTATCCCGGCAAGATCAGCACCAGCATAGGCACACCAATTGCAGCAGAAGCCAATGATCTTGGGTTCAAAGTTCTCCATGTTTATACTCTCACTAAGGCGGCGCTAATCATTGCTGAGATTTCCTCCCTTGTGAATCCTCGCTGCTGAGCAGCGCCGGAGGGACAAGCTGCACAACAGGTGCCACAGCCCTTGCAAAGAGCTTCGTTCACAACACTCACTTTTCTCTCTCGATCCACAGCTATTGCCCCGTAGGGACAAAGCACTTCACAGATTCCACAACCGCTACATATTGCCTCGTTCACGGAAGCGACGATTCCTTCGCCAATTATGGCATCCTTAACCAATATGGTAGTAGCACGAGAGGCAGCAGCTTTCGCCTGGGCAATGCTTTCCTCAAGAGATTTCGGCGCGTGAGCAAGTCCGCAGACAAAGACCCCGTCTGTGGCAAAGTCTACAGGACGAAGTTTTACATGGGCTTCCAGGAAGAAGCCGTCTTCATTCACGGGCACTTTGTATAGCATTGCAAGCTCCCTCACATCTGGTGAAGAGACCGTCGCTACACTTAAGGCAAGGATGTCAGCATCAATAGCTACCTCATCGCCAAGCACTTTGTCCTTAACCTCAACCCTGAGCAGAAGCCGACCATCCTTTCTCTCCTGTCTTACCCGAGGTTTATCTGCCAAATCGTAATTCAGAAAGATAATCCCTTTCCGCCTTGCTTCTTGATAATACTCCTCATAAAATCCGTATGTCCTTATATCCCGGTAAAGGATATAAATGTTCATCTCAGGTTTCATCTCTTTAAGCTTCAAGGCATTCTTAATTGCCCCGTTGCAGCATACCCTGGAGCAATAAGGCCGTTCATCATTTCGACAACCTACGCACTGGATCATTACCAAGTTATCACAGTTGATGATATCCGGGTTTTTCTTTACTATTTCTTCCTCAAGTTCAAGTTGAGTAAGCACCCTTGGGTCTCTTCCGTAGAGATATTCGTCCGGCTTATATTCTTCAGCTCCGGTGGCAATTATGGTGACACCATGGTCTATCTTTTCTATAACCCTACCTCTATACCTCATTATTTCTGTGGTGAAGTTGCCGACATACCCATGGACGTCCACAATCCAAGTATCAGTATATACTCTAATCTTGGGATGTTCCTGGACTTTCTTAATAAGCTCGCCAAGAAATTGCTGGACATCATCGCCATCAAGATTGTAATGTATCCTTTTTGCTACCCCACCAAGCGCATTGCTCCTCTCGATAAGATGAACCTCGAATCCCTGTTCTGCTAACGTTAAGGCGCTGGCCATTCCTGCTACCCCTCCCCCAATAACTAATGCGGCACGGTTGACTGGAAGAGATAAAAGCTTCAGGGGCTCAATCAGCCTCGCTTTGGCTACCGCCATTCGTAGCAGGTCTCTTGCCTTTTCTGTTGCTTTGTCCGGCTCATGCATATGTACCCAGGAGCATTGGTCTCGTATGTTCGTCATCTCAAAGAGATACGGATTGAGTCCAGCCTCTCTGATTGTTTCTCGGAACAAAGGCTCGTGAGTTCTCGGGGTACAAGAGGCCACAACAACCCGATTCAGATCATATTCCTCAATCGCCTTCTTTATTTTCTCTTGAGTATCCTGGGAACAAGTGAAGAGGTTTCTTTCAGCATAGGCTACATTGGGCAAGGTCTTAGCAAATTCAGTGACTTCGGGGACATTTACATACCCGCCAATATTGATTCCGCAGTGGCAAATAAAAACCCCAATTCTTGGTTCTTCCCCACTGACATCTCTTTCTGGCGGATATTCCTTTATCTTAGTTAAAGTTTTTCTTGCAGGAGCAAGCAAGGTAGAGATTTCCCCTGCAGCCCCACTTGCTTGCATCACCGTCTCGGGAATATCCTTCGGTGCCGAGAAAGCTCCGCAGACGAATATTCCGGGCTTCGAAGTCTCCATTGGCGAAAACGATTTCGTCTGGCAAAACCCGTAAGGATTAAGCTGGATTCCAACCTTCTTAGCCAGCTTAACCAATTCTGGGGAAGACTGGAAACCTACAGAAAGAACCACCATACTAAATTTCTCAGTCTTTATTACGCCATCATCAGTAGCAAATTTGACCATCAGGTCCCCCGTGCCATCCGCCGCTTCAATGTTGTAAACCTTCGACCTGACAAAGCCTACGCCGATTTCTTCCTTGGCACGCTCGTAGTATTTATCAAAATCCTTGCCGTAGGTTCTGATATCCATGAAGAAAATGGTTATGTCCAGGGGAATCGTGCTGTGTTCCTTGGCAATCATAGCTTCTTTAATAGCATAGGTACAGCAAACGGAGGAACAATAAGGTCTGTCATGCTTTGTATCCCTGGAACCAACACACTGAATAAAGGCTATCTTCTGTGGTGGAGTCAGGTCAGAGAGCCGCAACAAATTGCCCTGAAACGGCCCCGAGGCAGAGAGTATGCGCTCAAACTCAAGACTGGTTACCACATTAGGAAATCTACGGTATCCCAATTCATATTGAACAGATGGATCGAAAAGTTCGTATCCGCCAGCAAACAAAATCGCACCGACCTCCAATTCCAGCTCCCTGGGCTCATCCTCAGCCAGAATCGCTTCCGCTTCACAAACGTTTGAGCAACCCTTGCAATCCATCTTCCCGGTGATCTTAAGACAATTGTTAACATCTCTAGTGTATTTGAGAGGTACTGCCTGAGGGAAAGGCACATAAATGGCTTTCCTCTTGGCCAGCCCTTGGTTGAATTCATCGACAAGCACAATAGGACATACGTTAATCCGAGAGATAGCTTCCTTCTTACAGTTTTCAATACATTTCCAGCAACCAGTGCAATTAAAGGTATTGTAGATTGGCTTTTCACAGTTGCATTCCTCTGCTTGTTCCTTTGAGCAGGTTATGCCGATAAAAACCAAGCCGTCTTTCTTAAAAACACCTACCTCTTCAAGTTTATCCAGAGCTCTCTCATCACATCCTCGAGAAACCACTCCAAATCTCTTATCAGGCCACCTGCTTTTGACCTGACGCACAAAGGTTGCCACGTTGTATCGCGGCTCTAGCTCTAATTCTGATAGCTCGTCCTTATTTGTAAAAAGATAAGGCCCTACGTGTCCCCATCTTCTTCGAAGCCCAATGACTCCATCATAGCCCTCGCCCAGAATTCCCTTTGCCTTAGTTATTATTTCTTCCTTCTCTAGGATTCTTTCTGTCTCCGCTATTATTCTTTTTTCAGCCATGCTTGTCACCCCTTGTAAACTTTCACAGCGCAAAATTTGAACTCAGGGATCTTGGCTTCAGGGTCAAGGTTTCTGCTGGTAAGCTCGTTGGCAGCACATTCAGCAAAATGGAAAGGTATGAATACCACTCCCGGTAAAATTCCCTCTGTAATGAAAGCCTTTATCTCAATTTCGCCTCGCCGTGATTTCACCCTTACCTTTTCCCCCTGCGATATGGAAAGCCTTTTCGCATCTTCAGGATTAATCTCCACAAACCCTGTAGGAAGTTCTCTCTCCAGAATAGGAATCCTGCGAGTCATCGTTCCGGTGTGATACTGGAACATCGATCTGCCGGTGGTCAAGATGAAGGGGTATTCTTTATCAGGTAGTTCAGCGGGCTCTCTATAATCAATGGCAAAGAACCGTCCCTTACCTCCGGTAAAGGCATCCTTATGAAGGAACTTGGTTCCAGGATGCTCCTCAGAAAGACATGGCCAGGCTAAGACCTTTCCGGTGTCTAACCGCTCATAAGAAATGCCGGCATAACTCGATGTAAGTGCTGCAATCTCCTCCATAATTTCTCTGGAAGATGTGTAATCAAATTGCGTTCCCCCAATTCTCCTGGCAAGTTCGCTCACTATTATCCAGTCCGGCTTGGAATCTCCTATTGGCTCTATCGCCTTCCTTATCCTCTGAACTCTCCTATCGGTGGCGGTAAAAGTCCCGTCCCTCTCAGCAAAGGAGCAGGCAGGCAGTACCACATGAGCAAATTGTGCTGCTTCGGAAAGGAATATATCCTGCACCACTAGGAAATCAAGAGAACTGAGAGCCTTCTTCAAATGATTTATATCTGGGTCGGAGAGGGCAGGATTTTCTCCCATAATATACATTGCTTTAAGCGAGCCATTAATAGCAGCATCGGTCATCTCAGTTACCGTGAGCCCTGGCTCTTGAGGCAACTTGACTCCCCAGGCCTCTTCAAATTTAGTTCTTGCTTTTTTGTCCTTAACCCGCTGATAACCTGAGTAAACATCCGGCAGAGCCCCCATATCACAGGCACCCTGGACATTGTTCTGCCCACGTAGTGGATTTACCCCTGTTGACTCGCGACCAACATTGCCGGTAAGCATTGCCAGATTGGCAACAGATAATACATTCTCAGTGCCAGTAGTATGCTGGGTTATGCCCATAGCAAATAGAATACTGGCCTTTTCAGCTTCCCCGTAAGATCGAGCTGCCTTCTCCAGAGCTACGGCGTCGACTCCTGTTATCCGACTGACTTTCTCAGGCGGATATTCTTTAATTTTCTTCTCGAGCTCCTCAAATCCTTCAGTGCGCTGGGCAATGAACTCATTATCAGCTAGATTCAAGGAGAGGATAAGATTCATGATGCCATTGAGCAGGCAAACATCTGTCCCTGGCCTATGCTGGAGATAAATATCGGCAAAATCAACTAGAGGCGTACGGCGGGGATCAGCCACAATGAGCTTTGCCCCTTTTTGCCTTGCCCGTAGAACCCTCGAGCTTATAAGGGGGTGTTGCTCCATCGTATTGCTTCCTATTACGAAAATACAATCCGCGCCTTCTATTTCTGGGACACTGTTTGTCATTGCCCCACTTCCAAATGCCTTACCTAAGCCTACCACGGTGGAGGCGTGGCAAAGCCGAGCACAGTGGTCAATGTTATTCGTGCCGATGACTGCTCGAGCAAATTTCATCAAGAGGAAATTCTCTTCATTAGTACACTTGGCAGATGAAAGAATACCTATAGAATCAGGGCCATGCTTTTGTTTTATCTTGCTTAACTGTCTGCTCACAATGTCTAAGGCTTCGTCCCAGCTTGTCGGTTCAAATTTACCGTTCCGCTTTACCAGGGGCGATTTCAGCCGGTCAGGATGCTTAATGAAATCCGCGGCATTCCTTCCCTTAATACAGGGCTTCCCTTCACTCATTTCATCTGTCTTGCAGGGGACCACTCCAGTTACTTCGCCATCCATAACCTGGAGATAAAACTGGCAGCCACAGCCACAGAACGGACAGACGGTTAGCACGAAGTCGTTGTTCATTTCGTTATCTCCGTCTTAACCATAGGCTTCTCCTTTACTCTCTGGATAAGCCTCTCTTTTGTCTCTGGGTCTAAGCCTGGAATGATTTCAAAAACCGACTCAGGAGATTGACGCCACATGAGCTGATGAATAGTACGCAACGGGATGTCCATGGGACAAGCCTCTTCGCACATGCCACAATTAACACATAGATCGGCAATGCGATAAGCTCTTATTATTTGGAACAGGGGGACAGCGGGAGGTATTTCCCCAGGCTTGATCCACTCTGCATCTTCTAGCTCAGCTCCATCATAAATCCATACAGGGCAAACATCCCGACATCCGAAGCACTTTATGCACTTGCTGAGTTCTCTTTGCCAGAAGTCCTTGCGTGACTCTTCATCCATCAAGGCTACTCGCTGGGCCGGAGTCTCAGGTTCTCTTCCTTCCCGTTGTTCTGGTGGAAGTTCAGCCAATTTTCGCCTTTCAAATGAAATGTTAGTGATAGCGTGGCTTTCCTTATTCTCCTCAAGGCAAGCCAGGGTACATTCACCACATTGAATACACTTTGCCTCGTCTATCACTATACGGTCTACCCATATCTGCTCTTCCTTTTCCTTCAGGTTACCAAAATCTGACTGAGCGCATAGCCCGCACCCCGTGCACTTCTCTAGGTCGACATAGCGTGGTCTCTTCAAGATTTTTACTCTGAATCTACCTTCCTCCCCAGAAACCTCCTCTAATTCAGCATTGGTTATGAGCTGAATGTTAAGATGTCTTCCAGCCTCCACCAGCTTGGGAGATAGAATGCACATGGAACAATCATTGGTGGGGAAGGTTTTATCGAGCTGAGCCATTATGCCCCCAATAGAAGGCGACTTCTCTAAAAGGTAGACGTAATATCCAGACTCAGCAAGGTCTAAAGCTGCTTGAATCCCCCCTATACCCCCACCTACGACAAGAACTGCCCCTATTTTGCCATTTCCGTTTTGCTTTCCCATAATCACACCTTTATATTACAATCTCTGTAATGCTTCCGCGGCAAGCCCGGAAGGCTCTACTTCCGTTCCTCGAGACCGCGAGTCAACGATTGCACTCACCATTTCATGGCGTAATCTCTGGCAGAAGACATCGATTTCCTTTATCTTTTCAACAAAAGACGGGGCGACGTATCCTTCTCTAACTGCTATGCTCCTTAGAGCCTTCATGATATCGGCAAAATCAACATTCTGAGGACAGTGTCCCTGACAGTTATAGCACTGGATACAGAACCAGATAGTGTCTGAAGAAAGGACTTCTTTCCTCATCCCCAAAAGCACCATACGAATTATCCGGCGGGGATTGAATTTCTGGTCGATATCAGCAACAGGGCAACTTGCAGTGCAGAGGCCACAGGCGAAACAAAGCTTAATATTTTCTCCGCCTGGCTCATTGGCAACATCGTACTTGAATTTGGTATCCTGTTCATTCAAAGCTATAGTCATTTTCGCCTCCTTAATTCCCACTCGAGGGAAGAATCTTATAGTAGTCCAGCAGCTCCCAATATCTCGGGAACTTTTCCCTCCCGTCCGATAAACATGATGTGCACTCCATCACAGACTTTCTCTTCTTTTATTTGCTTTATCATCCGGGCAGCTATTTCTATTCCTTTAGCAACTCCTGTTCCCTTCGGAGCTTGAGCCAGTTCGTCAATTAGATGTTGAGGAATAAAAATACCCGGGACGTTCTCATTCATGTACGCAGCCATCTTTGCACCGATAACAGGTACTATGCCGGCAAGGATTTTAACCTTTTCATCTATATTGCGGACGAATTCTGTAAATCTCTTTAGTTCATCAAGTTCATAAACCGCCTGTGTCTGAATGAAACTAACCCCCGCCTTGAGCTTCTTTTCAACCTTGATAAGCTGCGGCTCTAGGGGATCGGCTGAAGGAGTAGCTGTTGTTCCAATACAAAAGTCAATGCCTCCGTCAAGTTCATTGCCCGCCATGTCTTTGCCGGAGTTCAAGGTGTGAACAAGGTGGATGAGCTGCACTGAATCGAGATCGAACACTTGCTTGGCTTCCTTATGGTCACCAACATCAATGGAATCACCAGTAAGGCAAAGGACATTATTTACTCCTCGGGAGTAAGCGAAAAGGAGATCTGCTTGAATTGCCAGACGGTTCCTGTCTCGGCAAGTTACTTGAAATACTGGCTCGCCACCATGTTCCTTAATCAAGAGGCAAATTCCCAAGGAGGGATAGCGCATCACGGAGCTTTGATTATCAGTCACATTTAGACCATCTACCTTATCCTTGAGAAGCTCAATATGCTCTATTGCCTTTGACACATTGGAGCCTTTTACTGGCCCCACCTCACCTGTTACAACGAAGTCCTTTGTTTTAAGAATTTCTCTAAAAGGTTTTGCCATCCTTCACCCCCTTAAGCTTTTACCGCCTGGACTTTGCCGGGCCTTTTCACCGCCCGAAAATTCTTCGGCGCGTAGTATTTCCGCATCAGGTCAAGTCTACCTTGCTTTTCCAGCCTGCGATAAATCAGAACCCAAGCACAATCCTTCTCCGGGTCTATCTCGCACTTTCCTCCCTTTCGCGTACCACCACAGGGGCCATTAAGAAGCCCTTTGGCACAGCGAACTATAGGGCAAACACCTCCCGTTCGATCTAGAAAACAATCACCGCAAGCACCACACATTTCCACCCAAAGCCCTTCTTTTTCTGGCATCCCGATAAAGGTAGTGTTAACTGCCGGGAACACCGGCTTGTCCTCAAACATCTCCGCCATCGTTTGCACTCCCGACCCACAGGCTAACGAGAGAACCGCTTCAACTTCAGCAACTTTATCCTTAATCTCTGCTACCATCTCCCTTTCACATTGTCTTTCCACTGTAGCCTCGAGGGTCACAATCTCATTCCCCTCTGCGCTTCGAGCTAGCTTGAGTTGTGAAGCAAGTATTGCCACCTCCTTTTCTCCACCAACCCAGCAGACGGTGACACAGGTCCCACAACCCGCCACAAGCACTTTCTTGTAGGGGGCAATTAATTGCTTGATCTCTTCCATAGGTTTTCGTTCAGCGATTATCATCTTGCCTCCTCGGACTCTTTTATTCTCTTGGTTATCTTGTTTGCCGCTCTGACGAACTTGTGGGGCTCATTAGGAGCAAGGTTAAGCATGTCCACAGTTCTGTTGTCCATCCCGACTTCTTTCAAGAGCATTTCCGAATATTTTGCTCTTTCCTTTGCTCTCGTATTCCCGGTGATGTGACGGCAAGCACCATCCTCACATCCCAACACCAGCACCGCCGTGGCGCCCCTCTCAAAAGCTTTCAGGATGTGAATCACATCTACTCGACCAGCGCAAGGAACCCGGATTACCCGCAAATTCTCTGGGCAGTCGAGTCTTAGCTTTCCTGCCAGATCCGCGGCAGGATAGGCAGAATGTTCGCAGCAGAAAGCTACAATTTCCTTGCTCATGGCGCTCCTATGGCCTCAATTTGAGCCACGATTTGTTCATCGGTATAACCTTCAAAGTTTATTGCCTTGGCCGGGCAAATAGCAGCGCAGATGCCACAAGCATCGCAAGCGAGGTCTGAAATCTCAGCCACCTCTTTATCACTATCTACTCGAACTAATTGGATAGCACCGTGTGGACAAACACGGATGCAAGTAAGACACGCCACACACTTTTGGGGGTTTGCCTTGACCCTCTCCGAGTCCACCACGATTTTCCCTGAAGATAAGAGTCCATGGACGCGTATGACAACGCTGGAAATATCTGTTAAGACTCGGCCAAGGTCTAAATCACCTCGACAGCCCCCGATAAAAAATATCCCCTTCCTCTCCGAGGCAATGGGATAGAGGTGCACATTTTCATCCTGGTAAAAGCCCTTGGAGTCCCTCCTGATGTTTAGCAAGGAACTCAAAACTTCGGTTCCTTCGGTAGGTAGAAGCAGCTCCTCAGCAACTAGAAGGTCACAGGCCAGAATCATGTCTTCCCCGAGAAGAACATCTTTGGCCTCGATTTCCACCCGCCCATCCTCCGCAGTAATCCTCGGGGGAGCCTCAGACTTTAAAAACACTACTCCACAGTCTCTCGCCTCCCGGTAAAGTCCTTCCACTCCTTCGCCATCCACTTTGACATTTTTGCAGAAGACGTAAATCTCGCTGCCCCATTTTTGCTTGGCTGCCAAAGCGTTATTCAGAGTGGCCAGTGTGGGAAAGCGAGAATTTTCATCAGAAAAATCGAACATGAAACCTATGGTTTTTGGTTCTCTTTCCAGACTCGGGTTCTCAAGCATGCGACAGAGTTTTTCTTGTGACACGATGTTCCCGCCAGAGATTGCTTCGTCTTCGGCTCGCAACTTCGGCTCAGAATCTAGAGCAAGCTCGGTTTGATACCCGGTGGCAAGGACTATTGCCCCATACTTGTGGGAAATTTCCTCTCCATCTTTCCTTATCCGTACAGTGAAATCTCCTATCTTCCCCTCTGTTGCCGTCATCCGGGCAGAAGTCAGCACCTCGATATTTTCATCTCCCTCTACTGCACTTATCATGGAGCTTGTGTCAGAACCATAAAGGTTTCCGAGTTCCCCAGTTCCAGCTCCCAAAACCGCCTCCTTTTCCAATAGGGTTGTCCGCAAGCCAACTTGAGAAAGCTGGAGAGCCGCGTTAATTGCAGAGAATCCGCCACCAACCACGAGAACCTCCCTGTTCACAGATAGCTCTTTCTTCTCCACCGGCTGGAGTAACCGAGCTCTGTTTACCGCCATCTTTATAAGTTCTACAGCCTTCACGGTAACATCCCCTTCATGAGCCCACGAGCATTGCTCTCTGATATTTGCCATAGAAAAGAGATGACCGTTCAGCCCGGCATTTTCTAGTACTTGCCGAAAAATATGTTCCTGGAACTCAGGTGAACAAGCTGCAACAACAACCCTCTCTATATTCTCATCCTTGATACAGGAAAGCATCTTTTCCTTTCCTTCCTCAAGACAAAGGTTGGAACTCAAGTTGACACAGGTGACGCCGGGGATTTTTGCCACCTTTTCTCTAGCAGCATCAAAATCAATGTTCTTTATACCGCCACCGCAATTGCAGAGAAAAACGCCTATTTTTGTTTCCATTTAGTGTACTCGCTGATTGCCTTGCCCTCGGCTCGCAAATTCGCTTAGCACTTGTATTACCTTTGACGCTGCCGCTATTCCATGGGCGATGGAATCAGGTATATCCTTGGGGCCCTGGCAAGCCCCGGCAAGGAAAACACCATCAACATTGGTTTCATTAGAACCAGGGGAGTCCTTTACATCAAAGAATCCGCCGTCAGCTAAATTAATGCCCAGAATCTTGGCTAAACCCCAGGAATTCTTTCCAGGAGAAATACCCACGGAAAGGACCACAAGGTCAAAAATATCCCGACAGACTTTTCCTTGAGCGATATCCTCAAACCTTACTTCAAGCTCGCCGGATGAAGTTTGTAAAATTTCGACTGGCACTCCTCGGACAAATCGTATACTTTCCTTATATTTTTCATAGAATTGAGCAAAACCTTTCCCGGCAGTCTGCAGGTCGATGTAAAAGATGGTCACCTGGGCACCAGGACTCTGATATTTAATAAGCCCGGCAAGTTTCATAGCATATTTGCAGCACACCTGTGAACAATACCCATGACCTTCGTCCCTGGAGCCAACACATTGAATAAAGGCAATGTTTTGGGGCTCCTTACCATTTGTGGGAGGTCTAAGATAGCCTTCACGAGTGAAAATCTGCTCCAGATCGATGCCGGTTAAGACATTAGGATACCTACCATAACCCAAGGAGCCTTTCTCTCTGGCATCAAAAACATCAAAACCAGTGGCGACAATGACAGCACCGACGTTCAACTCTTGCTCTCTTGGCTTTAGTTCGAATCCGATAGCTTTAGTAGGGCAGCTTCCCCGGCAGAGATCACATTTCTCCCCTTTAAAGCGCAGACAACGTCCTTCATCGAGAATATAGGAAAAAGGCGTCGCTTCCGCAAAAGGTGGATAGATCGCCTTGGGATCAGCAGGGCAGACCTCAGTGCAAAGGCCACAAGCTATGCATCTCTCTTCATCGACATACCGAGGTTGTTGAGTTAGCTCAACGCGGAAATCGCCCAGCTCGCCGCTAAGTTTTTTTATCGTGGAATTAGTTAGGAGCTTAATTTGAGGATGAATTACCGCCTCTTTAATCTTATCGAAAACTACACAAGCAGAACACTTGGAGCAGATATCTGTTGCCTTACAACAAAAAGAAGCAGCATGTCCACCGACCGCTGCTTCTTTTTCTATCAAATAAACACTTATACCCGCATTAGCTAACTCTAACGCTGAAGCTACCCCTGATATACCCGACCCAACAACTAAAACATTCTTGCTCTCCAAGCTCGTTCCTTAAATTCAATAAATCGTGTCATTTTAGCCCCTTTTTACTTTTTAAGCAACTCCTCCACCCTCTTCACTAATTCCTTAGAGTCAACCGGCTTTTGAAGATAATCCTCTGCCTCCATCATCATTCCTTCCCGCATAGAAAGATGCATTTTTTCTCTATCTTCAGGATAAACAGTGAGCATCAACACAGGGATATTAGAGAAAAAATGGTATTTTTCGTCGGTTTTAAGCTCATGGCAAACATCAAATCCATGCTTACCAGGCATTATCACGTCTAAGATGATTAAGTCAGGCCTTTCCTCCACCACCTTGCTTAAACCTTCGGCCCCGTCATACGCAGATATCACTTCATAGGATTTGGGCTCAAGGATTTTTTTCACCACTATGTGCACATCAGGGTCATCATCAATAACCAAAATCTTAGTCTGTTTTGGCATCCTTACCTCCTTTAGACAAAAGCTTCTCTACCCGCTGGAGCAACACAAAGGGCTCTATGGGTTTTTCTATGTAATCATCAACAGCAAGTCTACGGCCTAGTTCCAACTCATAGCGCCGGTGACTGGCTTCCTCCCTTACTGAACTTATGACAAGGACAGGGATATCAGGATATCCCTTCTTCTGACAATTTTCTAATTCCCTAACCACAGCAAAGCCATCCATTCCTGGCATTAAGAGGTCCAAAAGCATTATATCCGGTTTTTCTTCTTTTAACTTTTTTAACGCCTCATATCCATCACAAGCCTCAATTACCTGATAAGCACGAGACTTTAGCACACTAGCAATTGCCAGCCTCATATCGGGGTCGTCATCCACTATCAAAACTCTCGCCATTTACCTCACTCCGCTTGTTTGGAGTTTTTGGGCAAAATAAAGGTGAATCTGGTTCCCTTGCCTGTCTCAGGAGTGGGACTTGTTGCCTCTATTTTACCACCATGACCTTCAATTATCTTCTTGCTTATAGAAAGCCCCAAGCCAGCCCCTCTTTTTTCCATATCCAGACCCTTATAGAAACCATCAAATACTTTGGGTAAGTCCTCGGTAGGGATTCCGATTCCTGTGTCTATTACATCAACCTGCAAATGATCTTTGTAGTCTTTTGCTCTAACCGTTATTCCACCGGAGGGAGTAAACTTGATAGCATTGGATAACAAGTTTGTCATTACTTGCTTAAGCCGGCCAGCATTTCCAGGGACTGTAGGAAGTTCTCGGGGTAGTGTAACAACCAGTTGCAACCTTTTCTCCACAGCTAAGGGACGCATGGTCTCAACGCAATCCTCTATCACTCTCGTCAGGGAAACCTCTTCTGTCCCGAATTTTCCGAAATCAACACGGGAGAAATCAATCATGTTGCTTATTAAATTAAGTAGGTCAGAAAGTCTCTTGCTACTCCTTTGTATTATGTTTTTTTGTTCTTCACTGAGTTCTCCAACAAAGCCATCAAGCAAGAGCCGGTTGTAGCTTTCCGCGGCAGCCAATGGGGCCTTCAAGTCATGGAAAATGACAGACAGAATATACTCCATCGTTTGCTTAGTATGCTGTAGCCTCGAAGCGACTACTTTCACAAGGTTGTTTGCCACTTTGTAACCCATTTGAGGGTTTTCATCCAGCAGGGCTTTAAGCTTTTCTCCGTCCAGGGCGATAATCTCAGTCTTCTCCAGACACCGACCCGAAGAGGTAAGAATATGAGGTTCCATCAATGCTGACCAGCAAAAACTGCTACCGTCGGATAACACGTCGATTGTGGCTCTTTCAGCTGCGCCACGGCTTAGAGCAAGCTCTGTTTCCAAGGCTACCCTGCCCGATTTGAGAGTCTGGACATAGTTACACTGCGCGCCTTCGCAGAACATGACTGTCCCTGCTTCATAGCACTGCTCCTGGCAAAGCGGGAGCAGTTTATCTAGCTCTTCCTCGGTCAAGCCCTGAAATATCTCTGAAGATTTTAATGCTTCCTTAATTGAGTTTAATTCGGTTGTTGCTTTCATTGGCCGCCGCAAATTATAAACACTTTTAGAGATTATTGCAAAAATTGGAGATATTGTAACTTTAAAATGTTGCCTGAGGTATGGCAATTTTGTTGCGTTGTGTTAAAATCCTTGTTGGGGGTTGAAAATGAAAACAAAAAGCAATCTAGCGAGGATACTGGATATCGGGCAATTTGTTGTCACTGCCGAAATCAGTCCTCCTCAAGATACGAGCTTCGAGACAATCAGGAGAAATGCCAACATCATCAAAGGTTATGTTGATGCCTTTAACGTCCCTGATGGACAGGCAGCGGTGGTAGCGATGGCAAGCTGGGCGGTCTGTCTTGTGGGAATGGAGGAGGGGCTTGACGCCATAGTCCATATGACTTGTCGGGATCGAAATCGAATTGCCCTTCAGTTGGATATCTTGGCAGTCTCCGCTTTTGGTGTTAACAATATACTGTGTCTATCCGGGGATCCTATTTCCTTTGGAAACCATCCCAGGGCAAAGCCTGTGTTTGACCTCGATTCTATCCAGCTGATCAGGATGGTCAAGACACTCAGAGACGAAAAGAAGTTTGATAATGGGGAGCTCATAGTGGGAACAGAGCCTAGACTTTTCATCGGGGCAGCCGTAAACCCTTCTGCTCAACCATTAGAGTCTGCGGTAAATCGCCTTAAGGACAAGGTTGCTGCTGGAGCGGATTTTGTCCAGACCCAGCCTATATACAACATTGAGGGATTTAAGAAATGGATGGAACTGGTTCGAGAAAAAGGATTACATAAAGAGGTAAAAATTCTTGCTGGAATTACTCCTGTAACATCCGTAGCAGCGGCAAGGTATATGAAGACAAAAGTCCCCAATATGGATATTCCTGATAGAATTATTGAACGCCTTAGAAAGGCTCGTAATAAGGAAGAGGCGGCAGAAGAGGGGATAAAGATTGCCGTGGAAACAATAAATCAATTAAAGCAAATCGAAGGGGTAGCCGGTGTCCATATCATGACTCTGCAGCGGGAGGAAATTATTCCCAATATCTGCAACGCAGCTAGCCTTTATCCCCGCCCCTGAGTAAGGGAGGGCCTCGTCCCCTTCCAATTTGCGGTAGCCCACAAGGAGCCCCGACTAGAGCCTCACCATTTCTCCTGAGATAATCGCAGCATAAGCCAGGTCCTAAGGCGCTCATCCAGCTTTCCCAGCCATGATTCTATCCTGCGTATGTCTCCGCTCATCAGTGCAGCTTTTTCTTCCGTTGTCAGTTCATAGTCTTTCAGGGCCTCGGCAGGATTTTCTGCCAGTCGGGCCAGAAAGGCGTTATCCTGGGCAGCTCTATCGAGCACCGCTAAAACGGCATTTACAGCAGAGACCTTGTACTCGGGAATCTTAGCCACTGGGTCAAGAGCATCATTGGTTAGGATATTCGCTGCCGCCTCATGCCAGTGGAAGGGCATAAAGACAACCCCAGGAGGTAATTCTTCCGTAATATGCAATGGCGCTTCCACTCGACCTCTTCTTGAGGCAACTACTATTGAATCGCCCTCAATAAGCCCGAGCTTCAATGCATCGCTAGGGCTCATTTCAACTACACCATGAGGGTTAAGTTCACTGAGCACTTTAGAGCGCCGACTCATGGTGCCAGTGTGCCAATGTTCCAGCACCCGCCCTGTGGTGAGAACCAGAGGGAAGCCCTTGGATATCGATTCTGCCGGTGGGATGTAGTCTACAGCGTGGAACTTGCCTCGTCCCCGTGCGAAACCGTCCTGGTAAAGGAAGCTGGTTCCAGGGTGTGCGGCATCCGGGCAGGGCCATTGCAAACTGCCATGGTTGAGGCGGTCGAAAAGGACACCACCGTAAATAGGAGTCAGGGAGGCAATTTCTTCCGTAATCTGACTGGCACTGTGATAGCCCAATGGCTGTCCCATCTTCTCTGCCAGGATGGAGATAATCTCCCAGTCAGGCTTTGCCTCCCCGGGTGGCAGGACTGCTTGCCGCACTCTTTGAATTCGCCTCTCAGTATTGGTAAAGCTTCCATCCTTTTCTGCGAAGGCAGCAGCTGGGAAAACAACGTCAGCTAGCCAAGCGGTCTCGGAAAGAAAGATATCTTGCACTACCAGGAATTCAAGTTTCTCCATCGCCTGTCTGGTATGCTCAAGGTGAGGTTCACTTAACATAGGATTCTCACCCATAACATAGAGTCCTTTAATGTCTCCCCTGAGTATAGCATTAGCCACCTCGGTAACTGTCAGTCCGGGATGGTCGCTCAATTTAGCTCCCCAAGCAGTTTCGAATTTCATTCTCACGGCGGGGTCATCAACCTTTTGATAGCCAGGATAGACGTTAGGGAGCGCTCCCATATCACAAGCACCCTGGACGTTGTTTTGGCCCCGAAGAGGGCTGAATCCCGTGCCTTCCCTGCCGATATTGCCGGTCAGTAGCAGCAGGTTTGCCACACTTTTCACATTGTCTGTGCCGGTGGTATGCTGGGTTATTCCCATCCCATAGAGGATACATGCACTTTTCACCTCACCGAACAAGCAGGCAGCCGCCTCTATATCAGCCTGGGGGACCCCAGTTATTGCCTCGACTACTTCAGGAGTAAATCTTTCCACAAGCTGGCGCATATCCTCAAAACCTTCAGTGCGCTCTCGGATAAATTCCTTATCCTCAAGGCCATCTCTGATGATAACGTGCATCAGCCCGTTGATAAGAGCCACGTCTGTTCCGGGCTTGTGGGGAAGCTTGACAGTGGCATATTCGCAAAGTTCCGTAGAGCGGGGGTCAGCCACAATAAGCTTGGCCCCGCCAAACTTGACTCTCCTCTTAATTATTGCGCCAATAACGGGATGACATTCCGTAGTGTTGGAGCCGATGACGAAGAAAAGTTCGGTTTTCTCAAAATCGGAATAAGAGTTGCTCATCGCTCCTTGACCGAAAGCAGCGATACCTCCAACTACAGTAGATGCGTGGCATAGTCGGGCGCAATGGTCAATGTTGTTGGTTCCTATCACAGCGCGAACGAATTTCTGCATAACATAGTTATCTTCATTGGTGCACTTAGCTGAACTTAAGGTGGCGATACTATCTGCTCCGTGATCTTGCTTGAGTTCAAGGAGCTTGTTTGCCACCAGCTCAAGAGCCTCATCCCAGCTAGCTTCACGAAAGATTTCGTGCACTTTCCCATTGTGCTCTGCCCCTCGTGTGGTGCCTGGTATTCGGATAAGGGGTGTGGTTAACCTTTCGGGATGGCTAATAAAATCGTATCCCCAGCGTCCCTTAACGCACATGCTGCCCTTGTTAGCCAGACCCTCAGGGTCACCGCGCACGGAAACAAGCTTATTATCACGAACCCCCAAATAGATGGAGCAGCCAACTCCACAGTAGGGACAAATGGTTTTAACCTCTTTGGCAGGTGGCTTTTCCCATTTGGGCGTCAGTGCTCCGGTAGGACATCGCGCAACACATTCACCACAGGACTTGCAGATGGATTCGACAATCGGTTTATCCCCAAAGGTAGCCACCCTTGCTGAGTAGCCTCGGAAGGCTAAGTCAATGGCACCGACGACAGCTATTTCATGGCAAGCTCGCACACACTTGCCACAAAGAATGCACTTGTTCGGGTCACGGATGAATGCCGGATGGCTTTTATCTATAGGAAGCACTTGGGTGCCTTTTCTCAGGCGGTCAATATGCTCCTGTTCTATGCCCAGATATTGGGCAATCTTAAGTAGCTCACAGTCCTGGTTTTTTGCACAGGTAAGACAATCGCCGTGGTGATTAGCGATGATAAGCTCCATGGTGATACGGCGTGATCGATTTACCCGTTCTGTCTCGGTGTGCACCACCATACCATCGGTTGCTGGTGTAGTACACGAGCTAGCCAAGCTTCGCATTCCTTCAATCTCAACTACGCAGAGGCGACAACCTCCATAAGGCTTGAGGTCAGGGTCATAACACAGCGTGGGAATATAGATTTCAGCATTGAGTGCCGCTTCAAGCACAGTGACTCCCTTTTTTGCTATGACCTCGCGATCATTGATGGTCAGCTTGATAGTATCCACTTTTCTTTCCTCTACTTCGGTTGGAGTGATTGTACTCATTTGGTACCCTCCTTCCATACTGCTAATATTCTCAAACCTCAACGATTACTGGAACAGGCTTCTCAGGAACGTCTACAGGCTCTCCAGAAACCTTAGCTATTGCATTGAACTTGGGTGGGCAAAGGCTCAAACAGGTTCCACACTTGGTACACTTATCCTGGTCAATAACATGCACCATACGTTTGCCACCCTCAATCGCCTGCACTGGGCAGTTCCTAGCACAAATTATACATCCCTCACATTTGTCAGGAAGGATATAGTAAGAGATAAGGGCTTTACAATGCAGCGCTGCACAGCGTTTTTCAACTATATGCTCTTCATACTCGTCCCGAAAGTAGCGAATGCTGGTAAGCACCGGGTTGGGAGCTGTCTGCCCCAAACCACACAAAGAACCATCTTTGACCGATTCCGCTAATTCCTGAAGCAATTCAATATCATCGGGTCTACCTCTTCCATTGGCTATATCCTCAAGTATATCCATCATTTGTTTTGTGCCCCAACGACATGGTATGCACTTCCCGCAAGATTCGGATTGGGTAAAGGTGAGGAAGAATTTTGTAATATCAACCATGCAAGTATCCTCATCAATTACTATCATCCCACCCGAGCCCATAATTGACCCTGCCTGGGCTAGAGATTCGTAATCAACGGGTAGGTCTAGCAATCTCTCTGGGATGAAACCGCCTGATGGGCCACCAGTTTGAACTGCCTTCAGGCGTTTGCCTTCAGGAATGCCCCCGCCTATATCGTATACAATCTCACGCAAGGTAATTCCCATTGGAACCTCTATAAGCCCAGTACGAACAATTTTGCCTGCTAGAGAAAAGTTCTTGGTGCCCTTGCTCTTCTCCGTACCATAGCCGGCATACCATTCGGCGCCTTTCGCGAGGATAGCTGAGACATTGCCCCAAGTCTCCACATTATTGATACTTGTTGGTTTCCCCCATAGGCCAGACTGGGCAGGGAACGGGGGTCGGGAACGGGGCATCCCACGGCTGCCTTCAATAGAAGCCATCAATGCAGTCTCTTCACCGCAGACAAAGGCCCCAGCCCCTTCCTTTATTTTTATATGGAATCTAAAGCCAGAGCCCATAATATCATCACCTATCAACCCATATTCCTCCATTTTTTTGATAGCAGTCCGTAATCTCTGGATCGCTAGCGGATACTCAGCTCTAATATAAATATAGCCTTCACTCGCACCAATACCATAAGCACCAATAAGCATTCCCTCCAATACAGTATGAGGGTCGCTCTCAAGAAGTGCTCGATCCATGAATGCCCCGGGGTCTCCCTCGTCAGCATTGCATATTATATATTTGATATCGCCAGGAGCATCGTGGCAGAACTGCCATTTAGCTCCAGTGGGAAAACCGGCCCCCCCACGACCCCTCAATCCCGATTTCTTCACCTCATCGATTACTTCCTGGGGTTCCATTCTAAGCGCCTTAGCCAGACCTTCATAGCCTCCATTAGCAATATAGTGGTTGATATTTTCTGGATCGATGTTTCCACAATTGCGCAAGGAGATACGGACTTGGGGCTTGAGCACTGGCAAGTCAAAGAAATTGGGAATACCCTCTAACGTCCCTTCGCCTCGAATGCCAAGAGCCAAGTCAGAACGAGGATTGTCGTTAATCAGGTAATCCTTAATGATCTCAGATATGAGTTCGGTGGTGAGATTGCCATAGAAGACACTGGGCATGCCTGGTTTGATTACTTCAATCAAGGGCTCTGCGTAACAAAGACCAATGCAACCAACTGGAACAATATCAGCTTGAATATGCTGCTGGGCTAGCTCTCGGTTAAGAACATCAAGTATATCGTCAGCACCAGCCGCTCGCCCACAAGTTCCCATGCCAATCAAAATACGAGTCTTCTCGCTTTGCTGCAGTGCTTTCCATTGCACAATAGCTTGGTTTTTGATTTCTTCGAAGTTCATTAACGCGCCCCCTTCTTTAGTATCTCCCTTGCCTTGGGAGTTGTCATTCTCCCATGCACCTTGCCGTTGGTAACCACAACTGGCGCCAATGCGCACGAACCAAAGCAGGCTATCGTCTCTAGTGAATATTCCAGATCTGGCGTAGTTTCACCTGCCTTAATGCCTAATTGCCTTTCTACCTCGCCAAGGATTTGTGCGCTGCCACGCACATGGCAGGCAGTTCCTCGGCATACCCTGACGATATTTCTCCCTGTTGGAACAAGTTTAAATTGGGCATAGAATGTACCTACCCCAAATACGGTGCTTTCTGGCAGCTGGAGGAATTTGGCTATCTTTTTCATCATCGGCTCTGGCAGATAACCAAAAGCCTGCTGGACTTGCTGCAAGATGGGAATAAGCTCCTCTTTCTTACCCTGATAGGAGGATAGAATCTCGTTTAGGCGCTTCTCATTAGTCTCTTCTTGCTCCCGTGGAAGCACCTGGGTGTCTTGCGCTATTGAAGGATTCGCCATTTCATGCCTCACTAATTAATATTTTTCTTGTGACAGCCGACACCATAGCCAGGTAGCCAGTTCTTTGTCTAGCTTGCCCACCCAAGACTCTATTTTCTTGATGTCGCCGCTGGCTAAGGCTGCTCTCTCCTCGCTAGTCAAAGAGTAATACTCCTTGAGAGCCTCGTGCGGGTCATCGGCTAATCGCGCCAAGAATTCTGATTCGCTGGCTGCTCTCTTGAGAACAGCGAACAACTCCCCTTTTCTTGGCACTATCTGTGTCTCAACCTTTTCTCCTGTTACTGGAAGCCGCGTAGTCATTTTCACCTCTCCTTTCTTTTCCATTTCACAATAAGTCTAACACTTGCCTGATTGCCTGCCATCGTCCATAGGTTGCAACTTGCAATAGCACTTTGGTTATATCTAAAAGCACAGTCAACTTGCCCTAAAGGGCATATAAGCTTTATAATGGCTTCAGAAATCTGAGAAATTGGCAAAGAAAGATAAATTAACCGTCTTGATTGTTGACGACCATCCTTTGGTGCGCGAGGCTTTACATCGAGCACTGGATGTCGAGGAAGACATGAATGTTGTCGCTGAGGCCAGTGATGGTGAGGAAGCAGTCAAGCTCGCCTCAGAGCTAAAACCTAATGTGGTGGTGATGGACATCGTTATGCCCAAAGTCAATGGAATTGAAGCCACCAGAAAGATCAAAGAGATTGCTCCTGACACAGCCATTTTGATCCTCACTGCTTATGATGATGAAGAGTATGTACTGGGATTGCTTGACGCTGGAGCTGCAGGGTACCTCTTGAAAAGCGCCAGAGGGCGTGATTTGGTCGGCGCTATTAGAGCCATAATGGCAGGTGAATCGGTACTCCACCCTAATATTATTGCTAGATTGCTGAAGCGCGCTACGGTGACACTGGTTAAGAAAAATAAAGCCCAAGGATTGCTTAGCGAGCGGGAATCAGAGGTGCTCAGATTGGTCGCACTGGGGATGAGCAATAAAGAGGTAGCAGAAGAATTGTTTCTCAGCCAGCGCACTGTTAAAGCTCACTTGACCAGTGTTTTCAATAAATTGAATGTTGCCTCACGCAGCGAGGCAATAGTCAAAGGATTACAATGGGGATTAGTTACCTTAGAGAATACCGAGGACAAGTTCCGGGGTTAAAAAACCCACACCTCTGGATTATAATCGTCTTATTCGTTTTCCTAACCATATCTCATTTTACCCAGCTCCTATTTCAAATACCTTTCTTGGGCGAGATCTCGATGCCTGCAGCTCTAGAGCTTTCACGGCACAGTTTGGAGCGACTTATTTATCTCTTGTTGGTGTTATATGCGGGCTGGACACTGGGGATAATCGGCGGCGCCGTACTATGGCTATCAAGCGCTGTGGCAATGTTACTTCGCACCTTTTTGATTTCCCCCAGTTTCAGAGACGCGCTCCTGGAAAGTATCACTAGCCTTGCTATTGGCGCTTTGGTGATTACACTTATGGCAGCCTACCATCAAAATAAACGGCAACAAGAGAAATTAGAAAAGACTATGAAGGATGTGGAATTGGCGCAGCAAAAGTATGAAGAGTTATTTGCTAATGCCAGCGATGCTATCTGGATTCACGATATAGAGGGCAATATCACTTTGGCTAATAAAGCCTGTGAAAAACTCACCGGCTATTCAGTTTCTGAGTTAATTGACAAGAATGTCCGCGAGTTTCTTAGCCCAGAGGTACTGCCTTTAGCGAGACAGGTGAGAGAAAGGCTAGTGAGAGGCGAAGCTATGGAACATCGCTATGAGCAGAGATTAATTAAAAAAGATGGTTCTGAAGCAATCATACAATTAGCCACCCGTCTTATTGTTAGCGATGGCAAGCCTCAAGCTTTTCAAAATTTAGCTCGTGATATAACTGAGGAGAGAAGATTACAGGATAATCTGCAATTCTACCTCAGGCAAGTTTTACAGGCTCAGGAAGAAGAACGTAAGCGCCTTGCTCGTGAGCTCCATGACGATACCTCTCAGCAAATATTGCTTTTAACGCATGGGGTAGACAACGTTGCCTCTAAAGCTGATAATTATTTACCTCAGGAGTTAAGAAACGAGTTGGAGAAACTGTATGAACTGTCTAAACAAACCTACCAGGGCATCAAGCGCTATGCCCAGGCTCTGAGGCCAAGCATTCTGGATGATTTGGGTTTGGTGCCAGCCATCAAATGGCTGGCTCAGGAAGTAAACAACCTTGCAGGGATTGAAGTTCAGGTCAGAATTGGTACCATTCCATCACTGGCCCCAGAAATACAACTGGTTTTGTTCCGCATTGTTCAGGAAGCCTTAAATAATGTTCACCGACATTCCGGAGCATCTGAAGCCAGCATTACGGTGGAGTGCCAGGGAGCTGAAGTCAAGGTGACCATTAGCGATAACGGCAAGGGTTTTGAGCTTCCCCAGCAGCTAAGTGATTTTGCCGGTCAAGGTAAGTCGGGGCTTACCGGCATGGCGGAACGAGCCCGGTTAATAGATGGGGAACTTGAAGTTGATTCCCAAATAGGTAAGGGAACCAAAATAATAGTCAAAGCGCCAACAAAGCTTTATAATCAGAGCGACAGTTAGAGCAACTGAGGAGGTTGCTTCCCTTTCGCTACGCTTGGGGCGTTGGCTCACCACAAGCTATTTCCTGTAAAGCGCTTAGAGTTTCTCCACTTTCACTGCCGAGACCTTGAGCTCGGGAATTTTGGATACCGGATCGAGCTTGGGATTGGTGAGGATATTGGCAGCACTTTCGGCGAAATGGAAAGTCATAAACACCACTCCTGTGGGCAATGCCCCAGTTACTTTAGCTTTAGCGGTGACTTCACCGCGCCGGGAGCTGATTTTAACCTTGTCACCTTGAACTATGCCGAGTTGCGAAGCATCCTGGGGGCTGATTTCCACTACACCTTCAGGCTCTATAATGTTAAGTCCAGCTACCTTGCGGGTCATCGTTCCAGTATGGAAATGATACAAGCTGCGCCCTGTGGTGAGAATCAGGGGGTAATTTTCATCTGGCATCTCCCCCGGAGGAATGTATTTTAGTGGGACGAATCTACCTTTTCCCCTGACGAAAATATTCGTGTGTAATATCGGCGTGCCTGGATGGTCATCGAGAGGACAGGGCCACTGGAGTCCACCATTCTCTAATCTCTGGTAACTTATCCCACCATAGCTAGGAGTAAGATTGCGAATTTCTTCCATTATGTCAGACGAGTGGCTATAGTCAAAGCCTTTGGCTTCTAACCTTTGGGCTACCTGACAAATGATCCACCAATCAGGCTTGGAATCGCCGATGGGCTCGATAACTTTTCTTACTCGCTGCACCCGGCGGTCAGTGTTAGTGAAGGTGCCATCCTTTTCTGCAAAGCTTGCCGCCGGCAGGACAACATGTGCAAGCTTTGCTGTCTCAGAAAGAAATATATCCTGAACCACAAAGAAATCAAGCCGAGCCAGCGCTTCCCGGACATGCTGGACATCAGGGTCGCTTAATGCTGGATTCTCACCAACCAGATATAGCGCCTTTATCTCTTTGCGGTAGGCGGCTTCAAGTATCTCGACCAAGGTCAACCCGGGAGATAATGGTAATGAGCATGCCCAGGTAATCCCAAACTTATCTTTAAGGGACGGGGGTAATGAGCACCCCCAGGCAGTTTCGAACTTTTCTCTAATAGCTGGATTGCTTACTGCCTGATAGCCAGGGTAGACGTTAGGTAAGGCACCCATATCGCAGGCACCCTGCACATTGTTCTGACCTCTGAGTGGATTGACCCCGGTTGAGGGCTTGCCCATGTTCCCGGTGAGCATTGCCAGGTTGGCGGTAGCCAGCACGTTGTCAGTGCCATGGGAATGCTGGGTAATACCCATGGCATAGAGGATGGTGGCAGGACTATTGGTGGCAAATATACGAGCAGCTTCCACTATCTTGTCTCGCGGTACCTTAGTGACCCGCTCAACAAAATCAAGGTCAAAATCTCTTAAGGATTCCTTGAAAGCTTCGAAGTTCTCACATCTATCTTTAATAAAGGCCGAGTCAAGCAGTCCTTCATCCACTATAACCCTCATCATCCCCATGAGCAGGGCGACATCTGTGCCGGGGTCATGCTGAAGCCAGAGGCTGGCGAAGCGGCAGAGGTCAATCTCACGGGGGTTAGCTACAATGAGCTTCCCTCCATTATTTACTGCTCTTTTCACCTCAAGCCCAATCACAGGATGGGTTTCTGTAGTATTGGTGCCAATAGCCAAAATACAGGCGGCGTCGCCAATTTCACTGATGGAATTGGTCATTGCTCCACTGCCAAAGCTCTGCACCAGGCCAGCCACAGTGGGGGCATGACATAGTCGGGCACAATGGTCAACATTGTTGGTGCCCAAAACTGCCCGGGCGAATTTCTGCATGACATAATTCTCTTCATTGGTGCACTTGGCTGAGGTAATTACCCCTACTTCCTGTGGTGTATAGCGCTTCAGTTCTTTCGCCACCAGCTCCAGTGCTTCGTCCCAGGATGCCTCTTTCAACTCTCCATTCTTTCTTATCAAGGGAGAGGTCAACCTTTCAGGGTGATGGACGAACTCGGCGATACCGAAGCGACCTTTGACGCATGCCTGCCCATGATTAGCTGCGCCATCTGGATCGGGGATGGAAGCTATTATCCTTTCATCCTTGACCTCGAGTTTGAGTTGACAGCCGACACCACAATAGGGACAAATTGTAGTAACTACACGGTCGGGCTTGGCAATCCCGCGGGTGGCCAAATCAGCGAGGGCACCTGTGGGACAGGAATCAACGCAGGCACCGCAGAACTTGCAGCCAACCTCGCGAAGCGTTCGCCCTTCCAAGGGAGCAATGACATTACACTGGAGGCAGCGTTGAGCTTCGGCAACCGCCATCTCCCAAGTTATACCATACTCCACCTCGGCAAGACCCTTAACCCGTGTTTCAGGTGGAAGGTAGGATAGCTTAGCCAGTCTCTCTCCCTGAGTTACATCTTTCAACCAAGTTATTCCTTCCTCAGCAAGCACAAGATGCTCTGTAATATCTCCCTTGCCGCCAAGATGGCGGTCGATAGATTGAGCTGCCTTTCTCCCCGCTGCAATAGCATTGATGACCAAGGCCGGCCCGCTCACACAGTCGCCACCAGCAAAAACGCCCTCTCGACTCGTGCTCAGGTCTTCATTGACCTTCAATACATTTCCTCGTACTACTTCGACCTGAAAGCCCGCTGGGACATCTGGTCGTTCGCCGATGGCAGCAATCAAAGTATCAAGTCCAGCAACAAACTTGCTTCCCTTAACAGGGATGGGGCGGCGTCTGCCACTAGAATCAGGTTCCCCTAATTCCATGCGTACCAACTCCATTTTTAAGTTACCGCTTCCCCTATGAATCCTTGAGGGGGCAACCAAAAAAACAATCTCAATTCCTTCCTCCAACGCTTGTTCTACCTCTTCTGTTTGAGCCGGCATCTCGCTCTTTGTCCTGCGGTAAAAAATGGTTACCATCTTAGCACCTAGCCGCAAAGCAGCACGGGCAGAATCAATAGCAACGTTTCCCCCGCCAATCACCCCTACTCTATTTCCTATCTCCATCCTCTCTCCAAGGTTGAACCGTCGAAGGAATTCCACACAGCCGATTACCCCGAGCAAGTTCTCTCCCTTAATGTCTAAAGCCATCTCTTCATGGGCACCGATTGCAAGAAAAACCGCCTGGTATCCTTGCTCAAAAAGGGAATCCAAGGATTCAATTCGAGTGTTCAATCTGATTTCCACACCCGCCATTTCAATTTCTCGAATTTCATCGCGGAGTATGTTCCGTGGGAGGCGATATTCAGGAATTCCTACTCTCATCATTCCACCTGGCTCCGAAAGAGCTTCGAATACGGTTACCCTGTGTCCCAATTTAGCCAGATAATAAGCACAAGTGAGCCCAGCCGGCCCTGCCCCCACTATTGCTATGCTTTTGCCGGTCGCTGGAAGAAAATTTACCTGCTTCTTCCAGCTATCATCACCCTTATCAGCGGCAAAGCGCTTGAGCATTCTTATGTGTAATGCTTTATCCACATCACGGCCACGTCGGCATTCCTCCTGGCACGGGGCAGCACATACTCTGCCTAATACAGCAGGAAAAGGAACCCTCTCCCTTATCACTGCCAAGGCCGTGCTTGGTCTTCCTCTTGCAATAAGACGAATATAGCGAGGAATGTCTATGCCGGCCGGACAAGCTACCTGACAGGGAAAGGCAGTTTCAATCACCCCAACTCCTCTTATCTCGTCACAGACCCGAAGACAGCGATTGCATAAAATGCAAAAACTGGAATCACGAGCGAAGAAGGGATTATCCTCTAAAGGAGCTAAAGATCTAGGAACATGGACAGGTATCTCCTTTAAACCAATATAGTCGATGGCTTTTTGAAGTTCGCAATCCCTTTTTTCAAAACAGATATCAGTAGGTTGTCTAACTAAAATGGCAAGCAGATTTTTTTGCTGTAGATCTTGTATCTTTGGCGTCTTTGTCCTAACTACCATTTTCTCAGAGACAAGAGTGACACAGGAAAGAACGAGGTTACCATTTGCTTCCACTATACAAAGCTGGCAAGCCTCGTCAGAGATTATCTGGGGTAGAGGTTTCAGGCCGGAATAGTAGCAAAGACTGGGAATATAAATTCCTGCGCTTCTGGCAGCCTCCAATATCGTCTGCCCCCGCCTGGCTTTTATATCCTTGTCATCAACATTTAATGTAATTATGCCATCTTCAGCCATTGCCCGTTCCTTCCTTAAAGAACGCTAGTTACATTACATTACCTTGACCTGAGTAAACTAAACCGGGAAAGCCTAAGTCTTGAGATAACTGCCTCCAAAACATCCGACCAACTAAGTCCCCGAGAGTAACTTTAAGGTTTGGACTATATCATAAACAAAGGCGTTAACGCAAACAGAGACATCGAGATTATTTATTTTGCATCAAAGTGATGGTGGAGGGGTCATTAGCTTAGCTAGAAGGAATGCTTTTGACTAGCTTCCAAGTGATAGTTTCACAAAGCACAGTTACATCCTCGGTGGAGAGGTAATCGGAAATATTAGCATCGAACAATATATTCCCATTGGGAGCAAGCTCCTCATCGCCTTTCCATAACATTAAGGTTATAGGTACATGGTTGAAAGCATTGACGATCACAGACACATCCCCGTAGTCTGCTTCACGGCCTCCTAGCTTTGCTGCCGCCTTCATTAGCATCTCGGGGGCTTTTCCAAAGTGGTTTACAAAAGGTGTTATAACTCTTTGGGAAAATGCCGGAAAATAGCTGACACCTCCCGGCAGCTGTTTATAGGTAATCAATATACCGGTAGACGGGGTGCCCTTTGCCAAAGTGAAATAGTGAAGTATCAGGATTTTGTCCTTCATCGGAACTTCCACTTTGCTATCCTCCAACGATATTTCGGCATCAGGAAGGGTAATGTGATATGGCTGATTTAGATAATCAACAATTATCTTCTTGGGACCTACATACCGCGCACCGCTTTTATGGCATTGTTCTTCTATATCGCTGATTTTGGACAACTGCTCACAAGCAAGCTTGTAGGAAAGCTCAAAACCCTGCTCCCGGGAACCATGTGATGAATAATGTTGGTTTTTCATTATGGGGCAAACTTGGGGCGGGGTAAAAGACCAGCTGCCTCTACTATCTCAGGCACTGCTTCCTCCCACTCGATAGCCATGAGATGAATACCTGCCACACCCTCAATTTCACGCACCTGATTGATAATGTCAATGCAGAGCTTGATGCCCTCCCCGGACACCTGCTCCTTAGGCACTCCTTGAAGCCGGGCAACAACGCTGTCAGGCACATCCATTCCGGGAACTCTGGTCTTCATATATTTTGCGGCACCCACTGACTTTATGGGAGCAACACCGGCAAGTATCTTTACCCTCTCATGTAATCCTCTGTCCCGTACCATCTTCATCCATTCAGCGAACTTATCCACATTGTAGATAATCTGAGTTTGAATAAAATCTGCCCCCGCTGCTACTTTCTTAGCCAGACGTGCCACCCTGAACTCAAAGGGGTCAGCGAAGGGATTAGCAGCAGCTCCGATGAAAAGACGAGGCTCAACTGCCATCTCTTCGCCACACTGGAACTTTCTCTCATCTCGCATACTCTTAACTGTATTAACGAATTGAATAGAATCGAGGTCGTAAACACCTTTGGCCATAGGATGATTACCGAATTTCTGGTGGTCGCCTGTGAGACACAACATGTTATTTATGCCCAGTGCTGCTATACCTAACACATCCATTTGAAGGGCGATGCGATTGCGGTCGCGACAGGTCATCTGCACAATAGGGTCTAAACCCTCTTCTTTACCGATAAGGCAAGCTGCCCACGATGCCATGCGCACTACCGCAGTCTGCCCATCGGTGACATTAACGGCATCTACGTGACCTTTGAGTATCTTTGCCTTTTTCCTAATTACTTCAGCGTCAGCGCTTTGTGGTGGTCCCAGTTCGCCTGTGACAGCGAAGATTTTGGACTCTAACACCCGTTCTAAGTTACTTTTTGTCTTCATTGCGCCTCCAATTGTTTCGCTCATAATCACATTTAGGAAAGCCTCTTTACTGGTGGTCCTGATGTAAGGCTCACACCCCAATTCTTCGGTGTCACGAGCCTTTCCAATTTGTCAAGCTGTCCTAGCTTGGCAAGTCGATCGACAATCTCTTGCCAGACGCAGGGTATATCTGGATCGACTTCGCATTTACCACCTTGTGAGCCACCACAGGGACCATTGAGCAGATGCTTGGAACATCGGGCAATGGGACAGAGGCCACCGGTAAACTCCAGCATACAATCACCACACTCAAGGCAGCGCTCCGCTTCTTTCCACTCGGCATGAGCACCACCTGAGGACAGAGTGTTGCAGCCAGGATGTACTACCTTATCCACTACTTCCGCTACAGTCTGCACTCCAGCCCCATCGGTCAGAACCAGGATAGAATCGGCAGCAGCAAGTTCCTTTTTGTAAGTTCTGAGTTTCAACTTGGTTAACGCGCTATTACATAGCATGTCAACAACTACTGAACCCGAGACATCTTTACCCCGTTCCTGCAAAGTGTTTTTCATTTCTGCTACTTGTTTTTCTCCTCCACTCCCCCATCCCTCAGCGCAACCCTTACAGCCAATGAGAAAGATACTCTTATCCCCCTCAAGATAACTTAGGATTTCTTCGAGTGGTTTTTGCTCTGAAATCAACATTTCATCTCTCCTTTACACCTTCACCTTATTCCTCTCCCTCGAGGGAGAGGTTAGCTGAGGTATTAAGTTCTGACAAAATTGCATCTATTATCTGAGGCATTTTCTCTTGGAGTTCCGGCGATAATTCTAACCCCCAGTTAATCTCCTTGGGCTCGACTCCAATAACGACGGTCTCATCTACGCTATGCCAAAATTTCATTAACATTAGATTATCCACTAAGCGCATATCGTGAAGGGATAGAAATGGCTTTTGCTCCAGAGTTATATCCTCAAGATGAAAACGGTAAATTTGTCCAGGCGTTCCCCCACCCTCAACAGCATCTACTATGATCAATTTATCAGTGTCCTCAAGAAACTGTAATACATCGGGGCATGTCCCCCCATCTATTATTTTCACATCGGGAAGAGGGATTCCCTCTAGAGCATGTATCACATGACAACCAACCCCTTCGTCTCTCAGCAAGACATTCCCAATTCCCAGAACAAATTTCCCCATTCCTGAACTTTCCTCCAAATTTTTACTAACAAACCCTAAATTTTCCCAGGTCATGCCCTTTGGGACTGAGCAAATGTACAGAACAAGCGAGACAAGGGTCAAAAGCCCTCACAATACGCACTATCTCAAAGGGATTAGCCTCATCCTTTATCTTGGTTCCAGTGATAGCCTGCTCCAAGGGTCCAGGTTGGTCTTCATCATCCCTGGGCGAAATATTCCAGGTAGAAGGGGTAATGACCTGGTAATTAGCAATCTTGCCTTCTTTTATTTCTATCCAGTGCCCCAGGGCACCCCTCGCTGCACCGACCAGTCCCATTCCAGTAGACTCCTCGGGGAGTTCATAGCTTATGTAAGCTGGCTCGCCAGGCTTGAGTTCTAGAACCCAGCCGGCCATAACATCGGCTATGAGTTTAGTCTCCATGGCTCGAGCAAGATTACGCCCCATGACAGAAAACATCTTATCGGGGCTTAGCTTTGCTTGCGACAAAGCAGAGTTAACCAAGCTCTTGACTTGAGGATTGTCACCAACATAGTTGACCATGATTCGGGCCAGTGGCCCAACTTCAAAAACTGCCTTGCCATAGCGAGGTGATTTTAGCCAAGAATAAGCCCCCTGTTTCCCTTCATCAGGAACAACATCTCCCTGGGAGGGATGTCTGCCGCTGATAGAATCGGCATACCAAGAATGTTTCACTTCTTCAGTGATCTTAGTTGGGTCAAATTCATTAAACTTAAGACTGGTAGAGGTGGTTCCGGGCTTAAAAAATCTTTTTCTCTTGGTGAGGTCGGCTTCCCTTCCATCCAGCTCATAAGAGCCATAAGCAAGCAGGTTTCCACAGCCACGACCAATCTCAAAGTAATCTGAGTAAACCCGGGCTACCGCTACTACATCAGGGAGGTAAACATTATCAATAAACTCCTGAAGCTCATTCAACCTCCACAGGAAGGATGTCATATTGTCAACCGTGGGTACAGAGGCGACTCCACCAGGCATTATGCCCATGTTGTGAGGCATCTTACCACCGAACAGGGCGAGCATCTCTTGGCCTTTACGACGCATGTCGAATGCCGCGACATAGTGCGCTATCGCCTGTTCATTAGCTTCATCGGGCAGCCGATAATCACCTTCATAACGAGGTACAAAAGGTCCTAATTCCCCTCGCGTAATAAAGCTCTTTATTGAATTTAAGGCCGGATTATTTCCCTCATATTTTGCTAACTTAGCCACATCTACATAGTCAAGAGCCACCAGGTGATAGAAGTGAAGGATGTGGTCAGCAATATGGGCTGCCCCTAGAATTAGATTGCGAATAATCCTGCCGTTGTCGGGAATTTTGTCAGCGATGCCGAAGGCACTATCCAGATTTAAAGCGGCGGCAGTAGAATGACTTGTAGGGCAAACTCCACAAACACGCTGAGCTATCCGCTGGGCATCACGGGGGTCCCTGCCTCTCATGATCAACTCTAAGCCGCGGAACAGCATCCCTGAACTTTTAGCCTCTTTCACTTTACCATCCTCAACTACCGCCTCCACCTTAAGATGTCCTTCAATACGACTTACTGGATCGATTATAATCTTGCCCATTAATTCAAACCTCCTCTGGTAGAGCAGCTTCGCTAATTTTTTTATAAAGCGGGGATATATCAAAGAACCCGGGCTCTGTACAGCCAATACAAGTGGCACCACAACCTACACACCAATTAACTTTATTGTTCCACAACCTCACAGGACAATCGGCATGGGTTATAGGTCCCCTACATCCTAATTCATAATTGCACCCGGGATCGCCGAACTTCTTGGCAAACTTATTCTCATCATAGTAGGCTCGCCGTGGACAGTTCTCGTGGATTGTCTGCCCATAGAAAGCTTTGGGACGCTTATGTTCATCTAAATCCTCCGGCTTGGGCAGACCGAAAAGCAAGATACTTGCCACTGTGCCTACAAACCAGTCAGGATGTGGTGGACAACCGGGAATGTTTACCAATGGAGTACTGATGCCTTTGGCTTGAAGAACCTCACCGACGCTGCGACACTGAGTAGGGTTGGGATAGGCAGCAGGAATTCCCCCAAAAGCAGCACAACTACCCAAAGCAATGACCGCCAGGGAATCCTTGGCCAATGTTTCCACCCAGGATTGCATAGTCATTGGCTTACCATCCTTTTCGCCAATCACCCCATGGATGCCATTTTTAGCGGTGGGTATAGCCCCCTCAACGATCAGAATGTAACCTCCCTTTTTCTCCCTTGAGGTATCCACCATAACTTCAATTACAGGCGCTCCCGCCCCCGCCATGACAGTAGGATGGAACCTTAGATTTATATGACTACCCGGAAGCACTTCATCAACCAAGAGGTTTTTAATAGAGGGATTTATGACATTGAGAAGGGAGACTGAGCACCCGGTACATCCAGCGGTTTGTAACCATATCGCTGGGTATTCTTTTGTATCCATAAGTCCTTACCTGCCTTTCGACTTATTTTCGCAAATCCTCCACCGGGGAGGATATTTTCTCCATCATAAACTTAAGCCTTCAGCTATCTCTTTGACCTTTAATTGAAGGGGGGATTCCTGGGGGAGTTCAGTTACGGGCCTTCCCTTCATTTCCAAACCCGCTATATCGGGGTCTTCTGGAATCAGGGCAATAACCTGAAGGCCAGATTCATCGATTGCCTTTTTTATCTCTGGAGACAACTCACCTTTGACACGATTGACTATAAGCCCAACTTTGCCTATCTTTGACCTCAGTTCCCCAATGAGGTTCTTCATTCGAGCTGCAGTGGTGATGCCTCTTATTGTAGGGTCAGACATAATGAGCAAAACATCCACATCCCGGGTCGTTTGCCGGCTAATATGTTCCATGCCTGCCTCACAATCCATAACGATGTAGTTATATTTGTAATCTTTAACTAGCTGATCGAGGGAGGCACGTAAAAACTCATTAGAGGCACAATAACATCCAGGCCCCTCAGGGCGCCCCATAGCTAAAAGGTCAAATCCTTTAGACTCCGCCAGGGATTCCACTATCTTACTAAACAGATATTCTGGCTTGCTGATTGAGGGGCTAAAACGCCCCTTCGATACATCGGCAGTCATCTTTTCCCGTATTCTACCCACGGTTTTACTATCGTCCAGCGGTAGACCCAGAGCCTGGTTAAGATTGGTGCTAGGGTCAGCATCCACAGCCAGGACCAACCCCTTTTGAGAAAGGAACTTGATGAGTAAGGCAGCCACAGTGGTCTTACCTGTGCCACCTTTTCCTGCGATAGCAATTGTCTTGGTCATTTCCTGGCTCTCTTTCCAGACAACTTCGGGGAAGGCAGCAAGCTAACAGGCGATAGCTTCACCACTGCATTATACTCTGGAGGGCATACTTCCAGGCAAGTACCACACTTAGAACATTTTTCCTGGTCTATGATTTTAACTTCTCCTTTATCTCCCTTAATTGCTTCTGTGGGACAGGTCAAAATGCAATGCTCACAGGCTCTATCGCACTTGTCTGGAAGGATATAATACACAGTGAGTTCGGGACATACTCTGGCGGGGCAGCGCTTCTCCAGGACATGAACTTCATATTCATCCCGGAAATAACGCAGGGTTGTGAGGACAGGATTTGGAGCTGTTTTTCCCAAGCCACAAAGCGAACCTATCTTGACATCCTCAGCTAATGCGAGGAGAAGGTCAATATCCCTTATTTTGCCTCGGCCAGCTGTGATGTCCTCTAAAATACGTAGCATTTGCAAAGTCCCCAAGCGACACATGGTGCACTTGCCGCAAGACTCCTTGGTAGAGAAATCAAGAAAAAACCTCGCAGCATCGACCATGCAGTTATCCTCATCCATGACAATCATTCCCCCTGAGCCCATCATTGAGCCAGCCTCTCGAAGGGAATCATAATCAATGGGGATGTCCAGCAAAGTCTCGGGAAGGCACCCCCCCGAGGGCCCCCCTATCTGTACTGCTTTAAACTGTTTATCTTTAGCAATTCCACCACCGATATCATAAATAAGCTCGCTAAGTGTTGTTCCCATAGGCACTTCGGCCAATCCCGAATTGGCTACTTTACCTGCCAGGGTAAACACTGCCGTGCCTTTGCTTCCCTCAGTGCCAATGGAGGCAAACCAATCCCCCCCTCGCTCAATTATCAAAGGAACATAAGCAAAGGTCTTCACATTGTTTAATAGAGTAGGTTTACCCCACAAGCCAGACTCGGCAGGATAAGGTGGCCTGGGGCTAGGTGTGCTCATCCTCCCCTCAACAGCCGCTATCAGTGCTGTTTCCTCACCGGAAACGAAAGCACCAGCCCCGGCTGCTATTTCGATGTGAAACCCAAAATCACCGCCCAAGATATTGTCTCCCAGAAAACCCAGTTCCTTCGCTTGCTTTAAGGCAATCTGGATACGCTCAATAGCCAAAGGATATTCAGCACGGACATAGATATAGCCTTGCTCGGCACCTATGGCATAGCCGGCAATAATCATGCCCTCGATAACTTGATGCGGGTCGCTTTCCAAAACGACCCGGTCCATAAAAGCACCGGGGTCTCCTTCATCAGCATTGCATATGACATATTTTGGTGTGCTTCCAGCCTTACGGCATAGCTCCCACTTCCGATGGGTAGGAAATCCAGCGCCTCCCCGCCCTCGCAGCCCGGCTTTCTTTAGCTCCTCAATTATCTTCTCAGGCGACTTCTTCAACGCTTTCTCCAGCCCACTATAACCACCATTGGCGATGTAGTGATTTATATTTTCAGGATCGATGTAGCCACAGTGGGATAGTATAAGACGAAGTTCACGCTCAAACCTAGGAAGCTCGGGAATGTAGACTGCTTCCCCACCACCCCCTTCAAGAGTGCCTAAGGCAAGTTCAAGGCAGGGGTCATCGCCGGCAACATAACCTTCCACAAGTCTGGGTACACTCTCTGGAGTTACATTGGCATACGCGACACGAAGAGAGCCAGGCTTGGATATAGTAACAAAGGGATCAGCATGGCATAGACCCGTGCAGCCAACCTGAATAATCGGGACCTCCAGACCTTGCCGCATCAGCTCCTTATTAAAGGCATCAACTACATCCAGGGCGCCGGCTGCCCGCCCACAAGTAGCTGTGCCGACAAGGATATAGCTGCCCTTCTGCAGAGCTTCCCATTCAAATTCCGCCTTATTTCTAATTTCCCGAAAAGCCAAGCCCATGTTTATTGTAGATTACGACTTAAAACCGGCCCGGTTTACCACTTAAAGTTGACCGACGCCAGGTAAAATAAAACTAGCACATGTAGACCATTTATTCAACCCTCCATGCTTTTCAGTTCTCTGGAAGCGAGTCAAATTTCAGAGGGAACTAACATCCCCCTCACTATCATCCCACTACATCCAAGACAAGCCACTTTGCCCCGCCGGTATCTCACAGTAACTTCAAAATGGTCCTTTAGCTCTACCTGCCCCGGAACCATAGCTCTGGCCATCCCAGGGCTACTGCGATACAATCGTCTTGCACCTGCTTTGTCTTCTTTCATTAGAGTTCTGCTAACCACTAAAGCTACAGGAGGTAGCGGGTGCCTCTCAATAAATATTCACCCCCTTCCGGCATCCTTTACAAAATTTTCACGCTAAAAAGTGTAGACCCACTTTCCTAAACCGCTTGACATGTTAAAGAACCAAATGTTAATATAATTATGAGCATACGCTCATAATATAGGAGAAAAGATGTCGAGACCGCCGAAGTGCCGTCGAGTTGCTTTCCTGCCAGGCGTAACCTATTTCAAGCCGGCAGGTATACCGTTAAGAGCTCTTGAAGAGGTACGCCTCTCTGTGGAGGAGGCTGAGGCAATACGACTGAAAGATCTTGAGGGACTGGAACAGGAGGAGGGTGCTGAGAAGATGAATGTCTCTCGTCCAACCTTTCAGAGGGTATTAGCGTCGGCACGGCTGAAAATAGCTGATGCCCTGCTTAACGGTAAGGCAATAAGGATTGAAGGCGGCAATTTTGAGATGTCTCCGCTACGCTTTAAGTGCCTCAATGGCCATGAATGGGATGTGCCTTTTGAAGTTGCCACGAGTGCACCCCCTCAGCTTTGCCCTGCCTGCAATACATTAGACATAATGCCAGTTCAACCACCCGGCCCCGGCTGGGGTGGGTGGGGAGGTCGTTGCCGGGGAGCCGGAAGACATTGGAGGTGAGAGTATGATTTTTGTTGACAGGAAGAAATGTAGCGGTTGTGCTCTTTGTGTTGAGGCATGCCCACAAGGGGCTATCAGGATACAGGATAGCATAGCGGTGATAGACCAGAGACTCTGTCGTCAGTGTGAAGTCTGTGCGGAAGTATGTTCTGCCGGAGCTATCCGTGTTGTCGAGCCGGTGTATGCAAAATCAAGGAAAGGAGGTGACACGATGAGAGGAAGAGGCTGGTTTGGCTGGGGATGCTGGGGGTGGGGTAGAGGTAACCCCTACCTCTTCTGCCGCTTCTATCCCTGGCTTCCCCGGAGATGGTGGGCCTACGGTAGAGGTGCTTATCCCCAGATGGCACCATCTTATGGCCCCGTTTACCAACCTTACTGGCAGTGGTAAGGATTAAGAGCAAGTAAAGCATTAGAAAAAGGAGGTGAAACATGCCTAACGGATTTGGACGAGGAAGAGCTTACGGTCGTGGTTTTGGAGCAGGTATGGGTTTTGGCTTTAGAGGTGCTTCCCCTCCCTGGCCCTATGTAGGGATAGACAGAGGCGGACTGCCACGGTGTGGTTACTTCTTCAGTGGCGCCGGGGCGCCCGCGAACTGGCCGTATCAGCCGCTGGCGGGAGCACAAGCCGCACCTGAGTATGCACCCTACTCCCCCCAAATGACCAGAGAGGAGGAACTCAACTACCTTAAGGACCAGGCGGAGGCAATAAAGGGCCAGCTGGAGGAGATCGAGTCCAGGATGCGCGACTTGGGAAAAGCCGGAAAATAACACACAGATAAAGCACAAAATAAAGGAGGTGCACTATGCCAGGATTTGATGGTACCGGTCCCAGGGGAATGGGGCCAATGACTGGAGGAGGCAGGGGCTTCTGCAGCCCCTGGGGAGTAAGAGTTGCTCGGCCTCCGTATGGTTTTCCCCGCAGGGCACCATACGCTTCTCCCTATTACGGAGCGTATGGTTTCGGGCCGTTTGCTCCGCAGATGACCCATGAGCAGGAGCTTGAATTCTTGAAGACCGAGTCCCAAGCGCTGAGGGAGGAGCTTAAGGAACTGGAAGACAGGATAGGGCAACTGTCAGCGGAGAGAAAATAAGGAGGTACTATGAAAATTGCCATTTCAGCTACCGGCTCTACCCTCGACGCCGAGGTAGACCCCCGGTTCGGGCGATGCCAGTGTTTCGTCATCGCTAACCCGGAGACAATAGAATTTGAAGCCATTGATAACTCCAGTGCCATGGCGGCAGGCGGAGCAGGCATCTCAGCTGCACAGATGATAGTCGATAAAGGTGTGGACGCGGTGCTCACCGGTAACTGCGGCCCCAATGCCTACCAGGTGTTATCGGCGGCCGGGATTAAGGTCATCAGTGGGGTTGCGGGTAAGGTGCGGGATGCTATTGAGGGCTACAAATCAGGCAAATTCCAGGCCAGCTCACAACCCAATGTCCCTGGTCATTTTGGTATGGGTAGGGGAATGGGTCGTGGCAGAGGCACGGGCTAAAGATAAAAGAGAAATTTTCTTTGGAGGTGTAAATATGCCTAAAGGAGATGGCACCGGGCCACCCACTGGACGTGGTCAAAGGGGTGGCCGGATGGGAGGTAACCAACCCGGGGCTGGCCCCGGTGGTAACTGTGTCTGTCCCAGTTGCGGGGAAAAGATGCCCCACGAGCAGGGCACGCCGTGTTACGCCGTGAGCTGTCCCAAGTGCGGTACCAATATGGTAAGAGAATAGGGAATAGACTACTTAGAAAGGGAGGGTATTAGATGCCATTTTTCGAGCCACTGGAGAAGCTAGACCCAAAGCACGTTGACCTGGAAAGGGCAAGGAAGTCCCTGCGTGAAGAACTGGAGGCTATTGATTTCTATCAGGAGAGAATTGATGCCACCCAGGATGCCTCTCTAAAGCAACTGCTGGAGCACAACATGAACGAGGAAAAGGAGCATGCCGCCATGCTCGTCGAGTGGCTGAGGAAGAATGACTCGACGCAGGATAAAGTGTTCAAAGAGCATGACTAAGTCGTTAAAGTGGAGAATTTGAGGTACTCATGATTATCTCGGTTGCCAGCGGTAAGGGGGGGACCGGCAAGACGCTGGTGGCGACCAGCCTTGCCCTTTCTCTCAAAGATAGGGAACAGGTACAGCTCCTTGACTGTGATGTTGAGGAGCCCAACGACCAAATCTTTTTAAAGCCGGTAATCACTATAAGCGAAGCAGTCTGCATTCCTGTTCCTGAGATAGACGAGAAAAAGTGCAACTACTGCGGTAAGTGTGCCAAGGTCTGCGCCTATCATGCCATTGCTGTTTTCCCAGGACATGTGCTGGTTTTCCCCCAGCTTTGTCACGGGTGCGGTGCCTGTAGCTATCTCTGCCCGGAAAAGGCTATCAGCGAGGTAGGAAGGAAAATTGGCGTTGTCGAGTGTGGGCACTCGGATGGCGTGGGGTTTGCTCACGGGAAGCTGAACGTGGGTGAGGCTATGCCGACGCCGGTTATTAGAAGGGTGAAAGAACGGGCTAATCATGATGGGATAGTTATCATTGACATCTCACCAGGCACATCCTGTCCGGTAGTGGAATCAATCAAGGGCAGCGATTTCTGCCTGCTGGTGACTGAGCCGACACCCTTCGGCCTTAATGACCTTATCCTGGCAGTGGAGACAGCGAAGGAGCTTGAAGTCTCCTGCGGCGTGGTTATTAACCGTGTCGGGGTAGGTGATAGAAAAGTAGAAGAATACTGCCTGAGAGAGGGTATACCAGTTCTACTTACCATTCCTCTTGATACCGAAATTGCCCGACTTAATTCCCGGGGAATAACACTGATTGAGGGTATGCCGCAGTGGAAGGAAAGCTTCATAGGGCTTTTTGACCGGATTCGGGAGATAATGAATGCAAGAAGTGGTTGTCTTAAGCGGTAAAGGAGGCACCGGAAAGACCAGTATCGTCGGCTCTTTCGCCGCTCTGGCGAAGAGCAAGGTACTGGTTGACTGCGATGTAGATGCCGCTACTCTTCATATCTTGCTTCAGCCGGCCATCCAGGAGAAGCATGAGTTCTGGAGCGGGCAGGTCGCTTTTATTGATGAGGAAAAGTGTACTCAATGTGGACTGTGCCAGGAACAGTGCCGATTCGCAGCGATAAAGGACTTCAATGTTGATGCTGTCTCCTGTGAGGGCTGCGGCTTCTGTTCCCACATATGCCCGGCTGAAGCTATTATCATGAAGGAAAATATGGCTGGGCACTGGTTTATCTCCAATACCAGGTATGGCTCTCTGGTTCATGCCCGGCTGGGAATTGCCCAAGAGAACTCGGGCAAGCTGGTGGCACTGGTCAAGCAGCAGGCAAGACAGATGGCAGACAAGAATGGAGCCGATTATATTATCAGTGACGGTCCGCCGGGCATCGGCTGCCCAGTCATCTCATCTCTATCCGGAGCAAACTTGGCTCTTCTGGTTACCGAGCCGACGCTATCAGGTATCCATGACCTAGAGCGAGTTCTCGGCGTCTGTCAACACTTTGGCGTCCCAGCTCTGGTGTGCATCAATAAGTACGACATTAATGAAGACAACACCCATCAGATTGAGCGCTACTGTCTCAGTCAGGGAGTAGAGGTAGCTGCGAGGATTCCATTTGATAATACAGTGACTAAAGCAATGGTAGCGGGCTTGCCGGTTGTGGAATATAGCCGAAACGGTGTGTCGCACCAGATAGAAGCACTGTGGGAGCTAGTATTAAAATCGCTCGCAAAGTGAGGAGGGAAGATGCCTATTTACGACTTTAGATGTCAGGAATGCGGAAAGGTTTCCGAGTTCTTATTGTCCAGTTCATCGGATAGCAGGACGTTAGACTGCCCTGGCTGTGGCAGTCAGCACTTGGAAAGACTGATATCCGCCCCCAGTTTGTTGAGAGACAAGGCTAATGCTCCAGGTACTACTTGCTGTGGCCGGACCGAACGGTGTGAGACGCCACCTTGCTCCACCGGCGAAGAATGCCACAGGCATTAAGGAGGTGATGTTATGCAAGACCTGATTAAGGAGTTTATGGCTCAAAAGAGATTTGCTGTAGTTGGTGCCACTGACAATCCTGAGAAGTATGGTCATCAGATATTCAAGAATCTGAAAAACCGAGGCTATGAGGTCTATCCGGTAAACCCCAAGCTCAAGGAGCTTGAGGGAACAAGCTGTTACGCCAGCCTCGCCGATATTCCGATTAAGGTGGATGTTGTTGACTTTGTCGTGCCACCCGGCGTGACTGAGGAAATTCTCAAGGAATGCAAAGATCTAGGACTGAGCCGCATCTGGCTACAGCTTGGCTCAGAAAGCGAAGCGGCCATAGCCTTTTGCCGCAAGAATAGCCTGAAGGTCGTGCACGATGTCTGTGTGATGTTGAACTAAAGGGAGCCAGGATGGAGTCATTTGACCTTGAGCCCAGATATTCAAACGATGAAATACCCGGCAAATGCATTAAATGCCTGGCGGAGCAGGAACTATATAATTGCCTGAGGAGGCTCCTGAGAGGGGAGAACGAGAATAAGGAGGTGCAGCAGAGGTATGAGATGCTGCTAGCCTTTCTCAAATCTCCTGAGTCACAGAAACTACGTGATGAATCTGAAAAATATCTTGCCGAAGGAAGGAAAGTTACGCTCAGACTGTCCTTCGCCGACGGCAAACCAAAATATGAGCTAAATATAGGTTAGGAGGTACAGAACTAATGAAGATTGCTGCTATAAGTGAAGACGGAACTACCATCAGCCAGCATTTCGGCCGCGCACCGTATTACCTGGTGATAACGGTAGAAGATGGCAAGGTAGTAAGCAAAGAAAAGAGGGATAAGGCAGGGCACCATACCTTCGCCGCCGGCCAGCACCCTGATACAGCACCTGGGGAGCGGCACGGCTATGATGCCGGTGCGCAGTCAAGGCACGCCACTATGGCTCAGAGTATTGATGATTGCCAGGTGCTCATCGCCGGAGGAATGGGTTGGGGTGCTTATGAAAGCCTGAAAAACCGCGGTATTGAGACGATAGTCACCGATGTTGAGAATATTGAGGAAGCGGTAAGGCTTTACCTTGAGGGTAAGCTACCTAACCTTATGGAGCGCTTACATTAAGACACCGCAGCTTTGATTTTGGAGGAAATCTATGCCAACACAAAATATCTATGAGCCGGTAGATACTTTTATCGCTGCAGTCTACCTGATTCGCTATTAAGGAGGGCAAGAATACAATGAGAAAGATAACCATAGACCCCGTCACCCGACTGGAAGGTCACGGCAAAATAACAATCTTCGTCAATGATGCTGGCGAGGTGGAAAACAGCTACTTCCAAGTCCCGGAACTAAGAGGTTTCGAGAAGTTTGTCGAAGGGCGTCCGGCTGAAGACATGCCCCAGATAACCCAGAGAATCTGCGGTGTGTGCCCTGAAGCTCATCACCTGGCATCAAGTAAGGCGCTAGACGACTTGTTCCATGTTGATCCTCCAGTCCCAGCTAAGAAACTTCGCGAGCTTCTGTACAGTGCTTTCTATGTTACTGACCACACTACCCATTTCTATATCCTTGCCGGTCCAGACTTCGTTATGGGTCCTGAGGCTCCAGTAGCCGAGCGCAATATTTTTGGAGTTATTGCCAAAGTAGGCTTGGAACTGGGCGGAGCGGTAATTAAGACCCGCATGCAAAACCACCATATTATCCAGATGCTGGGTGGTAGAGCGGTGCATCCTTGCTTTGGATTGCCGGGTGGTATCAGTAAGGGACTTAATGAAGAGGAAAGAAAAGAGGTGGAACAAATAGCCAAAGATTCTATCGAATTTGCCAAACTCTCGCTGAAAGTCTTTGATGATATTGTCCTTAAGAACAAAGAGTATGTGGATATGATTCTGAGTGACGCATACACTCATCGCACTTATTACATGGGTCTGGTTGATGAAAACAACAAGGTTAACTTCTATGATGGTAAAGTGAGGGTAGTTGACCCAGAAGGCAAGGAGTTCGCTAAGTATCTACCCCGTGAGTATCTTAACCACGTTGCTGAACACGTCGAGCCATGGACTTATGTTAAATTCCCCTTCCTCAAGAATGTTGGGTGGAAAGGGTTTGTTGATGGCAAGGATAGTGGCGTATTTCGGGTGGCTCCCCTGGCTCGACTAAATGCTGCTGATGGCATGGCCACCCCGCTAGCTCAGGAAGCCTACGAAAAGATGTATTCCACCCTCGGTGGCAAGCCAGTCCATCATACCCTAGCCATGCACTGGGCCCGCCTGGTTGAGATTCTCTACGCGGCCGAGAGGTTGCTGGAACTCAGCCGAGACCCCGAAATTACCAGCCCCAACATACGTACTATTCCTACAGCTACCCCAGATGAGGGTGTCGGTATTGTGGAGGCCCCCCGAGGTACTTTAACTCATCACTATATTACTGACGAAAAGGGAGTGATCAGGAAAGCCAACTTGATTGTGGGTACCGCGAATAATATCGCTGCAATCAATATGTCCGTTAAGAAGGCAGCTATGGCTATCATTAAGCCGGGTAAAGAGATAACTGAAGGGCTGCTTAACCGCATTGAAATGGCGTGGCGCCCCTACGACCTCTGTCTTGCCTGCGCTAGCCACACTTTGTCCGGACGCTCGCCTATATCTATAGATATCTATAATAGCAAAGGAATATTGATTAAGAGCCTGAAAGAGCCATAACATTGAGCCGGTGGTCACCGATGTGGAGAATATTGAGGAAGCAGTCCAGTTCTACCTGGTGGGAAGGCTTCACAACGTGATGGAGAGACTACACTGAGGTAGTATTGAAATCCCAAATCCATTAGGAGACAAAACAATGCTTTATAGTTTTAGAAATAGAGAGCCAAGAATTGGAAAGGAGACCTACGTGAGTGAGCATGCTTTGCTCATTGGTGATGTAAGAATAGGCGACAATTGTTATATAGGCCACGGGGCAATATTAAGGGGAGATTATGGGAGCATTGAGATTGAGTCAGGCACTGCTGTGGAAGAGGGCATGGTGATGCATGCTCCTCCAGACGGTATATGCCGAGTTGGAAAGAAGGTTACTATTGGACATGGAGCTATAATTCATGCCAGCTCCATTGGGGATTTTGCCGCAATTGGAATGGGGTCAGTAGTAAGTATCTATGCTGTGGTTGGCGAAGAAACGATCATTGCTGAAGGTTCCATTGTGAAACTCAGACAGAGGATACCATCAGGTGTTGTTGCTGGTGGTAGTCCCGCTAAGGTATTAAGAAAGATAACAGACGAAGATAAGAGGTTTTGGGGCTACGGCAAGCAGCTTTACATAGATCTTGCCAAAGAGTATGTCCAGAATGGAATGCAAAGGGTAAATTCTGCAAATGAGCCGACATCGCAGTGAACAAAAGGGTGCAAGGAGGAATCCATGCCAAATGAAGAACAGGTAAGAGAAAGTCTTGACAGGATACCGGTTCCCGGTGTTATGCGCAGTCTGGTCAAGATGAATTTAGTCCGGGAAGTCAGGATTGCTGACCAGAAGGTTGATGTCACGCTTGCCTCAGCCGCTCTGTCACTGGAGAACCAAGAGTGGCTCAAAGACAAGACTAGTGACGTCATCCAGAAGCTGGAGGGGGTTGAGGAAGCAAGCGTCAGCTTTGTGGACAGCAAGCCGAAGGACATAAACGAGATAAGGCATGTCATCGCCATAATGAGCGGCAAAGGTGGCGTGGGCAAATCGCTGGTAGCCAGCCTTACCGCCATTGCCTTGAAGCGCCAGGGATACGAGGTCGGTATTCTGGATGCCGATATCACCGGCCCCAGCATCCCAAAGATGTTCGGTATCAACACCCGACCTGCCGGCAGTGACAGCGGGATTCTACCGGTATCTTCCAGGTCAGGTATTGAACTCATGTCTATCAATCTACTGTTGCCCAGCGAGGATGATGCTGTTATTTGGCGTGGACCACTTATTGGTAAAGCTATCACCCAGTTCTGGGAAGAGACGCTATGGGGAAAACTGGATTATCTGGTAGTTGACCTGCCGCCGGGCACGGCTGATGCTCCTCTTACTGTGATGCAGACGCTGCCCCTAACCGGGATAATCATCGTCTTTACCCCTCAAGCCCTGACGACGATGGTTGTGAGGAAAGCAATAAATATGGCTCGGCAGATGAGCAAACCGATTCTCGGGGTGGTGGAGAATATGAGCTATCTCTACATGCCTGAGATAGACAGGAAGATTGAACTATTCGGCAAGAGCCGTGGAGAGGAGATGGCAAAAGCTGCTCATGCACCGCTTCTGGGTCAGCTACCCATAGACCCGGCTCTGGCTAAGCTCTGCGATGAGGGCAATATCGAGCGCTATGATGCCGAGATTATAGCCAAGCTGGGAGAGTCTCTGTCACAGGTAACATTAGCAAAGACATCTTCTGGGAGCGACAGACATGATTGAGCTTACTGAAAGGCCGATTTCCCCACAAAAGGTAATAGATAAGGTTAAAAGTGACAGTAGTGGCTGTGTGGTCACCTACATTGGCCTAATTCGTAACTACTCTCAAGGCAGGGCAGTTCTTTCTGTAGAGTATCAGGATTACGAAGGAAATGCCGGGAACAAGTTGCAGGAAATTGCCAGGGAAGCTGAGCAAAGATGGCAAATAGATGGCATAGCCATAACACACCGGGTTGGTAAGCTGAAGGTTGGTGAGATTAATCTGGTTGTTGCCGTAGCCTCATCCCACCGCAGCGAGGGCTTCGCTGCCTGCCAATATGTGATTGACCAGTTCAAGGAGAGGTTGCCCACGAAGAAAACGGAAACCTACCAGGATGGCGAAGTCTGTATTGAGGAATAAGATGTGTAATGCTGAGAGCTTCTCAAAAACCAGTTTTGAAGCTCCTGTATCCTGAATTAAGTTCAGGACTAAACGGAGGTAACTAGATGACAGAAACCTGGGATGAGTTACAAGAAGAGGTAAACGCCGAGATGCAGAAAATCTATTCCGAGACAGTTATTGACCACGCCATGAATCCCAGAAATGTGGGGAGTATGGAGAATGCTAATGGCTTTGCCCGTATTACCGGTCCCTGTGGGGACACCATGGAAATCTGGCTCAGGGTGAGGAATGATAGCATTGTTGAAGCCTCCTTCATGACCGATGGCTGTGGCACGAGTATCGCCGCCGGGAGCATGGTCACCGAGCTGGCTAAGGGCAAAAATGCCACTCAGGCTCTAAAGGTTAGCCAGCAGGACGTTTTGAGTGCCCTGGGTGGACTGCCTGAGGAGAGCCAGCACTGTGCTCTTCTGGCAGCTAATACATTGAAGGAGGCAATAAAGGATCATCTAGTCCTTAAGAATGAACCGTGGAAGAGAGCCTATAAAAAATACTGAATCGAGGTTAAGACAGAGTGGGGTCAATTGTCTACGGGCCAGTGCCATCGTGGCGGCTTGGTAGGTCGTTAGGTATAGACCTGCTGTCCACAAAAGGTAAAACCTGCTCCTTTGATTGCATCTATTGTCAACTTGGCAGAACGGTTAATCCTCTAACTGAGCGTAAGCAATTTGTCAGCCTGAGCCAGGTTGCCGCAGATTTGGAGAGGGTAAGGGGCATCTCTGCCGATTATGCCACCTTCTCCGGCGTGGGTGAGCCAACCCTAGCTTCTAACCTTGGAGAGGCAATCAGACTGGTAAAGTCCGTCTTGAAGCTAGCAGTGGCAGTTCTCACTAATTCGTCCTTGATGCCTAGAGAAGATGTGCGCCGCGAGCTGACTTTAGCTGATGTAGTAGTAGCCAAAATTGATGCTCCTAATGAAGAATTATTTCGCCAAATCAACCGTCCTTACCTACAGTGCACTTTTGGTGAAATAATCCGTGCTATCAAGCTTTTCAGAGGAGAGTATCAGGGAAAACTGGCTCTCCAAATGATGTTCATCGAGGCAAACAGGGGCTGTGCCCCAGAGATGGCAAGAATAGCTGAACGAATTTCGCCCGACGAGGTGCAGATTAACACCCCGCTGCGCTCTTGTGCCGTTCAACCTTTAACTCCTGAAGATATTAGCGCTATACAGCGGGAATTTTCCAAGCTGGGGAGGGTGGTGACAGTATATGAAGCATCCAGGCCTCAAGTTGTTCCGCTAGACCTGAAAGAGACGCTGCAACGCAGGCCTGAATCTTAGAAAGGAGAGCAAAAATATGGAAGTTCGCATAACTACGCTCAGTGAAAATACAGCAAACTTCGGCTTTCTTGCCGAGTGGGGGCTCAGCATTTTGGTTGAGGCGGATGGATTGAGGATTCTCATGGACACCGGACTGAGCTTCTCAGCAGTGCATAATGCCCAGTTAATGGGAATAGACCTCGCTACAATCGACAGAATAGTCCTCAGTCATGGCCATGCCGACCACACTGGAGGGCTGCGAGAGGTGCTGAGAAGGAGGGGTGAGGTGGAAGTAATCGCACACCCGGACATCTGGGCTCTTAAGTATGCGCGTCGCGATGGAGAAACAGAAGAGCAGTATATTGGAATACCCTTCTCACGGGAGGAACTGGAGAGCCTGGGTGCACATTTCAACCTGGTGAGGGAGCCGTTCCGCATTACCGACCGTATCATGACCACCGGGGAAATTCCAATGCTCTCAAGCTATGAAGAGATTGAAAATAACCTCTTCGTCAAAGAAGGTGACATGCTCCAACCAGACAGGCTGGCTGATGACCTGGCTCTGGTCATTGACATTGACTTTGGTCTGATAGTTATTCTGGGCTGTGCTCATAGAGGTATAATCAATACCCTGCGGCATGCTCAGAATTTGACCGGTAAAGAACTGGTGTATGCCGCCATTGGTGGCACCCACCTCTTCCGGGCATCGGATGAACGTATCGAGCAAACCATAGCCGACCTCAAGGAAATTGGAATCCAGAGGCTGGGTGTTTCCCATTGTACGGGCTTCCATGCCTCTGCACGACTGGCTCAGGAGTTTGAAGGTATTTTCTTCCTGAATAATGCCGGTACTCGGCTTACATTGCCATAGCCGGCTTGCCTTACCTTATGATTTCAAAAGGCTTCGGACGGAGTCTGAGCACTACCTTATTGCTAAATCCGAATTAACAAATTCTCAACAAATCAGAAACTTCGAATTCCCTAAGTTTATGGTTTAGAGCCTGGGATTTCAAACTTTTTGTTTGTATAGTACCAAAGCTTCCTCCACCTTAAAAGGTGTCATTTTAGGATAGATTTTATCCTTTATTACCATCACGGGAGACAGCATGCAGCACCCAATACAAGCGACCCTTTCCAAGCTAAAGTTACCATCCTCGGCAGTCTCGCCTACTTTGATATCTAACTCACGCTCTAAGGCCTCCAAAATAAGTCTACCCCCCGCTAAATGACAGGCAGTCCCCATACAAACCACAGTGTGGTATTTTCCTAACGGAACAAAGCGAAACTGATTATAGAAGGTAGCAACCCCCCAAACCTCAACCTCTGGCATCTCCAAGAAGCCAGCAATTTTTTGCATCGCTTCCTTGGGGAGATACCCCAGGCTTGTCTGCACTTCTTGCAATAGTGGGATTAAGTTTTTCTTCTCTTTTTTATGTGAGCTTAAAATCTCAGCTACTGCTTGGCTAGCTTGCTCCTCTGTAATCATCCTTTAAGTTGCTTAGCAAGTCCAGGCAAGAAAGCTCCAATTCCGGTCGTTTCCCGGGGACCGATTATTATCTCCCACTTAAGGTTCAGAGCATCTTCAAGCTCACCTTTGATTCTGGCCACTTTCCCTGGGATGACTAGCTTTCTATGTTTAACCTTATCTTCGATGCCACATTTCTTGATAAATGTTCCTATGGAATCGCCGCTAAACTTACCTGCTGCCCAGGCAGTGAGGACACCAAGTCCTTCCGAGTCCTTAACACAAATGTAGGCGGGAACCTTGGTAGCCTCAACAGCCGATGAGACAAGGAAATAGGTCAAAGCCCAGTTTGAAGTGACAAGGACCGGGGAGGATTCATCGGGTTCTCCCACTTCGTAATACTTCTCCTCTACTGCCATGGGAAAACGAGGATCGGTATAGATGTTAAGCCGTTGAACTAAAAGAGGAAGCAGGGAATGCTGGTCGAAATCAGAAAAGACAATAATGCCAGCCCATTTATTTATAAATGCCGAGCCCACTAGCATTTCCTTCAGCCCATCTTTGGCCATGAAGCAAGGAAAGGCAATAGTGGGATAGCCAAGAGGCCTGAAACCTTGCTTTAGCGCTGCCTTCCTGATAAAAGTCTGGTCTCTTATTGCCTCCAGCAAATTTTTAGAACCCGGGTCTAAGACCAGTTCCTCAATTCCAGCATCTTTTAACTTAATAGTTAGAGGGACAAGTTCTTCAATACTCCCTCCACGAAGGCCAACCGGAGTAAGATTCGCTTTAATCTTTGGAATGGCCTCATCAATGTTTTCCTTCGTTATGGGGTAAAGAAGTGGATGCCTATCTGCACATATATCCCGTGCCGCAAATAAAACGTCCATGTCTTCTGAGATTAAGACCATGCCCAGGTCTGTTGAATCATAAACTTTCTTCACCAAAGCCAGAAACTTGCTTTCGTCCCCTGATGCAAAATAAAGTGCTAAAAGATTTGCATTTAGGTTTACCCCGACCCAGGGGAACTGCAACTCCTTTATCTTCTTTATTTTCTCCTCGATTTTGGCATTGTCCTCTTTGTCTGAGATAAGGAGGGTAATGCCTGGTGAATGGACAAATGTCTTCTCGTGCCGATATATCACTTCTTCGTTCCCGATTTTGACGGTGTTCTCCCCAGAGCCTATGGTAACAAGCTTTATCGGCGGCGCCAGAAGATCCAGCAGCTTGGCTTTCACCTCCTCGGAGAGGTAAGGGCATTTGTCCACACTGGCTCCACCCGACGCCAGTTTCATGGCAAAAGCAAAACAAGTAGGAAAGCCACAGTCCTTACACGGTCTCTTTCCGGGAAGCATCTTTACAATCTCAGAACCTGCAATTGGCATAACAAACCTCCTCAATTAAAGCTGAGATAGGATTATAAATTTCACCTTTTAGTTCTTGTATTTATGTTGGAAGCTCTACTTCCCCTTTTATCCAAGGATGCCCCACTTTTTCTAAGAACTCTAGAAGCTCATCCACGTTCTTAACATCTTCCTCTGTGGCTATTTTATCGTAGAGTTCTTTCTTTTGCAGGACCTCTTTAAACCTTTCCTTTAACTCCTTGGGCATCCACACTATCCTGGCCAGACCACCATCCGCCTGGATGAATTTGGAAGACCTTAGTTGCTCCAGTCCAGTTCCTAATCTTCCTTCTATTTGTTTACCCCCAGAAGTTTCACCAGCCATGTGGGAAAATGTTTCTCCAACTACAGTTTCGCCCTTGAACTCTCTGTGCACTACTCCAAAGGCATCCGCTTCAGGAATGTAATATACAATTGCTTCGAAACAGCCACAAGATGTATGGGGGTGCTCAAATGCACTATAGAGATAAACTCTATCGTAGTTTCCCAGGGACTTTTCAGCTTCAATTGCATTCGCTCCTGAATATTCACCTTTTATAGCATCTATAAGCTCCCCCTTTGGTATGGCAAATATGGGGCCATCAGGGTCAATCTTGGCAGCAGCTCTGCCGTCAAACCAGTTTATCGCTCCACAGTTGGCAATTCTATTTGGAGTTATGATAGAGATATGGGTTGGGGCGAAGCTCTGGCATAGAACACAGCCGTAGAAAGTATCCACATCCTCATCATTCAAGGTCCTTGCCCGTTCATCCCTGGCGGCATAAACTTCCAAAGCGTGGGGAAGAAGCTCCTCTATCTTTTTTTCATCGGTGATAATAGTGACTTGGATGCTCTCGATGATTGGCATCTCTGATGTGTAAAGCAAGATATAAATTTCTCCCAATTCCCGCAGGGAATTAAAGCCCTTTTTATAGCAGTCTTTACTTATCCTCATCCATACATCCTGTCTTTGATTCATGTGATACCAGCCCTCAATCATGTTAGTGAACATATGAATCCTTCTCTCGATGATTGCTTCGGCATCCTTATCCAGTTCCCCTCCGGCAACATCTATCAGAACGGCAATAGGATAGCTACCACCGCCTTTCTCTTCATCGTAAGGTTTCAAATCACCTATGTCCGGGCCGATAATCTCTACTTTCTCATTCTCTATTTCATCAAGACTTTTAACTGTTGCTAATTCAAACTTATGTGTTGCTTTTGGCCCACCGAACTCGATGTATAGGTCTTCCTTTCTTATCACCTCGCCTTCATACTGAGGTCCCATATCTGCATGAAATTCGCCTTCCATTTCTTATGCTCCTTTCTTTAAATTATCTATTAAGCTTTCCAAGAATGCTTTCCATTGCTCATCTTTCCTGAAATTGGGAAGAGAATAATTTGCATTGGGGAAGTAATACTTGCACAGCGTCATGGTTTTTAGATGAGGGGCAAAATGCTTGAGCACAGAGAGGCCCTGCTCTCCGAGATCGCTCCTTATACCGAAGAAGAGCACCAAATCATGGTTACCTTCCTTCTTGACCCCCCGCCAATTTGGATCCTTGAGGGCATTGATTATCTCCACAACATCATAGAAGCTATCCGGCTTTACCCCCAGCTCCGCCATTTTTGCTCTAACCTGAGCCGTGGCGCATGTAGGAATATTAGCAGCCTTAGCAATCTCCAGAGCATATTCTATGAGTAGCTTTCCATCAAGCGACCATTTCAGCAGAAGAGGACCCAGTACGAGAAGCGGCCTTTTTGCTTTTTGTATCAAGCCAGCATATTCCTGGGCATCTTCTATCAGCCTTGCTGACTTTATCCCGGTTAAGACATTTACCCTATGATATGGTATTACACTCATTTTCCCCTCCTTCTAATGTATCACTGCATCCACAGAAACCTTGCTGGGATAAGTCCCGATAAGGGTGGGAAGTCCCACAGGCTCCTTGGGTTGCCAGCCGATTTCCTGTAGATATGCCCTCACCTCTTTCTTATAGACAAGAGGAATATCAGGATCCCTGCGCACGAAGAGTTGAATGTCCTCAGGAAGACCACCCCCCATGTACTTCTTGTGCAGGGAGATGTAATGGTTTAATTTTATCGCCCTTCCTTGAGGGGTATCATTCTTCCTTATGCACAACTTGGGAATCATCACCATAGCCTTCTCTTTAGTCTCACATACATAGGCCAGGTGCTCAGGGGAAGGCTCTCCAGTATCCACAATTTCCTTCTTCCTGGCATCCATGACTCTCCAATCGTCCTCTTCCTTTCTCGAGAGATACAACCTTCTATATTTGGAAGAATGGGGTCCGAGTATCACCGGGATGCCCAATCTGTTGCAGCCTGTGCCGATGGAAGCAGCCTTCTGTGAGTATGCCCCCCAGGCTACTCCCACAGCGCCTACACGATTGAGGACGTAATCAGCCATAACCTCGTAGTTTCCTCTCAGGGGCAGAGCAGCGAAGATATTGGCAATTTTTATTGCCGCTCCAGTAATATGGCTGTTGGCAACGCAGGAGCCAATGTTTACTACCCCTCCGGCATCGAAGTTGGGAGGATATTTCTCATAAACAGTCTTGCCATCGGCATCTTTCCACATCCCGGCAACCATAGCGGAACACCCTGTGAGAACCACAATATACTTTCGCTTGGCAAATTCATCCACCATCTCGGCAACGTCTCGAATATCAGGAAAGTTCGAGCAGCCCACAATGGCAACTACTCCGGGGATTGTGCCCAGGGTTATGGGTGCCCCGACAGTCCGTATCTCCGTATCCATAATCGGACCACGCCCGGCTCTCATTTTCCAGGTCTCTTTACTCGCCGCTACCTGCATTATCTTGAAGATGGGAATCTTGCGAGGACATTCTGCCTCGCACTTTCCACAGCCAACACAGAGATTGAATTGTTCCCTTATCAGCTCGAAGTTGCCCTTGGCGACCTCAGCTATACCAGCGCCAATGTTGAAAAGGTTAGGGCATACCTGCTCACACATACCACAGACATTACACTTCGTGGCCAGTTCCTTAGCCTCCTCTTCCGTTAGCCATTCCTTTCTCCTCTGGGGAGCAATTGCTATGGCAACCTTAGCCGCTACCTCGGCTGCCTTTCGAGGGTCAAGGATGACAAAATGCTTCTTGTCCTCTACCATCTGTCTGACTATCTCTTCAGTATCCATCTCAGAGGCATCATCAAGCCCGTACATAGCCTTGTCCAGGGTAGCTATGAGCGCTGACCCGGCTTTAGATGCCTCTATGGGCATGTCGGTCCTGATACATTGCTCATCGGTCATTATCACATCGGCAATGCCACTTCTGATAAAGAAAAGCTGCCGGGAAAAAGGACCAACAACTTTGGCCCTATCAGAGTACCTCGTTGTCTCCAGAGCAGTGCAACAGACGCCGCAGACTTCAACCTGGTCATAAAGATTATTCTCCCGGAGGTAATCAATGACTACGGTAGAAGTAGCTGGATTATGCCCCACAAACAGGATTACAGGTTTGCTTTTGTCTACTGACGCCCATCCCAAATCTACCAGTGGTGTATCAGCAACTGAAGTGGGGTAATTAAATCCCACTATCTGAGCAATATCAGCCACTTCCATGCCTACATGGTCCAGCATTCCAGCATGAAGAGCTTTCGATTCGTAATCCAAGTAGCTCCCTTCCTGCCCCATGTTAGTGGAATCCAGGAGATGGGTAATCTCCTTGAAGACATATTCTATGGCTATTACAAGGTCACCCAAAGTCTCAGGCTTCAAGCCCACAACCGTCCTTATGTGCGGTGCTTCGATATTGATCGATCCGCCTAAATCTATCTTCTTATCCGGACCGTACCTTTCAATCAGGAACTCCAGAATGTGCCCACCATGAGCAGCATGAGCGGAACATCCCATCAAGCAAGATAAGAGCACCCATCTTGCCTGCTGAGTAGCTATATCAATACCGCAGGCCCCTCTCCTTGTCTCGGTGAGGTCACATTTGCCATAGGTACAGAAGCAACATAAATCACAGAATGGCGCATAAAAAGGCGCATATGTTTTCAATAACCTCATGTCCCAATTTCTAAGGTCGGGAATTTCGGGCATCGGCGTGGGACCGACCGGCTCCCAGGGAATCTCTGCTTTTATCTTCTTATGAATCTCTTCTAATTTCCGTGTTATTCCTTTTACTTCTGCCATTTTTCACCTCGCTTTTATCGTTTCCCTTATTAATTTCAAGGTCTCGGGATGTCGCAAGACAAGGATATTTGCCCCAGCCAATAAAAGCGATAGCGCTGTTATTCCTTCCCAAAGCAATCCTTGTTCCTTGTTTTCCTTAGCCTGTTTTGTTTTCCAGCACTCCGCACCAAGATTGGCAATAATCGGCATCATGGTCATACTGTCTTTGGTGATAACTCCAATCTGTTTTACCCGCTCGATTAAAGAGAAACTATATTCCATACCGTAGCCCAACGCAGAAGATAAGGAGTCGATCACAATCCTATCTGAGGGAAAGAACTTACTAAGCTTGACATTCAACTCCTTAAGCAAATTGATATCCAGAGGACTTTGAGCAATAGCCGTATGCCCATGATCCAGAATTGCTCTACCTACCACTTCGTAGTTTTCCTTAAGCACCGGGCCTATAAGGAGGTTCATTCCATCGCATACTTCAGCCACCTTGGGAAGAACCTCAGCATCTTTCTTCTCGTCTCCGGAGCCGTAGACAATTAAAGGCACATCTATAGCCTCGGCCACTTCTTTTGCCAATGCCGCTGCTTTGTCAGCAGGAGCATTTTTGACCGCTGGGTCGGTACTCATAAGGAAAAGTGAAACAGCATCCACAGCAAAGTCTTGGCATTTCTTAGCCCAGCTAACCGGGTCGGAAATTACATCCTTGAAGGGCTCAATCGCATGCTTTGGCCAATCCTGAGGCTCCATATCAAGAACTTCCAGGGCAAACTTTGCCGGATTGGGATTTGATCCCTGGTCAAAAAAATGAAGGGGGAGCATATTCTCTCCCCCAATCTTCAAGCTCTTCTTTCCCTTCCCGATAGTTACCTCTCTAACTACTCCAGTATACGCTTCAACTGGTGCTTTATATTCCATTCTTTACCCTCCTTAACTTTCAAGCCAGGCATCAGAATAAAGGGTTTCTGCCATAAGGACCTTGGCTGTTTTAACGTACTCAACTTCCTTTTGAGATAGGGAGGAGAGGTCTATATCCTCCACGTCCATGGTCTTATAAATAAGCTCGGCAATTCCCGTCATCTCCCCCTTGATCAAACTCATAAGCTCTTTGTCCAGCGGGTCAGCGATGGCTGAATAGAGTCCGTTCTTACCCAGCATAACCGCGTAGGTGCGGTTAAGAAGCGGCCTAAGCTGGTCTGGTACACCATTGGATGTATTGGAAAGCCCTACTGTTGATTTAACTCCAGGCAAAACATCCTCAAGTATTTTGATAAATTCTAGATTTAGCAAAGTGAACCTTTGTCCCTCTCCAGCGGTGCTGATGGGGAGGAGTATGGGGTCAACCCAGATGTCCTCGTTAGGAATCCCCAATTCATTGGCATAGGCCACTGTGTCCATAATACTCTCTATCTTAGAATCAACATCCGGGGGCATCCCTTTATTCGTCATCACCGAAATCACAACATCACAGTTATATTTTTGGGCTAAGGGAAGCATTTGCTCCTTGGAGTCAGTCTTCCCCGAAGCAGAGTTAAGCAAAGGTCTCTTCTGGCAAGCTTTTAGACCTGCCTCCATAGCTACAGGATTCATAGTATCTATAGATAAAGGTAAATCGGTAACCTCCTGAACTGCGTTGACCAACCATTGCATGGTCTCTTCGGTGTCTTTTTTCATGGGGCCAACATTCAAGTCAATATAATCGGCTCCAGCTTCAGATTGGGCTTTAGCTAAATCCTGGATTACTTTGGTATCTTTCTCCCTTATCGCTGTGGAAACTGCCTGGGCTATGACATGTATGTTTTCTCCAATAATGACCATATCGAGTACCTCCGATTTATTGGTTCGGTGTCTTGGATAAACCATAGCAATATAGCAAGGAAACAGCTATTTGTCAAACTCCTTGTTGGCCCTTATTATAACAATTTTGGCAGCTGTATCCGCGCATGTTAAAAATTCCTTTTAGCAGGGAAAGCAACAAGGGGTGATTAACGCTAATGTCGCCGCTTTGCTATAATTTTTGTGAATACTGGGGGACAGATAGACAGCAAAATTCCGGCAATTGCCTCGGAGTAAGTTTTTACTTATAGCAAGTTTAAATGGCTAAAGATTATTATGGGATTTTAGGCGTACCAAGGAACGCCACGGATGGAGAGATCAAGAAGGCCTATCGAAAACTGGCTATGCAATATCATCCCGATCGCAATCCCGGGAAAGAAAAATGGGCTAATGAGAAATTCAAGGAGATAAACGAGGCTTATGGAGTCCTTGGTGACCCTCAAAAAAGAAAGCAATACGACCAATTTGGCACTGTAGGTAATATAGGCGACATCTTCGGCAGTTCTTTCACCAGAACCACTTTTCAGGAAATGATGAAGGACTTCGGCGGGGCTGGTCTGAGATTTGATTTCCTCGACGACATATTTGGCGATTTCTTGAAGGGCAGAGATTCTTCTTTCTCTTTTAGAAGCGGCAGGCCTGGTAGAGTGAAATTTGAAGCCTGGCCGGGGCAAGAAATCAATCTGGATGAAATACTTGGCCAGGCTCGAAGACCCCAGGAAGTTCATTATGAGCTTGCAATTAGCCGAGGAGAGGCTTTGCAGGGAGTGAAGAAGGTATTAAAGAGAAGGGGGAAAAGACTGGAGGTAAAGATTCCTGCCGGGGTAAGAATGGGCAACGTGGTGAGATTGAGGAATGCTCGCCAGATAAGCGATGGCTCGCCCGGCGACATATTGATTAAAGTTATAGTTAAATAAGCCCGCGGCTTGTACAGGGACAATGAAAAAGACAAGAGTAAGCTTCCCCTCCGGCGAGCTTTTCCTCGAAGGGATATTGGCTATACCCGAAGGTGCCGGACCCTTTCGGGCAATAATAGTTTGCCATCCTCATCCCCTCTACGGCGGCAGTATGGATAACAATGTGGTCTGTAGCCTCTCTGAGACACTTACACAAGCAGCGCTTGCTTCATTCAAGTTTAACTTCCGCGGAGTAGGTGGGAGCCAGGGGGAGTTTGGTCAGGGAATAGGTGAGCGCGAAGATGTGGAAGCAGCCATTTCCTTTATAAGCACGGTAAAGGAAGTTGATTCTAAGAGAATCGGGCTTGCCGGCTATTCGGCTGGTGCTGGCTTCGCTCTTCCCATTGGCTTTAATGATGATCGAATTAGGGCTCTGGCTGCAGTCTCGCCTCCACTCCCTTTGTTCGATTTTGACTTCCTTAAAAGATGCCCTAAGCCAAAACTTCTTATCTCAGGAAGCAGGGATGATCTTATACCCACTGACCAGTTCCTTGAATTTTGCCAGAATCTTCCTGAGCCCAAAGAGTACGAAAGTATTGAAGGCGCGGACCACTTTTGGTGGGGATATGAATCCAGCCTGGCTGCTAAGGTGACTGCCTTCTTTGCCAGAGTATTATAGGTTCAGCCTGACTTTACATAACATTCCTTCTCTTAAAGAAAGAGGCTTGCCTGCCCAATTGCAAAGCAGGTTTTACATACTACATCTAGTAATGATAGTATTTGGGATTATATTGGTTCATTTGAAGAGTTTTTCACCAAAGGACTCTTCTCCATAACTATTAAAGATAGAAACCTTCATGCCATGCGTTGGAATTTAGATTGGAAGCCGCGTCGAGTGTTCTACGGGTGGTGGATTGTTGTCGCATGTTTCTTTATTTCGCTATACGTGGGTGGAGTTGTCTTCTATGGGTTCACTACTCTCATTGAACCGCTAGCGGACGACTTTGGTTGGAGCTACACGCAGATTTCATTTGCCGCCTCGCTACGCGGCATGGAGATGGGCATTCTTGCCCCGTTGGTCGGGATGCTTGTTGACCGCTGGGGGCCAAGAAGACTGCTATTCGGCGGACTGATCATCACCAGTTTGGGTTTGATGCTCCTGAGTCGCACTACCTCCCTGGGCATGTTCTACGGAGCCTTCGTGTTAATGGCTATAGGCATGAGTACTTGTAGCAGCACGGTGTTGATGACAGCAGTTGCCAACTGGTTCCGGAGGAAAATAGGCATAGCCACCGGGATTATGATTTGTGGCTATGGATTTAGCGGCTTGCTAATTCCAGTTATAGTCAATCTTATTGATACGTATGAATGGCGAATGACGCTGGCCCTCCTTACCATAGGTCTGCTGGCTATATGCCTGCCGCTGTCTCTTTTAGTACGGCATAAGCCCGAACAGTATGGCTATCAACCTGACGGTGAAGCAGAAAACACCGTGATATTAAACAACAGTTTAGCGAAAGCAAAAGTTGACGAAGTGAACGTCGGAACGAAGCAGGCCGTAAAGAGCCGCACCTTCTGGCACATAGCGCTGGCACTAATGTGTCAGTTCATAATACTAAGTGCCGTGATTACGCATGTAATGCCTTATCTCAGCAGCATTGGCTTCACCAGGGCGATATCTGGCTTGATGGCTGCTGGTATCCCGTTGGCAAGTATTGGCGGCCGCCTCGGTTTAGGCTGGCTTGGAGATAAAGTTGATAAGAGGCGGGTAGCGGCTGGCGCCTTTGCCCTGATGTGTGGGGGGCTACTCTGTTTTGGATTTATTTCCGCAGGAGATACCTGGCTGCTTGTTACCTTCCTCATTCTTTTCGGTATCGGTTACGGCGGCAACAATACTCTGAGAGCTTCTTTGATAAGGGAATTTTTTGGTAGAAAGAATTTCGGAGCCATCCACGGCCTCATGATAGGCGTGATGGCGCTGGGAAGCATAGCTGGTCCACCCCTGGCCGGGTACGTATTTGATAACTGGGGTAGTTACCAGCCGATATGGTTTGTGTTTGCTGGCCTTGCTATTGCCGCTCTACTGGCGGTGATAACCACTCCCCCGGTTAGCAGCACAGTCCAACCGGTTGATGAGACATGACCTTAAGAAACAAACTCCAGTATTTCTCTTAACGCTTTCTCCTGCATTCCCAAATATTCATCATACCCCTCTAAATTAAGCTTCCCGGCCAGTATAATCTTACCGATAGGCCTGTCTATAACGCTGGCTAAAATGTAGTTACTCGTAGAGTCCATTAACCTCAGTGCCCATAGTTCCCTCTCTGTAGGCGGCTCCATTATCTTCAGTTCTTCCGCCACTTTCAAATCCCAGGGGAAACTCTTCCTGACTTCTTCAACGTCTTCCTCATCCTGCCAGGGGAATACCTCGGCTAAATACAGTTCATGGGTCTCGGGGTCGAATCTGAAGACTCCTCTGTTAGTGGCCACAGCGGAAGGCCCTCCTCCCACCAGGTTCGCCTTCTTCCGGGCATCACGACTGCCATCGAGGAAACCTGACTCAGTCATATAGTCAACTTTCTTCACCCATTGCCGGGGATTAAACTCCACAGTGTAAACTACTCTCCCCGCAGACGATGTTATATCGCCTCCACCACCACTGCCATTCATTTTCAATTGTTTTCCAGTTATATAGCTAACATTCACATTTCCATACTTATCCATCTGGGCAAATCCCAGATAAGCTACATCAATGAAGCCTGATTGCTGGTCTATGAACACCTCAGGAAGACTCTGATGGCACATAGCCATTGTGCCTGCCGCGTTATCGGCCGGACTGATTAAGACAGCAACGCTGGGGAACCCAATATAGCCTGCCTCAGCCACCAGTATGACATTTGGCGTATGAACCAGTTTCGCTATGGCACCGGCCAGGTCGGAAATGCCGATGCCCACAAACACGACTTCTCTATCTATTATTTCCCTGGACCCGGCGCAACATACAAGCTCGGGAGGTGTATATTTCTTCTTCAATTCTTCAAGTTGCTCTGGCGCATATTTCTCCCTGGTGGTATACAAATGTCCCATTTTCATACTCCTTCTATAGTTTTTATCAAGGTCCCTCAGACGGGTATCCTGTTTATCTCGTGCTCTGATTTAGCCAGCCTATCCAGTTTTTCCCAGCCTAACTTATCGCAATACTCAAAGTGGTTTTTGCAGCCATAGACCCATTCATCAAGCCATTTCAATGCTCCCTCACGACTCTGCCTCTGTAACAAGAGAGCTATGAAGTTTATGCTATCCACGGTGTAGCATCCAAAACAACCTGTGGGATGGCAACTAAAGGGCAGGTGGACAACGGCATCTGTACAATAGGCTGGTATTACCGTCAGCCCCGGGTTCTCATATATTTTTTCGGTGGGGACAAGTTCCTCGGTAAGCAGGACTACATACTTGGCAGCCCTGGCTTTCCAGTAATCCGTTCCTTTAAAACCCCATATCTGCCCATTTCCCCTCCGGTCTGCCCGCTGAACTGATATGAAGGCAACATCTGGTTTGTAAGCCGGGATAAGGATGAGTGGCTTGTTCTCATAGGGGTCATTTATCTCCTTGATGTCCTTATTGTATTTAGGGATATCGGAGCCAATTGAGGAGCGGCAGGGCATGAAGGGGATATTAAATGCCCCGGCTACGAATCTCAATGCAACTTGAAAATTCGTCCAGTCCACTATCTCCAGTGGAGGCATATCAGATTTAACCTTATTCTTGGGCGTAGCCAGAACTCCGCCCGCTTCAACCGGCCGTGGTAAACCTTCCTTGAGACCGCGCTCCAGAGCGGGCGTGCCAGAAATACCACCTACCTGGCGTGTTATAGCATAGGCTGTGTCTATCCTGTCCAGCATTCCCAGCTCTACCAGCAAATCTATACCTTCAAAAGTTCCACTCTCATCTATAATAGATAAGTTTTTCTTTCCCTGACGTGCTATCTCTCTCATGACGGATTCAGGCTGCCGCCACATAACAAAACCTCCCATGCAGAATGAATCACCATCATGTAGAAATGTTTCCACCGCCTCCTTCTCCGTCATCACCTTGTTCAATCTCTTTTTATAATCTGTGTCCTTGGCCCTCTCCTCATAATTTATTGTCCTCAGCCCTTTTACTGCCATTTTCATTCTGCCTCCTGTTTTTTAGTAACTTCCCAAAAACCTGACATTCTTGATGGCCTTAAACCGGGATTTTCCATTTCAAGTCGTGATGAGAAGATATTTATCCTTCATCTGTTCCGCCGCCTAGAATATATCATCCTTTGAGCCTGGGTATCTAGCCCCTGAATTAGCTCAGTCACGGCTATGAAGTAATCTGCCGCATTCCTGGCTTTTATGCGTCCGGGGATGATAAGCTAATCCTGCAAAAGCGTCTGAGGTGAAATCAAAGGGCGGAGCCTTGTTTGGGATAGGATAACAGACCGTAAGGGGATTTACTTGGACTTCATTGCCTATGCCCCCATATTTGAGAGCAACGCACTGATTCATGTTGCTCCTTGACACAGCAATGTTTACAATATCATCCAGGGAAATAGTATTGGCAAACGGGCAGAAAAGCTTGCCCTCGATAGATTTCATATGTTTGGCCTATTCGCGTAAAGAGTAATGTAGGGAAACAACCCATGTTTCGCATACGCCGAGTCTACGATGATGTTACTCCGACAAATAAGGAGGCAATAGCTCAGGTTCAAAAAATTCTCCATGAACAGTTCCGGGCTTTATCCAAACGTGAAATAGCGAAATTGCCCAAACAGCTACGCAATCCCTTGAAATACCGTTTCCGGTCTATTCTTTTTATAGCTGAAGGGCCCACAAGACGTATTGGCGGATTCGCTTTATTATTACACGAACCTATTTTGAAGTTCTGCTATATTGATTTCATTTCTACCGCCAGGTACAGGACAGGCGGTGGCATAGGCAGTGCTCTCTATGCACGCGTTAGGACAGAAGCGCTCAATTTAAATACCATCGGCCTTTTCTTCGAGTGTCTTCCGGATGACCCCAGACTATCCCGTGACCCTGAGATAAGGAAACAGAATGCAAAACGCTTACGCTTCTTCGAGAGACACGGTGCGCTGCCTATTGCTAATACGGCTTATGAGACACCGCTTGAACCAGGAGAGGATAACCCTCCTTATCTTCTTTTCGACGACCTGGGGCAAGGCATACAACTGCAACGTGATGCTGCTCGTGGAATCGTGCGAGCAATTTTGGAGCGGAAATATGCGGACCTATGCCCGCCGGAATATATCGACATGGTGGTTGAGTCGTTCCAAGACGATCCGGTGCAGCTTAGAAAGCCTAGATATTCAAAGAAGCCGGCTGTTCCGGCCGCACGATATATACCCGCCGATCAGCGCATCGTACTATTAGTGAATGACAAGCATGCTATCCATCATGTGCAGGAACAGGGATATGTTGAAGCCCCGGTTAGAATAGATTCGATTTTGGTCGAGATAGATGGCACTGGCCTGTTTCAGCGGTTTGCCCCCCATCGCTTCTCCGAGAAACATATCAAAGCGGTTCATGACTCCAAATTCGTCGACTACCTTAAGAAAGTGTGTGCCAGACTGGAGCCCGATGAATCTGTATATCCCTATGTTTTTCCAATTCGAAATATTGCCAGGCCTCCTACAAGTCTCCCCATCCGTGCTGGTTATTATTGCATCGACACCTTCACTCCTCTGAATAGAAACGTTTATCCGGCGGCAAAAAGGGCTGTAGACTGCGCCCTAACGGCAGCCGAAAAGATTCTTGAAGGTTATCGCCTGGCTTATGCCCTTATACGCCCGCCGGGGCACCATGCCGAACACCGCTCATTTGGCGGGTTTTGCTATTTGAATTCGGCCGCAATCGCTGCCGAATATCTCAGCAAGCACGGGAAAATAGCTCTGGTTGATATTGACTACCATCATGGTAATGGACAGCAGAATATATTCTACGAACGCTCGGATGTCCTGACAATTTCTATTCATGGCTACCCACGCTTTACATATCCTTACTTTAGTGGTTTCAAAGATGAAAAGGGTATTGGGGCAGGCAAAAACTATAATATGAATATACCGTTGCCGGAGAGCGCTGACGGTAAGCGATACCATAGAGCTCTTGAGAGTGCCGTGAAGCGGGTGAAAAGATTTCGGCCTGATTTTTTGGTTATTGCCCTTGGTTTAGATACAGCCAGAAGTGACCCGACGGGTACATGGAGCCTGGAGGCCGAAGATTTCGAAGCCAACGGGCGGATGCTCGGTTCATTAAACCTGCCTGCGCTTGTTATTCAAGAAGGTGGCTATGACAACCGCATTCTCGGTATCAACACACGTCATTTCTTCGCAGGGTTATGGTCGGGTGCTTTCAAATAGGATGTAGAATGATTATAGGATTATTAGCTTTTATGGTTTTCCTGGCCTTTCTACTTGCCTTCTGGGAAATCCAAATCGAGGGTAAGGATGGTTGGGCAGCGAAGCTACCTGGCTGGCGTATAGAAAAGGGATGGCCTGTCAAGTTGGCGGGTGGACGCCCGATAACCGGCTACCACCTTTTTATGACGCTGTTCCTGATTGCCATGGTTCATCTGCCGCTGTTTTTTGTTCCGTGGAGTTGGCGGTTAGAAAGCCTGCTGCTTGGCTTTTATGTAGGCATGGTTTTTCTAGAAGACTTCTTGTGGTTTGTTTTAAATCCATATTATGGGATTAAAAACTTCCGCAAAGGAAAAATCTGGTGGCATAAACAGTGGTGGGGGCCAGTCCCTGCTTTATACTGGTTTTTACTCATCATCGTCATAGTACTAATTTATTTCGGAAGAGCCGCTATCTAAACAGGAATCAGGAATCGTCCATCAGAGCTATCGCATCTTCCTGTATCCCTGACTTCTATACGCCCGGGGATGATAAGCTAATCTTGCAAAAGCGGCTGAGGTGAAATAAGAGGAGTGGCTGCGCCCTGGAGCGCCTTCATCTGGCACTTTTTTGTGCTTTCCGCCGTGCCAGCTCTCCCTTGCCTAGAAAATGGCGGTGGGACTTTGCCTCTCGCAAAATTCCACTCATTTGCACCATCCTTTGAAAGCGACACAACAGGGAATCTTGAGAGTCACCTTCACGTATCGAGGCTCCCATTGAGATGACACGTCGCCACATTCTAGGGACGTACACGGGCCAAGTATCCCCGGCCCATGTATGTCCCGTGGTCAAACCGGCATTATCTACTCAGTCTGACTTTACTGTAGCAATCGCTACAATAGACTGGCCTGTCATTGATAGGCTCAAAAGGCACTTCGGTGTCTTTGCCGCACTCGGCGCATATGGCAGGAAACATTTGGCGTGGGAGCCCGTAGCTGTGGCCACCATTTCCATTCCGCTCTGTCTTCCTTGCCTGTCGGCATGAGGGACAGCGCTTGGGCTCATTAGTATAGCCCTTGGATTGAAAGAACTCTTGTTCTCCAGCGGTGAAGCTGAAGTCAGTCCCACAATCGGCACACTGGATTGATTTGTCCTGAAAACTCATTGGATGACCTCCTTTCTCAAAATTTTTAGCTGGGGTTTGGGTCATCCAATACTTGATATGAATCTAGCAGAATCCTACGAAGCTTGTAATAACCTAAACTTAAACTATTAAATACAGCATACACCAAAACAAACCATTTTGCAAATAGCCTGTTAAAATTGTCAAATCTCGCCGTGGCTCTATTCTAGGTCTACATCTACCTCTACCTCAAGCGCTAAGAGTCCTTTTCCTAGCCATGGATAACAGAGTTAATAATACTATATATTGTTTACTACAGGGACGTTGCAATTGGCTCTAAACATTCCAAAACCCATCCTATTGCCCGATGGCGACTATGTCACTATAATATTCAAGTAAAACTAGACTATGTTGTACATATTTACTACTCGAAGGGCTGGTAATTAACATGAGAAGGCGTTTCTCATTTGTTATCTACTTAGCTATTGCATTTGTGGCGCTTTCCGCAATCGCATATTTCATTCATTACCTCATTTTTCGTGATATTCACCATATATTTATCTATATGGTCGGTGATCTTGCCTTTCTGCCCCTCGAGGTCCTATTAGTGGTGGTTATCATCGAGCGCCTCCTGGCCCGCCGGGAGAGGCAAGCTAACCTGGAGAAACTCAATATGGTGATGGGATCTTTTTTCAGCGAACTGGGCAACCGCCTCCTTCAAGACCTCCTCAAACATTTCGATAACCGCCTGGAGATTTCCAGGCACCTGAACATTACTGAGAGCTGGACAAAGAAAGATTTCCAAAAAGCTGTCGACTTTGCGCACCACCTCAGAGTTGAGGTTGACTGCCGAAATATAGACCTTGGCGGGCTCAAAGCTTTCCTGGCGCAGAAGCGAGAGTTCCTGCTGACGATGCTCGGGAATCCCAGCTTGCTGGAGCATGACCGTTTTACCGACCTGCTCTGGGCAATTACCCACCTGGATGAAGAGCTTGAGGTAAGACCATCGCTTATTGATCTTCCTGACAAGGACCTGGAGCACCTTGCTGGTGATATCCGAAGACTGTATGACCACCTGGCCAGTGAATGGTTAGACTATGCTCAGCACTTGAAATCGAAGTATCCCTTCCTTTTCTCGCTAGTCCTGAGAACGCATCCGTTCCAGGAACATCAGTCCCCCATAATAACCTGATAGGGCCGGACTGTGTCATCTCCAAGTGTAGAAGCCTCCAGCTTTTGGCTGGAAGATTTCTCTCGGTTTCGGCGCGCTTTCGCCTCTGGTAGTCTGGCTCAGAAGCCACTGAAAAGCAAAGAGCTAAAATTGCCAGGTAGCACCGGCTAAGGCTGGTTGTATGTCGCTGCCTGCAGTGCTCTATTCAGCGGGAATACCGCTGGGTATCATGGGCAGGTAACGTTTATTCGGTCGCTGTCCCAGCAATGCCAGTCGTCATCGCTGAAGTAAATGGAGTTCTTGACACGCCCTTCTCCGGTAGTGCTGCTCCACTCGATATATGTGTGGTTGTCTTGGACCTTGTTGTACATATCCCAGATGTGGTCATAAGGAATACCTTTGGTATACCGGGTATCGATATAGCCTCCGTTCTCCGGAACATCGGGGACTATGTTTGTGTATCTGACAGCGTGTGTGCCTGCGGAGATATTGCGGGACCAGTCTATTCGCACCAGGTCGGTTGGGACAGCCGGGCTCTGCTTGAGAATCCAGAAGCCCTCGGTTGCGGGGAGGTTATTTTCGCCATAATACCACAGAAAGTCCTCATACTCGCCTTCTTTCGATATTCTCATATCCCAGTGGACTCCCTCCGTGATAAACTGTCCGTGCAGCTCGGCGTTGTATACGGAGCCGCCGCGTATCACTGAATATGACCAGATCCATGAGCCATCGGGCTGCTGCACCGGAGTATGCTGGAAGGATGCGCGAAATGCTGCTACCGGCACCGCAAGTCCGACTCTGATAATTGTACTCCAGATGCCTACGGCGAGCGCCGCATAGTTCCAGTTGGATTGATTGCCTGATAGGGGAAACAAGAGAGAAGTGGCCTGCATCTGGGATTCGGTGACAGAGACTAAACCGTTCGTCTCATCGAAGTCTTCAAAGGGAATGACAAAAGTCTCTTCCGGCGGAATAATCGGCGCCCCTGATGCCCCGCTGCATCCGGAGATGGTCAAAAGCGAGATGACCAGAACGAGCAGTAAGTGCGCCAGAGTTCTACCTGTGAGTGTTTTCATCGATGTCCTCCTTTCATATTTCCGCTTTTTGCGTAGATTATGGGATAAAGCAGAAATACCTTAGAGCAGTCTAAGTCGTTAACATTCATGTTGGAATACACTAACATCTGAGCGCTTGTTGGTCAATGCCCTGTGCTGGCTTGAATTCCAGGGACATCAGACCAATCAGGCTTGCTACACATCAGGTATTATGTCCCGAAATACCACTCATCTTTTCCATACCTCAGGGTGCAGGACATTTTTCTCAGGCAAGAGTATAATCTCAGGATAAAATCCATATCTAAGGTGAGAGGAGATTGCTATGTCTAACGTTTATGAGAGACTTCGTGAAAGACTGGATATGTTTCCCCAGGGATTCCCTAAAACTGAAAGCGGTGTGGAGCTGGAGATACTACAGCATCTCTTTGCTCCAAATGAGGCCGAGATAATGTTGCACTTGCGACCTTTTCCAGAAAAGATAGCGGATATAGCAGAGAGGGCAGGGAAAGACAAAACTGAACTAGGAGAAACCCTGTACGGTATGTCGAGAAGGGGGTTAATATGGCGTTACAAAGCGCCTGACGACGAGCTTTATTACTTCCTGATACCCTGGGTAGTCGGAATCTGGGAGCACCAGTTGAATAACCTGACCCAGGAAAATATCAAACTTTACGAGAAGTATTTCGAAGAAGGAATGATGCCTTTGCAGCGAAACCGAAAAGTAGGGGGATTTCGCGTTATCCCTGTTGAGCAAGAGATAGAAGGGAGCACCGAGATTCAGCCCTACGAAAGAGTGTCACAGATTATCGAATCACATACCAGGTTTGCCGTTGCCGACTGCATTTGCCGGAAAGAAAGTAGAATGCTTGGAAAGGAGTGTGACAAGCTACTGGAGGCTTGTATGAGTTTCGGGGCAGCAGCGGATTTCTACATTGAAAATGGACTCGGCCGGGAAATTTCAAAGGAGGAGGCCAAGAAGATACTGCTGAAAGCCGAGGAGGATGGCCTGATTCATTGCTCCACAAACAGCGCGGGCAACAAGACGTTCATATGCAACTGCTGTGGCTGCTGTTGTAAGTCCTTAGCACTTGTCACAAAATACGGTAATCCGAAAGCCGTAGTAAGGTCAAACTACTATGCCACAAAAGACCAGGAAACCTGTACCACCTGCGGTACCTGCGTGGAGCGATGCCAGGTAAATGGCATCCGAAGTGAAAATGACCATACCGTCATCGACAGGGATAGCTGCATTGGCTGTGGGCTCTGTGCATCTACGTGTCCCACAGGGTCAATCACTATGGTCCGCAAATCACCTCAAGAAGCTTCTCCTATTTTCTCCAGGGGTAAGGAAATGTTGCAGGCGATGGGAAAGGAAATGGGTAAGGTATATCCTTTCGAATAGAATTAGAGACCTGCTGCGAATAGATTGGTCCCGAATTCCGCCTTTGGTAATCTGGCTCATAAGACGCCGAATTCCAGGGACACCATACCAATTAGGCCCGCTACAAATCAAGTATTATGTCCCCAGAATACTCACAATCTTGAGTTTAAATTGCATATTGAGATAATTCATATGTTATAATGCTCTGCAAATGGGGGTCAGTTCTGCAAGGCTGGTTTTGCATATCAACCTTGCGGCGGCGGATTTCGAATATCCACTTGTGAATTAGGTTATGAAAGGGGGTCGAAGACATGAAAATCACCACGGCTACTATTAACCAGGACTACCAGGAGATTCGCAAGCAGAACTCCGGAGCTGAATTTATAAAGGTAGACCTGCATGTGCACACCCCGGCATCAGGAGATGCTCGGGCAGAGAACAAGTACAATTTCGAGTTCGATATAAAGGATATTCCGGCAAGCCTAAAAAAGGCGAGAAAATTGGCAGGAGAGATTGTAGACGGGGTTTTAGAGAAGAAAATAAGGCTAATCGCCGTTACCGACCACAATACGCCGAGCGACACCGATCCTTTGAATCCGACAAATAGCTGGTATGAATTATTGAGAGACGCGGTCAAAGCCAAAGGTAAGGACAAGGAACTGACCGTTCTCCCCGGTGTCGAGATAAGCACCAACGACCTTCACATACTGGTAATCCTCGACCCTAAAGAGGATGAGCCGCCAGTCTACACGACGCACCGAATCAACTCCCTACTGCAGGACTGCAAATTCTCCCTTAAAGAGTACGGGGATTTCACAGCTACTGGTATGTCGAGCCTCTTTGACGTGCTCGAATACATAGAAGACCTTAGCACCAGCTGTATCGCCATACCCGCCCATATAGACGGGGGCAACAAAGCGCTGCTCGACATCCACAAAAAGCCTTCCAATGTTTACAGGAAGCTGCTGAATCATCCGAACTTGAATGCTGTTGAAGTCGTAAAAGCGACTACTCCGGCGAGAAAGAAGATAGGGAAAAAATCCGTAAAGGACTATTTCGATGATCTGAGGGACGATAACAGGTCCCCGATTGCATTCATCCAGGACTCCGACGGTCATGCCATTAAAGAAATCGGCAAACGCTTCACCTATGTCAGGATGGGCGAACCCGATTTCTGGTCTCTCCGCAACGCACTGGAGAATCCGGAAACAAGGATACACCTGCTGAGTGCTGCCCAGCTTGCTGCCGAGAATGACCAGGATGGGACCAGTGTCGACCAGGACAAGACCAGGATTATCGGCATTGCCTTCAGCACCGGGGGAAAATGGAGTCACATTGCATTTAATTCGAACCTGAATTGTATAATCGGTAAGAGGCGCACCAACAAATCGACCATCGTAGACCTAATCCTTTATGGCCTGAATAGATTCGTGGATGAGAATAGAGGCGACGAAAAGTCATTGATTGAAAGGAAATATTCCGTAAATGTCTTCCTTGCCAAAGGCCCGGATGTAATCTGTTATAGCCGTGACAATAAGGGCAATCTCCCCAGTATTTTCAAGAAGGATACAGACGGCTCATTTATACCTATTGAGGCCATACGAGACTTGGAATTGCCTCGGAAGTACAATCATGAAGCCATAGAAGGGCTGTTTTCCCAAAGTACGTCCCTTATGGATTTCCTGGACCGGCATGTCTTTATGAACGAGCAGATAAAGCCATATCTAGATGACCGTAAGAAATATTGGGATAAAGTGAAAAGTGCTAACTTTGAAAACTGCGCATCAGACATGAAGCGACTGAGCAAAGCCTGCGAACAGTTGTTTGATGAAAGGGAAAAGCAAATAGAGCCCGCGCTTAAAAAATATGGAAGGAACCTGCTCAAGGTGAAGGTAACACGAGGAAAATGGAAGGATAAAAAAGGAAAATTGAAGGGTGCAAAAGAGCAGGATTTCCTCGACGAAGCAACCATGTCAGTATTAGTAAAATCCAAATACAAACCCTTTAATAAACTCAGCACCGGTGAAAAGAATGCTGCTATGATGGTTCTACTCATGAACCAAGGAGCATTCGGCCCACTAATCATTGACGAGCCTGAACAACATCTAGATACTGTATCGATCACTGGAATGTTAATCCCAAGAATACGCGAACTGAAAACCCAACAACAAATAATCTGTGTTACCAGGAATGAGCACTTTCTTATTTCCGGAGATGCTGAACAGGTGATTGCTACACAGTCAGAAAAGAAGCTTGAGGTTATCACCGGTGACATAAATAACAAGGATATTCAGGAGCATATTCTGGAGATATTTGAAGGTGATAGGTTCGCACTGTTGGAAAAAATCAGGAAGCTTGGTCGGATTCTAGAGCATAGTTAACGCTTTCTCTAACTTTGCATTTGTGTAAGGACAATTCCAGGGACACCATACCAATTAGGCCTACTACAAATTAGGCATTATGTCCCCAGAATACAGGGATAAATTCAATTCCGCTCAGGCTTAAGTCCTTTTCCCCTCTTTAAGGCTCATGAACTCTCATTTACGAAGATTGATATATATTTATAAAACAGGAAGGGGCTGAGATTTGTGTCCCAACCCCTTTTAGGTTTGTTGAATCAAGGAGATTACTCATCAAGCAGGATGATCCGCATTTGACAAATTTTGAATGTGTCGCCTGGATCCATTTCCCACAGCATGTCTCGGTATCCATTGCGGAGCAGTGAGCCAGTCTTCTCTGTGAATTTCGTTGGAGGATTATTTTTGTCTAGATCAAACTCATCCCAGAGAACATACGTAGTTCCGACCGTGTCATAGTAATAACTTTTGAAGTTTACTTCACTACCTTTCGGACCCATTAAGCGTATCCATATCTGAACTCGCCACACGTCAGTGCCAGTATCATATGGGAAAATTATCCCTGCCCCTCCTGGGTCTCCTGGAGTTCCATCAGTTCCTGCAGTTCCAGCAGTGCGTGTGCCCACATACCCATCTGTGCCGTTATGGTCCACTATCTCAAAGTGATCTCCGCCATGAACGTAGAATGTGGTTACACCACTATCATCCACAAAGATTCTGGCGCCGTTGCCGCCATCAAAGTCGGCTTTTTTATCAGGGACACCGATGAGGTTAATGTTGTAGTGTTTCCCACTGGGCATACCATTGCCATTGTAGTTTTCGCCATCATTCATAGGCTTGTCGGCCAGTGCCGTTCCACTCAATGTCAAGAGCATGACAACAGCCAGAACTACAGCAAATATTTTCTTCATCATTCTCTTTCTCCTTTTCTGATTAGTTTGCTCGATTCCCCTACTCCCATACCGTTGCACAAGATTCAGCGGGAACTACACCTGTCGACCTCAGACTTGGGATGCTATTCAGAGTCGAGGTAAATTCTTTGTTGCCGAAAGCTATCACCCCCTTTTCGCCAATCTATTCAGTCTATTTTTACTGCCACTGATCTAATCAGATATCTGTGGCAAGCTGACTGCCCCTTAAATTCTATTTTCCCTTATGTTCTTAAAGTTCTACACCGCTTGGGCGATTAAGTGCTTTCGTTTTATTGTCTATCGAGTGTGTATAACTCTGAGTTTGTATTACTTCGTGAAGAGCCCCTCCATATAATTAGTCGTGGAATGTTTAAAAATCCCTCACATCCTCCCTTTTTTGTGGTATATCGAATGTGCATACCACTGATAATTAATCTTAAACGGGACATGAATATTAGTCAAGATGCCGCTAATTGACTTTTCTTAACAATATTTACCGATTTTAGATAGGTTCCTTTTTATCCTACATGTAATAAAAGTCCGTTCTGTCATGTCCGCAACGCAAACACTTTAGCCTTGGTAATTCAAAATAATTATTCATATATTACGATGTGGTCCAAGACTTTAGTCTGCATAATATTTCCGGCAAGCCTTGTTTATAGTTATTGCCCAATTGCGGCAGCGACGGGCTCGCTGGTGGGTTTGCGCCCACTGAGCACTCCTCCAATAATGGCGAGGACCCCGGGAAGCAGCATAATACCGGTCAGTGCCATCATTATCCCTCCAGCCACACCCCATTTAAGCCCGGATTCGCCCCTCTTCGTCTTCCTCCAGGCGACTAATGCGAGAATCCAGCCGACGGGTCCGATAAAGGTAACCAGCGTATGAAGTATGTTCACCCACCACAAAGGCCCCTGCTCTATTAGAAGATGCCCTTCATTAACCATACTCATGATGATACCTATTGCGGAGGATGCCCACACCCATACCCCCAAGGCGAAGCTGACCAGCAATAGCCCACTACCTTTTCCTGCTTGTACCAATCTTGTCGCCCGAAACCTATCCCACAGTAAGGCGGTCAGCACGCCAAAGACCAGAGCGGATATGATGCCAGCCAATGCCGGCCCAATCATTGGCAGGGTAACCTTCACGCCCGCCACCGTCAGGCTCGCGGACCACAAAGTCTGGCCCCCATCAGTGGGCCATCCAGCCACTGTATGAAGCCATTCAGCCATTGTATAAATAAGTTCAACTGCACCAAGTACCCAGAGGAATGACGAGAAAACGACCGCCTTCTTAACGCTGGTAGCTCCGGGCAGATAATTGTACAGAGCTGCGAAAACAGCACCAAATATGACCCCTTGGACTATGCGGCTAAGAGTCGACCCAGCCAGAAGTAAGGGATCCGTTGACTCGAGTGAGATGCCGAGTCCGGCTGCCGTGGTAATACTCGGAAACTGAAAGGAGAAACCGGTTAACTCAAGTATTACGGATATGATCAAGTAGACTGCTGCAGCAGCCGCACCGGCTTTGATTCCCCGTCCGAAGTCGGCCAACTATCTCACCTCACTATACATTCGGCAAAATTGTTTATCGTTATTGCGAAACTGCGGGGGCGCTAGGCTCGGTGGCGGGTTTACGCCTGCTGAGCACTCCACCAATAATGGCGAGGGCCCCGGGAAGCAGCATAATACCGGTCAGTGCCATAATTACCCCTCCAGCCACACCCCATCTAAACCCGGACTTGTCCACTTTCGTCTTTTTCCATGCAGCGCGGGCGAGAATCCAGCCGGGGAGTCCGAGAAAGACAACCGACGTAGCAAGTAGGTCTGACCACCACATACCAGGGTTTATTGCGGGAGCCCCGCTAATAACCACACCTACAAGGAATAACAAGGCCAATACTACCCAAGTTACTCCGCCCACAACGACGCTGACCAGCAATGCAGGACTACCCTTTCTTGCTCCTGCCAGTCTTTTCGCCCGAAACCTATCCCACAGGAAGCCGGTCACTGCCCCAAAAACCAGAGCGGATATAATGCCAGCCAGTGCCAGGCTAAGCGATGACAAGCTAACCGTTCCACCGTAATAAGTCCCGGCACCCGTGATGCCATTGTCAGTCCAAGGCCCTCCAGGGGTTGTGTAAATAACCTCAATTAAGGCAACTATCCAGAGGAACGACGAAAGCACTACTCCCTTCACAATGCTGATAGTGCCGGGGAGGAAATTGTACAGGGCCGCGAAAACCGCCCCGAATACGATTCCTCGGACTAGATAGGGAAGAATCAAGGAAAAAATCACGAATGAGGGATCTGTTAAAGCCGTTAATGAGAATGGGTGGAGCCCGGCTGCGTATATAAAGTACGGGATGGACCACCAAGAATTGTGGTAAATTGCTGAAATTATCGCAGATATAATCAAGTAGACCGCTGCAACAGCCACACCCGCTTTGATCCCCCGTCCGAAATCAGCCAATTATCTCACCTCACTATACATTCGACAAGCCTTGCTTATCGTTATTGCCCAATTGCGGCAACGCTGGACTCGCTGGCGGGTTTGCGCCCGCTGAACACTCCACCAGTAATGGCGAGGGCACCAGGAAGCAGCATAAGACCGGTCAGTGCCATAAGCACCCCTCCAGCTACACCCCATTTGAGCCCGGATTCGCCTCTTTTCGTCTTTCTCCAAGCGATGGCGGCCAGAACCCATCCGGGGAGTCCGAGAAATACAACCAACATATTAAGCAAGTCGAACCACAAAAAATCAGGCCCTATTGGAGGGATCCCTCTATTAGTAACCACACCTGCGACAAACATCACGGCCCATGCTAACCACATTATCCACCCCAGAATCAAGCTGAGCAGCAATACCGGACTACCTTTTCTTGCTTCTGTCAGTTTCTTCCCCCGAAACCTATCCCACAGGAAGCCGGTCAGTGCGCCAAAGACCAGAGCGGATATAATGCCGGCCAATGCCTGTATAACCGTTGACAGGCGAACAGTTACACACGTCACCTTAGAAATACTGATATCTTCGGTACCGGTGGGCCACCCCAAGTTTACGTAAATAAGCCAAAGTGCACCGAGTATCCAGAGAAATGCCGAGAGCACCATCCCTTTCTTAATGCTGGTAGTGCCAGGGAGGAAATTGTACATGGCAGCGAAAACCGCTCCGAATAAGATCCCGCTGACTACATAATATTGAAGGAGCTCTATCACGCCTGAGAGGTCAGTGAAAGACCTCCATGTGAATAGCATGAGTCCGGCTCCGCTTATAAGATCCACGACAAAGTCCGGCACGGAGAAAGGGCCGGAGAGAGAATTGTAGTAAATTGCTCCCAGTATCGCAGCGATAACCATGTAGGCAATTACAGTGATTACGCCGGCTTTGATCCCCCGTCCGAAATCAGCCAATTATCTCACCTCACTATACATTCGACAAAGCGACTTAAATAGATACTGCAATGACACTAAATTTGCTGCCCACCTGATTGTGCTGTCAATCGTTAATTTTTCACATGCGAACATTATATCAGAATTTCCCCCTCTCTCTAACTCTCTCCCGCTAGGGGAGAGAGGATTATGATTTATGCAGTTAACTATAGTTTCGCCCTGCTTGCTTCCACTAGCGATTTTCGCCTATTATGACGTGCTTTATCGCCTACTGCAGCACACTACGTCGCCTAATTAGTAACAGCATGACGGAACGTGTAGTTTAGAACTACTCAAGAATCAGGTATGTAATAGAGTTCAAGTCGGGTAAAGTGCGGGGTACTGGACGACAGACAGAACTTTATGCTATTGTTCATCCTCAGTGTATGGTCGAACTAAAATCGCCGGATTTGTTTACCTGGATTACATAGGTTATCCGCAATCAAAAGTGACCCAAGCCCGTAGTAGCTTGGCGCTGCTAATTTCATGAGATAGTGCGCAGAAAAGACAGCTCGAAGGAGAATAAAGAATGAAGACAAAGAAAAAAGAGGATCGATCGGCTTCGCTGGTTGAATCCCAACCTGCGGTCCCAGTCAGGAGAACCCTTGCCCAAGACCTGTTCGATGGGGTTGCCCCCTCGTACGACACTTGGGCGCAAGTGCTGACTTACTTTCAGTACCTTCGTTGGCGCGAGTTCTTAGTCTCGCGAATGGCTCTTCGGCCGGGAAACCTTGTGCTTGACGTATGTACCGGTACAGCCGGTGTTGCCATGGAGATTGCCGACCACCATGATGGCCGAATCGTGGGGCTCGATGTTAGCCACTTGATGCTGGAAGCTGGCCTCCGCGCCGTCGAGAAGAAAAGCCTGGACGGCAGAGTCCAACTTGTCCAGGGCCGCGCTGAGCATTTACCCTTTCCTGATGAGACCTTCGATGCGGTTGTCTTCACCTACCTGTTGCGTTATGTCCAAGACCCTGATGCAACAATACGGGAGCTGTCTCGCGTACTGAAACCAGGCGGGGAATTGCTCTCGCTTGAGTTCGGTCTCCCAAAAGCCTTTTGGATGAGAGCTCTATGGGAACTCCACAATAGGGTCGTCATGCCCGTAATGACCATCCCCGTTTCACGAGGTTGGCATCGTGTTGGCTGTTTCTTGGGTCCGAGTATCTCGGGCTTCTGTCACCGGTGTCCTGTTGATCGCCTCGCCGCAATATGGCGTGAAAACGGGATTCCGCTGGTAGAAACGAGACGCCTGTTGCAAGGTGTAGCCATTGTGATGTGGGGAACGAAAGGAAGATAGAGACTGATAGCGCGCCGTAGTAATTACCTTGCAAAGAGGCACTAACAATATACGTGTGCAGTTTTCCAGTCGCCTTTAAGCGCTAAGGGATAAATTCGATTCCGCCTCTGGCTTAAGTTCTCTTTCCCTCTTTGAGGCTTAAAAAGTCCGAGTTGTATTCCTCGATTAGCCCGGCATCGGCAAAGCTGAAGTAGCGATTTTCGCCTATTATGATGTGGTCTAAGACCTTAATCTGCATGATATTTGCGGCGAAGACTAAATCCTGGGTGATTTGTTTATCGTTATCGCTGGGTTGAGGATTCCCGGCGGGGTGGTTGTGGACAAAGATTAAGGCCGCGGCATTATGTTTGACGGCGCCCTGGATAATTTCGCGAGGATAAATAGCGCTGGCGTTCAATGTCCCTTCGAAAAGGTCTTCAATCTCGACAACCCGATTCTGGGAATCAAGAAACATAACTTTGAAGACTTCTTTCTTCAGATCCCGCATGGAATGGTACAGGTAATCGAAGACTTCTCTGGAGGACCGGCAGTAGGGTTTGTCGAGGACTTGTTCTTTAAGAAACTCCCTGGCTATCTCCTGCATAAATTTGATTACAAAGATATTATGGCCAGTAATCCCTTTGATTTTCTGCAATTCCTCGGGAGGAGCCTCCAGAACGCCCCTCAGGGTCTTGAACCTCTTTATGGCTTCTTTGGCTTGCGGTTTACAATCCTTGCGAGCCGTCCCCAGTGTCAGCAGCAGTTCCACAATTTCATAGTCGAGGAACGCTGCCAGCCCCGATTGATTGAACCTTTCCCGTAGTCTTTTCCTGTGCCCTTCCTGGCTTTTAGCTTCCATGCTTCTGGCTTTCCTTATTATATACTATGGTTATGGGAATTATGTTATACGACAGCAACGGAAGTGCTGATATAATACTAATGTAATGAATTTAGCCCGGCAAATAGAGCAATATCTCCCCCGGCAAATCCTGGAGCTGGTCAAGGATATCAGCGGACAGGCTGCTAAACGGGGGCAAAGGGTATATCTCGTCGGTGGCGTAGTACGAGACCTGCTTTTAGGTTATCCCAATTTCGACCTCGATCTGGTAGTCGAGGGCGATGCGGTGAAACTGGCTCAACAAGTGGCGGAAACCAGCCAGGCAAAGCTGCTGGCCCACCACCGCTTCGGTACCGCTAAGCTCAGGTATGAGAATTTCACCATGGACCTGGCGACAGCACGAAAGGAAACCTATGCCAGACCGGGGGCACTGCCTGCGGTTACCCCGGGCACCATCAAGGATGACCTCATCCGCAGAGATTTCTCCATCAATGCTATGGCTATATCCCTCGCGGCAAACGATTACGGGGAGTTAGTCGACCCCTATCATGGTAAAAGCGACCTGGAGCACCGTCTCATTCGTATTTTGCATCCCGGAAGCTTCAACGACGATGCCACCAGAATTTTACGGGGCGTACGTTATGAACAACGGTTTGGTTTTGAGCTTGAAACACAGACCGCTCAGCTACTTAAACGAGATATTCCTATGCTGGACACAATAAGCAGCGACCGAGTCAGGCACGAGCTAGAACATATTTTCAAGGAAGAACGGCCGGAATTGGCTATCAAGCGGCTTGGCGAGCTGGGAGTGCTGCAAAGGATAAGCCCATCCCTCAAAGGCGATGGCTGGATAGCTGAGAAATTTGACAAAGCGCGCCGTCTGAAGAAGCCCGCCCAATTGCCCTCGCTCTATTTCTGCCTTCTTATTTATTCATTTAGCGAGAAGAAAATTGAGCAATTTCTCGCTCGTCTTAACATGTCGGCAAAATTATCCCGAGCCATGCGCGATACGCTCCGCCTCAAGACCAGCCTTCCATCCCTGGACAAGCCTTCCCTGAAACCCAGCGAGATTTATTACCTGCTCCGGGAATATGAGCCTGTGGCGATACAGGCAAATGCCATAGCCTCGGATGAAAAGGAAGGCACCTCTTCCTTAATCGCACAGCGCCATCTCCAACTATTTCTCACAAAACTGCGCTATGTAAGGACTTCCCTCGACGGGGAAGAGCTGAAAAGACTGGGCATCTCCGCCGGACCGGAGATGGGAAAGGTCCTCCAGGCATTACATAAGGCAAAATTAGATGAAGAGGTTCGCACCAGGGCAGACGAAAAAAAACTGGCCCTCTCTTTATCACCGAAGTTATAGTGGTGGGAATAGTGGTGGGAAGGGAAGAATATTTAAGACCGCCGGGCCGAGGTAGCAGGCCAAAAGATACTTGGGAAATCTACCTGCCCAGCAAGGCAGGATAAACTTCCATAACGGCAGTTTAGAGGCTCCGGCCAGGAGCCCAGCTACGTCAAACGGCAATATAGGTTGAAGTGAGAGGAGGAAAATGCCCCACGGGCCATGTTTATTCATCCAGCCTACAAGCCTTTGATATCCCGGTGCGTTCTCAATGTTTACAATTCTCTTTCCCCAGTAGCCGGCATAATAACCACTTGTTTCCCCAAGAGCACCAGCTACACTGGCTACCAAAGCTATAAGAACAGGATCCCAGTACTGTGCTGCTGCTATCATTATGAAAACATGGATGTATACCGGAACAAAGATGGCCAAGTTAGATAGCAGGGTGACTCCGAAGACAAGTAAATAAGCTGTGGTGGCAAATCTTTCTACCGAGATATTGAAGTAAGCCATTAAGTATCCCAGCAAAATCATGAAGCCGTAACTGAGACCAGCGAGGATGGCAACGTAAAGCGCTAAGGTAAGCCATCTTTTTTGCTTCAGCTTTTCCATCACCATTAAATTACCCCTGCGGGCCTAAAGGCCTGCCGCTACGTTTGTATGTGGAAAAGGAAATGCCAGGTAGCACTCCAATTTGTGCTTTTTGAGGCGTGAAAACAGCTCACCAGCTTCGTCTTGCCCTGAGAAAAAAGTAAAAAGACAAGGCCCCGAGCCCGCGAGATAAACTCCCGGGGCTCCGGCTTCTTCCAGAGTCTTGCGATATTTGTCCAGCCCGGGGAAGAAATCAAAGGCTATCCTTTCGAAGACATTAAACATAAAACTACGGTCGAGCGCTTCCCCCCGTCTCAAAGATGACAGGGCTGCCTGAACAAACTGGCCTCCGGTGAAATCAGCAACGCGTAAATTATTATACATTTGCTTCGTTTTGTCCGAGATTTTAGGTAATGGCGGCACCAGTAACACAAAGCAGGTTGCAGGCAGGGACGGCAGCGGGGTTACTTTTTCTCCCTTCCCCTCTACCAGAGCCATGCCTTTATGGATGAAGAAAGGGACATCCGAGCCCAGCTTCGATGCTAACCGGACTAGCTCAGAAAGCGGCAACCTCAATCCCCAGAGCTCATTCAGAGCTAAGAGGGTGGCAGCGGCATCGCTGCTGCCTCCCCCCAATCCCACACCCCAGGGTATATGCTTGCGAAGTTCGATTCGTGCCCCCAGACTATATCTTGTGCTTTCCTTAAGCAGGGCGGCCGCCTGTGTTACCAGGTTATCCCGCTTTAAGCTGGGCTCCTCACATTCAAAGCATACTTCCTCGTCTAATTGGAAATTGAGGACATCACATAAGTCTATTGACTGGACAATACTGGAGATCCGATGATAATCATTCTCCTTGCCCAGTACTTCGAGGACAAGGTTTATTTTAGCCGGGGCATAAACAGTCAACATTGTAAGCCTTTTGTGAAGGGAGCAAAGATTTTCCAGAGCTCCCTCCACTCCTCCAGACTAAGAGTTTCTGCTCGCCGTTTAGCTTCTATTCCAGCCTTCTCCAGTAGTGAGGCAACCTGACTGGGCGGCATCTCTAAAGAGTGAGCCAGGGAATTGCGAAGCTGCTTACGAGGAGAGCGGAAACCATGCATAACTATATCAAAAAAACCAGCGACATCGGATACCTCGATAGGCGGCTGGGAGTAAACATCCAGGCGTAAAATAACCGAATCCACCTTCGGCGGGGGATAAAAACTTGCCGCCGGCACATAGGACATAATAGCAGGCTTGCTATAAAACTGCGTCTTAACACTGAGCAATCTCATCTTACCGGGGGCGGCAGCAATAGCTTCGCCGACTTCCTTCTGGACCATTACCACTATTTCCGAGGGTCGGGGCTGCGCCTCGAGAAAATGACTCAATACCGGTGAAGTAATGTAATAGGGAAGATTAGCGATAACTTTATAACCCCGGGCAAGTTCAGAGGCAGGTAAATTATCTTGGAGAACTTGCCGGGGGGTAACCTCAAGTATATCGGCATGGACAATTTTGACATCAGGAAAGGCAGCCAGTCGTTTCTTCAGCAGGGCAACTAATTTGGAATCGAGCTCAACAGCAATGACCCTGGCTCCTCGCCTAGCTAACCCCTCAGTTAGTATGCCCAGGCCGGGACCTATCTCGACTACAATGTCCCCGGGGCTGAGTTCGGCAGCAGATAGAATACGCTCTAATACAGCTTCATCTATAAGGAAATGCTGTCCTAACCTTTTTTTCGGTTTGAAGCCAAATTGGCGGAGCAATTGCCGGTACAAAAGTTTCAGCCTTGTCCAAACAACTGGTAGAAGCCCTTTCCCACTTTCCTTCCCGTGTACCCAATTTCGACCATCCTCTTCAATAACGGAGCCGGCTTATATCTTTCCCATCCAGTCTGCTGGTAAATCCCTTCCAGGAGGTCAACTATAACATCTATACCAACCATGTCTGCCAGCTCAAATGGGCCCATAGGCCAGTTGTGGGATAATTTCTCTATTTTATCTATATCTTCTATGCTGGCTAAATTCTCCTCCAATAGCTTGGCGGCCTCATTGAGAACCAAGGTTATTATTCTATTGGTTACAAATCCAGGGGAATCTTTAACTACGACTGTTTCCTTACCCAAAGATTTGACAAAATCGAGGCTTACTTTCAAAGTTTCCTCCGATGTAAGCAAAGTTTTCACTATTTCTACTCCCTTCATTAGCGGTACGGGGTTCATAAAGTGTGTGCCGATAACCTTGTCGGGACGCCTGGTCGCAGATGCCAGTAGACTTACTGGTATTCCTGATGTGTTAGAAGCCAGAATTGTTTCTTTGGGGCAAACTTCTTCAAGCTGTCCAAATATCGGCAGCTTTACCTCCGCCCTCTCAAATACCGCCTCTATAACATAGTCAGCATCCTTAGCGGCATTTTTCATGTCAACTGAGGTATGAAGTCTCGCCAGAGCTTCATTCATCTCCGCTTGCTTAATTTTTTCTTTTTGCACAAATTTACCCAGGCTGGCTTTTATCATGTTCATACCACGGTCCAGAAACTCCTGTTTTACGTCGACCATGGTTGTCTCATAGCCGGCCTGTGCCGATACTTGGGCTATACCGCTGCCCATAGTCCCCGAACCAATAATGCATACCTTTTTTATTGCCATGTCCGTCACCACCTTGATTATTTGAGGCTGTTTAAAATTTCTTACGCCATGGTGTAACCACCATCAACGCTGATAGTCTGTCCGGTTATGAAGTTAGCCCGGTCTGAGGCCAAGAAGAGAACAGCATTGGCTATATCATCTGGTGTCCCCAGCCGTCCCAGAGGGATACCCTTAGCTATTTTCTCTAGCGCTTCTGAGGTGCCAAATACTTTCATCATCTCATCCGTCCACATGCTCTCCGAAGTAGTAACATCTCTGCTTGCAGGAACAACAACACCTGGACAAATCACATTGACATTTATCCCATAACGGCCAAGCTCCCTGGCCAAAGACTTTGTCATAGAAATCAAAGCACCCTTGCAGCCGCTGTAAACAGCTTCTCTCAATTGCCCTACTCTGGCAGCATCCGAACCAATGCTGATGATCCTTCCGTACTTCCGCTCAATCATATGGTCTAAAACGGCTCTAGTGCAGTTTATATCGCTCCAAAAATTGCGGTTTATCTCCTTTTCCCAATCCTCTCTGAGTTTCCTTACAAAAAGGTCGTCCTTGACCCAACCAACAACGTTGACCAGTATATCTACCTGACCAAACTTATCCAGTGTTTGCTTCACCATCACCTGAACCGAATCCCAGTCGGTTACATCCGTCCTTATATTCTCAACCTTGCCCTTGCCTAGAGCATTGGCCTCCTTAGCCACTTTAGCTCCTTGAGCTTCATCTAATTCAGCTATGGCCACGTTCGCTCCTTGCTCAGCAAAAGCCAGAACTATCCCCCGCCCAATATTGGAGCCACCCCCAGTAACAATAGCTGTTTTACCTTCAAGCCCTAAGAAATCCATCTGTGAACTTTTTCCTATCTATTCTGAATTTCATAAGCCGTGCACCTGCCCTCGATTCCCAAACCGGGAAGCTGTCTTTGCCAGCTAGCTCCAACCAGGCAACTCTATATCACACTGTAAATGCTATTTACCGCTGCTTCCTTCCGGACCTGACGGGGTTCATAGTCTCCAGTTGCATAGAACCCGATTATCAACACCGCTCAGCAAAAACAAATCTAGCCGGCCGTAAACCTCAAACAGGAATTCAGCCCCGCTATAGCGGTTTTCGGGTACAGGGCACCGCTAGCTCCCCGCCTAGCACGGCTCAGTTCATGATGTTACCAATAAGTGTTAACCAAGTCAACATCAGGATAACGTGAGCGTCTGGTGATGTCATTCTGAGGAATCCAATAGACAAGGCTAATAGCTAATCTGTCAGCTAATCCTGAGGCAACCCTCTCTCTTTGAGGTTCTTTCTAGATATCTTCCCCGAGCTAGTTTTAGGTATGCTGTCTACAAATTCGATTCTCTTAGGGAGCTTAAAATCAGCCAGGTTTTGGCAACAAAGGTCAGACAGCTCTTCTGCCGTGGCACGTTGACCTTCTTTAAGCACTACGAAGGCCGTGGGTATCTGTCCTCCATAACCATCGTTAATACCTACATAGGCTGCCTCAGCTACGCCAGGGTGGCTTAGCAGCACGAATTCAACTTCCGACGGGCCGATCTTAAGTCCAGAAGACGTGACTATTATGAACGACTTCTTCTCTATATACTCCACGTAGCCCTCCTCATCCATCCTGACTAAATCTCCGGTATAAAACCACTCATCCTTGAGGACTTGAGCTGTGAGTTCAGGTGCTTTATAGTATCCTTTCATCACCCAAGGGGCATTGAACACAGCCTCCCCTATTTCGCCCCTGGGAACTTCCTTGCCGTTGTCATCCAGTATCTTAAGGCGGCAAATTGGCTTGCCAACAGTCCCCAGCTTACGGCTTTTAAAGGTGCTTATGGAAACGGCTGAAACTTCCGTGAGACCGTATACCTCATAAAGGGATAAACCGAACTTGTCCTCCAAAGTCTCCATTAACTTGGGAAAGGACTTTGCCCCAGCGGTAACAGCCAATCGCAGCGAACTCAGGTCATATCTTGCCAGGACTTCGTCACGCACCATAGCCAGGGCATTGTACATGGCAGGAACGCCAAAGATAACCATGCCTTTTTCCTTCTCCAAAGCCTCCAGGACAGCTCTGGGAGTGAAATTAGGCATAAGCACGATGGTAGAGCCTGTGATAATCGAACCAAAAAGAACCTCGAATAAGCCATAAAGATAAGAAAAAGGAACAAGGTCTATAATGACATCTTCTCTTTTCCGTTGTATGCCTGCGGAAACTATGGGAGGAGTCCCCATAAGGGAAGCATGCGTATGTACCACGCCCTTTTGCTTCCCCAGGACTCCAGAGGTGTAAAATATAGTAGCTTCATCATCGTCTTTTATATCGATAGCCGGTGATATGGAAGAACTGTTAGCTATCGTCTTTGTGTAAGCGGCCGTATCAACCGCAATTACGCGTTTTAGCAAAGGAATGTTAGGCAAAACTGAGGAAAGCATCCGAGAAAATTTCTTCTCCGTTATCAGGATTTCCGAGTCGGAGTCTCGCAGCAAAGAATCAAGTTCAGGAGCTTTAAGCGCAGTGTTGAGCAGCACAGCTACACCACCACCTTTAACTACCCCGAAGTAATTGATGACCCACTCAGGGCTGTGGGACATCAGGATAGCTACATGGGTACCCTTTTTCATCCCCAGCTCCAGGAGGGCATTGGCTACTTTGTTGGAAGCTTCATCCAGTTCCCCATAAGTAATCCGCTGAGTATCAAGAACAATGGCTTCTTTGTGCGGTATTTCGCTGGCAGTTTTTTCCAGGGTCTGTTTAATATTCATCTCTGCCTCCGGAAAATCCTTGTGACCAAAAGTATATCGTAATAAAAAGTATACCGTAAAGCCCTCAGCCATGGTTGCCGGGGAAAGCATACAATTATTGGAGAGAAGGGATTGTCCTCAGCACCACTGAGGTTTCAATCTGCCTCTCGGGGATGTGCCAATATGTCCGCAAGAGCCTATCCTTTTCCTTAGACGACACCAGTTTGAAACCATGCTTCTCGTAGAATCGAATAGCCCAGGTGGCATCAGCCCAGGTCCCTACCAGAATTTCCGGAGCCTCGGCCAAGCCCAAGAGGTATTCAAGCAGCCTCGTGCCAATTCCCTTTCTCTGGTATCCTGGAAGTACATAAGCATGCCTGATCAAAGTAGTATCTTTAAGAGCTTGAATTCCTGCCACTCCGAGCAAATGCCCGCCTTCTGTCCAGCCAAAGAATCGTACGCCAGATTCAATTTCTTCTTTTAATTCCCCGACTGACATATACGGTTCCTTCCATCTATCATTCGGGATTACTTCTTTGTAAGCTTGCGCAGCATCATTTATGACCTTGAGTATAGCATCGAGATCTGAAGGCAATAGGCTACGAATCATTTTGCTTAAAACAGGGAGTAGCGGGCACGCACTTCCCGGCTAACGTCACAACTTCCGCGGCGGTTGTGGTTGTTGTTGCTGGAACTGTATGGCAATTACTTCGCTTCCTGCTTCAAATAGCTCTGACTTAATTTCGTGCACGAGGCCCCAGGACTGCGCCTCATCTGGATTCAATGTTGTCCTCTCAACCATGGCATCAGTAATATCTTTGGCGCTTTTACCGGTATTGGCTGCTATTACCTTGGCAATATTCTCCATATCAATTCTCAACCCCTTTAACCTTTCCTCCAGCAGTTTCTCCTCTAAATTCTGCTCCCCCCTGAACTGCGCACTAACGCCGTGAAATAGAAATCTCGCCTGGGGTACTGACAGCCTCTTCGAACCGGCACAGTATATAACGATGCCTATTGAGTCCACGCTGCCGAAATTGTGCGTAGTTATGGAAGCAGGTAATCCTTTCAAATAATTATATGCGCTTAAACCATGGATGACAGAACCGCCCGGCGAAGAGATAAGAAGGATGAAATCTTTTATCCCTTGCTTCATTTTCTGGTCGACGGCACTCATCAGAGCATTGACCGTGGCATCAATCACCGGGGCAAAGAACCTGATTACAACTGGTTTCGTAGCCATGTTTTATCCTCCTCCTTCTGGCTTATACTCTATCTCATTTCTGTAAATCTGCCTTGATTATAACAAATATCGCAGAATTAGGAGGTAACTTAACAACCCCTTCCTATCATTCAGAGCCCCTGGCTATCACTAAGTGCGACAAAAGAAACACCTCAACGTAAGTAATTTCGATACAGTTGAGGGTAAAATTGAGGTTGGGAAGCTTTGCTGTGCTATACTTGCACATAGGAATTAGCTATGAAAGATATGGGTAAAGTAAATCTTAGAGGCAAGCTGGAATCTCTGGCTAAGGACATGGGGACAACTTGCTTCGGTATAGCTGACCTTACTCCTGCCAGACAGCGTATTTCCGAGCAGGGAGGAGAATTTCTAACTCAGTTTCCACGAGCTGTTTCCCATGGCTTCGTTCTTACGGATGGCATTGTAAATACGCTGGTCCATCATAAAAATATTGCTGCCCTCAATAATTATTGGTATTACGTGTATCGAATTATAAATCCGCGCATAGACTCGATTTCTGCGATGTTAGCCCAATCCCTGGACAAAGCCGGTTTCCAAGCTTTCGTTGTCCCGTCGTCTCAAACAGTAGATAGGACCAGGCTTACCGGTGTGTTTTCCCACAAATTAGCAGCCCATTTGGCTGGGCTGGGTTGGATTGGCAAGAGTGCTTTGCTCATTACACCGGAACACGGTCCCCGCGTGAGGTGGGGCACGGTGCTCACAGATGCTCCGTTAGAAGCGGGAACGCCTATGGATGAGATGTGCCGCGATTGCTGTGCATGCGTGAAGGATTGTCCGGCACATGCCTTTACGGGACAGGCTTTCGATAAACCCAGACCGAGGAGCGAGATATTCGCTGCTGAAGCATGTGACCACTATCTACACGAACGAGAGACTCTGCACAGGGCTTGCGGTATATGCGTTTATATCTGCCCGTTCGGGAGAAACAAGTGAGCAAAAACTTTCGCTCGTAGTCCTCGCAGTTTGCTTTTCAAATCTGTGTTTGGTAAGCGGCATTTCTGCATACTTGTTTTAGCTATGATATATTATAATTGACGGAGTCTTATGAGCGGCGTGAACAAGGGCAAGAAGAGGATAGAAGAGCTGCGGGAGGTAATTAATCACCATAATTACCGCTACTACGTGCTGGATAGCCCTGAAATCAGCGATGCCGAGTACGATGAGCTGATGAAGGAGCTCCAGCAGCTTGAGGCTGAGCATCCTGAGCTTGTTACCCCGGACTCTCCGACTCAAAGGATTGGAGCGCCTCCTGTAGAAGCGTTCGGACTTGTCAAACATCCCCAGCCCTTGTTGAGCCTGACCAATGCTTTTTCTTACGAAGAACTGGCAGCCTGGCATAAAAGAGTAAGCAAACTTTTAGGCGGGCGCCAGTTTGACCTTGTTTGCGAGCCCAAAATTGATGGGCTGGCAGTAGCCTTGACTTACGTTGATGGTTTGCTCGTCACAGGAGCAACCAGAGGGGATGGCTACCGGGGCGAGGACATCACACAGAACTTGAAAACCATCAGGAGTATTCCCCTTTCTGTATCCAGAGAGGCGCCGCCCAGATTTGAAGTCCGGGGCGAAGTTTATCTTCCTAAAGCTGGTTTTAAAAAGCTTAACGAGGAAAGGGCTAAAGAGGAGCTGCCGCTTTTTGCCAATCCCAGGAATGCTGCTGCCGGCTCGGTAAGGCAGTTCGATTCCAGCATTACTGCTAAACGCCCTCTGGACATATTCGTCTATGGATTGGGTTGGGCTGAAGGCGAGGCGGTGCCCGACACCCATTGGGAGATTATGCAATACCTCAAGTCCCTGGGCTTCAAGATAAACCCCAATATTGCCCTATGCCACTCCCTCGATGAAGTGGAGAAATATCATCAGAGCTGGGTAGAAAGCCGGGAAAACTTTCCTTACGAAGCTGATGGCATAGTGGTAAAGGTCAATTCTATTGCCCTCCAGCAAGAGCTGGGCACTGTGGCTCACGAGCCAAGATGGGCCATTGCTTATAAGTTTCCCGCTATCCAGGGTACTACGCGCCTTAAAGACATTGGCATAAATGTTGGTAGGACAGGAAGCCTTAACCCCTACGCTATTTTAGAGCAAGTTCGAGTGGGCGGTGTCGTTATCAGCTCAGCAGCGCTGCATAATGAGGAAGACATCCATCGTAAAGATATCCGCATTGGCGACTGGGTTATTGTGCAGCGGGCTGGTGAAGTGATACCCGAGATCGTCGAACCTATTGTTAGCCGCCGTACTGGCAAGGAAAAAGAGTTCTCCATACAAGAAAAAACTTGGGAAATCTACAGAAAAAGAAAGGGTGCCTCGGGAGAAGAGATGCCTCCCGGCTATCCTATCTGCCCTGTATGTGGAAGCGAGGCGATAAAGCCCCAAGGTGAAGCTATGCATCGCTGCACGAATGCTGCTTGCCCCTCTCAAGCCCTGGAGAAAATCAAGCACTTTGTCAGCCGCGGGGCAATGGATATCGATGGCGTTGGTGAAAAGCTATGCCAGGCCTTGTTCGAGGCCGGCCTGGTCAAGGATGCTGCCGATTTATACTACCTCACCAAAGAGCAACTTCTCGGTCTGGAAAGAATGGCGGATAAAAGCATCGCCAATGTGCTTAATTCCATCAAGGAAAGTAAGAACAGACCTTTAGCCCGGGTGATTTTTGCCCTGGGAATCCTGCATGTCGGTGAGCAATACGCCGAACTACTAGCACAGGAATTTCAGAGTATTAGCAAACTGGACAAAGCTAGTAAGAAAAAACTTTCAAAAATTAACTCCATCGGCCCCAAGATTGCTGAAAGCATCGTTGCCTTTTTCAGACAGGAAGGAAACAGACGCATTATTGAGAAGCTACGGGAAAAAAAGGTGGGGCAAGGGTTGGGGAAGAGAAGGGCTAAAGCCGTCAAGCCCGAGAAGTTACCATTTTCTGGACGGGAATTTGTCCTAACCGGGAAGCTGGAATCCTTCTCTCGCCCAGAAGCAGAAGCAAGAATAAAGGCCTTGGGGGGCAAAGTAGGCTCGGACGTCACCAGGAAGACCTCTTATGTGGTGATGGGTGCCGACCCTGGCTCCAAGTTAGCTAAAGCTCAAAAATTGGGGATAGAGACACTCAATGAAGCTGAGTTCCTGGAGAAGGTGTATAAGACTGGCGGCAAATAATAGAAACTCTCTTGACTCTAAGTTTATCGGAATTGGATTTACTAATCTTATTGGGCTGTAACGCTCTAGCTTCGCTTTGAGTTCGTTAAATCCAAGCCGGAAGTCCCCAAACTACGATGTTTAACCTACAACCTTACCTTGAAAAATCTGGAAAGTTGAGAACGACAAACGAAAAGCATTTCTGTACGTATAGTAACAACGTGGAGCATGACCAACATTTATGGAGCAATTATAAAAGAAGGAAATAGAGCTTTAATGAAGGTTAATGCTGTCTATTATAGAATGGGAGTTGATGACCGTGTTCTTCATAATATTGGGCGAGGAGTTGTTTCTCTCTGTCACGTGCTCTGGAAAAATGGGTTAGCTCGTAGCCCACGCTCATGAAGACCTTGTATCTATCATGGTCAGCTATTCTTCTCTGAATAGATTTAGCTTTGCCGATATATACCAAAATATTCCCGCTTTGAAAAAGAAAGTAAACACCTGACTCATTGGGAAGCGTATCCATATTTTCTCGGCTGATATAAGCTCGGTCACTGTGGGTGCTGTTCATCTTCTGGTAGTTTTTTGTCTAGATAAATAACCCAGGCTTCTCCAATTCTTGGTAGTCTCTCCTTGACAGGTTCGTATCGTCCAGCAAGTTTTTTTGGGTCTAGAAAATAAAAACTAAAAAACGACCTTGTCCCAACCGATGCACCACCAGTCCGCTTAAGGAGTTTGAGAGCACCTTTGGCATTACTATCAGAGGTAAATTGAAAGACTATGGCTTTCATTTGAGCTGAGTAAGCCAATATTACGTGACTTTTATCCTCCAAAGGAGCTTTGTGGCACATGCCTGCATTAAAAAGGATTCCGGATGTATCTGTAATAGTTATTCTGACATCTTTTATCCTAGCACCTTTTGAAGTAAATACCTCTAAATCTTCCCAACTTTCTAACCCCTTTTCTTTTGGCATGTAACCTCCTTTTAAGAAGACCTTTCCTTAATTATAGTGTTTAACTTTCACAAATTCAACATTACTATTTGCATTATTTACTGCATTATTAAACTTGCAGAAAAGAGGATGAGCTTCTTCACTTCTATTATTATTATATCATAAATGATTCTCCGCTTTAATTCTCATCTTCTGGGATGGTTTAAGTTAGTGTGGTTTATGCAGCCTTTCTAAAATACACTTCATTAAAGTGTTAAGGCTAAATCTAAGCATTCAGCCAATCAAGCTTGAAAATGGAAGGCTAGAGCGAGTTAAATCAATCAATCTTGCTCCTGGTCAGTATAACTAAATAACTAATCTGTAGTAGTCCTGATTAGTGTAGTGTCCCTGGAATACTGAGTACCGCCATACTCGCCATGTGTGTATCGGAAGCCTTGAGCCGCTTTTGCTGAGGTATCAACTTAGCGGAGGATAATAGTCGAGATAAAAATCATATTCCGCTCCTGCAACACGGTTAACTTCAGTACCGTCTTTCAGCAAAATAACCGTAATCGAATTACCTGGCGTTTTGTTCCAGATTACACAGGAGATTTCTATTCCCGGTATGACAAATTCAAAGGTATTCTTATCCGCCGTCATTTTGCCTTGCAGGTCGGTCCCCTCAGTTCGACTACCTATAACATGTTTCACTTCATGTGTGCAGGAGCCTTCAAACTCTGTTCCATCAGTACCAATGACCTTAACAGTAAACTCTGCGTTTTTCCAGCTCCTGATACCGGGACAGACGGCAAGACCGACCAAGATGCCCACAAGCACGAGAATAGCAACTATCGCCAATCTTGCTTTCATATTCCTATCCTAATTTTAGTTCTTATGTGACCCGATGTCAAGAACAAGGGCAAGGTGCATGGAAGACTAAAGCGGGTTAAACCAATCGATTCTTCCTGGCCAGTGTAACTAAATAACTAATTTGTAGTAGGCTTAATTGGTATGGCGTCCCTGGAATTTGGGAGAGATTAAGCGAAGCGGAATAATGCAACCTTTTCGACTCTCTTGCATTATGGTAATAGGGGAGGGCAGAGTCGGTGAAACAAACAGAACAGAGGCATCGGCTTCTATTTTTGGGGGAGGCGTCAGAGTGAAATCCGTCTCGGGGCAAATAAGAAGCCCGACAGGCGTAGTAATAACTAATAAGCTATCACTAGCCGCTTTCATTGTCTTGAATGTCATAGACGGTATTCTCACCAAGTCTCTACCAGCAGCTGTTGCATACGAGTTTAACCCGATTATGTCACATACTGGCTGGGTGTTTTGGACAGTTAAACTTGGCATAACAGCAATTGTCATCCTAGGGCTACTTTTCTTTGAGCCCAGGTTCCCTTTTCAGGTAAAAAGGATACTTACGGGTCTTGTGGCCGGGATGGTAGTTATCTGCCTATTCAATTTAGCAGTATTGATATCTATAGGTATACTATGAGAGGTTCGATAGGCACTTCGCACTGTATGTCATTGGAAACCACATCTTGTTGCCAAGCTTTTGTAACCCTGGCGAACATAAGGCCATTCAGCTAATAAAGCTTGGAAGAGGAAGCCTAAAGCAAGTTAAACCAATCAAGCTTGCTGTGTAAGGTAGCGAGGATTTGCTTAGCGTCGATGGAATCAGCCATAATATCCGGAGACTGAATTCCCACAAACTCTAAGTGAATGAAACTCATAGTTGGTTTGGGCAATCCCGGCAAGATTTATGCCCGTAATCGCCATAATGTTGGCTTCCTGTGCCTGAATTACTTCGCCAGGCTGCATTCTATCCGCTTTGACCACAGGCAATGCCGGGCTAGAGTAGGCACTGGCAAAGTAAGGGGCGAGAAGTTGCTGCTGGCCAGGCCCGGGACATTTGTGAATCTCAGTGGCAACTCCGTAGCTGGCCTGGTGCATAAGCATAACATTCCTTTGAGCGACCTTCTGGTAATATACGATGACCTCGATTTGCCCCTGGGCAAGATTCGCCTGCGGCAGAGCGGAGGCTCAGGAGGACACAAGGGGATGAATTCTATTATTTCTGCCCTGGAAAGCGAGGACTTCCCCCGAATCAGGGTGGGAATTGGGCGGCCCCAGGGAGAAGAGCAATCCATTAGCGAGGACGCTATAGTCAATTATGTGCTCAGCGATTTCTCTCCTCATGAAGAAGCAATAATTAAACCTGTAATTGCCACGGTATCTGAAGCCATTGATTGTTTTCTTACCCAGGGGATAGAAGCGGCAATGGGCAAGTTCAACTAGCCGCTTTATAAAGTTATATCCCTGCCGTATTCTAAGGAGAACTTAACAATAGGGCGGTTTATCAAACTTAAACTCAAATTATTCGTCAGACGAGAACACTATGCTATAATTTCCGTATAATGAGCTCAGTAACCTGACGATTTCAGGCATTGAGTATGAGTTAAGGAGAGAAATGCATTTTAAATGTGTTACCTGTGGAATTGAATTCGCTACTATAGAGCAGCTAGCTAGCCACAAGAAACAGCACCAGGCTGGTCCGAGAAGCTCCCCAGGAGTAATTTGCCTGGGCTGTGGCCAAAGTATTCCTTTAGAGCCATCTAAGGCGAACTACAGCGGGCCACTCACTTGCCCTAACTGTCGACGGACAATGACCGTCGTCATAGAAAATGGTGAAGTAGTTGTAGCTCGGCTTGGCTAACGTCTATGTCTAAACGTCTGAACATCAACAGTGTCCCGGCTCTAGTCGGTATCGTGGGACCCATTGTGGTGATTGTCGGAGACCTCGCAGCATCTTTATCTACTCCCGGTTACAGCCTGGTCCGCAATTCGGTCAGCAGCCTGGCGTTGGAACCCATAGGCTGGCTACAATCGATTTGCTTTCTGGCTATGGGCTTGCTGTTGGAAATCTTTGTCACTGGGCTTTTTTTCAATATTCGTAGAGCCCGGGGCTTTCATGCCGGCATCGTACTTCTTGCTCTTTGTGGCTTCGTGCTGATGTTGATTGCCACCTTTCATATGGACCACTTTGGAGCTCCGCCCATCGATGGAACGATCCACACGATAGCATCTTATGGTCTTGGATTGTTATTCCCTATCGCTATTCTATCGCTCGCACCCAGCTTCAAGAGCACCCCGAATTGGAAAAACATTTTTGTCTATACTCTGATTGCCGGTGTTCTAGCTTTCGCTCTGATAATAGGGGCATTCTTTACTGAGCAGACAGGCTGGTTTGGTCTGTATGAGCGAATTATAATAGGCAACGCGCTAGTCTGGGTGGAAGTAGTGGCAATCCATTTTCTACGCCTGCTATTAAGGCAGGAGCCGAAGCCTCAATCCTGACAAATTAATAACGGCAAAGCCCTCTCAAACCACATTACCAGGCCTCCTCCCATAAAAAGTAACAATCGAGCGATTTGTGCAACGAGTCACGACCTGTGATATCGGCCTTGGCACGAGAAGACAGTCGTTAAGCTGCCTGCCAAATTCTAGAAAGGCATTTACAGTGGAATATGACTGGCGTATAATACATCATAGTGTTATTATCAATAACTGGAGGGAAATCTATGAACAAAAATCGTCTAGTGTTATCCCTGTCGATTCTAAACTTGCTGGGCTTTCTCGGTACAGTTGTCGTTAATGCGCTGGCCATTATCCTCCCCATAAATAACAAAACGACCGCCTACCTATCTGACCAATATCCAAATTTGTTTACGCCAGCGGGGCTGACTTTTGCAATCTGGGGGCTAATCTATGTATTACTTGCTATCTTCGTCATATACCAATTAATACCCTCTCTCAGAAGAGACGCCCAGAAGATTGACTTTGTACAGAGAATCGGGCCGCTATTCTTTATTTCCTGCATCGCCAACATCGGCTGGATATTTGCCTGGCATTATGAAATCGTCCCTCTATCATTGGCCCTGATGCTGATACTCTTTGGAAGCCTGCTAGCAATCTACTTGAGGCTGAATATTGGCAAATCAGAGGCGCCGAAGACTGAAAAATATTTAGTGCATCTTCCTTTCAGTGTCTACCTCGGCTGGATTACTATAGCCACGATTGCCAATGTCACCGCTCTACTGGTGAATATCAACTGGAACGCATGGGGTCTTGGTGAGCAATTCTGGGCAGTAGCGGTGATTATCGTGGGTATTGCTATTGCATTATCTGTACTCTTCACACGGAAGGATATCTATTATTCCCTTGTGGTTGATTGGGCGTTGCTCGGGATACTGATAAAACGACTTGACCATTTTTCAGTCGTGCCTCTGCCACCTATGGTGCCCGATCAAAGCGTAGTAGTCGTCACTATTGTTGGCCTGGTGCTTGTTAGCGGCGGAGTGATAGCTCAACTGATAAGAAAAAAGGTGTATTAGCCAGAGCTGACAAAAGCGGCGAAGTTAATCTTGCTATGTATGCAAGACCATATTTCATCGACGGCCACACGGGAACATTTATTATAGGGGAAAGGCTTACCCACGAGAATCTGAAATCTAATCCATGGGCGGCCTATCTTTTTACTGAAGAACGAAAATATTTCGAAGAAGTTGTTTCATTGACTGGGAGTGGTGAATCAGCCTAGAACACCAGAATGAATATCGCTGGTACACGAATAATTCAGCATGAACATCGATGATATATCTATATATTTTATAGTCAATCTGGTGTTTTGGGTACCTGCTTTCCTCTTTCTATTCCGTATATCTTCTTGCAAAGTTTCGACCCATAGGAATACCCATAATCCGAGTGTCTCGGTAATCATCCCAGCGCGAAACGAGGAACATACCCTACCTAACTTGCTTAATTCGCTATCAGGCCAGTTGTCTTCAGAAGATGAGGTAATTGTAGTAGATGATAATTCAGAAGACAGAACCAAAGCGGTTGCAGAAAAGAGTGCAGTGAAAGTGTTGGAATCGTTGCCAATACCTGAAGGATGGATTGGCAAAACGTGGGCGTGTCATCAAGGGGCCAGGATGGCATCCGGAGAAATCCTTGTTTTTCTTGATGCAGATACGGTACTGGAAAAGAACGGCCTCAAGAACATAATAGAAACCTATGTTGAGAAGGATAGCGTGCTTTCAATTCAGCCATATCACAAGATGCGCAACCTTTATGAGCAATTATCTGCCTTCTTTAATATAGTTATGTTGGCTGGTATCGGCGCGTTCACGGTTTTGGGTAGCCGCATTAAGCCTCTGGGACTTTTTGGGCCAGTGGTGGCCATGAAAAGGCAATTTTACCTCAATTCTGGAGGCCATGATAAGGTGAAGGGTGAGATTCTCGAGGATGTGGCTTTCGGATCAGATCTCCAGAAGAAAGGGGTGGAAATCCATTGTCTAGGTGGGAAGAGTACTATTTCCTTCCGTATGTACCCAAACGGCATCAGAGAACTTATCAACGGATGGAGCAAGGGGTTTGCCATGGGAGCGGCGAAGACTCCGCTACCCTTGCTCATTCTGATTATTGCCTGGATATCAGGTAGTTTAGGCACCACCAGAAGCTTGATCGAAGTAATCGTTGCCACAAATAATGTTCAAATAGCTATTTGGGGTAGCCTTTATATCTTGTACGCGGCTCAAATCTACTGGATTCTTGTACGAGTTGGCAATTTCAAGTTCTATACCGCACTGTTTTACCCCATACCCATGGCGTTCTTCGTTGTGGTTTTTACCTATTCATTTGTTCGTATCTTCTTATTCAGGAGTGTCAAATGGAAAGGCAGGGAGATAAATTTGAAGCGTAGGGTGAATGAATAATGCTGCTTCATTTACCTACACTGCCGACAATTCTGCTTGATATTGCCGCCTGGCTCATCATTCATATGGGTGTGTCCTACTTGATGATGCATATCCCACTTAGTTCATTTGATACTGGGTTCTGGCTGTATAAACAAAAGAAATGGGAGAAAGACGGCAAGATTTACGTAAGGATATTCAGATTGAAGAAGTGGAAGAAAAGGTTACCGGATGGCGCTGCCTTGTTTAAAAAAGGGTTCCAGAAGAAACACCTCAAGGGACTTAATGATGTTTATCTTGATAATTTCATCAGAGAAACATGCCGGGCTGAGCTTACTCACTGGATAATGTTTTTATTCAGCCCGGTGTTCTTTATCTGGAATCCCTGGTGGGTCGGCATTGTGATGATAGTATACGCAATACTGGTAAACGTGCCCTGTATCATAATTCAACGTTACAACAGAATAAGATTGAAAAGAGTCTATTCTAAGCTAAAGTCTTTGTCTGTTTGAAGTGTCGGCTATATTGTGAGGTAATGGAATAGGAGTAAACAATGGCTTCTGTGAAGGATGTGCTGGACAAACTCCAGAGCAAGGCTAAGCCAGAGCAGTTAAAAGGGATGGCTAAATACGGGATGACAGTGGAGCAGAGATTAGGCGTCTCGGTTCCTGATATGAGAAAACTGGCTAAAGAAATAGGGAAAGACCACAAGCTGGCACTGGACTTATGGAGGACTGGCATAGCTGAAGCAAGGATCGTGGCTGCGATGGTTGGTGACCCTGATAAGCTAACTGAAGAGCAGATGGAAGAGTGGGTGAAAGGCATTAATTCATGGGATGTCTGCGACCAGGTGTGCATGAATCTTTTTGAAAAGAACCAATTAGCCTGGAAGAAAATCGTCGATTGGTCTGAGCGGGAAGAAGAGTTTGTCAAAAGGACTGCCTTTTCGCTGATAGCTTGTCTGGCATGGCATGATAAGAAGGCGAGCGATGAGAAATTCATCGAATTGCTTCCCGTGATAATACGAGGAGCTACGGACGAGCGTAACTTCGTCAAGAAAGCAGTGAACTGGGCTCTTAGAAACATCGGGAAAAGGAACCTCAATTTGAACGAAGCCGCAATAAATACTGCAAAGGAAATCAAGCGACTCGACTCGAAGGCTGCTCGCTGGGTTGCTGCCGATGCTGTCAGAGAACTGGAGAGCGAAGCTATCCAAAATAGGCTTAGAAGATAAACATTAGTCAATATTGTTCAGTTCGGGCAACAGAAGCTTGTCTTGTTATCTCTGGCGTAACAATATAGCGGTTTGTGCAATTCCATACTCTGAAAGTTGAGAGAAACACTTACAACCATCCGTGTTTATACTCACTTAAGAGGCTGCTATACTTAGCAGTGCATGGTAATAATTGAGACTTTTGGCCTTTCTCGACACTTCGGGAAAACCGCCGCAGTCGAAGACCTGACCCTGGCAGTCGAAGCTGGTGAGGTGTTAGGCTTTCTGGGTCCCAATGGAGCAGGGAAAACGACCACCATTCGGATGTTGGCCGGAATGATCGCACCCACGAAAGGTTATGCCATCGTAGCTGGTCATAGAACTGACCGGGATGTAGAGCAACTGCATGAGGTAGTTGGTATGCTTACCGAGAGGCCCGGTTTCTACAGTCGGCTTAGCGCAAAGCGTAACCTGGAATATTTCGCCAGCTTTTATTCGTCTATCGAGTCGCCGTCAAAACAAGTGGAGAAGTACCTCAGACTTATAGGGCTCTGGAAGCGTTGCAATGACAAGGTAGGCACGTTCTCCAAGGGTATGAAGCAGAGGTTGGCGCTGGTGCGGGCTCTGGTGCACGAGCCAAAGGTCCTGTTTCTTGATGAGCCGACTGCCGGGCTGGATCCTGAGGTGGCTGCAGAAGTGCGTGAAATGATACACAGGCTTGGTGAGGAAGGACACACCATCTTCCTTTGCACTCATAATCTCAATGAGGCGGAAATGCTCTGCAACCGCATTGCCGTGCTTAATACCAGGCTCTTGGCTCTGGATACCTCGGAGCAACTGCGCCGGCGCTTCTTCCGCCGCCAGATAATAGTACAGCTGGAAACTTTAGATGCAAAAGTGACGGAGGTGGTAAAAAAGCTTTCATTTGTCCAAGAAGTCCGCGAGGAAGGAAGTCAGCTTATCTTAGAACTAACCGACTCGGAGCGTAACCGCCCTGATCTGGTAAAGGCAATTGTGGAAGCAGGAGGCAGGGTGATTGCCGTCTCTGAAAAGCAGTACCCGCTTGAGGAAGTTTACCTCAGACTACTGCGTGAGGAGAGTGGAAATGAGTCGTAGGCACATTCGGAACATTCTGCTGAAAGAATGGGCACTACTGTTTACCGACCTCAACAGCGCTCTTATCATCACGCTGCTTCCGTTTTTAATTGTGGGACAGGGGATACTTTACATCTGGCTGGCCTTCAGGTTCGGCAGCGAGGACATGTTGACCACTCCGGTGTTCCAAACTGCCCTACAAAAACTTGTTGAGGCAATGCCCGGGGTAACTCAACTACCAAGCGAGGAGCAGCTTCTTGTGCTTCTGCTCAATCAATTCAACTTCTTCCTGCTTCTCATCCCAACCATGATCGCAATCAGCGTGGCGACCTTCAGCATTGTTGACGAGAAGCTCTCTGGCAGTCTTGAAGCTCTCCTGGCAACACCGGTCAGGACTTGGGAGCTCCTGTTAGGCAAGGCACTGGCGGGAGCGATACCGGCAATAGTGATAACCTGGCTCTCGGCAGGGGTCTTCTTGCTGGTGATATCGGGGTTGGGCTGGGGAGACCTCAGCGGATTCGTGGTCACGGCCGGATGGTTTCTTACCTTGTTCCTCCTTACCCCTGCAGTGGCGATTCTGAGCTTCATGCTGGGGGTTACTGGTTCTTCACGGGCAAAAGACGCCCGGAGCGCGCAGAACACAGTTCTAATTATCATCTTTCCCGTGCTGGCTCTTATTGGCATTCAGATCACCGGAATTCTGTGGTTCACTCCTTCGTTAATTCTTGTGCTGGCGCTGGCGATTATCATCGCGGATTTCATCTCGCTGCGGGCCGCGGTTCGTCTGTTCCGAAGGGAATCCATAGTTGTCCAGTGGCGATAATCCTGGGAAGTGAACATTCTAACGGTTTGTGCAATTCCATACTCTGAAAGCTGAGCGAGACACTTGAAAACCATCCGTGTTTATACTCACCTAAGAGGCTGCTATACTTAGCAGTGCATGGGCATTGCATTGAGAGAAACGACGTGCCTGAACGTAAAGCGCGGTTTTCTAAGCCTTTAGCCTTCTTCTGGCTACTGCGCCTTAATCGCACCGTGATGGTGGCTATGATTACTGGTGCGGCAGCCTTCACTGCCGATGCCGGGGTGACAAACGCAATATGGATGACCCTGGCAGGTTGGTGTTTGGCCGTGGGCGGCTTCTCTTTGGACTTCTATGCTGATCGTGACCTGGATGCCGAGGGACCTCGGGCAGAGATGCGCCACAATCCTCTGACGGATGGCTCTCTATCTCCATCGATAGGGCTTGCCTTCTCAATAACTTTCATCGCCATTAGCTTCGCTACGACACTTCTGATTGCCCCTTGGGCTCTGCTGCCATGGAGTATCATCCTAGCCATCATCGTAGGCTTGGCACTACATCTTTTTGAGCGTCCTCTAACTCGTGCACTTACTCTTGGCTTGCTGCAAGGCCTCTATGCGCTTATGGGGGGTGTGAGTGGCCACCTGAGCCCGGGATTGTGGCTTTTGGCTGGTATGTTCTTTTTCGCCATGTTTGGCGGGCGAGGGATGATCGACATCCGCGATTTCCCGCAGGATAAAGTTACTCGCGTGCAAACTCTGCCGAAACGCTATGGGGTAAGGCGTACTGCGCAGTTAACAGCTTCCTGCTTACTCATAGCGTATGTCCTGAGCCTGGCTGTGTACTTTACAGGTGAATTTAGCCCAATCTATCTATACCTTGATTTGGCTTTTATCGCCGTGGGTTTGGTGTGCGCCTGGCTCTTCGTTACCCGCCCAAGTCCCAGGCTGGCCTACATTCTGACCCTTGTGTGCATGATGGGCATGGGGTCCCTAATCTGCCTAGCGATGATCCTAGGTAGCATGTAGAGGTTAACATATCTTGCTTTTTCTGGGCAGAAAGACTTCATATGAAAACAGGCTTTTACAGCCTGAATCTTGTAGACACAGCATCAGTCGGGCTCAGCCACTGGTTCTAGTATTTAGTGTAGGGACTCAACAAAAGTCCAGAATGTACAGCTCAGGCAACAAAAGCTTGGATTGTTGCACAATCACTCATCTTGTTCAGTGCCAGACGCACCGACTAATATTAAAGTAAATACCATCGCATTTTTGGGCGAATTGCTTTACTCGTTGAATGCTGCAGCGTCTCATTACCCAATGTGATCAAGAAATAAAACCGTTAACCGAGTGCCGTCAAAATAGCACTCGACACTCGATGCCCTGTTTTCCAAAGGTAAAGGCAAGCTCCCTGCCTTTTAATGAAAAAAAGTCATTGCTCATGGCGCTCTCTAAATTATGTTTTCTATACACCCAATCGCTATAATGGTAGTTCATTCTGTCAATCAGTACGTAATCCACTTTCCCACTAAGTTGGGCAGCAAGTTCTTCCGCCCCGGGAAGCATTGGAGCAATCATCGCATAGGTTCTAATGCCTGCAAGATGTAGCTCCTCGAGTGCTTTGATCCTTTCCTTAATAGATGGCGCACTTGGTTCAAACAATTTTCTTATCTCGTCGTCAGCACTGGTAACTGATAACCCGACCTCTATCTTATCGCTTCTCCTAAATAGGTCTATGTCACGCAACACAAGCGGAGATTTCGTCTGGACTGTTATCGGCCAGCCATATTGGACCAGTATTTCCAAGCACTTTCTTGTCAATTCGTATGCTGTCTCCAGCGGTTGATACGGGTCGCACACTCCGCTTATCCATACCCTACCTGACGGCCTCTTATCTATCTCCAGCTGCAGCAGATCCGGGGCATTAATCTTCACATCAATAAATTCACCCCACGGCTCTTTATGTCCGGTGAACCTCTTCATAAAACGGGCGTAGCAATAGGTGCAACCGTGCTGGCACCCAACATACGGGTTGATCACATAATCAAAGACCTGCGATTTGGACAATATGCTTCGCGCGTAGATTTCTCTAAGAATCATGGAAGGACCAGCTCACCAACGATAATTATACTCTCAGAGAACTAGAGAGTGACGCTATCCAAAGTAGGCTTAGGAGATGAACATTAGCTCAGATTATTCAGCTCAGGCAACAGAAGCTTGGATATTGCTCCGCTGCGCCAAAAGATGAATTATTACTTCTTATACGCTATAGTATAGCTTGAACATAGTACAAAAGAACTATTGACTGTTCCTCAGATAGCTGTATAATAGTTTCCATGGAACTACTTATGTGCGGAAGGCAAAGTGCAAGAGACTACTATGAAGTATTGGGTATTGCGACAAATGCCAGCGCAGAGGAAATAAGAAGGGCGTATCACAAGATAGCTTTTCAATGCCACCCAGACAGGCATCAGGAAACCAAAGAAGCCAATAAAAAAATGCAAGCGATAAACGAGGCCTATGCTATCCTGTCTGACCCGATTAAACGAAGGGAATATGATGTTCCCCGGGGGTATGGTATCAGAATGCCGAAGTTCAAGAGAGGCAGCAAAGTGAAAATCGGTGTCAGTTCTCATTCACAGTATAGAGGCTATACCGGGTTCGTAGATAAAGAACCTATTAAGGATGCCTTTCGCTTCTGGTATATGGTGAGAATAGAGTCCAAAGGCTTTACGACAATCAATCGCTTCGCTGAAGAAGAACTTGAGGGGCCGGACCATTAGTAGCTAGATCGACAAGTCAGCGTTTGGAATGAGTAGCGATCATCTATGTGTGCTGTAGCTTCGTTATCGTTGGTCACTTCCAGCATGCGCCGGGAAGTGGTGTGAATACAGTCGGGTTTTGTGGGGCTCCCCTTTCGAGACTGAAATTGGCCAACTGGTGGTACGTGAATCTCCAGGTTTACCTTTCTTAACATCGATAAATTCCCGCTTCATTATCTTGATTACGGTAACAATATCATTTGTGTCGGGAAGGGAAGACTCCACGTCTAACGCGTATAGAATCTTATTTGAGCTCCTTTACATAACTGCACACTATGGTCACGAATCTCTTCTATCCTAATAGTTCAAAGTTCTGGGTCATTCCCAGCAGCTAATGACATCTGCTGCTCCAAAGTTGGCAGAACGCTTTTTCTTTTTATAATTCGGTACCAATCTTTGTAACAATAGATTCCCTGGAAGATAATGGCGGAGAGAAATCCGTAAAAGACCTCCGGTGGCAGGATGTAAAAGCCCTTTACCATGAATACTCCGCCCATAATCAGGGCAAGAAACCAGTGGTGCAGGTGGAGCTGATAATTCCGCCAGGGGATGATTATTGACCTGACAATTCCTTGTTTACCGTCTGTCCGGCCGCTGAGGTACTTGGTGGCGGCGAAAGCGACAAACCAGGTCTTGTAGCAGAATATACCAAGGAAGATAAAAACGGCAATCAGGCTGATGAGGGCTATCTTCTTCCTCATTCCATCTCTTATGATAATCCTAAATGGCTCAAAAGTCCATTTGGTATTACCACCTTTTCGCTGGCATTGGGGAAGCTCGGTAGCCTTTACAATGGATGTTTACAGCCATATAATTGGAGGGATGCAGAGTAATGCTATGGGGTTACCGGGTGGGGTGTTATCACCATGGGAACGGCACTGAAAAAAAGTGCCATTTTAGAGCTAAAGAGTAGACATAAACTTGAGTAACAACTAAAATTTAGCTTTAATGCCAGCGTAGCTCAGGGGTAGAGCAGCGGTTTCGTAAACCGCCGGTCGTCGGTTCGAATCCGACCGCTGGCTGGGGGTAATATGAGCAAATTTGTAGATAAATTGCAAGGTCTTTCTAAGTCTTCAACTGCGCCCATAGGTTTTCATTCGTCTGTCTCTGAGCTAAAAAGCCCAGCAATGTTGCTTATTGCGGGACTGGCCGGGGCACAGGTCAAGGAAGCCAAAATCGTGGCTGATGTCAATGCTGATGCCGGATTGATATTGAGCGATGGCCCAAACGCCAAGGTTGTTAAGCAAATGGTCGAAGCTGCAAGTGATGTCCCTCTGGGGGTGTTTGTGAAGGGCGTGAGCGAAGAGAAAATAAATGAACTTACGAGCTTGGGGTGTGACTTTGTGGTCTTTGATATCAAGGCAGCTGCGGCAGTCCTGCACAAAGAAGGGATGGGCAAATTCTTGATGATAGAGCCTTCCTTAGACCAGAGTTTTGTCAGAGCCATTAATAGCCTTGAAGTAGATGGTGTGTTCATCAGTAGTAGAGACGGAGACTCTTTTGTTGCTGTGGAGCATCTGCTTGCTTGCCGGAGGTTCGTCGAGCTCTTAGAGAAGCCGGTTATTATGGCCTTGTCTTCTGTGGTCACAAAGGCTGAGCTAACCAGTTTATGGCAAGTTGGGGTAAATGGCGTAGTTACTCCCCCAACGCATTCGGTTGAGGCACTGGCAGAGCTAAAGAAGATGATTAGCGATTTGCCTAGAGGAACCAGAGGTCGCCGCGCCAAAGTAGGTGTGATACTTCCTCATTATGGTGAGGGTGTGGTTGGGGAGGAGGAAGAGGAACAAGAGGAAATTTAGCCTGAATCTGGTTTTGCCCAAAGTAAGTCATGGAGACAAGCCTGGGCCTATTTTTATTATCAGCAGCGGGAATTTCTCTTACTGGCGTTATGCTACCCGGACCAATGACTGCGGCTACCATAGCCAAGGGTTATAGTGACAAACACGCTGGTGCCTGGATTGCAGCAGGGCATGCTGTCATCGAGATACCACTCATAGCTGTAATTTATGCTGTAATTTATTTTGGATTCGAACATTTCATCGACTCTCCCCAGGTGGAAAGGGGTATATATCTTGCCGGTGGCTTGATGCTGCTCTACCTGGGTTTCCGAATGTTTCGAGCTACTGGTGAGGCGACTGACGCGGTAGGTGGCCTACCAGCTAGCTCTTTAGTAACAGGCATTGTAATTACGGGGACTAACCCCGCTTTTTACATATGGTGGGCGACTATAGGTGTAGCTTTAGTAAGCGGTGCTGCCAAGTTTGGGCTTGTCGGTGTTATTCTGTTCACTCTCGTGCATTTGCCTTGTGATTTGGCCTGGAGTGAATTTCTCTCTGTGAGTACATACGAGTCAAGGCGGTGGTGGACACAGAAGGTACGAAGGATTGTGTTTAGCGTTTGTGCTTTGATTCTAGCTGGCTTTGGTGTCTGGTTTTGCCTTTCTGCGTTTCTATAAACTCAAGGGACATTCTGGATTGCCTGAAAGTATTTCCCTTCAGTCTTTATAGATGGGGCAATAACCATCTTAACTTTATGCATTTCTTTGATGGTTCGAGCGCTGCATACTCCCATGCTTGTGCGTAGAGCACCAACTAAGTTTTGAGTGCCGTTGGTGACGGAAGTAGGACCGAAGAGAATTTGCTCTAATGGGGCGGTAGTGCCAACTCTAACACGTGTCCCTCTAGGCAATGCTGGATGGGAATGAGACATGCCCCAGTGATAGCCTTTTCCTGGCGCTTCTGTCGCTTGAGCTAAAGGCGAGCCAATCATTACAGCGTCAGCACCGGCGGCGAATGCTTTGCATAAATCGCCACCGGTGCGAATACCTCCATCTGTTATCACTGCTACGTATTTACCACTTTCTTTGAGATATGTTTCTCTAGCATTGGCACAATTCAGAGTAGCAGTTATCTGGGGAACTCCAACGCCAATGACTTCCCGGGTGGTACAGGCAGCCCCAGGCCCCACTCCAACTAGGATGCCATCGACCCCTGTTCTCATTAGCTCTAATGCTGCGTTATAGCTGCAACAATTGCCCACTATGATAGGCAATGGCATTTGCTGGCATAGCTCAGGCAGGATAAGTCCCCGATAGCTTTTGGAGATGTGCCGGGCTGTGGTGACGGTAGATTGCACCACGAGTATATCCATCCCGGCATCCTTAGCTATAGGAGCCAACCGTTTGGTGTTGGCTGGAGTTACAGATACGGCACAGATGGCCCCAGCCTGTTTTATTGCTCCAATGCGTTGGCTAATGAGCTTTTCCTTGACAGGCTCAGAGTAAATTTTTTGAAGTAGGGAAGTAACCTCTTTCTCAGGAGTTTGGGCAATTTGGTTTAAGACCTCATCGGGGTTTTCGTATCTTGTCTGTATACCTTCTAGATTAAGGACAGCTAGCCCGCCAAGCTTGTTAAATTTAATAGCAAAGGCGGGGTCAACAATAGCATCCATAGCTGAGGCTAGAATGGGGATGGACAAGGTGTAATTTTTTACGGTAAAATCTATGTTGGTTTGGTCAGGGTTAATGGTTACATCTCCGGGGACAAGTGCAACTTCATCAAATCCATAAGCGCGTTCTATCTCTTTGAATTTAAGGTGAGGCATTTTTTTACTTGATAAAAGTTGCCACAAACTATACAAGCATGGCGGTCTAAAGTCAAGGAAACTTGTAGATAAAATTATAGCTATTAAGTATAATTGTAAGTCATGCCTGTTCTCTATGTCATTGCCACTCCTATTGGCAATCTGGAAGATATTTCCCTGCGTGCCTTACGTCTTTTACAGGAGGTGAAACTTATTGCTGCTGAGGATACACGCACTACGCGCCACTTGCTTAATGCCCATAATATAAAAACTCCATTGACTAGTTATCATGAGCATAGTAAAAGAGCTAAACTTGACTATTTATTGGATTATCTCGAGAAAGAAAACCTGGCTCTAGTTTCGGAAGCTGGCATGCCAGGGCTAAGTGATCCTGGTTACGAGCTTATCGTTGCTGCCATTGAGCGTGGGATTTCTGTGGTACCGGTTCCGGGTGCTTCAGCGGTGATTACTGCTTTAGTGGTTTCCGGGTTACCAACCGACCAATTCCTTTATGTTGGGTTTTTGCCCCGCCGTAAAGGACAAAGGCAGCGCCTTCTCAGTTCAATAGTCGATGAACCAAGAACTATAGTGGCTTTCGAGACACCCCATCGCATTAGGGAAGCATTGAGTGATATTGAAGAAATTCTAGGAGATAGAAGACTATCTGTATGCCGTGAGCTTACCAAAGTTCACGAAGAGATTTTTCGGGGCAGAGTGAGCCAGGCTAGAGAGCATTTCGTCGAACCAAGAGGGGAGCTTAGTCTCGTTATTGAGGGTAGGACTCGAGCTTGGTTGAAATTTCAGGAAAGGAGCTAAAATGCACCGTGGTTGTATTGCTATAGGAAAGGTGGAATGTGATGGTTGTCATCGTCCTATTAAATATGGAGAGCGCTATCTTGTAACCAATGGGGAAGGAGATGAAAAGCAACGTCTTTGTATTGATTGCTGCCTGAGCCGTGGTTATATCTCATATGGAACGGAGAAAGGAAAGCAAATAATTACCTTTCTCCCCAAGGAATAAACGTTGGCAATCGTCATTTGAGAGCCTCGGTTCATGGCAATGACACGGGGCAATTAATGATTTACAATAGGCTGACTTTTGGGGGAAGAATTTGAGCGAGCGCATTTTTATCGGTGTTGCTTGGCCTTATGCCAATGGCCCTCTACATTTAGGACATATCGCTGGTGCTTATCTGCCAGCCGATATTTTTGCCCGTTATCATCGCCTTAAGGGCAATAAGGTGCTGATGGTTTCCGGTAGCGATCAGCACGGAGCGCCGATTACAATTCGTGCTGAACAAGAATCTACCACGCCCCAAGAGGTAGTGGACAAATATCATCAACAATTTGTCGATTGCTGGGAAAAATTAGGTATCTCCTTCGATTTATTTACCACCACTGGCACTCCAAATCACAGTCAAGTTACTCATGATATATTCCTCACTTTGCTCAACAAGAGTTATGTGTACAAAGATAAGATGCTTCAAGCTTACTGCCCTAAGTGCCAGAGGTCCCTTCCCGACCGCTATCTGGAAGGTACTTGTCCTCACTGTGGCTTCACTAAAGCAAGAGGTGATGAATGTGATGAGTGCGGTAAGCCTTTGAATCCATGGGAGCTTAAGGATCTCCGCTGTTACCTTTGTTCTACTCCGCCTCGCTTCGAGTCTTCGGAGCATTTCTTTTTGCGCCTTTCTTCTTTTCAGGACAAGTTGACTGGCTGGATAAAAGAGCAGGCTCATTGGCGGCGTAATGTGCTTGGCACCAGTCGGAAATTTCTGGATGAAGGATTAAAGGATAGGGCTATTACTCGTGATTTGGATTGGGGAGTAATTGTGCCGCAATCAGGCTTTGAGCGTAAACGTATTTATGTATGGTTTGAGGCAGTCATTGGTTATTTATCGGCAAGCAAGGAATGGGCAAAATTGCAGGGAGATGATACCGCCTGGCAATCTTTCTGGCAAGACGATGCTAAGAGTTTTTATTTCATTGGCAAGGATAATATTTTTTTCCATACCCTTGTTTGGCCGGCAATGTTGATGGGTTATGGTAGTCTGAATCTTCCTTATGATGTTCCAGCTAATGAATTCTTGACTATCGAAGGCAAGAAGCTTTCTACTAGCCGTGGTTGGGCAATCTGGCTGCATGATTACCTGGAACGGTATGAGCCAGATCCTTTGAGGTATACTTTGGCAGTGAATATGCCTGATAGCGGGGACAGCGATTTTTCCTGGCGTGAATTCCTTCGTCGTAATAATAATGAATTGGTAGCCACCTATGGCAATTTAGCTCATCGTGTTCTCACCTTTGCTTATCGCAATTTCGATGGAGCCGTGCCTGCGCCGGGTGAACTGGATGAACGCAGCCAGAGCTTACTTCATGGGGCTGAAGTTACCTTAGACGGTGTGGATAAGTTGCTTTATCGCTGTGAGTTTAAAGGGGCGGTTAAAGAGGCTATGTCTCTAGCCCAGGAAGCTAATCGTTATCTTGACGAACAAGCTCCTTGGAAGATAATTAAAACGGAGCGCGAGACTTCGGCTAAATCCGTCTATACAGTCCTCTCTGTGCTGGCAGCATTGAAAACTGTTTTCTATCCCTTCCTCCCCTTCAGCTCCGAAAAGCTTCACTCTTTCCTTGGATTTGATGGTAGTGTGAAGGAAGCAGGTTGGAAAATTCAGTTTTTACCTCCGGGACAGAAACTTCGCCAACCCCAACCGCTATTTGTCAAGCTGGATGAAGATATTGTCGCCAAAGAAAGTAGCCGGCTCGGCTCCCTGAAAGAAAATCAAAAAAATTGAATCTTGACTTGACCTTTGCTTTTTGATTTAGCCGGGGGTTGCTTGTGGTGCTAAGCCTTCAAATATTTTGTCGAGATCAGGTTCATCCAGAGTTTCACGAGCTATAAGCTCTTCAGCTAGCAGTTTTAGTTTTCCTTTATTCTTGGTCAGAATTTTCTTGGCGGTATCGTAGGCCCGCTGGATAAGATTATGCACTTCTTCATCGATTTCCTGGGCTGTCTTATCGCTGTAATCCTTCTGTTCGCTGATCTCACGACCGAGAAAGACGAGTTCCTGCCTTTGACCAAAGGTCCGCGGGCCCAATTTCTCACTCATGCCATACTCGGTGACCATTTTTCTAGCTAGCTTAGTTGCTTGCTCTAAGTCGTTTTGGGCGCCGGTAGTCATTTCCCCGAAGTTAATTTCCTCGGCAACACGTCCGCCCAAACTCACTGCCAATCTATCATCAAACTGAGACTTAGTCCATAAATGGCGGTCTTCGGATGGCAGGAACCGTGTCCAGCCCCCCAGCATCCCTCGGGCGACAATAGAAATCTTATGCACAGGGTCGGCATTAGGCAATATCCTGGCGGTCAAGGCATGGCCACTTTCGTGGTAAGCAATTATTTCCTTTTCTTTGGGGCTTATTATACGGCTTTTCTTTTCCGGTCCAGCTATAGTTCGGTCGGCAGCATCCTCCAGCTCCTTTAACGTGATATCTTTGCGGTCGCGCCGCGCAGCCAGGATGGCTGCTTCATTAATCAGGTTAGCTAAGTCAGCGCCACTGAACCCCGGCGTTTCCTTAGCTACCGTTTCGAGGTCGACTCCCTGAGCCAGCGGCTTACCCTTGGCATGTACCTCTAGAATAGCCTTGCGGCCTTTCATATCGGGTAAGTCGATGACAATGTGACGGTCAAAACGACCAGGACGAAGGAGGGCCGGGTCGAGGATGTCGGGGCGATTGGTGGCGGCTATGACAATGATGTTGGTATTGGTATCGAAGCCATCCATTTCAGCCAGAATTTGATTCAAGGTCTGCTCCCTCTCGTCGTGTCCTCCACCTAAGCCAGCACCACGGTGTCGACCTACGGCATCGATTTCATCAACAAATATAAGGCATGGTGCATTACGCTTGGCTTGTTCAAACAGGTCTCTGACCCTGGCGGCACCGACGCCCACAAACATCTCCACAAATTCGCTGCCACTAATAGAGAAGAAGGGTACCCTGGCTTCTCCAGCTATAGCTTTAGCCAGTAAAGTCTTGCCTGTTCCCGGTGGCCCTACCAAGAGCACTCCTCGGGGTATGCGTCCCCCCAGTGCCTGGAATTTCTGGGGGGATCTGAGGAATTCCACTACTTCTTGAACCTCTTCTTTTGCCTCCTCTGTTCCAGCGACGTCGGCGAAGGTTACATCGGGCCTCTTGTCAAGAGTTAATCGGGCACGGCTTTTGCTGAAATTGAAGGCTTGTGTGCCAGCGCCACGGGCGGCACGGAAGAACAAGAAGTAAAATAATGCTCCAAGCAGCACAATGGGTAGAATAACTGTTAGTGCTATCGTTCCCCAATCAAAGCCACTAGCTGTAGCATAGAAATTTATCCCTCCTGCTCCCAGGTCTATCCCTTCTTCTCCCAGATAAGTTACCACGGCATCGGTATCAGCCTTGAATACCGTTGTAATTATGGCCTTACCCTCCTGACCACCTTGTAAACCAGTCAGCGTCTCACCATCATGCTCTATGGTGTCAATTTCCGCCTGTTTAGCGCTCTCGACAAACTCAGGCAGGCTTACTGGCGTAGGCCTCTCACGGGGCATGGAGACGAGTACCAGAACCACTACCACTGCTAGAAGCAGCAGGTAAAAAAAACCGCTACGCCACCATTTTGCTTGCATATCTTTGTCCTCGTCTTAATTATAGCAGATATATCGCAAACCGAAAAATTTCGTTCGCAAATTTGCAAGTGGAGTAGTATTGCAATAGAGTTCTGATGCAGGGTGCATTATATTCAAAATATACATGGCAAGATAGTTTTGGTCAAATGTTGCCATAAGTGGTATAATATGGAAGGAGGTTAGTGCCTTTCTGGAAACGGAGGAAATAGCGCGCTTGGCTACCGAACTTGCTTCTGAGAAGCAAGCAAGGGATATCGCTATGCTGGACGTTAGAGCCCTGTGCTCTTTCGCGGATTACTTTGTTATTTGCACTGGAGATACCAAGCGGCATATTGAAGCTATCTTGCAGGGTATTGATGAAGTGTTGAGAACTAAAGACGTCGTAACTCATCATAACGAAGGGACTCCTGACTCAGGTTGGATGCTTGCTGATTTTGGTTCGGTTATTGTTCATATATTTGCCCCGTTAGAGCGGGATTATTATCAACTGGATAAATTATGGGACAAGGCGACCCCCGTGGTTAGAATTCAATAGATCCATGTATCTAGCTCCCGGTCATAGTTGAAAATTTCCTCTGCTGAGAAGAATAAGTCTATTTCCTTCGAGGCATTTTCCAGTGAATCAGAGCCATGCACTAAGTTATGTCCAATATCAATGCCAAAATCGCCTCTGATAGTGCCTCTGTGGGCTTTGGCAGGGTCAGTTTCCCCCATCATTTGTCGTATTATTTCCACGGCATTTTTACCTTGGAAGACGATGGCGATGACTGGGCTAGAAGTGATGAAATTTACCAAATCATCGAAGAAAGCTTTCCCTTTATGAATGGCATAGTGGCGTTGGGCCAAATTTTTATCCATATGCAACATCTTCATAGCTACGATTTTAAGCCCTTTCTTTTCCAGGCGAGAAATAATTTCCCCGGCCAATCCCCGTTGTATGGCATCAGGTTTGATAAGAACTAAACTTCTCTCCATGATTTTAATCTCCTTCTTCCTTGTCCTGGCTCCTTTCTAAACCCTCGTGAGCAAGGTGATCAAATCCATGTTTTCTAAAGAGTCAACTATTCTGTCAGCCTCCTCGTGCTTTTGTCGAGGGTGTGTATTGGTTATGGCCAAGCATTTCATCCCCGCGGTTTTGGCTGCTTTGACTCCCAGTGGGGAATCTTCAATTACCACGCAATCGTTGGGTGTCACTTCCAGTTTCTTGGCAGCTAAAAGATATATTTGGGGACTGGGTTTGCTTTCGGATACTTCTTGACCAAAAACAATACAATCAAAAATCCCTTCCAAATTAAGCTCACTAAGGACCAGGTCGATATTCTCCTTTGGCGCTGAAGAAACCAAGCCTAGTTTGAAATTCCCCTTCTTTATAGCATTCAGCAGCCTTACTGCCCCGGGAAATGGCTTGATGTTTCCTGTTGCCTTCCGTCGAAAAATTTCTTCTTTCTCCTGTACCATGATTTTGACATCTCCTTCAGGGAGCTCCCTGCCCATAATGCTACCGATTATGAAGTCATTTCTGGTGCCAAAAAGATTGGTAAAAGCTTCTTTGGTGAATTTTATCCCCCTTTTAGCAAAAGTCTCTTGCCAGGCAGCAAAGTGGAAGGAATTGGAATCGGCAATAACCCCGTCCATGTCCCAGAGGATTGTCTTTTTTGACTGTCTCCAGACGTAAAATAAGAAATCGCCATTGGCTATGACTGTATTATCCTTGAGAGTAAGTACCCCTTTAGTTTCCACTAGCCGTTTTGTCAGTTTAGTGACCCAGGCAGAGGCTTGGATTGGCTCATTGATGGGTGCTTCATGTTTAAATCTTATCTCGCTCTTGGCAGTAACGCCAAGCTCAATCCCATGGCAAAGCATGGCGTAAGCAGTTACCTCATCGAGAAGGGTGTAGAGAATACCGCCGTGGACCACATCATTCCAGCCTTGATGAAACTCTCCGGCGGTGAACTCCGCGGTGACTTTTTCTCCATCGTGAACAGGTTTCAACTTTAGCCCTATAGGGTTCTTCTGGCTACAGGCAAAACAAAGCCTTGCTGTGTACTCAATATCTAATCTGGGAATTTCCATTTCTTGGTCTCCTTTGCTCCACTCGGAGTGACAAAAGGGGTATTTTATCCTTGGGCTTGGTTATGTGAGGGAGGCGAAGGTATAATGGCTGTAGGGTGACCGGGTCATCTTGTTCTCCTCTGCTCAAATTTCGCCAACCTAATATAGCCAAAGAGCTAGCTCGAGATGGGCTATTACTTTGGGAAATTATAGCTTGCTTGCCCAGTTTTTGCTGTATTTCGCTTATTATGTCAGAAGGGATTTCGCCACAAAAAAGCGTTTTTTGCTTAATTCGACGACACAAAGTTTTGACTGTGGTTAGATTTTCTGCTTCTAGATATTGCCATTCATTATCTTTTTGCCGGTAAAGGGCAGTGGCTATTTCCTCGCGACCAGCCTTGTGAATGGGGCGCAGGGGCAATCCTGTAAAGGCAAAGGGATAGGCTTCAGCTTCTAATGTGTTTACACCGAGCAAAGGAATATTTAAGGCAGAAGCTAGCCCTTTAGCAGTGCTTATGCCTACTCGGAGTCCATTAAAGCTTCCTGGGCCTTTAGCTACAATAATTGCTTCTATAGAGACTAGCTCCACCTTGGCTTGTTGTAGCAAGCAAACTAAATTCGGCAACAGTTCTATTGTATGGTTTCGTGCTGTTTGCCAGGTTAGCGAAGCCAGTACCTCACCTTTATGAGATAAGGCAACGCTGGCGATACCGGACGAAGTATCTATAGCTAATTCCATATCAGAAATCTAATTTCTAAACTCCAGACAAATCCCTCTGAAATGAAAAGAGTGAAAAGAAAAATGCACAGTGACAGAGCAAAAGTTAAAAGGTTTAGCATTTCGTATTCAGAGCCACAATTCCCTCTCTTTTTTTGAGTTGTTTTATTAGTCCATAGTAGCGCTCGCCTTGAGGTTTCAGGCAAATAGACCGTCCTGTCTCGGAGGCAGGAATATAGTGTATGGTGATAAGCAAATTATCCCGGGGTACTACCTGCAGCCCCTTCTCTGCCCATTCAACCACACAGACTCCGTCACCGTAAAAATACTCCTCCAGCCCCAGGTCAGCAATTTCCTCAATGTGATCCAAGCGATAGAAATCAATGTGGTATAAAGGAAGTCGGCCATGATACTCTCTAAGGATGACGAAAGAGGGACTGAAGGCATATTCTTTTACATCCAGCCCGCGAGCGATGCCTTGGACAAGACAAGTTTTGCCCGTTCCCAACTCACCCATGAGAAGGAAACTATCAGCTTTTTGAGCTAGTTCCCCCAGGTAGCTTCCCAAAAGCTGAGTTTGTTCCGGGCTATGCGAATTTAACTTCAGAGACTCCATTCTTAAAGTGTTCCCAGCCCCCTTTTTTGTAAGGGATGATATTTCCTTTGCTATCCATTACAGTCACCCGTGTTGGTAACTTTTCTTCTGTTATGTCACCGATTACAGTCACCGGGCAGTTTAGGGCTTGCTTAGTCCGGGCAACAATAGCCTCATCAGCGGTAAAAAGAAGCTCATAATCCTCCCCACCATATAAAGCCAGCTCTTTATGGTTAGGGAAATTTGCTGTGACCACAGGGTGCACTGGCACCTGTTCTATCTTTATCTTGGCGTTGACTTTGCTGGATTCACATATATGGGCAAGGTCAGCAACAAGCCCATCGCTTATATCTATAGCGGTTTTAACTCCTTGTTCGATTAAGATTTGCCCTTCTTTTACTTTTGGCACGGGCTGAAGGTGAGCTCGTCTCAGGATATTGCTTATTTCGGGATCTGAGATGGTTTTTCCCTTGAACATTTCTAGGCCGGCTGCCGATAATCCCAGGTATCCTGTGACAGCTATTTGCTCACCAGAAGAAGCTGTTGACCTCTTAAGTATCGCTTTGCCTTTGGAGCAGCCTATGATTGTTACAGTGATAACTACATTGGGAGCGGTAGCTACATTACCTCCAACTATAGCCACCCCAAATTCCCTGGCCAGATGCATCATGCTGTTAGTAAATTTGGAGATGTCTTCCACCTCCAGTTCGCCAGGCAGTGCCAGAGAAAGCAAAGCGTACTTGGGAATACCGCCCATGGCAGCTATATCGCTTAGATTTACAGCCAGTGCTTTCCAGCCCAATTCCTCCCAGCTAATGACGGCTAGGTCAAAGTGTATATCCTGGACTAGAGTATCTGTAGTAGCTAACTGGATGTGATTGTCACCTTGCCAAGCAGCAGCGTCATCACCAATGCCCACTAAAACTTCTTGCCACGGAGTGCGTCCAGAATTTTCGTATCTAGCACTGCTGCTGCGTATGAGGTTAATCAGGCCAAATTCTCCCAACTCAGATACTTTCATTGGTGGAATTATAACACTGGCTTTATTTAACATTCTAGCCGGTAGATATAATAGGTGGCTAAAACATAGGTCTTGTTGCCATTTTATTCCCTGTGGTATAAAATCTAGACATGCGTGATTATGAGCTGGTAGCTGTAATTAGTCCCGAGGTTGATGAAGAGGGAGTGTCTAAAATTGTAGACCAGGTGACTCAGTCCATTAATAGCCGTGGTGGGGCGGTGGAAGAGATAAAAAAATGGGGGAGAAGAAAGCTGGCTTACCCTGTAAGGAAATTTATGGAGGCTGATTATGTTCTAGCTCGCTTTAAGTTAATGCCAAAATCGGTTAAGGAACTTGAAGGAGAAATTAGTGCTTCGGGGGACATTCTGCGATATCTTGTGGTAAAAGTAGAAGATTAATATGGCGAGCTTAAACAAAATAATGCTCATTGGCAACGTAGGTAATGACCCTGAAATGCGCTATACCCCGAATGGCAAAGCGGTTACCTCTTTTAGCTTGGCTACTAGTCGCCGCTACACTACTTCTGCTGGAGAGACCAAGGAAGAAACAGACTGGTTTAGAATTAGCGTTTGGGGTAAGCAGGCGGAGGCTTGCAATCAATTTGTGACTAAAGGTAAGCAGGTTTATGTAGAGGGCAGGTTACATGCTCGCAACTGGGAAGGACAGGATGGGCAGGCGCGCACCAGTCTTGAGGTAACTGCAAATCAGGTGCTTTTTCTTGGTAAGCCAGGAGCTGTAGCTCCCCTTCCTGAAGAGGGCGTTCCTGAGGAAGGTGAAATTAAGCCTGAAGATCTACCCTTTGACTAAAATAAAGGAGAATAAAATTTGGCTAATACTGGAAGAGTAGCTAATACTGGAAGAGTAGCTAATACTAGAGGAGTAGCTAATACTGGAAGAGCAAGAGGTACTAGGAACTTCATCACCAGGCCAGCATTCTGTCCCTTTTGCAAGGGGAGTATGAAAATCGACTATAAAGATGTTTCTGTGTTATCTCGCTATATTTCCAGTCAGGGTAAGATTGTGTCGCGGCGGAGGAGCAGAAGTTGTGCTAAACATCAAAGAAGCTTAGCACAAGCTATAAAGAGGGCTCGTTATCTTGCTATGTTACCTTACGCACCAAGCCATATTTGGAAAACAGGAGGCGTAGGCCTATCCCGTTCGACAGTTTGAAAAATGCCAAAGCGGACTTATCAACCGAAGAAAATTTCCCGGAGGCGCAGCTTAGGTTTTCGCGCTAGAATGGCCACTCGAGCTGGAAGACGAGTGCTTCAAGCAAGGCGCCTTAAGGGGAGGTATAGGCTGACTCCAGTTTAACTCTAGCTTGTGAAGGAGCCTCATTTTTTAACTAATAGAGCACAATATACCTTGGTTTATCGACAAGGCAAAGTATGGACAAATAGCTTGTTAGTTATGAAGGCGATGTCCAATGGTTTAAATCTAAGCCGATATGGTTTTGCTGTGACCAAAAAAGTAGGTAAGGCGGTGCAGCGTAATCGCTTGAAGAGGCTACTCAAGGAAATAATGAGAATGCAATCGCTAAAGTCGGGATGGGATATCGTCTTCATTGCTCGGTCTGTAGCAGTCAATGCTGACTATCACCAGCTAGAGAGGGCAGTAACCAAGCTTTTAGCTCGGGCGCAATTGTTGGAGAGCAACGGATGACTCAATTAGCTCTGGGTTTAATTAAATTGTACCAGAACACAGCGTCGAAGGTTCTCCCTAATGTTTGTCGTTTCCATCCTACATGCTCGCAGTATGCTTTTGAGGCAATTAAAAGACATGGGTTTGCCCAAGGTAGCTGGCTGGCAACCAAGAGGCTAGTTCGATGTAATCCCTTCTCCGAAGGTGGATACGACCCAGTACCGTAGTTATGAAATGAAGAAACCAAAGATATTGTTCCTCGTTGTAATTGCTCTTTTGCCCTTGATATTGGTTTCCTGTATTTCAGGTAGTGCTCAGTTAGCGAAGGGATGGTCAGGAACTGCAGTTCACGATGGCATTATTTATGTGGGCACCTTGGATGGCAGGGTGGTGGCGATAAATTCGTCAACTGAAAATCTAGAATGGTCTTATTCCATCGCCCCGGTCACCGCACCCTCCAGCGGCTTATCATGTGGCCAGACATCGGCTACAACTGCTATATATGGTACACCGGTTGTAGATAGAGATATAGTTTACATTGGCACTTATAGTGGCCAGGTATATGCCTTAACTATAGCTAGGGGCGCAGATAGATGGGTTTACCCCAGAACTGGTTCAATAGGAGCTATTGTGGGTAGCCCAGTTATAGCCAATGAAACCATCTATATTAGTAGCTCAGACAGCATGGTTTATGCTCTGGATACAATTCATGGTGATCTTAAATGGAAATCTGAGATCTTAGACGAGGAAGGCAAAAGACATGAAAAGTTATGGACCTCCCTTGTGGTTCATGATGGCGCCGTTTACATGAGCACTTACGATGGTCATATCTATGCTTTATCGTTAGAAACGGGGGAGTTATTGGACTGGTCTTTTGAATCAGAGGCAGGCTTCACTTCTTCACCAGTGATTGACGAAGATACTATATTTTTGGGCTCGTTTGACCGCTATCTTTATGCCGTAGAAATAGGTAGTGCTGAGCCAGAGTGGAGATTTCCCCAGGAGAAACCAGCCGGCAATTGGTTCTGGGCGTCTCCTGTAATCAATGAAGGTATTGTTTATGCTGGCTGCCTCGATGGCAGAGTTTATGCTATTGAGGCAAAAACAGGAGAAAAATTGTGGGAATTTGATTCTGGAAACCCTATAGTTTCCTCGCCCGTTTTGATGGAGAACCTGCTTATAGTAGCTAACGAGGCAGGCAATGTATATGTCATTAATCCCGAGACTGGTGACAGTGAGCGAATTAAAAATCGAGAAAATGGCGATAAACCAACCATTAATGCCCAAATAAGAGCGTCTTTTTGTGCCCACGAGGGTTTAGTTTATATTCGAGGTGAAGATAACCAGTTATATGTTGTGGATATTGAGAAGAGGGAAGTGAGTCAGCCAATTTCCTTGACTATTGAAGAGTGAGGGTCGCGCCCCATGGTAGAAGTATGGAATTTAATTATAGGTAACCCGGTACTTAATGTACTGGTTGCCCTGAGCTACCTCTTATCTGGTGAGTTTGGGTTAGCAATCATTGCCCTCACCGTCATCGTCCGTTTAATCTCCTGGCCTCTTACCAAGCGCCAGCTCAATTCCAGTAAGGCTTTGCAGGATATGCAGCCGAAGATTCAAGAACTGCAGAAGAAATACGGTAAAAATCAGCAAAAGCTTCAGCAAGAAACGATGAAGCTTTATAAGGAAGCCGGGGTAAACCCTCTGGGCTGCTTATGGCCCATGTTGGTTCAGTTCCCCATCTGGATTGCTCTCTATCAAGCCATCATGAGAGCTCTGGCTACCACGCCCGAGAACTTACTTGATTTAGCTCATCGTCTTTACTCTTGGGACATAGTGAATCAAGCGATTCCTTTGAATAGCCATTTTTTGTGGCTTGATTTAGGACAACCTGACCCATATTGGATTTTAGCCATCATAGTTGGTGGCACAATGTGGGTACAGCAGAAGATGACCCAAGCACCAGCCGTTGACCCAAGGCAGCAGTCCACAAGCAGGATGATGTTGGTGATGATGCCTCTCATGTTTGGCTTCCTTACCCTGTTGTTCCCCAGTGGCTTGGCCCTCTACTGGGCAGTTTCCAATATAATTGGTATTATAACTCAATATTTCGTCACTGGTGGCTGGGGTTACCTCAAATTCCGTTCTCCGTCTCAGTCAACATAGTGAAAGAAGAACCAGCACTGTAGAGATGATCGCAAGTTGTGCTGGTAATAAAGCAAATTGCTAAAAGGAAATCGGACTATGGAAGGGATTGAGATAACAGCTGCGACAGTAGAACAGGCGATAGAGAAGGCAGAGGCACAGCTAGGGCTGAGCCGGGACCAATTTGAGGTGGAGGTTATTAGAGAGGAGAAGTCGGGAATTTTAGGAGTAGGAGGCAAAGAGGCTTTAATCAGGGTGACTCCAGTAACCCCGCCGGAAAAGGATGCGGTCAAGGTGGTCACAGAAATTTTAGAGACGTTGCTTGGATTGCTGGGTGTAACAGGCAAGGTTGAAGTACTATCCGATGAGATACCTCTAGCTTTGGATATCAAGGGCGACGATTTGGGTATCTTGATTGGTCGGCGAGGTCAGACTCTAGCTTCCTTGGAATATATTACCAAGCTCATAGTAGTTGGACGGTTAAAGGCTTGGCTACCATTAACAGTTGACGTTGCCGGATACAAAGAACGTCGTCGTGATTCCTTGCAAAGATTGGCCTTATATCTAGCTGAGCAGGTGAAATCAAGATGCCGTGCTATAACTATGGAGCCAATGCCTGCTGACGAACGCCGTATTGTTCACTTAACTCTGGCTGATGACCCCGATGTAACAACTAATAGCATAGGTGAGGGTGAGAGTAGGAAGGTGGTTATTTTACTGAGACAGGGTTAGCCATGTTCCGAGAAGTAAACACTAAGGTTAACTTTATTCAACTAGAAAAAGACATCCTTCTCTTCTGGAAAGAGCAGGGGATTTTTAACAAGAGCATTGAGATGAGAGAAGGGGGGCTACATTATGCCTTTTATGAAGGCCCACCTACAACTAATGGCAGCCCGGGAGTCCATCATGTGCTGTCTCGTCTATATAAGGACGCCGTTTGCCGGTACAAGACGATGAGAGGTTATCATGTGCCACGAAAGGCAGGGTGGGATACCCACGGCTTACCCGTTGAGTTGGAGGTGGAAAGCTCTCTTGCCCTCACCAGTAAGGCTCAAATTGAGGAATATGGAGTGGCTCGATTCAATGACCATTGTCGCCAAAGCGCTTTCAAATATATTAAAGAATGGGAAGCTATGACTGAGCGCCTTGGCTATTGGTTGGATATGGAGCATCCTTATATAACATTAGACAATAGCTATATTGAATCCTGCTGGTGGATAGCGAAACAGCTATGGGACAGGAGCTTAATTTATCAGGGCTATAAAGTAACGCCGCATTGTCCTAGATGTGGCACATCCCTCAGCTCTCACGAGGTAGCTTTGGGTTACCGAGATGACGCTGAAGATCCGTCGGTTTATATAAAGTTTAGGGTGGAACCATCACCAATATCTGAGACTGCCAAGCAAAAGAGACTCTATGAACTCTCACGCGGTAAAGCAACTTATTTACTCGCGTGGACGACCACGCCATGGACTCTGCCGGGCAATACTGCTTTAGCTGTAGCTCTTGATGCTGATTACGCTTTGCTAGAAGTAGGCGACGAGTATCTCATTCTGGCTGATGCCCTGCGCGAGAAGGAGGGGCTAGGCGATTATGAAGTGGTTGAAGTGTTAAAGGGAAGCGACCTAGCGACGATAACTGGGGTAAAATACGAGCCACTTTATAATCCTCACCAGTTTGGTGTAGAGCGGAGACGCAGAGAGTTCATTAATGAAGCTCGGGTATTAGGATCGCCGCAGTTAAAATTACAGAAGCTGGGGGAAGGAGAAAAGTTAACCTATAAAGTAATTGCTGCCGATTTTGTGTCTATGGAAGAGGGAACCGGCATAGTGCATGTCGCCCCTGCTTTTGGCGAGGTCGACTTTAAAGTTGGAATGCATCCTGATTATTGCCTGGATTTTGTCCAGCCTGTAGACTTGCAGGGCAATATTATCGGCACCTATCCCTTTGCTGGCAAGTTTGTTAAAGATGCTGACCCTCTTATTATCGAAGACCTTAAATCGCGTGGTTTGCTCTATCGCAGCGAGAAGGTTATTCATACCTACCCTTTCTGCTGGAGGTGTGAAACACCTCTTCTCTACTATGCTAAGCAAACCTGGTATATCAGGACAACAGCGGTGAAAGAAGAACTTATCTCGGGCAATACCGAAATAAACTGGTACCCTGATTATATTAAGCACGGTCGTTTTGGCAATTGGCTGGAGAACAACGTCGATTGGGCTTTTTCCCGGGAGAGATATTGGGGGACTCCGCTCAATATTTGGCGCTGTTCTTCCTGCGACAATTATGAATGTGTCGGTGGGGTGGATGAATTAAGGACACAGTCAAGTCTCAGTGGCTTGACTACCCCCTTGGATTTACACCGCCCTTATGTAGATGAAATAACCTTTGCCTGTCCTAAATGTGATGGCAGGATGCAGCGCGTTCCCGAGGTAATTGATTGTTGGTTTGACTCCGGAGCTATGCCAGTGGCTCAGTGGCATTATCCCTTCGAGAATGAAGATAAATTCAAACAGAATTTCCCCGCAGATTTTATTTGCGAGGCTGTGGACCAGACCAGGGGCTGGTTTTACAGCTTACATGCCATATCTACTCTGCTTTTCAATCGTCCTTGCTTTAAGAATGTCATCTGCTTAGGGCATGTTGTCGACGCTCAGGGTGAGAAAATGAGCAAATCCAAGGGCAATGTAATTGATCCCTGGGCTGTGATTAATAATTATGGTGCAGATGCTCTAAGGTGGTATATGCTGGTTTCTACTACAGGAGAAGATAACCATCGTTTCTCCACTAAGATGCTTGAAGAGACGATACGTAAATTTTTCCTTACTTTGTGGAATACGTATTCTTTTTTCACCCTTTATGCCAATATCGATTGCTTTGTTCCTCAGCCCTTGACGGCTGACAGCGATCAGCCAAAAGCTTTCACGGAGCTGGATAATTGGATTAGTTCGGAACTTAATCGGCTCGTAAGCGAGGTTTCCAAATTGATGGATAGCTACAATCCTACTTCTGCGACACGTAGGATTGAGGAATTTATAGATAATCTCTCTAACTGGTATGTGAGAAGAAACCGCCGCCGGTTCTGGAAAAGCGAGAACGATGCCGATAAATTGGCTGCATATACTACGCTACATCAATGTCTGGTGACTTTATCCAAATTGTTGGCTCCCTTTGTGCCATTTATTGCTGAAGAACTTTATCAGAATTTGTTTCGCTCTGTTAATCCTGAAGCTAGAGAAAGCGTTCATCTAACTGATTTCCCCGTAGCGGATGAGACTAAAACCAATAACAAGCTAAACAACGATGTCGTGCTAGCTATGAAAATATCCAGCTTGGGCAGGGCGGCACGAGCTAAGGCGGGGATTAAGGTGCGCCAGCCATTGGGTAAAGCCGTGGTCGGGGTAGAGACAGAAGAGGAGAAAAACGCTTTAGAGAACTTAGCTACCGAGGTAATGGAAGAGATAAATGTTAAGCAACTCGTCGTATTGAGTGAAGCAAAAGAACGAGAGGAATCTCGATGCTATCGGGACATGCCAGATTGCAGCGTGGCCAACGACGCTAGATATTGGGTGGCCATAAGTACTGAATTGCCTCCTGAGCTAATTGCCGAGGGAATGAGTAGAGAGCTTGTGCGTCATCTTCAAAATATGCGTCGCAATGCTAAGTTTGATATCACAGACCACATCATTACCTATTATCAGACAAAAGAACTAGTCATCAAGCGAGTAATAAACACTTTTGCCGACTATATTAAACAGGAGACCTTATCTCATGAGCTTATCGATGGTTTGCCACCTGATGGGGCTTATAGTGAGAAACACCGCATCTCGAATAGCGAGGTCTCTTTGGCAATCAAAAAGACAAATCCTAATTTCTAAGCGCTAAACAAATCCCAAAATTCAGATTTCCAAATCCAAAACAAGGAGGTCTTGGTTACTGAGCTTGGGATTTGAGTGAAGGAAGCTTGTCCTAGGAAGTCGGGCGCTCTACCAGTCGGGCTGAGGTTGTTTTAATATCTTCGCCTCTAACAAAGACTATTTCTACCTCTTCGCCGATTCCGCTGGCTCGAATAGCTCGGACGAGGTCGGCAACATTGCTTATTTCCTGGCCCCCGAAGCGGATGATGATGTCAGCTTCTCTTAACCCCGCAGTATCTGCAGGGCTATCAGCAACTACTTCTACAATAAGCGCTCCCTTGTCCACAGAAAGGTTCATTGCCGCAGCTAGCGAAGGATCCACGGTATATAATCCCACTCCCAGCCAGGGATAGGTAACGTGGCCATCACGAATTAAATCCAGGATGATAGGCTTGGCCTCATCGCTGCTTATGGCAAAGCCCATACCTTCCACCTCGGACGCAACTATCTTAACGCTGGTAATACCTATTACCTCACCAGACATATTCACCAGTGGGCCACCGCTGTTGCCGGGGTTGATAGCCGCCGTGGTTTGAATTAAACCGTAAAGGGTATTTCCTTCAACGTTCACGGATACATTTAAGCGGCTGACTATGCCCTGGGTTGCTCCACCTCCTCCTCCCAGAGCATTGCCAATAGCTAGCACCCACTCGCCAACAGATAATAAGCTTGAGTCGCCCCAACAGGCATAAGGCAAATCTGTGGCATCTATCTTTATCACGGCAAGGTCAGACAAGGGGTCAGTGCCTACTATATTCGCGGGGAAAGTTCTACCATCGGCCAACTCCACGTAGATACTCTGGGCATTTTCAACTACATGGTTGTTGGTGACAATATATCCTTTATCATCGGTAAGTATCCCGGACCCAGCAACATATTCCGTACTCTGACCGAAGAGAGAAGAGACGACCGTCTCTGTAGTCACGGAAACTACCGAGGGCATTACCTCGGCAATTACCGGGCGGAAATCAGGCAAAAGAGTAGCTGGCTCACGCTCTAATGGGAATGTCCAATCGGGATCGATGTGCTGGGTTGAGTTATCAGACTGAGGTGGGCTGGATATTGGGGAAAGAGATAGAGCCCAAATACCGACACTTAACGCTACCGCTACTAGTATTACTACAGCCAGAATGTATTTTTTAGACATTTTTTACTACGCTTATTATAGCATTGCTACCTCTTCTACAAAAATCTGTGCTCGAATTCAAGACAGAGTGTGCCAAATCATTTGAACGAAACAGACTTGACAATTTAGGATCTTAGTTTTTATAATAAAAGAAACTCAGGTTTGCTTCGCCTCTTAGGATCGACCTACAAGATTTGGCTTTTTCTATACTCTTGTAATAAGCAGTGAGTAAGTATATTTTCGTTACTGGTGGCGTAGTTAGTTCTGTAGGCAAGGGGATTTCGGTAGCCTCTATCGGCAAAATATTGAAAAGCCGTGGCATATCTGTCTCTGTGCAGAAGCTTGATCCTTACTTGAATGTTGACCCGGGGACGATGTCTCCTTACCAACACGGTGAAGTGTTTGTTACTAAAGACGGTGCCGAGACTGATCTGGATTTAGGACATTATGAGAGATTTATTGGAGTGGAGTTGACCCAAGCTTCTAACGTCACTTCCGGTCAGGTCTATTCTGCGGTCATTGCCCAGGAGAGGCAAGGAGATTTTCTGGGAGGCACAATTCAGGTGGTTCCTCACGTAACCAGTGAGATAAAGAGCAGGATAAGGAAAGTAGCCGAAATATCTCAGGCTGAGCTAGTTATTGTTGAAGTTGGCGGCACTGTGGGGGATATTGAGGGGCAACCCTTCCTCGAAGCTATAAGGCAGATGAGAAAGGATGAAGGCAGGGATAATGTGCTATACATTCACGTCACCTTTTTACCACACATCGCTGCCACCGATGAACTAAAGACTAAGCCTACTCAACACAGTGTCAACGAGCTAAGGAGAATCGGTATTCAGCCCGATGTTATATTGTGTCGCAGCGATAAGGAGATATCTGAAGGGATAAAGGACAAAATATCGCTATTTTGCGATGTAGATAAAGAGGCGGTTATCTCTCTGGTTACCAGCGAAACCATTTACGAGGTACCCCTACTGCTTGAGGATGCCGGGTTAGGGGAATTCATAGTTAGCCGATTGGGATTAAGGGCTGGGAAGAGCAATCTGGAAGAATGGCGAGACATGGTAGCCAGGCTGAAAGCTCCTAAAGAACCTGTAATTATTGGATTAGTAGGCAAATATGTGGAGCTCCGAGATGCGTATTACTCCGTGCGCGAAGCATTGTGTCATGCGGCACTGGCTCACAATCGTGAGGTGAAGATAGAATGGTTGGATTCCGAGCATTTGGATGGCATGGCCGATGATAAGCTTGGGCAAGTTCAGGGTATAATTGTTCCTGGTGGCTTTGGTTATCGAGGAATTGAAGGTATGATAAAGGCTGCCAAATTTGCCCGAGAAAGGGCAATCCCTTACTTGGGCTTATGCTTGGGGATGCAAATTATGGTCATCGAATTTGGTCGTCATGTTTTCCGTACTGAAAAAGTAAATTCCACTGAGTTTGATGCCAGTAGTGATTATCCTGTCATCGACCTCCTCCCGGAACAGCACGGCGTGGAGCAAAAGGGAGGGACTATGCGGCTCGGGACTTATCCTTGTCATCTGGTAGCGGGAACAATAGCAGCTCGTGCCTATGGCACCGAAGTAGTCTATGAAAGGCATCGCCACCGTTATGAATTTAACAATCAGTTCCGCCAGCCATTAGAGGAAGTTGGTCTTGTAGCGTCTGGGTTATCCCCGGATGGAAGACTAGTGGAAATTACTGAATTACGAGATCATCCCTGGATGCTTGCCTGCCAATTTCATCCTGAGTTCAAATCTCGCCCCGATTCTCCTCATCCTCTATTCGTGGGGTTCATTGGGGCAGCCAAGGAGACACTTGTTGAAGGTGCTCAGACAAGCCTGCCTTTAAATTAAGAAGATGAAGATATTTTTAGATACTGCCAATATAGAGCATATTCGCCATGGGGTGAGACTAGGGGTGATTACAGGGGTAACCACCAATCCCAGCATTGTATCGAGAGAAGGCAAGGTTGATTATCGAAAATTGGTCCAGGAAATCTGCTCCATTGTCCCTGGTCCAGTATCTACTGAGGTATTAAGCCAGGATGTCCAAACAATGGTGGCTGAGGCCAGAGAAATAGCCAAATGGGCGCAGAATATCGTGGTTAAGATACCAGCTAGCCTTGAAGGAGTGGAAGCAACCTCGGTGCTGGCCAGTGAAAACATAAAGGTGAATTTTACCTTGTGCTTCACCTTGAACCAGGCTTTGCTGGCGGCAGAAGCCGGGGCCACTTTTATAAGCCCTTTTGTGGGCAGATTGGATGACATTGGTGAGGATGGTATGAAAGTGGTGGCTGACATTGTGGAGTACTTGGATTATTATCAACTACCAACTCAGGTTATCGCTGCTAGTATCAGGCATCCTCAACATTGCTTAATAGCAGCTAAGGTTGGTGCTCATATTGCCACAGTGCCCTACGAGGTGTTACTACAAATGATACGACACCCTTTAACAGATATCGGCATTGAACATTTTAAGGATGACTGGAAGAAGGTGATGGTGAGGGAGGAATTACTGTAAAAGCCCCCACAAAACCATAGATATAAAAAGGAAAGGTATTTAGAAAGAGGTTACTATGATAACTATGGCGCAACTAGAAAGCAAAAATCGAGATGAACTGGAGGCGATGGCTAAGGAGTGTGGCATCATCGGCTACTCTGCTTTGAAAAAGTCCGAGCTTGTCCACCGCATCCTGGAGGCGGAAGCCCAGCAGCAGGGAAATATGTTTATAACAGGCGTCCTGGAAACCATCAGCGAAGGCTATGGCTTCCTACGACAGGATACTTTCCGGCGTGGTGCTAATGATGTCTATGTATCAAATTCCCAGATCCGCCGTTTCAACTTAAGAGACGGCGATGCTATTTGTGGCCAGGCTAGACCTCCTAAAGAAAGCGAGAAATACTATAGCTTACTTCGAGTAGAGAGTATTAATGGAGTCGACTCTGAACTAGCAAGGGCGCGCCGCAATTTTGGTTCGTTAACGCCCACCTTCGCAAATAAGCTCATCAATCTGGAAACAACGTCAGATGAGTTATCCACCCGCCTAATCAATCTAGTGACACCTATAGGCCGGGGGCAAAGAGGGCTTATTGTATCACCACCTAAGGCAGGAAAGACTGTGCTTCTTCAAAAAATCGCCAACGCCATAACTACTAACTACAATGATATTCACCTCATGGTTTGCCTTATTGGAGAGAGACCCGAAGAGGTCACTGATATGAAGAGGTCAGTTAAGGCCGAGGTTATTGCTGCCACCTTCGATGAACCGGTAGAAAGCCAGACTCGGGTAGCGGAATTAGCATTAGAGAGAGCCAAAAGGCTAGTAGAAATGGACAAAGACGTGGTCATACTCCTTGACGGCATTACCAGACTTACAAGAGCTTACAACTTAGCCCTGCCCCCTAGCGGGCGTACTTTATCTGGTGGTATTGATTCAACAGCCTTGCATCCTCCCAAGCGCTTCTTCGGTACTGCTCGCAACATTGAGGAGGGTGGGAGTCTAACCATCATTGCTACTTGCCTCGTGGATACCGGCAGCCGCATGGATGAGCTCATATATGAAGAGTTTAAGGGAACAGGTAACATGGAACTCCACTTAGATAGAAAATTATCTGAGCGAAGGATCTTCCCGGCTATAGATATTACGCCTAGCAGCACAAGGAGAGAAGAGCTTTTGCTGGATGAAAATACCTTGAAACAAGTATGGCTGCTCAGGCGCGTGGTTGGTATGATAGATAGCGATTCACCTAATCACGGCGAGGCTACACAAAGAATCCTGGAACGGCTGGCTAAGACAAAGAATAACGCTGAATTCTTAGCCACTCTATCTAAGGATATGTAGGGGATATTATTGCCCTGGCTGCCACTCCGAACGAAGTGAAGAGGCGAAGCAATCCCAGCTGGCTAGACAAGTTCAAACTGGGGGTCAAAAAAACCCTTGGTATGAATATTTTCCTCTGTGACAGTTGTAAATGGAACTGGAGAACTGCTTGTCATCGCCCTGAGCGCCCCAATGCCACCTGGTGCCCTGATTACACGAAGAAGGGGAAATAATTAAATTCCCGGTTGATGCAGGGAGTTGAATCTCATCCTACTGAAATAATCCTCTTGCAAACTTCCGCCCATCTAGATTGCCTTAATAGTAAAAGGCATCCTCGGTTCTAGTTTGTCTACGAAGGAGCAGGTACTTGATGCGCAAGCAAACAGCCTGCCAATGCGTCAGAAAGCAGTAAAGTATCAGCTCTTTGACATGCTACCTTTTATTTAAGCTGGTCTCTTGAATAGTTGAGAACTCTGCGGGCTGTGACAAGCATATTAATCTGCCCCGTTCCTTCAAAGATATCATTTATCTTGCCATCTCGCATCCACTTTTCCAGTAGGTGCTTTCGAGAATAGCCCAGCGGCCCCATAATCTCAACTGCTTTCTGAGTGATTTTGGTAACGACAAGGCCAGCTTTTGTCTTAGCCATTGATGACTCCAGGCTATTGGGTTGAGCCTGGCTCATCATCCATAGAGCTCGTAAGGTAAGTAGCTTGGCCGCTTTATAATTCGCTTCCATTTCCATTATATCCCGTTCCAGGGCTGTGAGCTTCTGTCTGGGTGCACCATAGCGTATCTTTATGCCTTCATTCTCCAGTGTTTCTTTAACAAAATCCAGGGCAGCACGTCCGACACCGATGGCCTGGGCAGCTATAATAGGTCGTGTGGCATCAAAAGTTGCCATTGCACCTCTGAAACCCCTGGTTCCTGTTTTCTTGACCTCCGGGCTGCCGAGTATGTTGTCAAAGGGAATACGGCAATTATCGAAAACGATAGTAGCCGTGTCACTGGCTCTGATCCCAAGCTTTTTCTCTAGTTTTTCCACTCTCATCCCCGGGGTCCCGGCTGGCACCACAAAAGACTTCATGCCGGCTCGTCCTGCTGATTTATCCACCGTCGCCCAGACTACCACAAAGCCATCGGAATCCTCCAGGGCGCGTTTCCCCATGGTGACAAAAATCTTCTCACCGTTGAGCACCCATTCGTCACCATCACGCACAGCGGTGGCACTGATAGCAGCGGTATCCGAGCCAGCATGTGGCTCGGTCATCGCCATAGCACCCCATTTCGGCCCCCCTTCATTGAAGCCACCCAGAAAACGCCCCACTTGCTCTTTTGTACCCGAAGAAAAAACGGCGGCACCCCCGAGTGCCGGGCCGGGAATACATAAGTAAAGACCTGCATCTCCCCAGCATAACTCTTCGATTCTAAGAGCTGCTGCTGGATCCAGGCCCATGCTGAATATACCTTCGCCTCTTCTCTCCCACATCTTGTCAATGAGTTCCTGTGGGCTTTCATGCTCATGTTCATCGTAATAACGACTGACGGGCCGAAATAGCTCTTTTGCAGACTTGTGAGCTGCCTTTATCCCTTCTTGCTGTTCTGGCGTCAGTTCAAAATCTATCATTGCGCAACACCTCCTTTTATACTATAGCCATGCCGTCAAAAGTGACAAATCCTCGACCGTTCCTCAACCAAAGCTCCACCGGATGCTCGCGAACATAACCATGTCCGCCCAGAATCTGTACAGCACGGTCAGTTACCATCATAGCCATATCGTCAGCATACGCCTTTACCAGAGACGCTTCTTTAGTCGCCTCTTCCTTTCGGTCTAATTTCCAGGCAGCCTCCCAGGTCATCAGCCTGGTTGCATCGATTTCAATTGCCATCTCCGCCAGCATGAAAGCGATTGTTTGACGGGAGGCGATTGGTTCCCCGAAGGCAACACGTTCCTTGGCATAGTCCCTCGAGTATTCGAAGGCAGCTTTAGCTACTCCTACGGCCATTGCCGACAGCGCCACCCGTGAGCAATTTATGATACGGTTAAAATCACATCCCTTCGGACCACCCAACCGGTTCTCCTTAGGAACACAGCAGTTTTTCAGGCTAAGCTCGTATGTGGCTAGAGCCTTTATGCCCATATTCTTCTCCCGCTCGCCAATCTCAAGCCCCTTTGTACCTTTTTCAATAATAAAACCCTGACTGCTGCCATTTTCCGCTGCATAGACGAGCAAAAAGTCGGCCTCAGCAGCCAGGGGCACATAACACTTCTCGCCATTAAGAACATACTCATTGCCGTCAGGTCGGGCAATGGTTAACAGAGAGTAAGGGTCAAAATCAAAGTGTGGCTCAATGAGGGCAGCAGTAGCTGCCTTATACTTCTCATCACAGACAAGCGGCAGATATTTCTTTCTCTGCGTCTCAGTGCCCATCTCCAAGACCGGATAAGAAAATATAGCCGGACAGAGGATATGTATCGTCATGGAAAGGTCTCCCCAGGCCAGTTCCTCAGCTATCAGCGAACCTGTGATAGCTGAATGCTCCCCACCAAATCCGCCATAGTCCTCAGGTATATTGCTGGAAATAAGCCCCATTTTCCAGGCAGTATCTATAACACTGTCAGGAATCTCACCGCTCTCGTCGCATTCCCGGTAGATTTTACGCATTTCATCACTGGCAAACTGTTTTACCATACTCACAATCATTTGCTGTTCTTCTGTTGGGCTGAACGAAATCATATCACGCTCCTTTCAATAGACATGTGCTGCCTGCAACGTAATCTCAACTCAAACCTCTGTAGTTTACTAGCAGCATAATTTTTGGTCAAGCTTACCAGGAACATTGTATTATAAATGGCGTGGGAAAGAATTTCAATAAAATTGTGTAGGTAAGAACCGCGGAACAGAAATTAAGGAGAAATCTTAGTACCATAGCTAAGATTTGTTCCTCATTCGGAGTGAAGCAAAGAATCCTCTGAGGTTCTTTATTACCCAAATTCATTTGGACTTCTCAGAATGACGTTACTAAATGCTCTCTTCCAGCCTGATTGACATTAAAGCTGACACCTTCTAAAATCAGGAAGGTGATTGACAAGTGACTGGTGACGAACTGAGGCAAGCCTTTCTGAGCTTTTTTAAGAATAGGGGGCATAAGATTATCCCCAGCTCCTCCTTGGTGCCTCATAAGGACCCTACTTTACTGTTGACCAGCGCTGGCATGGTGCAAGTTAAGCCATATTTCCTGGGATTGGAGGCCCCACCTGGCCGGCGATTAGCTTCCTGCCAGAAGTGCTTTCGCACCACTGATATAGATTCGGTAGGTGATAGCAAACATCTTACCTTCTTCGAGATGCTGGGTAATTTCAGTGTCGGTGATTATTTCAAAAAAGAAGCTATTTCCTGGGCCTGGGAGTTTATTGCTGGGTATTTGAAGCTGCCCAAGGAACGGCTCTGGATAACCATCTATGTTGATGATGACGAAGCCTTTGCCTATTGGCGTGATATTGGCATCCCCACTGGGAAGATATTGCGATTCGGTGAAGAGGACAACTTCTGGGGGCCGGTTGGCGATTCTGGTCCCTGTGGACCATGCAGCGAGATTCATTATGACCTTGGTGAAGAGTTTGGCTGTGGTAAAGCTGAATGTAAGCCCAATTGCGACTGCGGTCGCTTCTCCGAGATATGGAACCTGGTATTCACCCAATACAATCAGGACCAAAGTGGACAACGCACTCCTTTACCCAAACCGAACATCGATACAGGGATGGGACTAGAGAGGACTTTAGCCGCCATCCAGGGCAAGTCCTCCCCTTATGAAACGGATTTGTTTTCCCCCTTGGTGGACCGTATTTGCCAGTTGTCCGGGAAAAACTATGGTCGGGACGAGAATACCGACCGAGCCATTAGAATTGTGGCTGAGCACTCACGCGGTATTGCCTTTCTTATCGCCGATGGCGTGATGCCTTCCAACGAAGGGAGAGGATATGTCCTGCGGCGAATACTCAGGCGAGCTGCGCTTTTTGGCAGGAAACTGGGATTGAATGAGCCTTTCCTTAATGAAATGGCTGAAGTTGTCGTTAGCACAATGAATCACATATATCCTGAGCTTATGGCTAATCAGAGCCTGATTACCGAAGTAATTAGAGTTGAGGAAGAAAAGTTCATTACTACCCTGGATACCGGGATTAACTTGGTGGAAAAACTCATTGGCGAAGCTTCATCTCAAGGGAGAGAGGGACTAACAGGCGAAGAAGCATTCAGACTTCATGATACCTATGGCTTTCCACCAGAGCTAACCGCCGAGATTGCCAAAGAAAAAGGCCTATCTATAGACTGGGAGGGTTTCCAGGCTGAGATGGAGAGACAGCGGGAAAGAGCCAGGGCAGGACAAAAACTCGTCCTCCCAAGTGGTCACAGCAAGGGCAAAACAGAGGTCAAGGACAATCTTACAGTCATACATAAACGAACAGATTTTGTAGGCTATGAGGTAGCTTCTTCTCAATCTAAAGTCATTGAGTTGACTGTCGAAGAAAAGCCCGTACAAACTGTTTCCCAAGGACATGAAGTTGACATAACACTAGACAAGTCGCCCTTCTATGGCGAGATGGGTGGGCAAGTAGGGGATACTGGCGAAATCAGCAGCCAAAAAGGGAAAATAGCCATCGTAAATGCAATTAGAATGCCCTCCGATGTGATTGTCCATCAGGGGAAAGTTGTTGAAGGCAGCATGTCTGTTGGTGACGATGTGGAAGCCAAGGTTGATTTCACTCGCCGCCTCGATATTGCTCGCAACCACACTGCCACCCATCTCCTCCAGGCTGCTTTAAGACAGATAGTGGACAAGCGTATTGAGCAAAAAGGTTCCTTAGTAGAGCCTGAAAGGTTTAGGTTCGATTTCTCCCACCGAGCACCTGTAACTGAAGAGCAGCTCAAGGAGATTCAGAGGCAGGTAAATGAGTGGATACGGCAGAACTTGAACGCAGAAGCAAAAGTACTCCCTTATAAGCAGGCCATCGCTGAAGGTGCTATCGCCTTATTTGAAGAAAAGTACGGAGAAGAAGTTCGAATGCTGGAAATCGGGGAGCCGGCAATAAGCAAAGAACTCTGTGGTGGCACTCATGTGAGTTCAACGGGAGAAATTGGCATATTCCTGATAACCAGTGAAAGCAGCATTGGCACAGGACTGCATCGTATTGAAGCGGTAACGGGAAGAAAAGCTGAATCTCTAATTGAATCTCGCTTAACTGCCTTGCAGAGTATAGCCAAAGAAATAGAAGGCTCGCTGGACGAAGTTCCTAACAAGGTGAAAACCCTTATCAGTGAACTGGAAGCAGAGCGTAAGAGAGTGCTTTCACTGGAAAGGGAGCTATCGCGCAGAATAGCGGAGGATTTGTCTGGGCAAGCCGAGCAGGTGCGCGGCGTGACAGTTCTGGCTGTCAAGGTGCCAGCATTGACCATGCCTATCCTCAGGGAAATGGGCGATATATTGCGAGACAGGCTAAAGAGCGCCATAGTAGTTTTGGCTACAGTTTATAACGGTAAGCCTAACTTTTTGGCTATGGTGACTCCTGATCTGATAGCCAAGGGGTTTCATGCCGGCGATATTATTAATCAAGTAGCGAAGGTTACCGGTGGGGGTGGGGGTGGCAAGTCTGCTATGGCTCAAGCCGGCGGAAAAGATGCTGCCAAGATTGACGAAGCCCTGAAATTAATCAAAAGTGTCATTGCGAGTAAAAGCTCCATTTCCTCAGAGGATAAAGATTAATAAACCATGCTTTCCTCTCCCTCGATGGGAGACGATTAAGGTGAGGGTGAAATGCGCAGCTTAGGGCTAGATATCGGAGATAAGAGAACTGGGGTAGCTATAAGCGACCCCCTGGGGATTTTAGCTACTCCTCTAACCGTGCTCGTCAGTAAAGACGAAGATGCCCTTATAGATGAGATTCTCAAGCTTGTGGAGCAATATAAGGCAGAATGCATTGTAGTTGGCTTGCCTCGCCGCTTAAACGGTGAGCTGGGAAAGCAAGCTAGCAAGGTAACTGTTTTCGTTGACAAATTGTCATGGCAAGCGAAGCACAGCAATCTCAACCAGCTTGATGTACAACTATGGGATGAACGACTCTCTACCAAAGCTGCCGAGCGCTTGAAAACGGAGACTGGTGGCAAGGGAAGCAAACTGCGCTCCAGGGCAAAAAGAGGAGCCAAAAATCACAGCTTTTCGGTTAAAGCCGAAGTAGATGCCATAGCGGCGGCCTTTATTCTCCAGAGTTTTCTCGATAGCCACCGCCCTGAGCAATAGCGAAGGATCTTAAGCGATGTCGAGATACATAGGCCTCATCGGTTACCCCATTAAGCATTCTATCTCTCCTTATTTCCAGCAGACTGCCCTGGATTATTATCGACTTGATATTCGCTATGAGGCTTGGGAGACAAGCCCAGCCCAACTTCAAGACATGGTGAATGATTTAAGAAAACCTCAAAATATTGGAGCTAACGTAACCGTGCCCCATAAAGAGACAGTTTTACCTTTATTAGATGAAGTTGATGACCTGGCAAGTTCGATCGGTGCTGTCAATACTATAGTCAAAAAAAATGACAGGCTTCTGGGTTTTAATACTGACGCCCGTGGTTTTATCGAGGCGTTAGACAAAGAAGGGCACTTTGCCCCTGAAGGAAAGCAGGTGGTCATCTTGGGTGCTGGTGGTGTGGCCAGGGCAGTGGGTTTTGCCCTGGTGCAAAGGAAGGTAGTCTCACTGGCCATTACCGATGGTATCTTTGAGCGAGCCAGGGCATTGGCCGAAAATTTGGTGAGGTATAACAAAGGAGCTCCACCAAGCTCAAAGGATTTGGAGCCAGCTGTCACTGCTTTTCAGTGGCAGAGTCTAAGCTCAGCCGAAACGTTTGACAACTGCGATTTAATAGTCCATTGCACTACCATAGGAATGAAGCACAGTTCTCAAGAAGGACAATCACCTTTGAGCCTCGAAGTGATTCCTAGGAGCGTCTTAGTTTATGACATGGTATATAACCCCTGGTTAACTCCCCTGTTAAAGCTAGCACAAAAAGCCGGGGCCAATATACTTGGCGGCCTGCCCATGTTAGTATATCAGGGAGCGGCTTCCTTCAAGCTATGGACAGGAAAAGAGGCTCCAGTTGACATAATGTTTAATAAGGCCAAGGAAATATTGACAGGAGGAAGAGGATGAAAAAAAAGGCCATCATTATCAGTTTGTGTGTATTGGCATTGCTTGCGGCGATATTAGTTCCGATTATCTTACTTTCTAGGCCGGCAGCAGGTAAAATTGCTGTAATCTCGCTCAGTGGGACTATTACCACTGATGACTCTTCATTGTTCTCTGGCTCAACCATTACCCCGGAGTTGGTGAGAGATTATTTAACAAAAGCGGAGCAAGATAAGGCAGTCAAGGCGATTGTTTTCCGTATAGAGAGCCCTGGCGGTGAGATAGAGCCCTGCCAAGAAATCCTGTTGGAGATAGAAAGAGTTAAGGAGACAAAAACCATTGTGGTGAGCATGGGGGGCACGGTTGCTTCAGGTGGTTACTATATCTCAACCCAAGCGGATAAAATCGTTGCCCTTCCCACTACACAGACTGGGAGCATTGGAGTCATCTCGCAGCTAGTCAACATCGAAGGGCTTCTAGAGAAACTGGGTATCCAGATAGAAACCTTCAAGGGCGGCAAGTATAAGGACATGTATAGGGGGTTCAGAGAGCTGACGCCTGAGGAAGAGGAAATCATGCAGGGAATGGTCGACGAGTATTACGAGCAATTTGTCGGTGTGGTGGCTGAAGGGCGGGGGCTAAGCACGGAAGAAGTCAGAAGTTTAGCTACGGGGCAACTTTACAGTGGTACCAAAGCCAAGGACTTGGGGCTGGTTGATGAGCTAGGTGACCTGGATACAGCCATAAATTTGGCAGCAGGACTGGCTGGCATCGAAGCTCCGATAGTGGAGTATTATCAACCACCCAGACTAACACTATGGTCGCTGTTAAGGCTTGTCGATGCTATAAAGGCAAGGATATCGGGGTTGAGTGCGCAAGATATAATTTTATTGGAAGTCTTAAGCCATAATTATCCCCAACCTCTATTTCTATATCAAAGCTAATGGGACAATTTCGTTTTCTTACTGGTGGAGAATCCCACGGAAGGGGGTTGGTAGCCATAGTGGAAGGAATGGTGGCTGACCTTCCCATGGAAGAGGGATATATCCATAAGGAACTCAGGCGCCGCCAGCAGGGCTACGGGCGTGGTCCCCGCATGAAGATTGAAGAGGATAAGGCGGAAATTATGGCAGGCGTTCGTTATGGGCTTACTACGGGTAGCCCCATCGCTCTCTTTATCACCAATCGGGATTGGCAAAACTGGCAGGAACAGTTAAGCATTTCTCCAATAGAGAAAGAGGTCGAGCCTGTAACCTGTCCCCGCCCGGGACATGCCGACCTGACAGGAGTGACTAAATATGGTCTCAAAGACATCAGGCCGATTATGGAAAGAGCCAGTGCCCGGGAAACAGCCACCAGAGTAGCTGTCGGAGCCATAGCCCGAAGATTTCTGGAGGAGTTTGGCATTGCTATTTACAGCCGCACTGTGGCAATTGGCAGTGTTAACCATGAGCCATCAGCTTCGCTCTGCGAAGCAAGCTCTATAGATTGGCAACAAGTAGAAGCCTCCCCAGTTCGTTGTGCGCATGCCGAACTAGAAAAGGCGATGATGGCAGCCATTGATGAGGCTAAAGCTAATGGGGACACGTTGGGTGGTATTTTTGAGGTGATTGCTACCGGCATCCCTATCGGCTTAGGCAGCCACGTTAGCTGGGACCGCCGTCTCGATGGCAGGATTGCTCAGGCGATAATGAGCATCAATGCCGTGAAAGGGGTGGAAATCGGAGCTGGATTTGCTTTAGCAGGGCTTAAAGGTTCGCAGGCTCACGACGTTATCGAACCCGGCCCGCGTAGCAAAGCGAAGGAGCTTCCCTGGCGACATATCACTAACCGTGCCGGCGGAATTGAGGGCGGCATAAGCAATGGCGAGAACATAATAGTCAGGGCAGCAGTCAAACCTATTGCTACCCTGGCTAGTCCTTTACTCTCTATAGACCTTCGCAGTGGAGAAGTAGCAAAGGCTCACTATGAGCGCAGCGATATTTGTGTTGTCCCGGCCGCCGGGGTAATCGCCGAAACCATGTTAGCCGTTGTCCTGGCTGATGCTTGCCTGGACAAATTCGGCGGTGATAACTTAAAAGAGACCCTGGCAAATTATCGTAATTATTTGAGCAACATATTTTAATTGCTCGACCACAATCCCCCGGTAAATGAGGCGGTATTAGCAAACACCGAAGAAGTATTAACAGAAGCCTTTAAGGGAGAATATCTTTAATATCGCTCAGCAGGCCGGAACGTCATTCTGGCCTGCCCATCACTCACTGGGCAAGGACTTGATGAACTCACCCACCAGATTGACATTGGCCAATTCATGCTTCCATGCCTCGGCATCATGTTGCAGCCAAAACGGGTAAGAGGTAACGACAATAACCATGTCGAGTTCATCCAGCAAAACAATCAGCTGCCCTCCATGTCCCCACGCGAGGTCGAAATGATGCTTGCCTACTCTGGCAGACCACCACTGATAGCCATAGCCGACGTCGCGGAAGGAAAGGCCCCAGTTTGCCGGAAATCCGCCAGTCGCATTGATATCCTCCGAGTACCTCTGCAGGGAATCATGCACCCAGTCGGCGGGAACGACCTGGTCCCCCTCGTATACACCATCGTTGAGATATAACAAGCCGAACTTGGCCGCATCACGTGCCGCAAAGTGAAGGTCCCCGCAGCCGTTGTTGTGACCCTCCGCGTCCGTGCCCCATTCGCCCGCCTCCACGCCAATCGGTAAGAAAAGATTCTCTTCAGCATATGCCTTGAGATTCGTACCAGTCGCCCGGTCTACGATAATCCCCAGCCAGTTGGACGATAGATTGCTGTAATTGAACTCGGTTCCCGGATCGGCGATGAGAGGGAATTCTTCTATGAGAGGCGGATAGTGACCCGATAAAAGCCCCTCCCAGAGAGCAGGATCGGTTTCCTCCCAGGGATATCCGGCGCGCATCTGTAACAGATGCCGGATTGTGATCTGCTCCTTCCTCGGGTCAGTTATCTGGTCGGCGACTTCCGGGAAGAAATCGAGCATCTTCTGGTCCACACTTGAGAGATAGCCCTGCTCCAGTGCAATCCCGACCAGCGCCGAGGTATAACTCTTCGTCACAGATTGTAACCGGTCTTTCTGGTCAACCGACCCTTCATTGAAATAATCTTCAGCGATGAGATAGCCGTTCTTGATGACCAGCAGGCTATAGAGGGTCTCTAATTCAGCCGCATTGTAATACAGCTCCGCCACCAGCATCGGATCCAGCCCTTGCTCTGCGGGTGTTGATACCTCCCAGTCATCCCCGGGCAGCGGTGTGTAGTCAACAGCTAAGAGATCCTCAATCGAAGGGCCAGAACTGGGTATCGCTGACATGACCAGGAGCACGATGGCGATTATCAGGAGAGAATACTGACGCCAGTTAAAGCACAATTTAAACTTTTTACCCATTGGCTTCTTCCAATTAGCCCCGTCTAATGTGGCCAAACAAGGGGCTTTTGAAGTTATTTTACCATGGAAACCTGTTTGTACAACTTGCTTTATATAGGAAATTCAGGTTAAAAGGTTTCATCACTGGAGGAAAGGATTTCCCCGGCGCTCATCACCGATAGTGGTGGTTGGTCCGTGGCCGGGATAGACAATGGTCTCATCAGGCAAAACCATAAGTTTTTCATGAATGCTCTTCATCAGACGTTCGTGGCTGCAGCCAGGAAAATCGGTCCTGCCAATGCCAAAATTAAATAGAGTATCGCCGCTGAAGACTACTCCATGCCCTGAAAGAGAGATCCCACCGGAACTATGTCCCGGGGTATAGAGGACTTCAAAGTGTAAGTCGCCAACATTTATTTGGTCGCCGTCCTTGAGTAACCTATCAGGCTTAGGAGGTGACTTAACAGGGGTGAGGCCGAGCGATGTTAGCATACGCATTGGGGCGGAAAATACAAAGCCTTTCTCGGCCTCATGAACGGCAAACTGGGCATGAGTCTTTTCTTGTACCTCGCGAAGTGCACCGACATGGTCCATATGGGCATGGGTTATCACGATTAACGATATGGATAATCCCGTTTGCTGCACCGTTCTCAAAATAGTCTCAGCGTCAGCGCCGGGATCAACAATCATCCCTTGCTTGGTTGAAGATGAACTAACTATGTAGCAGTTGGTGGCAAAAGGACCGACCGCTAGCATTTTTACAATCATTGCTCTTTTCTCTAGTAATCTTACAGTTGAATCCGTGAAGTATAGCACGGGTCTCCATTGTGAGGAAAATCACTGGTAAATGAAGTAAATAAACACGGCTGGAGAGGAGTTAGCGGTCTACAGAGGATGAAAGCAGGCAACGTAATGGTCGTTGTCAACAAGCTCGAGTGATGGCTCAAGTTCACGGCACTCTTTGCTCGCCCGAGAACATCTGGGGTTAAAAGTACAGCCGGGCGGTGGATTGGCTGGACTGGGTACCTCACCAGGAAGGACAATGCGACCGACTCTTCTCTTGGGATCAGGGACTGGGGTTGACGCAACCAGGGACTGGGAATAGGGATGAAGTGGTTTGTGAAATATTTCCTCGGGCCTTGCCATCTCCACTACCTTACCCAGGTACATCACAGCGATATAATCGCAGACACTCTCGGCAATCAAAAGCTCGTGGGTGATGTAGAGATAGGTAAGGCCAAATTCACTTTTTAGTTCCTTCAGGAGGTTGAGGATCTGCGCCTGGACTGAAACGTCCAGAGCAGAGGTTGGTTCGTCAAAGGCGATAAACTCCGGTTTCGTGGCCAGGGCACGAGCGATGGCGATGCGCTGGCGCTGGCCGCCGCTAAATTGGTGAGGATAACGTTCCAGTTGTGCCGCGCTCAACCCAACCCTGCCCAATAGCTCCCTGACCGCCATCTCCGGTGACTGGTCGGAAAGGATCCCGTGTATCCTCAGCGGCTCGGCGACTATTTGCTTTATCCTCATGCGCGGGTCAAGAGAGGTAAAAGGGTCCTGGTGGACAAGCTGGGCACGGCGCCGCAATGAGCGCAGCCTGCTACCCGAAAAGGTCGCCAGGTCATTATCTTTCAAAAGAGAGGTCAACGTGCTGTTCTTTCCATCCTGCGAGTCCAATCTTTCTATTTCTGCCTTTACCTCATCGGGGACGTCAAAATAAATGTGGCCACTGGTTGGTTTCAATAGGCGGATAGTAGTCTTGGCCAGTGTGGTCTTGCCGCAGCCCGATTCGCCGACAAGCCCCAGCCATTGTTCCCGCTTAATCGCCAGGCTGACGCCGTCGACCGCTTTGACAGCTCCCACCGGTCTTCTGAAAATCCCCCCGGCTATTGGGAAGTGTTTCTTCAGTTTTCTAATATCAATTAATGTGTTCATAGATTAAACCTTAGACTAGAAAAGATGGCAGGCCACCATATGGTCATTGCTAATATCTTTAAGTTTGGCTTTCTCTTGCTGGCATACCGGCATGGCGCTCGGGCACCGTGGATGAAAGCGACAACCCGATGGCGGGTTCAATGGGTCAGCTAGTGCCCCGGGGATGGTCTGCAGATCCTTGCCCGGCATAGGCACGGCATCCAGTAAAGCCTTGGTATAAGGATGTGATGGGTGGAGAAATAGCTCCTCAACGCTGGCCACTTCGCATAGACTTCCGGCGTACATAACCGCCACCCGGTCACAGACTTCGGATGCCACTCCCAGGTTATGAGTAATAAAAAGAACAGAGGCTCCCTTTTCCACTTTAATGCGCCGGAAGAGTTCCAGCATCTGGGCTTGAATAGTGACATCAAGCGAGGTAGTCGGCTCATCGGCGATGAGAAGCTCCGGAGAGCAGGCAAGTGCCATGGCAATGACCGCCCGCTGTTTCATACCCCCCGAGAGTTCGTGAGGGTAGTGAATGGCTACACGGGCCGCGTCGGGGATTTCCACATCTTTCAACATATCAACAGTCAGCAATTTGGACTCATTTTCTAGTCGCCAGAGAAGTCGCCTGAACAATGGGACATGGCTCAAGAAACGCGGCTCAAAGGGATTAGATTCCTGGGATATCTTGTCGTAAAGTCGCTTCTGCCAGCGCCAGAAGGGCCTCTTGATGCCAGCGGCGAAGCCATCTCCATCTCTGAGCAACCTATCTACTTGTTCCTTTGCCCGCTTACCCAGTTCGCGGCGCTGGTGAAGCAAGAAGACTTCGGAGATTTGATTACCGATGGTAAAGACCGGGTTCAAGGCAGCCCCCGGCTCCTGGAAGACCATGGATATCTTGTTGCCGCGAATAGATCTCATCTTATCCTCGCTCAATTTCAACAGGTCGATTTCGCGGCGCAGACCTGTGTCAAAAAAAATGATGCTCCCAGACTCTATCTTACCCGGGTAGGGGATAAGGCGGAGGATGGCCAGGGCGGTCATCGTCTTTCCAGAACCGGTCTCGCCCACTATCCCCAGTGTTTCCCCCTGCCTGATGTCCAGCTCCAAGTCATCGATGGCATGGACAACACCCTCATAAGTGTAAAACTTGACCGTGAGGTCTCTTATCCTGATAAGGTTTTTCATCTAGCGCCTCGCCAATCTGGGATCAAGAATATCTCTGAAGGCATCACCAAGGAGATTCCAGCCCAGCACAAAAAAGAGGATGAACAGGCCCGGAATGGTCACTGCGAACCAGTACTTTAAAGGTTCGGCGGTCGGCCCTACGATCCAGTTACGGGCGAATGAAGTCAGCTGCCCCCAGTCGGCGTAACCTTCGGGGGCGCCCAGGCCCAGAAAGCTCAGTGCTGCCGCTGACAGTACCACCGCCCCTATGTCGAGTGAAGCCATGATAAGGGTGGGGTAGATGGCGTTGGGCAGCGCATGTCGGATTATGACCCTGGCGCTTGAGGCGCCCAGCCCGCGAGAAGCCTCGATGTAGTCCTCTTCACGCACCTGCAGTATGTCGCCGCGGATCAGCCGTGCGTAGGAAGGCCACGATACTACGATAAGAGCGATCATGACGCTCTTCAGGCTGGGACCTATGACGGTGACGATTGCCATGGCCAGGATTAGTGCCGGGAAGGCCAGGAAGATATCGGTGATGCGCATGATAACCTCGTCGATAACCCCACCGAAGTAGCCCGCCAGGCTACCCAGGACAATCCCTATGACGACCACAATGCCTATCACCACCAGGCCCACGTGAAACGCGGAGCGGGTGCCCCAGATAACCCCGTAGAAAATATCGTACTGCCCCTCGGTGGTGCCGAAGATATGCTCCTCGCTGGGAGGCTGTGGCGTCGCCGAGTAACCGTCGCGGGGTATCATGTAGGGGTCCCGGTACCCTTGCGGTGGCGCGATAAGAGGAGCGAAGATCGCGAGGATGACAAAGATGAAGATGATTATGATTCCTATAAGCGAAAGCGGGTTTCTGGCCAATTGCCGTGCCATGAATTTCCAGTCGGTCACTGCATTACTCCTCCCAATCTCACTCGTGGGTCAACGCGGGTATAGAGGATATCAACCACCAGGTTGACCAGTACGAACAAGACGGCGTTAAAGAGCGCAAAGCCCAGCACCCCTGCTATGTCCAAACGAGTCGCCGCCAGCGCGGCCCACCAGCCGATGCCCTTAAAGGTAAATATGGTTTCGGTAATCACGACACCGTTCGCCATAGCGGCAAACACATAACCCGATACTGTTATCACAGGGATGAGGGCATTGCGGCGGGCGTGCTTGTTGACCACCACCCTTTCAGAAAGCCCCTTGGCCCTGGCGGTGAGAATATATCCCTTACCCAAGGACTCCAGCATGCTGGAGCGCATCAGCCTCATAATAAACGCCACGTTGACCACCGAAAGGGTGATTACCGGTAAGATAAGGTGTCTCAAGGCGTCCAGAAGGACGGGCCCGTTAAGATTGAGGATAGCATCGATGGTGTTGATACGAGTATAACGGACAAAGTCGGCGGAGTTGACCAGTAGGTTCATCGGGAAGCTTAGCCGGTCTGGTGGCAGGAGGCCGCGGAACAAGCCGTAGAAGACCATTAGCAGCATTAACCCCAGCCAGAAGGTCGGCAGAGACCATCCGGCGATGGCTCCTACCCGCGTCACATGGTCGAGCGGCCTGTCCTTGTGAGCGGCGGCCCTGGTACCGAGGAAGACGCCCATTAAGATTATAAGCGGCGTAGCGAATATGGCAAGCTCCAGGGTAGCCGGCAGGAAATTCCAGATAGCGTCCCAGACAGGCATATTAACTACAGACGACCAGCCGAGATTACCGTGAAACACCTGGCTAATCCATGTGCCGTACTGTACCCAGAACGGCTGGTCAAGACCATAAGTCGCGATGATAGCCGGTATATCGCCCATCTGCCTCGCGCTACGGATATAAAGAGATGCACGCTCTATGGGGGAGAAAAGCATGGTGATGCCAAAAATGAACACGGTCACCCCGAAGAGCACCGGGATAAGAAGAAGCAGGCGGCGGATAATATAGGACCTGAGTTCCACGGCAGACCTTTATATCATAGAGAGACCCCCGCTTGCAAGCGGGGGTCTCCTGAGTTGTCTCACCAAGCTCACCAGGAGCTCTGCAACGTCACTCTGCGGGTCCTCCGATAATCATGTTGAAGAAGAATGCATCAATGGAAAGCGAAGGCAGGTTTTTGAAGATGTTGAGGCCTTCCTCCGTGTCCATCTCGTCGAAGTTAGTGCCCGGCACATAAACGATGTCGGCATCCCCGGCCAGAAGCGAGAGCTTTCGGCTGCTCCATTCCTCTACGATCTTGTAGACGACATTGTCGAAGGGCACAGGAGCTCTGTAGCCATCGTACTTCACCTTCACTATCTGAACGCCCGATTCCCACAGGCTCAGTTTCCAGGGTCCGGTACCATTGCACTCGTCGAAGAGCGCAGTGTCACCAGGTAGCAGAGGGTGCAGAACATCGGCAATACCTACTTCAGTGCCGTCCCAGTCGTCCTTGTCGATACACCACTGTTTCTCGACAATTGAGGCCCATCCACCGCACAGAACTTGCTTGAACGGCAGCTCCCAGTACGCACCACTCAGTGTAAACACTACGTCCTGGCCGTCAACCTCCACCGAAGCATCAATAGCTGCATAAGTAGTGTCGTCGTAGCTCCACACATCTTCACCTATCAGTGCCTGGTAGAACATCCAGATAGGTCCACCCGGTCTGTCCTGGCACATCGCCCGCTCGAAGCTATATTCCACATCTTCGGGGGTCATGTTGTTACCACTGTGGAAGGTGACGCCCTCGCGGATCGTGAAGCGCAGGGTGTTATTTGTCGCGCTGAATTCCCCAGTGTTAGTAGCCAGGATGGGGTCAAATGTGTCGGTGGAGTTGCCTGAATAGTAAATAAGCGTCTCGTAGATATGACGCGACTGCTCAAGGCTAGCGTTGTCATACTGCCAGGCTGGATCAAGAGACTCGGCGTCTCCGATGGTCAGCTCGATAAGGCTACCAGCGTTCTTGTATGGTATATCATCCCCATTGTCCGCCTTGGTCAGATAAAAGATATCGCCCGGATAAGAAGATTCACAGGGGTTGTAATAGAAGCCAGTTACATGCTGCGTGAAGTAACGCCTCACTAGCGGCTGGGCCAGCACGATACCAGGGGCATCGTCGTAGTAACGCTGCTGTAGGGCCGCGTACTTCACCAGTTGCGTCGTGGGATTGGTGTCCTGGAAGGCCGCCGCGATCTGGGCGTCGAGTGCAGAATCACCGTAGCCCTGGAAATAAGAGAACGTACCTGCGCTGTGCATGAAGGGAACGATGAAATTATCGGCGTGGGGGTAGTCGGGCATCCAGCCTATCTGGAACATGGGCATATCTCGAGCGCCGAAGATTTTACCCAGTATAGTCGGCCACGCCAGTGCCTGCACGCTGACCTGAAAATGTTCACCATCAAGAATGTCCGGGTCAGTGGCGCCGATATAGGCCCATTTCTCGGATACCATCTCACAAGCGGTCTTACGAGGCAGGTTACCGGCGTTGTAGAGGAGTGTAAATTTGAACCCTTTGTCCCAGGCATCGCCGTCCCAGGCGAGCTTCATTTCCGCCACTGCCTCGTCCAGGTCATACTCGTACATGGGCGCATCAGAATCATAGCCGTAAAGCCCTTCAACGACCGGCGAGCCTCTCTGCACACCCTGACCGCTCAGAGCCTCGGCGATGTAGGTGTCATAGTCAAAGGCATAGCAGAAAGCTTTCCGTACGTGTACATCAGAGAAGAAGTCCACCGGGACACCGTTACCGTCAAGTGCACCACTGCCGATATAGATACTAGGTAGAGGTTCTCCTCCATCACACCCCGGAAGCACCATGGCTATGATGCCTATCAGTGCTACAATAGTCACTATAAGTTTTTTCGTCATACTTTTTCCTCCTTTGTTGAATTTGCCGACACTTTAGTTCTATAAAATTTCATTCGCTAGGCATCACCTCCTCTCTTTGGCTTTATTTTATCTCTAATAATATGCTACTTTTGTTAAAATCCTGTTAACTAAGTCTATAAAGCGTTCTCTCCAGATTTTTTCACAATTTAATCCGTATCGGTTGAAAAAGCCGGCCAACCCCGGTGAGAGATGCCGACAACGACTCTGATACGAATTCACAATAGCAACCTCACGCACACAAACATCACTTTTCTTCGGGCAGAGACACGGGTTATGGTGACACGCAGCTACCCTGAACTTGTATGATAACTTGCCCTTGGAAATTTGTCAATAGGATTGCCATCTGGCCACGCAGGTCACGCTGGGCAGAGTGTGTTAGCACACTCCTTTTGAATACCCCCTGTCGCCACGGGATAGTCAACCGATCTGGGTGAATAGTTGCACCATACTCACTAGCCAGTTCAGTTAGTCGTAAGCCGAATGCACGCAATATGTCTTAAGCTGGCACCACGTGAAAAATGACTGACAAATATGATAATTGGTAGTCAATCTCGTGCAAAGCTAATTCTTGCCCTAATCTGGATTTTTCAATATACTGACGAAGGTAACTAGATGAAATTGGACAGGCGAATAACCAATCTCATTATTACAGGTTTCTCAGGCACCGGTAAATCTCTGGTGGCTAAGGAGGTAGCCTGGGGATTAAATTGGGATTTTCTGGATACCGATGATGAGATAGTTAAACAGACTGGCAAGCCTATCGCCGAGATTTTTCGTCAGGATGGGGAAGGCAAGTTCCGGGAGCTGGAACGCGAGATGATTAAGAAAGCTTGCCAGCAAAGGCAGGCAGTCATAGCTATTGGCGGCGGTGCTATAGTTGACCCGCAAAACTATGAGCTGCTTGCCAAGACCGGGTTAATTGTTTGTCTGGAGGCTAAACCTGAGATAATCTATGAACGCTTGTTCCATGAGGCTGCCTGTAGTCCTGAGACCGAAGTTCGCCCCCTTTTAGCTATTGATAACCCTTTGGAACGTATCAGGCAGCTTAAAGCCTCCCGGCAGCCTTACTATGCCAAAGCGGATTGGACAATTCATACTGACGGCTTAAACATCAGTGAGGTAGCAGAAGAGGTAATAAGGGCCTGGAGATTGCTTCGCCTCGCTGGCGGCTGTCAGCTGTCAGCTTTCGGTGACAAAGACGTTGCCTGCATGGTGGAGACTAGGACTCAAAGTTACCCTGTCTTTGTTGGCTATGGTTTATTGGACAAGCTGGGCGAAAAGATGAAAAAAGCTGCTTTGTCCGGTACAGCCACCATAATTAGCGACAAGGATGTCTTCTCTCTTTACGGCAGCAAAGTTGAGGGAATCCTCAAGGACGCTGGCTTTGCTGTTAATTCCTTTGTAGTGCCGACGGGTGAAGAAACGAAAAACATGGACTATGCCATCCAGATTTATGATTTCCTTGTCGAGCATCGAGCGGAGCGGGACGACATTATTATCGCCTTGGGTGGGGGCATGGTAGGTGACTTAGCGGGTTTTGTCGCTGCCACCTTCTTGCGGGGCATACCCTGGATACAGGTGCCGACCAGTTTGGTAGCCATGGTTGATGCCAGCATCGGGGGTAAGGTCGGGGTTAATCATCCTGAGGGAAAAAACCTTATCGGCGCCTTCTATCAGCCTAACTTGGTTTTGGCTGACTGTCAGACTCTTACCACTCTGCCTCAGCGTGAGCTGATCTCAGGCTGGGCTGAAGTTATTAAGCATGGCATGATTCTTGATGAGGAATTTGTTCAATTCTTGGAGGGCAATGTTAATAGGCTGACAAAACTGGAGCCAGAGTTGATTACCCGAGCTATTGCCCGTAGCGTTGCTATCAAGGCTCAGGTCGTCAGCCAGGATGAAAAAGAAAGGGAAGGGAAACGCACCATCTTAAATTATGGACACACCATCGCTCACGGTTTAGAGGCTGCTACTCAGTATAAACGATTCCTTCACGGCGAAGCGGTAGCCATTGGCATGGTGGGAGCGGCTAAGCTCAGTCAGCGGTTAGGTCTTTTGCCTTCAGCGGCGGTGGAGCGCCAACAAGCCCTATTACGGGCATTGGGCTTACCCACGTCATTGCGAGTGAAGCGAAGCAATCTCAAGTTGAGCCTTGCCGGGATAACTAGGGCCATGGAACTGGATAAAAAAGTGAGAGGAAAAGCAATTCGCTGGGTGCTGTTACAAGATATCGGCAAAGCAGTAATTCGTAGTGATGTGCCTCAGCGAGACGTGTTAGCTGTTCTTCAAGAGCTAGCGGAGCTGTGACCTCTTAGCTCAATGCTTTGACAAGCAGCTAAGAATACAATACGATTTAATTACTTAATACAATAATATATAAATTAATGTTGTGCGAGGTACAATATGGAAATGCGGGTAGTAAATCTTGAGGAAAAGGCTCGTTTGATCAAAGAGCGACATAAGTACAAGCTAATAGCTGAACTGAACGACTACCAATTCAAGCTGGTAAAGGCAAAACGTGAGTTTATATGGCATAGCCACGAAGAAACAGATGAAATGTTCTTCGTTGTAGAAGGTCAAATGAAGCTTGCAACTCATGGAAAGGTTTTCGAATTAGAAAAAGGCGAGTTGATAGTTGTCCCCAAAGGTGTCGAACATAAACCTATTTGTGATACAGAATGCACAGTGATGTTGGTGGAACCCTCCGGCACTTTAAATACGGGGAACGCTGGAGGTCCTCTAACAGATACAGACCTTGAATGGATTTAACGCACAATAACCTACTGATGCGGATGGCTAACAGCCGCCGCTGATTTTGACCGTTATACCAAGCATTTATCTAAAGGACACAGACGTGCCAATTGCTCTCATAAAAGTTCTCGTTCGACCCATTAGCGCCGCACGTGACAGGAACTCAGTGCCATAAGTCGGTAGCGGAGCCTCAATGAAAGGCAAATACCTCCTGGAAAAAGGCATTCCTAACATGGAAGGAGATGCTGGACGAAGGCTCAATTGAAAGTAAGCCCTTTTATAGGCTATAATGGGCAATCCAGAAAAGGAGACTATCATTGCTCAAAAACCATAACTGTGGTGAGCTGAGAAAAAACCATGCCGGACAGAAGGTAACTTTAGCTGGCTGGGTACACCGGCGTCGTGACCATGGCGGGAAAGTATTCATTGACCTGCGTGACCGGGAAGGTATAGTCCAGGTGGTATTCAATCCCCAGGTATCAAAAGAGGCATACGAGGTAGCTGGCTCGCTCCGTAGCGAGTATGTAATTCAGGTTGCTGGAGAGGTTTCTCCCCGCCCTGAAGGGACGGAGAATCCCAAATTGGCTACCGGAGATATTGAAGTCACAGCAAAGGAGGCTGTCATCCTTAATCCGTCGAAAACGCCACCGTTTTACATAAATGATGATGAAGATGTTGAAGAGTCACTTTGCCTCAAAAGCCGCTACCTGTACCTGAGAAGGCCCAGGATGAAGGACAATCTTCTCTTACGTCACAAGATGATAAAGTTCATCCGTGATTTCCTCGACGAAAAGGGATTTGTTGAAATTGAAACACCTATTTTGATTAAAAGCACGCCAGAGGGCGCTCGAGATTACCTTGTGCCCAGCCGTATCAATCCTGGCAAGTTTTATGCTCTTCCTCAATCTCCACAGCAGCTCAAACAACTTCTCATGGTAGCCGGGTTTGACAAGTACTTCCAGATAGCTCGCTGCTTCAGGGATGAGGACCTCCGGGCAGATCGCCAGCCTGAGTTTACCCAGCTTGACATGGAAATGAGTTTTATCGAAGTAAAGGACATATTGCAGCTCATGGAGGAACTTTTCACCTCGCTTGTGAAGACTGTTAAACCTGATATGCGATTACTAGAGCCCTTTCCCCACCTGTCCTATAAAGAAGCGATGGAGAAGTATGGCACAGATAAACCGGATATCAGGTTTGGCCTGGAACTCAAGGATATATCTGATATCGCCGCTAACACCGACTTTCAGGTTTTCCGTTCGGCCCTCGATAATAAGGGCAAGGTGAAGGGAATACGTGTCCCCGGTTGTGGTCATTATACTCGCCATCAGCTTGATGAATTGATAAATTTGGCGAAAAGTTGTGGTGCCCTGGGTTTGATGACCATGGCTTTTACAGGAGAGGCAATAACTTTAGATGAAGTAAAATCGGCGGCTGCTAAATACTTAACTCCTCGCCAATTGGAAGAAATAGCCGGTAGATTCGAAGCAAAGCCTGGTGACCTTTTACTTATCGTGGCTGATAAGCTGGAGATAGTTAACAAGACACTGGATGAGTTGCGCCGCGAGATGGCACAGCGACTTAATCTAGCTGATGCTGACCTGCTGGCTTTTGCCTTCGTAGTTGATTTTCCTTTTTTGGAGAGGAATGAGGCTGAGAATCGTTGGGAACCCATGCACCATCCGTTTACTGCTCCTCGAGAAGAAGATGCGCTGCTTCTTGATACAGAACCAGCTGAGGTTTATGGTCAACATTATGATGTAGTGTGCAATGGTTGTGAACTTGGTAGCGGCAGTATCAGAATTCACAATCGGCAGCTTCAAGAAAAAATATTTAACCTCCTTGGTTACAGTAAAGAAGAAACGGAAAGCCGATTTGGAGGTCTCTTAGAGGCACTGGAATATGGAGCACCGCCCCATGGCGGTATTGCCATAGGACTAGATCGTTTGGTGATGTTATTTGCCGGAGAGGGGAGCATAAGGGAAGTTATTGCTTTCCCGAAGAATCAGAACGCCGTTGATATGATGCTAGACAGCCCCTCTTACGTTGATAAGCATCAGCTTGACGAGCTAAACCTTAAACTAAAACACGAGGTTCTTCGTTCTCAATGATAAGGAATGAGACATGAAAGTAAGCACAGAAAATTTAGGGAATTGCCAGACAGTTCTTACTATTGAGGCTGAAGCCAGTGAGTTGGATAAATCACTGGACGAGGCTTATCATCATCTGGTTAATGAGGTATCCATACCTGGTTTTCGTAAGGGAAAAGCACCGCGAGCCATTCTGGTGCAGCACATAGGAAAGAAGAATTTAGTGGAAGAGGCATTGGAGTATCTTATACCACAGCTTTATAAACAGGCGATTGAGTCTCAGGAAATCGAACCCATCGCCAGACCAGAAATAGAAGTTACTCAAACTGAACCCGTGGTTTTCAAGGCCATAGTGTCTCTCAAACCTGAAATTAAGCTTGGCGATTATCATAGCATAAGGCTGGAGCCCCACCCCATAATAAAAATCGCTAAGAAAGAAGTTACTGCTGCCATGGAAGAGTTCCGGGAAAGACAAGGGGTGTGGGTGCCTGTAGACCGCTCTGTTGAGCTGCGTGACTTAGTTACTATGGACATTCAAGCCAATGTAGAAGAGAAACCCTGGTTAAATCACAAGGACATATTATATGAGGTGGATGAGGATTCACGTTCACCTGTGCCTGGATTTGCCTCTCATTTGCAAGGCATTGAGAAAAACAAAGAAAAGACTTTCAGCTTGACTATTCCTGATGATTACCCCATTAAAGAAATGAGTGGTAAAGAGGGCACTTTCAAAGTCACTATTACCGAAATAAAGGAGAAACAGTTGCCCGAGCTTGATGACAAGTTGGCTCAGGGTGCCGGCTATGATAACTTGGCTGATATGAGGAAGAAAGTGGCTGCTGATTTAAAAGCCGAAGCCGAAGCTAAGAATCGCTTAGAGTTGAGGCAAAAGGCACTTGACGCTCTGGTGGGAATTAGTGAGGTAAACTATCCCTCTATTTTAGAGGACGAGGAAATTATCGGACTTCTTAGAGACGAGGCACAGCGCTTGGGCTTTAGAGAGCTAGCGGATTATCTGAAAAAGACCAGTAAAACAGAAGAGGAACTTAAACAAGAACTGCGTCCTATAGCAAAAAAGCGGCTTACTCAAGGTCTTGTCTTGGGGAAATTAGCTGAGGAGGAAAAGATTGAAATTAATGCTTCAGAAGTAGATAATAAAGTAGATGAGATTGCCAATGATGCTGAGGATAAGGAAAAGGCAAGGCAGTTCTTCTCACTGCCCCAAGTTAGGCAATCAATTGAACAATCTCTGCATACTCAGAAGACGATGGACCGATTATTACAAATAGCCATTGATAATATTGAGAATATGACAAAGGAGGAATGATGGAAACAATATCTCAGGTTATAATTCCTACAGTGACCGAGACTAGTGCTCGGGGTGAACGTATTTTTGACATATATTCTCTCTTGCTCAGAGAGAGAATCGTTTTTTTGGGCACGCCGATCAACGACCAGATAGCCAATCTTATTATTGCTCAGCTCCTCTACTTAGAGAGAGAAGACCCGGAAAAGGATATAAACCTTTATGTTCATTGCCCTGGTGGCATTATCAGCGCTGGCTTAGCCATTTACGATACTATGCAGATTCTTCGCTGCCCTATATCCACCATTTGTATTGGTTTAGCAGCTAGCATGGGCACCGTGCTTCTTTGCGCTGGAACTAAAGGCAAAAGGTACGCCTTACCCAATTCGACTATACATCTGCACCAGGCAGTTGGTGGTGCTCAGGGGCAGGCGGCGGATATTGAAATTGCCGCCAGGGAAATCATGAGGATGCAGGAAATGATACGTAACATCATAGCTAAGCACACCGGTCAGCCGGTAGAGAAGATTGCCCACGATACCGACAGAGACTTTTATCTTAGCGCCGAACAAGCAGTGGAATACGGTATTGTAGATGAGATACTTAGCAAGCCAGCCAAGAAATAAAATGGATGCGCTACGGTTAACAGCGGCCGGGGTCTGGTCAGATTAACCCCCTGAATGGTGTTGCCTGTAAGGACTAAGGCGTCTGTTAGTTTTAACTGATTAGGATGATAGCTGGGGTGCCAGAGTGGATGGAGGCAAGCGCTACGGTTTATGCCGCAGGTGAAGCATTCGGTGGGCTGGGCAAAGCGGGCTTAATTACCATCATCGTCGTTTCCATAATCGCTGTTGTTACCCTCGTGTGGATCTTCCGTGAAACCGGAAAGCGAGAGTAAGTTATCTATATTAGCCCAGTTTGGCAGCTTCCTCTCTAACCAGATGTCGGATCCTTTTATGGATTTCCAGCGGAGTAGTTATATCCTTTTCTTCAGCTAGCCAATGAAAATGCTCTCTATCGCCGCTTCCTCCAGCTTTCTCCCTCTCTTTGACCACTCTTTCAACAGTGTGGCGCCCATCTTTCTCCCAGGCTTCCAGAACCACCCACAAATCATATAAACTTACCGATGCCAGACCCAGGGTGGAATAGGGCAAGGCGTACTCATTAGCATTGAAAGCAATGGCTAAGCCACCTGCTTTGTTCACAGCCCGAAGCATTTTGAAATCTGTGATGCTATCCCCTACCACCGTCCAACGAGAAAGCGGTTTTCCCATCCTGGTGCTAAAGTTCTCCAGCGCCTCTACCTTGCGTCTCCCCCCTACTGGTTTCACCTGGCCTATCATTCTTCCCAAGCTTGTTTGAGGCAATTTCTGCCCATAAAAATAATCCAGATATTCCTTTATTCTAGTATCGTCAGTAAAAGGATTAAGATTCACAATTTCGTGTTCTGTTTGCTCCAGTAAGGCAAATTCATCCTGACTTAATAGTTGGCGAATTTGCGCTAGGGGAAAGGAAGTACAAGCTACATTTTCACTGGGTATGCCCACTCTCTGTGTGATGGGGAAGGCATATTGTTCGTAACTAGTACTAATACAAAATATGTACCACCCTCGAGATTTAAGTTTGGAGATTAATTCAGTTGCCCCTAGGGTTAACCCAGCTTTCTGCCCCATAGCAGCGATTTGTTCCTCTTCTATTCCGTGGTAAGCAAGGAAGGGAGCGATGAGAGCAAGTGTGTCTCCCGGCTCATAGTCAGGCCGACTTTCTAAAGTCAGCAAATCATCATAACGGCTGATGACTTCGAAGATCTTGCCGCCACGGGGGAATAGCTTCATCAGCTCATAGGCATTATCTTGAGGAGCTAAAGGGCCTTCAAGGTCAAAGCAAATCAGGTTCATCCCAGACTTTTTTTTACCTCCTCATCTACCTTACCACTAAGGTTGTAGCCACTGATTAACTTTCCTTGGGCATCAATTACTTTCGTATCCTTTATGCCGACCTCACCTCGGCTCAGAGCTTGTAATGTCAAGATGATAAGAGGAAATTCTCTAGCAAGTTCTTGCTGGCGAATAATCCGAAACAACATGTCTTTGTCGTTCCTTCGCCAATATTCAGTGAAGGGCTCACCTTTAATGGAGAAGAGGCAGTAGCTAATTACTGGACCTCTATCCAGCTCAGGGGTAACCAGGTGCATCATTGCCCCGGCTGTCTCGGCTTTATTTTGTACCAACGTCCAAATTACTTCCTGCCAGCTACCCGTAGGTCCACCGGGGGGTGCCGGGTGAAGATTAATCATATTGTATTTCTGACATAGCTCTTCACCCACGATGAGCATATAGCCAGCAAGAACACAAAGGTCTGGAGCAAATGGTTCAATCTTCTTGTTTACCTCTCTATCGTATTTGATGCGCCACTCTTTCTTGATACCCAAATCCTCTTCCTCTTTAGCAGTCTTGAACTTTCTGTGAGATAAACAGACAAGAGGAATGTTGTAGCTCTGAACGAGCTCAAAGAACAAGTCGCTTTCCTTCGCCTCGCCGGGTTCTCGGTTGCTAAAAACGAAGCTAATTTTCCCATTAATGTCGCCCCTGTGGCTCTTATCTTGCACAGCTTGCAAGAGCTGCCGGGCAGCTTCATCTCTTCCTGTGGAGAGCCAACCAATGTTCAGCAAGAGCCCGCTTTACCTTCCTCGCCCTCTGTCATTCTGAGCCCTTCGCTTTTTGTCATTGCGAGCGAAGCGAAGCAATCTCCTAGCGCTCAGGGTAAACTCCGCGAGGAATCTCCAAGGATATGTTTCCTTATCTTGGCCCATGTGCTAGCAAAATGAGCTAAATAGCTGGATTTTTGCCCGAATATTTTGCCCTGAGCTAAAGAATTTAAGAAGTTGTCAGGACCATCGAATTCGGGCATTTCTACATATGCTCGACCAATTTCGCCTAAAGTATGGGCATCGCTCCCAGCGCTGGCAGCCTTTCCCTGCTCTTTGGCTAGTTTCCATGCTCTGGCGATGCTATTAGAAAACGGCGTACGAGAATTAAAAGTTTCGATAATATCGACCTGGGATAAAACTTCCGTCGAGGTTAGCACGTTAGCCTTCCAGGGCAACGACCTGCCAAATGGGTGAGGGATAGCCACTAGACCGCTTTGGCTTCGGATTCTAGATATTGTTTCCTGGGGAGACAATCCCCGGGGAACTGCTTCACTAAGAAAGAGCCCCATTATTTCACCCACAGGCGTTAAGACCTCCTCAGCAACGATTACCTTAAACGGGGCAATTTCCCTTAGCTTTAAGGCGCCAGCAATGGTGTTGTGGTCAGCTACAGCAATACAATTTATGCCTAGCTTGAGGCAGCGCTCGACTATTTGCTCCAAAGGTGTTAGACAATCTATAGAATAGCAGGTATGGATATGCAAATCGGCTTTTATCAATTAGCTTACCCGTCTTGTTGTTGCCTATCGGTCATTCTGAGCGACCGAAGAATCTGCCCCTTTCGCCTGTTACCTGATTATACCAGATTCCTTAAGGTTTGCAGCTAAATTCGTTCAGCCTCAGTGTGTTAAAACTTTTGGGGAAAGGAGTCAGCATTGCTGATAAGAGCAAGGCGAATCAAGCGATATTAGCCAGCCTTCTCCAGATATCCCCCGGTCCGTGTATGGACTTTGATGATGTCGCCTGTATGAATGAAAAGAGGAACCTGGATGGTTGCTCCCGTTTCTAGCTTAGCTGCTTTAGTGCCCGCTGTGGCCCTATCTCCCTTGAAGCCAGGCTCTGTCTCCGTAACCTGAAGCTCTACCGAAGTGGGTAGCTCTATGTCTACTGTATCCCCCCTGCAGGTCAGAATCTCTAGCGCCAGGCCCTCTTTTAGATAATTTGTGCCCTCTCCTATTTGAGCCGAAGTTAACATAATCTGCTCGTAACTTTTATTATCCATGAAGTAATAGAGGTCGCCATCACTATAAAGGTACTGGACTGGGCGATGCTCCAGAAATACTGGTGTAACCTTATCCCCGGATTGGAAATTCCGCTCGGCGACATTCCCGCTACGAACACCACGGAGTTTCAACTTGACTACAGGCTGTCTTTGCTGCATCTTAACGTGTTGGTATTCCAGAATTTGGTATATTTCGCCATCTAGTTCTATGGCGGCTCCCTTTCTCAATTCTCCAGCATCAATCATTTAGTAACCTCCGTAGTTATCGATAGTGAATTGTCACCCCGTTCCCTTTGCTCCTTGTCATAATAACAAATCCTTCTTTGCCTTGGTGAGCACTATGGCCTTGCCATTTTTCAAAACTACCATATCCTCAATCCTAATACCACCTTTTCCAGCAAGGTAAATTCCCGGTTCTATGGTAAAAACCATGCCATCTACAAGTGAATCAGAGGATCTGGGACCAAGCGTGGGAAATTCGTGTACCGCTAGCCCAACACCATGTCCTAGACCGTGTCCAAAGGCATCTCCATAGCCAGCTTGTTCAACAACGCTTCGAGCCAATCGGTCTGCCTGCGAAGCATCCATACCTGATTCAATTCTCTTTATGGCAGTGGTCTGTGCTTTGAGAGCTACATTATAAATTTCCTGTAAGGATTTGTCTGTCTCGCCCAAGAATAAAGTGCGACTGAAGTCGCTGCAATAACCGCTGATTCTGGCTCCCATGTCAATCAACACTGGTTCACCAGAGCAAATTATTTTTTCTGCAGGTCGAGCATGTGGCAAGGCTGAATTTGGGCCTGAAGCCACAATAATTTCAAAAGGCATTCCTTCACTCCCTTCTTGACGAAGGAATTTTTCTATCTCCCAGGCTGCCTCCTTTTCCGTTATGCCAGGACGAATTATTGCTATTGCTTGTTCGAAGGCGGCATCGACTAGCTCTACTGCTTTTGTGATAAATCCTAGTTCTTCAGGTTCTTTTATGGAGCGAAGCTGCTCTACTACGCCAGTGGTGGGAACAAGCTTAAGGTTAACTTGCTTGGTCTTTATTGCCTCGCTGAGCTTGTGATAACCCTCGTAAGAAATAAAATTTGCCTCGAAGCCTAATTTGTGCCACCCCAAATCAGAGACCAAGCCAGGAAGCCAGTCACGTAACTTTTGCTTAGTCTGGGTAATTTCAAAATCTGGTGACTCTCCCTTAGCTTGCTCCACGTAACGAAAGTCAGTAGCTAAAATAGCATTCTGTCCTGAAATGAGTAGCCATCCGGAGGAGCCGGTAAATCCAGAAAGGTAGCGGAGGTTCTCCGGCTGCGAAAGCAGGAGAGCATCTAGTCCCTTCTCGGCGATCGACGTTTGCAGCTTCCGCAATCGCTTTATTCCCGACTTTCTCCCCGGGCCTTCGATAATTCTATTCGTCATTTCGAGTTTCCCTTCACCCATAAAGTTCTCTATCTTGCCCCGGTAGGCTGATTACATTAGCAGTACCATGCGCGCAATCCCAAAGTAAAGCGCCACGCCGAATATATCCATAATCGTAGTTATAAAAGGTGCGGACACCAGAGCCGGGTCAATCTTGAATAGACGGAAAATGAATGGTAAAGCTCCGCCTGCCAGTGTTGCCATTACCGAGATGGCCACTAGGGTCGTGCTCACTACGATGGCCACCTTCAGGTTACCGCCGAGCGCATAAGCCCAGCCCAGGGCAACCGCACCAAGGACAATGCCCAGGAGAGCACCTATCCCGGCCTCCCGCAAGACCACGGACAGAGCACGTCTTGGTTTCACTTCCCCGGTAGCCAGCCCGCGAATAACGACGGTGGCCGATTGCGCTCCCACATTCCCGCCGGTGCCAATCAACAGCGGGATAAAGGCAGCCAGTATCAGTATCTCGGCGAACGCTTCCTGCCCGGCAATAATATAGCCAGTAACTGTGTTCACCACGATAAGCAATAAGAGCCATACCCCCCGGCGCCGGACAACATCGAGGATACGGCTGGCAAAGTAACCTCGCTCTGTACCAGATACCGCACCAAAGCGATAGATATCTTCGGTGGCCTCTCGCTCTATGATGTCCGCCACATCATCATGGGTGATGGTCCCAACGAGGCGCTGTTCTGCATCTACCACGGGAATTGCCAGCAGGTTATGCTCCCGGAGTTCCCTGGCTACTTCCTCGCGGTCGGTGTGGGTAGAGACAAAGGGCGGGTCTGGTTTCATGATATCGCTTACCTTGGCATCCGGGTCAGCGATGACCAAGTCTTTGAGTGAGACAGTGCCTATAAGATAGCGGCGGCGGTCCATAACATAGCACTCGTACACTGTCTCCCGGTTGATGGCCAGCTGTCGAACTCTTTCCAGAGCCTGTGTCACAGTCATGTCGCTGTGCAGGTCTACAAATAGGGGAGTCATCTCACGCCCGGCCGTTCCTTCCTCATAGCCCAGCAACTGCAAGGTGACACGTCGCTGGTCGGGCGAGAGTATCTGTAACAGTCTGCGGGCTACCTTGGCGGGTACCTCATCCAGCAACTCCGTCCGGTCATCTGGTGGCATTGATTCAAGGAAATCCCTCGCTGCCTGGTCACTGAACGCCTCGAGTAGCTGGTTCTGAAACGCTCCATCCATATAATCGAAAACAGAAATGGCAAGACTCTTCGGGAGGAGGCGAAACGCTATCACTGCTTCGTCTGCCGGTATACTGGTCAGGAGGTCGGCAATATGTGTGGGTTCTGAGTCCGCTAGCCTCTCTCGTAACGCCCTGTATTGCTTGTTTTCCAGCAACTCCTTGAATGTGTCTTCATTCAAAACTTCCAATGGCAGCCTCCCAGAGAAATCTTTGGCCATATCACGGCAAACAAAAGCCCCACGTCCGGTGGGACGTGGGGCACACGCATCTCAATCACAGACCTACACTAAAGCAAGCCCCACCACCATCGAACGAAAGTGGCAATCTGTCGCCGTTTATGGTCTGGGTCTGGGGATGATTTTATTTCCATACCTTATATCTCGTTCCAGAAAGGATTATAGCCCGCCCATACAATCATGTCAATCTAAAAACGCTGGGGTGGCAACAATATATGGATTATTGTTCAACGAGGATTGTATCGGCTCACTCTAGGCTATAGTTTGTACAATTTGCTAAGAAAAGTCTGGGTGAAAAAGTCCTTCATATTAATTTCTTAACATTTCTGCTATAACATTAGGGGGGCTTGAAGAATTACCAGGAGGTTAGGGATGGCAGGCAAAAAGGTTTTGCTAGTTGATGACGATGTAAAGACTGTAGAGTTGGTCAGGCTTTACTTAGACCGGGACGGCTACCAGGTTCTAACTGCTTATGATGGTGTTGAAGCTCTGCGTCTGGCTCGTGAAAGCTTCCCCGACCTCATTGTTCTGGACCTTATGCTGCCAGACATCGATGGACTTGAGGTCTGTCGTACCTTGAGACATGAATCCGATGTACCAATTATTATGCTTACTGCCAGGACTACTGACCAGGACAAGCTAACGGGCCTGGACCTAGGTGCCGATGACTATGTGACCAAGCCTTTTAGTCCTAAGGAACTAGCAGCTCGAGTGCGAGCAGTGCTAAGACGTCTTCCGGGAGAGCGTGGTCCTGAAGAGATTAAGAGTGGCGAACTTAGTATGAATTTTACGAAACACGAGGCGTGGTTTGCGGGTAGCCCACTGAATTTGACCAGTGTTGAATTTAAGTTACTGGGAATTCTTGCCAGGGAGCCGGGCAGGGTCTTCAGCCGGGCAAGCCTTATTGAAGAGGCTTTAGGCTATGATTTTGAAGGTTTCGACCGCACCATTGATGTTCACATACTCAACCTGCGCCGAAAGCTGGAACCAGACCCCAGCCACCCCAGATATATAAAGACGATATATGGAGTCGGCTATAAGTTTGTCGAAGGGGAACAGTGATACATCGGTTGTGGTTTCGCCTATCTGTCACTTTCGCAGTGATAATATTGGTGACCGTAGGCACCATATATTTATTCGTCAGCGAGCGCATCTCTGTCGAAATGGAAAATTATAAGAAAATAAGTGTGCAATATAGTTCTAGTCAAATAAGGTACAGACTATATCTGTTCTATATAGACAACGAAAGCTGGGAGGGCGTTCAGTCCGTGGTTGAAGATACTGCAGACGTCTCCGGGACACGCATTATATTGGTTGCTGCCAACGGGACGGTCGTAGGTGACTCAAGAGGAAAAGAATTTTTAGGGACGAATTACACTGACTCATCAGAGAGTCCTATCGAACTAACCTGGAACAAGGAGCTTGTGGGAAGAGCCTACATCATTCCTGACCCGACGGCAAGGGTTTGGGCTGTTCCATTTCTAAGACTATCTGCGTCAATCAATCGCTCCCTTCTCCTGGGAGGCTCGCTGGCAATCGCCATCGCTCTGCTATTGACTTTTGTCCTGTCGCGGAGGATGACGTCACCCATCGGTGCCCTTGCCAAGGCTGCCAGACGATTGGGACGGGGAGACTTGTCCCAGAGGGTTGAATTGCAGGGCGAAGGCGAAGTTGCGGCACTGGCTCAAGCCTTTAACTCCATGGCGGCTGACCTGGAGCACGCCGAGCAATTACGACGAAATCTGGTTGCTGATGTTGCCCACGAGCTGAGAACTCCTCTTTCTAATATTCAAGGCTATCTGGAGGCAATTCGCGATCGGGTAATGAAGCCAGACGCCGCTACTATCCGCTCCCTCAATGAAGAGGCAGCTCTGCTTTCACGACTGGTTGATGAGCTCCAGGAGCTGAGCCTCGCCGAAGCCGGCGAACTGAAGCTGGTTTATCAGGCGGAAGACATCGCCAAGTTGGTTAAGCAGGCAGTAACTCCCTGGCAGCCCCAATTGACAGCAAAGGAGATATCGCTGTCCCTTGACCTGCCTGATAATCTGCCACTGGTTAACATTGACTGGCAACGGGTCAACCAGGTGCTGCATAACCTTCTGGAAAATGCGGTGGCTCACACTGGTAAGGGAGGCACTATCAATGTGGCTGCTACAACACAAGGTGACTGGGTAGAGGTTTGCGTATCGGATACTGGCGAAGGCATTCCTGCTGAGGATTTGCCTAATATCTTCGAGCGCTTCTATAGAGTGGACAAATCTCGTGCCAGAGTCACCGGAGGCAGTGGTCTGGGTCTTACTATTGCCAAGCGGCTGGTGGAAGCCCATGGCGGAACAATCACAGTCCAGAGCAAGCTGGGAAAAGGAAGCCGTTTTTCACTCACTCTCCCCATCGCGGAATAGCATTCACCATGCTGCATGCGTGATGCTTAGCTATTGAGTACAGCACCAGCCCTTCCCTTTTGTTTGGCGTTCTAGTATTATACAAGCTACATGCTTGAAAAGGATTCTATATTATGAACAGAAAGCTATTGATTGGTTTATTAGCTTTGGGTGTGATAATGCTAGTGGTAGGCTTGGTGATAGTGTTTGTGGGCTTGCCTTAGCTTAATCGCTCTCGCAATTTATTAGTCCTTCAGCTCTTCTTCTAAGTTCTTGGTCGGACACCAAACAAGTTACCATTGAACAAACATAGGCATGTTTGCCCTTCCATGTGTACATTAGCGTGTCATTGTAAGTTGAACTCTCGGTGAAACAGGTTTGACTTGCTTTGTAACATTCCGGAGACAAGTTTCATTTTGCTGTCTCAAGGCTAACCCTACCTGCATCTGTGCCCTTTTTACGGGGCAGACTGAAGAAAAAGGTTGAACCCCTACCTTTTTTAGACTCCACCCAGATTTCCCCACCATGGGCTTCCACTAGTCTCCGGCAAACCATCAGGCCGAGCCCAGCCCCTCTGGCTTGGTCGGGCCTGTTATTCTCCAGACGCTGGAATGAGCCAAAGATTCTGGCCTGCTCGCTGGAGGATAAACCCTTACCATGGTCGCTGATCCCTATGACCAAATGCTCTGGCTCTGCCTTAGCTGAGACTTTTATTTGACTGCCAGGCGGAGAATACTTGGCTGCGTTGTCCAGAAGGTTATAGATGATGCGTTCGATTCTCAAGGGGTCACCGTTTATTGATGGCAGCTTATCGGGAACAGAGGTGACGAACCGGTGTGAAGGAGCCTGCCGTTTTATCTTATGGAGTATCTCTCTAACCAAGGTTTTAACGTCAATCAGTTCCGAATACAGGGCCAGTTGCTGAGCCTGGGCTCGTGAAAGCTCCAGCAGGTTTTCAATCAAGTGGGAGAGGGACTGACTTTCTAGAAGGGCATCTTTGAGGAGTTGTTGTACCTCGCTTGGTGACAAGCGGTTCCACTCGGTGAGTAAAGTACTTAAACAGCCGCCGATTACAGTTAATGGTGTCCGCAATTCGTGGGATACGAGTCCAATGAACTCATCTTTAAGCTGCTCAAGTTTTTTACGTTCGGTGATATCCACAAAGGAAGCCATCATACAGAAGGGTTCGCCATCAGCATCGGCAACCAGGTTTGCCAAGACCAGCACATCAAAAGTTGACCCATCACTCCGCCTAGCCTTGGCTTCGCCCTGCCACACACCTTCCTTCAAGACTGCCTTCAGCGCCACACCAAACTCATTCTTATCTGCAAAGAAGTTGATAGCATGCTTACTAAGCACCTCTTCTTCTTGTTCATAATCCCACATGCTGAGACAGGCAAGATTCACATAAGTCACAATGCCATCCAGGTTCGTAATAGCAATGCCACTGGCAGATGAAGTAACGGCGAAGGCTTTGACTCTGAGTTCATTTTCCACTTGTTTGCGCTTGGTGATGTCCTGAACAGTTCCAAAACCGCCTTTAAGCTCACCCTTTGAATCGAACTCTAGTTCGGCCATCTCGCGAACCCACTTCACTTCGTCGTCCACAATGATACGGTGCTCAATGTCGTATGGCTCGTCGTGAAGAGCCGCCATCCATTTCCGGTCAACGTATTCCCGATCCTCCGGGTGAACGCTTGAGAGGAAAGTTTCATAAGTCATAGGCATTCCCTTGGGGATGCCGAAGATTCGGTAGGTCTCGTCGGACCACAGAAGCTGGTTGCGCTGGACATCCAGACGCCAGCTACCGGTATGAGCTACAGCCTGAGCACGGTTCAGGTCTTGTTCGCTCTCTAATAGTGCTTGTACAGCTTGCTTGTAGATAACATTTCCGATGATGTCCCACTTTCTCTCCCGCTTAATCAGGGCAAACTGATGGTTCTTGATCACGTCGATTATAGCGGCGGCATCACATTTGTCGAGGCTGTAGGTACACGCTGCTATCATCCGGTACTGACCGATTACGTTGTTCACCTTAGCCTCATATTCCGTGAAAGCCTGCCAGTGATTCCTTTCCAGCCAGAACGTGTTGCCCGTCAGCCGCAGTCCAGCGTACCCTTTGGACAGGGCCTGCTCCAACTTGCTAATCCAGCCATTGAGCACACGTTCATCATCGAAAGTGCCTTCCAGCAAATACCATTCGTTATATGGGATTATCTCTATCTGCCCTTGGCGCATGTATTCATCAAAAGCGCTAACCGCTCCTCTCATGGCCTCTTCTGCTTCAGCCACCATGAGGGGTTCAGAGGTAACCCACATGCAGAATTCATTACTCTCCAGACCGGCTTTGAAGTAAGGGACAAGTATATCAATCAGATCCTGTATAGTCTTATAAAACTGGCAGAAGTGGGTACCCCAGGGTACGCCGCCAATCACATCAACGCCGCTGTTTCTAAGTTCATCTTCCATTGGCATCCTCCCTGCATCGCTCTAGTAATCAGCTAACTGGTCATATTCTAGTTCTGCTTTGCGTTTAAGTCAACAAAAACAGGAGAGATGTTTGACATCGCTTGCGTTGACAGATATTATTTTAAGCGAATGAGTATGTACAGGACAATATCATGAGACAGTTTCGTGTCCTCCTGGTCGATGATGAGCAGCGTATTCTTAACTTCCTCAGCTCCAAGCTTAGAGCTTCAGGATATGGGGTTCTTATCGCCAGCAATGGCGTAGAGGCTTTAGAGCAGGTGCAGGCACAGGAGCCGGACCTGGTGGTGCTTGATATCTTGATGCCCAAAAAGGACGGCCTTGAGACGTTAAAGGAGCTCCGCACCTTTTCCCCGGTACCGACTATCATCCTCAGCGCCAAGGGAACCAATGCAGATAAGGTGAAGGGTCTCAGCCTCGGTGCCGACGACTATCTAGCCAAACCCTTCAGCCCCGATGAACTGATAGCACGAATTGAGGCGGTGAGGCGGCGTCTGTCACCAGATGATAAACGGAGAATCCGTGACCACCTTTCTCTGGGTGATTTGGTCATTGATTTCAAAAAGCGCCTTGTCATTGTACGAGGGAAAGAAGCTCGCTTGACCCGCATCGAGTGGCTTTTGCTCAGCGAGCTTGCCCAAAATGCCGGGAGTCTCATGCTTTACAGTGACCTTCTCACACGAATCTGGGGGCCTGAGTATCGGGACGATTTACAGATACTGCGCACGTGGATTAGCCGGCTAAGAGAAAAGATAGAGAGTGAACCTAACAATCCCAAGCTCATTCGCACCATACCCAAGACAGGCTACATCATGGACCTGCAGTCCGCCTGAAAGTGCTTTCTGCCCGACCTCTCCAATACTCTCCCAAATGTCATAATTTTGTAACTTTTTCTGCCTCCATTTTATGACTTTTTCATCGCCTACTTTATAGAATATCCCTAATGCAAACTCGCAAGTTCAGGCAGCAGGGTAAACAAGTGTTTCACCACTGCAGTACGTCAGAGTGCTGCCGCCTGTATCGGACACATTGAGTGCTTCGGCATTATTTGAGAGCGGAGATGACCAAAAGGAAAAGGAGGATGAGTCATGGGAAAGACAGTTGCTCTAATTATGGCTGGTGGACGGGGCAAGCGGATGGATGTTTTGTGTCACCTAAGGCCGAAGCCGGCGTTACCCTTCGCCGGGAAATTCAATGTCATTGACTTCACGCTGAGCAATTGCGTCTACTCTGGAATCAATGATCTTGCTATATTGACTGACTATCATCGCTCCTACATGGCGAGGTACCTCAGGGAATGGGGCCTGTCAAATGCTGTGAGAACATTCCACATTTTGGAGCCAAAAACAGGCTCATATAAAGGAACTGCAGATGCTGTATTCCAGAACCTCCCGCATTTGAACAAATTCAATGCACAGAACGTGCTGATACTGGCTGGCGACCACGTTTATAAGATGGACTATCGGGAGATGATTGCCTTTCATGAGCAGACAAAAGCTGGCGTAACCGTGGGAGTCATAAGAGTCCCAATTGAAGAGGCTCACCGTTTCGGCACAGTTACCCTGGGTGATGGTAATGAGATATTGGATTTCGTGGAAAAATCCAGGAATCCCAGGAGTCACCTGGCTTCAATGGGTATTTACGTTTTTAACCGAGATGTCCTTGCTCAGCGTCTGAAAGAGGATGCCATCCAGCCGGAATCGCCGCATGACTTCGGCTATGCCATTCTCCCAGGCATGATAGGCAGGGACAAGGTCAATGCCTATGAATTCACTGGTTACTGGCAAGATATCGGTACACCCCAGGCCTATTACGCCGCCAATATGGAACTCGTCTGTGCGCAGCCTCGTTTCAGCCTCAACGGAACACAGCCGGTTCTCACTCAACGCCTAAACCTGCCACCGCCCTACATATCTGACCAAGCCATGGTGGTAAATAGCTTAGTCAGTCCTGGTTGCGTAATTAAGGGATATGTGGAGGACTCCATACTATCGCCGGGAGTTTGGGTTGATGAGCGAGCTGAGGTATGGAATTCGGTGCTAATGCCGAACACCTTTATCGGATACCACAGCGTGGTGGATACCTGCATCATAGATGAGGGAGTAAACATAGGCAAACTATGTTACATCGGCTTCGAAAACTCCCTCCTTGCAGGAGATGATGACATTACCGTGTTAGGGAAAGGAGTTACCGTGCCATCTCACACTATGATAGGGCGTAATTCCAGGGTATTGCCCCATGCGGACACATCAAGCTTCAGAGGTAATCCAATTACTTCGAGTCCCATCTTATCGCAGCGTGGCATCGTCCAGAAATCATGGGCGAATAAAGAGGTGCAAAGAAATGAGCGTAAGGGCGTACATGTTACTTGATATTGTAGATAGGAGCTGCGAATACGCGGTTCAAATGCTGCGGAGCAGGGCAGAGGTTATTCTTGCTGACCGGCTGGAAGGGTATCCCAATATCATTGCCATGGTTGAAGCTTCAGACAGGCAAAGCCTGGCTGAAGCGATAATGCCGGTTCTCGAATGCATTGATGGCATCACCGAAGGCCTGCGTCTGCTGGTGACTCAAGATAGCGAGATTTCACTTGACCTCCTTACTTCAAGTGATTCCACACCACGCAAAAGGAAGGTGAGAAAAAGCTAACACTAGGAGAAAGACGACCAATTCAGAAAGGAGATAACACATATGCTTATGGGAAAACGCATTGCCATTCTGGCTGAGGAGGATTTTGAAGACTCTGAGCTCACGGAACCGCTACGAGCGATGAAAGATGCAGGTGCTAGAGTGCTAATTGTGGGCAGCGGCTCAAAGAAGGGTTATAAGGGAAAGAGAGGCTCGGCCAAGGTGATGGTAGACACAACCGCCGATAAGGTTGAAGCCAGTCAATTTGATGCCATAATTATCCCCGGCGGCTATGCTCCGGACAAGATGCGCCTGCACCAGCCGATGGTTGATCTGGTGCGAAAGGCGCATGATGAGGGCAAGATAATAGCCGCAGTCTGCCACGGCCCCCAGCTCCTCATCTCTGCGGATATAGTCAAAGGGCGCCGTGTAACTTCATGGCCTTCGGTAGCGATAGACCTGAAAAATGCCGGCGCTATCTGGGTTGATGAGCCAGTGGTTAAAGACGGTAATATCATTACTGCGCGTAAGCCTGCTGACCTGCCGAAATTCAACAAGGCAATAATCGAGGCTTTAGTCTGAATCAAAATATGTCAGAAGGAGGGAATGATATGTTAGGAACGAAACTGCAAATATGAGTCCTATCAGGCCAATCGTGTAAGGAGATCAGAAGGAGGTCAAAAATGTACAAAAAAATTTTAGTTCCATTAGATGGCTCTAAGTTGGCCGAGTGTGCACTTCCCCATGTAGAGGAGTTGGCTAAAGGCTCCGACACAGAAGAGGTCATCTTGGTCAGTGTTACTGAGCGCGTTCAAGGCTATAGAGCACTTGAGGATCCCAGCCAGCCAGTCGTCGGCCCAGGGGGTGGCTGGCTGGAGCCCAGCCAGCCACTGGGTCAACGATTTGTACCGGAGGCATTCGGCAAGAAAGAGAAGCAGGCACAGAGGTATCTTGACAGAATAGCTAAAACAATGGCAGCTAAAGGAATCAATGTAAGTACAGATGTGCTTCTTTGGAAACCTGCTGAGGCAATAGTCGGCTACGCGAAACAGTATGGATGTGACCTGATTGTTATGGCGAGCCATGGTCGCTCCGGTCCAAGCCGGTGGGCCTATGGCAGTGTTGCTGACAAAGTTCTCAGATCTAGCTGCATTCCCGTATTAATGGTCAGAGCGCCCGGGTGCATACCGGGTATTTAGGCAATTAGAAGGAAACCAGAGACCATCTAACAAGTCTGTCGAATGCCAAGGTCAAGTTAAGCGAATTGTATAATCGGGTACTTGAAAACCTTTTACACAGCACGCCTGAATTAAGAAAACTGGCATTCGACGCTTTAGACATAAGAGTCTATGCCAGCCATGATACCAGAGAGATTAGAGGCGTAATTCCTCTAGAGCTAGCTTTACCTACCACTGAACAAACATCGGGATGTTTGCCCTTTCATGCGTACGTTACTGTATAGCTATTTCAAGTAGATTCAACGGCTAAATCACCGTCTTATGTGTGGTAGTTCTGGGAAAAAGACGTTGAGTATTTAATCTCTAGTTTAGTGGTTCAAAAGCAAGATGTCTGGTCAGCCACCTACTTCGCACTGTCCCAGCTGGTTGTTTCCAACGGCGACTACGGTGCCATCGGACCTAAGCCCCACTGTGTGATAGCCGCCTGCGGCGACCTGGACGATGTCCGTCCAGGTCCCGACATCGCACTGCCCGTAGTCATCGATAATACCTTCTTCCGGGTCCTCGGGAACCTCAAGTCCCACGGCCATAGCAGTGCCGTCGGACTTAAGCCCTACCGTGTGCCCGCGAGCGGTGACCTGGATGATGCCTGTCCAGCCGCCGACATTGCACTGCCCCCAGGTGTTGTCTCCCACAGCGACAACGGTGTGGTTGGACTTAAGCCCCAGCGTGTGAAGCCAGCCTGCGGCGACCTGGGTGATGCCCGTCCAGCTGCCAACATTGCACTGCCCGTAGTCATTGTATCCCACGGCGACCACGGTGCCATCGGCTTTAAGCCCCACCGTATGATGGCTGCATACTGAGACCTGGATGATGTCTGTCCAGCTCCCGACATCGCACTGCCCCCAGTCGTTGTTTCCCACGGCGACCACGGTGTGGTCGGACTTAAGACCCACCGTGTAACCGTCGCCTGCAGCGACCTGGATGATATCCGTCCAGCCACCCACATCGCACTCCCCGTAGTAAAACTCCTCTGGAACCTCGGCTCCCACAGCGACCACAGTATGGTCGGATTTAAGCCCGACCGTGTGATAGCCGCCTGCGGCAACCTGGATGATGTCCGTCCAGCTGCCGACATTGCACTGCCCGTTCTCGTTATCTCCCACGGCGACTACAGTGCCATCGTTCTTGAGCCCCACCGTGTGCCAGGCGCCTGCGTCGACCTGGGTAATGTCGAACCACCCAAATACGGCCGTGATGAAATAGCTGTCGTACATGGTGATGCTGGTCGCGGCGGCATGGACGTTGTCAATAGTGTCCACGTCGACGGTCCACGTCTGAAACTGGTAGTCTTCGTCAGGTTGAGCGACAAGGTCGACTGTTGTGTTAGCGGCATACACAAAAATCCCTTCTCCTGGTTCAGTTACCGAACCGCCGAGGGTGCTGGAAATAATGAGACTATACCAACCCTCGTACATGATAAGCGTCCAGTTGCCCACATCGCACTGCCCGTATTTGTTGTATCCCATGGCGACCACGGTGCCGTCGGACCTAAGCCCCACCGTGTGAGCCCCGCCTGTGGCGACCTGGATGATGTCTGTCCAGCCTCCGACATTACGCTGCCCGTAGTCGTTCTCTCCTACGGAGACCACGGTGCCGTTGGACTTAAGCCCCACCGTATAAGACTGACCCGCGGCGACCTGCACAATGTCCGTCCAACTGCCGACATTGCATTGCCCAGCTTTGTTCCATCCTACGGCGACCACGGTGCCGTCGTTCCTGAGCCCCACCGTGTGACAATCGCCTGCGGCGACCTGGACAATGTTGGTCCAGCCCGCGACATTACGCTGTCCGTAGGAGTTCCATCCCACGGCGACCACAGTGCCGTCACGCTTAAGGCCCACCGTGTGACCGTCGCCGGCAGCGACCTGCATGATGTCCGTCCAGCTGCCGACATTACGCTGCCCGAATTCGTTGTGTCCCACGGCGACCGCAGTGCCATCGGATTCAAGCCCCACCGTGTGAAACCTGCCTGCGGCGACCTGCGTGATGTCTGTCCAGCTGGCGACATTGCACTGCTGTTCCCAGTTGCGTCCCACGGCGACTACCGTGCCGTCGGATTTAAGTCCCACCGTGTGATAGTAGCTTGCGGCGACATGGATGATGCCCTTCCAGCTACCGGCATTGCACTGCCCGAATGAGTTCGATCCCACGGCGAGCACCCTGCCATCGGACCTAAGCCCCACCGTGTAAACCGCCCCTGCGACGACCATAAAGTTGGCCGCAAAGTTAGCCGTGATGGAGTAAGAGTCGTACATGGTAATGTCGGTCGCGGCATCATAAACATCGGCAATTGTGCCCACATTGCCAGTCCACTTCACAAACTCGTAGCCTTCGTCAGGTTGAGCGACAAGCGCGACAGTCGTGTTAGCGGCATGGACAGAAATCAGCTCCCCGGGTTCGACTACCGAACCGCCCAAGGTACTGGAGATGGTGAGCCTGTACCAACCTTCGTCTAGTTCGAAGTTGGCGGTGATGGAGTAAGAATCAATCATAGTGATGTTGGTCGAGGGGTCATAAACGTCAGCGATGGTACTTACATCGCCAGTCCAGTTGACAAAGTGGCAATGTTCGTCGGGCTCAGCGATAAGGTCGACAGTCGTGTTAGCGGCATAGACAAAAGTCCCTTCGCCAGGTTGGGTTACCAAGCCACCTTCAGTGCTGGAGGCGGTGAGGCTGCACCAACCTTCGTCTAGTTCAAAATTGGCTGTGACGGAGTAGGAGTCGTATATGGTGATGTCGGTCGAGGCATCATAAACATCAGCGATGGTATCCACATCGCCAGTCCAGTTGACAAAGTGGTAGTGGTTGTCAACGTCAGCCTCAGCAACGAGAGGGACCACTGCTTCGGCATCGTAGATAAACATTCCCTCGCCGGGGAAGGTTACCGAGCCGCCAGAGATGCTGGAGATGGTGAGGTCATAATAAGGGTCACCACCACCTCCACCGCCAAGACAGCCTGCCATCACTACAATTAAGGCTACCATAATCAAAAAAATGGTAGCTCTTGCCGCGTAATAGCGTCTCCTCGAACCAGGTATTATCTTCATACCCAATATTCACCTTATAGTACTTATTGCAACATTATATAATAACATTGTTAAATTGTCGTTAAGGAAATTGTCAATAGTTATTGAGCGGTGTCCAAGACATACTATAGAGTTAAGGAGTCACCACTGTACGAACATGGGCATGTTTGTCATTCCATGCGTACGTTAGTGTGTCATGGTAAGTTGAACTATTCATGAAACACGTTTGACTTGCTTTGTAACATTTTTGAGCCTGCATCGAACTACTCCGCTTTGTTACGAAACATCAGGGCGCCGAAGGTTATTCCGGCTGCAGCCCAGGCAAGCAATATCAAGAGACATGTCCATAGATCGGACCAAACATATCCCTGGAGAACAAGATCACGAACGCCCACTACGGCGTAGTCAACCGGATTAAAATGTCTCAGGGTGTTCAGCCACGCCGGCAAAAGTTGTGCCGGCATCATTGCTGATGAGAGAAACACGGAAGGTAAAGCAATGAAGTTAATGGCGGCTATTAGCGGCTCCTGTCTTCTCAAGAGCAAAGCAAGACCGTTTGATAAAGCCGCTAGACCGAGTCCAAGCAGTGAAATGATGACTATAGAAAGTAAGACACCGGGAACACCAGTTGCCAGTCTCACACCCATGATAACAGCAATAATAAATATTAATATCGCTTGAATAACCAGCATTACCATTGCTGATATCACGCGACCGATAATGATTGAGGGGCGTGTGACTGGTGTTGCCAGCATTTTTGATAGTATGCCCATATCGATATCTTGAAGCATACCCATGCCCGCCCAGGCCGAACCGAAAATGACGGTCATCACTACTACACCCGGCGCAAAAAACTGTAGATAGCTTGCTGTTCCTAACTGAGGAAGCTGTGAGAGAGACTGGAAAATCTGGGTGAACAAAAGGAGCCATATAATGGGCTGAAAGAGGCTCAGAAAGATCCAGACAGGCATCCGAAAGCGCGCCCTGAGATCACGCATGGTCTGATAGTAGACGTCAGATAGCATGTGCATCATTGCCTCCTTGACCGCCTCCGCGCGACCTCAGTATAGGTGGTAGGAGCCCCTTCCTGGGGACGTATGTTGCGGCCGGTATATTTCAGAAAAACGTCGTTCAGTGATGGGCGAGAGACTGACAGTGTTTGAACCTCTATGCCCTCACTGTCAAGGATACGCATAATGTTCGGTGCCGCCGACTCACCATTCTGTACATACACCGCCAGTGTGGTATCGGCTTCCTGCATACCGACTATGAACGGTTTATTGGATAGAACTGATTTGGTGCGCTGGATGAACTCCTGGCATTCTTCTGTTTTGACGACACATGGAGATAGAGTCACCACATCCCCGCCTATGGATCGTTTCAGTTCGTCGGGCGTACCACTTGTTATGATCTTGCCCAAATCTATTATAGCTACTCTATCAGCCAGCTGGTCGGCTTCTTCCATATAGTGCGTGGTTAGGAATATCGTGACGTTCATAGATTTTGCAAGCTTACGAATATAGTCCCAAATATGGGCTCTGGTCTGCGGGTCAAGGCCAACCGTAGGCTCATCCAGAAATATGATTTTTGGCTGGTGGATGAGCCCCATCGCAATGTCAAGGCGCTTACGCATGCCACCAGAATAGCTGGATACCATCTTGTCTTCGTATCCGATCAAATCCACTAATTCAAAGATCTCTTTGATCCTCTGCTTAATCGTTTTATTGTCAAGTCTATAGAAATGCCCGTAGAGTGTCAGGTTCTCTCTTCCTGTCGCATGCTCATCGATACCGACGTCTTGAGCAACATAGCCGATGCTCTTACGCACGTCGGCTGGACTCTTCACCACGTCGAATCCGGCAACTGTGGCCGTGCCGGAAGTTGGCTTTAAAAGGGTATTCAGCATTTTGATGGTGGTGGTCTTACCGGCGCCATTTGGACCGAGAAACCCGAAGATTTCTCCCTCTCCCACTTCGAAATCGATAGTATCGACAGCTTTGACATCACCAGCAAAGATCTTGGTTAGAGCCGTGGCTTGAATAATATTTATGACGGTTCACCTCCTATTACGCCGGCGGTCGAGTATCGGCAGTAGGACGCTTCACCTCTTCACGAGAGGTCTATTTTGCTGTCTGTCAGCAGCCGGGCTCACCGGGATGCCTGCAACAACTTCGTCTCTCCCTTTCTATTTTTACGCTGAGTTTACAGTTTGGTTGCTGAAAAAGTCATAAAATTGCAGGCAAAAATATTGCAAAACTATGACATCATAGGCGTCTAAAAGGAAAAGGTCCTCCTGCCCAACTATAAACTGAGAACAGCGAGCATGATTACAGCGCCGAATGCCGTGCCTTGTATATACGTGCTGATGACCTAGAGGAAACAGTCTGGAGTAAGACTCGAGAAGTGTTGAGCAATCCAGACATCATATTAGGCAAACTTGCCGAGACAAGTGACAAGGTAAGCCTGAATTAACTGGATACTGAGATTAGGGAATTGGAAAATACTCTGCGAAATTATGAAAGGCGTCGGAGTAATCTACTTGAAGCCATGGAATTAGGCGAGTTTGAGAAGGACGAAATCTTAAACCGCTTGAACAATATTAAGCGCCTCCGCCATGAAGATGAGGCTAAATTAAACGACCTACTGAAAACCAGGGAACATTTAGCAAGTCTGGCCAATGCCAAGGTCAAGTTAAGCGAATTGTATAATCGGGTACTTGAAAACCTTTTACACAGCACGCCTGAAGTAAGAAAACTGGCGTTCGACGCTTTAGACATAAGAGTCTATGCCAGCCATGATACCACAGAGATTAGAGGCGTAATTCCTCTAGAGCTAGCTTTACCTACCACTGAACAAACATCGGGATGTTTGATAGTCTTGTACTATAATAATTTGAACGACAAAGAGTCTATTAGTATTGTTCCCGGATGAAAGAACATCAGGATGTCTGATTTCAATGACCTACGAGTGGCCAAGTGGACAAGAAGCCATAAATATTACAGCAATATCATTATAGCGCTGAGCAACACACCACTTTTACACCGTAATCCTGCCAGGTAATTACATTTAGCTAACGGGTTGGCGATTATTTTTCAAGAATTTTCCCATTGTAAATGGCTTACCATGTCCGGGGTAAACCTTATTTATGCTTAACCTAGTTAGCTTTTTAGCACTGGCCTTAGCAGCTGTCAGGTCATCCATAATAGAATTGAGACTTGGTTTACTGGTGTTTTCAAGCAGATCGCCGCAAATCAGATCGCCATCGGCTGTCAGAATTCCTATTGAACCTTTTGAGTGCCCCGGAATATCAAGAACTTTAGCGTCAAATCCATATTCAGAGAGATCGTCTCCATCCTTGATATATAAATCTGGTTTAAATCTTTTGGCTTTGCCAAATCCGAAGAAGATAGGGGCTATCATTCTGATGAGAAAATTGGATTTTTCCCTGTTCCAGAACATGTTTCCATGTTCGACCATTCCTGAGTCGTCATAGTGCATTGCTATTTTTGTCCCGAACTTTTCACGGAGGTAGGCGGCGTTACCGGTATGGTCAAAATCCCCATGTGTTAAAACGACAATTTTGAGATTACCCGGCTTACAGCCTCTGCTTCCAAGTTCTTTCTCAAGGTCTGATCGTCTATTTGAAGGCCCCGTGTCGATCAGGATATAGTCAGCGTCGTTTTTTATTAGGTAGCAATTTACACTACCCAATCTAAAAGGTAGTACTAAACTAATGATGTTGATTTCCTTAGGCATATATTCCCTCTCAGTGATTACAAGCACACCCTAATATTCTATATTAGCTGTTTGAATCACGGTTCTGCAATTGCACAAACATTGGCATGTTTGATTCTCTTGCACTATGACCATGCTACCCGCAAGGAGTCACTAAGCATCCTGCCACTGAACCACGTAGAACCGAGAACACCTGTGCATCAGGCGTCCTATGGAGTGCCGGGTCCATTTGGCTTAATATATGCTATTAACTATCTGATTTAGTTGTTATAATAGAAGCGGCACAAACGAGCAAAGTTACCATGAAATAATCAGGAGGGGCTAAATATGGCAGTAAATTTTGAATCCCAAAATATAGATATGAAATTGTGGCTTCTGATGCACCGAGTCCGCGACGCACTTGTTCTGTGCGAGGATTCAATACTTAGGGAATACGGGCTTACTATGGAGCAGTTCTCAGTGGTTGCGGCTGTGAAATCCCGCGGTGGTTCTTTAAGGCCAACTGACCTAGCCTTTATTCTAGAACGTAGCCCAAACAGCGTCAGTATGCTCGTCGACCGCATGGTCAAAGCTGGTCTGGTCAAGAGGACAAGAGACAGGAGAGACCGCAGAGTAGTACGTGTGTCTTTGACCAACAAGGGGGAGAACGCCCTTAAACCGGCAACTCCGGCGGTCTGGGAGTTTATCCAGAAAATCCTGTCACCGCTATCATACAAGGACAAGCATGCCATTGCCAGTCTGCTTGAGATAGTAAAATGTGAGTTCCTTGGGTACCTACATCCCGAAGTGGATATGGCGGAAATCATTAAAAACAGTGTCACAAACCAGCCTGATTTATATGAACGGATGGTCAAGAACATTTTTCCCTCCGGCTCTGAAGCCAAACGTCAGGGTGGCAAGAAGGGAAGAACCATATGATGAAGACATTTAACCTTTCTTATGCTAGCTGGTGTAGAGCAGTTCCGCAGGGTCCACAATAATCCCGGTAGGACGAAACACGCTCCCCGTTTCAACCTACAGGTAAGACACCCTAGCCACCGCGACAGACCGCTTGGATTCTGATTAGTTCACCAAAGTTTGAATGAATCATGATTAACACAATGCAGGACCACACGAAAGTCAGAAATGTTAGGTAACAAAACAAGCAATTGTTACCCAACAAGTTATTATTTTGTTACCACTGAACGAACATCGGGATGTTTACCATTCCATGCGTACGTTCTGTATAGCTATTTCGAATAGATTTAACGGCTAAATCACAGTCTTACGTGTGGTAGTTCTGGGAAAAAGGCGTTAAGTGTTCTACCTCTAGGTTAGTGGTTTGAAGCAAGATGTCCATCCAGCCGCCTGTGGCGACCTAGCTGATAAGCGTCCAGCCACCACCGACATTGCACTGCCCGTAGTTGTTATCTCCCACGGCGACAACGGTGCCGTCGGACTTAACTCCTATCGTGTGAGAGTCGCCTGCGGCGATCTGGACGATGTCCGTCCAGCCGCTGACATCTTGTTGCCCCTCGGAGGTCAGTCCTACAACAACCACGGTGCCGTCGGACTTAACTCCCACCGTGTGAGAGAAGCCTGTTGCGATCTGGACGATGTCCGTCCAGCTACCGACATCGCACTGCCCTACATTATTCAATCCCACAGCGACCACGGTGCCGTCGTCCTTAAGCCCCACCGTGTGAGCGCCGCCTGTGGCGACCCGGATGATGCCCGTCCAGCTGCCAATATTGCATTGCCCATGGTTGTTGTTTCCCACGGCGACCACAGTGCCGTCGGTCTTAACCCCCACCGTGTGAGATCCGCCTGCGGCGACCTGGACGATGTCTGTCCAGTTGCCGACATCGCACTGCCCGTAGTAGTTGTCTCCCACGGCGACCACGGTGCCGTCGGTCTTAACCCCCACCGTGCGATAGCCGCCTACTGCGACCTGGGTGATGTTCATCCAGCCGCCGACATCGCACCGTCCGTGGTAGTTTTCTCCCGCGGCGACCACGGTGCCGTCGGACTTAAGCCCCACCGTGTGACTCGCGTAATACGCGCCTGCGGCGACCTGGACTATGTTTGTCCAGCCGCCGACATCGCACTGCCCGTAGTAGTTGTATCCCACGGCTACCACGTTGCCGTAGTCCCTAAGCCCCACTGTGTGAAGGTCGCCTGCGGCGACCTGGGTGATTTTCATCCAGCTACCGACATCGCACTGCCCGTGGTAGTTGTATCCCACGGCTACCACGTTGCCGTCGTCCTTAAGCCCCACTGTGTGATGGCTACCTCCGGCGACCTGGATGATGTTCGTCCAGCTCTGGCTGCTGACATCACACTGCCCGTCATCGTTGTTTCCCACGGCGACCACGGTGCCGTCGGTCTTAAGCCCTACAGTATGATACAAACCTGCGGCGACCTGGGTGATGTCTGTCCAGCTGCCGACATTGCACTGCCCGTAGTAGTTGTATCCCACGGCGACCACGGTGCCGTCGTCCTTAACCCCCACCGTGTGATTGCCGCCTGCGGCGACCTGGACGATATCTGTCCAGTTGCCGACATTACACTGCCCGTCGTCGTTTTCCCCCACGGCGACTACGGTACCGTCGTCCTTAAGCCCCACCGTGTGCCAGTCGCCCGTGGCGGTCTGCTTGATGCCTGTCCAGCTGCCTACATCACACTGCCCGGCGTCGTTGGCTCCCACGGCGACCACAGTGCCGTCGGACTTAAGCCCCACTGTGTGGGCGTCGCCTGCGGCGACCTGAGTGGTGTTTGTCCAGCCACCGACATCACACTGCCCGTCAGAGTTGTCTCCAATGGTGACCACGGTGCCGTCGGTCTTAACTCCCACCGTGTGATAGCTGCCTGCGGCGGTTTGCTTGATGCCCCTCCAGCTGCTGACATTGCACTGCCCGTGAGAGTTGTCTCCCGCGGCGAACACCCTGCCATTGTCCTTAAGCCCCACCGTGTGAAAACCACCTGCCGCGACCATGGGGGTGCATTCGGGCCAGAAGTGAGCCGTTATGGAGCAGTCGTGGCCTATCAGCATGCCAGTTATGGCAGCGTCGACGTTCCAAGGCAAATCCCTATCGCCAGTCCACTCGACGAAGCGGTAGCCTTCCTCAGCCTCGGCTACCAGGTCGACCCACGGACAACATTGCGCAGCGCAATAGGTAAAAGTTCCCTCTCCTGGGGTGGTGACCGACCCGCCATCGGTGCTGCTAATAGTGAGGTCAAGGCAAAACACACCACACCCTGCCATCCCGGCAATTAAGACTACCACAATCAAAAAGACGCTAACTCTTGCCGCGTAATTGTGTCTCCTGGAACTAAGTATTATCGTCATAACCTATATTCGTCTTATAATACTTATCATAATATTGTATAATATCATTGTTAAAATTTCATTAAGGAAATTGTTAATAGTTATTTGTGCGGTGTCCAAGACATACTATAGAGTTAAGGAGTCACCACTGAACGAACATGGGGATGTTTGCCCTTTCATGCGTACGAATATTTGATACCGTTTGCCTTTTCAATAAAATAAAAAAATTTACTTTTGCAGATTACGTTTCTCGAAAAAGCTAATAAGTTCCAAACTGATTGCAGCATCCAAAGACGTATTCGAATTCATGGAAAATGACTTAATCCAAAGTATGTTGTGTTCGGTATCTAGTTTGAAGAGAGAGTCTAATATTACAACTCCTGAAAAAGACGTGGAAGAAGCATATGACCAGAATTCACCTTTACATATCTCTTGCCCTTCAATCTTAAGAACAAACTCCCGCGAAAAGAGACTATCTGCTAACTTGGGAACAGTCTGATATGTAAGAAATGAATTCCATTTCTTAATTCCATTTTCATTCAATATAAAGGCGTTATCATCGTTATGATATGCCTGTATTTCATGTTCTGACAACACTATTTCTCCACTGTCGGTTAAAGAAATAACAAAATTATCTTCTTGCGGTTGCTGATTCTGAGATGTCGACTTTGTTGAGCCCAGGAAGGGATAGGTCTCGCCGTCAACGATGTTCCAGGTGAAGGTGGTGTTAGTCGAGCCGGGAGCAACTGCGATTATGTTCCAGCCTACACCCGAGAAAGTGCCGATGTTCCGCATTTCAGCCGTAGTCTTGCCCATCCCACCATCTGAAGTAGCTTGCCCGCTGGTTTCGGTATCCCAGAAGGAATTGCTCACAGTGCCTCGATTCTCTCCCACCAGACCGCCAGTCCAGTTGCTGCCAGTCACGCTGCTTGTGGAGTAAGAGTTGTTCACGGTGCCAAAATGATTAAATCCCACTAGACCGCCAACCCGGTTATTGCCGGTCACGCTGCCTGTGGCATAAGAGTTGCTCACAGCGCCAGTATTCTGTCCCACCAGACCGCCAACATTCCAATCGCCAATCACATTGCCGCTGGAATGGGAATTGCTCACGGTGCTAAAATCATTAAATCCCACCAGACCGCCGACTGATTTAAAGCCATTCACAGTGAAGTTCACCAAGCCGATATTTTTGACGACTCCTTCCTGACCAACAGCACCAAAAAGCCCTACATAATATTCGTCAGGGCGGTTGATAAACAGGTCACGTATCTCGTAACCCTGACCGTCTAAAGTCCCGGTAAGTCGGTCACCCCACTCCCCAATAGTTCCAATTGGCTCCCAGCCCTTTCCCCCATTGGCTGTCGGGCTTGCCAGTTCCTCATAACCGGGAATGGTGGAATCAAGGTTGTTCATCAGGGTGTAGTTGCCGCCCAGGTTGTTCCTGACGGCATCCAAATCATACCAAGTTCGTATTTCCGGGTTTGGGGAAGTAGGAGTGGTATAAACACAGATTGCAATTCCGGTAATTAAGGCTACCGTAACCAAAAAGATGCTAACTATTTTCCACATAATGGTGTCTTTTCGAACTAGGTATTATCTTCATACCCTCTATTTGCCTTATAGTACTTATTGCACCATTATATGATAACATCGTTAAATTCTCATTAAGGAAATTGTTAATAGTTATTTGTGCGGTGTCCAAGGAATACTATGGAGTTAAGGAGTCACCACTGGACGAACATGGGGATGAATATCTTGGCGTGCGCGGGTTTGCCTTTCCGAGCCAGTCCAATTAGGTATATCTAATAGCTTCTTGCCTGTCAACCATGGTGGGGCGTAACAAAAGTCAGAAACGTTCGGTAACAAGACAGACATTTGTGACAGCGAACGTTTTAGGCCGCTTGAATTATCGATGTTGTATTAGTCGTGACATCTGCATCGCGCTATAGTCTTTACATAGATTCAAAGATACGGAAGGCTCACAACCCAAAATCTAGTGATTTTAAGGCAGCTGGGTCATCAACCTCCATGATTCTCAATATATCCTTATGCATCACATTCTTCAATTTACTAACTATAGGTCTTTCCTTGTTCAGTCCCTTGGCAAAGGATACCGCCTCACTCATTAGTTCGTCCATAGTACAGGCTTTCATTATAATATGGCGTGCTTCGCATTCTTCAGCAGTAAGTTTCCTTGCAGTGAGTTGCATAGCTTCCACTAAATCCATCGGTATAGCTTTTTTCATCAATGCAGTGAAGCTCGGGAGTAATGGTATGCCGAGGTCGACCTCGGGAATGCAAAGATATCCACGACCTTTCCTCATGAAGCGGAAATCGAAACAAAACGCCAGAACAGCCCCACCCGCAAAGGCGTGGCCTGTAATCGCAGCAACAGTAATCATAGGATAGAAAAGTATCCTTCTGAAGAGTTCGTTCAGTTTTGCAACGAAAACATCGGTGACACTTCTTTCGCCTTTCTGAACAAGGGGCAATAGCCATTCAAGATCTAGGCCGTTAGACCATATCTTCTCGTCGCTTGACCTGGCTATCAATGCCTTAGCATCCGTGTCCTTTTCTATTTCGTTCAGCACTGACAGAAATTCGGTAACGGAATTTATATTAAATTTGTTCTCATTCATGGTAAGTAAAGCCACCTGTTCATCAAGCGTATATTCATACATACTCATTATTGACACCTCCTGAGAGCGAAAATTTCTTCCCTCAGTTATCTATGCAGCCATGATACCACAAAGATTAGAGGTGTGATTCCTCTAGAGTTAGCTTTGCCTACCACTGCACGAACATAGGGATGTTTGTCCAATGATGCGTATAAATATTGTATACCTTTTTCTTACTCAGTAAGAGTATAAGAGTCTATTTTCCCATTGTTCAATTGAGACAGGGATTTATTAACTATTTCCCTTTTTAGTTTGATTTCGAGCATAATGGGGTCAATTAAGAAGATGCTCTTGACATCATATATGGTAGTGGGTAAATTGATTAATAGAGGCAGGTCAAAAAATTATGAGTAGGTTGAGCCCTGATTCACTGTTTCACCTTACATCTTGTTTTGAGAATCTCCTAGGCATACTTGATAATACATTTTACCCTAGATATTGTTACGAAGAATTCAATTTGGTAGATAAAGATAAGCAACAATTTGCAGAAGATGCTTTCCCGATGGTTTGCTTTTGTGACATTCCATTATCTCAACTAATGAATCATATTGAAATATATGGTAGATATGGATTGGGAATGACAAAAGAATGGGGGATAAGCAAGGGACTTAATCCAGTTATTTACTTCAATAAAAATTCACATATGGCAAATAGACTAAGCGTGGTAACAAATGGCCTTCTGTGGGATACCAGTCCAATTGCACAGGCGTTTTATGAAGTCATGCTGTATATGAAACCGTATAAGGGAATTTTATATAGAAATGGGCGTGTTACCAAAGAGAATATAAGGTTCTATGATGAGCATGAGTGGCGCTACGTGCCACATAGAAGTGTCTTGAAGAAAAACAAAATAGAATTGTCTATACAAAGGCACATATATCAACAACCGGAAAAGCTAGCGGATGCAAACAAAAAGCTTGAAACGGATGAAACTAGACTTTCCTTTAAGGCAGACGATATTAAGTACATAATCATAGAAGAAGAACGTCAAATCAATGAAATGATAGGGAATTTAAGAGATATTAAAGGTAGTAGATATGATAGTGATACGATAGACAGACTAGCGTCACGTATTATTACTGTTAAACAAATTGAAGGTGATTTCTAAGATGAATCATAATAGTATTGTGAGAATGACAAGGGGATGTCTGCCCTTTCATGCGTACGTTAGTGTGTAATGGTAATTGGTCACCAAAAGCTCTAATAAGCTAGCTTTGACCAACTGCTATTTATTTATCGCCATGTATGCTTCAACTAGAAAGACGATATTCGTTGCTGCCAGATGAAGTGCATAAGCAGCGTAGTGGGCTGGAACAATAATTCTCTCTTTCCCTTGTCCATGTCTTGCTAATCTATTACTTGTAGTAGGTAGTCCACTTTCTAATGTTGCTCTTAAGGAACCGAAATGACCTTGTAAAGGTTGAGGAATTAATCCATTCCCGATACAAATATCGATTAAAGGCTTTGCTGTTGCATTTTCAGGGAATTCCCAGCCCATTAATAAGCAAATCGATTTCATCGTGCTTTCAAATGCTTTTAACGCATCAGAAATAGCGTCTTTGTTATTACCTTCGCGGTAATGTTTGTGGGCATGTAAGAATTCTTCGGAAGCTCCTTCAAAACCCGGTTGTTGGAAAAGAGAAATAGCTGGGAGTACGGCTTCAGTATGCATATATTGAGAATCCATCCGGACAATCATACCGCCAACATATTGGTAACCAATCCCATGTTCCTTAAACCTAGTATTTAATTCGTTGATAGCATCGTCAGGATCTTGGGTAATTTTTGCTTGTTGTTTTTCGTAACTATGTAATGTCGAGCAAACTCTTTCAATCATGCGAAAAGATACTTCAATCAAGCTTAATACATTGTCAATGTCGGATTCTTCTAATAAAAAGTTGCAACATTTCGTAAATGCCTTATCTCCCTGTCTGCCTAACGAAGAAAGTCCTAATTCTCTACATACTATATCGTGTATAGCAATCCAGATATTGTCTGGTGGTTCATTACTATAGTCGTAGTTGCCTTTACGCCAAGTACCAATTGCGGTTTGCCAGATATATATTACCTGGTTTAGCAAACCTTCTGGTATCTCATCATATTTATAGACATCAGGCTGACCTGCTTGTTCCTGTTGCTTTTTCCGCTTTGAATAAATATCATACACAGGCATTGTTAAATCACTTTAAGGTATCTATTGAGACATTAATATTATACCCCTATTCACATCCATATCTACGTGTGGTCTTAGGGATGTATACCCTTCCATGCGTACTTTGCAAGGAATGCAAATAGAATCATAAAAGACCAGGTCACAGTGACCTAATGCCTCTTTTTTCGTAGACGGAAGGGGCTTTAGCCTCTTTGTCTTTCCTACGTGCTTCCCGATAGTCTTTAAAGAGAAATATCAAAGCTAGCGTGAAACAAAGCAGGGTCAGAGATGCAAGTGAAATAGCGATGAAAGGCATATACCACTTGTGGTCTAGAAAAATGATGACCTGAATTAGTCCGGCAAGCAGGACACAGAATGCTGGAAATAGAATTCGCCAAGCACGCCTGTAAAAGTCGAGCATGCGATTATTATGGGCTGAGTGTTAAAATACGTCAAGGGATGGATAAGAACGGCGAAATAACAGAAGCTCTAAAAGCTATCAAGAATGTAGCGGATAATACATCATGGTTTAGAGATACTCCGCACTATTGGGCATCCGCATCGTTACCTTTAGCATATGCGGTGGCGTGTGTTGAAGTTGTTTCTGAAAGCTCGGAAAAGGCGCGAATACTCTACAATAAGCCAGACGTGCTTGAGGTTGATTCGTACCTACTCACCACTGGACGAACATGGGCATGACTACGTGAACGTAATTGTCCACGCCTATAGGGCGGATAGTTCCCGGGCTCGAAGGGGTGGTGAGTTCTAGAGCGACTTGGGCTTGGGAAAGGACAGATAGAACATCGGAAAGATACTTTACATTGAAGGCGATTTTCGCCTCTTCTCCGTCAGTGAGGGCGTCGATTTCACCAACATTGTCTCCAACCTCTTCAGCCTGAGCAGAAACAGTTACCTTCCCTGGAGTAAGTTCACTACCCGGGGTAATGACCAGACGAACTATGCCACTGGCATCACGAGCAAATATGGAGGACATTTTAGTAACCCGCAGAAACTCATTAATGTCTACTACAGCTCGCGTGGTATAGCTTTGAGGAATAACCTGGGAATAATTGGGGAAGGAGCCTTGAATAAGCTGAGAAACCAGCTCAGCATTCTTAAGGCGGAAGAGAACCTGGCTCTTTTTTTCGTTTACGGTGATTTCTACGGGTTCCTCCTGCTCACTAAGAAGGCGATTCAGTTCATTGAGGGTTCTCGCCGGGACGATAACCGTAGTTTTCTCGCTGACTGGCGAGCCGAGGGTTGTCTTATGGACAGCTAGCCTGAAGCCATCGGCAGCCACCAGGTTGAGCTGCTCGCCATCGAACTCAGTGTTAATTCCGGTTAATACCGGGCGGGATTCTTCAGTGGCAGCAGCAAAGGCGACCTGTGTAATTCCTTCCCTGAGACTAGCTGCCTCAATGGTGGTAGTTATGCCATCGCTTATCTGAGGGATAGGCGGGAAATCCGCGGCATCAATGCCGTGAATATGGGCTTGAAAATGGCCGCTCTTAAGCTCCAGAATGCGACTGTTAGCGGGAAGATTGATTTCAATTAAGTCGCTGGGCAAGGAATTAACAAAGTCGATGAGCAAGCGAGCAGGCACAGTTATGTCTCCTTCCTGTTTCACTTCAGCACCAATCCAGCACGTGGTAGCCATTTCCAGATTGGTAGCTGCCAATTTGAGACGCGATTTCTCAGCGGATAAAAGGATATTTTGGGTGATAGGTAAAGTGGACCTAGTGGCTACAGCTCTCCCTACGATGCTTAGCCCTCTATTTAAGTTTTCTTGATGACAAGATAATTTCATGGAATACCTCCCCCTCTGTGTATGATGACAGTATACTATCAATAACTGTAATAATCAATGATTCGATTTGACATAATACTGGCTTTACCAAAGGCACATTACTACTGACTATTATGGTCAAGCTGGCTTACTTTCTTAGCTGCAGGCTAGACTTTTCAACCTAATAAGCCTTCCGGTACAAGACCATCAAGCTGTAATTACCGTCCATAGAGTGCAGTTAATTCCTTTAACCTGTCTTTGATTTCTGCGGTCAGCATATCAGGCACAAAACGCCAGCACCAGTTCCCCTCCGTGGTACCTGGAAAATTCATCCTGGCTTCGCTGCCCAATCCCAAAACATCTTGCATAGGGATGATAGCTGTATCGGCGACAGACATCAAAGCCAGGCGGATGAAATCCCAATTGAGCTCGCGCCCATCTGTGCCAAGATACTTCAAGGCAACCTGCTTCTCTCTCTTTTTCTCCTCCCTGCTCTGAGTGGTATCCTCTATTGTGCTACCCTTGAACCAGCCAATGGTTGTATTGTTGTCGTGGGTGCCAGTGTACACTACGCAGTTTCGCGGGTAATTGTGAGGCTTGTAATCATCAGCTTTGGGGTCACTGTCAAAGGCAAACTGGAGAACCCGCATCCCCGGAAAGCCAAGCTGGTCTCTAAGTGCGTCTACTTCTGGTGTGATTATACCTAAGTCCTCAGCAATAATGGGTAGGGTGCCTAATGCCTTCTGCACGGCTTTAAAGAGTTCAACCCCCGGTCCGGAGACCCACCGCCCGTTCATGGCAGTGATATCTGTGCCTGGAACCTCCCAGTATTTCTCGAAGCCGCGAAAATGGTCCAACCTGATGATGTCCACCAAGGCATGTGTTGCCCGAAAGCGCTCAATCCACCGTGCATAGCCGTCCCTGGCCATTACATCCCAGCGATAGAGGGGATTTCCCCATAATTGCCCTGTCTTGCTAAAGTAGTCAGGCGGCACCCCGGCCACCACCGTTGGTTTACCACTGGTATCCAGATAGAACATTTCCGGGTGCGACCAGACCTCAGCGCTATCAAGGGCAATAAATATGGGCATATCACCGATGAGCCTGATCCCGCGCTCATTGCAATACTTCTTTAGTTCAGACCACTGCTTAAAAAACTGATATTGTTGATATTTGTGGCAGCAGATTTCGTGGTCCAGCTTCTTGCTCCAGCGTTCGAGAGGCTTCGGCTGCCGTCTTCGGATACCTTCCTCCCAGGTGTTCCAGGCAGCGAGGCCATGAGCCTCTTTCAATGCTATAAACAAGGAGTAAGTTTCAAGCCAAGAAGTGTTCTGCTGACAGAAAACTTCGAATTGCTCCCGCTCACTTGGAGCAGCTTTCCTCTGAAAGGTCTCAAAGGACTTTTTCAACAAGGGCATCTTAAACCTGGTAACTGAGTCATAGTCAACCCTGTCTTTAGGGAAGGAAGGCCTATCCTCTAAGTCAGCAGGTTCCAGGAACTTATCTTCAACCAGCCTTTCCAGACTTATAAGCAGCGGATTTCCAGCGAAGACAGAAAGACACTGATACGGAGAATTGCTGTAGCCAGTGGGGCTCAGGGGCAAAATCTGCCAAAGACGTTGCCCAGTGCTAGCCAGAAAATCTGCAAACTGATAAGCCTCCTTTCCCAAGTCTCCTATCCCGAATTGACCCGGAAGTGAGGTCGGGTGTAATAATATGCCGCTTGCTCTGGGAAAGCTCATGCTGACTTGTCCCTTATCCGAGTCATCCAGGTTCGGGATGGAAGAGTTGGCGATTTTACCGCGCTTTTGATTATCCACGACAGATTTGCTATCTTGGAGTTGTTATTTACACCAGTATACAATAGGACATAGCAGTAAACAATGCTTGTTGGTAGGATGAGCTGCGAGTGGAAAGAAGGTTTCCTATGCTGACGGGGGAGCAAAAATGCCTGAGGACTTAACAACTTTGATTCTTGGTGTTGACCTTGGAGGCACCAAAATTCTGACGGCGGTGATCAACTCGCAGGGGAAAATGCTATCGCGCGACCACAGTATAACACCAGCCCAAAAAGGCCATGAAGCAGTTATCCAGTCTATTTTGGAGTCTGCGCATCGTGCTCTGGAGCAGGCAAATTTTGAAATTTCAGAGCTTACTGCCGTAGGGGTTGGAGCACCCGGTCTCTCAAATCCCGAGACGGGCATCCTCTTTACTTCACCGCATCTGCCAGGATGGCGAGACGTTCCCCTAAGAGACATAATGCAAGAAAGGCTGGGTAAGAAGACCTTTCTCACCAATGATGCCAATGCCGCTGCCCTGGGGGAATTTTATTTTGGCGCCGCCCGGGGTGTTCGTAACTTCATCTATATTACTCTCAGCACAGGCATCGGCGGAGGCATTGTCATTGATGGCAAGATTTACAATGGAGCTATTGGTACCGCTGGCGAGGTGGGGCATATGACCATTGATGCCGAAGGTCCAATCTGCAACTGTGGAAACAGAGGTTGTTGGGAAACACTGGCCTCGGGGACAGCCCTAGCTAGGGAGGCAAGGCATCGGATTAAAGAAGGAGTCAGGACATCCATCCTGGAATATGCTGAGGGTGACGTGGAAAAGGTGACGGCACAGGTCATTCATAGCGCTGCCGAGCAGGGTGATAGCCTGGCTAAAGAACTTATTGCTCGGACTGGCTACTACGTAGGTGTGGGGTTGGCTAATTTAATCAACATATTCAACCCCGAGTTGATAGTTATCGGTGGTGGTTTATCGAACATCGGTGATATGCTGCTCGAGCCAGCTTTCAAGGTGGCTGGAGAGAGAGCATATGCAGAGGCTTTCCAAGCTGTGCGCTTTGCTTCTGCTGAGCTGGGTCGAAATTCTGGCGTGCTCGGTGCTGCTGCCTTTGCCCTCCAGGAGATGAGAAAGCTCATTTGTGAATAGAAGAAAGGACATGGTCTGCCATGAGGTGATGTGATGAACATATCTATCGGCAAGCTAAGAGGACTCCAGCAATTGGCTGATTCCAAGGGCATGATGACAATGTGTGCCATTGACCACAGGGGAGCGCTTAAGCGGGCCCTGAACGAAAAAAACCCTGCTGCGGTGAGTTACCAGGATATAGTTGATTTTAAGCTTGATCTCTGTCAAGCGGTAGTGCCTTTTGCCAGTGCCGTATTGCTTGACCCGGAATATGGAGCTGGTCAGGCTATAGCTGCAGGTCTCTTGCCCGGACCTAAAGGGCTTCTTGTCAGCATTGAAAAGACCGGTTATACCGGAGACAGTACAGCTAGAATTACTGAGCTTTTGCCCGGCTGGAGCGTAAAAAAAGTGAAAAAAATGGGAGCTTCAGCGGTCAAGCTTTTAATCTACTTCAGGCCCGACCTAAAGGATGTCGCCTCAAAACAGCTCGATTTGGTGGCAAGGCTGGCCGACCAATGCCTTAAAGAGGATATAGCCTTTCTGGTTGAGCCGGTAAGCTATCCCACTGAGGAAAAAGAGAGTCCTATTCGTAAAGAACGCATAAATCAAGGCGGGACATCCTCGAAGAAGTTTGCTGAGATAAAGCCTGGTCTGGTAATCGAAACTGCCCGGCAGATTACTGCCTTGCCCATTGATGTGTTGAAAGCAGAATTCCCGGCAGATATTAAGTTTGAACAGGATGAGGAAAAGCTGCTGGGGTTGTGTCAGGAATTAAACCAGGCATCCCGACTACCCTGGGTGCTGCTCAGCGCTGGCGTTGACTTCAACTCATTCAAGAAACAGGTAGAGATAGCCTGTAAGGCGGGAGCCTCTGGTTTTTTGGCAGGGCGTGCCCTGTGGCAGGAAGGTGCCCAAATTCGTTCTCGGGATGAGAGGATGCTTTTTTTCCAGAATACGGCTGCTCCAAGGTTGGAGAAACTAGCTGAAATAGCTGATAGCTATGGAAAGCCGTGGTATTCCAGGCTGGAGGCTGAAAACGGCAAATTCGCCCCGGTGACTGAGGGCTGGTATCGGAGTTATTGATAGGTAATACTTTGGCAGAGCTAGGCGGTGATATGAAACGCTCCAACCTTTTTGAAAGGCGTACCAAGATAGTGTGTACCATCGGTCCGTCTACTGGCTCGGCCGCTGTGATTGAGCAACTGATCAAGGCTGGCATGAATGTCGCCAGGCTTAATCTATCCCACGGTACCCACAGGGAACACGCCCGTCATATCCAGACCGTAAGAAAGCTGTCCCACCGTCTGGCAATCCCTGTTGCTATACTTATGGACTTGCCCGGGCCAAAGTATCGCACGGGCAAGCTGAAAGATGGTCAAGCCAGGCTGAAAAAAGGTGCGCAGGTTATCCTCACCACAAGGCAGATGGAGGGAGATGATAAGGTAATACCAATTAATCTTCCTACCCTTCCTCAGGATATAAAAGTGGGGGATACCGTGTTGCTTGATGACGGTGCAATGCAACTCAAGGTACTTGAGGAACAAGGCACAGAGGTTAGATGTAAGGTCATGGTTGGGGGAATACTCACCGAAGGACGAGGGTTGGTGGTGCCTGGTATGCGTATCTCTAGTCCTTTCATTACCGATACTTTACGGGAATGCATTCTCTTTGCTATCAGACAGCAGTCTGATTACCTGGCTCTCTCCTTTGTCAGTAATGCTGAGGACGTAACAAGTGTAAAAGCTATATTATATGAGAACGGTGCAGATATACCAATTATTGCCAAAATTGAAAGGGGCGTGGCAGTTGACAAATTTGACAGTATACTAACAACCAGCGAAGGCATAATGGTAGCGCGCGGAGACCTTGGCGTGGACATCCCTCTGGAGAAAGTGCCACTGGTGCAGAAGGAGATTATCAGGAAATGTAATCAGGCAGGTAAGCCGGTAATTACAGCCACGCAGATGCTGGAATCAATGGTGAATGCTCCCCGGCCAACGCGGGCCGAGGTCACTGATGTGGCTAATGCCATATTTGATGGTACTGATGCCGTCATGCTCTCGGCAGAGACCTCCATCGGGAAATACCCAGTGCAAGCAGTCAAAATGATGGCAAAGATTGCCCGGGAAGCAGAAGATAAACTACCCTACGAACAAATACTATCAGAAAGAGGCAGGTGGTTGGAGCACAAGACGGATGAGCTGATAAGTTATAGTGCCTGTCATATAGCACAAAGTCTTGAGGCAGCGGCTGTTGTGGCCTTTACTCAGTCTGGCAGCACAGCAGGGCGGGTATCAAAATACCGTCCCAGAATGCCCATTCTGGCCATAACTCCCGATTCTGTTGTCGTGGGGAGATTAGTGCTGCGCTGGGGTGTTTACCCTTTTCAGATAGCCGGGGCCTCGTCGGTGGAAGAATTGTTTACCATGGGTGCTAAGCTTTCCAAAGAGTTGGGGCTGGCAAAGCCGGGCGATTTGATAGTGATTACCGGAGGCATTCCTGTTGGAGTAGCCGGCTCCACTAATCTGCTCAAGGTAAACAAAGTCCAGTAATCTTGCCAGGGAATCTTTGTATATTCTGTATGTAAGAGTCTTACAGCGTGTTGCGAAAATTGCTACTTCATCTCACTGTGAGGATTTAAAAAACACAATGGCCAGGGGTGGCAGGGTGAAGGTCAGGGAATAGGGGCGGCCATGCAGGGGAATTGGTGCTGCTTCCCTCCCACCCAGATTACCTTGACCACTGCCTCCATATTCGCTGGCATCACTGTTTAATAGCTCTCTCCAGAATCCTGGCTGCGGTACTCCGATTCTATAGTTAAAGTGGGTCACGGGGGTAAAATTACACACGACTGCAATAATGTCGTCGCGAGACCGGCCCTTGCGAATGAGACTGATCACGCTGTGCTCAACATCATTACAGTCAATCCACTCGAAGCCTGCCTGTTCAAAGTCCAATTCGTAGAGAGCCGGCTGTCCCCGATAAAATCGGTTTAAGTCTTCAACCCAGCGTTTAAGACCCGAATGCGGCGGGTAATCAAGGAGATGCCATTCCAGGCTCTCGTCGTGTACCCACTCCCGCCACTGGCCAAACTCCCCTCCCATAAATAGGAGCTTTTTCCCGGGCTGGGCATACATATATCCCAGAAGGAGCCTCAAGTTGGCGAACTTTTGCCAGTCGTCTCCCGGCATCTTTCCTAAGAGTGAACCTTTGCCATGTACAACTTCATCATGAGAAAGCGGCAGGATAAAGTTTTCAAAGAAGGCATAAATCAAGCGGAAAGTCAGGTTATTATGGTGATATTTTCGATATATGGGACCCCTGGTCATGTACTCCAGGGTATCATGCATCCAGCCCATGTCCCACTTCAGGCCAAATCCCAGGCCTCCCAGATAGGTTGGACGAGATACCATGGGCCAGGCAGTGGATTCTTCGGCGATGGTTTGTACATCAGGTTTCTCTTGATAGATCGCTTCGTTTAAGCGTCGCAAGAAAGCAATAGCCTCCAGGTTTTCGTGTCCTCCGTACTGATTGGGGATCCATTCACCATCTTTACGGCCGTAATCCAGATAGAGCATGGAGGCCACCGCATCTACGCGTAGACCATCGACGTGATATTTGTCCAGCCAGAACAGTGCGCTGCTAAGGAGAAAGCTTCTCACTTCGTCCCGACCATAGTTGAAAATTAAACTGTTCCAGTCGGGATGAATGCCCTGTCTCGGGTCACCGTGCTCGTAGAGATGTGTTCCATCGAAATATCCCAGTCCGTGTTCATCATTGGGGAAATGAGAAGGTACCCAATCGAGGATTACACCTATGTCATGCTGGTGTAAATAGTCAACGAGGTACATGAAATCCTGGGGGGTACCGTAGCGGCTCGTCGGGGCAAAGTATCCTGTTAACTGATAGCCCCAGGAGCCATAGAATGGGTGCTCCATTACCGGTAGAAACTCAACATGGGTAAATCCCAGCTGCTTCAGGTACTCAGCCAGCCTGGGAGCCAGTTCCCGATAGCTAAGGTAGCGATTCCCCTCCTCGGGCACCCTCTGCCAGGAGCCCAGATGTACCTCGTAGATAGAGATTGGGGCATCTAGGGCATTACAAGCGCGTCGCTTATCCATCCACGCCCGGTCTTCCCAGCTATAATCTAGGTCCCAGGCGATGGAGGCTGTTTTGGGAGGCGTTTCGGTATGGAAGGCAAATGGGTCGGCTTTCCCCACATGATAGCCGCGGCGATGGGAGACGAGGTAATACTTGTAGATTGTGCCCTTAGCCACACCAGGGATGAATCCTTCCCAGATACCGGATTGCCCCTTTGGACACAGTGGATGGCTCGACTTATTCCAGCCGTTAAACTCACCCATGACAGAGACTTGCTTGGCATTAGGTGCCCACACGGCAAAATAGGTTCCTTCCACTTCATCCACCACTATGAGATGAGCACCAAGCTTTTCATACAGCCGATAATGCGACCCTTCATTGAAGAGGAAGAGGTCGTCATTGCTCAGCATGCTTATGTCATAGCGTACCGGCTGAGCATACGTCTCATCCTTGGAGGACATCTCTTTCCTTTTGCTCTTTCCCTGTGTCATCTCTGGATAATGTCTCCTATTTGAATTGCTTTACTTAACCAGATATACCAGTTACTTAAGTATACCAAAGAATATCTCCACAGCCGATGCTCATTTTTCAGCTTCCATCAGCTGTAATATACCCTGAAGTGTCACCTTCAACCAGTGTGGGCGATTATTCAGCTCATAGCCAATTTCATAGATAGCCTTTTCTAAGAGATAGGCGTCCAGAAGAATCCTCAGTTGTTCTGGGTCATCAGGAAGCAATTGGGCTTGTTCAACGCTGTTCAAATAGGACATAAGGAAGGATGATGAAACCCAGACGTACCAGAATTGCGCCCAAAGTTCCAGCGCAGGCAGGTCCTCCGATTTAAGTGCCAGTGAGGATTGGTGGAGTAGAGCGCTGTGGGCAGCGTAGTGGAACGAACGTATCATACCAGCAACATCCCTTAGGGGTGACCGCTTGATTCGCCGCTCGCTCAAGGAGCGTGCCGGTTCGCCCTCAAAATCAATGATAACGAAATCCTTACCCGTATAGAGCACCTGCCCTAGATGGTAGTCCCCGTGGCAACGTATTCGTGCCGCCGAAATTTTTCGATTACGAAGCAACTGAAAGCGTTGCATGATGCTCTTCTCCGAGTCGAGAACTTGTTGAGCATTTTCCCTAAGCTCCTCCGGGAGCTCCTTTAGCTGCTCCTGCAGCAGTTGCAATGTCTGAGTAGCAAAGCTCCGCATGGCATGGCAGAGTGAATTCTGGTAAATAAGAGAGAATGGCTCTGGGGCAAAGTCCGGGTCATCCGGTGCCGAGGCCAGGGCCACATGGAGTTCAGCAGTGCGTTCTCCTAGAAGTTGTGACGAAACAAGATAGGGACCGATGGTCTCTTGGGCCAGCGCAGGTGGCTCCTTGAGCAAAGACAACAGGTGTTTCTGAGGAACGGGTGGCACCTGTACTGTAGGATGTGCCAGTACATATTGAAAATAGCGATTTAAGGAGTCCAGGGTATATTGCCAGGCGTCTCCTTCGTTCGGTACAAAGCTCTGAAGGGTGGCTAGAGTTATTATCTTGTCCTTCCTACGATGGTACTCAAGGGCACCAGCTACCTGTGAGATATAGGGGAAAGCAGTTCTTTCTGTGAGAAATCGACCAATTTCCAGCTCAGGGTTAATTCCCTCCTCGATGCGGCGAAATAGTTTGAGGATTAGCCGATCTCCGTAGACCACAGATGTATTGGTCTGCTCTGCCTTAACGGGAACAGGTTCCAGGGAGACTTCAGTCGGTCCGTGGACATTACGAAAAACTCGGGTTCGTGAGGCCAAGATTTCGCCAGTCTTTCCTTTGAAGTGACGTCGTCGCCCAATGGCTTCTATTAGGAATTTGCAAAAGTTCTTGTTTACCAGAGCATCATAGAGTAAGCTCTCGCTGTCACCATCTCCTTTTCCGGGTTTCAGGCGGGCGATAACAGCATGAGGATACTCAGCCATAATCTCGCCTGCCTGTTCGGCAGGGGCGCTGGTAAGGGGAAGTATATATGTCTCCGGGTCTCCTTCAGTATATTCCACTTCAATCAAGACAAGGTTGGCAGCAAACTCTGGAGAATGTATAGGTATGACATCTAAAATCTGCAGTGCCCAGGATGCTCGCGCTTTCCCACGGAACCATCGACGGCCCCTTATGTAGTCCAGCAGAACTGCCTCCAGGACAAACCAATTCTCTTTTACAAAGAGCTTTTCCTCTGTCTCAGCCAGAGTGGGAAGGGTCACCACGGCCTCTGGAGACAAGGCACGAAAGCGAAGCGTCTCAGCGCGTTCTGATTCGAGGGAAAACCAGTAAAAAGCATGTGGGCCAAGGGTAAAGTAGTATTGACCATCGGTAATAGGAGCGAACTCTGCCCGTCCTAAGAGCTCAACTGGCACCCTTCCTTGAAATTCGGTAAGGTCAAGTTGAGTTTGCTGGGCGGCATGTGAAAGGTTAGCCACGACCAGGATGACCTCATCTTGGTAGCGGCGAAGGAAAGCCAAGACCTTGCGATTTTTCGGTTGCAGGAACTCAAGGCTCCCTCGTCCAAAAGCCTTGAACCGCTTCCTGAGAGCAATGGTGCGCTTCATCCACCAGAGAAGAGAGTCGGGATTATTTTGCTGGTTCTCTACATTGACGGACTCATAGTGATACTCGGGGTCGATAATTGGGGGGAGGTAAAGTTTCTGGGGATTGGCGTGGGAGAATCCTGCGTTTCGGTCAGGGCTCCACTGCATCGGAGTACGCACCCCGTTGCGGTCGCCGAGATAGAAGTTGTCCCCCATGCCTATTTCGTCACCGTAGTAAATCACCGGCGTCCCCGGCAGAGAAAAGAGCAAGCCGTTCATCAGTTCAATCTTTTTGCGGTCGTTACTCAAGAGTGGTGCCAGGCGCCGGCGGATGCCGAGGTTGAGCCGGGCAGCAGGGTCGCTGGCATACGTCCGGTACATGTAATCCCGCTCTTCATCAGTGACCATCTCAAGAGTTAGCTCATCGTGGTTGCGGAGAAAAATAGCCCACTGACAGGCCTCTGGAATTGCTGGCGTCTCCTGGAGGATGTCAATGAGGGGGAAGCGGTCCTCCATGCGGATAGCCATAAACATACGTGGCATAAGGGGAAAGTGAAAAGCCACATGGAACTCATCTCCATCGCCAAGATAGGCCACCGCATCCTCTGGCCACTGGTTGGCTTCTGCCAGAAGCATGCGATTCACGAATTTCCCATCGACGTGCTTGCGTAGCTCCTTCAGGAAAGCGTGTGTTTCAGGCAAATTTTCACAATTGGTGCCGTCCCGCTCGTAGAGATAAGGCACCGCATCAACCCGAAGTCCATCAACTCCGAGCCTTAGCCAGAAATCTATAACTCTCAAGATAGCCCGTCTAACGGCGGGGTTGTCATAGTTCAGGTCTGGCTGGTGTGAATAAAAGCGGTGCCAGTAATATGCCTTGGCTACATGGTCCCATGTCCAGTTTGAGTATTCACTGTCCTTAAAAATGATGCGGGCATCTTGGTACTTTTCTGGCGTGTTGCTCCAAACATAAAACTCGCGCCATCGGCTTCCCGCTGCTGCCCGTCGGGCTCGCTGGAACCAGGGGTGCTGGTCAGAAGTGTGGTTAACGACTACCTCTATGATGACACGCAGACCACGCTGGTGTGCTTCATCCACAAAAGCCTTGAAATCGTGCATGTTCCCATAGATGGGTTGGATGCTGGTGTAGTCGGAGATATCATAACCATCATCCTTCAAAGGTGAAGGATAAAAGGGGAGCAGCCAGAGGGCTGTAACCCCTAAATCTTCAAGGTAATCAAGCTTCTCTGTAAGACCTAAAAAGTCGCCCACACCATCTCCTTGGCTGTCTGAGAAGGCACGAATGTGAAGCTCATAGACTATAGCGTCCTTATACCAAAGAGGATCATCCCTGAATGACGATGGTCCCATATGACTTCGTTCCTTCATATCCTAGTCACCAAGCACTGTGTGTATATGTTCCAGTAAATCCTTAAAGTCAAGCGGTTTAGCCAGCAGCCCGCTGGCCCCGTGTTTCATGCTGTGCCGTTGAATATTGGGGCTGCGCTGGGGTGAGATCACGATGCAAGGCGTTTTGATTTTGTGTAACTCTTCACAGCGCTCCCAGATATGCCGGTCAAACCCGGAGACGTCTATCAGGGAAAGTGCGATTTTCTCCTCCCCTTGAATAGCCTGGTCAAGTTCCTCCAGGCTGGCAGCAGTGAGCGTCTGGTAACCTGCTTGTCCGAGTTGCTGCGACACAAGTTCCAGGTTACTGCGGTTGCTATCCACTACCAAAATTATTGATTTAGCACTCATTGTTCAGCCAGATTGTTTCCCGGCAGTCGCGTCTACTTCCCTGCCCTTTCATTAGACATACTTGTACTTCAGATTAGATTCCCTGAAATAACGTATGATATAGCATTTAAATATAAATTTCCCCCCTACATATAGTAATCAAAGTCTCGCTCCGTGCGCACCCGCCGACGCATACGGAAGATGTGAGCGGGAACGATTTGCGAGTTGAGTTCAACGTAGTTTCGCGACCCCTGCCAGAGGTAGCGGGCATCGCTCAAGAGGTCGTGCATCTGGTAAGGCTTTTGAGGGTCGATGCCTAGTTCCTCCAGAGAAAACTCTACCCAGCCCGACTGGGTATGGTGCGGATCCAGGTTCACCACCACCAGCACAACGTTGGAGAGGTCATCGGTGCGCTTGCTGTAGCAAATTAGCTGCTCGTTGTCTACCTCGTGGAAACGAAGGCTCCAGTCACTGTGAAGGGCAGGGTTCTCCCGCCGAATCCGATTGACCCGGGCGATGAAGTCCTTCAGGCTATCAGGCCTGGCAATATCCCAGCTTTTGATCTCGTATTTTTCTGAGTCGAGATACTCTTCGCTCCCCGGTTCCCTGGGACGGTTTTCACAGAGCTCGAAAGCCGGGCCGTAGATGCCATAGCTAGACCCTAAGGTAGCTGCCAGGACCAATCGTGCCATAAACGCCGGCCGGCCGCCAAACTGAAGATACTCGGTCAAAATGTCCGGCGTGTTTGACCAGAGGCTGGGACAGAAATACTCTCGAACTTCCGTTTGAGTCAACTCGGTGAAGTATTGTGTTAGCTCCAACTTGGTGTTGCGCCAGGCAAAATAGGTATAAGACTGAGTAAAGCCCAGCTTGGCCAATTGGTACATCACCTTGGGACGGGTAAATGCTTCGGAGAGGAAAATGACATCGGGGTATGACATTTTAATATCGGTAATCAACCACTCCCAGAAGCGGAAGGGCTTGTTATGAGGGTTGTCTACGCGGAAGATGCGGATGCCCTGTTCGATCCAGAAGAGCACGATGCTCTTGAGTTCTTCCCAGAGCTCTTGCCAATTCTCGGTCTCGAACTCGAGGGGGTAGATATCTTCGTATTTTTTAGGCGGATTTTCCGCATACTGCACAGTGTTATCAGGGCGCCAGTGGAACCATTCTGGATGTTCCTTCACATAGGGGTGATCAGGGCTACACTGGAAGGCGATATCCAGGGCGATTTCAATATCATATTCGCGAGCCTTGGCTACAAAGCTCTGGAAATCCTCCACGGTGCCAAGTTGGGGGTGAATGGACTTGTGTCCCCCTTTTTCCGAGCCGATGGCCCAAGGGGTCCCGGGGTCATCTGGGTTGGCTACAGGATTATTATCTTTCCCTTTACGGTGCGTGTGGCCGATAGGGTGAATGGGGGGGAAATAGAGTACATCGAAGCCCATGGCTGCAATATAAGGAAGGCGAGCCTCGCAGTCTTTGAAAGTTCCGTGGCGTCCGGGCTCAGGAGCACAAGAACGGGGAAACATCTCGTACCAGATGCTAAGGCGAGCTTTTTCCCTATCAACCATCACCACAAGCTCCTTGGGATAAGTGGTGGCAAATCGCCTGTCAGGGTACTTATCCATGAACTCTGATAGCTCCTCGCTTAGGGCTAGCTGGACCTTCGCCTGCTCTGCTACCTGTGTAGAGTGCAAGGTGCTTACCCATTCTCCCATCTTTTGTCTCTCACGTTCAGGAGCATGCTGGCTTGCTTCTGCAATCAACTGAGCCCCTATCACAAGCTCAATCGAAACTTCTTGGTCTGCCTGGAACTTCTTTGTTAGATCCCGCCGCCATGACTTGAACTGGTCAACCCAGGCTAGAACAGTGTAACGATAGTGCTCAAGCTCGGCGACCACAAACGAGCCGCGCCAGCGGTCATTGATTAGTGGTTCCATAGGAGTTTCAGCCCATTCAGGGTCGTTTTCCTTACGAGAAAGGAGCAAAGCCGATATGGCATCATGGCCGTCGGCAAAAATGTCGGCTTCCACGACTACCCTCTCGCCAATAACTCGCTTGATGGGAAAGCGGCCGCCGTCGATTTCGGGCTTTAGCCCCTCAATGATCATCCGTACTTGACCTGTCGGTCCTTCCATAGTCCTGTAGCCTCGCCTTATTGCTCCGTCACCATGCTATTTCAAAGAAAAATTGTGCCTTATTCGTATGCGTCTGTCAATGAACATATGCAAAGATGGTCAACTTCAGGCATTGAATTTCTACTTATCATGATGGGAAAGAGAAAAACAAGCTTGACAACAAACTCAAGCAAAACAAAGGAGAATAGTTTGCAAGCTGGTGGTTATGCCTAGTAAGCCTGAGATATATTTCGCGCTCGCAAATAAATCTCTTCGTATTTTCTAGCCGAGGCTTTCCAAGAGAAATCTAGCTTCATATTGCGTCTCATCAGGTTTTGCCATTCAGCCCGGTGATAGAAGCTCTCCTCGGCTCTTTTTATAGCATCCAGCATTTCCAAGACGGTATAATTTTGAAACATAAAGCCATTCCCGTTTCCTTCAGCCACATCCTTCACTGTATCAACCAGCCCCCCGGTATGTCGCACCACAGGGATAGCACCATATCGCATGGCTATTAGCTGCCCTAATCCACAAGGCTCAAAACGCGAGGGCATGAGAAACATGTCGCCGCCACTGTAAATGAGATGGGCCAATCGTTCATCATAGTCAATGAATGCTGAGAGGCGATCAGGGTACTTTAGCGCTGCCTCGGCAAGCAATTTATGGTAATGCTCTCTTCCCTCACCAAGGATAACCAGTTGTGCTCTTGTTTCTGTAATAAACGGGTCTATAGCTTGGAGCAGTAAATCAATCCCCTTCTGCTCCTCAAGACGAGACACCATGCCGAACAAAGGGATGTCAGGGTTTTGCGGCAGCCCGCCCTTTCTTTGCAAAGCGAGTTTATTATCAACCCTTCTTTCTATCGTGGTGAAATCATAGTTCCTTTCCAGATAGAGATCGGTAGCTGGGTTATATTCATCATAATCAATGCCATTAACTATGCCATAAAGATCATTGAACCGATAGCTTAGCAATTGCTCCAGGCCCTCAGCATATTGCGGTGTCAGTATTTCTGAGGCATAGGTAGGGCTAACCGTGGTCACAATGTCGGCCAGAAGAATTCCCTGGCTCATGAAGTTTAGCGATGGCATTGGAGCACCAACTGGGATATATTCCTGCCATACAGAAGAAAGCCCGGAGCGCTGGAAAAATTCTTGGTCAAAGGACCCCTGGTAAGCCAGATTGTGGATGGTGAATATACATGGCAGTGCTATCTTTGCTTTTTTAAGCCCCAAGGGGACTAAGGAAGCATGCCAGTCATGGCAATGAATGATATCGGGGCGAAAACCAAGCTGAGAAATGATGTTGGGGATGCTTAGCGCAAAAAAAAGGAAGCGGTCTAATTCGTCCTGGGTATAGATTTCTTCTGTCCCAAAGTAACGCTGGTTTTCCACAAGGTATACTGGTATCCTTCCCTTTAGCATGGTCTTTTTCAAGGTGGCTGGCTCAGAATGTCCCATGAGGCTGACAGCAAAACCTTTCCCTTGAATCTCCTGGATGGGGGCCTTTATGCTACCATATTTAGGCAATACCAAACACGGCTCATGTCCTGAGTCTTGGAGGGCTATGGCCAGAGAGCTTGTGACATCTGCCAATCCACCTACCTTAGCTAAAGGGAAAGCCTCAGAGGCGATAAACAAAATTCTCATTATTGAAATCGGGCTTGGAGAATGTTTTCTCCACCTGCGACGGAATTACCACTGGGAATAAAGAGGGTAGAGAAGTCGCTCTCATGTACCCCAGGATCGATCTTGCAGTTTCGCCCGACTTTCAACCCTGGGGGCAACCTTGCTCCTTTGCCCACTACAGTGATGCCACAATTTAGGTATAAGGGTTCGTCCTTATTCGGAACATAGTCATCGCCATAGCCAATGCAGCATCCTTGGGCGATATAGCATTCCTTGTCAATGATGGAGCGGTGGACAACAGCATCTTTGGCAATAATGGTATCATCAAAAACAATGGAGTCTATCACTTGAGCTCCTGCCTCCACATAAACATGGGGAGAAAGCACCGAATTAAATACGCTGCCGTTTACGATGCAACCATTGCTGATAAGGCTTCTGCCTACCTGGGCATTTGGCCCCAGCTTCACCGGGGGCATATCTAACGAGGGTGTTCTTACTTGACTCCCAGGTTCGTAGAGATTAAATGGGGGCAAATCAATAATGAGGTCCATATTGGCCTGCCAGTAGGCTTCGATTGTGCCGACATCACGCCAGTAACCCTGATACTCATAGCCATAAGCCTTGTATTTGTCTATTGCCTCAGGGATGAGCTGGCTGCCAAAATCCTGCAATCCGCGGCGATGAGCATCTTCTAGAACTTTGAAGAGGATATCCTTGTTAAAGTAGTAAACGCCCATGGAAGCTAAGTTACTTTTTGGTTGTGATGGTTTTTCCTTAAAGGCAACCACCCTATTATTTTCCAGAGTCACGATGCCAAAGCGGTTGGCTTCAGCTAAAGGCACTTCTGTGACTGCGAGGGTAACGTCAGCTCCCTGGCGGCGATGAAACTCAATCATCTGCTCGTAATGCATGATATAAACATGGTCTCCCGAGAGGATGAGCACCTGCTCAACACGGCTGTTCTGTATAAAATCGAGGTTTTGATAAACAGCCTCGGCAGTGCCCCTATACCAGTGCATCTCTCCATTGGTGCTTACAAAGGGGGAGAGTAAAGCCATCCCCCCGACTATACGATCGAGGTCCCAGGATTTACCCACACCAATATGGCGTGCCAATGAGCGAGGACTATATTGTGGTATGACCGCCACTTTGTCGATCCCGGAGTTAACACAATTGCTTAAGGTAAAGTCAATGATACGATATTTACCACCGAAGGGGACTGCTGGCTTGGCACGCCCTTGTGATAACACACTTAGTCTTTTCCCTTCCCCACCAGCGAGGATCAGGGCCAATACCTTTTTCATCTACACGTTACCTCACCCAAGCAAATCATAGATTTTGTGGGGTAAAATAAATTAGGCAACTACATTTTTTGAACAGCCTCATAGTTATTTTAACCCCTCGGGAATGCCGTGTCTAATTCCATTCAATTGAGTTCCCTTTCGAGGTCAATTTTACTTGCGAGCCGCCGGTATATACATTTGCTCGACATATTCCTTCAACATCCGCCGTGCGCAAAAGCGAGGTACAATCGAGTCAATTGCCTCTTTGACCATGTGCATCCAGCCATGGGGCACTCCAGCCCTGTCCCGCTGGTAGTAGAGAGGGACAATTTTCTCTTCCAGAAGACGGTAGAGCGCCTCGGCATCTGAGTTATCTTCCTCCTTTGGGTCATATGCTTCGACCTCATCACCGATGGCCCAGCCATTAGTGCCATTATAGCCTTCGTACCACCAGCCATCTCGAACGCTGAGATTCAAGACACCGTTTACCGCTGCTTTCATGCCGCTAGTGCCGCAAGCTTCTTGAAGGCGGCGAGGTGTATTCAGCCAGATATCCACCCCTTGCACCAGATAGTGAGCCATATGCATATCATAGTCTTCGACAAAGGCTATTCGGCCCTGGAATTCCCGGTCTGTAGCCAGAGTGTACACGTGGTGAAGGAGTTGCTTTGAAGGAAAGTCAGCGGGGTGGGACTTGCCAGCGAAGATGATCTGGACTGGGTGCCATCTATCAGTGACAATCCGCTTGAGACGTTCTACGTCGTGGAAGATTAGCTCCGGCCGCTTATATGCGGTAAAACGACGGACAAAGCCGATGGTCAGAGCATTCGGGTCGAGCAAAGTGCCCATAGCCAGCACCTGCCGGGCCTTGCATTCACGTTCAGTGGAACATTGCCGTGCCCGCTCTATCATGGCGCCGACAAGCTTACGTTTAAGAATTTGATGCACTGCCCAGAGTTCCTCGTCAGGGATATTTAGCACAGGCTCCCGAAGGCTGGTATCATCGTATCTTTTAGACACATCCTGACCTAGATATTTCTCATAGAGGCGGCTCATCTCCGGAGCAATCCAGGTGGGCACGTGAATCCCGTTAGTAATATGAGAGATAGGCGTTTCATTCTCTTTAACTTCGGGCCAGAGTCCATGCCACATCCTTCGGGTAATTTTCCCGTGAAGCTGGCTGACGGCATTGCGATGGTCAGCCATCCTTAAGGCAAGCGCAGTCATATTAAAGCTTTGGTCGCTTGCGCCATCCTGTCGTCCCAGTTCCAGGAATGTTTCCCGGCTGATTCCCAGGGATTCCCAATAACTATGGAAGTATTTCTCCACAAGTGGGATAGGAAAGATGTCGTGACCTGCGGCGACTGACGTATGAGTGGTGGAAACAGTAGTCGCCTGTACCTTTTGGAGGGCTTCGATGAAAGTTGCGCCTTTTTCTACCTCTTCCCTGACACGCTCCAGCATCATAAAGGCATTGTGGCCTTCGTTAGCATGCCACACTGAGGGCTTGATGCCCAGTGCCCGCAAGACACGCACTCCGCCAATTCCCAGCGTAATCTCCTGCTGGATGCGCTGCTCTTGATCAGCGGTGTAGAGGCGAGCGCATAGCTGTCGATCCTGGGGCATATTTCCTTCAACATCACAACACAGTAGATAAATGTCGACCCGGCCCAAACGCACCTGCCACACCCCAATATATAGGGGCCTACCACCCAGTTCAATCTGAATCAGTGGGCCACACCACTTAGAACGAGGGACTGGATTGATTGGGTTGATAGGTGCTTCATCGAAATCCAACTGCTCATAAATTTCCTCTTGCCAGCCCTCAGTGGAAATATGCTGGTGGAAATATCCTTGGGGGTACATAAAGCCAACCCCGACAAGGGGCAGCCCCAGGTCACATGCCTCCTTGCACGTGTCGCCAACTAAAACTCCCAGTCCACCAGCATATATGGGAAGGGAGTTATGTATGGCAAATTCCATTGAAAAGTAGGCAACGGGGCTGTCTAAGACATTGGGATATTTGGTAGCAAACCAGCTATCCTTGTCTGACATCTCAGCGTCGAAAGCCGACATCACAGAATCATATAGGTTGAGAAAAGCGGGGTCAGTGGCAGCCGCTGCTAACTTATCGGTGCTTATCTCGCGTAATTGCTTGACCGGGTTGTGCCCACCCAGCCGCCATAGTGGGTAGTCCAGAGCCCGGAACAGGTCACGCGCCTGGGGGTGCCAGCTCCACCAAAGATTATTAGCTAGCTCCTCCAGTCTGCCTATTCGCTCAGGTAACTTCGCTCCTGATAACATGTTTCCCCAAAATATGTTGCTAAGACGCCCGCTCAGGGCTCTTTCTTCGTCTACTGCAAAGGAGTGTCGACAATTCTTTCTAGTTGGTCGGATATTATAGCAGAACACTGCTTGTGTTATCATATTAATAACTACATTCTTTGGAGGCTAAAATGGATGGCAAACTAATGTTGACTGAAAAGGAGAGAAGGTTGAACGGGCCATGGCTGAGCTTCCCAAGATTTCTGGTAATATTTACTATTGAGCAACTTTTGCCAAGTTTAAGGAGGCGACGATGATAAAGTATACCTTCTATCTAGGACCAGATGGGAAACTGTTGGATCAGCTAGGCACGGAACAAATCAGGAGCTTTCTGGCAACTGGGGAGGGGTTGCTCTGGGTTGATATGGAGAATGTGACGAACGAGGATGCCGAGGTACTATCCAATGTATTCCGTTTTCATCCCCTGGCAGTGGCAGACTGTATTAGCAAGGATATACATCCACCCAAGATAGATGATTTTGAGGACTACTTATTTGTTATCGTTCATGGCATCAATTACCACATCGAGTCTGAGGTAGTGGAGACCACAGAACTCGCTCTCTTTCTGGGAAAAAACTACGTGGTCACCAGCCATGATGTACCCATGAGGTCGGTTTCATCTATGGTGGATCGCGTTCAAAAAGACGGACGCCTTATGCGCAGGGGAGTCGATTTCCTGGCTCACGACCTTATCGATACTCTGGTGGACAACATCATGCCTACTATCGAGGAGATGGATGAGAAGAATGATCAACTCGAGGCCGAGGCACTTCACGAGCCGAAGAGAGAAACACTGATGTTGATTATGCAGCTCAAACGCAGCATACTGGCGCTGACGCGGGTTCTATTGCCTCAGCGGGAAATAATGAACGGGCTCAGCCGCGGCGAATATGCCCTGATAAGCGAGCGGGCTCAAATATATTACCGCAACATTTATGACCATTTGGTGCGGATTGAGATGCTCACTCTTGGCCTCAGGGATATGACCGAGAGTGTACTGAGCACTTATCTTTCTTCAGTGTCCAACCGTATGAATGAGGTGATGAAGGTACTAACAATCATAGCCACTATCTTCATTCCGCTGACCTTCGTCGCCGGCATTTACGGCATGAACTTCGCAAATATGCCGGAGCTAGAGTGGAGGTACGGGTACTTTATCATCTTGATTGTAATGGCAGTAATAGGTATCTCTCTGGTAGTCTATTTCAGGAGGAGAAAGTGGCTCTAAAGTTACCGAATGAAGAATATGTCTCTGGCATCTGAACTGAAAGGCGAAGCGATTGGGTACCCGCAACCTTCTACACAGGCAGTGCTATTCATGGTTCAGCAGAACCTAACTTGGAGGTGTTGAATATGGCTTATGTAGGCATTTTGTTGATAGCTATTCTAGTTTCTTTCATCGTTGTCCGAATTGGAGGCTTTGCCCTCCAGTTAACCGGGATAGAACCTGATGTAGCTAGATTTCAGGCGTTATCTGCTTTCTCAGGAACGGGCTTCACGACGAGAGAAGCAGAACGGGTGGTGGGAAACAGAACCAGGCGCAGAATTGTGACCATTCTCATTATACTGGGAAATGCCGGCATGGTCACTGTAATTGCCACTTTAGTGGCATCTTTCACTCAGGTGAGCGGTTACGCGTGGTTTTTCATTCGCCTGGCCATAATAATTGGAGGCATATTCGGCCTCTATCAACTAATTATAAGAAGCAATTTTGGCCGTCGGATTCCTGCCTGGCTGCAAAGGCCAGTTATGAACCGAATTCTTAAAGAAGCTCCAGCGGCTGAGGAAATATTCCATGTAGAGAAGGACTGGGCTATTAGTCTTGTTATGATAAAAGGAAGCTCGAATATCATTGGCTTGTCTGTGACTGATATCACCGCGGAAGAGGATATAGAAGTCCTTGCTATAGACAGGGCCGGTACTTACCTGACCAGGCCGAATTGGGACGAGAAAATCGCGGAAGGAGACCGGCTTCTGGTTTATGCGAATAGAAAATCTGTGAAGCGAATTTTGGGCTAGTAACCTTGCGAAGAGGGAATACCGCAAATTAGATTATTATTCCAAGCATGAAAGGAGACAAATGTGAATATTCTTCTTGCCGTTGATGGCTCTCCCCACTCTGAAGCCGCCATCGGCTTGATTAAGGCTCTGAAAATAGGGAAGCAGGCTGAGGCAACAATTCTGACTGTGCTCCCGGAACATGTCTTTTTGGGCGGGCATACTTTGGTTGACCTTTTGGGACGCTCCACTGCGCTGAAGACCCAGCTACGAAAAGCTGAAAAAGAAAGGGCATTAGAGTTGCTTGCCAAGCTATCGAAGTCGCTTTCCACTCGGGGGTTGAAAGTCGAGACCATGGTCCGCAGAGGAAGCCCTGCCGATGAAATTATAAAGGCATGTCAAAGCATTGGGGCAGATCTTGCCTTGGTGGGGCTCAAGGGCACAAGTGATGCCCCTGAGTTTCTATTAGGCGGTGTTGCTCATAAGGTGATCAAATATGCGCCGTGTAGCGTGCTGGTAGCTAAGAAGGAAAGCAAAGCTATCAATAGAGTACTGGCGCCACTCGACGGTTCGAAACACTCTGATGAAGTGGTGCGGTTCTTACTGCGGATGCCGCTTCCGCCCCATACGGAAGTCTATGTCATGATGGTAGTGCAATCTTTTGCCGCAGCATTTGTCAAAGCATACACCTTAGACTTAGAACGCGATCGGCAAATAATTGCCGAGCTTCAAAAAGCTGAAGAGGAAGCCGCTGAACGACTGATGGCAGAAGCGGAAAGCCAGTTCCGCAATGGCGGATACAGGGTCTCAGCCATCGTTGCCCGCGGTGACCCTTCTCAAGAGATCCTGCGGGAGGCTGCCCAACGAAATGTGGACTTGATTGCTCTGGGCGCCAAAGGTCTTACTGGAGTTCGCGGTTTCTTGCTTGGCAGCGTGGCTCAGCGTATAGCACGATATGCCAAGCCATCTGTGCTCATAGTAAGGCCACCAAAAAAATAGAGAGCTATTAAAGAAGTGTTTGAGCATTGGGTGACGAGGCTGCCACTTTATATCCTTTTATGGGACAAAGCGGGGTCGATGGGAAGTTTGTTAATATACATGAGTTAAAAGGAGGGATATGTGCTGTTAGAAGATACTAGGGGTAATAGAAAAAAATCCGAAGTAAATATCGGGCAGATGGAGATAGACGACATTGGCTCCGTTTACCACCTGGGAGAGAAGCTCTTCACCAGCGAGGAATTCCCGATTCTCTACCGTACCTGGGATGCCTATGAAGTAACCGACCACTTTACTTCTGACCCGGATTATTGCCTGGTAGCCGAGGCGCAAGGGAGCGTCATTGGCTTTATCCTGGCCACCACAATTGAGAAAGAAGGCACCGCCTGGAAAAAATATGGGTATGTGAGCTGGATAGGAGTGGATGAGACTTTCCAGAGGACGAACTTGGGCCTTCGCCTCTATAAAAGGCTGGAGGAGAGGTTCAAGGAGGATGGGGTGAGAATGATAATAGCTGACACCGAAGCTAATAACGAGGGGGCTATTGCTTTCTTTAAGGCCATAGGCTTTTCTCCCAGCCGCCAGCATCTGTGGCTTACCAAGACTCTCCGCCGACCAATTAAGAAGGATGCCAAATCAAATCTTACCTCATCAAAAACGCAGAATCATAGAAGCCCTAGCGTTGATAGGAGACAAAAACTATGATTTCTCTGGTTTTCAAGAAAAATCTCTAATGATGCCGAATCCTGGTGTATCGAAGCCAATGATAGAGCACAGAATTTGGGAAAGAGAGCGATATGGAGACACCTCTGGATAAACCAATGGACGTGCAACCCAAGAGGCTAAAAAATCTCTTGAAAGACCTCGTGGACATATATAGTCCTACTGGCAAAGAAGGAGAAATTCTTAAGTATGCAGAGAAATACCTGAAAAATCAGAACCTCCCGGTAAGCAAACAAGAAGTTGATGAGAATCGTTTTAACCTGATAGTGTTGCCTGAGAAAAGAGATGAAATAGCTCTTTGCTTTGTGGGACATCTAGATACCGTCACCGCCCATGACCTCGACGATTATGGCTTCCGTGAGGAGGGAGATATGGCATTTGGCTTGGGTACCGCGGACATGAAGGCAGGGTGTGCTGCCATGATGGAAGCATTTGCTGTGATGGCTGAGAGGGGAGAGCCTGTTCCGCCTGTCGGCCTAGCTCTAGTAGTAGACGAGGAGGAGAACAACAAAGGTATCAAAACTCTAGTTAATGAATACAGCTTCCCCTGGGCAATAGTCGGTGAGCCCACAGGGCTGGTACCTTGTCTTGGTCACTACGGTTACCTTGAGATTATGTTGCGCACCCAGGGCAAAAGAGCACACTCGGCTATGCCTGAGCTTGGACAGAATGCCATTGAGAACATGTTAAAGCTGCTCCTACAAGTTACGGATTATATTAGCTCCAAGGCCCATGGATTGGTTTACAACATTAGAGAGCTATCCGGTTTTCCTGGAGGCTTCGTAGTGCCTGACAGCTGTGAAGCTTGGCTAGACCTGCATTTGCCGCCCAATTCTAGAATTGACATGCTCAAAACAGAGTTCGAGCGGTTATTAGAAGTGGCGCGCGAAAATATTCCTAATCTGGATGTCCAGCTCAGCTTTGAAGACACGTATTCCGGCTATCAGATTTCCCAAGAGAGGCCTTTGATAAAGAAGTTGAAAGAAGTTTATAGAAGGATGTCTCTTCCCTGGGAAGCTCAGGACTTCAGGAGCCATTCGGATGGAAATGTGCTCTGGTCTGCTGGAGTTGATCCTATTATATTAGGCCCCGGGCGCTTAGAAACAGCTCATACTGCGGAGGAATCAGTGTCCTTTTACCAGGTGCTAAAGGCGGCCCAACTATACTTAAATTTTGCCCTGTCCATATGAATCTCTATCACCTGGATAAGGGCATAATCTCTTCCGAATATGGTCAGGTCAGCTTGATTTGACAGTCTTTTTTCGTCTCCTCCAACCTAGCGCCCCAAGAAGGTCTCCCACAGCGGTTTCATCATGGCCGGGATGGCGAAGAGTGAGGTCGAGGTTGACTCGATAGCGATTGCGCCGTCCTTCTCGTTTCTTGTCGATGTAGCCGGTGTCCAGCAGGTCAGCAATTATCTTTCGCGTTGTCCTTTCTGTGATGTCAATAGCATTAGCCAGATCCCGGGCAGTTATTCGGGAGTGGCGAGCGATATAGCTCAATACCAGAGCATGATTGGTGAGAAATGTCCACTCCGGCATATTTCACCTCCTTTTAATAAATTTTTATCAAAAATTTGCAAATTTCCCGACAAAAGTATTGACAAACAACATGTTAGCTGTATAATGATATTCTACATGATTGATATTTCATTATTCAATTATCATGAGTTAAACATGGTGTTTAAATATTCATAATAACATCTTCATTGGAAGAATGAAAGCCCTACATTTAATTTTTAGAATTAGAAAAGGAGGTGATTAAAGGTGCAAAAGAAGCCAGGCAAACCCGGCCCCAAAAAGTAAGTAAGCCCTAGCCGGGGGCATAGGGGTGGGAAGGGTTATTCTCCCGCCCCTGATATTTGATGGAGAATTCTCTCATTCTCGAGAGAGAAAAGGTAAGACTATAGTAATATTGTTTATCCTGAGTGTGGGTAAATCTGGGCAACTTAGAAACCAACCGAAGGAGGAATAAATATGTTTGGCAAAGGGAAAATTAATATCGCAATTCAAAAGAGCCACTATGCTCCGGGGGATATTATTTCCGGCGATGTTGCCTTGACATTAAAGAAGCAAGTGAAAGCGAGGGAAGTGAGTATATCCCTAATTGGGGAGCACAAGATCACAGAGACAACCCCACGCGTTGGAAGCCCGATGGGCGGTGGGGGAATGTCGATGTCAACGACTACGAAGACCGTGCGTATCTATGACTTCAAGCAGCAGCTAGATAGCGAAAAGGAATACAACCAGGGACGAGAATATCACTTTGAGATAAAGGTACCAGCAGATACTCTGAGCATGCGACCACAGATATCAGAAGTGGAAGGCAAGCTAGGCCAAGTGCTGAAGGTCGCACAAACAGCGGCGGCGATGACGGGCGCAATTCCGTTTCAACGAATCAAGTGGTACCTGTTGGCCAAACTCGATATTCCCGGTGGACTGGATATTAGCAAAAAGGTTGATATAACAATTGGCTAGGTTGAGTTCTCTCGGACCGAGAAGACAGCCATAGTAGGCTTGGAGGTAGTGGTTTGAGTGGCAATGATTGCCTGGGTGGTTATCGCAAGCGTTTCTGAAAGGAGGAAGAAGTGAACAAGAAGAAGCTGATAGGAATCATCGTAGCGTGTGTCGTAGTGATTGTGGTTGTAGTGGCAGTAGCACTACGCCCACCAGCGGGGAATGGCGGCCCGACAGATAATGATACTGAGGTTGCGTTCGCAGACTCCAACCTTGAAGCAGCGATAAGAGAAGCTGTTGGCATACCTGAGGAGACTATCTACTCTGAAGACTTGGAGGGGCTCACAGCGCTTGCCGCTGACGGGAGGAATATCGCCGACCTTAGCGGGCTGGAGCACTGCATCGACCTGACACATATAAGCCTGTCGCATAACCCAATAGGCGATATCTCATCGCTGGCGACCCTCACCAACCTGACAACGGTCTACCTTGAGGACAGCCAGATAACCGATGCCTCAGCCCTGGCGAACCTCACCAGCCTCACATGGCTCGACCTTAGTGACAACCAGATAAGCGATATCTCACCCCTAGCCAACCTCACCAGCCTGACAACGCTCAAGCTTTGGAACAACCAGATAGGCGATGTCGTGCCTCTGGCTAACCTGACCAACCTGACGGAACTGGACCTTAATGACAATCAGGTGAGCGACATCTCACCGCTGGAGGGTCTCATTAACCTGACAAGGCTCTGGCTGCACGGTAACCAGATAAGCGATGTCTCGCCTCTCAGCGGTCTCGTAAACCTAACAATGCTTGGGCTTATGCAAAACCCGCTAAGCGATATCTCGCCACTTGTGGACAACCCAGGGCTGGGAGAGGGAGATGACGTGATTCTAGTCAACAATCCATTGAGCGAGGAGTCCGTCAACGTACACATACCTGAACTCGAGGCAAGGGGTGTGACTGTCGAATACTAGAACTTGGGCGACTGAGCTAGGGCAAAATCACTATTCAGGTATCATAAATGTAAGTGAAGTAATGGCACTCACAGTTCGTTCCAAAATACGTGGTGTTAGGCTACTCACGGCAGTTGTGATTCTGGCCGTAGTCGCAGCATTAGCTGCAGCTACTGTGGTGGCAGCGGTCTATCTGCCTCAGATAGCTATATGGGTGCCTATTATCACTTTGGGGCTGGCGCTAGCTCTGCAAAAATACACCGCCAGTTTTTTAGCTTACTTTGCCATCAGCTTCTCCAATATTTATGGCATAGGAGATAGAATTCGCATTAATAACGTAAAAGGTGATGTGCGAAAGGTGGGACTACTCCATACTATTCTAGAAGAAGTTGGAGAAGACGAAAAGCTAGGAGGTGAACTCACGGGCAGGTTATTGCATGTGCCCAACATGCTGGTTCTAGACCAGCCTGTATTGAATTACTCAAAGGACTATTCAGTGCAGTCTGAGACTATTTCTTCTGACTATATGTTTGATGAGGTTCGTATCCCCCTCACCACTGATAGTAATGTAGAGAAGGCTAGTAAGCTCCTGGAAGGTATCTTAAAGAGCCAGGACGAAGTCTATTTGAGAGAGGCCGGCCGAGTATTCCAAGATGGCTATCCTCAGTTTCTGAACGAAGCCACGAACAGCCCTCGCGTCCTCATCCATATTGAACCAGAGCACATCTGGATTAAGGGCAAGTTCGTGGCTCCATTGCGGGGTCGCAACGACTTAAGAAGCAGGATCCTGTTGCAGTTTCTCAAGGAAGTAAACACGCACTCCGATATAAAGCTGGCATAATGGACTACACAGCAGATTCGGTAGCGTATAGTGTTCCTTACATGCTGCGACTCCTTTTGATTTTGGTTTGAGAATTTCTATAGTATAATGTAAACATAGTATCAAGTCAGGAGGTGAGCGAGTATGGCTAAGATTATCAAGATTAGCAAGGAGGAAGCAAACAGACGTTTGGGGGATGTGCCGGACGAGAAACGCTTCTGGTGTCATGACGGTAAACTTGTTAAGAACCTCAGGGAGTTTGAAAAAGCTCTAAATGACATGAGTGACGAGACTTTCCATTACCATTCGGGTGGGGGGAGAAAAGATTTCAGTAGCTGGATCAGAGACGTGGTGGGGGATGAGAAGCTGGCGAAGGACCTGAGCAAGGCGAAGTCCCGCATCCAAGCTAGCAAGACAGTAGCACAGAGGATTTCCTTTCTGAAAAGCAAAATATAAGAAAGTTTAGGAACTTCACAGCGGCGCGCCTTATCGGGGACTTAGAGCAATTTGGGGTTTTTTCTCATTTTCCATTCTTCAGGAAAAAGCTCTTTGAATGCCGTGGGAAACTTCGGGGGGTAAATTTCGTACAGGTGCTGGTACATGGTCAGGATCATGGCATCTATGTCATTTATATAGCCCCAGGCACGCTGTATATGGTCGGTGGCGACAAAGATCTCTCGGCAATATCCCTTCAGCTCTCGAATAAGGCGATTCAACGTTTCGCCCTTTCCATCAGGAGTGACTGCCGATTCGACGGAGCGGCTGGCTTCGAGTGCGCGCTGAATAAATTCCGTGGCGACCACGCGGTGGCTCTGTCCCCTCTTAATTTCCAGCAAGGCTGCTTCCTTCTGCTCACCAGCAAGACCACCCTCCTCAATGCCAGTTCTCAGGTAATCAAATCGGGTATCAAGAAGGAATTCCAGAATGCGCTCCGCTCCCATGTAGGTGATATCACCAGGGTGCACGTATCTGGTGGCAGCAAAGGCACTGTCCTCAGGCGCAGTGCCGAGAAGAAGTTCCGAAAGGCGATAGCCGTGTAAGAAGGGCCGCTTCTGGCGCCCCTCTTCAGGTCGCCAGCCCCAGTTGCAGGCTCGCTTCATCAGCCGGTAGTGCAAGGCTACCTGGTCTTTGAAATCAAAGCGAGGGACAGCATATCTGGTATCATGAAGCAAGGCTGCATCTACAGCTAGTCGCCTGGGCATGCCAAAGGCGTCCAGGATTGCCCCATAAATATTTATGAGGAAACGACCAGGCTCCCAGAAGACGAACGGTAACTGCTTGAAAACCACTTCTTCGAGGTCTACATCTCTGAACCTCCCGGCGTTAAGTGGTGGATAATGGCCATCATAGCGGAGAACCAGGCGTATTTCAGGGGCCCAGGAGATTTGATGAAAGCGGACATGCGGCAGTTTTGCTATATCACCTACATTCTCCAGATAATCATCCGGAGTCATAAAACGCACTTCGGCAATCTTCTTGCTGATCACATTTTTCCAGGCTTGCTCCATTATCCCAAGGGCGATATCGCCGAAGTCCATGAGCTCCAGGTCTTGCATGTAGAGGATTAAGCCCCGGTCAGGCAACTCCGCCAGTGCATTTTCCAGCACTGCGGTATACTCAGCTACCGCCTCCTCCCAGGATATAGGAAAGTGAATGTATGATTTATTGCGATATTCTTCGGCAAAGACCCAGTATTTTCCCAGAATATATCCCTGATTTTTCACACCTTCGGGATCATAACGAGTTATCGGTCGCCAGATGTGTTGAGATACTGGAAAATGGCGAGGCAGCGCCAGCATATCAGGCCCCACCACAAAGGCATGGTATTGGATATCACCTTCGCCATCCACGATGAAATGTGCCCTGCGGTCACCCAGATGAGGAAAGACGATGTACTCTATTCCGCTGTCTTTATAAGCAGCCAGCTTGGCTGCATCCACAGACCCTTCGGTGGGGAACGCACCACGATGCCTTGGCTCAGGGATGCCCATCACCTTGTGAAGTAGTTCCATATTGAGACGGAGTTCATCAGCTATCTCATCGGAGGTAAGTAAGGCGGCATGGGTATGGTGGGCATGTGTGTACAAGGGGTATATAGTGCCGTTTTTGTAAGCCGCTGCCAGGTTCTGGAATGTCTCCGGTATATACCAAGCTAATTGCACCAGAAGTTCATTGGTGACATCCAAAGCTACCGGCGCCCCCAGTGCTTCCGCCGTTTGTACTAAATGGGCGTATATATCACGTTCCTCCCGCGCCCTTTTCAGAACATAGTTCTCTCCCCGAATGGCATCGCGTATTTCGGGGTCATCCACCAGGGCAATAAGCTCGTTGGGCAGGTCCCACAGCGGCTCATGGGCGTGAAAGGCAAGGATAACGTAAGCACGCTTCATATCAGCTCGCTCCCTAGCCCCCAAAGGTAAGCTCGGTGGAAACCTCGGGGTGCTCCCTTCTATATTTCTGTTTCAGACGCTGGGCTTCACCTGATTTCTGCCATTCCCTTGTCTTGTTCACCACTGCTTGAAACAGCCTGCTGGCTTCCTCTTTGCTTTTCTTGTCGGTGGCATCCCCCAGCAACTCCACAGCCTGGTATAGTTTCTGGGCACCCCATTCAATCATCTCCACACTCCACCAGGGCCGGCAACTGGCCCACCAGTACTGGCAGCTATGCAGTCCCTCGTCCAGAAGTCTGCGTGCCTCGGGGAATCCAGGCGACTTTGTTGGAGCCCCCTTGACAGTGTGCAGCACAAGCTCGGTGAGCTGCCATTGCAACCCATGCAGCTCATGCCCAGGATATTGCCACTGAGGATAAGGTATGCCCTGCGCCATCTCATCTTCCCAGGTGCTCCAGGAAGAAGGAACTGGATTCACGGTGTCCACCTGAACGAAATGTTTGATGAGCTCCGAGATGGTGCATGTCTTGGGGGTTCCCCGGGCAAATACCTCGGAGAGCAGCTTTTCTTGCCCCGGGCGATGGTGTCCATAAACTTCGCCATCAGTGCCTGTGAGAAGATAGCTATGTCCCTCTAACCTGCCTTTAAGGGCTGCCAGAAAAGGTTCTGCCGCAGGGTATGTTCCATAGGTAATGCCGGCACTGAAGGGGCGTTCCTTGAAGAACACCAGGAAATCTCCGAGCCCTTCTACCTTATAAAGTCGGTCGCATTTAACGGAGCCAATCTTTCCCTTAAAGGAAAGCTCGTCCACAATTATCCAGCGAAAGCCAAGCTCGGCCACGGTTTGGGCTACTTCGTAACTATAGCACATCTCCGGGGAGAAAAAGCCCGTAGGCTTATACACTTCCCCCAAATAGCGCTGGTTAATGTCGTTATTGAGCTTGACCTGCCTGATGACCTCGTCCTTGGGAATAAGAGGCAGAATAGGATGATACATAGCACTCCCGGTGAACTCGATCTGGCCTCGCTCAGCTAAGTCACGGAGACCTCGAATCACGTCGTCAAGCCCGTATCTGGCAAGCTGTTCTGTGAGGACAGCATTTATGTTGAGGGTGATTTTGCCTCCAGGTGCCTCCCTCAAGACATGCACCAGCGTCCGATAGCTTTCATCGGTGACCTTGCGGACTATTTCCTCAGTCTGGGTTGGTGGTTGATAAATGTGAAGGAAATTGCTCCAGTACATAGTTCTGCTCGTCCACTGCTATTGCACAAATAGCCTATCTTCCAGTTTGTTTCTGATATCCCTGGCAGCAATAGTGCGGTAATAATATTCTCGTTTTGTCTCCTCACTGGCCCCGCTCTTGTTTATAGCCCGGTAGGCGTTAACCACGGTTCGCAATTGGTTGAGCAAGCCCATATGGATGAGGTTGATGTCCCACATAGGATGGTTGCTGGCCCACCACATCTGGCAACTATGTTCAGCCCGATCCAGAAGTCCCCGAGCAATGGTGGCAGATTGCCGGCTTTCCTCATTATCGGCGCACTTCAGTGCCTTATTTACCAATTCAATGCATATACCGAGGTGTTCCCACTGAAGACGGTGCACCTCGTTCTTCTTGTCTTGCCACAAGGGATAATAGTTGCCGGCTTGCATATCATCGGCCGTGGTGCTCCAGGAGGATGGCCTGGGCTCTGTCGTTTGACCTTGGGGAAAGAGGTCGAGAAGCTGGCTGATGGTGACCATCTGAATCTTGCCAGCAGCTGCGTTATTGGTCAAAAGGGCGGTATGCTGCTCGGCTAGTGCCTTAGCTTGCTTAACCTCTTCAAGGGGCTCCGCAGGTGGTTCTAGCTCCTCGTAAACCTTGGCCAGGAATGTCCTCTCCCACCCCTGGATGTGGTGGCCATAAGTCTCGGCATCCATAGCTGTGACTACATAAATATTCTCTCGTTTACCCTGCCACTCCTCCAAGTGAGCAATGAACTCCTTAGCTTTCAGGTCTTGAAAGCTTATCCTATTGCTGAGCACGTCGTCACGGAAGAAAACCGCTATATCCTGTCCATCAGACTTCGCTCTGTAAATAATATCTAGGGGCCATTCCGCGGGGCAGGCAATACCACTCAGAATAATCCAGCGATAACCTGACTTGATAATAGGCTGTAGAATGTCTTGGCTGTAGCACATCTCTGGGGGAAAGAATCCTTGGGGTGCATATGCCTTTCCAAAAAAGCGGCGATTGGTCTGTGTGTTAAGGTCTATCTGCCTCTTTACTTCCTCTTTGGGTATCAAAGGGAGAATAGGGTGATATTTGCCGGTTCCGGTGAATTCAAGCTGGCCATTATCAGCAAGGTTTCTGAAGCCATCTATTACATCTTTATGGCCGCAGTCCATCAGCATATCAGTCAGGACGCCATTGAAGTTTATGGTTACCCGAGCGTTGGGATACTCTTCAAAGACCTGGAGTAGAGGGCGGTATGATTCGTCGCATATCTTTTTTAGCACCAACGGCACCTGGGTCGGCGGTTGATAGAAATGCAGTAATTGAGCCCAGTAGATCATATGTACCTCCGAGTGAAAATCTTGTCCAGGTAATTCAAAGATGGTAACGAATCTCGCTTATTCTAACATATACTTAGGTCGCAAAGTAACGTTTCGATTTGAGCTTAAGGTCTAACCAAAAAAACTTTAAAAATATAGCTCGTTTATTATTATTTTGAAGAAGGTTAAACCGGGCTATGAAAGGAATGAATATTGCCATAACACCGGCAATCCAGAAAATATGTCATCTAGAAGATACACAAAGCAGCCTTCAACCCGAGGCAAATCCCAAATTTACCACCCCTGACGGGGCCAGAGGGACTAGCTTATCCTGCCAAATTCCTTCTCTAGTTGATGAGAACTTAAGTGAATCATGGTTGGCCGACCGTGGGGACAGGCGCGCGGTTGCTTGGTTTGCTCTAGCTGCTTTATTAACTCCCGCATCTCTTCATTGCTTAGCTGCTGTCCCGCTCTGATAGCACCATGGCAAGCCAAAGATTGGGCTATCTTTTCCTCCCATGGATTGGGACTTTCTTTGCTGGCAAGATTATCAAGCAGCGCACTTATTATCTCAATAATATTCGCTCTGGCCATTAGTGCCGGTATAGCGCGTATCACATAGCTTCTATTCCCGAAAGGCTCAATGGTGAAACCAAACTCAGCCAAAAACTCTTTACTAGTTCTCAGTGTCTCTTCCTCTCTGGGGCTAAGCTCTATGGTTATCGGCTGGAGTAATCCCTGGACTTCAACTTCCTTTTGTGCCCACTGCGCTGAAATTCGGTCATAAAGTATGCGTTCGTGAGCAGCGTGCTGGTCGATGAGATAAAGTCCGTTGGGTCCCTCGGCGATAATATAGGTGTTGGCTAGCTGCCCCAGTACCCTCAAAACTGGTAATTCCATGGTTGGCAGCTGGGCAATAACAAAAGCCGGCTCGTTATCCATTATCATGCGGGGGCTCTGCCACTGCCCTGAGCTGACTGAGAAGGGCACAGCCTTCGAGCTGGCTATAGGAGTCCTGGCTAGTGCCTCCTCTATGGCTTTCTGTACGTTGCTAAAGACAGCTTGCTCATGGCAAAACCTTATTTGGGCTTTGGCAGGATGGACGTTGACGTCAAGCTCTTGAGCCGGTAGTGAGATATTGATTATCGCCATGGGATGCTGGCCATCCATAAGTAAGCCACGATAGGCTTCCGCAGTTGCCCGAGTTAGCAAGGGACTGCGTATCCACCTTCGATTGACGAAAAAGCTGAGATAGTTGCGATTAGAACGGGCTAAGGAAGGTGGGCTTGTTAAGCCGCCGACTTTAGCCAGGCCGTCCTTTTGTTCCACCTTTAGCATCCTTTGAGCTAGCTCTGAACCATAGATCGCATTTACCACCTCGCGTAGGTCACCATTGCCTGTAGTACGTAGGCTGGGGCGTTTATCAAGAACCAGGCTGAACTTAACCTCGGGAAAAGCCAGCGCGTACTGGCTTATCAAATGGGCGATGTGACTATTTTCGGTATTTACCGATTTGAGAAACTTAAGTCGCGCGGGGAAATAGCGAAACAATCGGCGCACGGTTACGCTGGTGCCTCTGGGTCTGGCTCGGCCTTCCTTGCGGACCACTTCGCCCTTTCTCAAATGCAGGTAGCTGCCAATTGGGTCTGAGAATGTTTGGGTGAGGATTTCGACTTCGGCAACAGCGGCAATGCTGGGCAAGGCTTCGCCCCGAAAGCCGAGGCTGGAGATTTTCTCCAAGTCGTCTAAATCGCCGATCTTGCTTGTGGCATACCTGTGAAAGGCAAGCTCTAGCTCCGAGGCCGGAATACCTGTCCCATTATCGCTTACCTTGATTAGCTCCACTCCACCACTCTGAGCTTCTATGGCAATCTGGGTGGCTCCAGCATCGAGGGAATTCTCTATCAGCTCCTTGACCACCGAGGCTGGCCTCTCAATCACCTCCCCAGCAGCGATCTTAGAAACGACCTCCAGCTCTAAAACCTTAATCGACATCTACATTCTATTTTACACGGTTTCGTGTATTTTGTCAATAGTTTATGCGGGGAAATCGAAATCTTTCTCGATTTTTTCCAGGGGTGCCAGGCTGGCCAGGAGCTTCTTAACCCCCGCTTCTTCAAAGGCTACGGTCAGTTCCTGGTCATCCTTTGTAGGAAGGCAATTCATCACTATACCAGGGCCAAATTTGCTGTGACGGACATGGTCACCGACCTTTAGCGCTAGGGCACTAGAAGGCCGAGATGAAGGCTGGGAGTAGGCACTAGTCACAGGAGTCGGGCTCTCCTCCCATAGTCCTCTTGGGCTTATTAGGTTGGGTGCGATATCTTGGAGAAAGCGGGATGGGGGGTTTGCCGTGCTGCCGCCGAATAAGCTTCGACGGTAACTGCGTAGAAGGTAGAGTCGCTCCTTGGCTCTGGTTATTCCCACATAGCAAAGACGACGCTCTTCTTCCATTTGTTCCGGGTCGTCGAACGATTTTCTGTGAGGGAGAATCCCTTCCTCCATGCCAACGATAAAAACCGCGGGGAATTCCAATCCTTTAGCTTGGTGTAAGGTGATCAGAGTCACAGCGTCAGCTTTTTCATCCAGTTCATCTATGTCCGATACCAGGCTTACCTTTTCCAAAAATTCGGCTAAAGCCTCTTCGGGGTTGAGTTCATCATATTCGTTAGCGACACTTTTCAGCTCCACTATGTTCTCCCATCTATCTTCCCCATCTTCCTTGTCCAGAATATATTTTCTATATCCGGTGTGCTCCCATATCTCATCCAGCAAACCAGAAAGACTTAGCTCACGGCTTTGGGCAATGAGCTCAGCCATAACAGCATCAAATCCGGCCAGAGCCTGGACAATGCGCGAGGGAAGAGATTGCTTCGCTTCGCCGGTAATGACATTGTGACTCACCTGTTTTAAAGCCTCGAAAAGGGAGGAATCATGAGCTTTTGCCCAGGATTGAAGCTGGCTGAGGGTACGCTGCCCTATGCCTCTTACAGGGATGTTTATTATCCGAATCAGGCTAACGTTGTCTTGGGGGTTGTGAATGAGTCTGAGGTAGGCAATGATATCCTTAACCTCTCTTCGTTGATAGAAGTGCGTGCCGCCAACAAGCCTGTAAGGCACACCATACCTCAGGAAAGTTTCCTCCAATGCCCGTGATTGAGCATTAACTCGGTACATGACGGCGCAATCTTTGAGAGATATTTGCTCTTGGCTAACAAGCTTCTCTATCTCGTTGACCACAGATTGAGCTTCTTCCTCGGCATTATAACTTTCGATAACGGTTACCGAAGCTCCGTCTTCGTTTTCCGTCCATAGCTTTTTGGGCTTGCGCTGGACATTTGCTGAGATGACGTCTGAGGCTACATCTAAAATAGTTTTGGTGGAGCGGTAGTTCTGCTCCAAAAACACTACTTTGGCTTCGGGGTAATCCTTCTCGAAGCTCAGGATATTACGCAAATCAGCGAATCTCCAGGAATAAATAGATTGGTCGGGGTCGCCGACCACGCACAGATTCCGGTATTTTCCTGCCAGATGCTTCATCAACATGTACTGGACGATGTTGGTGTCCTGAAATTCGTCAACCAGAATGTGAACATACTTTGACTGGTATCTGTTGAGAATTTGAGGATGGTCCTGGAATAACTGCACCGTCTTCATCAGTAAGTCGTCGAAATCCACCGCCCGACTCTGGCTGAGCAATTGCTGATAGCGTTGATAAACCCTGTGAACTATCTCCTCAAAATAGCTGCTAACCCGCTGGTCGTAGTCCTTAGGGCCAATAAGACGGCTTTTAGCAGCGCTGATGGCTGAGTGAAGAGCCCGAGGAGCATATTGCTTGGGGTCGAGATTCAGTTCTTCCAGAGCTTGTTTTGTCAGGCTTAGCTGGTCATCTTCATCGTAGATAACAAAGCTTGAGTCAAGCTCGATGGCTTTGCCCTCACGACGGAGGACTCGAGCACAAATGGCGTGAAAGGTGCCCAAGGTCAAGGCTTCTACTGCCTGCCCTAGGAGTTGTTCCAACCTCTCTTTCATTTCTCGGGCAGCTTTGTTGGTAAAGGTAACCGCCATAATGTTGTGTGGGCTAGCGCCGCAAGATTTAATCAGATAGGCGATGCGATGGGTAATCACTCTGGTCTTGCCGCTGCCGGGTCCAGCCAGAATAAGTACGGGCCCTGCGATGGCCTCCACAGCTTCTCTCTGGGCGGGATTAAGCGTGGCTAAGATATCCATGAGGACTCAGGCACTATTATAGCATTGAAGGGAGGAAGCCCCAAAGAGCGATAGAGGCTGGATCTCGGGAGAACAACACAGACTCTAATTTGGTGGAAATATACCAGGCAAAAAATGACGATAAGCTTCCCTACCCAAAAGCAAACGCTAGCTCTTCGCTATGCGCGCAAAGCCTCGATAACCGGTGATTGTCATGGCACAGTTCGAACTGATATGATGTTTCCAGATTTCTATAGTTGCTTGATTCATCAAGCAAAATCGCTGAACTGCCTCTGCGAAAGTAGACAAGGAGGGTTACGATGAGTAGCTTCAATGACTATGACAAATATGATGGCCTCGGCCTGGCTGAGCTCGTGCGAAAGAAAGAAGTCAAGCCAAGCGAATTGGTTGAAGAGGCAATAAATAGCATCGAAAGGCTCAATCCACGGATCAATGCAGTAATCTACAAGATGTATGAACTGGCTCGAAAAGCTGCCGATGGAGACCTGCCAGATGGTCCCTTCAAGGGTGTTCCCTTCCTGATGAAAGACATCCTAATGGCTTATGCCGGAGTCCCCCTGACGAACGGCAGTCGGTTCCTTAAGGACTTTGTACCAGACCATGATAGTGAGCTGGTCAAGCGGTTTAAGGCAGCTGGCATCATCGTTGTTGGCAAGACTAACACGCCAGAGTTCGGGCTAGTGCCAATAACCGAGCCAGAGTTGTTTGGCCCGACCAACAATCCCTGGGACCTGAGCCGTACTCCAGGTGGTTCTAGTGGTGGCTCGGCCGCCGCTGTAGCCGCACGGATGGTCCCCTTGGCTCATGCCAGTGATGGTGGTGGTTCGATTCGAATGCCAGCCTCTTGCTGCGGTGTGTTCGGTCTCAAGCCAACCCGGGGGCGAAACCCAATAGGCCCTGATTTTGGTGAAGCCTGGCGTGGCTTAACTTGTGACCACGTTTTAACCCGCTCAGTTCGTGATAGTGCTGCCATGCTGGATGCCACCGCCGGACCAGATACCGGGGCTCCTTACTATGCCGTGCCACCGGTTCGTCCTTTCCTCAGTGAGGTTGGCATGGACCCGGGAAAGCTGCGAATCGCCTTTACCTCAGAGCCTTTTCTTGGTGGCATTGTTGACAAAGATTGTGTGAAGGGTCTAGAGGCGACGGCTAGACTATGCCAGGACCTCGGCCATGAGGTAATAGGAGCAGCACCTCAAATAGACGGCAAAGCCTTTGCCAAGGCCTTTCTGACGATAGTCTGTGTCGAAACTAGAGCCACAATTGAGGAGGCCGAGGTGCTATTGAACCGCAAAGCTTCGTTTAAGGATTTTGAACCCAGCACATGGGCACTCGGCTTGCTTGGCAGGCAGTGCCGGGCACCTGAGTTTTCCAGGTCCCTTAACTTGGCCCAACTTACAGCTCGACAAATTGGTGAGTTTTTCGAAAAGTACGACGTCATGCTGACTCCAACGTTGGCCATGCCACCCGTGGCTACAGGTGCGCTCCAACCAAAAGGGATACGAGCTGTGACCATAAAGTTGCTGGGTAGTCTCAATGCCGGTCGGTTGATTAACACGCTGAGCGGAATAGATGTTCTTGCCCAACACGTCTTCGGGTTCATGCCTTATACGCCGCTGTTTAATGTTACAGGTCAGCCAGCCATGTCAGTTCCGCTCTACTGGAACGATGATGGGCTGCCCATTGGTATGCAGTTTGTCGGTCGATATGGCGATGAAGCAACCCTACTACGTCTGGCTGGACAACTTGAAAAGGCACAGCCGTGGTCTGCGCGTGTTCCCCCAATCTGTGCCAAGACCAACTAGTGGGCATACAAGTCCTTCAAGTCCTATTAAAAAGATGGAGCTCGGGCAACATAAGTGCGTTTTGTTTACCCACACTTTCCACGGACTGAAAGATGGCTGGCACAAACCAGAGTGACAGGTTGAGCTAGCTAAGCTTTGTTGCTATACTTGATTTCAAAAATGATTGATTGGAACGATTGCCAGAAAAACTTAGGAATATCTTTCCATCAGGAATCTTTACTGGAGCAGGCCTTCGTGCATTCATCTTATCTTAACGAAAATCCCAGCTTCGCCCGGCCGAATAACGAGCGCTTAGAGTTTCTTGGTGATGCCATACTTAACTTCATTGTAGCGGAAAAGCTGTATGAAGAATTTCCCAACTTACCTGAGGGAAAACTAACTGAGATTCGTGCTTCGCTAGTTTGCCGTGATACCTTGGCTGAATTAGCTTCTTCACTCAAGCTTGGTGACTGGCTCTTGTTAGGACAGGGTGAGGAAGCAAACGGAGGCAGGACGAAGGCGAGCAATTTGGCAAACGCTATGGAAGCACTTCTCGGCGCCTTATATTTAGACCAGGGGCTAGCCAAAGCCAGAAGGTTTATTCTCAGGCAGCTCAAGCCGGAATTGAAAAAAATAAAGGCAGGGAAGACAACCCAAACCTACAAGGCATTAGTGCAAGAGCTCATCCAGAGACAAAAGAAGTTAACCCCAGTTTACCATTTGGTGGAAGCTATTGGTCCTGACCACAATAAACAATTTACTGCTGAAATCCTGGTAAAGGGGGAGGCACTGGGGAGAGGAACAGGGAAGAGTAAGAAAGCTGCTGAGAGCCAAGCAGCAAGAGCAGCTTGGGAAAAACTGAGGTGTAGCCATGGGTAGACGAGATTATAGACGGCGAGAGTCAAAGAAACTCAAGAAGGGGACGCAGAAAAGCAAACCGATTTCGGAACTCGTGCCACAGTTGGAGACAGAGGTAATCAAGAAAAAGAGGAAGCCCGCTGAAGAGTACGAGGAATAGATTAAATTGGCAGCTTACCTGGAGCTTTACCGTAGTGGCAAGCTAAGGGAGCGGATAGACGCAGCTGTATCTTTGCTTGAGAGTTGCTCCGTATGCCCTCGTAGTTGCGGTGTGAATCGCCTCGCTGCCGATGTGGGCAAGTGCCGCACACCCCGCGAAGCAAAGGTGTCCAGCTATGGTCCTCACTTCGGCGAGGAAGCCCCATTAGTGGGCAGACGTGGTTCGGGTACTATATTTTTCACTAACTGCAACCTTAGATGTCTGTTCTGCCAGAATTATTCCATTAGCCAGCTAGGCGAAGGCCAGAAGGTAAGCAAAGAAGAGCTAGCTTACATAATGCTCTCCCTTCAAGCTAAAGGATGCCACAACATAAACTTGGTATCCCCAACCCACGTAGTTCCTCAAGTTCTGGAGTCACTGGAGCTAGCAGTGGAGTCTGGCTTGCATCTCCCCTTAGTATACAACAGCGGTGGCTATGACTCGGTGGAGACCTTGAGGATACTCGACGGCATTGTCGATATTTATATGCCTGACATGAAATATGACGATGATGAGACTGCTAGAGAATTGTCGGGCATTGAAAACTATCCCGAGATAAATAAAGCAGCAATTAAAGAAATGCATCGGCAAACAGGTGACCTGGAGATAAACGAGGAGGGAGTGGCTCAACGAGGACTCCTGGTTCGCCACCTGGTCTTACCCCATGGTTTAGCAGGAACAAAAGGGATAGTAAATTTTCTCAGCGAAGAAATTTCCCGCAACACCTATGTCAATATCATGGCTCAATACCGTCCTTGCTACAATGCTTTTCAAATTCCAAGTTTAGGGCGGCGAATATCATCCACAGAATTCCGTGAGGCATTATCTTTAGCCCAAGAAGCAGGGCTAAGTCGGCTGGATAAGATCCATCCCATAGAGATTCTTCGCATTCGCTCAGAATGACAAAAAGTGGCTCAAGATGACAAGGATAGACGAGAATGACGAGGGCAACTCGGAGTAACGAGATGGCTGATATGGCACAGCTTTCCGCTACAGTTTATGGACGGGTGCAAGGTGTTTACTTTCGCTACTTCGTTCGAAATATAGCCAGGGGGCTAGGTTTGAAAGGCTATGTTTGCAACCTTGCCAGTGGCGATGCCGTAGAAATCAAAGCTGAAGGAGAGAAGCCACAGTTGGATAGACTACTAGAGCAAATTAAGGTGGGCACGCCAGGAGCCTGGGTTAAGAGGGTGGAAATAGACTGGTCGGACTATTCAGGGCAGTTCACCAACTTTAGTATAAGATATTAATGGAAAATTAAAAGTCAAAGCTTAAAAATCAAAATGACAACTCAAAATGCAAAACTTCTTAATTTTTACACTTTTATTTTTGCTTTTTGAATTTCTTAGTCCTCAAGTTGAATCCTACCCTCACTAATCAATCCTAAGTGCCCACAGTTAACTCCAGCTATTTGAGAAGCCTCAAGATCAATTTCATAAGGTTCGCCAACCAAGATTTTCCCATAATCCTCTGCTTCCCCTTTCGTGGGGTCATCAGTATAGAAGAATTTTTGATGGGCTTCGATAATGCCCAAATCGAAAGGCAAGGTGAAGTAGAGGTCAGCAAGGACTTTCTCAATGCCCAACTCATACAGAGCTCCCCAACCACCCGATTTGCCATTTTGATACTTGCTTACCGGCAACAGACTCAAAAGGTTTGCCACACTGAAGTGCCCAGAGTTACCACAAACCTTAAAAGGGGTAACGCTGATCAAGAAGTCGCTGCGCAACACTACATTGGGTACCCAGAAACTTTCCACAGCATGGAATTGAGATAAAGGATTCTGAACCTCTATGAAAATGGAATCCCTGATATCGAGCATAAGGACGTGATGAAAGTTATATCCTAAAGCTTGATATATTGGGTAAATCGATTCACCGCTAGGAGTCCCGTCCGCAATGAGGATATCTGCATTGCTAATTTTTCTAATACCTCTAATAATAGCATTCAGTAGTTTAGGACTTGTAGTTACAGGGTACGGGAAGGAATAACCAGCATAGGGTTTGATCAAAACTCGTCTTGCCCAAGCAAGCTGTGGGGGAGGAGTAAACACAAAATCCGAATCTTTGACAATCATTGACTTCATATCAGCGACCAAATTTCAATAACTACAAAGCCGGTCGCAATAGCACGATTTCAGTAGCAGCCGGAAGTCTTTCTCGTTCGAAGTCCATTTCACTACCCCCCACTCTTCTCACATTTTTCTGGCCTCTAAGGAAATCCTCAACACCGGCTATGGGATAGGCACACTTGGGCGTCTTAAAATGCATGGGAATAACTATTTTCGGCTTTAATTGGTCACATACCTGGCTAGCTACAGATGCATCAATAGTATAGAAGCCACCCACAGGAACAAACAGTATATCCATGGCACCAATTTCATTGACCTGCTCTGGACTAAGCATATGCCCTAAGTCACCCAAGTGACAAAGCTTTATATCATCTATGGTGAAACAAAAGACGGTGTTCAGTCCACTTCGTTTGCCCTGAGAGGCATCATGATAAGTGGCGATGCCCTTAAACTGAATACCTTTGGCAGTTTTTTTGCCGTCACCTTTAACCACCTCAGGTTTCCCTTGTACTGCAGAAACGTTACTGTGGTCGTCATGTCCATGGCTCACCACAACGACATCAGCAGTTTCCTTGATGGGAGAATAATTAATACCTCCCCCCACAGCATAAGGGTCGGTAATTATTCTTAGACCACCCCTGGAGGTAATTAAAAAACAAGAATGCCCCAACCATTTTACCTTCATATGGCCTCCTGATTCTTTGCTTCGCTCAAAGCTAATTCAATTAAAGTTCTGACGCCGATTCCAGTAGCCCCCTTTATTATATAGCCACTCTCCTTCGTCGAGGAAGCAGTGCCAGCTATATCGATATGAACCCAGGGGGTATTAGCAACAAATTCAGCCAAGAAGAGGGCAGCGGTGATGGCTCCGCCATACCTGTTGCCGGTATTCTTAACATCGGCAATTTCGCTTTTGTTTTGCTCCTTATACTCCTCAGGCATGGGCATTTGCCACATTCTCTCCCCGGTTTTTTCTGCAGCTTTGAGGATTTTATCTATCAGGTCTTGGTCATTGCCAAAAACACCGCTATAAAGGGTGCCTAAAGCAACACGGCAAGCTCCGGTCAAAGTAGCTAAATCTATTATGGGAGACAAACCAAGTTTCTGAGCATAACTCAGAGCATCAGCCAGGATAAGCCTTCCTTCGGCATCGGTGCTTATCACTTCTATGGTCTTGCCATTTATCGCCTTCAGTACATCCCCTGGTTTCAGGGCGGTGCCGCTGGGTAAATTTTCGGTAGCCGGAATGATGGCGGTGACATTAATCTTCGGTTTCAACTGAGCAATAGCCCCTAGCGCTGTCATGACTGCAGCAGCACCAGCCATGTCATCCTTCATCTCACCCATCCCCTCCGATGCCTTAATGGAGATTCCCCCAGAATCAAAAGTTATGCCCTTGCCCAGAAAGCCAAGGGCTTTTTCAGAACGTTCATCTCCTTTATAGCTGAGAGTTATTAGCTTGGGAGGCTGGTTGCTTCCTTTCGCCACCCCCAGGAGTGCTTCCATGCCCATCGCCTCCATGTCCTCTCGGTCAAAGACTTTGAACTCTAAATTATATTTGCTAGCTATTTCTTTAGCTGCTTCAGCCATCTGGCTAGGTGTCATGTAGTTAGCTGGTTCATTAATCATATCTCGAGCCGCGTTGGTAGCTGAAGCTACCAACTTCCCCTTGCCAATGGCCAGCTCCAGGATTGGGACCTTTTCCTTTTCCCTTACCACTATCAGCATTTCTTCGATATCCTCATATTCAGGCTTCTTATATTTGGTGAAGCTATAAAGCCCGAGAGGAGCGCCCTCAGCTATTGCTTCAGCCGAAGCTTCAAGCTCAATACCACCTATGCCAGCACCATGAACTATTGTAGCTATCTTGTGACAATTCAATTTACGTAATGCCCGACAAAATTCTCCGGCTACCCCGCGAATTTTATCCACATTGAAATCCTGTCGCTTGCCCAGCCCGGCAATAGCTACTATCCCTGCTGGCAGTTTCCCAAACGTGTGGACAATGTTAACTTCTCCAAACTTACCCTTAATTTCACCTCGACTGATGAGAGAACTAATAGCTCCGTCCAAAGCTTTATCCACAGCAGCAGTAGCGCCGCCCGGTTGTTCCACACCTTCAAAAAGATTTACCACAATGGCATCAGCTTCGATTTGAGCTATGTCGCCAACTATAACTTTAATCTCCAAAATTCGTCTCCCTAAAATGTGTAAATTTTAGAACATTTATTTTACTTTATTTGGATGAAGAATTGAAGAGGTTAATAAAGGAAATTTTGCGCTTATCTCTTTGTTGCTCGCACAATCTTATCGATTACGGTAGTAATATCCTGCGAGGTATCAACAACAAGATGATTGCGAGAAATCTTTTCCCTTCGAGGCTTCATTTTATTATACACTTCCCAACCGGCTTCCGAGTTATATTGAGACACAGCTGCTTCTTCTCGGGCAAGAAGGCGTTGCCGCACCACTTCGGTGGGAGCTTCAACCCAGACCAAGATGAGCTTTGCCCTCGTTCTTTCTGCAGCGCGGTAGAAATATTCTCGATGGTGCTCCAACAGGTTTGTGGCATCAAAAATGACAGGTATTCCTTTCCTTAAAAGCTCTTCGATGAGAACATGGCAAGCAGAGAAAAGCCGCTTATTTTCACTTTCCTTATACTGGGGGTAGGGGAACAGGATTTTTCGCAAAGTATCGCTTGCTAAGATGAGAAAAGACAACCTTTCAGCCAGTTTACGGCAGAAAAAAGACTTGCCTGTGCCTGGCAAGCCACTGACCACTATAAGCGGAGGCGCTACCTGGGGTTGGGGTAAGCCATTAAGGCTTTGCCTTAATTTCTCTACATCTTCATCTAAGCTACCTGCCATAACATCACAATTATCACCATGAGTCAGCTTATGTGTCAAGATGCTGTCTTCATTCAGTACCTTAGTGACATTTCTTTTTTGTCATTGAGAACAGCGATAGCGACGAAGCAATCTCTAAGCGAGGTTCCTCAGTCCAACTATAGCAGGCTCCAGCTTCGCAATGAGATTGCCACATCTTCAGCTCCTCGTAATAACAGGGTGGGTGTCATTGTGCATTGAAACCTCCGTATTTCCGGGGATAACTACCAGGCACACTGCTTCGCAGACTTCGAGCCTATATCGTCGCCGTTTCGGCTGTTTTAAGTAGTGCGTTAACGACAGCTAGGTCGAACTGATTGCCAGCACAGCGCTTAATTTCGTCTATGGCTTCCACAATAGACATTGCTGACCGATACGGTCGGTCAGATGTCATAGCATCAAAGGCATCGGCTACAGCTATGATTCTGGCTCCCAATGGTATGTCATTGCCCGCTATAACCTGATGAAGTCCGCTGCCGTCATAATGGTCGTGGTGGTGCTCAATCATCTCGCTTATTTTTCCATTAACCATCGGCTTCACAATGTAGGCGCCGACATGAGCGTGAGTCATAATGTGCTCGTACTCTTCAGATGTTAGCTTATCAGGTTTATTCTGGATAACCTGGTGAATCCCAATCTTCCCGATGTCATGGAGTAAACTTCCCCAGCGCAAGTCTTCCATATCTTTTACAGATAGACCAAGTTCATTGCCTAAAGCTAACGCTATTTCGGTCACCCGGCGGGAATGCCCACCAGTATACCTGTCCTTAGCTTCGAGGGCGGATACCAGTGCCTCAATGGCGCCAAGGAAAAGTTTTTTAATCTCTCCCGTCTGCTCCTCAACCCTTTCCTCCAGGAATTGTTGGTAATCCCTGACCTCGAGCTTTAGACTCCTTTTCTCGAGAGCTCTTTGGACGCTCAGGGAAACCTCATCCAGGTTAAAAGGCTTGCAAACATAGTCATCAGCCCCCTGCTTCAGGCACTCAACGGCAACATTAATATCATTAACAGCCGTAGCCATAATAACCGCTGTGTCAGGGTAGCCTGACTTTATTTCCGGTAGGAGTTCGATTCCTGATTTACCGGGCATCTTTATATCCAGCATAACCAGAGCAATCGGGCTGTTTGCCAGCATATTCAGGGCTTGCACAGCAGTACCCGCTTCCTCACACCGGTAGACTTCTCCTGATAATTTCCGGCGAAGGAGCTTCCTGATCGTAGGTTCATCATCGACGATAAGCAATGTTTCTTGCTCGTCAAGCATACCCTTACTCCTCCTCAGTCAAGACCTTTTTTTTGGTCATTGTTTTAGCTCCTTTTCATCTTTAACCACTAGAATACCTTTCTCGTTAGCGTCAGCTTGTTTTATAGCATACTCTTAATATGGGCGCGACTCTTAATGGGTAGGTCGACAAAAACGGTAGCTCCCTTACCCAACTGGCTCCTGATATATATTTGCCCGCCATGCTCGGTCACTATTCCGTGGCAGATGCTCAAACCAAGCCCGGTCCCGTTGCCTGCTTCTTTGGTGGTGAAGAAGGGGTCAAATATCCGCCTTAGATTTTCCGGCAGAATACCCGGGCCATCATCAGCGATTGAAATCACCACGCTACTGTTCTGTTTTTTGGTGGTAATGGTCAGAGTCCCCTTATTATGCGCCTGAGTCATAAAATATTCGGCGTTGATAATGATGTTGAGGAGAACTTGCTGCATCTGGAAATAATCAACCATGATTTCAGGAAGGTCTGGGGCAAGATGTCTCTCGACATCGATATGGTTTACTTTGTGTTCATGACCACGTAATTCCAGCACGTCTTCAATAATGCTATTTATCTGGTTATGCTGCTTCACAGGTGCGTGCTTTCGGGCAAATGTAAGGAGATCCCTCGTTACTTTGACGGCGCGCTGAGCCTCGTTGTTGATAAGCTTCAGGTCCTCGCGGATGTCGTCAGGGGTTTCTTTCTCCATAAGCAACTGGGAGAAACCGATAATGCTCGTGAGCGGGTTGTTGAGTTCGTGGGCGGTGCCGGCTGCCAGTTCGCCAAGGGAAGCCAGCCGGTCAGTCACCATAAGCCGTTCACTTTGCCGCTTTTGCTCAGTAATGTCTGTAAAAGAAATTAAACCCGCCAATTTGCCCTCATGCATGATGCTCGCACCCGTCGCATTTATCCATATTTCTCTCCCATCCTTGGTCACCACCCCCAATTCGTAAGTCTGCCGCGAGTCTTGCTCAAACAAATTCTCCGCAGCAATCTTAGAAATTATCTCTTTGTCTTCCGGACGAACGAAGTCAAACGGGTCTGCTCCCCGAGCTTTCTCTGCAGAACTAAATCCAAACATTTTCGCAGCGGCTTGATTAACCATCGCTATTTTCATAGTTTCAGCATCCAGAACAATCGTGCCGATGACCGTGCTATCGAACAAAACTCGATAATTTTCCTCGCTTTGCCGCAGCGCCTCCTCTGCTTGCTTGTGCTCGGTGATGTCTGTAAAAGAAACTAAAGCCGCTAATTTGCCCTTATGCATAATCCTCGCACTCGAAATACTTATCCATCCTATCCCGCCATCTTTGGCTATTACCCGAACCTCGTGAGTCGGCCGCAAGTTCTGTTCAAACTCTTTCGTGGCAATCTCCAGAACTTGCTCCCTGTCCTCTGGAATAACAAAGTCAAGCGGATTTATTCCAATGCCGTTCCCTACAGAACTAAATCCAGCCATTTCCGCAGCAGCTCGATTCCCCATCACTACTTTCATAGTTTCAACGTCCAGAACATACATACCGATGACTGAGCTATTGAACAAAATTTTGTAATTCTCCTCGCTTTGTCGCAGTTTCTCCTCTGCCTGCTTGCGCTCGGTGATATCACGCCCAACGCCACGGAACCCGATAATCTCGCCCTTGTCATCTTGCAGAAGAGAGACCGATGCTTCGACAAACCCATAGCTCCCGTCTTTGCGGATGATTTTCCAGGGGAAGCCCTTGTTTGGCACACCGGTCTGGTGCACCTCATTAAAGACTCGAAATACGGATTCAATATCATCTTCAGCGGTAAAGTTTTTATAGCTCATTCCAATCATCTCTTCCCTGGAGTATCCCAGGTTGCGGCACGTCGAACTATTGGCAAAAGTGAGGTGTCCGCCGAGGTCAACCTCGAAATAGCTATCTTCCATCTCCTCCAGTATAGTCCGGTACCTCTCTTCAGACTGCCTCAGCGCTTCCACTGCCTGCTTACGCTCAGTGATGTCTGTAATTGAAACTAGACCCGCTAATCTGCCCTCATGCATAATCCTCGCACCCGTCACACTTATCCATCCTTCTATACCATCTTTATTTACCACCCGATACTCGTGAGTCCTCCGCAAATCCTGTTCAAACATCTCCTTTATAGCAATCTCGAGAGCTTTCTCTTTGTCTTCCGGAATAATGAAGTCAACCGGATTTATTCCAATGGCTTCCTCTACCGAACTAAATCCAAACATTTTCGCAGCAGCTTGATTACACATCCCTATTTTCATAGTTTCAGCATCCATAACAAACATGCCGATGACCGAGCTATCGAACAAAGCTTTATGCTTTTCCTCGCTTTGTCGCAGTGCTTCCTCCATTTTCCTGCGCTCGGTGACATCCCTTGTAATCACCTGGACAACCTCTTTTTGTCCTGCAATTTTCGTGGGGATAACTATGTGGTGGAAGTATCTTCCCGCTCTTTCATCCTCGAAAATTTGGGGTTGCCACTCATCCAGAGCCTTCCTCACTATTCCCAATCGGAGCTGCGCAACCTCTTTCGGCACCACTTTGGACACTGGCTTGCCATTCAGTTCTTCCAGGGGAACTCCCAGGCTTTTTGCCGTCGCAGGATTCGCAGTAAGATACCTTCCTTCTCTATCTATCTGGGCGATGCAATCCAGAGAAGTTTCGAATAGCAGGCGGTATTTCTGTTCAGACTCTTGTAGCTTTTCCTCCGCCTGCTTGCTCTCGGTGATGTCTCTGACAAAAACCGCGATGCCACCTCGGGAGGGATAAGCGCTGATCTCAAAGAGGTAGTGCCTATCGTCAATATCATAATCATTCACAAAAGTCTGGGGCTGCTGCGTCCTCAGCACTTTACGGTACACCTTTTCCGCCCTTCTCCGCCAAGGCATGTCCGGGAAAATTTCCCGGAGGGATTTCCCAATCGCATCCTCCGCCCGAATTCCTGTCAGGATTTCCGATGCCCTGTTCCAATAGGTATATCTCAGATGCTCGTCCATTGCGAAAAAGACGTCGGTGATGCTGTTGGCAAGCTCCCTGTACCTCTCTTCCCTTTCTTTCAGTGCCTCCTCCATCTGCTTGCGCTCGGTGACGTCCCGGCAGACGCAGAAGATTAGCTTCTGCCCCCCGAACATAGCCGCGCTGATACTGATATCAACGTCAATGACGGAGCCATCCTTGCGATGATGCTTTGTCTCCAGGTGGAGACCTTTCTCGTCAATACTCCGCCCCATTTCCAGTATTTTCTCGGGGGGAAATTTTTTATCCCAGTCCCAGGTATGGAGCTCACGGACTTCCTCAAGGGTATAGCCCAGCATATCGGCAAAGCGCTGGTTGGCCTCTACTACCTTGGCGTCAACATCAAGGACGACTATCCCGTCCAGGGACTGGTCAACGAGGAGACGTCGGCGGGTCGCTTCATCAGCCAGCGCTTGCTCCCGTTGCTTGTGCTCGGTAATGTCCCGGGCTAGCTCCAGGCAGGAGACAATCTTACCCCTGGCGTCTCTAATGGGATTAGCCGTATTCTCCCAGAAGGCAACCTCCCCCGAGATTACCGTCCTCCTCTCCGCAGTGTGTGACTTATCATCCTTAAATGCCTCTTCTACCGGGCACCCGTCGCACACCGTCTCTCTGCCTTCATAAGCTCGGTAGCATTTCTCCCCCCGGTGGTCACCACCAGAAGCTATCCTCGACGGCTCATTCTGATAAATAATGTTATATTCTGGATCTTGTATGGTGAGGGTGTAGTCCATGGCATCTATTAGTGATTGCAGCTTATTCCTCTCGGCTTGAAGCGCCTCCTCCGTCTGCTTGCGCTCGGTGACTTCCATGTAATTCCCCAGAATTGCCCGTCTCCCATGGTACTGGATGGATTTAACTACCTCCATAACCCACCTAATGCTACCGTCCTTATGAATCACCCTGAATTGATATGGCGAAATGAGCTCTCCTTTCAGCATCTTTATTTCATTTTCCCTGACCATCTCCCTATCTTCGGGAACGATAAGCTCCAAGGGATCCTTGCCCACCAATTCATCTGCCGTGTAGCCGATGGCGATTGGGAAGTTGGAGTTGACATAGCAAAACTTTCCATCCTGCATGATGCAAACTCCAACTGGCGCTTGCTCACTCAGAATCTTTAACACCTCCCCTTCATTCGTTCGTTCGACCGTTGATTTCATTGATTTCATCTGTCCATCTCCTTAGCCGCTCTGATTTATCGCGGTAACGTGGTTGGTCTTCGTTCTAACGGTCTCCAACTGAGCTGCGGTAAATAGTCTCCAACCTCGCCAATCCCGGTACTCAACATCAAAAAATATCCCTTCCCTCAACCACCTGAAAAGGGTATTTCTACTGATGCCGACCATCCGGCAAACCTCGACTGTTCTGTAATAGGTCTGGTCATTAATAACAACAGGCATATTTTCCTCTCATAAAACTACTCAGCTATACCATACTATACTGTTAATATACTATGGCTTATGTTTCGGGAAAGCGTCAATCACCCATTTGTACCGATTATTCCGTTACTTTAGTCCTAGCCTGTTCAGCGACTCCTGTCGGTCGGATACCTGATATAAAGCACTGGCACTGTTTCTACGGTGTTCTATTCCGACTGGCTACCAGTGGAATGGGATTGCCACATTTATCATCCTCGACTATAGTGGGACGCAAGACGAGATGGATCGATTCTACCAACCAAGAGGATAAGGAGGTAGCCTCAAGTGGATCCAGTTCTTGGTGAACGACTGTCCCGATTAGCGTTCCATCATGGGCGAAACTGGTTCTTCGTCTTTTCTTAATTCGATAATGCGGTCGCGAATCATAGCAGCTTTTTCAAACTCCAGATTCTTGGCCGCTGCCTTCATCTGGGATTCCAGTTGCCTGATGAGGTGAGCCATTTCTTCCTTGGAAATGGGAGTAACCGCGTAAGGAACCCTTGTCTCGGCTACCGCTTGAACTCTCTCAGTTATATCCTTAATTGCCTTTCGGATTCCCCGGGGAGTTATGCCGTGCTCCTTGTTATAAGCTTCCTGAACCTGGCGGCGGCGGCCGGTTTCCTCTATCGCCTTCTGCATGGATTGAGTAATGGTATCAGCATACATTATGACGTGAGCGTTTAGGTGCCTGGCGGCACGCCCCATGGTCTGAATGAGCGCTTCCTCCGACCTGAGATAGCCTTCCTTATCAGCATCGAGTATGGCTACTAGGCTCACCTCAGGCAAGTCCAGCCCCTCACGAAGGAGATTGATACCCACTACCACATCGTAGACGCCAAGGCGGAGGTCACGGAGAATCTCCACTCGCGCTAAAGTCTCTACCTCCGAATGCAAGTAATGAGTCTTAATCTCCATTTCCCTCAAGTAGTCGCTTAATTCCTCTGCCATTCGCTTGGTCAAGGTAGTAACCAAACAACGCTCCCCCTTGGCTACCCTGCTTTTTATCTGATAAATAAGGTCATCAATTTGCCCCTTGACTGGCTTAACCTCCACGGTAGGCTCCAGCAAACCAGTGGGGCGGACTAATTGCTCTGCCACTTGTTGACTATGCTCATATTCATAGGGCTTGGGTGTAGCAGAGACGTAAATAACCTGGTTGACGTGCTTGTTAAACTCCTCAAAATTCAATGGGCGGTTATCCAGGGCTGAAGGGAGGCGAAAGCCGTAATCAACCAGTGTCTGCTTTCGAGAAATATCACCGTGGTACATGCCCCTTATCTGCGGCAGAGTCATATGCGATTCATCGATGAACAGCAGGAAGTCATCGGGGAAGTAATCCAGCAGAGTCCAGGGTGTGCTTCCCGGTGCCCGCCGCTGGAGATGCCGGGAGTAATTTTCCACCCCGGTGCAGTATCCCACCTCTTGAAGCATTTCAATATCATAATTGGTTCGTGCCTCAAGCCTCTGAGCTTCCAGTAGCTTTCCCTGGCTCCTTAACGCCTTTAATCTGTCCTCTAGCTCGATTTTGATATCCGCGATAGCCGCCAGCAACTTTTCGTGAGAGGTAACAAAGTGCTTTGCGGGGTAAATATCCACTTGATCGCGATGAGCCAGCACCTCACCAGTTAGGGGGTCAACCTCTACAATGCGCTCAATCTCGTCCCCCCAGAATTCGATTCTGAGGGCTGTTTCCTCATAAGCTGGCTGGATCTCTAGAGTGTCGCCTCGAATACGGAATCTGCTTCTGGTGAAATCATAGTCGTTTCTTTCGTATTGCATATCCACCAGACGACGGACCAGTTTGTCTCGCTTGTAGTGTTTGTTCCTTTCAATAGTAAGGACAAAGCTTCGGTATTCTTCAGGTGCGCCCAGGCCATAAATACAGGAGACCGAAGCGACAATAACTACATCGCGGCGGGTGAAGAGAGACCTGGTAGCGGCATGCCGTAGTTTGTCAATCTCCTCATTTATATCGGTTTCCTTCTCAATATAGAGGTCGGTGCTTGGGATATAAGCCTCCGGCTGATAATAGTCATAGTAGCTGACAAAATACTCCACAGCACTTTCGGGAAGAAATTCCTTGAACTCGGTTGCTAGCTGAGCAGCCAGAGTTTTGTTGTGACAAATAACCAGGGTTGGCCTCTGTATTCTCTCGATGACGTTAGCCATAGTGAAGGTCTTGCCACTGCCGGTGACTCCAAGCAGTGTCTGTTCTCGGTAACCCTTGTTCAAACCCTCGACCAATTTGTCTACGGCCTGAGGCTGGTCGCCGGTAAGACGAAAATCGGAAACTATTTTAAACTGGGGCATCGGGTTCACTCACCATAATAAAAAACACCAACCCTTAATATATAAGAAACAACAAATTTTTGCATAATCGGGTGAAGGAGCAGCACCATCTACAGGCGCCGTGTCAACTCAAGGTCTTGTTTGTGACATCGAGCCATGTTAGAATTTTACTATCCACGATATAAAAGAAAGGAAACTGGTGACATGAAGTCCTATGAGGAACTCGCTAAAGAGCAAGCGGACAGAGAAAGCACCCTCTTATCCAAGTTAATGGGAGAGGCTGGGGTAGAGGAATTGGCTGATTTTGAGGCCGGGCTAAGCGGGCGGCAAAGCGAAACTTTGTTCAAAATAACCACGGAGATGGAAGATACTGAAAATGCCTTGAACCAGGTTGAGCAGCTTGCCCAGAGGCTCAGGAAACATCTGGAGCGATTAAAAAAGCTACATCAAACTCTCGCTAAGTAAGGTTAAGTCACGCAAAATGTAGCGCAATGCAGTCTGAGTTGGAAACATCGGTTAGACTTCGTTTTGCGCCCAGTCCTACAGGGTATCCACATTTAGGCAACATCAGGACTGCTCTATTCAACTGGCTTTTTGCTCGCCATCACGGCGGCAAGTTTATCTTACGAATTGAAGATACTGACATTGCCCGTAAGGTAGAGGGTGCAGTGGAGGTAATACTAGATAGCTTGCGGTGGCTGGGATTAAACTGGGATGAAGGGCCTTACTTCCAATCACAACGATTGCCCATTTACCTTGAAATTGCCCACAGATTGATTGAGGAGGGTCATGCATATTTATGCTACTGCTCTCCAGAGCGATTAGAGACGATGCGCCAAGAACAGGCAAAACGTAAACAGCCACCGAAATATGATCGCCATTGTCGAGATTTAACACAACATGAAAGAACTCGGTTAGAGGCAACAGGTATTACTCCCGTGATTCGCTTTAAAACACCGCTTGAAGGCGAAACCACTTTCTACGACTTAATTCATGGCCCGGTAACTTTTAAGCATGATACCTTAGACGACTTCATCCTGCTCAAATCCGATGGTTATCCCACATATCATTTGGCCAGTATAGTAGACGACCATTTAATGGCTATCTCACATGTCCTCAGGGCTGATGAATGGCTTTCCAGCACTCCTCGCCATGTTTTGCTTTACCAAACTCTAAACTGGCAACCTCCGCAATTCGCTCATTTACCCATGATTCTGGGACCTGACCGTGCCAAACTGTCCAAAAGGCATGGTGCTACCACTATCACCGAATATCAAAAACAGGGATACCTCCCGGATGCAATGGTCAATTTCTTGGTGCTTTTAGGCTGGTCGCTTGATGATAGAACTGAGTTATTATCCCAGGAAGAGTTGATAAAGCACTTCTCTCTGGAAAGGGTAGGCAAAACAGCAGCTATCTTCAACAAGGACAAGCTAGAATGGATGAACGGGGTTTATTTGCGCAAACTAAGCCTGGGAGAATTTGTCCAGCAAGCCATGCCATTTTTAGATAGAGAGTTGCCAAAGTCGGTAAAACGCCCATTGGATAGCAATTACGTCAGCCAGGTTCTGTCTCTCATTCAGGAGCGAGCCAAAACCTTAGCTGAGATTCCTCAGCTTGCTATCTTTTTTTTCCTTGATGAGCTGCAATACGATACAAGCCTGCTTTTAAGCAGAGAACTGGATGCTAAATCAGCTGCTAAAGCTATCATGATTGCTTTGCAAAAGTTAAAAGAAGTAACGACCTGGGATGCCACTACGCTCGAGGGTATCCTGCGTCCTTTGGCCGCAGAGCTAAACTTAGGTACGGGGAAATTCTTCGGTTTGTTAAGGGTAGCTGTTACAGGGCGTACTGCGGCACCACCATTATTTCAGACCATGGCAGTATTGGGAAGGGAGAACTGCCTGAAACGATTCGATACGGCATTGCAGCGGCTATCGGGTTTATTTTAACTAGAATGCCACATGTAGGTTAGTAGCGGGACTCTAAATAGTTTTTGACTCTTGCCTAGCTTGCTAAAATGGTTAAATTTTTACAATCCTTGCTTTGAAAGCCCAAAGGGTATTGACAAAGCTTTATTCTTATAGTAACAATATAGGTGTAACAAAATTAAAAGGAGGGCATGATGGCAACAGCTTATTGCATGAAGTGCAGGAGAAAGGTAGAGATAAGGAACCCAAGGCGGGTTACACTCAAGAACCGCAGACCAGCAACACAAGGTGTCTGCCCTAACTGCAGCACAAAAGTATTCAGAATAGAGAAAGCCTAAATTTCTACGGCGGTCACTGGGTGTTGAGAGGGGTCACGCATCGATAGTGCTGCTATCTGTGTTTGCGTGAAATCCACAAGCGAGTGGGCTTGAATCTTTAGGGGATATTTATTTCCCGGGATATTCTAGTATCTTTTTGGGAATAGTCTCAAAAAGTAAAGACCAGAGAGTTTGTTATCTCTCTAAGACTGTGGTTCAAGGCTTCCTTGGCTGCATATCTTAGATTCAAAACCCTCTGGGGAATTTTCTGGGCTTCTCGCTGAAGGTATTTGCATTCTCTTAATAAGGGTGCGCGGATTAATCTATTCCCTCCCAAAAATATATAATCCAGCGTGCAATTCTTAAATTCTTCCTCGATTCTATTGCTAACCTTCCTCAGAAAATCCTTCTTCTGTTCTTCAGTTCTGCGGGTAAATCTTTTTTCGCTTCTCCCTCCTTTCCTATGTTCCTTATGGATATACCCTGTGCCCGTTTTTGATTTCACCAGATTATCACGATGGAAAATTCCTATGGAGTATGTCCCCCATGTTACCAGTACCACACCGATAACATATGCTCGCTCCAGAGCTTCTAATAGGGGGGAAGCATCAAAGTTACCTGGTGAAATTTTATCTTCAGTAATAGGAAATGGCGGCAACACTATATATTTACTGCCGTTCTTTTGCCAATATATAGCTACTCCCGTGTTGTACCTTTCAACTACTCGAGCTACAGCTTTGATGTTGACTAATTCCTTAATTTCGTGGGCATATTTATTGTATTGAGGCTGAAGCGATAGTCCATTTGTGCAATAGGGAAAAGAAGAAGGTTTTATATACAGGCTTATATAGTCTCCAGGGCTACTTTCGAGTCTGGACAAAAGTTCATACAGTCGAATTTTGCTAAGAACTTCCTTTTCCATGGTGATTTCCAGCACTGGAGAGGGGCTTTTAATTCACCCTGACTTAGGTTAAACTTTAGCAAATATGGCTCAGAAATATAACCCTCAGGAAATCGAAAAGAAATGGCAACAGCGGTGGGCAGCTGATCATATTTATGAGGTAAAGGAAGATAGTAAGCGTCCGAAATTTTATGCCCTGACCATGTTCCCCTATACCTCAGGAGACCTCCACATTGGTCATTGGTACGCCATGGCGCCCTCAGATGTTTATGCCAGATTTAAAAGGATGCAGGGCTATAATGTGCTTCATCCTATGGGCTTTGACGCTTTTGGCTTACCGGCGGAAAACGCTGCCATCAACCATGGAATTCATCCTTATGATTGGACAATGAGGAATATAGAGAATATGCGTCGGCAACTCAAGAGTATGGGGGCAATATATGACTGGAACCGTGAAGTAGTTACCTGCCTGCCGGACTATTACAAATGGACGCAGTGGTTTTTCCTTAAATTTTATCACGCTGGGCTGGCCTATCGGGCTGAAGCGCCAGTTAACTGGTGTCCTAGATGTCAGACAGTGTTGGCTAATGAACAAGTGGTAGGGGAAGGTTTTTGTGAGAGGTGCGGCACACCAGTGACTAAAAGAGAGCTGGAGCAGTGGTTTTTCAGGATTACTAAATACGCCGAGGAACTGCTCGATCATAGTCGTCTGGACTGGCCAGAACGCATAAAGATAATGCAGAGGAACTGGGTGGGCAAGAGCGAGGGCGCTGAGATTTCCTTCCGGCTAGAGCATGAGAGTGTAGAGCAAAGAGAGATAAAGGTGTTTACCACTCGCCCTGATACTATTTTTGGGGTGACTTTCTTCCTCCTGGCTCCGGAGCATCCTTTAGTTTCTCAATTAACTATCCCGGAGTATCAAGCTGAAGTAGACGAATATATTGCTTGGTGTCGGCGGCAAACTGAGTACGAACGGATAGCACTAGGCAAGGATAAAACAGGGGTCTTTCTGGGAAGCTACGTTGTCAATCCTCTAAGCGGAGAAAGAGTGCCTATCTGGATTACTGATTATGTATTGCCAACTTATGGCACCGGAGCAGTGATGGCAGTGCCGGCTCATGATGAACGAGACCTGGAGTTTGCCAGGAGGTTTAAGCTACCTGTGCAAACAGTTATTGCTCCTCCGGGTTGGACAGGTGAAGAATTGACGGAAGTATATACTGGCTCAGGTACAATGGTAAATTCTGGAGAGTTTAGCGGTTTACCCAGTGAACAAGGATACGAGGCAATCTGTGCTTTATTGGAGGAGAAAGGATGGGGCAAGCGTACGGTTATTTATCGCCTTCGTGATTGGCTTATCTCCAGGCAGAGGTATTGGGGAGCGCCCATACCTATAATTTATTGCGATAAATGTGGCATAGTCCCTGTGCCTGAGGAGGATTTGCCTGTTCTGCTTCCTCCCGATGCGGAATTTAAACCTACCGGGGAATCTCCCCTGAAATATTGTCAGTCATTCGTTAATACCACCTGTCCCAAATGCTCTGGGCCAGCACGAAGAGAAACTGATACCATGGATACTTTTATGTGTTCTTCCTGGTATTTCTTAAGGTACACCAGTCCGGAAACTAGGGATGCTCCTTTCGATGCTACCAAAGTGAAATTCTGGTTGCCTGTGGATTTATATACCGGTGGGGCTGAGCACGCAGTTATGCATCTCTTCTACGCTCGTTTTTTTATCAAAACATTGAGAGATATAGGCCTGCTCAACTTCGATGAGCCCTTCACTCGTCTATTCAATCAGGGGACTATAATTTATCGTGGTGATAAGATGAGCAAATCTAGAGGCAATGTAATTGCCCCCGACGAATATGTAGCTGAGTTAGGAGCTGATGCCGCTCGTGGGTATCTAATGTTTATCGGTCCCTGGGAGCTGGGGGGAGAATGGAATGATAGGGGTATTGTGGGCGTCAGCCGCTGGCTAAACCGGGTGTGGGGCTTAATAACAACAGACTATACTAGCCGTGTTGCTGACCTTGAGGCTGAGAAAGAATTCCTCCATTTAACGCATAAGGCAATTAAAGAGGTGACTGCTGATTTGGGAAAGTTCCGCTTCAACACCATGGTGGCCAGCCTTATGGAATTCAGCAACTACTTATCTAAGGTTAAAGAGCGCGGGGTGGTGTCAGGTTCTCTATGGTGGGAAACTATTAGCTATTTTCTGCTTCTCCTTGCCCCCACCGCTCCTCATCTTGCCGAGGAGTTATGGACCAGGACTGAGCATCCCTACAGTATTCATAATCAACCATGGCCTGAGTATGACGAAGAGCTAGCCAAGGAAGAAGAGATTACCTTAGTCATTCAGGTAAATGGCAAGATTCGCGATAAGGTGCTTGTGCCCACTTCCATAAATGAAGCTGAAGCCAAGGATTTAGCGTTGGGTCGAAAGCGAGTGAAGGTTTATATTGATGGTAAGAAACTTACCAGAGTCATTTATGTCCCCAAGCGAGTAGTAAATATTGTGGTATCATCATGACAGAAGCGCGAAGAAGCAAGGAAAAGGAAAAATGAAGATAGCATTTATTGGCGGGGGGGCTATGGGGGAAGCGATGGTTAAATGTCTTTTGACTAAAAAGGTGGCTGCGCCACAAGATATGGCGGTTAGCGATATCAGTCCGTTGCGGCGTGAATTATTGAGCAGGGAATATGGAGTTAGCACTTTAGCTGATAATAGAAAAACGGTGACAAATGTCGATTTGATTATCCTGGCAGTGAAGCCTCAAAATTTGCCTCGGGTAATGGAAGAGATAAAAGGTTTAGCTCTCGAGCAGCTAGTGTTATCTATAGTAGCTGGCGCTACTCTGTCCAGCTTATGCCAGGGTTTAAACCATTCCTCTGTAATTAGAGCTATGCCTAATATGCCAGCGCAAATTGGCGAAGGAATGACTATCTGGACAGCAACTGCTGAGACTGAGCAGAGGCAAAAAGAGTTAGCTCAGACTGTACTGGGGGCTCTGGGTAAAGAAATTTATGTTACTGATGAGAAATATTTAGCTATGGCCACTGCTTTAAGCGGCAGCGGTCCGGCTTACGTTTTTCTTTTTATCGAGGCACTTGTCGACGCTGGTGTGCATATTGGCCTGCCTCGGGATATGGCCCAAGAATTGGTGATACAAACTATACTTGGCTCTATTTGCACTGTTGAGAAGACGGGCAAACATCCTGCTGATTTGAGGAACATGGTTACCTCGCCAGGGGGAACTACCACCGAAGCTCTTCATCAATTGGAAAAGGGAGGATTCCGTTCTCTCCTTCTTGAGGCTGTGGCTGCTGCTTATAAAAAAGCTGAACGCCTTTGAGAGTTATATAAGATGGATTCACTTTTTGAATACCGCAACTGTCCAAGTTGTGGGCAAAATGATTTTGAGGTGCTCTTTGAATCTAATATGAAGTCAGACGATTTTAATGTACTTTTTGACTATAATATGGAAGGACATGATTCTCAAGAAGGCATGGAGGGTTATCTGGTACCAGGAAAGGAATGGGGAAGGCATGTCAAATGCAAGCATTGTCATCTTATATATATGAATCCAATGGAGCAAGTAAGCAAGACCAACGAGTATTACTTCAAAGCAAAGAATAATCATGCTCCTACTATACGGGAAAGCTATTTGAGGACTGCTAAATCCCAAGTAAGCCTAATTCAAAAATATACGAGCGGCACAAACCTTTTAGACATAGGTTGTGCCCAAGGTTTCTTCCTCTTTAGTGCCTCTAAGGTCGGGTATACTACTAAAGGGATTGAAATATCACGAGATGCGGTAGAATATGCGAGAGGGGAATTTGGCTTGGATGTAGAAGCAAAGCCCTTTGAAGAACTGCGGTTTGCCGAAAACCATTTCGATGTAGTTACTCTATGGCAAGTTCTGGAGCATGTGCCATACCCACTTATGATTCTCAAAGAAGTTCATAGGATACTCAAGCCTGGAGGGCTGCTAGTAGTATCAACTCCAAATATTGAAGGGATACCAGCGAAAATCTTAAGTAAAAGGTGGTGGGATATAAAGAGGCTTCATATCAACCAATTTACTACAAGAACTCTTACGGATATCCTCCAGAATACAGGATTCAGGAATACATCCTCTGCCTCTTATAGGGGATTTGTGAGCCTATCTATATTACTTACAATGATGTTAAAATACCTGGGTGTATATGAGCAATTAAAGGCTTTATTCAACCCTGACTATGTTTTAGGCAAGATTCTGAACAAGATAATGTTAGTATATTCATCAAAGCTTAATCACTGTGTCGTGCTCGGCTTCAAGTAGTAAATTGAGGTTATTACTAGAGAATGGCAAATATTTCTCTATTACAAGGCATTAAAATTGCCACGAAGGAACTACATAACTACATAACTGATCGCCCTATAGTGGTTTCTTATGAAGTGACGTTTTCTTGTAACTGCAATTGCCGTCACTGTGACCTTGGGGGGTTAGTAAAGGATGAAAAGCACATTACACCGGAGGAGTATGGAGACTTAACTCGGCGACTGAAGCCGCTTGTAGCGCAGATTTCTGGTGGTGAGCCACTTCTACGCAAGGATATAGCAGCCATAGTCAAGGCTATCAAGCAAGCCGGGCCAGAATACGTGATACTCGTTACCAACGGGGCGCTGCTGAACGAGAGCAATTATCTCCAATTACGTGAAGCAGGAGTGCATCAATTTTCCGTATCACTTGACTTCCCTGATGAGCGGCATGACGAATTTCGACGACGGCCGGGTCTCTATAAACGTTTGGAGCAGAGTCTGCCCCGGCTAGCAAAGCTCGGGTTTCGAGATATTGTCTTGAACACAGCTATAACTAAAGCCAATGTGAGGGAAATATTGCCTTTGACAAAGAAGGCCACTGAGTGGGGTGTAGACATATCGTATAGTGCATATACTGCTCTGAGAACAGGGAATAAGGACTATTGCCTCAACAATGGAGAGGATTTGGAAATTTTACGCCAGGCCATCAACGAACTAGTAATATTAAAGAAGCAGGGTATCCATCTAATTAACCCAGAACTCACGCTCCGAGATACTTTGATATTCTTTGAACAAGGATATATGCCAAATTGTAAGGCAGGCATAAGATTTCTTGTCGTAATGCCTGACGGGAGCCTGGTTCCCTGTTCACTGCACCGCAGCAAATACGCTACTCAAAAAGAGATGATAGAAGATTTTTCCCGAACTAACCGATGCGGTAGTTGTTATGTCGCTATAAGGTCCTACAGTGAGATGTCGCTTTTGAGTCACACGAGAAATATCCCTAAGTACATACAGCAAATGATTTTTCACTGAGAGATATTTACAAATCGCTCATGGTGAGCTTGTCGAACCACGAGCGGCACAAACCTTAATTATACAAGCCGTTAAGAAATTTATTTTCCCTTAACTTTACTTTAGGCAAAATTATGAATAAAATCGTGTTAACATATCCCTCAACACTAGATAACTGTACAGTAATTGGTTCAAATAGGAGGATAATAAATGGCAAATGTTTCTCCATTGCAAGCGATTAAGCTTGTTAGAAGGGGAATACATAACTATATAACTAAGCGTCCCCTAGTAGTTGGTTATGAAGTAACGCTTTCCTGCAACCTCAATTGCCGCCACTGTGACCTTGGGAAGTTTATAAAGGATGAAAAGCAAATTAAACCAGAGGTGTATGGAGACTTAACTCGACGCCTGAGTCCAGTTGTAGCGATATTCTCTGGTGGTGAGCCACTGCTACGTAAAGATATAACAGCCATAGTCAAGGCTGTCAAGCAATCTGACGGTACACCATACCTGATACTCGTTAGCAATGGCATGCTGCTAAACGAGAGCAATTATCTGCAATTACATGAAGTCGGGGTGAATCAATTTTCCGTATCGCTTGACTTCCCTGATGAGCGACATGATGAATTTCGAGGGCGGCCGGGTCTCTATAAACATTTGGAACAAACTCTTTCCCGGCTAGCGAAGCTCGGGTTTCGGGATATTATCTTGAACACAGCTATAACTAAAGCCAATCTGAGGGAAATATTGCCTTTGGCAAAAAAAGCCATTGAGTGGGGTGTAGACATATCATATAGTGCATATACTGCGCTGAGAACAGGGAGTGAGGACTATTGCCTCAACAATGGAGAGGATTTGGGAATTTTACGCCAGGCCATTAACGAACTTGTAGCGTTAAGAAAACGAGACAATCATATAGCCAACCCTGAAGCTATACTTCTCAATACCCTGAAATTCTTTGGACAAAGTTATATGCCAGATTGTAAGGCCGGCATAAGATCTCTTGTCGTAATGCCTGACGGAAGCCTTGTTCCATGTTCAATGCACCGCAGTAAATATGCTACCCAGAAAGAGATGGTAGAAACATTCTCCCGAACTAACCAATGTAATAGCTGCTATTGCGGACTAAGGTCTTATAGCGAGCTATCATTTTTGAATCAGATGAAAAGTATCCCTCACTACGCCAAACGGCTTTTCGCCTGAAATATATTGCACAAGCTTTATCTTAAGTGGCAGCTGGAGTCTCACCGGGATGTAGCTTGCGCCATTTCTCCAACAATTGCTCCCGTGTTTCTTTGTGAGCAGGGTCAGTAATGCAAGCATCCACGGGGCAAACTTCAACACATTTAGATGATTCAAACCAGCCGACACATTCAGTGCATTTATCAGGGTCGATAATATAAATTTCTTCCCCTTCAGTTATGGCCTCATTTTTGCATTCTGGTTCGCAGGCACCACAACTAATGCACTCATCAGTAATTTTGTATGCCATATTTCTATTACCTCCTTAATTTTTGGCTCTTAATTTTACATTTTCCCCTTACCAGTGGCAAGCTCAATAGGCACAGAAAACTTCTCCTTTAGAGCTACAGCCACGGTGTCAGGAACCATGCCTTCAAGACAGCCTCCTAACTTAGCCACTTCCTTGATCAGGGTAGAGCTAAGAAATTGGTATTGAGAGCTAGTCATCAAACAAAGTAGCTCAATATCTGGCGCCAGCTTTCTGTTCATCAGCGCCATTTCAAATTCCCGTTCGAAGTCAGAATTTGCTCTCAAACCGCGGATCATAACCTTTCCTCCTACCTGGCGTATAAAATCTACGGTCAGCCCTTTGAAAGCTTTAACATGGACGTTGGACAAGCCAGTTACCGCTTCTTCCACTAACTTTACCCTTTGTTCCAGAGGAAAAAGCGGCTGTTTAGCAAGATTCTCATAGATGCCGACAATTAACTTATCGACCAAGGCTGCTGCCCGTTCGATAATATCCATGTGCCCGTAGGTGAGGGGGTCAAAGGTGCCTGGATAAACTGCTACGACCATAGTTAAACCTCCTTTTGGTATATAAAAATAAAAGTGTCACCGTAGCGGCGTTGCTTAACAAGATGAAGTCCATCATAGTCGGAATTTAAGGGGAAACGGTTTGCGTGGCAAAGCACGATTGTAGAGCTTTCCCCCAGCAATTTCGACTTAGCTAGATTTATTAGTAAATTATTTGTAGAAGGGTCAGAGTAGGGTGGGTCTATGAAGATAATGTCATAACTATTGTTAAGGAAGGCAAGTGCTTTGTTCACACTACAGCAGTAAATATGAGCCCGGTGTAGTTCCCCTATTTTTTCCAAGTTGGTCCTGATAATGTCACAGCAGCTTTTTCTGTAGTCAACAAAATCGACCCATTCTGCCCTACGGCTCAGAGCTTCGATACCCAGAGCACCGCTGCCGGCGTATAAATCAAGAACTTGACGCCAATTGGTAGTTCTGTTCTCCAAAAGAGAGAATATAGCTTGCTTTACCACACTAGTCGTGGGTCTAATGGAGTGCCTTGATAGAGTTTTTAAACGAGTTCCTTTTACTTTACCACCAGTGACCCGCATTTCTATTAACCTTCAATAATAATTCCGTGGTATTATAGTATATTACGATTCTATCGCTTAGTTCAAGTAAGCCAGGCTTGTTGACTGAAAGGGTAGTATGTTCTATACTTTAGGTTAAAACTGCGAGTAGGATTGAAATGAGCACAGGATTTGAAAGGTTTTCTGAAGGAGCTCGTAGAGTGCTGACTCGGGCTCAAGGAGAGGCACAACGCCTGGGCCATAATTACATCGATACTGAGCACATATTACTGGGGATAGCAGGAGAGGAGTCGGGGATTGCGGCCAAAGTTTTGAGTAATTTTGGTATCTCGGTGAGTAAGATACAGGCGGCTGTAGAATTTGTAATTGGAAAAGGAGAGCGTCGAGCTACCAAGGGAGAGGTTGACCTTGCTCCCCGGGCGAAAAGAGCCATCGAGTTTGCTGTGGATGAGGCACGTCGTCTTAATTCCAGCTATATAGGTGTTGAGCATCTTTTGCTCGGATTACTGCGCGAAAGCGAAGGGGTAGCTTTTAGTGTTTTAGAGAGTTTTGGTATTACCTTGGAGCGAACACATGATGAAGTCAATCGAGTTGCTAAGCAAGAAGCTGTGCGAACTCGTACCACAGGTCGCGCTGCCACACGTACACCAACCTTGGACCAACTTGGGACCGATTTAACTGCCTTAGCCCGGGCGGATAAACTTGACCCTACTATTGGGCGTAACAAGGAGATTGAACGGATAGTTCAAATACTGAGTCGTCGTACCAAGAATAATCCCGCGCTCATAGGTGAAGCAGGTGTAGGCAAAACAGCTATTGTTGAAGGGTTAGCCCAGCGCATAGTAGCCGGGGAGGTTCCTGAGATATTACAGGGCAAGAGAATAGTCGCATTAGATATAGGTGCTCTGGTGGCGGGAACAAAATATCGTGGTGAATTTGAGGAGAGGCTGAAGAGAGTTATTGAAGAAGAGAAAACTGCCGGTAATTGCATCTTATTTATTGATGAAATGCAGACTATTGTGGGTGCCGGAGCAGCTGAAGGTGCGGTTGATGCCTCTAACATACTGAAGCCTTCGTTGTCACGTGGCGAGATTCAATGTATTGGCGCCGCTACTTTGGACGACTATCGCAAATATGTGGAGAAGGACCCAGCTTTGGAACGGCGGTTTCAACCTGTCTTGGTAGCCGAACCTACTATGGAGGAAACCCTGGAAATATTGCGGGGCATCAAACACAGATATGAAGAATTTCACCAATTGGACATAAGCGACGAAGCCTTGCAGACAGCGGCTACGCTGGCTACCAGATATATAGCGGACCGTTTTTTGCCTGATAAGTCTATTGATTTGATAGATGAAGCTAGTTCTCGAGTACGCATTAAACGGGGTAGTGCCCCCATTGGATTAGCTGAGGCAAGGCGGGCCTTGGAAAGTGTACGCAAAGAAAAAGAAGCAGCTATCGCAGCTCAACAGTATGAGTATTCCGGTGAGTTGCGTGATCGTGAGCTTCAGCTAACGGAGAGAATCGAGACAATGGAGAAGGAGTGGCAGGTTAAGAAGGAACAAGGCCGACCTGTAGTTACCTCAGAGGATATTGCAGAGGTAGCCAGCATGTGGACGGGCATACCTGTGATAAAGTTGACTATCGATGAAACAAGCCGCCTTTTACAGATGGAGGAGGCTCTACATCGCCGTATCATTGGCCAGGATGAGGCCATAAATACCGTGGCTAAAGCGGTAAGGAGGGCTCGAGCTGGGTTAAAAGACCCGCGGCGTCCCATTGGTGTCTTCATCTTTTTGGGCCCCACCGGAGTGGGTAAAACTGAATTGGTAAGGGCCCTGTCCGAGTTCATGTTTGGCAGCGAAGATGCTTTGGTCAGGCTTGACATGTCGGAGTTTATGGAGCCTCACAATGTAGCTCGCTTGGTTGGAGCACCACCTGGTTATATTGGTTATGAGGAAGGTGGTCAATTAACCGAGGCAGTAAGGCGGAAGTCCTATTGTGTTATTCTTCTCGATGAGATTGAAAAGGCGCATTACAATGTATTCAATATCCTGCTCCAGATTTTTGATGATGGTCATTTGACCGATGCCAAAGGGCGAAGAGTTGATTTTCGTAATAGCATCATAGTCATGACCAGCAATGTTGGTGGCGAGCTTATTAAGCGTCATATGACCATTGGTTTTGCTGCTCATATCGATGGCGAACGAAAACAGCAGACAGAGTATGAGAAAATGAAGGAGAATGTTCTGGGGGAGGTGAAGAAAGATCAAAGATTCCGGCCCGAGTTTCTTAACCGCATTGATGCCCAAGTCGTGTTCCATGCTTTAAGCGAGGAGCATATCCGCCAGATTGTTGACCTGATGCTTAACCAGGTTGTCGCTTCCCTTCAAGAGAAGAATGTCACTTTGGAAGTAACTGATGGAGCCAGGGATTTTCTAGGCAAGAAGGGCTATGACCCTGATTTTGGAGCCCGCCCCTTGCGTCGCACTATCCAGAATTTGGTTGAGGATCCACTCTCCGAGGCTTTGCTGCGTGGTGAATTCTTGCCTGGAGACACGATGGTTGTGGATTGTGTCGAGGAGAAAATTGTAATGAGACCATTGGTTAAGGAGACTGTATAAATATGACCAGAGAAATAATTGAAGCGCCACTACCTGGAAAAATAGTACGTGTTGAGGTAACCGAGGGTAATACAGTTAAAGAGGGTGGCGTGATTTGCACCATAGAAGCTATGAAGATGGAAAATCCTATATTATCTCCTGCAAAAGCCTCAGTTATAGAGGTGGCAGTTTCACCAGGGCAGATAGTTAAGACCGGGGAAAAGATAGCCGTTATCGAGTATTAGGTATCTTGGCCAGGGGACTTGAAATCTAACGAGCGGGGCAAATCCAAATTCAAGAATGTTTTCGTTTGTCAGCAGTGCGGCAAAGAAAGTCTCAAGTGGTTAGGACGCTGCCCTGATTGTCAGGCATGGAATAGCTTCGTAGAAACCAGGGTCACTTTATCCCGCGCTCCCAGCCAGCTTTCCTCTAGAGGAAATAGGCCTCAGGAACTTTCCCAAGTAGAGAAGGGTGACTTTCCTCGCTTTCACCTTGGTTTTGCTGAAGTGAATCGAGTTCTGGGAGGTGGTTTAGTTCCGGGCTCTCTGGTGCTTGTTGGTGGCGAGCCGGGAATAGGCAAGTCTACACTTTTACTCCAAATTTCGGCGATGATGGCTGAGAATAATAAAGTTGTCGCCTATATCTCCGGTGAAGAATCTATTAATCAGGTTAAACTTAGAAGTGAGCGCCTCGGTATAGGGGGCAAAGGGATATACTTTCTCTCTGAGCCCGATTTAGCTGCCGTATTAGAATGCTTGGAAGGACTTTCTCCTGAATTGGCGATTATCGATTCCATTCAGACTATGTATTTAGAGGATGTGGCTGGGATGCCGGGCAGTATTTCCCAGGTGCGGGAGTGCACTTGGAGGTTGGAGAGGTGGGCGAAACAGAAAAATGTGCCCCTGCTAATCACTGGGCATGTGACCAAGGAAGGGGCCATCGCAGGTCCAGGAACGCTGGAACATATCGTTGACGTGGTGCTTTACTTTGAAGGCGAACCATTTAGTAGTTACCGAGTGCTACGCAGCGCAAAGAACCGTTTCGGTTCCACTCACGAGGTGGGAATATTTGAGATGAGCGATAGGGGACTAATAGAAGTAGGTAATCCCTCTCAAGTTTTCTTATCCGCATACAAGGATGGAACTATGGGCTCAGTGGTGGTGCCCACTCTTGAAGGGAATCGCCCTTTGTTGGTAGAGATTCAGGCTTTGACTACTCCTAATAGTTTTACTCCACCAAGGCGCATCACTAACGGTGTTGATTTTAATCGGCTACTGTTGATAATTGCTGTGCTTACTAAGCGTGCCGGATTAAAGCTTTTCAACCAAGATATTATAGTCAACGTTACCGGTGGCTTAAGGGTTAATGAGCCAGCGGTTGATTTAGGAATTGCCTCAGCCATTGCTTCCAGTTTTCGTGATGCAAAACCAATTTCAGGCTTGGTTGCTTTGGGAGAGGTGGGGTTGAATGGAGAGCTTAGAGGGGTATCACACGTAGAGAGAAGAATTGCTGAGGCCATCAGGTTGGGCTTTAAATCCTGCCTTATGCCTAGACTTTCCCCTGTCATTGCGAGCGAAGTGAAGCGGTCCCTTCACTCTGCGGACATTCACCTAATTGAGGTTGGCTCAGTGGCTGAAGCTCTGAGGCTAGGACTTACAAGGGAACCTAAAATACAAAATACAAAGGGCAAAAATACAGGGCAAGAATAAGAAAAGGAAGTTTTTGCACTTGGATTTTTATCTTTGACTTTTCAATTTCGGGGCAAGTTTAGAGCCTTTCCTCGTTGAGAAGCAAGATAATGAATAAAGGTAGTAAGTTAGGCGCAGTTATAGTCGCTGCCGGAACTAGCCAGCGGATGGCTGGTATAAACAAGCTCTTTGCTCCTCTAAGGGGGAAACCTTTGCTGGCTTGGTCCGTGGATACTTGTCAGAAATACGGCTTGGTTCAGCAGATAGTCCTGGTATTGAACGATGAGGATTTGGCTCGGGGGCAGAAATTGAAAAAAGAAAGGAGCTGGTCTAAAGTTACTTTATGCCCAGGTGGCGCACGGCGACAGGATTCGGTGAAGGGGGGGCTAAGACAAATAAGGGATTGTGATTTAGTCATGATTCATGATGGAGCGCGGCCTTTCTTGACTCCAGATTTGATTGAGGATGGCCTGAAGATAGTCGGGGAGATTGAGGCTGCTGTAGCCGCAGTGCCAGTTAAAGATACTATCAAGTTTGCTGCTGATGAGAGATTGATTGGGGAAACGCTTCAGCGCGACAGGTTATGGGCAGCGCAAACCCCGCAGATATTCAGCTTTGATGTGATAACCAGGGCTTATGAGAACCTCGCAACAGAGGTTACTGATGATGCCACTGCTGTGGAACGCTTGGGACATAAGGTGCAGCTTTATATGGGCGATTATAAAAATATAAAGGTGACCACAGCTGAAGATTTGGCGTTAGCACGTATCATCGCAGGAGAATGGAAAGAGAAGAATTAAGGGTTGGTATTGGTTGTGATAGCCATCCTTTGGTATCGGGGCGAAGGCTAATTTTGGGAGGTGTTGATATCCCTTATGACAAAGGATTGTCAGGTTGGAGCGATGCTGACGTGGCAACGCACGCCATAATAGATGCTTTATGTGGCGCTGCTGATTTGGGCGACATTGGCACCTTATTCCCTTCTCAGGAACCGGAATATAAAGATATTTCAAGCTTGGTTTTGTTAAGCAAGACCGGTGAACTACTTAAAGCCAAAGGACTCAGTGTGGCCAACATTGATGTTACCATCATAGCTCAAAGCCCCAAGCTCTCGCCTTTCGTTCCCGAAATGAGGAAACGCCTCAGCCAGGCTTTAGGCGTGGAGTCAACACAGGTGACGATCAAAGCCACGACCACCAACGGTTTGGGCTTCATCGGCAGGGGAGAGGGAATGTCTGCCCAGGCTGTGGCTTTAGTCCAAAAGTAAAGAGCTAGAGAATTGAAGTCGTTGTTGGCGTGCTTGGTGATGACTCCGAGAAGGCTGTTCTGGATTATATAAAAGGCGAGTTAGCAACAGGCGATAATATATGTGACCATTAAGGATAACGGCAAAAAGGAGACAAAATCATTTTCCAGCGATAGCAATTTGAACCCTGGGAGGTAATTAAAGAGGCGAAATAGGGAACAAATGATTATTGTTGGTCTGACAGGAAGTGTGGGCACGGGCAAAAGCACGGTAACCAATTTTTTTAGAGAACTGGGGGCTTATATAATTGATTGGGATGAGCTGGCTCGGGAGGTAACCCGTCCCCACTTAAGAGCCTGGAAAGAAATAGTAGAGTATTTTGGAAAGGACTTCTTAAATGAAGACCTGACCATCAATCGACAGAAGCTGGCTGAGATAGTATTTTCCGACAAAGAAAAGGTGGCAAAGCTAAATCAGATAGTTCATCCCGAGGTGTTTAAGGAAGACGAAAGAATTACAAATGAGATCAAAAGCCTTGCCCCCGATGCTCTGATTATTAAGGACATTCCGTTACTGTTTGAGCTTACTCGTCCTATATTTGTGGACAAAGTAGTCGTTGTTTCTGCCAGTGAACAAACTCAATTAAGACGATTAGAAGAAAAGGGGATGAGTCGGGAGGATGTCCGCAACAGGATAAAATCCCAACTTCCCCTTGAGGAAAAAGTCAAATCTGCCGATTTTGTTATTAATAATGATGGTCCCCCCGAAGAGACAAAGAGGCAGGTAGAGGAAATATATTCTTTGCTGAGGAAAGGAAAGCAACATAAAAAGCAGAGATAAGGGGGAGAGCTTTCTGGAAAATAAGCCGCCGGTGACTAAACAGATTATCAGCAGGAGGTGATTTGGTGAATCAAATCGAGGCAAAACTACAAAAAGCACTGAACAAAGTGCTTGTCCCCGGGATAATGCGTAGCCTGGTACAGATGAACCTGGTTCGAAGCGCGGAAGTTAAGGATGGCAAGGCGAAAATAAGTTTGGCTTCAACTGCTATCCCTGACCAATATCATAGTTGGTTGAAGGACAAAGCAGCGGCAGCGGTTAGTGAGGTTTCCGGGGTGGAAGAAGTAACTGTTGACCTTGTCGAAGCCAGGCCCAAAGAACTTAATCAGATTGAGAAAATAATAGCGGTCATGAGTGGTAAAGGAGGAGTCGGCAAATCTCTGGTAGCTGGTTTACTAGCTACTTCTTTTGCTCGGGACGGAAAGGACGTGGGCATACTCGACGCTGATATCACTGGCCCCAGTATCCCTAAGATGTTCGGTTTAAATGCTCGCCCCAGCGGTAGCGAGACAGGTATTTTGCCCATATTATCGAGGGCTGGAATTGAAATTATGTCCATGAACCTGCTTTTGCCCAGTGAGGATGAAGCGGTTATCTGGAGAGGTCCCCTCATGTCTAAAGCTATCACGCAATTCTGGGAGGAGGTTCTCTGGGGCAAGCTGGACTGTCTCATAATAGACCTGCCCCCGGGTACTGGAGATGCCCCATTGACGGTGCTGCAGGCAATACCTATCTCAGGGGTAATCGCTGTTTTTACCCCCCAGGAGTTGACTGAGATGATAGTCAAGAAGGCAGTGCGGATGGCACAAAAGATGAATGTTCGAGTTTTGGGAGTAGTGGAGAACATGAGCTATCTCGTATTGCCTGAGACAGGTAAGAAGCTGGAGGTTTTCGGTAGGAGCAAGGGAGAGGAAATGGCTAAGGCTTCCGGAGCTCCTCTTTTGGGGACGTTGCCTATTGACCCGGAGCTAGCCAGGTTGTGTGATGAAGGAAAAATTGAGATGTATAGCTCAGATGCTGTGTCTGAACTTTTTGCCAATGTGGTCGCAGCTCTAAACGGGAAGAGTGAAGATTAGCTATACGCAGTCAGGCAAGCGGGCCTAGCCCGTGAAATCTTTTTTAGAGGAGTAGAGAAAATGGCAGAGGAATTTGATGACCCGTTCAAAGAACTGGAGCAATCCGTCATGGAGGACATGAAAAAGGGCTACTCAGAGAAAACGATTGACCATTTTCTGAACCCCAGAAATCTGGGTGAAATTCCCACCCCCGATGGATTTGGCAGGATAATTGGTCCCTGTGGGGATATTATGGAAATATACCTTAAGGTGAGAGATGGCAGGGTTATAAATGCTTCTTTCTGGACAGATGGCTGTGGCACCACTATTGCCTCGGGCAGCATGGTCACCGAACTGGCTAAAGAGAAGAGCGTTTTGGAGGCTCGGAAGATTACACAACAAGATATACTGGATGCCTTAGGGGGACTCCCTGAGGATAATCTCCACAGTGCCCTCCTGGCGGCCAATGCGCTTAAAGAAGCAATCAAGGACTACCTGGCCTTCAAGAACGAACCGTGGAAAAGAGATTATAGAAGTCTTTAGGACTTGAGGGATGAGGAAAAGGCATAGCCTGGAATTGAAGCCCATCGGGATAATTCACTCTCCTTACAAGAATAGGGAGGAAGCCCCTTATCCGGGGTATAAAAGTGAGAAGATTTCTCAGATAGAGGTATTTAAGGAATTCGAGGAAGGCTTAAAAGACATTGAGGGATTTTCCCATATTATCGTTATTTTTTGGTTTCATAAGTCTCAGGGATATCATCTATTGGTTAAGACGCCCTGGGACGATATTTTACATGGTCTCTTCGCTACCAGATCACCGCATAGACCCTGCCCCCTGGGGTTGACTGTCGTGGAGCTGGTAGCCAGGGAAAAGAATATCCTCAAGGTGAAGGGACTGGACGCCATAGACGGCACCCCTCTTTTAGATATCAAGCCCTATGTTCCTTCAATAGACGAAAAGCTGCCTATCAAATTTGGCTGGCTTGAAGGCAAGCTGGGAACGGAAAGATGCTGACAGTAACTCATATCCTCATATTGCTGGCTGCCGGGGCAGGCACTGGTTTTGCCAGCGGACTGCTCGGAATTGGCGGCGGAGCCGTTATGGTTCCCGTCATTTACTGGCTTGCCCTGGCTATGGATGTCGCTCCGGATATTGCCATAAGAATAGCCTTCGGGACAAGTTTACTGGTGATTTTGCCCACAGTCATAAGCGGGAGCTGGAGGCATAATAAGAAGAAGGCCGTTCGCTGGAAAACCGCTTTGATCTTGGGCTCATCTGCCCTGGTCGGGGGCCTGGTTGGGGCTAGCCTGGCGGCCCATCTTCCTGAAAAAATACTAACGGTAGGCTTTGGTGGACTGATTCTGGCTGTTGCCTTATGGATGGGCCTGGGAATAATGCCCAAGTTGGGAAGAGAGGATGCGGAGCCACGGGAAAATCTCGTGCTTGTAGCTGCTTGCGGTTTTCCTATAGGCATAGTAAGTGGCTTGACTGGGATTGGCGGCGGTGTACTAATAGTCGCTGTGTTGGTGTTAGCATTGAACTTTCCCATGCACACTGCTGTAGGAACATCGGTGGCTTCAATAATACTTGCCAGCCTTGGTGGTATTGTTGGCTATATCGTAAACGGACTCGGGGTATCTGGATTGCTGCCCTATTCCCTAGGCTATGTGAATCTGCCCATATGGTTATGCCTGGCAGCTACCAGCATACCCGTGGCCCAGCTTGGAGCCCGGGCAGCACACGCGCTGCCGGCGAAACCGCTAACGTATATCTTCATTGCTTTCATGGTCTACGCAAGCCTAGAGATGCTTGGGGTTCTTGACTGGATACAAGGTCTCTAGCTCCAATAGGCACCCAGAATCAGCAAGGGCGCCTACCAGTCTACCAGAGTACGCTACATATGTCTTTTAGAAAATCGAACCGGGTAGAGTAAAGGCAGCCGAGGAGCAGTACCCCCAGAATTATCAGTATTGCTGCACCTACCGGTCTGAAATACTTCGCATATCGCTCTCCCAGGTTTGAACTCAGTGCAAAAGCCGCTGTGCCGAAGATAACCAAGTCGTCGAGCATGAAGAAGAGAACATACAGCAGGATGTAGCCATAGTATTGGAAGGTGGTGAGACTAGCCAGGGATAGAACATGAGTGAAAATCGCCGGAATTGCCGCTGAACAGACGAATTCGATAGAATTTACCGCAAAGGCCAGAGCTATAATTCCCGCTATCGTTCCCAGGGTTATGGGGGAAGACACAATCTTCTGTATTCTGGTCATCGTCTTTTTTCGGGATTCCTCGCCTGTAACTTCACAGACAATGGCGCCTTTTGTCTCTATGAATCCCCTTATTTGCAATATCCCTCCACCCAGCGCTACCAATCCAATCACAGTCGTCACTGGCCTGACGTAGCCGATGAACAGGAAGGCATTGAGCCACGCTGTCATGAACAGAAAATACAGGACTCCTGAAGCCAAAACAAAAGAGCCGACAATCAGCCATATTCTTTTTCTATCTCTCAAGGTCGCTATTAGGGATATAAGATAAATGAGTACCCACATAGCACAGGGGTTGAAGCCGTCAACAAGGCCCAAAATTACGGCCAAAGCTGGAAGCGAATAATCACCAGGTACAATTTCCCCCCAGATGGGCAATTCGATTCCATCTCCGGGTTCTTCACCTGCTGGCGGCGGGCAGTCCCCCGCCAGACATTGTTGCAAAGCTTCCTCAATTGCTTTGCCCGTCGTTTCCTCGGATTCCCAACCACCAAATACTTGATTTCCGAAGATTGTTATCGGAAAGTCTGGCTCGTCTTCTATCCCTAGCTCGTCAAGCATCACAGACAATAGGGCACTTCCTGCGGGTGTAGTGGCGTCGTGACGAGTAATGTTAATTGAGTAGGTATTCTCTAGTTTTTTATTAAATAGCTCTTGTTCCTCACAGTGTGAACAGCCGGGGAGATAAAAGAAATTGATGTCACCTGTAACCGCCGTTCCCTGACTCGTGAATGCGATGACTATTCCTAAGATTATCAGGGATATAATAAGGTATCTCCTGAAGCGGTCCTGGAAAGTGTTTCTCAAAAAATTGGTCACTCTGTTGTACATTGACAAATGCCAACTCAAAATAGCCTCCGCTGTTCCGGATTTTCAATATGAAAGGCACATGATGTGCAGGTCGCCACTTGGAAAACTATACCCTTAGCTAAAATCGCTATTTATCTCCTAACATCACCAACCCACACAATCTTTGCAAGGCACCACCTCGAAAAATATGCTCTTCCTGACCCAATTATCTATGTCATCAAGCACTTTTACCGTGACTGTAAAGTCGCCTTCCGTATTCGGGGCAGTCCAGGTAATCATAGAGCCCTCCCCGGAAATATTGCCGCCTGTGCATGACCATTCGTAAACCAGTTCGCCGCTCGTGTTTGAAGCAATGCACTCAATATTGTAATCGTATGTTTTTGCGACCTTGTACCCGGTAGTGGTTTCTTTCAAATATGGGTGCTCGGCAGTAACAATCAGGTTTTCAATAATTGGCGGAGGACCATTTGACGCGATGAGAGCTATCGATTCTGTGGTTTCCCTACCCTGACTATCACTAACCACGACTGTGATGTCGTACATACCAACTTCTTCAGGAGCAGTCCAGATAACTTCGGGTCCCGTGCCAGTAATATTACCTCCGGTGGTTGACCACTCGTAGCTCAGCTCGTCGCCATCAGGGCTTGAAGCATTACACGTCACCTGGATACTACCCGAAGGAGTAGTCCAGGGTGCCTCGGCTTCCAGGCTGGTGATAACTGGCCGGCGGTTGACCGTACAAGATGAGGCCAGAAGCAGCACTGCTACCGCCACAATGACCATGATTGCTAGAAATCTTTTTTTGTTCATCAGTTTCTCTCCCCGGAGATTCCTTCGCTCAAGCCTGTATCCAGGGCACCACATATATTACCACTCTTATAAGGATGATGGAAACTACCGGTTGAATGACTTTTCAGGTATATTCTTCATGAAAGGCAAATTGTGTGCAGGTTACTACCTGGAAGATTATGCCCTTAGCCAGAGCTGTCATTTATCTCCTAATATCACCAAATCACACATGACACGCAATTCACCACTTCGAAAACTATGCTCTTCCTGACCCAATTACTTGCGCCATCAAATACTTTTACCGTGATCGTAACGTCACCCTCCGTATCCGGGGCAGTCCAGGTAATCAGAGAGCCCTCCCCGGAAATATTGCCGCCTGTGCATGACCATTCGTAAACCAGTTCGCCGCTGCCTGAAGCAATGCACTCAATAGCGTATTCTTTTGTTTTCGCGACCTTGTACCCGGTAGTGGTTTCTTTCAAATATGGGTGCTCGGCAGTAACAATCAGGCCTTCAATAATTGGCGGAAAACCATTTGACGCGATGAGAGCTATCGATTCTGTTTCTTGCCTACCTTGACCATCGGTAACCACAACTGTGATGTCATACATGCCAACTTCTCCAGGAGCAGTCCAGATAACTTCAGGCCCCGTGCCAGAAATATTACCTCCGGTGGTTGACCACTCGTAACTTAGCTCGCCGCCATCAGGGCTTGAAGCAGTACACGTCACCTGGAGACTATCCAAAGGAGCGGTCCAGTAGTCTGGCTCGGCTTCCAGGCTGGTGATAATTGACGCCGCGCAAGATGAAGCCAGGAGCAACACTGCTGCCCCCACAATTACCAGACATCTTTTTTTGTTCATTAGTTTTTCACCCCTGAAGCCTCTTTCGTTCAAGCCTGTATCTCGGCATCACATATATTATTACTCTTATAAGGGTGATGGAAACTACCGCTTGAATGACTTTCCAGGCACCTTCTGCATGAAAGGCACATGGTGTGCAGGTCACCACTTGGAAGACTATGCCCTTAGCTAGAATACTATTTATCTCCTGATTTTATCTAAAAGTACATGCTGAACAGGACACGACGTAGAAAACTATTCTCTTACACACCCTATTGTCGTCGACATCAGACACTATTACCGTGACTGTAAAGTAATCGTTCATATCCGGGGCAGTCCAGGTAATCATAGAGCCCTCCCCGGAAATCTCGCCGCCATTGCATGACCAATCATAAGATACTCCGACACTCGTGCCTGAAACACTGCACTCAATAGCGTATTCCTTCGTTTTCCCGACCATGTACCCATATATGGTTGTTTTCAGATATTTGTGCTCGGCAGTGACAATCAGGTCTTCAATTGTTGGCGGAGTACCAGTTGTCACGCTAAGAGGTATCGACGGCCATGTGTCTTCCATACCGTGCCCATCGGTAACCACAACTGTGACGTAATATATGCCAGCTTCTTCGGGAGCAGTCCAGTTTACAATCTTACCTGTGCCAGAAATATCACCTCCGTCGGTTGACCACTCATAGCTCAGCTCGTCACCGTCAGGGTCTGAAGCAGTACACGTCACCTGGATACTACCCAAAGGGGTGGTCCAGTCTGCATTGGCTACCAGGTTGGTAATTTGTGGCGCCCTATTGCCTCTTACTGTGATGGTTACATGACTCATGACTTCGCCACCGCGGCCATCGGTCACCGTGACTGTAACATTGTAGGAGCCTTCAAAGTTAGGGGCGGTCCAGGTAACCGTAGCTCCTTCCTCATTTATTTCGCCTCCGCCAGCCGACCATTCATAGCTTAGCTCGTCGTCATCGCCGTCTGAAGCAGTACACACAATCTGGCAGCTTCCTAAAGGAATAACCCTCTCCGGCTCAGCTTCCAGGCTGTTGATAGCTGGCCGATGGTTGGCTAGCATCGTGTAAAATAGGATTGCAAGTAGCACTGCCACCACCACAACTACCGTAATTACCAGATATCTTTTTTTGTTCATTAGTTTCTCTCCTCTAGAGCCCCTTTCATTCAAGCCTGTATCCTGGGCATCGCATAATATATTACCACTTTATAATGGATTTGTTTAGAGCAGTGACACTCCCTTGTCATTGCGAGGCTGACAAAGTCAGCCGAAGCAATCTCGGAGGGGCAAGAAGATTTATCCTGGCAGCGATATTTTCGCTTAGAGTGGTGATTTGGATTGATATTCTTGATATATCCGCACTATATAACCGAAATCACCTTTATTTCGTCTCCCACCACCGTACCCAAGAAATCGCAAGCGCTTCCGTCTCTTAGCGATACTTCGAGATAGCCGCTGCTGCCCACAATAGCCATTACCCCTTCATTTTGCGCGTAGTAACTGCTGATACCTTGAATACTGTGCCCAGCCACCTCAACCACGACATCCTTTCCAGGTAAATCATTGCTTTTAACATTTGTAATCAAGTTGCCAAAGCGGTCAACATGTAAGACCCGGCCAACTAAATTACCCTCTGGATCGAGGGACGGCTTTGGTATGGGGAGGACATGCAGGGAGTTAACTTTCTCCCCGAATTCATAAAGGGAAATGCCCAGAGAGAGGCCGGCAGCCACGGGGGCAAAAACATCTCTTCCATGGAAGACAGGGCTGACTGGATGTCGCCAGAAGCGAGGGTCGGTAATGGCTACAGCTTCAAGGCCTGTCTTAAATACTATCTCTTTGAGGTCATGAGTATGTTCGGTTAATGAGCGACTTTCAACGAGAAATAAATCATCAATTATATAGCTGAGGATGCCATTATCGGGGGCAACAAAGAGGGCCGAAGATGTTTTCAGTATTATCCCCTGGCGCTCACTACCTACGCCGGGGTCAACAATAGCCACATGAATTGTTTGCTTAGGGAAATAGCGATAAGCAGTACCAAGTATGAAAGCAGCCTGCAGGATATTCTGCGGCTCGATAGAATGGCTGATATCTATAATATTAGCTTCAGGGTTAGTGCTTAAGATAGCGCCTTTCACAGCAGCAACGTAAGCATCATCATAGCCAAAATCGGTAGTCAGGGTTATTATGGAACTCATCTATAGATACTAAGCCTGATTAGCGATTAAAACAGCAAAAACGACAAGCACGACAGCTAAGATTATGGTCAGCCTGAAAAGGGTGCTTTCTATACCTCGCCGAGTTCGATACACTGAGTCAGCTTGCCCAAAGATACCCCCTATACCTCCACCGCGTAACTGAAATAGTACAGTAGCAATTAAGGCTATTGCTATTAGTATCTGGGCGATTAAAAAAGAAGTGGGCAATTTATTTACCTCCTAGCTCCTGTGTAATAATCTCTCTCACCACGGCTGGATTAGCCCTTCCTCTGGTAGCTTTCATTACCTGCCCTATAATAAACGTCAAAGCTTGCTGTTTGCCAGAGGTATAATCTGCCACTGCCCCGGTATTGTTGGCCATCACTTGTTTTACCACTTCCCTTATTTCACCGGCATCGCTAATCTGGCTGAGTTTCTTTTCCGTTATAATCTCGCTGGCTCCCTTGCCACTGCGAAACATCTCCTCAAACACCGCCTTGGCAGCCGGTCCGCTTATAGTGCCATTATCTACCAAGCCAAGCATTTGTGCCAGATGTTTCGGACTTATTTTAACATTTTCAATCGCAGTGTTGGTAGCGTTAAGCAGTCGGCTGAAATCTCCTAAAAGCCAGTTGCTAACCGTCTTTGCCTTGCCAGGGTCCATTAGCTTAACGCAGTTTTCAAAATAATCCGCCATGGCCCTGGAGCTAGTTAGAATATTAGCATCGTACAAGGACAAGCCATATTGGGTCATAAATCGGTCTCTGCGTGCTTCGGGTAATTCAGGGATTCTTGCTCGGATTTCCTCTATCCAGGCTCGGTCCAAAACCAGGGGAGGCAAATCAGGTTCGGGAAAATATCGGTAATCATCAGCATACTCTTTAGTTCTCTGGGTCACTGTTATACCTTTTTCCTCTATCCAACCTCTGGTTTCCTGTACCAGTTCTCCACCTTCCTCAAGCACCTTTCCTTGTCGCCTCGATTCATATTCCAGGGCTTGGTAAACAGCTTTGAAGCTATTCATATTTTTAACTTCCACCTTGGGCAAAAACTCTTTACTAGCCACTGGGCGTATGCTTATGTTGGCATCACATCTAAAGCTTCCTTCCTCCATATTGGCGGTGGACACCCCCAGATAACGCAAGATATTGTGCAACCTGATAAGATAATCCCGAGCCTCCTCGGGGGAACTTATTTCGGGCTCGCTAACAACCTCCATCAACGGCACCCCGGAGCGATTGACGTCTATCAGACTGTAATCCCCCCTGTGCCACAATTTAGCGACATCTTCTTCGAGATGCACCCTGGTGATATTGATTCTTTTCCTGGTACTGTTGCTATCAATGGTTAGCAAACCTCCTTTTCCAATAGGAGCATCATACTGGGAAATCTGGTAACCTTTCATCAGGTCAGGGTAAAAGTAGTTCTTGCGGTCGAATTTGGTATATTCGGGGATGGTACAATTTAAAGCCAGGGCGGTCATTACCGTATATTCTATTGCTTTTTCATTGATGACCGGGAGAACGCCAGGCATACCCAGGCAGATGGGGCAGACGTGGGTATTAGGATGGGCACTGGCATAATCGGTGCTGCAGCTACAGAACATCTTACTCTTGGTCAATAGCTGAGTATGAACCTCCAGGCCGATGACGATTTCATAGGTCATAGCTTTCGCTCAGTATAGCAGTGTTATCAGGCAAGGGCAAGGAGCAGTTGACTTGACCTGCACTCGGGGCATTGCTAGAATTGAATTTGGGGATATAGCTCAATTGGGAGAGCGCTGCGTTCGCATCGCAGAGGTCGGGGGTTCGAATCCCCCTATCTCCACCAGGAAATTCTGGAAAGATGGCTGGAGTGCCCTTCGGAAAACCGAGCTAACGAAGGGTCTCTCTGGAGATATAGTTAAGGCTTTTGGTTAACATAAAAATCAGAAAAACCTGCGAAAGACCTGTGACACAGCGAGGGTTTTGGTAGTAGCGTGCCCCTGTAGCTCAGTGGATAGAGCAGCGGTTTCCTAAACCGCGTGTCGGGCGTTCGAGTCGCCCCAGGGGTATTTTTGATATAATTACGCTGATTCAGGGGTGTAGCTCAGTTGGCTAGAGCAGCGGTCTCCAAAACCGCAGGTCGCGGGTTCGAGTCCTGCCACCCCTGCCAGGCCGAGGTGGTGGAATAGGTAGACACGCCATCTTGAGGGGGTGGTGGGCGCAAGCCCGTGGGAGTTCAAATCTCCCCCTCGGCACCAAGATCAGCTTGCGGGAACCGGGAAAAGACGGTAAAATTTATTCAGAGCGGAAGTAGTTCAGCGGTAGAACGCTTCCTTGCCAAGGAAGAGGTCGCGGGTTCGAATCCCGTCTTCCGCTCCAGTAAATTTGACAGTTGCGGCGGTGTAGCCAAGAGGTTAAGGCAGGGGTCTGCAAAACCCCGATGCGGCGGTTCGAATCCGCCCGCCGCCTTCTTGAGTCATCAATTATCAGGCCGAGGTGGCGGAATGGTAGACGCGGCGGACTTAAAATCCGCTTCCTGCAAGGGAGTGTGGGTTCGAGTCCCTCCCTCGGCAGTAAACTAACCCCACAGCTCCTGGACAATGCCAAATTACAAAGCCCAAATGTCAAATAAAGCCCGAAAGCCTAAACAATGACAAATGACAAAGCTCAAGTCTCAAAGAATGTCAAATAAAGCTCAAAACCCAAATGAGAAGAAGACCTGGTTTTAGCATTTAAGCATTTGGATTTTGATATTTGGATTTTGGTGAACGGGTTTTGCCATTTGGATTTTAGTAAATGGATTTTGATATTTGGATTTGTTTGGAAATTGGATTTTGGGATTTAGAATTTAGCTAATAGGGATTGCCACGCTTCGCTCGCAATGACATCCTCATTCTGTCGTTGCGAGGCTGACTTTAGTCAGCCGAAGCAATCTCGGTGGGGGGCAATGAGATTGCCACGCTTCGCTCGCAATGACAAAAAGCGGAGGGCTCACAAAGGTAGTACCTTTCTCTCATTGACTTCTGCGATATTGCGAATTATACTTTTCTAACTATGTGAACGGAGGCATGGCATGGCAAAAGTCAATAAAGAGGTAGAAGCAACAGAAGCCCCCCAAGCCATAAGCGATATGGAAAGGGATGAGATGGCGATGAAATTGGTGGCGGCAATGCTGGAGTCGAAGCTTATTGATATTAAACCCCAGCTTGATTTCACCACTGAACTGGGCTTCATCTATCCAGTCGTTGAGCAAGCAGTAAAGGTCAAAGGCACGGAAGCAGTATCAATTGTGGAATCCCTGACTGATAAGGATATATTGAAAAGGAGCTTCTTTGATAGGATCCTCCGTTGTTCCCGGTGCCAGTCAATAAATTTAAGACCAAGCACCCACTGCCCGAAATGCAGCTCAGGAGATATTGTCCGGGGCAGAATCCTCGAGCACCTGGCCTGCAGTTATGTCGGAGTTGAAGACGAATTTACGGCCAAGGGTAAATATATATGCCCCAGGTGTAAACTGGAGCTGCGGACTCTGGGCACCGACTACCAGAGCCGGGGAGTGCTGCGCAAGTGCCGTGATTGCGGCGAGATATTTAACGTGCCGTTGCTAAAGTGGCGCTGTCTGAAATGTTCCTCGCTTGCCAATGAGGATGAGATTGACGAGGTAAATATCTACGCATATCGCCTTGATGAATCGAAGAGAAACTGGCTGGAATTTGAAATTCAGCCTAAAGTGCAGTTCCTCGAATTCTTGAGGCGGCACGGCTACGAGGTAACGGAAAACGCCAGGGTGCAGGGAAGGTCGGGGGCAGAACATAGCATAGATATGCTGGCTACCAGGGATGACGGCGTCGTTACCCATAATGTCGCTATCGGGGTTGAGATTGCCAGGGATAAGATAGGCCTGGACAGGATATTGGATTTTGATGTCAAAGCCTTCGATAGCGGCATTCACGATAAAGTACTGATTATCATCCCCACGTTAGGTGAAGAGGCGGCGAAATTTGCCAGCTACCATAGGATAAAGGTGCTTGAACCCAAGGACCTGGAAATAGTGCTGACCGGCGGTCCCCAGCGAGGCCCGGAAATAGTGAAGGAGCCTTTTGAATTTAAGTCCAAATCACAGCTTATACAATACCTGAAGAAACAAGGCTACAGAGTAAAGGAAAATGCTGAAGTCAAAGGCCGGTCTGGCGCTGCCCATAACATAGACATACTGGCTACCAAGGAAGAGGGCATCATTACTCATCGTATTGCTATCGGCATCGATGTGTATGAGAAGCCGATGGGACTGGATAGGGTATTTGACTTTGATGACAGGGCTTATGATGCAAGTATTATGGACAAGGTCCTTATTGCTGTTCCCGGACTCACCAAGGAAGCCATGCAGTTTGCTGAGCGTCAGGGGATAAGAGTCTTTGAGATCGAGCAACTGGAGTCAGAGCCATCTGGAGAAGAAAACTCTGAATCCTAATTTCTAAATCCTGAACAATCTCAAAGTACGAAATACCAATGACCAAAACTGGGGATTGCCACGCTTAGCGCGCAATGACACCCCCATATGGCGAAGCTAAAACTATTCTCCTATTACTAATGGGCAATTGACAGCTACGAGTATCCTGTTACAATAGATATCAATGAATCACTGGAGCTAAATCCAGAAAAACCAGAAGGAGGTGAAAGAAGAGTAGACAATAATATATCCATAAAGCAGATTATCGGAGCTAAACTCCAAAAAAATCTAAAGAAAGGAGGAAAAACAAAAAAATGGGAAGATTTATGAAAATAGCGCACCGTGGAGAGAAAGGATTCACCCTGATTGAGCTGCTAATCGTGGTGGCCATTCTGGGCATTATCGCCGCCGTGGTTATCCCCAACATCGCTGGCTTTATGATTACCGGCGAACTGTCCGCAGCCAACACCGAAGCGGAGCAGGTGAAAACAGGAGCGCTGGGTTACTTTGGTGAATATGGTGAGTGGCCCGCTGATTCAGGCCTCCTGTCGCCCAACTACATCTCAGGAACACCTAAGGCTGTCTATGCCATCGATGAGTTTGGGTGGTTACTATCAGCGACGAATAGTACTTGGAACCCCTTAATTGAATTTACTGACAGCGCGGGCGGCGCGGCTGGGCATCACGGGACGTGGAAGAGAGTCGTAGCACCATAACGAAGAGGCGAGACAGATAATCTGGAATAACTTACCGGCGGGGTTGCTTAACGCGACTCCGCCGGTAGGCTTTTTTATATCTAAGTAGTCAGTGGTCAGTGGTCAGCAATCAGCCCTCGCGAAGGACAGGCTGAAATGACAAAGCTCAAATGTCAAATCAAGCTCAAAATTCCAATGACAAAACGGAGTGGTTTTAGCATTTAAGCATTTGGATTTCAATTGTCATTTGGATTTTGATATTTAGGTTTTAGTCTATGGGATCGCCGCGCTTCGCTCGCAATGACAAAAACCGGAGGGCGCAATGACACCCCCTCTTTGTCGTTGCGAGGCACGATAGTGCCGAAGCAATCTTGGCGGAATTTCCCACTTACACTTGGAACAATTTCTTTTGACAATGCTCGCTGGCTCATACTACAATTAGCACAGAGGTTAATCATGCTAACAGAATATATCGAAACAGCCATGAAAAAGGCAAAATATGAAATCCTCAGTGATGACAATACATTTTACGGATATATCCCCGGGTTTGATGGTGTTTATGCCAATGCTGAGGACTTGGAAACATGCCGCAGCGAACTGAAAGAAGTCCTGGAGGAATGGATTATGCTTGGCATATCTCGTCATCTACCGTTGCCAATTGTCGACGGAATTAAATTGGTAGTAGAGGAAGCAGTTTAGTGCCCCGCCTTGGGACTATAAAAAGAGCTGAGCTAATCAGATATTTACAAATCTTAGGTTTTGAAGGTCCCTATTCTGGTGGAAAACACCAATTTATGTTCAAAGGCACGATTCGCTTGCGACTTCCTAATCCGCACCGGGGAGACGTCGGCAGGGAATTACTCTCGAGGATTCTTAAGCAGGCAGGCATAGACAAGGATAGCTGGGAAAAGCTATAGGTTGGCCATGTCATTGCGAGGTGTCTTCTTCCTTGCCCTGAAGGGGAAACCCTAAACAATGACAAATGACAAGGCTCAAATGGCAAATCAAGCTCAAAATCCCAATGACAAAACGGAGTAGTTTTAGCATTTTGGGATTTGGATTTCAATTGTCATTTGGATTTTGATATTTAGGTTTTAGTCTATGGGATTGCCACGCCCCGACAAGTCAGGGCTCGCAATGACACCCCCCTCTCTGTCGTTGCGAGGCACGATAGTGCCGAAGCAATCTCGGTGGGGCTGGTGAGAATGGGGCTTGCCACGCTTCGCTCGCAATGACACCCTTTTTGTCGTTGCGAGGCATGATAGTGCCGAAACAATCTTGTAGGGCAGGGGATTGCCGCATAACCCTGAAGGGTCGCGCCACAAAAAGAGAAGTGCCTGATAAATCAGGCAACTACAAAAATCTGGGGCGGAGCGAGGTCGTATGTGCTTGACTATGCTCTTATCTTGCCGATGAGCTTTTCCACTTCCTGGCGGTCATTGCAGTAATCGAGCACAGCTTTGCCACTGATGATTCCCTTGAGGTAGATCTCGACCAGGGCTTCGTCAAGCGAAATCATGCCCATGTCCCGGTGGGTACGGATTACATTGGGTAACTGGTAGATTTTGCCTTCCCGAATGAGGCTTTTCACTGCCGGATTGCCGAGCATGACTTCTACGGCGGCTATCCTCCCTGAGCCATCAACCCGGGGCACAAGCACCTGACATAGCGCACCAACAAGTAAAGAAGCCAGCCGTGTCTGGGCCAGGTGGCGCTGATGAGGTGGGAACAAATCAATTATTCTCTCTATTGCCTGAGTAGCGCTGGGGGCATGACCGGTAGTTAATATAAAGTGCCCGGTCTCAGCTACGGTAAGGACAGCGTCGGCAGTCTCCGGATCTCTCATCTCCCCGACCAGAATCACATCCGGGTCCTGCCTTAAGATATGTTTCAGAGCATTGTCAAAGGATAGGGTATCAGTGCCCAACTGACGCTGGGTCACAGAACATTTAATGCTGGTGTGAACATATTCTATGGGGTCTTCAATGGTAACTATATGGCGGGTTTCATTAGTATTCAAGTGTTGAATCATAGCTGCCATGGTGGTACTTTTACCGCTGCCAGTAGGTCCCGTAATCACTACCAGTCCTCTGGGCTTCATGGCAAGCACCTTACATATCGCGGGCAGCTCCAGCTCGTCCAGGGTGGGGATTTTTGGTGGCAACAGGCGCACGGCAAGGCTGATAGACCCGCGCTGCTGAGCGGCATTGCATCGCAGACGACCGACATCAGGTAACGTATAGCCAAAATCAAGCTCCAGTTGGCGGTGGAAGTGTTCCCTCTCCTCAGGCGTGGTTAGCTGGAGAAAAGCTTCGTTTATATCCTCAGGAGTTAGTAGAGCTACACCGTTTGCTGGTTCCAGGGAGCCGTCGATGCGGAACGCTGCCGGGCTGCCAGCCACCATATGCAAATCGCTAGCCCGTCTTGACTTACCTGTCCGAAGCAATGAAAAAACATCCATATCTTTTACCTCTTATAGAAATCACATAAATTCCCAATTTTACCGCTGATTTATAGTATATTCAAGTATATTTATAATATAGTGTAAGCTTCCTTCGTCCTTACTGTCAATACCCCATTAGTAATAGGAATATAGTATTAGTCTCACCATCCTCTTTCCCTCAAATCCATTTGCTAAAATCCAAATGACAATTCCAATCCAAATACTTAAATGCCAAACCTACTTCTTAGGCAAAAGAATAGCAGAAAATATCAAACTAAGCTCTTGGGCTTCCCTCAATAACTTTTGGCACTCATCTCGCCTACTGGGATTTGCCTTGGCAATCATTCTGAGCCAATGCTTTGTCTCCTTTGACTCTTTTTTGCAGATAGAAATTTTATGTTGGAAATCTTTCTTGGATTCTGCTCCATCTGCTTCCATGTAGTTTGCCCCGATACTGGTTCCTGCTCTTACTATTTGACTGATAAGTGGACTATTGATAGGGTCTTTGGGGAAAGTTTTTACAAGTTCAATAATTGCTTCACCAAATTGGGCAGTTCGTTCTTCAAGGTCGTACTTCTTTTTGTCATTTGAATTTTGGGCTTTATTTGACATTTGAGCTTTGTCATTTGTCATTGTTTAGGATCTTGGGCTTTGTAATTTGATATTGTTTGGGGTTGGGCGCTTGGTGCTTGGGATTTAACGTTTATTTTGTTAAGGAGAACTCAAAACTCCATGGGCCTTTCCCATCGACACGCGCGACCCAAACTCTCGAGAATCTGGGGCTCTCCCTCAAATCTCGGGCATAACTGTAAATGAGTCCCGCATTTGGAGCCACCCCCTTCACAATTATTGAGCTGCCCTTATGCTCGACTTGGACGAAGGTCACTTGCTGGGGCGCTAAGTCTACAATCTCGCGTAAATCCAGATAAATGCTTGCGCGCCTCCGTTCCATGGTGATAAATCTGGTATTAAGCTCACCGGCAGTAGCTTCTAACGACCCAGTCTGCGCTTTCAATGTCGCTGTGTCCAGCTGCAGTTGGGTAACGCTGGTCTCAACAACTGTCACCTCGGAACGCAATGTCGCAATCCCGGTGCGATTATACAGGATAAGAATTACGGCGAAGATAATCAGGCCAATACCGATGACAGTAACAACGGGGATCAGGACTCGTACCATAGAAAAATGCGGGGGCACATAGGCCTCAGGGAGGGCATTAAAATTCACTAATGAAAAGTTAGCTTCTTCCTTTTCCGGCAGCAGTTCCTTGAGAGCCAGCCCGATATTGACCATGAATTCGTTGGGGTTGAAGCCCTCGGCGGGTTCCACAGGCGATGGCAACGCTGACACCGAATAGTCTGCCCCGCCAACCACTGACTGCCAGGTCTCCGGTTCTTTTGCCAGGTCGCCACAGACAAACACGGGCACAGTAGAATCTAAAGGCTTTTCCATATGGCTGGAATTATAGAAGGCAACAGTCCTGTTGAACTCTTCAGCGATAAACGGCAGCTTTTCCTCTAAGGATTCAGTCTCAGTGGGCAGGGATAACCTGCGGATGACCTGTGGGAGCCTGTCTGCCAGAACCATAACATCCAGGTGGTCTAACCGGGCATTTACAATGATTGCTCGGGGCTCATCCGGGATTCGGCACATGGCCAGGGGAGCTAAGTCCATAATATATGGCTTAACACCGGCCTGGCGCAGCGTTCTGACCATAACGTCAACCGGATTGCGGGGGAAGGTGGCCAGGAAAACACGACTTTCTCCACTCGGGGCAGGCAGATGCTGGTATGAAAAGTAGACCTCTTCTAAAGGTGTTGGTATCGTTCTCTGTGCCTCACGCCTCACCGCCTCAGGAATTACAGCTTCAGGCAGCTCGGGCAGGGATATGACGCGATACAGAGAATCATGCCCGCTTAAAGCGATGATGACCTTGCCTGCCTTTGCTCCCGTCTCTTTAAATACCTGCTTAACCTTGTCGGCTACCTGCTCTTCGTCAACAATGAGCCCCTGACTAACCAGACCTGGCTCCAGTGGTAAGCTAGCCCACTTTTGTACCTTTTCGCCCTTCATGACCAGCAGGTTAATGCTGTCATCCCTGATAAATAACGTGGTAACTCTTTTCGCCATGCTTTATGTACCTTTATAGCCGTAGATATCCAGCGAGATGGTAGCTCTTGACTTGTCAACTTCTATGTTTATGCCCTTCACGTCAACGCTCCAGGGTAGCTGGAAGCTCCAGGATAGGTCGTAATCAATACCAGTTCCTAGAGCGTCGATGAACTTGAGTATGTTATCGGTGTTGCCCTCGACAACTACTCCAAATGAAGAAATAGAATAGGTAACAGTCCCTACTTTTTTATTAATCGGATTTGATGCGGTTAGCCTGGTTAACTTCACCCCGCACCCACCAGCCATCGTATATAAGTTTTGACCATAAGCAATCTTAAAAAAGTCCTCACCGTATTCGATGCTCTCTATTGATTCAGGGAATTTTGCCTGACTGCTGTCAAGCGATGATTGAGCTTGAGCCAGTTGGTCTTCCAGGCTGTCACTTTGTTTAATAAGCGCGGGCAAGAGAGTCTGAGCTCTCGACAGCCTATCCTGCAAGTCCCCCTGCTCTCTAGCCTGCCCGGAGTAAATCGAGAACAGGATGCCGAGGACAACAGCTAAAATGACGACTACGACAATCAGCCCGACTTTCTTACTCAGCTTCATAACCTACTCTGCTTCCTTGTAATATACCATCGTATAAAAATCCTGTCTAGTGGTTTCCCAAATATTTTTGCCTTTTCCATATTTTAGGCGGCTTTTATATATGCCGCCTCCTTCCTTAATCTCAACCTCACTAACGACTCTTATTACTGGCTAAACTTCCTCCGGCGAAAGCAGGGTAACATCCCACGAAGCAATGTGGAAGATTAGCATTTGAACACCGATAAGGAAGTTAAGTTCGGATTCGTCAAACCCCCCTGCTGGATAACTTATGCTTGAGCCGGGTTGTAATTGCACCTCGACACTACCAGCTATAGAACCGTAGAAATCACCTCCGGGCTGTAAAAGGGTTTCGCCCTCAACCGACATAATAAATATGGGGTCGGTCATACCTACGGGTATGTTTGGTTCAAAATAGATGTCCCCTACAGCTAGAATAATGCCGGGACCGATGATGTTCAACTTCCCCCCTATCCAAAGTGCAGGCTGGCCAACAGTACTACTCGCAACAAAGATAGTCTGCCCGTTTAAGTTAAGGGTCATCTCCTTGTTTGGCGCGATTAGTGTGTCACCGGTAATGTAAATAGTTCCGGTAAGGGTTAAAGTAGGTGGGGGATCATTATTAATCGAGTTCGTGATTTCCAGTTCGCCCTCTCTATAGAACGGCCCTCTCTCATCATCAAAGCCTTCGAGGTTTAGGGTGTCTGAACCGTATGGCTCCACGCCTGCGACATCCTTCAAGTACCACTCGGCAAGTTCCTCCGCTGTCGGCCAGGGATCATCATAATACTCTAACGGGCCATACTCTTCTCCCTCTGGAGGGGTGACATTCGAACCAGGCATGAGGGTAATTTCACCCAGGCTGGTAAGAACTTGACCCAGCAGGCCGGCATAATCACCATACGGGTTGACACCGAAAATATAAGCCTCTATTTCGGTCCCGATGCCATCGCCGGTAGCTCTCGATACGACGCGATAAGTCATGGTCAGGTTACCTACACCATCAAAAGACGTTATGGTAACATCCACGCTTTTGCCATTAACGTCGGATATGTCGTAAGAGTGCGTCGGGTCTCCAGGGCAAAGCGCCACTTCTCCTTGCTGTATCTTCCAGATAGCGTCCTCCACCCCGGCATCGGCGGCATAAAGTTCATCTGTCCTCCTCTCATAGACTTCACCGGTGTTAAGCCCGGTGCCCATATAAGACAGCAGGGGACCGGTGATGAGCCCGCCGATGAGGAGCAGAATCAGGACCATGACCAGCGCTGCCCCTTTTTCATCTCTTAGTAGTCTCTTCACTGCAACTTTCATAAGTTGACCTCGCCGTTATGCTACATACCAGTATATAGGAATCCTCTTCTACGTCAATCACCCATTGGTAATAGTGACAAAGTCCTATCGGACCCCAGAAAAACCAAATGTCAAAGCTCAAATGACAAACAAAGTCCGAATGACAAAACTCAAATGACAAACCAAACCCGAATTCCAGAAATCAAATGACACGGCGTGTCATTGCGAGCGGAGCGTGGCAATCTCAAAAACTCAAGCCCAAATGACAAACCAAATCCAAATGCGTAAATGCCAAAACCGCCAGGGGATTACTTCTGGTCGATAAATCGGGGCTCACAAAGACGCTCCTTTCATCATTGCGAGCACCTGAAAGGTGCGCGGCAATCTCACAGAGCGATATCATAAATCCGAAATCCAAATGTGAAGACCAAAAAGAGGGCGGCTTTTATATGCCGCCCCCTTTCTTAATCTCAACCTCGTTAACGAGTCCTATTACTCGCCGGGCTACTCCCGCCAAAGCGGGATAACCTCCCAGGACTCAATGCGCAGCTCCGTTATCGGCGGTAATTCATCATCACCATCGCCCATACCAGGGAAATCCAGGCCCTTGCCCTCCGGGCTTATCCAGTCAAGCTCGCTGTTGGGCAACAATTCGACGTACACATTTCCGGCTATACAACCGGTGAAGTCACCGCTCGGGTGGAATACTACTGTGCCTGTGATTGACATAACCAACACAAAATCATCCCCCCCACTGGTAATGCTAGGCTGAAAGTTAATATCACCTACGGCAATAATGCACCCTGAGCCGGATAGATTTACATCTGGCGGTATGTAAATAGAACCTTCCACGAAAATGGTTTGCTGGTTCAGGTCAATGTTGATCTGGGGCGTAGCCTTGAAAACCAGGTCACCATTGATATAGATCGTGCCCTCGAGCCTTATCCACCCGCTTCCCTTAATAGTTAGGCCTCCCGCAGCTAATAATGGTCCGATAACATAGGGGTCTCCCTCAGTTGTTCCGGCGGGGATGTTAATGACATATCCATCGGGATAAGCCTCTGCTTCCAGGTGCTTTACAGCATCCCAGTAGTAGGTGGAAAGCTGCTGAACTGTGGGCCAGGTTATTGTCATATCGTCGCTGTCTTTGACATCACCATCAATATCCACGTTGGGGCCGTAATCGAGGTCCTCCTCGTCAGGCAGCCAGACATCTCCGTCGACCGTAGTGTTTGGCTGGATGGTGATAGTGTCAAAACTAACAATGGCGTTGTCAAGTAGTGAAGAGAAATCCATATACAGCACATCCAGGTAGGATTCAATTGCGGTACCGGTGATGGCCGCAGTACCACCGCCGTCGTCGATGGCCGATATTGAGGTAATTTTGTACATGCCCGCATCTACATCATATTCTATGTATACTGTCACGTTTTTGCCATTAATATCGGCTATGTTGTAAGACCATTTCTCTGGGCTGCCAGGGCAAACCGGGGTTTCTCCGTGCTGTATCTTCCATATGGCATCCTCTACCCCGGCATCGGCGGCGTAAAGCTCATCCGTCCTCGTCTCATAGACTTTACCGGTGATAAGCCCGGTGCCCATATAAGACAGCAGGGGACCGATGATGAGCCCGCTAATCAGGAGCAGAATCAGGACCAGGACCAGCGCCGCCCCCTTTTCGTCTCTTACTAATCTGTTCACAATAGTTTTCATGATTTCGCCCGCAATAGTACCGGATTACGGTACATTAGTAATAGTATAGCCACGGTGTTCTCTCCTGTCAATTTAGTACGTTGGTCCTGTCGACCCCACTGCCCAATGCTGAGATTGCCAGTAGCTCTTCACGACCGTCATATCTTTCCATGCGTCTCATAGTATGAATAACCTATTACCTTCGTCATATTATTAGTCGCTGGAAAAGCGAGAATCCCTCGACGCTGCTAGTACTTTTGGGGTGTTTCCTACGAATTACCAGGAGGAAACCCAAATGCCTAAATCCAAATGTTTAAATGCCCAAACCACTTCTTTTTCTCATTTGGGTTTTGAGCTTGATTTGGCATTTGAGCTTTGTCATTTGTCATTGCTTTAGATTTAGAGTTCCCCATTCGGGGATTAGGATTTGGAGCTTGCCCTTTGGGGGCTAGGCAAGACACAGTTATTGTGAGCCCGGTCTGGTTTCAACCTCATATTCCCGGGTCTCGCTTTGTCCGCCCACGGTGGCGGTCACCGTGAATTTAAACTTCCCGCAAAACGGAAAAAGGCAGGCATCGTCAGGGTCAATACTGGTCTGGTCTGGGTCAATATATTCAGCCAATATGGTAGTAGTAGTGGAATCAAGTTCTGAGTCAATATAAATTTTATGCTCTCGCTGGAGTCTCTTAAATTCGTTAGACGGCATATTCTCCAAAGTATAAATAACCTCATGCTTATAATTAGTCGCCCAATCAGTCCAGCTTAAGGTAAGCAGCTCAGGAGTAGCCGGGTTGTTTTCAGGAACAACGTCTCGAGCCATCTGGACGTCGGGGCTGATCCAGAAGCCAACATTGCGCACCTGGCGAACAGCCGTCATGCGGTTGGCAGTGCTGAAGTTCACATTAAGCACATAAAGAATGGTCCCGGTGATGGCGGTGGCCACGATGCCAGTAAGAAGCATGGCTATCAGCAGCTCCACCATGGTAAACCCCTTCTCACCTTTCTTTAGCTTTTTCATCTTCATTATGATTCAGCCGCCATTTGTAATTTGGGATTTCTGAATTCTTTACACCTCTGTGTATGCCACCGGCTTTCTTTTGTAGCCTTCCAGGGTAAATTGTTTTTCCATCACTTTTCTGTCAGAGCGAACAATCTCATATTTGACAACCACTGTTATCTTCTGAAGCCCGTTGTCTTCAGGCGCAGGTGTGCTATTCCCGCTATTCCAGGGTACGCCTACTACATTGGGATCCTCGCCTGTACGGTTCTCACTCCAGATAGTGTAACCGGCAGGGATGCTCATGCTTGGAATTTCATCATAGTTGCCTACGCCTCCGGGGTCTGCAGGGTCATACTCCTGGTTCTTGATAAATTCCATCTGGCTTTTGGCCAGGCTTTCGGCAGTGGCCTGCCTATCGGTCATGATGAGAACCGTGGAGGCGTAAGATAGGGCACCCATAATGGCGACAGCAAGTACCCCGATAAGGGCTATAGCTATCGACACCTCAATCAGGGAGAACCCCCTGGAGCTGCCTTGAAAGGCCCTCCTTACTTTGCTACTCAGTCTTAGTTTTTTCATTTTTCCAGTATTTCTCTAAATTAGAATCCAAATGACAAAATCCAAACATTTGAATGCCAAAACCACCTCTTTTTCTCATTTGAGTTTTCGACTTTGTCATTTGTCATTACCTCCGTGATAATCCTCACCTAGACACCTAGCTGATTATAGACAGAATACAGGGCTGAAAACATAGCTAAAACAACAAAAGCAACCACCAAACCCAGAATTATCGTTATCACTGGCTGAATAAGCCCCACCGCCGAGCTGGTCTTATCATCAGCCTCGGTCTCAAAGCTTTCGGCTACAGTACCTAGCGTATTCTCGAGATTACCGGTTTCTTCGCCAACTCTCACCATTTGCGTCATTAAGGGCAGGAAGAGCTCACTCTTAGCCATGGGTTGGGACAAGCCTTCGCCTCTGATTAAGGCCTGCTGAACTTTGGTCAAACCCTGATTTATGGCCCTATTGGTAATACTGCGGATGGTTACGGCCAGGACTTCCGGTAGGGGTAAACCGACTCTGATTAACAATGACATAGTCCGGCAGCAACGGGAAAGCTCACTGAGGTGGACAATACGCCCGACTACAGGCAAACCAAGCATCATTTTATCCCAACGGTATCTCCCGGCCGGGGTCCTGATATAGATATAGCCTGCGACAACAGCAATTAAAAACCCAAGCAGAAGATAAAGCCCATAGTGGTTAAGCCAATTAGTAAGGCCCATAAGCATTTTGGCAGGCAGAGGCAACTCAGCCCCGAGTTGAGAATAAAAGCTGACAAAGGTGGGAAAAACAAGGGTGACCAATACCAGTACCACGACAATAGCGACAACAACCACGATAATGGGGTAGGTCAAGGCACCTTTTATTCTCTTCTGGGTGACGGCTCCCCTCCCTATATAGTCGGCCATTTGCCTCAGCACCACCTCCAGGTTACCGCCTTGCTCACCGGCAGCTATTGCCTGGGAGTACATTGTAGAGAAAGCCTGAGGGTGCTTGTCCAGAGCCATTGACAGTGAACTACCGCCGCGAATATCCGAGGCTATCTCACCAACTATGTTCCGCAGGGTTTGACTAGTTATTTGGTCTTGCAACAAATCTAAAGAAGTAACGATATCGGTGCCGGATTCCAGGAGTAGCGCTAGCTGGCGGGAAAACATGATTACTTCTTGCGGCTTTATACGAGAAAAGCTGGCTAGCAGTTTTTCTTTATTAAATAATGAAACGACTTTCTTAAGGCTGACTACCCGGTAGCCGCCATAGCCCAGCAACTCGGTTGCCGCCTCTTCACTGGTAGCCGAAACCTTGCCCTGAACTAATTTCTTATCTTCAGTATAGGCTGTATAAGCGAAATCCATTTATAACCTCCAAACGGCTAAGCTGTAGTGTAGGCATTACGCAGCACCTCAGCGGGGGTGGTAATACCTTCCTTTACCTTACGCATGCCATCGTTCATTATAGATATCATACCGTCTTGAAGTGCCCGCTCTCGGACAGCACTGCTGCTGGCTTGATTACAGACCATCATTCCTATCGTGTCGTTCATGGTTAGAATCTCAAAGATTCCCGTCCGCCCCAGGTAACCGGTATAGGCGCAGGACTTACAGCCGGTACCGTAGAGGAACTCGGTCTGTTTCTCCCCCATTTCCTTTTCATAAGCCATCTGCTCGACCAGGGGAGCCTCAACAGGGTGGCTACAATCAGGGCAGATGCGACGCACCATCCGCTGGGCGACAACACCAATGATCGCCGAGGCTATCAAGAAGGGCTCTACCTTCAGGTCAAGGAGACGGGAGAGCACACCGGCAACATCATTAGCGTGGATAGAAGACAGCATCAGGTGCCCGGTTAAGGCTGCCTGGACAGCTATGTTAGCTGTCTCGTCATCGCGTATCTCACCAACCAATATTACGTCAGGGTCAAGACGAAGTATAGACCTCAAGCCGCTGGCAAAGGTAATGCCAGCCTGGAGGTTAACCTGAATCTGGTTAATATTCTTAAATCGGTACTCAGCAGGGTCTTCAATAGTAATGATGTTCCTCCCGTGAGTATCAAGGGAATTGATTGAGGCATACAGAGTGGTAGTTTTGCCAGCTCCGGTGGGACCGCTAATCAGAATCATACCATAGGGAACCTTGAGCATCTTTTCATATTTTGCCAGGCTATCAGGTAGCATACCAAGCTCTGCTAAACCCAGAGTAGCCAGTGACTTATCCAGAAGCCGCAGGGTTACTGTCTCACCCAAGACAGTGGGAGCGGTAGCGACTCTGACATCTATCTCTCGCCCTTTAGTCACGGTAGAGAATTGACCATCTTGAGGACGAAAATGGTCAGCGATATTCATTTCACCGAGGATTTTAATTCGTGAAACGAGTGCTCGATGTACATTTAGAGGTAGAGACATCGTATCGTGAAGAGTGCCATCTATCCGGTAGCGTATTCGTACTCTATCTTCTTCTGGCTCAATATGAATGTCCGATGCACGAGCTTTGACTGCCTCGTCAATTATAAGGTTGAGAGCCTGAACCAGAGGAGTATCAGTAGCAGCACTAACGACAAGTTTCTCATCAGTTTCCTCAGCCGGGATAGAGACACGAGAAATCTGCTTTTCAATTTCGCCATAGGCTTTATAATTGAAGTCAATAGCGTCCCTTATTTCCTGGACAGTGGCAGCTACAGGCTTAATCCTCATTCGGCTCTGGGCGGAAAGAGCTTCCAAGGCAAAGACATCAGTCGGGTCTGCTATAGCCACTTCCAGTGTCCTGCCAGATATAGTCAGGGGTATGGCATTATACCTTCTGGCCATCACCTCAGGAATCAATTGTAGTGCCTCAGGCTGGGGCGTCTGTCTCAGTAGCTTGCCCCTCGGCTTATCTAATTTAGTTGACTTCCCTTTTTGCTCGACGGTTATCTCTTCAGTCACAGGTTTAGAAACTAGTTTTTGACCCAACCCAAGGACTTTTATCTGCTGGTGCTGGGCAAATTGCTGTGCCTCGGGGCTAAGCTCCACCGATACCACAATGACTTTCTCATCAACGCCAGCCTCATAGGCTTTAGTATCAAATAACATTACCTGTTCCAGGTTCACTTCTTTCTCCCCATTCAGGAAATCTATAGCCAGCTTGTGCTCAACCTGATCGTTTTCAGTATGAGCCAGTATATCGAAGGTATATTCGACTCCTGATCGGCCTTTAACTTTGGCTTTCTCTTTTACTTCATAGCCCCGGTCGGCTAAAGATTTGACCAGGTCTTCCTTTGTCTCAAACCTAACCGGCTCCTCGGGCTTAACTGGCTGCGCGGGTTTCAGGGTTAATAGTTGCCCAATTTGTTCTCCATCAATAACCTTTATTCGCTGTTTGCGAGCCAGCTGTTTCGTCTCCTGACTAAGTTCAGGGATGGCAATAAGAATCCTGTCAAGAATGCCGCAATCATAGGCTTTATTGGCAAAGCTGAAAATGGTGCCCACTTCTATATCCCTATCACCACCAGCAGCAATGCCGATAGCAATATTGTAGCTAGTAAAACCATCGTTTCTTTGAGCCAGCATATCAAAGGTATGCTCAATCCCTGACTTCCCGGGGAGCTTCGCTCCCTCGGTTACTTCATACCCCTGCTGCCCCAGATACTCTCTAATCTGGGCTTTTAGCTTCGGACCAATTTCCATATGACGTACCTTCCCATCCATTTTCTCCAATCTGGGTAAAGTGTAATTTGCCAATTGGCTAAAGTCAATATTATTAACCATGTCTTAACCCGAGCTAACTAGGGCGTAATAATCTCCCTCTTTCACAAGCTAACTACAATTTAGCATATCGTATTAGTTTGTCAATAGGACTTTTGGGGGAGTCCCTTGTGAGCTTTCGCGGATTGGGGGGGAACAAGTCCCTCCCCTACAGGAGTTGTTGGTTTTACCAGTTATTGCCACGCCCCGACTTGTCGGGGCGTGGCAATCCCATTGGGTAAATTCCAAATCCCAAGCTCCAGATAAATCCAAATGTCAAAGTCCAGATGGCAAATGAAATCTAAATGCTTAAATGCCAAAGCTACTTGTTTTTGTCATTGCTTAGGGTTTTGGGCTTGATTTGACATTTGAGCTTTGGGGTTTGATATTGCTTAGGACTTGGTGCTCGGGATTTATCCCTTTGTAAGGAGGTGTCTCACAATGACTTTTATGTCACTGTTTCTGCAAATCACTATAATTACCTATAAAGCGGCATTCAAATTTCATCAAAATCTTCTAATCCCCTCCGTGGTTTTGCTTCTGGTGAAATCCAGCCGCTGTGCAGGGCGAGAGCAACAGCATGGGCTCTATCATTAGCATTTAGCTTACGAAGGATGGCACTGACATGATTCTTAATTGTTTGTTCGCTGATTTCTAGGATACGGGCGATTTCTTTATTTGAGTTGCCCTCAGCAACGTAGGTTAGAATCTGCGTTTCCCTGTTGGTAAGAGGAGCGACTAGGCCTTCCATAGTTCTCCCCATACCACGAAACTGGTTTAATACCTGCTTGGCAACCCTGGGTCTGGTCATCAGGCTTTCATTTATGGGGTATTCACCTTTGCGGGCTCGTCTTATAGTGCTAGCCAGCTCGTCGGCAGTGGCCTTCTTACTCAAGCAGGCTACGGCTGCAGTTTTAATGACCTCAAAAAGCTCTTCATCATCAGGGTCAGGGCTTAGCACTACTACTTTAGTATTTGGGTAGTATTGAGCAATTTTTCTACCCAGCTCAATCCCGCTGAGGCTGGCCAGGTCAGAGCCAATTAGAGCAACATCAGGGAGATTAGCTTCAATTAGCTCCAGTGCATTCTGAGTTGGGTCGCATTCTAATACCTCCAGGTCAGGTTGTTGAGACAGCATCTGACGCACCCCGGCTCTGAAAAATGCTTGCTCATCAATTACCATCACTTTGATCTTATTCATCAGCCACCTCCTGGTGAAGCTTTACATATTTAATTCAAACACCTTCCTGGTTATTTAGATTTAGCTCCAGTGATCTATCGTATAATGTAATCACCTTTGGTGTCAATAGTCCATATTATATCACCCCGCGCCGCCAAGTATTTGGGGGGCTTGACAAGTGCCATTGAGGTAGTATAATAGTAATAGGCCAAAGGTAATATATATTGGGATGATATAATGAATCGGCGAAGGTCTAATATAGAGATAATAGCTGATATGCTCAGAGTTGGGGAAAATGGCGCTGGCAAGACAGAGATTATGTATAGCGCCAATATGAGCTATGCCCAGATACAGAAGTATCTTGCTTTCCTCTTGAGCCACGGGTTCATTAACAAAGTGAAGGTGGGAAATCCCGCAGTTACCTATCAGGTAACGGACAAAGGGGGAGAGCTGCTCAAAAATATAAACTGCATAATTGAAGTGCTCGAGTTCCACAATGGCCATAATGGCAATGGAGCTTGAGGCTTAAATGTTGCGGAGTTATAGAGGGGTGCCTGGAAGTAGAGTGAGGTCACCCCTTATTTAACATAAAAATCTAAGGAGAGTGTTATGATAGGAGCGGTATATGTCTGAAAAAAGGATGCTGATAGTAGATGCTGAGCTGGTGAAAACGGTAGATGACAACCGTGGTGATATGGGGCGGTCTGAGTTTATCAACTTCCTTATTGAGACTCAGTTGAAGGAAAAAGAAGAAAGTAAAAAGCAAGGCATCGTAACCCGAGAGGAATTTCACCAGTTTCAGGAAGGCACGAAAGAGCTATTGCGCAATTTCCTGGAATTCTTTATCAGCTATGGGTTGGAGCTAGGCAAGCAACCTGGCGATAACGAATTCGAGCAATTAGCTCAGAAACTGCAAAGTCTAGGTAGCTCAGCAAAGGTAAAAAGCTCCTGACTTTCTTTTCTCACATTTTCCGCCACAATCACATTCCCCACAGCTTCAACTAGAACTATCTTCTAGAACATAATCTCTTCCCAAGCTATTCCTAGCCCTGTCATACTATCTTCAGGATAATGAAGTTCCTGCGTTGTCGTTTTGAATGACACGAGGGAAAACAGGGGGTATAGCTATGACAAGGCCGATTGAGCTACTGCGTCAGGGGAGAAAAGAAGAGCTATGGCAGATGTGCTGCGGCTTTATTGCCCTCAGCCTGGAGGAGTTTATGGCTATCCAGAAGAGACTGCTTCTGGAGGAGATTGAGCTATTAAAGAACAGCGAGCTTGGCAAGAGGGTGATGCGTGGTGCCATGCCTGAGACGGTGGAAGAATTCCGGGAGCAGGTGCCATTGACCACCTACTCTGATTACCTACCTGAGCTTGTGGAAAAAAGGGAAGACGTGTTGCCGACCAATCCTGCCATGTGGGTGCATACGGTAGGCAGGGCTGGTGAATATAACCTCAAATGGGTGCCCTTATCCGAGAGATTCTTATATGAATTTGTGAGGACGGCTGGTGGCGTTGGGCTTCTTGCCTCCTGTGACCCTCAAGGCGATTTTCTCATGAAAGAACATCTGAAAACTTTGTCCACTATGGCATCTCGATATTATGGATCAGGCGTTGTGGGATACTTAATGCAACAAGCTCTTGGCTTTGACCTCCTGCCTTCCAATGCCGAGGAAATGACATTTCAAAAGAAGATAGAAGCTGGCTTTAAGGAGGCTTTGTGTCAGGGTCTTGATTCTTTTGGTGGCTTGCCCTCTATCTTGGTTTATATCGGGGAGATGTTTAAGCGAGGAGCCATAAGTGTAGATACTCGTTTTTTGCTATCTCATCCCAAAGCAGCTGCTCGCTTCATTAAAGGATTAATCAAGAGCAAGTTGGCTCATCGTCCTATGTTGCCTAAAGATCTATGGTCTGTTAAGGTAGTTGTGGGTGGTGGCATGGACAGTGCCATTTTCGGGAAAGGGGTAGAAGAGCTGTGGGGGAGGAAACCCCTGGAGCTGTATGGTGGCACTGAGGGCGGTATTTATGCCGTTCAGACCTGGGATTACGAAGGTATGACTTTTATTCCCAACCTCAATTTTTTTGAGTTCATTCCCGAGAGGGAATACTTCAAATGGCAACTTGACCATTCCTACCAGCCGAAGACTATTTTGCTGGACGAAGTAAAGGCAGGCGAGAATTACGAAATAGTCATCACCAATTTCCATGGCGGTATTATGACTCGATATAGACCTGGCGATATGGTCAGGATAAGTTCGCTGCGAAATGAAAAGCTGAATATTGATATCCCGCAGATGGTATTCTATAGCAGGGCTGATGACCTTATTGATATTGCTAGTCTTGGTCGGCTGACAGGGAGGGTAATCGAAGAGGCAGTTGAAAACACTGGCATCGCCTATGTGGATTGGGTAGCACGCAAGGAACTAATTGATAATAAACCTGCGCTGCATCTCTATCTTGAGCCTAGAGATGAATATATTGCCAGTGAGGAAGGTATGGCAGCAGCGATACGCGAGCAATTTAAGAAATTAGATAGGAAATATCGGTGCAACTTCTACAGCCTTATTGGCAATATGGAAACTGTGCTTGGCTTAAAGCCCCTAGAGGTTACTTTGCTCCCCCAAGGCGCCTTTTCCAGCTATATGACTCAACGGCAAGCTGAGGGCGCCGATTTAGGTCACCTGAAGCCACCACATATTAACCCTTCGGATGAAATGCTTTCCTTACTCGGAGCACCCAGGGTCGTGGTGGAGGCTGCGCCGGTAACTGAAGCCGAACGTGCGGCTGCTCGATGACACCAGCATAGTTTAGAGAAAGGCAGGGCACCTTACCAAGACAAGGAAGGCGGGGTTTTAACTTCGCCCTTTCGTTTATAGCTCCAAGTCCTTCGCAGGTTCTTCGCCAGCAGCCCAGAATGACAAAGGTGAAGCTTCAAGCCCGCCTTGTGCTGGGAGAACCGTGACTGAGAACACCTAGTACCTTTGGGGGATTACTAAAGTCCTTCTTGACAGTTTCCAAATTTATATCAATAATAGCTTTATATTAAAGTAATTTACAGAAATGGTGACACAACAGTCATTGCGAGGCGCTTTCTTCCGTCGTTGCGAGTCCCGATTTATCGGGACGGAGCAATCTCATGGAGGGGCTCAAAATGACAGGTAAAATTGTGTCGGGATTTATGTGTTTGACTATATAAGGGTGATATTATGAATGTCAATGTTTTAATCCCCTTAATTGCTACGATTGCTTATATCCCCTTATTTGTCATTTTGATATCTAATCGGCCATGGCAACGAAGGCATAAGCTTTTCCTTTTGTTTCTCATTCCTGCCGTATTCTGGAGCTTCAGCACCTTCCTCAGTATGAGCGACTTGTTAATACACAATAAACTACTCGAAGTTAAAATTGTCCTTTGTATTGCTATCTTGCTGCTGATCCAATTCCATTACTTTGTACGTTCTTTTTATCGGTTCGAGCGCATCAGGATACCACTGGCTTATATTTTCCTAGTAGCCACCATTGTCCTGGCGGCATTGGGCTACATACCCCAGGATGTTGAAATCACTGCCAGCGGCATCAATGTTGACTATGGTCCCTGGCTCATTGCCATAGGTTTACTTTTTCTTTCCACAGTAGGCGCCAGGGATATATATTCCTTGCTACAAAAGTACAAGCTCTCACCCAACCCATCGGAGCGTAATCAGATTGTTTATTTATTTGCTGGTATTGCTATCTTCACGGTGTTCATTCTCAGCGCTACTGGTCCCCGTGGAGGCGAATTTCCTGTGAGCCATATTGGCAACCTTATGATTGCCTGTGTCTTAACCTATGCTATTGTGACCTACCGTCTGCTGGATATCAGGGTTGTATTCCGCCAAGCCCTTATATACGTAGTCCTCTATGGCGGTAGTGTTGGCATTGTATTACTGCTTTTCAACCTCGCTCACCGGTTCGTCGGCTTTGAGCTTAACTTTGCCTCTTTAGCGGTAACCATTGGTCTGGGAATTCCAGCTATCCTGTTTCTTGTTCACAAGGTGCGTGACCTTTGGCAAAGGAAGGTGGAGGAAGCCTTTATCGGCGCAAGATACTCCTATCGCAGGCAGTTATCTGACTTTATCGCCAAAATACACGATGTTCTCACACTGGAGCAGTTGGGCAGCGAATTCATATCACTGCTTGCTCAGTCCATTGACTGTCGGAGAGCTTGTCTGCTTTTGCCCGAGGCTGAAAATGGAGGTTTTAGCGCCCAATTTATCTACCCTCCTGTGGAGGATAATCCTATGGGGGAGTTGAAATTAAGGCAGGATAGTCCTGTTGTGACCTGGCTGGAGCACGAAAGCACAATATTACCGGAAAGGAACCTCGCTATCTTTCCTGAATTACAATCCATATGGCAGGAGGAGAGAGAGGAAATCCAATTGGCAGGAGTAGAGATGTTCGTTCCTTTAAAGAACAGGGGGGAGCTTGTGGCTGTTCTGGCAATAAGTGATAGGCGCGATGGGAAGCTTTACGCCGTTGAGGATATTGATTTATTGGAGTTTATCGCCGCCAAAGTGGCAGCGAGCATGGAAAAGGAGTATTCCCATGAGCAATTGAAGGAACAAGACGAAGAAATAAGCCTAGTTAATCGTTTAACCTCAATCATAACCTCCAGCATGAGCATTCAGATGATATTTGAAGCTTTCGCCCAGGAACTAAAGAAAGTGGTGGATATTGATTGGGCAACAATTGCTTTAATTGATGGAAACGAGCTTTATTTTCTAGCTCTATCCAGCACAATAGGTTCTGCTTGGCAGCCGGAGGAAAGGATACCGCTTGAAGGGACGGCTACGGAGTTGGCATGCCGGGAGAAGCAGGCCATATATGAACCTGATCTGCAACGACATCACAGATTCCGGACATGGGAGAGTCACTTAAAGCAAGGGATTTGTTCTGTTGTTTACCTGCCCTTGAGTGTCACAGACCGTGTTATTGGCAGCCTGATTTTGGCCAGTCGCAAACCTAACGCTTACAACCGCAGGCAAATACAACTTCTGGGAAAGGTGGCTTTGCAGATTGCTGCGCCCGTTGAGAATGCTCAACTTTATGCCCAATTGGAACAAAGGTCTCGTATTGATGTGCTTACCGGGCTATTTAATCGACGTCATTTTGAAGAACAACTCAAAGATGAGGTTTCCCGGCATTCTCGTTATGGAGATTTGTTCTCCATCTTCATGCTTGACCTGGATAACTTTAAGACCTATAACGATGCATATGGGCATCCCGCCGGGGACATTCTTCTGAACCAGATAGGAAAAATTGTCAAAAGCTCTGTCAGGAATGTTGACCAGGCTTTTCGCTATGGCGGCGATGAATTTGTTGTCATTTTGCCCCAGACAGCTAGGAGTGATGCCTATGTCGTAGCTGAGCGAGTTCGAGGGCAGATTGCCGGGGAGATGGAGAAGAAGGCAATTGCTGTGACTTGCAGCATTGGTTTGGCTAGCTATCCTGCAGATGGAGTGGTAGCTGATGAACTTGTTAACGTGGCTGATAATGCTCTTTATTATGCCAAGCGGACTGGAGGTAATCGAATCTACCTTTCCTCCGAGATTTTGCCTAAGCCGCCGGACAATGGAGGAATTACTGGGATTGATACCAGGAGTGATAGTCTGAGTGTTATTTATGCCTTAGTCTCGACAGTGGAGGCTAAAGACCCCTATACTTATGGTCATTCCAAGAAAGTTAACACTTATGCCGTGGCTTTAGCGGGAGCGATTGGACTATCGCCTGATGAGGTATCTAAGATGAGCACTGCTGCTTTGCTTCACGATATTGGCAAAATTGGCATTCCCGATAAAGTGCTTAACAAAAAAGGGAAGCTTAGTGGAGAGGATTGGGAAGCGATTAAGGCTCATCCCAGGCTAGGGGCAAATATCGTCGGTAACATACCCCAGCTAGTTCCCTGTGTAAATAGCATTTTACATCACCATGAGAGGTGGGATGGAGGTGGCTATCCTGAAGGGCTGAAAGACGAAGAGATTCCCATAGAAGCTCGCATCCTCGCCATAGCTGATAGCTTTGAGGCTATGACTTCTGCCCGTCCTTACCGTCCTGCATTGTCCCTTGAGCAGGTGGTAAAAGAACTCAGGCAAGGTGCCGGGCTTCAGTTTGACCCTAAGTTGGTGGAGATCTTCATTGGTATTATCGAGGCCAGTATTTCTGCGAGAGTGAAGATAGGTCAAGATGCATCCAGCGAACAATCAGGTCCATAGTACAGCTAGAAATCCTAAAACAACATCAAAAATTGGAAGGCAAAAACCAAAATGACCAGTCAAAATTCAAAGATTGATTCAAGGAACGTGTCTATGAATTTGCACTGGATGCAATAGGATTCATGGAGCAACTGCCAATGGAACAAACTTCGAGGCTTATTAGTGACCAATTGTTACGAAGTGCTACCAGCATTGGCGCTAACGTGATTGAGGCTAAGGCAGCCTCCTCAAGGAAGGATTATACCGATTTCTCTACTTATGCACTGAAATCGGCAAATGAATGCAAATTTTGGCTGGGATTGCTCAGGGCTTCAGGCAGAGCTGGCGAAGACACCGTTAACAAACTTCTAAGGGAAGCCACATAGATTGCTAACATACTTGCCGCCTGCATACTACTCTGAAAGAGAAGAAAATGAGACATTTCTTGCATTTTAATTCGCCACTTTGACTTTTTATTTTTGATTAAATATTTGTAGTTTAAAATGCCATTCTGGGAAATATATTCATATTTTTATAGTTTGTCTTTAAGAAACTCGTTCCCTTATGGGTGCCTTTTAGAAGACCTAAATAATACATTAGACATCAGAGAACGGGAGAATATTTTAGATGCTGGTTGCGGACCCGGACTGGTAATAGAAAAAGTTATTGAAGAACATACGGGGAAAAGAATAAGCGTTATAGGTCTAGATTTTAGCAGGGGAATGATAAAGCGCGCTCGCAAGAGATGTAAAATTTTTTCTAATGTAAAGCTTCAAATTGCCGATTTAAACAAAAACCTGGAGTTTCCCGGTAATTTTTTTGATAAAGTGATTTGCTCTAATACACTTTATGCCCTTGAAAACCCACATAGAGTCATTTTTGAATTTTACAGAGTTTTAAAGCAGGGCGGTGCAGTGATTATTGCCAACCCCAAACCCAACGCCGGAGAAAAAGAACTCATAAGAGAACACCTAACGGCACTTAAAAAAATCACTCCAATTTACAAGAAAATTTATCATATTTTCAAATTTCTTTTGCTCATTCCTGTAAATTTAGTTGTTATCACGATAAGTAAAGTCATCATTGAGAAAGGGAAAGGCAAAGAATATCACTTCTTAGGCAAAGAAGACTTACAAAAAATTCTTCAAGAAGTCGGTTTTAAGAGTATCAACATAAGCTCTTGCTATGTTGATCAAGACTGGCTGGTGAGAGCGGAAAAATAAAAATATGGGCACAATAGGTGAGAAAATTCAATATTGCCTCCCGGACATGGAAGGGAGTGGGGATAACCCTAGACATCTGGCTAGAGCTGGACATGCAGAAACGACAGGCTTCTGAAGGACAGGCGCAGGAACTTGAAAAGGAGTTAGTGACAGTCCAAAAAGGTCGGTCTAGGAGGAATGTCTACATCAGTAATTTTAGACTGAGATAGGGTCTTCGCCTCGATTTTTGATAGAGCTTGGAATTTAGCAGTTCTTTACCAGAACGCATATATTGCGTGAGAAATTCCTTATCGGGAAATAGTAGGACTTCTCCGGTAACATAGTAACGATTTCCCAGCCAGTTTTGACTAATAGCTTTCTTAGCTCGCCATAAGAGAAAAGGTGATAGTAGCGGTAAACTGTCTTTCCTTTTAGCCTCCAGGGGACTTGTTGCTCTTTGGATTTTAGCCAGAAGCCTGGTTGTCCGTGGTTCCACACGGTTAAAAAGGCCTCGCCCTGGGGCTTTAATACCCGCTTTAATTCTACGAATGCTTTTTCCCTTTCTTCTCTGCCTTTGATGTGGTGGTAAGTAGCCACTGATATTGCCCAATCGAAGGTATCATTGGGGAAGGGCAGGGACAATGCATCAGTGGCTATTAAGTTGACATAAAGCTTAAACTTGGCAGAATATCTCAGAGCTTGCCTGAGCATGGCTAAGGAAGAATCTACCCCCCAGAGTTCAAAGCCCTGACTGAAAGGCAAGAAGTCCGGTCCGTGAGCGCAGCCCACATTTAGCAGCTTTCCGCTTTGCCATCTTGTCGCCAGCTCCTCTAACTCTTTTTTTAATAAAGGCCAATGCCTCACCCGATACCAGCTTTCAGCTATTTGGTCGAAAACTTCTCTATTTGTGGTCATAGATACACTCTGCTAAACTTTAGCATATTATAGTGAAATGCTCATGGTCGCAATTGCCTATGCCGTCACCCTGAGCCAAAGTTATGACTCTGAACGAAGTGAAGAGGAATTGAGTGGAGAGGCGAGATTCTTCGCCTTCGCCTCAGAATGACACTTTCATCCTATCATTGCGAGGCTGACGAAGTCAGCCGAAGCAATCTCGTGGAAGGGCAGGGGATTGCTTCGCTCTGCTCGCAATGACTTAGGGAGAAAGGCTCAGGGTAACATGGAGATGGCATGAAGAAAGCATCTCGAACTATTTCTGGAGTAACCCCGGTGGCAGTTATGGCCAAGCCATTTCCTTGCCCCGGCAAATGTGTTTATTGCCCCAGTTCTCCTGAGGCGCCCAAGAGCTATACTGTGGAGTCTCCAGCAGTGCTCCGAGCTCGAAATTGTGGCTTTGACGCCAAAAAACAGGCGGAGGTCAGGCTCAGGACATTGGCTGAAATGGGACATGCACAGGATAAGGTAGAGCTTCTCATCATGGGGGGCACCTTTCTGTCTTATCCCCGGGACTATCAGTATCAGTTTATTAAGGATTGCTATGATGCTTTGAACGGCATCCCTTCTAGCAGTTTAGAGGAAGCCAGGGAATTGAATGAAAATGCTGAGCATCGCTGCGTGGGATTGTGCATCGAGACCAGGCCTGACTTTTGTGGAGAGGAAGAGATAAGGAGCATGCTTGATTTTGGCACCACCAGGGTGGAGCTTGGGGTACAGACATTGGACGATGAGGTTCACTGCTTGACAAAGAGGGGACATGGGGTGGCTGAGGTTATCTCCGCGACCAGGCTATTACGAGATTATGGCTTTAAGGTTTACTATCATTGGATGCCTGGTTTACCGGGGTCAACACCTGAGCATGACCTAGAGCTATCGCGGCAATTGTTTGGGGACGAGCGCTTTCGACCTGACGGGCTCAAGCTTTATCCCACGCTGGTAGTTCGGGGGAGTGAGCTAGAGAATTGGTATCGGGATAATCGCTACCGGCCTTATGGTGATGAGGAAATGATTGATTTGCTTATGGCTATTAAAGCCCTAATTCCCAAATATGTAAGGATTTCGAGGTTGATGCGGGATATTCCCAGCAAATTTATCATTGCCGGCAGCAGAGACTTAGCGCTCAGAGGAACTATTAGAAAGAAGATGGGGCAATTGGGTCTTCGCTGTAGCTGCATTCGTTGTCGGGAATATGGGCATCGCCTGAGGGATGGCTGGGCAATTGGCGAGCCATGGCTAACCAGGCTGGATTATGAGACTTTGGGGGGGAGGGAGGTCTTTCTTTCCTACGAGGATGAGAATGAAACCTTGTTTGGCTTGCTGAGGTTGAGAATAAATGAGGGAAAAGCGGTAGTCAGGGAGCTGCACATTTTTGGTCCTGAAGTTCCCCTGGGGGGAAGGCTAGAGCGATCCGCTCAACATCACGGTCTCGGTGAAAATTTGCTTCGAGAGGCAGAGAGAATCTCCGAGGAGGAATTTAAGGCGGATAGATTATCGGTGCTTAGTGGTGTCGGTGCCAGGGAGTATTACCGCTCGCTTGGTTATGGTCTGGAAGGCACTTATATGGTCAAGGAGCTTGGTTAAGCTACCTGGAATCCTTCGGAAAGACTGTTTGGCAGCCCGTCCGTCCTGAGCGCAGTCGAAGGGCAAGCTAGTCTGATCTCGAGTGCCGCTCATGGTTCGATAAGCTCACATAAGCAATTTGATAAACAATCCCCTTAAATATATTGACATCGAGTAATAGCTATATTTATAATGAATTGAAGGTACTGTAGAAGATATTCAATCAATTGAGAAGCTTGGAACCTGGAGAAAACAAGGAAAGGAGAAAGAGCAGATGGATAACGAAGTAAGGCCAACCTGGAGATTCGCTTGGGGATTGTGGTGGAGGATGTTTCTTATTAGCCTGGGGATAGGTGTGATAATCGGGGTAATTCTGTTAATTCTAGACTTGGTGGGCGTGGTCTGCATACCTTGGGAAGCTCACTGTGGATGGTTGCCTGGATGTTTGTGACGATTTGCTATTGCTGACCAGGCAAGGGTGTGGTGATTGCCGCGCCGGGATGGATCACGGCAGGCAAATCCGCTGCCGTGGCGGTGATTGAGGTTTTGGGGTATTGACAATGCGAGCCTCTAACTATATCGTTATGTAGAAAAAGGAGGAACGAGAAATGCAGGAAACCTGGAAGCCGACAGTCGGTGGCATACTAGCCATCATTGGGGGGGCTATTGAGATGATCCTCGGCATAGTAGTTGCTACAGTTGGTAGCATCGGATGGTTCTTTGGGATGCCATGGTTTAGCGCCATTGGTGCCCCGCTAATCGTATTCGGGATAATTGCGATAGTAGGCGGTATCTATGCCTTAAGAAGAAGGATTTGGGGACTGGCGCTTGCCGGGTCTATATGTGCACTCATTGGTCCTTGGGGTCTTCTCGGGATACTCTCCATTATATTCGTAAGCTTGGGGAAGGGCGAATTTGAGTAAGGTCCAAGGTTCTGCAAGTTATATGAATCGGAGTAGTTACTCAATTTATTTTACCCAACCAGATCGAAGATTTGGTTGGGTGAGAATTTATTATGCGATTGTGCCTGATAAATCAGGCAACTACAAAATTTTGTTGGAAAAACTTTAAGGTCAGAAAGGAGGCAAGATGGAAAAGAAGTATAGTTTTTTACCCTTTGCAGCCAAGGTTTTGAGAGTCGTGGCGTGGATAGTACTGGTGGTTGGCGTTATTGCTTCGATTGTTATCGGAATTTTTATGGGTAGTGCTACAAATGGAGGTATAGGCGGGCTTGCAGGCGGGCTTACAGGTTTTTTTATAGCTGTTGCGGGAGTAATTGTCTCCTTCTTGACCTGGGTATTCTTGCTTAGCGCTAGGGAAATCTTTTACCTGTTTATAGATGTGGAAGAGAACACCAGAAACACGGCTGAGAGTATTGCCCAGAAATCACGCTGAGATAAATTTATGCCTTAGGTGGTTATGTGAATGAAGGCAGTAATCTTTTCTTTGTTCGGCAAGCTCATCCAAAAACGGGGGTTACCGATGCCCGGGAAGAAAATGCACGATGTTTTGCGGAGAGGGCGGAAGGCAAACACGATAGGGGGGTATTATTATATAAAATATACGACTAGTGCTTTGAGGGTCATAGCATGGATAGTATTAGTACTTGGCTTTATTTTTTCGCTTGTTTGGGGAATTACTACGGGTGGAATTGAAGGCGGGTTACGGACTGTACTAGTAATCATTGGCTCATTCCTGGCATGGCTATCATTGCTTGCGGCTAGGGAACTTCTTAAATTATTTATGGATGTAAAGGAAAATACCAGCAATACGGCTGAGCGCGCTACCATTACAAAGAAACCAGGCTGAGATAAATCTATGCTTTAGCAGGTTATGTGAATCAAGGCAGCAACCTTCTTCCTCTGTTCAACAATCTCATTTACCATGGCTGCAGCGTCATAGGATGGCTTTACCAACAAGCTTGGATTTCTCCCCTTAGCCCAGCTTTCCGCTTCTTTACGGTGCCATCGGCAAAAATCAGAATATCCCGCGGCAGTATTTCTTGCCTTCAACTACTATAGAGCCAAAGGCAAGTTCATCTATTTTAGCCACGAAATTTAATTTTCCTTCCCTCTGATTTTTTCTTACTTTGTAAATCGGCTTTTTGTTTGCTGTTCCGCTTTATTGCCCGGCCATACTTAAAACGATTTAGATTTACAAATCCTTTTGCCATGATTTTCCCATTAGATAAGGCTATTCTTCAGCCTGAATAGCTCCTCCTCAATATTGCTATTCTGTGCTCTGAGGTGTTTTATAGCTTGTTCTATCTTATCATGTTTGTAGCTATCATTGAGGTCAGCTAGCCTATTGTACAAACCAGTCCGCCTGCCAACTTTGAAATTGAGCCTTTCCTCATCTGGCAAAGATAAATACTTATTTATAATATTGAGGCATTTTTCCTTATCCTCGGGCATTTGGCCTTCGACATCCATCAACAAGTTAAGTATATGGTCACTCTTAAGATAGCCGGTAACTTGCAAGTTTTCGATGAAAATAGCTATTTCCCTTGCTACTTCGTCATCCGTTTGCAGCTCAAAATCTCCGTCTTGCAACCTGGTCCACAACGGCATAGTTGGAGAGACGTGGAGGCTGCGCAGCCTGATATAATCAGGGTCAATCTCGTTTAACACCTTAGCTGTTTCCCGGGCATGCTCTTGAGACATTTTCCTGCCCCCAAGACCAGGCATAACATATTCACACAGAGAAATGCCTGCTTCTTTCACTTTCTTTCCACCCTCAATGTGGTTCTTAGCGGTGCAGCCTTTTTCCATATAAGCCAGCAAAGGGTCGTAGCCAGTCTCCAGTCCGATGTGAATCCTATCTAGCCCGGCATCCCTGAGTTCCTTTAACTCCGCTAACGACTTCCTGGCTGCCGTATGAGACCGCCCATATGTAGTTACTCTGTTTAAGCTGGGAAAGGTTTTTCTCAAGAAAGTAATCACCTGAGTTAGCTCAGGGGTGCGCATGATTAAGGTATTAGAATCCTGGAGGAAGGCTGTCTTTCCTCTTGTCCCAAGCCAGAGGGCAACATTATGCACACATTGCCCATATTGAGATTGGTTAGAGAGCATTGCCGCTACCTCTCTCACTTTGTTGCCATAGCCCATCTTCCAGGCTATTTCTTTTACACCCTCGCTGATAGCCTTAACCGCCTCAATATCTTTTATAATCTCTTTTACTGGCCTCAGCTCGAACTTACTGCCTTTGTATACAGGGCAGAACTGGCATCTATTCCAGGGACAATTTCTGGTCGCCCTTATCAGGAGGGAATAAGCTTCACTAGGAGGTCTTATAGGACCCAGCTCAAAGGTATGGCTCAGCTTCTCCGTGACTGAGTAACTTAACATTCTGCGTATTTTAGCGTGCTGGGAGAGGAATAGGCAAATGGACTTTCGCTTCCTTACCATGATAATATCAGTATTTCAAATGAAGCAAATTGAATTAATCTCTTTTGATGCTGAGGGAACAGTGGTAACACCTGATTTCAGCGAGGCTATATGGCATGAGGCTATCCCTGCGCTTTATGCTCAGAAAAAAGGACTTGACCTTGCTCAAGCCAAGAGGCATATCGCTGAGGAGTATGGCAAGATCGGCGACCAGAGGCTTGAGTGGTATGATATCGAATACTGGTTTAGCTATCTCGGCTTGGGTTCTTCTGAGCCAGTGATACAGAGCTGCCTGAGTAAGATAGCCTATTATCCTGAGATAACTGAGGTCCTTTCTTCATTAGCCAGTGAATATAAGTTAATTGTTGCCTCAGGCACGCCACTGGAGCTACTGCATGTCTTATTGCGAGATATCAAACCTTATTTTGTTCGAATTTTTTCTTCCGTTTCACATTATAGGCAATTAAAAAGCCCTGATTTTTACCTCAGGATATGTGAAGAGATGGGCGTCGAGCCAAGCCAGATCACCCATGTGGGTGATAACTGGCAATTTGATTTCCTCAATGCCCGACAGGCTGGCATAAATGCTCTCTATCTTGACAGGTCGGGGAGAAACCATCAGGAATCTCTTAGCGATTTGACTCAATTAAAGAGCCTCCTCATACCCCCGATATAAAATATGTCCCTTTAGGTCTGAGGATAGCCTGCTCACCATAGACATTGTAAGCCATTCTGAGTTACAATGTAATCCTTGACCAATGCCAAATCACAGCGAAGGATCCCCCGAAAGCACCTCTCTCAGTAACAAATTCAACCTGTCCACGGCAGAGCTCAAGGAAATGGCTAAGAAACTGCGCCGTCACGTAATCACCATGATAGCTACAGCAGGCAGTGGGCATCCTGGCGGCTCTCTATCAGCAGCTGATATTATCACTGTCCTTTATTTTAAAGTTTTGCGCTATAACCCCGAAAATCCCCAGTGGTCAGACCGTGACCGATTTATATTGAGCAAGGGACATGCTGCCCCAATCTTATACGCTGCCCTGGCTGAAGCTGGCTACTTTCCCGTGGCAGAGCTAGCAACATTGAGAAAGTTGGATAGCCGCCTCCAGGGACACACTGATAGGAAGTCCACTCCCGGGGTAGAAATGTCAGCTGGTTCTTTAGGTATGGGTCTATCCTTTGCCATTGGCGTCGCCCTGGCCGCCAGGCTGGATTCCAAGACTTACCGGACCTATGTTCTTCTTAGCGATGGAGAATGTGAGGAAGGGCAAACTTGGGAGGCGGCCCTTTCAGCGGCCCACTTCAAAGTAGATAACCTAACGACCATAGTTGACTGCAATGGTATGCAGCTCAGTGGATGGACTCGCGACATCATGAACCTTGAGCCTTTTATTCAGAAATGGCAAGCCTTTGGCTGGCATACTATTGATATAGACGGACATGACCTTGACCAAATCCTGCCCGCTTGCCAAGGGGCTGAAAAAATTAAAGGCAAACCCACTGTCATCATCGCCCGCACCATCAAAGGCAAAGGGGTTAGCTTCATGGAAAACAATGCGGCATTTCACGGCAAGGCACCTACGTGGAAAGAGGCCGAAAGGGCACTAAAGGAGTTAGAGTAAGTATGGCTGAAGCATCTACTCGGGAAGCTTACGGCAAGACCTTAGTCGAGCTGGGCAGGGAAAATCCCAATATCGTTGTTCTAGACGCCGATGTGTCTCCCTCAACGATGACTAGTTTTTTTGCCCGGGAGTTTCCTGACCGCTTTTTTGATTGCGGCCTGGAAGAACAAAACATGGTCAGCATAGCTGCTGGCTTGGCTGCCTCGGGCAAAACTGTCTTTGCCACCACTTTCGTTGTTTTTGTCGTCTGTCGCTGTTTTGACCAGCTAAGGCTATGCCTTTCCCAGCCGAATCTAAATGTTAAAATCGTAGCTACTCATGGCGGCATCAGCGTAGGGGAGGATGGCATTTCACATCAGGCAATTGAAGATCTAGCCTTGTGTTGTGCTCTTCCTAGCTTCACCGTGGTCGTCCCCGCAGACGCGATAGAGACTGCTGGGGCAATAAGAGCGGCGGCAAGTGACTATGGACCTTTCTACATCAGGCTAAGTCGCCCTAAGACACCGATTGTTTACCCCGAAGGCTATCACTTCACATTAGGTAAGGCGGTAACCATGCGACAAGGCAAGGATGCAACGATTATAGCCGTAGGCATCATGGTCGCTAAGGCTCTGGAGGCGGCAGATAGCTTAGCAAAGCAAGATATAGATTGTCGGATAATCAACATGCATACTCTCAAACCTCTGGATGAAGCAGCCATAGTCAAAGCAGCTTCAGAGACAGGGGCAATTGTCGTCGCTGAAGAGCATTTAGCTCAGGGTGGTCTAGGCAGCCGAGTTGCTCAGATAGTAGCTAAAGAGAAGCCAGTGCCTATGGAATTCATCAACCTCGGTGACAGGTATGCTTCTTCAGGTAAAGCTGAGGAACTGCTTCAAAGATACGGATTGACCGCCAGAGACATTGAAGAGTCGGTGAAGTCAGCGGTCAAGAGAAAGTAATATTTCCAAGCCCGGCAGTAGGACTTATGTCTGTTTGAGTGGCAAAGTGTATTCGGGTTTTGGAAAAACTAAATTATTACTTAAAATGACCGGGGGCCTGTGTATGAAAAAGCGCTTCCTAATCCTTCTCGCCTGTGGAGCTGCGCTTGGCTTGCTCATTGTGTCTGGGTTGAGTTGCGTCAGCTGCATATTTTACCGCGAGAACCCGACTACTGGTCATGGACTTCCGACTGCAGGGTCTGAATTTCAGTCTTACATCACGCCCGAATGTCCATGGGTTATGGGAACTTTGCAAGGTATCCTCGGTGACCCCCCATACGAACCTTCTCAAGTTGGCTTTGATGATATCCGCGACTGGGTCGCTAGTAATATAGATTATAAATCTGATGAAGAGCGATGGGGTGAGGACTACTGGCAAACACCCGAGGAAACCCTGTCCTACAGCACCGGGGATTGCGAGGACTTTTCTGTTTTATTGTGCTCCCTACTTAGAGCCTATGGCATTGATGCGGAGCGGGTATATGTCGCCCTTGGTGTTGATGATGGTAGTGAGGAACCTGGACATGCCTTCCTGATAGAGGATTGGTGTCACGACGGGGAGTGGCGGAGGATAGAGTCCCAAGCGACTGCCCAACTCTCTTCCTGGCATTCCTGGTTCGGGCTTTCCAATCCACACCCCGATTCTGAACTAGACGAATATGAAATTACGGCAGCCTTCAACGACCTCTATTACTATGATGATGATGAATCTTTTTCATGGAGCGAAGATCAAGCGAACGTTTGGACACTAACTAAGATGACAACCATTGTGGGCGATATTGTGCAGCGATTGTCACGACTCGCAGAGTATTTGCTTGGACTCCTGTTCAGTTGAGACCAACAGGAGATATCTCAGACTAATAACAGTACCTTGATTTTGAAAACCTTTCTAGCTTTCCCCTCAATGCTATCAGATTAACCACGTCTTCCTTGTTGTATTCCAGCAACAAATCCAACGCCTTTCTGTCACGGTGAATCTGATATCTCCACCAAAGTATCACCGCCTCAGCTCCATCAACACCCCGTAGCCGCCGAGGAATCCCTAATTGCCGCTCTACCGCCTTGAAGCCACCATATAAATTGTTACTCCAGCAATCATGCATCAGGTCATGGTGATGAAAATGCTCTCTCAGGTTTACCCTCAGCCGGGAATTGATAAAAGGAATGTCAAAGCGGCTGCCATTATATGTATAGATTGTATCCACACAACGCAAGGTTCTGAGCAAGTTAGCCTTGGTTACATCACCCCCAACGAGTTGAATTAATCTGTTCCCACTGTCATTGGCTAAACAAACACCAATAACGGTTATTTCATCATAAAACGAGCATAAGCCTGTGGTCTCAATATCAAGATAAGCATCGAATAATAATTGCAACCTGTTGCTTTCCTTTCCGCTACATCTATTTTAGCATATAATAGAATATGTTTTGAAAAGTGGCGCAGCTTTGTGTTTTTATGCTATAACATAATGTCATTCCAGCTTGTGAGCAGAGAAGCATTCAGCTAAATGATGATCGGAGGAGAGCGAATATGAGAGAGTGCACCGCGGAGCAAAATAAGAAAAAATGTAACTGCACCTATGAGCCATGCAGCAGGAAGGGCATTTGTTGCGAATGTATAAGATACCATTGGCAGTCAGGCGAGCTGCCAGCCTGCTTTTTCCCCGACGATGTGGAGAAGACTTATGACCGCTCTATCGAAAAATTTATCGAGACCTATCAAAAAAGAGGACGGTGGTAAATAACAGCTCAAGATGGACAAGCAGATTGCTAAATAGTTTGCTATACTTTTTCTAATATGCCAAGAATAGATAACCGAACTGAAAATGAGCTCCGTCCCGTGCGCATAATTTTGGGGTACCAGAGTTTTGCCGAAGGTTCAGCTTTAATTGAACTGGGGCAAACAAGAGTGCTGTGCTCCGTAAGCCTGGAAGAAAGAGTACCCATTTTTCTTAAAGGCAGTGGCCAAGGCTGGATTACTGCGGAGTATGCTATGTTGCCTCGCTCCACAGTTACTCGTACCCCGCGCAACAGGGCAGAGGGAAGAAGCCAAGAAATCCAACGCCTTATCGGCCGCAGCTTAAGGGCAGCGGCTAACTTAGCCATCCTGGAAGAAAAGACATTTGTAGTAGATTGTGATGTATTGCAAGCAGATGGCGGCACCAGAACAGCAGCTATCACAGGTGGATATGTCGCTCTTTATCATGCTTTCCATAACTTAAGAAAACAAGGCGTTTTGCCATTTATGCCATTAAATAAAATGATAGCGGCCACCAGCGTGGGCATTGTGAATGGCAATATGCTACTTGACCTTTGCTACGAAGAAGATTACCAAGCTGAAGTTGATTTCAATGTGGTCATGACCGACAAAAATGAGTTTGTGGAAATTCAGGGAACTGCCGAGGGCAAACCTTTCTCCAAAGAAACCGCCGATGCCTTACTTTCTTTAGCCCAGCAAGGGATAGATAAACTGTTCAAAATCCAGAAGGAAACTTTAAGGGCTTTGTCTTGAATTTGTATCCAGGTTCTTCACTTTTGCTCACCTTGTTATGGCCGGGGTTGCGTTTGCATTGATAATCGCTCTATTTTATACTTTAGTTTTACTGCAACTTATGCGAGGTTTTTAGCAAGATGACCCAACTGGAGTTAGCGCGAAAGGGCACTGTTTCACCCTCGATAAAGCACGTAGCCGAAAAAGAAGGGGTGGAGACGGACTTTATCATCCAAGGCTTGGCTGAGGGTGAAATCATAATTCCGGCCAACGTTAATCACACAAACCTAATCCCCTGCGGCATAGGCAAAGGGCTGAGGACCAAGGTCAATGCAAACATAGGCACATCCTCAGATTTTTGTGATTTGAACACGGAATTAAGAAAATTACAGACCGCCATTGACTTCGGTGCCGATACCGTAATGGACCTGAGCACTGGGGGCGATATTTCAGCTATCAGGAGGGCTATCATGAGTGCTAGCACCGTGTCGATGGGGACGGTGCCCATTTATCAGGCAGGTATTGAAGCTATTGAGAATCATGGAGCCATTGTAAACATGAGTGTGGACGAGATTTTCGCTGTAATTGAAGACCATGCCAAAGACGGTGTTGATTTTATGACCGTCCATTGCGGAGTGACCCAGGCATCTCTGGACAGACTTAAAAAGCAGGGTAGGATGACTGACATAGTATCTCGAGGAGGAGCTTTTCTTATCGGTTGGATGCTACACAATGATAAGGAAAATCCCCTATATCAATATTATGACCGCCTACTGGGCCTGGCTCTTGAATACGATTTCGCTTTAAGTTTGGGCGACGGCTTGCGTCCCGGATGTTTAGCTGATGCCACCGACAGGGCTCAAATCCAAGAGTTAATTATCCTTGGTGAATTAGTAGAGCGCTCCAGGAAAGCTGGCATTCAAACTATGGTAGAAGGTCCCGGGCATTTGCCATTGAATCAAATCGCCACTAATGTTCAATTGGAAAAGAGCCTCTGCCGTGGGGCACCTTTCTACGTCCTTGGGCCTTTAGTGACTGATATAGGTGCTGGCTACGACCATATAACTGCTGCTATTGGAGGAGCAATTGCCGCTGCTGCTGGCGCAGACTTTTTGTGCTATGTTACCCCCACTGAACACCTTTCCCTCCCCAATGTAGAGGATGTTAAAGAAGGGGTAATCGCCTCTCGTATAGCTGCTCATGCTGCCGATGTTGTTAAAGGCGTAAAAGGTGCCAAAGAGTGGGATGAACAAATGTCCAGGGCTCGCAAGGCTCTTGACTGGAAAACTCAAGCTAAACTATCTCTAGACCCAGAACTTTCGCAGCAAGTCCATAGTAAGATACCTGCTAGCGGAGCGACTTGCAGCATGTGTGGCAAATATTGCGCTATGGCAATAGTAGAAAGGTATCTAGACATCTCAGTAAGTAAATGCTAACTGCGATTGCTTCGCTGAGCCCGTTCTGAGCGACGCGAGATTCTTCCCCCTTCACTGCGTTCAGGGTCAGAATGACGGGAAGCGAAGGCCTCGCAGCTAATATTTTAAAATGAAGGCAGAGATAATACCCGTTGGCACAGAAATTTTACTGGGCAATATAATTGATATTGATTCTTCCTTTTTAGCCAATCAATTACCTTTGCTGGGAATCGACTTATATTTTATCTCTACGGTAGGCGACAATCAGGAAAGGTTGGTTGATACCCTAAAACAAGCTTGGAAGAGGGCAGACCTCATTATCACCACAGGTGGATTGGGACCTACCCAAGATGATATAACCCGAGAGGCCATTGGCGAGCTAGTGAGTGAGGAACTGACAGTCGATGAGAAGTTATGGCAAGAATTGCAAGATTTATTCAGCCGCTATCTTAGGGAAATACCACAAAGCAATATAAAACAGGCAACTATCATCCCTTCGGCTCAAATAATTCCCAATCGTATGGGCACAGCGCCTGGTTGGTGGGTTGAGAAAGACGACCACATAATTATAGCCCTACCCGGGCCGCCCGATGAGATGAAATTGATGTGGCAGGAAGGCATTTTGCCCAAACTGAAACAAAGAGTAACTGGAGAGGTCATCCTATCCAGGATAATTAAGACTTTTCGGCTAGCCGAAGCTAAGGTAGATGAATTGGTAGCCCATGTTTCCAAACTATCCAACCCTACTTTGGCTACTTATATCAAGCCAGACGGTGTTTATCTGCGTATCACAGCCAAAGCAAAGGAAAAAACAGAAGCTCAACGCCTTATTTCCCAAAGCGAAGAACAAATTCGAAGCGTTCTTTCTTCTTATATTTGGGGAGTAGACGATGATACCCTGGACTCTGTTATTGGGGAGCTGCTCAGAGCCAAAAACTTGAGTTTAGCAACTATGGAATCTTGCACCGAGGGGCTTCTATGCAGCACCATTGCCAGTGGCCGGGAAAGCTATACTTATTTCAAAGGGGGATTGTTAGCTTGCTGTGATGAGGCTAAGATGGCTTGCGGTGTGCATACCTCCATTATGGAGCGATACGGCAAGGAAAGCACTCAGGTAGCTAAGGCAATGGCTGAGACTGCGCGCAGGAATTTGAAAACCGACATCGGCATGGGTGTTGGAGGTAACATAAATCCTGATAGCAATTCTGGGGAAGCATTCATAGCCTTGAGCAGTGATAAATTTGAGCAAACCTTTACCCATATGCTCCGTGGAAATCGCTCAAGAATGAAGCAAAGAACAGTTTATGCCGCCCTTTTCGATTTAAGAAAGATGTTGCTCGAGGAGGTCTAATGCACCTAATTATAGATGGCTATTCCAGCAACCAAAAAATTCTCCGAGACGAAGACTTCCTTCGGAAGTGGTTGGAAAACTATCCCGCCAGGATTGGAATGACCAGGATTTCATCGCCATACGTGCTCAGATACGTAGGACCGGTGTTAGATGATTGGGGAATATCAGGATTTGTCTTTATAGCGGAAAGTCATATTGGCATCCATACCTTTGTTGAGCAGAATTATATTAACATAGACATTTTCTCATGCAAGGATTTTGATACCGAGAAAGCAATAAAAGATTTCCAAGAGGGATTCCAGCTGATTAAATTGCGAACCTGCCTGATTGATAGAGAATGGCCTAAAGCAGAACCCGCGATGGCCAATCCCCAAAGTTTTATTTACCATGAATGACCGCGACTGTAACCCTGAACCCTTTGCTTGCTGGCATGAGGGGACATTCCTGCCACAGAGGGTCTTTGCCGGATTAGCCCCACCCTATTCAAATTTACAGCAAGCCAGGACTGTAATTCTGCCTGTCCCTTACGACAGCACCAGTGAATGGCGAAGCGGGTCTCGCCATGGCCCACAGGCGATTATCGATGCCTCCCAGTATTTAGAGCTTTATGACTTAGAGCTGGACCGCGAGATATATAAAGTTGGTATTTGTACCCTGCCCGAGGTAGAACCCATACTGAGCAGCCCCCAGGACATGATTGACAGAGTTTATCAAGTGATTAAAGGCTTAATACAAAAGGAGAAATTTGCAGTGTTGCTTGGTGGAGAACACTCCCTTTCTTTAGGCGCAGTTCGAGCTTTCAAGGAAGCATTTCCCAAGCTTTCTGTATTGCAACTGGATGCCCATGCTGACCTCCGGGATAAATACCTGGGGACTAAATACAGCCAGGCTTGTGTTATGCACCGCATCTTTGAGCTTTGCCCTGTCTCCCAGGCAGGGATGCGCAGCCTTAGCTGGGAAGAAAAACAATTCTTAACACAAAATAAGCTAAAGCCTTTTTATATGTCTGATTTGGCATCGAATACAGCTTCTATAGACCAGCTAGTGGACTCGCTGAGTGAAGATGTCTATGTCACCATTGATGTAGATGTTCTTGACCCTTCCATTATGCCGGCAGTAGGCACCCCCGAGCCCGATGGCATGTCCTGGCGGCAGATCCTGGATATAATAGAATCGGTTGCCCTTCACAAGCATGTAGTGGGCTTCGATTTAATGGAATTTTGCCCCGGGGAGGGGCCCGGGTCTTGCGCTTTTCTGCTGGCTAAATTAGCTTACAAGTTTATCGGCTGCACTATGCCGCAATAAGGATAATGAGGGGTAATATAAGTTTAGGTAGGATCTTCGGTATTCCCCTGCGACTCCATTATACCTGGTTTATCATCTTTGCTCTGGTTACCTTTTCACTCGTGTTTTCCGTCCTAGATCAAACCTACCCCATAGAGCAGAGAGTAATTTGGGGCATATTAACCAGTCTGCTCTTTTTTGCTTCCATCATTACCCATGAACTGGCCCACAGCATCCTGGCTATTCGTAACAATATCCCGGTTAAAGAGATTACCCTCTTTGTTTTTGGCGGTGTTTCTCAGATAACTAAGGAAGCGACCCACCCCAGAGCAGAACTCTCCATAGCTATAGTTGGCCCTTTAACCAGCCTTGCTCTGGCTGGTATTTTCTACGGATTGCACCTTTTACTGTCAGGAACACAGCAAAACCTGGCCACTAGTTCAATGTGGTGGCTAGCTTGGATAAATGTGCTTTTAGCTGTATTTAACTTAATCCCCGGTTTTCCATTAGACGGAGGCAGAATATTTCGTGCCCTCGTGTGGCAAAGGACGCACGACTACCACAGAGCAACCCGTACGGCTACCAAAGTAGGACAGGGGATAGCTTATGCCTTCATCGCCGGAGGCATTGCCCTTATTATTTTTTTCACCCAATACTGGTTTAACGGCATGTGGCTAATATTCATTGGCTGGTTCCTCAACGACGCAGCCAGAGCTAGTTATCAGCAGGTTTTGCTCCGCGATGCCCTTATTGGCATCACAGTACGCCAGGTTACGGACTATGATTGTCCCCTAATCCCTCCCGACCTCAACTTAACAGAGCTGGTCCAGCAATATATATTGCCCACAGGGCGAAGTTGCTTCCTAATAAGCTGGGGAGCTGACCTTGAAGGCATGGTCACCCTGCAGCAGATAAAGAAAGTCCCCCGCGACCGTTGGGCAATCACTTCCGTGCAGGATATCATGACCCCGGCAAGCAAATTAAAGGTAGCTCATGCTGACCAGGATATCTTGAGTGTGCTCCAAGAAATGAATGGGGAAAATACCAATCACATACCGGTAATAGAAGCCGGGAAAGTCATCGGAATAATAAACCGAGAAGACATAGCTCGCTTTCTTCGCACCCGAGCCGATTTCGGGATAAGCTCAACACCTAGATAGCTATTATCGGGACGCTAGAATAATATCTCCTATGCAAGAAGGTGCATCCCAGGTTTTTTTGTCAACCAGCTGCCGTTGGGTGATGTGTCCCATACCATTCGAGGGTGATTCGGTATCTAATGTGAGCCGCCAGGGGCTCGAACCCTGAACCTGCTGATTAAGAGTCAGCTGCTCTACCAATTGAGCTAGCGGCCCGAGGTAATAATGTTAGCATTAAGGAACAATGCAGACAAGTAGAGCTATAACTAATTAACTAACCTCATGGTTTATGATAAAATAAACCTTCGCTAATGAAAATTCTTCGTGAAGTCGGCATAACTATTCTTATCGCCGTAGCCGTTTTTGTTTGCCTGCGGCTCACTGTACAGAGCTATACTGTGGTAATGTCCAGTATGGAGCCCAACTTCCAGGACGGTGAGTGCATTATGGTTAACAAGGTGTGTTACCGCTCCTCTGGCCCACAGCGCGGACAGGTAATAATCTTTAACCCGCCGTTTGATTCCAAATACCCTTTCATCAAACGCGTTATTGGCTTGCCCGGCGAGACCGTGGAGATTAAAGATGGAAAAGTTTCTATCAACGGCACCCCCCTAGAGGAGGATGAATATATCATGGCGCCACCAAACTACACGATGCCGACCACAGAAGTTCCCGAGAACGAATACTTCGTCCTCGGTGATAATCGCAACAACAGCACAGATTCAAGTAAAGGCTGGACGGTGCCCAGGGATAATATCATTGGCAAGGCCTGGTTTACCTATTGGCCACCAAGCAAATTGGGGGTAGTCAAACATTACAGCTACCCGGAGCTGCTTGGAACTGAGGGACAAGAAATGGTGCTTTGCCAGTCGTTTGGGGTGCAACTTGAGTGACGAGGTGCTGGAGATATTCAAGATGGCCGGAGCAATAAAAGAAGGACATTTCCTGCTCGCCTCAGGATTACACTCACCTGTTTATTGGGAAAAGTTTCGCATCTTGCAGCATCCGCATTTTACTGAGAAATTGTGTCGCCTTATCGCCCAACACTTTAAAGGGCAAAAAATAGACGTAGTTGCTGGGCCAACAACCGGCGGCATTATTCTGGCCTTTGAAACCGCCCGCCAATTAGGAGCACGGAGCATCTTCGCCGAAAAAGAGGGAGAGGTAAGAATCTTCCGGCGGGATTTTGAAATTGCGCCTGGCGAACATATCCTTATTGTTGATGACATCCTAACCACGGGAAGCTCGCTCAGAGAGACGATAAGTGCTGTAGCTAAACTGAGGGGGATTGCCATTGGTATTGGAGTGCTTGTCGACCGCAGTGAGGAAAATTTGGACTTTAACCTGCCCTTCTTCAGTTGTCTTCGTGCCCCCACCACAGTTTATTCGCCTCAAGAATGCCCCCTTTGTGCTGCTCACATCCCCCTGGTCAAGCCTGGTGCCCCAAGCTAGCAGTCCGTTTAGCACTCTCTTCGCTCAAGGCGGCGGTTAAACAATCACGAGTACACTTGCTTGACACTAGGATAGGGAAAACCTACAATATCCCTGAATCTCTGATGCCGAGGTAGCTCAGGTGGTAGAGCAGCGGACTGAAAATCCGCGTGTCAGCGGTTCGACTCCGCTCCTCGGCACCAACTATGAGGTTGTAGAGCAGAACCATGTTAGCAGTAGAACGCCCCCTTGCAAAGGGGAGTCACTGAGAATGTTTAAAGGGGGTTAAGGCTTCTAGGGTAAGTGCGCCGAAGTGGCGGAATGGTAGACGCGGCAGTCTCAAAAACTGTTGGGGGGCAACCTCCGTGTCGGTTCGAGTCCGACCTTCGGCACTATAGATAGCAAACATAAATGGGTGTCAATGCCGGGTTGTGTAGCGGTAGCACAGAGGACTTTGGATCCTTTAGCCCAGGTTCGAATCCTGGCCCGGCAGCCAACTAAAATCAGAAAAGAAGTGAAAGACTCGACGTCTTGACATCAAAATAAAAACTACAATGGAAAAAATTAAGCACGTGACTATATATACCGATGGCGCCTGCATTGGAAATCCTGGCCCCGGTGGGTATGGAGCAATACTCCTCTATCAGGGTCACAGAAAAGAGCTATCAGGGGGCTATCGCAAAACTACCAATAACCGAATGGAAATAATGGCTGCGATTGTTGGATTAGAGGCTCTAAAAGGGAAATGCAAAGTGACGTTGTACAGTGATTCCGAGTACTTAGTCAAGGCGATGTCGAAAGGATGGGCTCAGAAATGGCGAGCAATCGGGTGGAAGCGCAATAAACGGGAAAAAGCGTTGAATCCCGACCTCTGGGAGCGGCTCTTGCAACTATGCGAGTATCATGAGGTACAGTTTAACTGGGTTAAAGGGCATGCCGGAACCCCGGAAAATACACGCTGCGATGAGCTAGCCATGCAAGCTGCCCAGCAACCGAATTTACCTGGTGATGAGGGTTACATCTCTCAGAGTGAGCTAAAATAAACAGCAGGGTATGCCAGACTATAAATTCGTATTCGCCAAGGTGGAAGCCACGCTGTTTATCACTACACTGATGGAAGATGGGTAAGGTTACTGACATATAAAGGCAGCAACTTGGGGAAGGGCATCTTGAGGAAAATCCTAAAAGATGCCAAAATCAGTGCTAGCGAACTTGAGCAGTTGCGCTAAGGTATTCGTTCCCCGGTAGCTCAATGGTAGAGTAGGCGGCTGTTAACCGCTTGGTTGCAGGTTCGAGTCCTGCCCGGGGAGCCAGTTCTTTCGTGCTGGAATCGACGTCAAGAGTATTCAGCCGGAACATCATCTCAATTGGACTAAACCTCTTTAACTTGCGATTGCGTTCTTCGGCGTATTGACATCCTCATGACTTAAGGCTAAACTCGAATATAACATATGAAACAAAGGCTACATTCATATATTTAATTCAAAGTGAAAGGGGGTAAATAAAGATGGCAGAAATTCCAGACGACGTAAAGCGAATGCTCTTCGAGAGAAATCCAAAGTTATGTTGTTGGATGCACGACATCCTCACCTTCTTGGGGATTGCGTTTTTAGTGATTGGAATTATTGGCGATGCCATGAATAAGGTGCTAGGTTTGGAGTCCACTAATTGGTTCATAATGGCGGTCGGATTTTGGATGCTAGCCATCTTTTCATGGTTCAGGGGATACTACTCAGCAAAGGAAAAACTTGATTAGTCAGTCATAAGCCAAGCCGACTATAACCTTATCTCGGGCTATGCTACTACTTCTTACTACATATATCTCCTCTACTGCACTTAGCCGGGTGATAGGCTTAACGGAACATAGACTATTTTCGGCAAGCTGAATATCTCGGATAATCGTTTCAATTCTGCTAGATTGAAGTGGAATTCAAGTTTGTGGTGTCGAAACAAGTCAACCAGCGAGAGCTTAGAATTCATCCCAAAATTTTCATAATCCCTCTACTTTTCCCTGGCTCCAGATTCCAGACGCTGCCCAATTCCCTTGACAGTGTGGGGATGATATAATACAAGTTTTAGGGGTTCAAAACTAAACTATCACAATGGTAAATCACGCAGGACTACCTCAGGCAATATGATTCAAGTAAGGCTTAAGAAATTAGCGCCAGAAAGGGGGCGACAAAATGAGTGAGAACGAAACCTTTGAACAGCTAAAGGGGTTGATCGTGGAGCTGTTGGAGGTTGACGAATCAGAAGTAGTCCCCGCAGCATCATTTGCTGATGACTTTAATGCCGATAGCCTGGACTTTATTGAATTGATTACTGCGGTGGAAGACACCTTCAAAATCGAAATTTCCGATGAGGACGCGGAAAATTTACAAACTGTTCAAGACGCAATCGACTACATCGAATCAAAAATCTAGAAGGTAGCCATTGTCGGAATAAGCACTCATGCCTCCATTATTGCTTGTGACGATGCTGATAGGGCTAGAAAATTAGCTTAAAAAGCTTTCCAGGCTGGAAAATAAGTGTTGAACAAGCGTGAACAGGGCACTTAAAAGAAGAGTAGTAATCACTGGACTTGGTGCTGTTACTCCTTTAGCCACGGGTGTTGAGGAATCCTGGCGAAAGCTATGCCAGGGCAAATCAGGAGTAGCCAGAATCACCAAGTTTGATCCTTCTGGTTTTAACGTGCAAATCGCTGCCGAGCTCAAGGATTTTCATCCTGAGGATTTTCTGGATAAGAAAAAAATTAGAAGGACAGACCCCTTCATACAGTATGCAATGGTGGCTGCTCGCATGGCAATAGATGATTCTGGATTGACTATAAATGGAGATAATGCCAGTAGGGTAGGAGTAGTGCTGGGCTCATGCGCTGGCGGCATGAACATGTATGGAAAGAACCTCTTAGCCCTTTGTAATGAGGGGCCAGAGAAGGTTTCCCCTTTCTTCATTCCTGGATTTATAGCCAACATGGCGGCAGGGGAGGTCTCCATGGCTTTTGGCGCCCGGGGACCGAGCAAATGTGTCGTTACTGCCTGTGCTACCGGAAACAATTGTATTGGTGATGCTTTCAGGCTTATTCAATATGACGAAGCAGATGCCATGATTGCTGGGGGGAGCGATGCCTACATTCTTCCCATTGCCATTGCTGGATTTGACAAAATGAGAGCCCTGTCCCGAAGGAACAATGAGCCCGAGAAGGCGAGCCGCCCCTTTGATAAAGACCGTGATGGTTTTATAATCGGAGAAGGTGCCGGGGTTGTTATCTTGGAGGAAATGGAGTCAGCCGTACGAAGAGGGACTAAAATCTATGCCGAGCTTGCCGGCTACGGCTCCAACATCGACAGCTTTCATATAACCGAGCCTGACTGGGAAAATCAAGCACGGTGTCTTAAGCTGGCCTTGAGTGACGCCGCTATCTCGCCTGGCGATGTTGATTACATTAACGCTCACGGAACGTCTACCGCTATCAATGATGTATCAGAGACTAAGGCTATAAAGGCAGCCTTAGGAGAACACAGCAAAAAGGTGCCTATAAGCTCCAATAAATCTATATTCGGTCATTTATTGGGGGCAGCAGGTGGAGTGGAAGCTATCTTCACTGTTCTTACTATCAGGGATGGTATTATACCGCCTACTATAAATTATGAGACTCCGGACCCTGAATGTGACTTAGACTATGTCCCTAATATCGCCAGAAAGGCGCAGGTAAATATAGCTCTTTCTAACTCCTTTGGCTTTGGTGGAGTCAATGCTACCCTTGTCTTTAGAAAGTTCGCAGAATAGTAGTTCAAAAAACGCTGTCCAAGGTATCTCGCAACTCCGTCTCACTGGCAAATGCGCCAATTTTTACGTACTGAACCAAACCTTCGCTATTGACAAATAATGTAAATGGAATAGCTCCTCGTGTGTTGTTGTAGGCCAGGCAATAGTCCACGAAAGCTTCCCTATTCTTATCCAGTGCTATTATCATAGTTGGTTCATAGTCGCCGAAGAAGGTTTGTATCCCTGAAGCACTGTCACGGATATTAATGGCTATGACTTTTAGCTCTCCTTCACTTTGTTGGGCTACATTCTCAAGGTAGGGCAGCTGCTTTATACACCAAGGACACGAAATAGACCAGAAATTAAGCACTACCGGAGTTCCTTCGAACGCAGATAGGGATGTTTCATTCCATGTAATGATAGACAATGTGCCGTCTGACGGACTGGGGGAACTACGACTCAGAGCGATTCCAACTATAGCACCAACCGCGATAATCAGGATTACCACTATTAACCGAGCCTTTTTCGACATTCTACTGGCCATATTAGTAACCTCCTGGCATAAGCCCGCTGAGATACTCCAGGTAACCGGTCAACATCAGAATTCCTACGCTGATAAGCAGTACCGCGGCTACTATGGAGGTGACGAAGGCATGGCGGCTAAGCCATCTGATGTATCGGGATGCTGCCCCTAACGCCAGACCCACGGCGATGAAAGGCAGCCCCAGCCCTAAACAATAAGCAAGTAAAAGATAAACTCCCTGCCACGCTGTTTGTGAGCTCGCTGCTAGGGCTAGTATGCCCCCCAGAATTGGGCCAACACAGGGAATCCAGCCCAGGGAGAATATTACCCCTATTAACAAAGACCTCAGATAGCCTGTACCTTTGGCCCTGGCAAAGTCAAGGCGCTTCTCATAATTGAGCCAGGGCACCTTAGTGGCAGCTATCAGGAATATGCCAAACGTGATTAACAGAGCACCGGCCACCTTTTCCAACACATCCTGTGGCACCGCAGCTCCCAATAAGCCAAGAGAAGCTCCTAAAGCGATGAAAACCAGAGAGAAACCGACGATGAAACTGATGGTATGGAGGAAAATATGTCTTCGTTCAGGAAGGTCTGGGGTAAGAACTGATGCACCAGCTATGTTGGCCAGATATACCGGGACTAGCGGTAAAATACAAGGTGATAAGAATGACAAAATCCCCGCAACGAAAGCCGTTAAAAAGGTTATGCTCGACATCTATGTATCCTCTTTGCTCAGTATAGCAATTATGCCATAAACTCAATAGCATAAAGCTTTTGCTATCACACAGTATTTGATACAATAATTGACCGCGGGGCTGTAGCTCAATTGGGAGAGCGCCTCCCTTGCACGGAGGAGGTCAGGGGTTCGAATCCCCTCAGCTCCACCAAAGGTGTCAATAGGCAGAACTCTGAGAGACTTTTTCATCTTCCCGTCTGGTGGCATCGGCAGAATGTAGTGTACTTGGGCCTTTTCTCCATCTATGTCAATTCAATTGGTAGCAGCCGTACGCTTTGTCCGAAATAATATATAGCAGAGGGGGACTACTTCGTAAGCCTTGACGAGACAGGCCAAATGAGGGTATCTTTTAGTTACTTACCACTATCCGATTTTAACCCGCTCCCAAGTGGCGGGTTTTACATAAGTCGTGGCAAAATCAAAAAGGACTTCACAGCGTAGGGAAGGATGTTGAGTGAGAGCTTACATTCTGGCTATTGACCAGGGTACCACCGGGACAACAGCACTTATTGTTGACCGTGATGGGATCATACGTGGGCGTGGTTACGCCAGGATTACCCAGTACTATCCAAAGCCAGGCTGGGTGGAGCATGACCTCTCGGAGATTTGGGAGCAGACTTTACAAGCGGTCAGCCAAGCCAAGCATGCTGCCGGAATTGGGGATGCTGATATCGCCGCCATAGGCATCACTAACCAGCGGGAGACGACCATACTTATGGATAGGGTAACTGGAGAGCCTATAGGGCGGGCTATCGTGTGGCAATGCCGCAGGACGGCAGACAGGTGTGATCAACTCAAAGCACAGGGGATGGCCGAAATCATCCAGGCCAAGACCGGCCTGATAATCGATGCTTACTTTTCGGCAACAAAGATACAGTGGTTTTTGGAGAACTTGCCCGGGATACGGGAGCGGGCAGAACGGGGTGAGATTCTATTTTGTAACCTGGACGGTTGGTTGCTCTGGAAACTCACCAATGGCAGAGTACATGCCACCGATTTCTCAAACGCATCTCGCACCATGCTGTTCAACATTAATACCTTGGATTGGGATGACGAACTACTTCGACTTTTTAACATTCCGCGTTCTATGCTGCCAGATGTTTACCCCTCGATTAACATTTTTGGTCATACCGAGGATGGGATTCCCATTGCTGGAATAGCCGGTGACCAGCAGTCGGCCTTGTTCGGCCAGGCATGCTATCAGCCCGGTATGACCAAGGTGACATATGGCACAGGTGCTTTTGTGCTTATGAACATAGGCAAGAAACCTGCCGTAGCCAGACATGGCCTGCTGACTACTCTGGCTTGTAGCCTCGACGGGGAAGCAGAGTACGCTTTGGAAGGCAGTGTATTTATTGCGGGTGCAGCTATCCAATGGCTACAGGATTTAGGATTGATCAGGGAGGCAGGGGAGTCGGAGCAACTGGCAATGGAAATAAAGGATACCGGTGGTGTGTACCTGGTACCCGCTTTTGTTGGCCTGGGGGCACCTCACTGGGATATGTACGCGCGTGGTACGCTCGTGGGGCTGACTCGTGGTAGCGGCAGAGCCCAGGTTGTAAGAGCTGCTGTGGAATCAATCGCTTATCAGGTGACGGACGTTTTGGAAGCGATGGTGGCTAACTCGTGTCTTCGGCTGGCGGAGATACGGGTGGATGGTGGGGCTGCGACTAACAACTTCCTGGCACAGTTTCAGGCCGACATCGCCGGGGTAGAAGTATCTCGACCAAAAATGTTAGAGACGACGGCTCTAGGAGCAGCCTATCTCGCTGGCTTGGGGATAGAGTTTTGGAAATCTGGTCAGGAGATAGAAGCACTACGGGAAGTAGGCCAGCAGTTCACGCCACGTATGGACGCCACAGAACGCCAGGCGTTGCGCCGTGGTTGGGCAAGAGCATTAGAACGAGCCAAGGGTTGGCTCATAGTAGAGGAATAAATAACTTCTCAGAGTGATTTTATTAGTTATGGATTTTGCAGGAAAGTCTGAGGGAGGATGTCAGCCACTCACAGATCCGCAAATACCTGGGGGGCTATTTCCTTCACTATTCTCCGTATTTCCTCAGCGACAGCCCTAAACTCAGGAAGCGCTCGCTTGGATGTGCGCAGCTTGACGATGTGGCGAATTTCGCGGAAATTCCAGGTGCAGATTATCTGAGTCTCACAAGCGTTGGGAAGGACGTAGCGAGCGATCTCAGCTTTTATCCCCTTGGCCAATAAGGCACCATAGGCTTGCCAGCAGGTCGCCATCGCATCCTCGAACTGCTTATGAGCAGATTCATTGTCTATAATTGGAGGCGGCTCGACATATCTTGGCTCGGTTTCTTTCACGTATCGCTGGCTTCTCTGGCTGTAACTTGCTAACCTGTGCCTGACAAGCTCATGGGTCAGGACACGGCTGGCACGAATGTAGAAGGTAGCGCAGGCATGCTCCACCATTGACTCATGCCCGACATCCAGCCACTTCTGAATTCGTTCGGGTACCGTGCCTGTTTTATCTTGTGTGTCCCAACACAGCCTACCCGCCGCCTCTATCAATTTTTCGGCGTCAGGGGTGACGGCAAGTAACTTCACCTCTATGTCATACTTATCGGTCATCGCCTATTTACTAAAGTGCAGGTTTATTATGGCGTCCCTGGAGGGATTCGAACCCACGACCCGCTGCTTAGAAGACAGAGGGTTTGCCAGACGTTCCTCCAGCTTCGGGATCAGCAGGTCGCAAAGCTGGTCAAGCATCTGGGCATTAGTTAAAGCAGTTGCTCTTTGTTTCATTGTTCTGCCTCCTCAGTTCGGGCTTGTTCGGCCACCTGCCAGTTCCTGGGGCTCTCAAGTGCTCCCTCATCCAGCATGTCGCGGAGTGGGTTCACGGGATGCAATATCTATTGTATCACGCTCACTCCGGCGCTGCCAGTAGCCTGTGCTGTGCGTCGGACTGGGCTCACAATACGTGTGAACCCGCAAGGCCAAAGGATTATCATCGTGGATAAAAACAGAACTCTATCGATGAGATTTTCGCTGGCCTGCCAACCGAAGATTGCGTGGGTTTTTGCATTGCTGAGACCGGCATGGTCTCCCGATCTCATCTTTTATGTCGATTAAGGCGGTAGCAAAACGATGATAAGTGCAGCAAGGTAGCTTAATAAAGGGCTGTTTACCTTTTGGCTAAAAATGCAGCTAGTTTTTCAAGTCTTCCGTGACTTTAGCCATTAGTTCATCGCCTGATAGCTAATTGCAATAGGGACTGGTAATTTCGAGTCTTGCGGCGTACAAGGCCCACAATACCTCCCGGGACCAGTAACATTATAACGACCAGTATCACGCCCTGAATGAGTAGGCTTAGTGCACCGTATCTTGCGAGCAGAAAGTGCAAAAAGACGACGATGGCTGTCCCCACAATCGGCCCTTCTTCAGTTCTTATGCCACCTATGACGGTAGCGAGCAGGCATGTCATTAACCATCGGATATTGAAGGCGCCTGCTGGCGCTATATATCCCTGGTAAATATAAAAAATAGCCCCCGCTGCGCCTGTTACGAAGGCGGCAATGACAAAGGCGTACAACTTTAATCTGTAAACATCCACCCCGGAACTGGCTGCAGCTCTATCGTTATCACGAATCGCGGCAAGCCCCAGTCCCAGCTTCGAGCGCAAAATTATTCGCATAAGGAAAATTGATACAATCCCAATAGCCAGAGCCAGCCAGTAAAACTCCGTCAGGGAAAGCCCTCCTATGCCTTTTATTATATAACCCGCACCTCCACCAATGAAGTCCCCCGGAACGGGCTTCCAGAGATAAAATACATACCTCAGTGCCTCGGGCACAACCAGTGTTCCGATGGCGAAGTATATGCCTCTCATTCTAAAGGTGGGAATAGCTATAAGCGCAGCAAATGCCGCTGCTACTATGCCCCCTCCTATTATTCCCAGATAAAAAGGTAAACCATTCCAGGTGACTGTCACCAGGGTGTACCCCGCCAGCCCAATAAGCGCAGCCGGACCCAGGAATGTCAGGCCACTATAACCAGCAAGCAAATTCCACATATTGGCCATAGCCAGGTATACAAAAAAGAGAAAGAGGTAAAGGAGCCAAACACGGGGGATCCCTATTATTGGAAATATCGCCAGCACAGCTACCAGCACTACTGGCAGCATCAATCTCAACTGGTTGACAGGTACTTTCATGTTCTGATCAACGTCCAAATATGCCTTGCGGCCTTACGGCTAATACTACAAACACTATGAGATAAACAAAAAGCATCTGGGCGGCAGCACCAAGGAAATAGCCACTAAGAGTCTGGGTTAATCCTAAGACGATGCCCCCGATAAATGTCCCCAGCATGCTGCCCAGGCCTCCTATTATTATCACGCCAAAGGCGATGATGAGAAAGCCAACACCTGATGTAGGAGTAAAGGGAAAGGTCAATCCGAAAAACACACCAGCTACGGCAGCAGTTGCCATAGCAATGGCGAAAGCGAAAGCATACACACGGCCAGTATTTATCCCCACCACCTCAGCTCCTCGCTTATCCTGAGAGGCAGCAACAATAGCCTTACCTAAATAACTTCTCCTCAAGAATTCACGAAGCAGAAGCATCACCACTAAAGCGGCAACAAAACTGAGCAAATATGTTTTCGGTACAGTAGTAATACCAAGGCTAATGCCTCCAAGAGTATAAGGTGCCTCTAAACCACGTGAATATGGGGACCAGATGATTTGGGCAAGACTTTGTAGTATCAGAGAAATACCAAAGGCAATTATCAACGGAGCTTCCATCGATATTCCAAAGGCTCGGCTCATGACATATTTTTGAATAGCAAAACCGAGGATAAACCATAGGGGTATACCCATGGTTAAGCTTAGAATAGGGTCTATTCCCCAGGCAGTCATTAGTGCATAGGCAAAGTAGGCGCCGAATATCATCAGGTCTCCGTGAGCCACGTTTATCAGTTTCATGACTCCGAAAACCATGGAAAGCCCCAAGGCAATCAACGCGTATAATCCGCCTAGCAGAACTCCCATAATTATAGGACGGTACAAGCCACCTAAGACTTCCACGATCATTTGTCACGCATCCTGATTGACTTCATACTCCGAAGTATGCCTGTTTAATCTCCTCTTCCTGGAGTTCGGCTACATTCTTGCCCAAAACAATACGCCCTGCTTTTATGATGTAGGCTCTGTCAGCTTCTTTGAGGCTTCGCCTTACGTTCTGTTCGACAAGGAGGATGGTGATGCCCTTGCCTCTAATTTCTCTCACAGCCTTATATAGTTCATCAGTAACTTTGGGGGCAAGGCCGAGCGATATTTCATCAAAAAGCATAAGCTTAGGGTCTGACATCAAGCCTCGCCCTATCACCAGCATCTGTTGCTCGCCACCGCTTAGTGTTTTCGCTAGTTGTTTTCTTCTCTCTTCCAGTATAGGGAAATGTTCGTAAACTCTTTTGAGGTTTTGTTCCCTATTGGGCCTGGCCTGACGATTGTATGAACCTAATATAAGATTGTCTAATACGGTCATTTCGGGGAAAATCCTTCTCCCTTCGGGAACCTGGGAGATACCAAGTGTGACTATTTGGAAAGGATCCAATGTTGAAATATCTCGGCCGTCAAATTCGATAGTGCCCTGGGCAGGATGTATTACACCTGATATCGTGTTTATCAGGGTAGACTTACCCGAAGCATTGGAGCCAATGAGAGCTACGATTTCACCGGGTTTAACTACTACTGACACCCCCCACAAGGCTTGAAAGGTACCGTAAAACGCATCTATATTGCTGATTTTCAGTAATGCATCTTGAGACATCTCTTGGCTATGCTTCTCCATTGCAGTTCAAAAACAAGCCTTTCACTCTCATTAACCAAAGTAGGCTTCGATAACCTTTTTGTCTTCCATTATCTCTTTGGGTGTGCCTTCGGCGATTTTCATACCTTCATTAATCACCACAATCCTATCGACTGCCTGCATCATTACGCTTATAACGTGTTCGATCAAGAGAACCGTTATGCCCATGGCTCGTACTTTCTTCAGGGTGTCCAGTAGCTTTGGTATCTCCGCCTCTGTCAAGCCCGCTGCTACTTCGTCGAGCAGCACCAATTCTGGCTTGGTGGCTAGAACTCTGGCTAATTCAAGCAGTTTGAGAGTTATTGTTGATAAATCCTTAGCCAGCACATCCTTCTTTTCGGAAAGGCCTATGATATCAAGTATTTCACCCGCTTCTTTCTCAGCAGGCGCTTTTTCCAGACCTCTTCCAAACCTAGCCGCCACCACCACGTTTTTCCGGGCAGTCAAATTCACGAAGGGCTGAGGAATCTGATAGGTTCGGGCAATTCCGAGATGGCAAATCTTATGAGGGGGAAGACCGGTGATGAAGTTGCCGTTAAATCTTATTACTCCAGAGTCAGGTTTGTATTCACCAGCGATGACATTTAACAATGTCGTCTTACCGGCACCGTTCGGGCCCATGAGACCCACGGCTTCATCTCTCTGTATATCAAAACTTAAGTCTCTGAGAGCAACCAATCCTCCAAAATGCTTAGTCACTCCGCTAACGGAAAGAATCGGTGCGCTCAATCTTACCACTCTCCCGAAGATTAAATTCGGCTAAAAAATTCCTGGTTCTGTTACTTTCACTTTTGGGGGGACTCGAGATGATGACTGGTTATCATCACATCGATCCCCCCCTTTGTTGTTACCTAGCCCACTTCATGGCCCCTAAGGGATGGGGAATAGCACCTCGCCTGTCTCGGGTATGAAGTCATGCTTGGAAAGAACAATGGGACATACCCAATCTTCTTCCTCCTCATCCCACTGCCACTGGCCATACACCAGCGGACCCCGGCTAAACTGGTTCTCATCAAACGCGACGCGATGGCGAATTGTGTCTAGGTCGGTTTCCGCCAGGGCAGCACAGACCTCGTCTGCGTCCAGTGTACCCGCTCTTTCGATAGCGTCAATCAGGACCTGGATTATGCTATAGCCCGCCCCGATACTGCGGTTTACTGGACTGGCTTTCTCGGCAATCCATCTTGCGGCAAGTGATTCCGGAGTTGTGCCACCAATCCCCGGGGAGTCTCCCCATGCCGGATCCCACCATATCTCCACAAGGACACCGAGTGGTGCATCACCAGCCCAGGCTGATACATCTTCGTAGAAGAGCGGTGCTCTGCCGATGGAGACCAGCTTAGGTGCGAACCCGTCCGTGGCCCAAGCTTGTTCCAACAACGTCTTTACGAAGGGGGCCGGAGCATTACCCCAGATTATCGAAACATTATTGGTTACCCACTCATCTATGAGGGACTGAAAGTTTGTAGTGTCCATCGGCAACAGGCTCTTCGATGCTTCCTCAGCGATAACGGTACAGCCCCAAGTTTCCAGCACTCCAGGGAACAGCCCGTGCCAACCGACCCCATCTGGATCATCAGAGGCGAAGACACCCGCTTTCTTATTAGTCTCGTTGCCAACCAAGTCAAGCATAGCTACCCAGGTATCGGCTATCGTGTAGCCATCCGCTGGCCTGTCACCCGGGTCCACTATGGCAAACAGGCCAGTGGCCCAAGTGTATGACCAGCCCCCAGCGTCTGCCCGCATACCCAACCAGGGTTCCGCAGGGCCGGTTGTACAAATGTACGGGATTCCATGCGCCTCAGCTTTGATAGCTATGGGAGCATTCATCGGCGGGGGTTGGTCACCATACGCCAGGAACTTTACCTTATTGGTAAGAATTAGGCTTTCAGCAAGGGTTCCTGCTTTATCTGGGTCGCTCTCCGTATTGCGAACTACAAGCTCGAGGGTTAGTTTCTTGTCGTACTCTTCTACATATACCCCGCCTAGTGCATTGATATCGTCGACAGCCGCTTGCATCCCCCAGACGCCACCCTCGCCGAACCCAGCATACATGCCGGTTTGCGGAGCTGGTACGCCGACGAGGATTTTTGTCGGTACCGTGGGTCCGGGTCCGCCCCAAACCAACCATCCGATCAGCACGCCAAAACCCAAGCCGCTAACGACAAGCACTACAACTAACCAGTTTCTCATTTTATTTCCACCTCCTCGTATAATATTTTTGACTCCACCCCAGAAGTATTTGGGGCGTCGTCCCCTGCCCAAGACCGACCAGCCCGCCATGGAAGGAGCTCCATGGGCAGCAATAATCACGCTCACTTGTGAGCCGCATCACCCCTCCATCTCCTGCCAGGGAGACAGACCAAGCACCACCATGAACCGAGTGATGCCTACTCGACCATTGCCCGCATTAGATGCGGAGACGTGTTTTAGGGCTTAGCCCTGGTTAAGTTTACAACTCCCAGATGCTTGTCAGTTTTCAGGTCAACATCGACCGTCTTCGCTGCGTATCCCTTACATTCAAACTTCACGGAGTACTTTCCCGCGCCAAGGCCATCAAATTCGAAGTCTCCGAAGTTGTTTGTTGAGGTTTCCGTTGACTTGCGGGTAGACCGGTCCATTAGGGTTACCGACACTCCCTCAGCACATTCATCCACGTCACCATATACAACGGAGCCAGCAATGAAAAGCTTCGGCACACCCAGGTAGTACACTCTCGGCTTGGTTTTGTGTTCAGGGTTAAGGGCCTCAGTTTTCCCGGAAGCCACGATTTTAGAAACGTTGCTCTTAGGGTCTTCCAGGTCGCCGAATATTAAAGCCTGACTGGGACATACCTGCACGCACTTGGGAATTTCCCCCTCCTCAAGCATGTGTACGCAGAAGGTACACTTTTGTGGGAGCTGCTTTTCCTCGTTCCAGAATATTACGTGATAGGGGCAGGCGTCCACTATCTGCCTTTGTCCAACGGCCTTCTTCGGGTCTATTATTACTATCCCGTCGGGCCTTTTGTATACAGCACCGTCCTTGGCAGCTTTAGCGCAGGGCGCATCATCGCATTGCATGCAAGGGACAGGTATGTATGCGACCTTCACCCACGGATACGAGCCGCGCTCCTTCTTCACGAGGTCCATCCAGAATTGTCCATGCTTCGGCTGGGCTGCAGAATAGGGAGGATAATCGTTATCCCAGTATTCATCTTTGCAGGCGGTGAAACAGCAATAGCAGCCAGTGCACCTTGATACATCAATTACCATAGCCCACTTAGCCATGTTTATTTCCTCCACTTTTCTACTTCAACCAGGCATGAGTTGGGAGCCATGCCGCAGGCGTTCTTAGATATGAAGCGGTGAGGGGTCAGCAGGTTAATGCACCCACCTCTATCTGGCGATTCACCAGGCTCTCCAATTGGCTCGTAAGTAGCGCAGGACTCCCAGGAATGGACTACTCCGGGTCGAATGCGTTCCGTAACTTGAGCGGCACATAAAACGGCTCCTCTATCATTGTACACTTTAACTATGTCGTTGTTCTTTATACCTCTCCTCTTGGCGTCCTCCGGGTTTATCCGAATCACCCAGTAATAATGTCCGTCTTCCAGCTTAACCCGGTGTTCCGGTATTTCATTTATCCAGCTTTCTTTGCCATCATAATGGGTGTGAAAGCTGAACCTTGGATGAGGTGAAATCAGCTGCAGAGGATATCTGGATACAAGTTCCTTGGTATGATGGCCTTCCCATGAAGGAATATACTTGGGAACAAGGGGTCTCTCAGCGTCGTTGGGGTCAAAACGTTTGAGGCTCTGCGATTCAAACTCTATTTTTCCGGTCTGGGTTGCCAGGTTTCCTTCCCTGTCGGGCAGTCCTTCTATTCCTCCTCCAACTGGCCCCCAGTCGGGTGTATCGCGTTTTCTATTCTCAGCAAACCACCTTAGAGCCGGTGTCGGCTTATAGTCCTTGGGCAGAGGAACAACAAAGTAGCCCTTCTTCTCGAATTCTTCCCATGAAATGTATTTGGGCAGGTCGCTGACTTCAAACATTCTTCTAACCCAGTCTAATTCTGTTAGGCCTCCCTCGGTGAACTTGTCGTAGAACCCGAGCCTCTCAGCCACCATGGCAAATATCTCATAGTCTGATTTAGATTCTCCAAGAGGCTCGATACACTTCTTTTCCAGGACTATCATCCGATGGTTTGTGCCATAGGATGAGTGGGGTATATAGCCTGAGCAGTGAGCCCACTCACCGATATCCCACCTTTCAAAGTTGGTGCAGGCTGGAAGCACCAGATCAGCAAACTTAGCTTCCCCCTCCATCCAGATGGACTGGTTAACCACAAATTCCAGCTTGGGGCTTCGGTACATCCTAACCCACCGGTTCGTGTTGGTCATGGTGCCAAGATAAGCGCCACCATACCGCCAAAACATTCGTACCATCGGGAACCCGTCTTCAGGATACTTATATTTCTTAAACTGAGTTTCGGTGGAGGCGCCGCAAAAGCCCTTCCCCCGCCACGCTTGGGGGGCATCCAAAACACATTCAGGAACTAGAAGCCTAGGAATATGTTGCCCTCCCGGATCGTTTATCGCCGACCTCACCGGATGCTTCGTCATCCCTCGCGAGATCATTTGGAAGTGGGCCGCGGAGTTTAGTGGGTCACCCGATATTCCTCCCTCAGCGTATCCTGGAAATACGAAGTCGGCATTGTACGGGGCACCTCCCGTTGTTGACCATATATTGATGCCCGGTTTGCCCAGACCCTGCATCGCCTGGAGCAGAACCATCATTCTCGCCCATTCCGTTCCATAGGCGGTTCTGCAGGCTCCTCCCCAGCCACCAAGTCCCCCCGCCGCCAGCATGGTTTTCTTTTTCGCCCATTCCCTAGCCAGGGCTCTAATCTCTCGGGCTGGTATTCCTGTCTCCTTCTCCGCCCATTCCGGGGTCTTGGGAAAACCGTCCTCCTCACCTAGAATATAGTCTCGCCACTTTTCAAATCCGCTGGTACGCTTTTCGATATAGTCTTTATCGTATAGGTTTTCGGTGAGCCAGACATAGGCGATGGCTGCTGCTAGAGCCGTGTCGGTCCCAGGTCTTGGAGCAAACCATTTATCAGCAAGGTTTATGGCAGTGAAGTTATAGTAAGGATCTATTGAGACCACTTTCACTCCCAGCTCTTTAAGCCAGAAACGCCATATGGTTGACTCCTGCCCGCAGTATATTCCGCTGGTGGACTCAGGGTCGGCGGACCAAAAAACTATCATCTCCGTGTTTTTCAACGCGTCTTCTAGAAGGTCGTATTGTTCGGGGACCCCTAACCTCCAGGCAAACCCCCACGTATGCATTGCCCCCCAGTGCCAGCCTTCCCAGCTATCTGGGTTATGGTCGGCGTAAGTATAGCCAAGGATTCCCATAAACCGGAAGTAGGTACTGTGTCTATAGTCTATATTCCCCCAGTTGTGGTGCGAGGAAGCCGTACTCAAAATGGCTCCCGGCCCATAACTTAAGTGAACACGCTCTATTTCGCGAGTGAGAATATCTAAAGCTTCATCCCAGCTGATTCGCTCATAGCCTGATTTACCTCTATTTTCAGGTTTCCTATCTCCTTGAGGGTTGAAGTCCACCCTCTTAAGGGGATAGAGAATCCTGTTAGATGCGTATATTCTTGACCTCTCAGCCAGAGTATACGGAGAAACCATCGCTTTTCTGGGAGGAGAGAACTTTTTCCCTCGTGCCTCGATGACCCAGGACTTGGCATCATCGGAGCTGAGGAGCAGAGGTTCAAGGCGCGTTATTCTTCCATTTTTGACATAAACATAAACCGGTCCGCCGACGGTACAATTTGTAAAAACTTGTTCGTCTTTCGTAGAACGGGCCATATTCTTCCTCCTCTTTTTTCGTCTGACTTAGTCTATTATTCTAATACGATGGATTCACAAGAGTCAATACCATATTGACTAGAAATCTCTGTTTGATATACTTAGGTGAAAACTCAGGCAAGCTTACGGATGCGGAGGTAGAATATGCAGGTATTTAACAAACTGAAAACACACTCACAGTCAGGAAACATTTTGAGTGTCATCGTCGGGATTCTGGTCTTTGGTTCGATCTGGGGGCTTGTGGAAGCTACTTTGGGCGGGGCTTTACACCTTATCCACTTCACCTACAAAGGGGCAATTACAGGTGGCATCGGCATATCAATCATGGCGGCGTTTGTCGTAATGTATCGGCAACCCAAGCTCGCATTCTGTATTGCAGTGATCGCCGCCCTGTTCAAGCCGCTGAGCGCCGTGATTTATGTTAAACCTATCTTTGATCCATCCGTGGTCAACCCTGCCTCGGCAATCCTTCTGGAAGGACTGGCGTTCAGCCTGGTGGTCAGTCTGCTGTTTAAAGGTTTTGAAAGCAGTATCAAGACGCGTATTGGCGCTGGTGTTGCAGCGGGATACCTGAGCATCATCCTTTACGGCGTTCTAGCATCAGCGGTAGGTATGGGTAACTGGGCATCCTGGGGACTTGCAGAGAGAGTCAGTTCAGTGTTTACCAATGGTACAGGTCTGGCCATTGTAGGTACTTGTCTGCTGCTCCTGGGACACCTGGTGGGTACAAAGCTCAGACCCAATTTCTGGCAACTCATGACTGTGAAGCCCAAGGCCTTCTATGCTAGCACTATAGCCATTACGGCCTTCTGCTGGATTGGCGCAGCAGTTGCCTTCGCATCAGGTCTTTAGTGAGACTGCTCGTTGTAGGTGAACCCAGGTCCGGCAAGACCAGTTGGTGTAGGGAATACATTGACTGGCGGCGGAAATCTGGTTCCACCGTTGGCGGAATTCTCTCTCCGGCGATTGAGAAGCAAAGACAACGAGTTGGCTCTAATGCACTTGACCTCCTTACCGGCCAAGAGATCCCATTTGCCCGGCTATCATGCTATGGATGTTTCAAGGGAGGTGAAATGGTGGGTGACTATACCATTAGCAGGGATGGGATATTATTTGCCTGCGGTGCTATTAAACGGGCGGTCGAGAGCAGATGCGGCCTGGTGGTCATCGACGAGGTCGGCCCATTGGAACTGCGTGGCAACGGGCTTATGCCTGCAGTCGAATTAGCTCTAGCGTCAGCAGTCAATGCGCTTATAGTAGTAAGGAGTTCGCTAAGAGAAGCACTTCAGAGGCATTTTTCTGATTACGAATTTACAGTCGTCGCTGATCTGACACAATCCCCTTCAAACGTGTCCGAGCTTGCAGATTGCAAAAGCCGTGAAGTGGCCACCTACGAGTCGCCCACAGAAGGTTGCTAGGCTCAAAAAACAAAATAGAATCGAAGAGACTTTTTTGTGGGGTATTACGTCCAGTTCCTCTAGAAGTTGACCTTGCCCTTCCCTTTTAGGCCGAGGATCTCTCTTGCTTCGTCGGGCGTAGCTATTTCCCGTTCAAGCTCCCGGGCGATTCTGACTACCTTCTCTACCAGTTCGGCGTTGCTCTTAGCCAATACTCCTTTGCGGACATAAATATTGTCTTCAAAGCCCACGCGGACATGCCCACCCATCATTATGGATAGTGTCGCCAGGTTAAACTCGGCGGGATAGCCGGCGCCAATTACCGACCACTTGTAGTTTTCCGACCCGAACAATCGGTCAGCTGTTTGTTTCATGAACATGATATTTTCCAGATGGGCGCCGATCGCACCTAGAATTCCGGTGACAAATTGCACCCAGATGGGGAACTTCACCAGCTTTTTCCTAATGCAATACTGTATGTTGTAGAGGTGCCCTACGTCATAGGCTTCGTGTTCGGGTTTGGTGTTATTCTCAGTCATGGTCTTGCAGAAGTGCTCGATATCACCAAAGGTATTCCGGAAGATAAAATCTATGGTTCCAGCGGCAAAATCCTTCTCCCAGGGATACTTGTAGTCTGAGTCCTTATACCGTTCGGTTATGGGGTGGATTGAAAAGTTAATCGAGCCCATGTTAAATGTGGCCAGCTCCGGTTTAAGAGCCGGGACAACCCTTATCCTTTCCGCCGCTGTCATTTCCATGGTACCGCCCGTGGTTACACAGACAATGACATTGCTTTTTGCCTTGATGAGAGTGGCAATCTCCCGGTAGACTGCCGGGTCGGTAGTTGGTTTACCGGTCTGCGGGTCTCTGCCATGGACGTGTACCGAAGCCGCGCCAGCATCGGCACACCTTACCGCCTCATCGCAGATTTGTTGTGGTGTAAGAGGCAGATAAGGTGTCTGCGTTGGTAGGGTGATATTGCCAGTCAAGGCGGCCGTTATGATAAGCTTTTCCATTCTATGCGTTCCTCCTCACGTTTCTGATTACTAATAACATATGTTCTGTCTCAAGTTTGTTGCTTTCGGGAGTAATCAATAAGGTGTTTCGTAAGCCTTTCTCTAGTGCGCTTTATGCTTTCTGGTGTCCATTTGTCATAAAAACCTTTTCCAGATTTAAACCCAAGCTCACCTTTACTTACCTTGTCCTTTAAGAGTGGTGAGGGGTTGTGAGAAGCCTCTAAATCCTGCAAAACGTTATTGTGAATGGCCAGAACCAAATCTAGCCCTACCATATCGGCATTCTCAATTGGCCCCAGAACCGCAATCCGGATACCAAAACTTTGCTTAATAGCATCGTCAACAGTAGCTGCATCAGCAATGCCTTTTTCTACAATTGAGATGGCTTCTCGCCACAGGGCGTGCTGGAGACGGTTAGCGACAAATCCTGGGACATCCTTCAAGCATTTGATGGGATATTTCCCCGCCTTTTTCATGAATTGATAGGTTATTTCCATTGTCTCATAAGAGGTATCCTTTCCCTTTACGACTTCAACCAAAGGGATAAGGTATGGTGGAAACCAGAAGTGTGTTCCAATGATTCTATCCCTATTCTTGGCTTTAGATGCTATCGCCGTTATACTGATTACCGATGTATTTGTGGCCAGAATAACATCCCTAGGGCACATCTGATCTAATTCCTTAAATAGGTCTTGTTTTACCTTTAGGTCTTCAGCCACTGATTCAATAATAATCGGGGCCTTTGCCACTGCTTCATCTATGTTTCTTGTTGTTTTTATCCTGCTTATAATCTTCTTTATTTCATCTTCTACGTTAGCTTGTCCTTGCAGTAAGGCGGGGAGATTTGACCTAATGTTTTCAATGGCTTTGTCTAGTGTTTGCTGAGTCCGGGAGTATAAAGATACCTGATAACCTGCCTTGGCAAAATGCAGTGCCAGTCCATGCCCTACCATGCCCGATCCCAGCAAAGCGACGTGATTAATTTCTTCGGCTTTCATAAGCTGCCCCCCTCTCTTACTCGGGCAAGAATTGTAATCATTGCTCGGAATAGAGAAGATTACTAATAGTTAATAACTACAAGCATACTCGCTGGCTTATTGGTCTTGTTGAGTATCGATCTACCTTCGTTGGGAGCGATGTAGACTGAATCCCATGGGCCGAGGGTTACCTCTTCCTTATCGGTCTTGACCGTGATTTCTCCGTTCAGGACGAAGTAGTATTTCTCCGCTGGCGTAGCGCCGAATTCAGCCCCACCGCCGGGAAGGAAATGGGACATGCCTACCCAGAACTTCTCAGCTCCGGTCTCCTCTTTGCCGCTTAACCTAAACGCAACCATCTTGAAATGACCGGGAGCCTCATAGGGCTTGACCTGAGCTAAACTAATCTTTTTCATATTTTCTCCCTTTTAATTGCAAATTACTCGGGTCGTGAGTAATCCGGATTATTGTGTGCCGTACTTGTAAACGCGATCCGGGACATCGTTGAGGTCCTTCTCATCAATGAAGGCAACCATACGAACGATGGAGCCATCACCCATGTACCATCGGATCGGGAAACCAGAAATTTTGCATCTTTTCCCGACTACCTTAGCGATATCGCCACCGACATTTTCCCAGCCGAGGATACCGTTTCTCATCAGCAGGTTATGGCAGGGTTCCCACTCCGGGAAGTCTTGCAATACATCATGACCGGTGAGTTGCTTGTACTCTTCACAAACGTCTTTCCTTAGAGGCCCAGGACCATGAGGTCCAATAGCAGTGTGGAGCGGATGGTCCAGAGCTTGCTGGTCCACGCCGACAGCTTTAACTTTATGCGATACAAACCATTCACCAGCCTCTCTGCCCAATCCGGGCGAATAGCAGAAATAAGTGGTGTTATCGCCCCAATATTTATTCCAACCGGTATGGACAATAATGATATCGCCCGCCTTCATAGGCAACCTCTTATTGGCCACGTCGAGATCACTGGCGGTGATGAGCCCCCATTTTTTCTTTGGGATATCCCAGACTACAGCATCGCCATAGTAGCAGGTCAGGGGAATTTCGTGAGTAAACAAACCGCCCTCAAATACGTGCCCTGGTGAATCGGCATGCGTGGTGCAATGCATGACGGTCGTTATTTTCTGGGACAGAACGCCGGACTTTGCCATATAGTGCATTCTTTCGATTTTAACATCTTCAAAATACGGCCACAGGGGTGAACCAGCACCAAACGGATGACTCAAATCGACCAAAACTTCTTTCCCCATAACATATACCTCCTTAAATTTTAATTACTTAGTTCTCAGCAGCTCAACGCTAAGCCTCAGGCAATCTCACCCTGAATATGCAAGAATGTCATGCCCCACCCCGTAAGCCATTAGTCAGCCCGAAGGTATCAAACTGTATCAGCTTATGCTGTTTACTCCCTAGAAATAACGCCAACTACGTCTATCTCGACCAAAAATTCAGGTTTTCCCAGACTGGCGACTTGCATAAAGGTACTAGCCGGCGGGTTATCGACCAGAAATGGAGCATATTTTTGATAATACTCTAGCTCTGTCTTTCGCATACGGGGATAATCCTCTAAATTCTTAAGGAATATGAGTGTCTTGACAATGTTATTCATGGAACTTCCTGCCTCCTCCATGGCCATCCTGACCTTGTCAAGGGCTATTACCATCTGCTCTTCAAAAACTTCAGTCTCTGTTTTGAGAGTTTCTGGGTTTAGGCCTTGACAGCCAGAGACAAAGATCGGATTGCCGACCACGACAGACCTAGAGAACTTAGGTGCTTCGGGAGCTACATGAGGATAAGCCAGCTTCTTACCACCCCAATACTCTGGATAATGTTTGACCTCCGAGTCCACTTCATTGCCTCCTGATAGAAATTATTTTCCCGCTGCTACCAAGTAGTCACGCCACCGTCAATGTAAAGGACCTGCCCTGTAATGAAGTCCGACGCCTTTGAGGCAAAGAACACGGTAGCTCCTACAATATCCTCCGGCATTGCCCAGCGGCCAAGCGGGATACGAGACTTCATCTGCTGGGCAAACTGGGGGTTGGCCAAGGCAGGACGGGTAAGTTCGGTTTCCACAATAGTGGGCGCGACCGCATTCACCAGCACGTTGTACTTGGCCCACTCGCAAGCGAGCGTTCGTGTCAGGGTATCTACAGCTCCTTTACTGGCGCAGTAAGCGGCGTAATCTGCAGGGAGGCCGTATCTGCCTCTCACCGATGATACGTTTATGATCTTACCACTACGCTGCTTGATCATCACCCGCCCAATCGCTTGGCAGCAGATGAATGTTCCGCGGGTGTTGATATCTATAACTTGCTGCCACTCGTCAATGGGAAAGGTATCGGCAGCTTTGCGGATCGCCAAACCATGAGCATTTACCAGAATATCAATATGCGAAAATTCCTTTAACACGCTATCCACCATAGCCACAACCGATTTCTCCTGAGTAACCTCCACGGGAACCGCCAGTGACTTTCTACCCCGGGCTTGTATCTCCTTGGCTACCGGCTCAAGATGTTCAAGTTTACGGCTGGCCACGACGACATCAGCACCAGCCTCCGCTAAGCCTAGAGCCTGCGCACGACCAATGCCGCCAGCACCACCAACCACTATAGCAACCTTGCCTGTCAAATCAAATAAATTGCCCGTGTTAAACCTCCTTTCTAGAATTTCCGTAAGGGTTCAGTTTTTCCAGAATCCTAGCCTATACTACATAACCCCCCCCACACTGTCAAGCATTTTGCGGCTCTATAATAGATTCTGTGGAAAGAAGTTTTTTAAGAAATTTGGATAGGTGGCGGTGGAATGGAGTCCACTCAGTTGAGTTCAACGACGAGGTGACCCAGCCGATTGTCCGGGGGCTCTTGCCTTCGGCTCTGGCGCAGATCCTGTAAGCTGTCAGGGCATCGGAGAGTCTGGTCACAACTGCCTCCCTGTCCTTACAGCTTAGCGGGATTCCGGGGGTTTTACTACAACTTAGTGCAACATTGCGTGCACGGTTGTTTTTATTTGTAAAAGCAGTTGCTCTGGCCAGCTTTGTGGCGTCCCTGGAGGGATTCGAACCCACGACCCGCTGCTTAGAAGGCAGCCGCTCTATCCAGCTGAGCTACAGGGACAATCAAATTAAGTATAGCATGATAGGGCTTGAATGATAACAGTACAAGGGTGAGCTAGTCTTTGTGAGCCTGTGCTACATGCCTCTGCCAGCATTTCTCGTGCACATAAACGGCACATTTGGCACAGTAATAAATATGGGCTCTGGCTTCTTTGCCACAGACAGGACATTTCATGATCCACTGCCTCCACTATCTTTTTCTTTTTGCCTTAACCCTTCAGGATTAGGCCTTCTTTTTTTTTCCTCCCTGGAGTCGGTTACATAAAAGCCTGGCCCTTTAAATAGGATGGGGACTGGAGAGAAAATGCGACGGGCAATTCCGTGGCAGCTAGGACAATCAGCTATCGGCTTATCGTTAAAGCTCTGCTTAAGCTCAAATTGAAGGTTACAATTCAGGCAGCGATATTGATAAGTAGGCATGTATATCCTCCTTTATTCCAAAAGAGGTGCTATTTCTTCTTCTGGGCTTTGTTCCTCCGGGCTCTGTTCTTCCGGGCTTCGCTCCACCGATATTTGTTCCCCCAAGACTTGTACCTTTGAAACCTGTTCCTCTACTTTGCTCTCTCTTGCTCTAAATTCTCCATCTAAATTGACGCTACCTATCTCAAAGGATGGTCGATGAGCTTGCAATACATGCTCATCCCAACAGTAGGAGTGTATAAAGGCACCACAGGAACAATGGAAAACAACCCTGTCAAAAAGCAATGGATTCCCGCATACAGAACAATTCATATAATTGCCTCCTGTAATTAGCACTCTTGCTACCAAAGTGCTAATTATAGCGTGCTGATAGAGTTTTATCAAGCTTTTTGTTGGCAGTTATCTTGTACGTTATGGCTACCTTTGACAGCAGGGCACAAAGCCCGCTTAGTTGACAATCTGTTTTCATAGCCGTTAATATGGACTGGCTTTTATGGGCATAAAATATAGCTTGCCTGAGTCCTTCACATCTTATCGCGACACAGTGCGAGTTGAGTTAAAGAAGGTTATCGATAGCTGTCCTTCAGTTCTTTGTGATATGCTACGATACCATATGGGCTGGCAGGATGAGCATGGACATCCCTGTAGCAGAGAATCGGGCAAATTTATTCGCTCTACCCTTTGCCTTCTTAGTTGCCAAGCGGCGGGGGGTGACATGTCGCAGGTATTGCCCGCCGCAGCAGCCATCGAGCTCATCCACAATTTTTCTTTAATCCATGACGATATAGAAGATACTAGCTATGAGCGCCATCACCGGCCAACTGTATGGAAATTATGGGGTCAGTCTCAAGCGATAAACGCCGGCGACGCCATGTTCACTCTGGCTTATTTAGCGTTACTTAAGCTAAAAGAGAGGGGAATAGCTGATGAAAAGATCGCTAGTTCCACTAAAATGTTGAGCCTGGCTTGTTTGGAGCTTTGTGATGGACAATACTTAGATGTCGAATATGAGAACCGTCTCGACATCACCATCGAGGACTACCTTGACATGGCAGCCAAAAAAACAGCAGCCCTGTTTGCTGTATCGACTGCTTTGGGAGCATACCTGGGCAGCGAAGATAGTAAGTTGGTGGATTTCTTTCACCTGTTCGGCAAGGAATTAGGCATAGCCTATCAGATTTATGATGACATATTGGGAATTTGGGGAATGGAGGAAAGCATTGGTAAATCTATTAGCGATATCTCTCAGAGGAAGAAAACTTTGCCCGTAGTTTACGGATTGCAAAATAGTGGGGGTGAGGCAAGAAAAAGACTCGAGAAGCTTTATTTTCAAAAATCTATCAAGGGCGAAGATATCACGGAGGTTACGAAGATTCTGGACCACTTAGGCGCCAGGGATTATGCCGAGAATTTGGCTGAGCAATACTGTCACAAAGCTTTGGCACACCTCGAGGCTGCTCGGCTTGACACATCCAGGCAAGCTCCACTTAAGGAGACAGCTTGTTTTCTATTGAAGCGCGACCTCTAGGAGGGAAAATGCCGAAAAAGACTGCTGAAGATATAGAGGTTAAAGGCAAAAGAGTTCTACTCAGAGTCGATTTTAATGTCCCCCTAAACATAAACACTGGCGCCATTAGCGATGATAGCCGTATCCGAGCTTCGCTACCTACTATCAAATATCTCATTGACCATAAAGCTAAGATAATCCTCTGCTCTCATTTAGGACGCCCTGGAGGCAAAGTGGTCGAAAATTTGCGAATAGCGCCAATAGCACAGAGGTTATCACAGCTTATGGGCTTGTCTGTCAGCACAGCGTCCGATTGTATAGGGCAGGAAGTAGAAAGAAAGGTAGGGACACTCAAAGAGGGCGATATTCTGGTTTTGGAAAATCTGCGCTTTCACCCCGAAGAAGAAGCAAATGATGCCAACTTTGCCCGGAAGCTGGCCAGGCTGGCTGATATTTATGTTAATGATGCCTTTGGCACTGCTCACCGGGCTCACGCTTCTACCGTAGGTGTAGCTAAATACTTGCCTGCGGTGGCTGGCTTTTTAATGAAAAAAGAGCTAGAGGTTATGGAGAAGCTCTTGCATAATCCAGAGCGGCCCTCGGCCTGCCTTATAGGCGGTGCTAAGGTGGGCGATAAGATAGAACTATTGCAAAATATGCTAAAAAAGGTTGATATGCTGTTGATTGGCGGTGGCATGGCCGCTACTTTTTTAAAGACACAAGGATATGAGGTAGGGCATTCTTTAGTAGAGGACGATAAGTTGGGCCTGGCCAAGAAATTGTTACAGGAAGCCGAGGAGTGGAGGGTGCCATTTTTGCTACCCATTGATGCAGTTGTGGTGGAGGAAATCAGAGCCGGAGCCCCAACTAGAGTAGTGCCAACAACTAATATACCATCGGGTAGCCATATCGTGGATATTGGCCCCCAATCAATTGAGCTTTTCTGCAGTGAATTGGCAAAATGCCGTACCATCATGTGGAATGGTCCTATGGGAATTTATGAAATACCTCAATTTGCTCAAGGAACCAGGTCTATAGCCAGTTTTTTGTCTACCCTCAATGCCACTACTATTATTGGCGGTGGCTCTTCTGCTGAAATAGTTCAAGAAATGGGATTAACTGATAAGATGACCCATGTTTCCACAGGGGGTGGTGCCAGCCTGAGGTTCTTGGAAGGCGCTGCATTACCTGGTGTGAAAGTTTTGTTAGATAAGAAATAACAGGAGGTTGTGAAATGCGGATCCCTTTTGTTGCTGGCAACTGGAAAATGAATACCACGGCGACTGAAGCTGAAAAGCTTGTCCTCGAGATGCTTGATAAGCTTGACAGGATAGAAGGAGTGGAAAAGGTACTTTGTCCGCCATTCGTATCTTTAGTTGCCGTAAGTATGATGCTCCAGAGTTCGTCTATTAAGCTCGGTGCTCAAAATATGTATTTTGAGACTGAAGGGGCTTACACCGGTGAGATATCCCCGCTGATGCTCAGCGAGTTGTGTGAATTTGTCATACTGGGACATTCCGAGCGGAGAGGGTATTTTGGGGAAACTGATGAAATAGTTAACAAGAAGGTAAAGGCGGCTTTGGCAAACAGGCTTAAGCCTATCTTATGTGTTGGGGAGAGGCTTGCAGAGAATGAAGCTGGCAAGACAGAGGAGGTGATTAATAGGCAGGTGACGGCAGCTTTGAATGGTATAGAGCCTGTCCGTGATTTAGTGATTGCTTACGAGCCGGTTTGGGCTATTGGCACAGGCAAGGCGGCGAGCGGCAAGCAGGCAGCAGCCACTATCCAATTTATTCGTGATGCTGTGGCTAAGCTATGGAATAAGAGCATAGCTCAAGATTTACACATCCTTTATGGTGGCAGTGTTACTGGTGCTAACATTGCTGAGTTTATTTCCCATCCAGAAATCGATGGTGCCCTGGTTGGTGGAGCCAGCCTCAAAGCCGAAGAATTCGTGAGCATTGTCAAGAAAACCGCTGAAATCAAAAAAGAGAACAAAGTAGTCAGTAGCCAGTGATTGCTATCGTTGGTCCCACCGCTGTAGGTAAAAGTGAGCTTGCTTTACACCTGGCTCAATACTTTCCCTTGGAGATAATAAGCGCTGATAGCCGCCAGGTCTATCGGTATATGGATATCGGCACTAATAAGCCAACTTGGGCCGAGAGGGCATCGGTCCCTCACCATGTCATCGATGTAGTAGAGCCTGACGAAGATTTTAGCCTGGCTATGTATCACCAACTAGCCATTGAGGCGCTGAAAGCCATTCAGCAGAAAGGCAAATTGCCAGTACTGGTCGGCGGCAGTGGCCTTTATGTATGGTCGTTGGTGGAGGGGTGGAAAATACCTCAGGTGCCACCTGACCAAGAGCTAAGACGCCGGTTAGAAGCCAGAGCAGAGCAAGAAGGTAGCCAAAGCCTTTATCAGGAATTGCAGGATATTGACCCTTCGGCAGCAGCAAAAATCAGTCCCAGGAATATCCGACGCGTAATAAGGGCCCTGGAAATCTATCATGCGACAGGGCAATTTCTTTCTCAATTACAACGTAAAGAGTCGCCAGGTTTCCCCATCCTGCTCATTGGTTTAACCCAAGAAAGAAGCGGACTATATAGAAAGATTGATTGGCGTGTTGATAAAATGCTACAAAGAGGATTGGTTGAAGAAGTGGAACAGCTATTGAAAAAGGGTTACAGCTCTTCCTTACCTTCTATGTCGGGAATAGGTTACAAGCAAATAGGACAGTTTCTTCGAGGCGAGATGACTTTGCCTCAGTCTATTGATAAAATAAAATATGAAACCCATCGACTGGCTCGCCACCAGTATGCTTGGTTTCGCCTCAGCGATAGCAGAATTCACTGGTTTGATAATAGCGAGGCAAAAGCCAAAGCCAGCATTGTCGCCCTGAACAAAGTAAAGGGTCTCATAGAAGGCTTCATATCATGAAGTTCTCCAAGTTACAAGCCACGGGTAATGACTTCATCCTGGTAGATACCATCACAGGACCAGGAGAAGGTGATTGGGGAGAATTGGCCCGAGCTATGTGCGACCGTCACTTTGGAGTAGGAGCCGACGGCTTGATACTGGTGCAGGGTTCGACCATCGCTGATTTAAAGATGCGTATTTTAAATTCCGACGGTTCTGAAGCTGAGGTTTCCGGCAATGGGCTGAGATGTTTTGCCAAGTATGCTATTGCGAAAGGCTTGACTGGCAAAATGTCACCGAGCGTAGAGCGAAGCAATCTCTACCTTGCCATAGAGACTTTGGCAGGCATAAGAAAGGTTAAAGCTTATATGTTGGGGAATAAGGTCAACCAGGTCGAGGTAGATATGGGCCTGCCCCAGTTCCAACCGGAGCAAATTCCTGTGAAGGTTAAAGTTGACATAATACCAATATTGGATTATGCTTTAGTGCTAAACGGAAAAGAATTGACTTTGGCTCTTCTATCCATGGGAAATCCCCACGCCGTGAGCTTTTTATCCCGGCCAATTGCTGATTTTCCTTTAGCTGAGATAGGACCGAAAGTGGAGAGACACTCCATGTTCCCCCAAAGGACTAATTTTGAGGTAGCCAGGGTCTTGAACAGGGGGGAGATAGAAGCCAGGGTGTGGGAGCGAGGTGTTGGGGAAACTCTGGCTTGTGGTAGTGGTGCTTGCGCCATAGCTGTGGCCGCTCAATTATTGGACTATGTAGAGCCACAGGTTGACATAATACTCAAAGGCGGGACTTTGACCGTGTCCTGGGATAGGGTAGGGGAGGTGTTACTTACCGGCCCAGTGGAGGAAGTTTTCACTGGCGAATGGCTCTCGAAGGAAAGAGTTAATGGAATTAGCTAAAAGGCTTAATAGATTGCCTCCGTATCTTTTTGTGGAAATAAACCAGAAAATCGCTGAGCTTCGAGCCAGAGGGGAGGAAGTAATCAGCTTTGCTATTGGCGACCCTGATTTACCTACGCCATCTCATATCATCGAATATATGTGTCAGGCAGCTCATGACCCTACAAACCATCGTTACTCTGAAACCGCCGGCTTGCCTGAACTTTGTCAAGCCATTGCTGAGTGGTATGAGAGACGCTTTGGGGTTACCTTGAATCCGGCTAAAGAGGTCTTGCCGCTTATTGGCTCCAAGGAGGGGATCGGGCATATGGCTTTATGCTTTATCGAGCCTGGTGACCTGGCTTTGGTGCCTGACCCGGGCTATCCGCCATTTTCTCTGGGCACCATATTAGCCGGTGGCGAGCCTTATTTTATGCCTTTGAAGGAAGAAAACGATTTTCTGCCCGATTTTAAAGCTATTCCAGGCGAGGTAGCCGATAAGGCAAAACTTATGTGGCTTAACTACCCCAACAATCCCACCGGCGCTATAGCTGACATTGATTTCTTTGAAAGGGCAGTTCATTTCGCACAGCAGCACGACCTAGTAATCTGCCATGACGCTCCTTATACCGAAGTTGCCTTTGATGGCTACAAGCCACCGAGTTTCATGCAGATACCCGGGGCAAAGAAAAGAGGTGTGGAATTTCATTCCCTGTCCAAAACTTATCACATGACAGGATGGAGAATAGGCATGGTGGTAGGTAATGCTGACATGGTGGATGCCTTATTTAAAGTTAAATCCAACCTGGATTCAGGCATTCCCCAGGCAATTCAATATGCTGCTGTGGAAGCTCTGCGCGGCTCCCAAGAACACATCGCTGAGCATAATGCCATTTTTCAACGGCGCCGAGATAAGTTGCTAAAAGTCCTTAATGAGATAGGGCTAAAAGCCAGGATACCCAAGGCAACTTTTTATATCTGGGCTAAGCTTCCCCAGGGATATACATCTATGGACTTTACCAAGAAATTGCTGGACGAAGCCGGGATAGCGGTAACTCCGGGAATTGGCTATGGGAAGGAGGGAGAGGGTTACATCAGATTTTCCCTGACCATTTCCGATGACCACCTAGAACAGGGGATAAATCGTCTATTGGCTTGGCACGCCCGAAATTGTCATTGTGAGGAACGTTAGCAACGAAGCAACCTCGAATGTGTGTAGGAGGAGCAGATAAAGCAAAAATTTTTTACTACTGCAGCCAAGGTAGAACGAGCATTGCTCGTCGGGGTGGGAAGCAAAACCTCTAACAACAATTGGTCAGTTACAGATTCTTTACAAGAGTTATCCTACCTGACTAAAACAGCAGGCGCCAATGTAGTAGGTATATTAACTCAGAACCTGGGCGCGCCTTCGCCTACCTATTATATAGGTAAGGGTAAAATTGAGGAGCTAATTAGCCTCAAAGAGCAAACTCAGTACGATACGGTAATCTTTGATGATGAGCTGTCCCCGCGGCAACAAAGAAATCTCGAAGAGGCGTTGGGAGTCAAAGTTATTGACCGCAGCGCTCTGATCTTACACATATTCGCCCGAAAAGCTCGAACCCACGAAGGAAAACTCCAGGTTGAACTGGCCCAGCACCAATATCTTCTGCCCCGGCTTATCGGGCAATGGAGCCACTTGGAGCGACTTGGTGGCGGTATTGGCACCAGAGGTCCCGGGGAATCACAGCTGGAGACCGACCGTCGCCTTATCCGTAAGCGTATCAATCTCCTTCAGCATAAAATAGAAAGCGTCAGGAATCAGCGAGCACTTTACAGGAGGCGCCGAAAGGAGACCGGCACGCCCATCGTAGCTCTCGTGGGTTATACTAATGCTGGCAAGAGCACTTTGTTTAACACCCTAAGCAAAGCCAGTGTGGATGTGGAGGACAAACTATTTTCTACTTTGGATCCTGTGACTCGGCGGCTGGCTCTGCCCACTGGCCAACAATTTCTCATCACTGATACCGTTGGCTTTATACACAAACTTCCGCCTTCAATTATTGCCGCCTTCCATGCCACCTTAGAGGAACTGGATGAGGCTGATTTACTTCTGCATATAGTTGACATAACGCACAAGAATGCTGCTAATCAGTGCCTCACAGTAGAAAAGATACTCAGCGAGCTAAGTCTGGAAAATAAACCAAAAATTACCGTGTTCAACAAGCTAGACTTAGCCTTAAACAGCGAGGCAGAATTGAATGCATTAACTACTATTCCTTGCTTCGAGGAAGAAATCGTGTTGCCAAACGAGGGCATTGCTCTCATCTCTGCTGCCAAAGGATGGGGAATGGACAAGCTTCTAAATAAGATAGCACTTCATCTTTAGGGCAGTGAATTAAATAGACTCATTGCCTAATCTCTTACACTAGCTTATTGCAATAATGAAGATTTCTATTGTCTATGACAATTAAGTAAGAAAAGTGGGGCTAAGACGAGGTTAGGGATGTTCTGCGCTTATTAAAGATGCAGAAGCACCACCGCTGCTCCAAAAGTATTGCCTTCCTTCTGAAGGATTGTTATTCTATTAGATATTATCCTCAGAGAAGTTATGCTTAGCTGATTAAATTCTTGAAAAATGCGGACAGTACGGGGGAGTAACACCATATACATAATATCCTGGGGAAATTGGACTGTTAGATAAGGGAAATAGGGTGTTCTTTCAAGCCAGCAGAGGGTATAGAAAGAGAAAAACTGGGGTTATCAAGTGATCTGGCGGTAGCCGAGGCCAGAGGAGAAATTCTAGATTATTGAAAAGACCGGAGTTAAATTCAATTTACTGATTCGGGACAGGATTTAAATATGCTAATCAAAAGAAATTGGCTTTCGGTTCGGCTAGTAGTTGTAGCAGCCGTCGCAGCGGTAATGATTGTTTCTTGTATTATAGCCTGCCAACAGGGGCCCGATGGAATTCTCTTTGGGTTTTACGGAGGAGGGACTACTCGTGAACCAGCAACAGAAACTCTGGTACAGATCTCTGTAGCGCATACATGTGTGTTCGATGACGAGCTGATCCTTGAGAAAGTTGAAATATATGGAGAAAGCGAGATACCTGTCAAATCCTTGGCGGTTAATATGACTTTAAATTCGGTATCAGGGAAACTGATACTTCTAGACGCCCTGTATATTCTGCGGTGGATACCGGGCGCATCTGAAAGAATTATGCAAGAGGGAGCTAAATTGGCCAGAGAAATAAGAGCTGAATCATTCTCGACCGGTTATTTCACGATAGACTTAAGGCAAATAAAACAACCACTGACTTATGGGGAGATTCCCATTATTGCGAAGGCAACGCTAATTCATAATGGAAAACGTCTAACCTTAGAGAGAGAGGTAATAGTTAAATATTCTGGCTCGCTTACCTAAATTCAGGCAGAAAGGAGGACAGGGATGAAAAGCTTCTAAATAAGATAGCTAGTCATCTTTAGGGGACAAATTAGACACGTCAACTATTATACCTAATCTCTCTCGCCAAATATCTTAGTGCCTATTCTGATTATATTGGCGCCTTCCTCCAAGGCAATTTTATAAGAATTAGTCATGCCCATGGAAAGATATCTCATCTCTACATTGGGCAACTCCAGCCCTTTAATTTTTTCAAATATCCTTCTTGTTTCCACAAAATAAGGCCTGGAGTCTTCAGGGTTTCCAAAACGGGGCCCCATGGTCATAAGGCCCATCACTTTGATATTTCTAAGACCGGATATTTCTCTTACTAATTGTTCCACATCCTCCGGGAGCACTCCTGATTTCTGTGGCTCTTTGCCACTGTTTACCTCAATCAATATTGGCATTATTTTGCCAATTTGAGCACACCTTCCACCAATTTCCCTGGCTATTTCTAAAGAATCGACACTTTCTATCATGTCAAATATTTCCAGCACTTTTCTTCTGACATTATGTTTTTGAAAGATTCCAATAAAATGCCATTTCGCTTTATTTCCCACCAGTTCATATGCCTCCTTTGCTTCCTTGACATAATTTTCTCCAATGATTTTTATTCCCGCTTGAACAGCTTCCAGGACTTCCTCAGGTGTTCTTGTTTTTGCTGCCGCCACCACCTCAACTCCGTGAGGGAGTTCAGCTAATAATTTAGCGATGTTTTGTTTAGTTAGCTCGCTTGCCACGTCATGATTGTAATCCATTAAGCTTGCCAGCTTCAAGGATAAGGAGTGCTGCAGGTAAGGACAAATGGTTATTAAGTAGTTCAGTGCATGACTGGTCACACAGGAGGGAGTTTAACTTTTAGGGCTAGGTTTTTGGAGTAAGAACCTGATACCACGCTAGAAAATTTTAAAACTCGCTCTAAGAGGCGATTTTAAGGGCATGAAAAAGGCGGAGATACATCTTAGTATTCCCTTTCACTTTGAGAGGCTTGGTTTACCTGGTTGATGTTTTTGCGCGGGGCCGCCCGGGAGCAGAGCCATTTAATGAGCCGAGAGTGGGGGAGAGGCAGCAGGGAGGGCGAACAACTAGGTGGGGTGATGACTCCTTTAAGCATTTACGTCCTTCCAACGCCTTGAGCATATCTTCTTTGCTCGCAAGTGGAAGTATTATTTTGCCTTGAAGACAACAGGGCACTTGACATGAAAACATAAAAGTATTAACCTAATAACTAGTCGCAAACTGTCACTTTTGCGACTAGAAGCAATTGATGAAACATAAGAATCAAATATGACCCTGGAGTTATTGATCGCCGAGTTCTTAGAATACCTAGAAATCCAGAAAGGCTGCTCTCCTCTTACCATTCGGGAATACAGACATTATTTGAAACGTTTCCACAACTGGCTCACCGAAAATTCCCCTGCCACAAAACCTGAAGACATAAACCTGGAGCTTGTCAGAAGGTACAGGTTATACTTAGCACACCTGCGTGCCCGCGATGGTGTACTGCTGCAGCGCGTCACCCAGAGCTACCACATCGTTGCGTTGAGGGCTTTTTTGCGCTATCTCCTGGTTCAGCGCGACATACCCACCCTGTCCCCTGACAAGATAGAGCTCCCCAAACAAAGCTCCCGTTCCATTGCTTTCTTAAACCCGGAGCAGATAGAGAGACTGCTAAACAGCCCCAAAATAGCAGACAATGCGGGACTGAGGGACAGGACTATCTTAGAAACCCTATACAGCACAGGATTAAGAGTGTCAGAATTAGTTAAGTTGAATCGGGACCAGGTAGACTTAGAACGCAAGGAATTTGGCGTCAAAGGCAAAGGAAATAAAATACGGGTAGTTTTTCTATCAGATACAGCCGCGCAGTGGATTGAGCGTTATCTGCGGTCGCGTCAAGACAATTTTAAGCCGCTTTTTATTCGCTATAGCGGTAAGGTGGATGCTCAGAAAAACGGTGAAAAAATGCGACTGACGGCAAGGTCCATCCAAAGAATTGTTGCCAAGTATGCAAAAAGGTCCGGCCTGCCAATCGAGGCCACACCTCACACGCTGAGGCACTCCTTTGCCACGGACCTGTTGATAAGTGGAGCCGATATTCGCTCCGTCCAGGAAATGCTGGGCCATGAAAGCATCAGGACAACCCAGGTTTACACCCACGTCACTAATAGGCATCTAAAAGAGGTTCATAAAGCCTTCCATGGTAGAAATAGGCAGGGATAGATTTTATGTCAAGGAAGGGTAGAAAGTTTACAGAAACAGGTTTGCCCTGGCATATAGTTGAGGAAGCTATCAATCATGAAATTGAATGGCTGGAGAGAGTAATTGAGCAAACGGTCATAGGTAAAGTGCCAGGCTGTGATGACTGTAGATACACTTTCAGGAAAATCGCCCTCTTAATTATCACCGGTAGAATTACGGCACAAGAGTTGATTGCCAGAGATGGGCATGACTTGTGGGATGACCTAACAAAGAAGCACGGCATTAAGAAATCTGCACGTCACGGTGGCGTCTGGCACAGGAGAATGATGAACGTACTCAATAAATACTTTGCAAAACAAGGTTTCAAGGTAATTCCCGAGCCTTTCCTCAGTCAAGGACGTGCCGATTTGGGTATCTATAAGGACGGCCATATGGATTTATTCATAGAGATAGGTGATACTTCTGCTTACAAATTATGGTGGAATTTGCAGATGTTGACTAATTGCAAGATTCTGCTGGTGCCTGATGAGAAGCGAGTCATAGAGTTTACCTGCCGCAGTGAGTAGCATGATATACTTCGCAGACCATAAGGATATGCGAGCAATTGAAGATGTTACCACATATTGATGACTTTCTGGTGAGCCTACAGGCCAACCATTATTCTCCATTGACAATTCGCAATTACAAGGGATACCTGGAAGTTTTCGACCACTTTCTGAATGAGAGCAGCGTTTCCTTTGATAGAATCAACAAGCAGACTATCACCTCCTATAAAGCATATCTTGCCTCGCGCGGTCGAAACACAGCAAAGTTAAGCAATCATAACGCCAAGCAACTTGCCCCGTGCACCATAAACTACAAGTTGATAGGACTCCGGGCTTACCTTCGCTATCTAATCGGTATCGACTATCCCTGCCCTTTATTGCCCGAAGCAGTCGGAAAGCTGAAAGCCGTCCCAAAACGGCCTCAATTGCCCGAGCTTAAGGATTTAATCAGGTTAATTGAAGCGCCATCCCCCGAGGCAAATATTAGAGAGCTGCGGGATAAAGCTATTCTGGAAACACTGTTCAACACAGGGTTAAGAGTATCTGAATTAGTTAGTCTAAATCGTGACCAGGTAGACTTAGATCGGAAACAACTTGGCCTCAAGGGCAAGGGAGATAAGATACGCATAGTATTTCTATCAGGTACAGCCGAGCAATGGGTTGGACGCTACCTGCAATCGCGCCGAGACCACTTTGAGCCGCTTTTTATTCGCTATAGTGGTAAGGTAGATGCTCGGAAAAGCGGTGAAAAAATGCGACTGACACCGAGATCCATCCAAAATATTGTTACCAGGTACGCAAAAAGATGTGGCCTGTCAATAAAAGCAACTCCTCATACCTTGAGACATTGCTTTGTCACCTATTTGACTGAGGAAGGTGCTAATCCAGTTCCCCTTCAGGTTCTTTTTGGTCATGAGTCCCTAGATGGCATCACCAGCTATGTCCACGCCTTCGATAAGTATGCTGAAGAGACTCACCGCAAATACCATCCTCTGGCTAAGCCAGATTAGAATCAGATAGTTGAGAACATTATGTCAACTAAATTTATGGGAAGGCTGCCTGCCAAAAATTAACTGCCAAATTTTTTAAACGTCTCCATCAGAATTTTGATAAATACCATGCATTAAACTAATACTCTGCGGTCCCTTTACAGCCACAGCCCCGCCCCTAATAACTTCAGTCAAAAAGCTCATCCACCATTCTGCCGACGTATCTTGCAATGGCAAGAGAGGCAGTTAGACCCGGGGATTCTATCCCGATTAGATTTATTAAGCCCGGGAAGTTCGCTTTCTCTTCATGGGCAATGACGAAATCTCGGAAGGCTTCGCCTGGCCCCTGAAGCTTAGGCCTTATGCCAGCAGATTCGGGGGCTAAATCTTCAAGTTCAACAAGGGGAAGGAATTTCTTGGCCGAATTGTAGAAAGCTTGCTTCTGTGTCTCATCAACCGCATAATCTATCGCTTCAACATAGTGGGCACTGGGGCCAAGTAGCACCCTACCATCGAGCCCCTGTCTCAAATGAATCCCATGTCCAGCTTGCTCTGGGGTGGGGTAGATGAGCCTGCTTACAAGATTTCTATATTTTGAACTTAGACTGAAGTATTCGCCTTTACAATAATGAAGCTTGTAACCTGCTTTAGCTATATCTAGCCCAGCTAGCTGGGCTATCTTGTCAGAGTTTAAGCCAGCGCAGTTCACGACAACATGGGCAACAAAAGCAGAAATCCCATCTCGGTCCTTTATTTGAACCTTGTACTTTGCCCCTGCCCTTTCTATTCCTATCACCTCAGTGTCGAAGACAAACTCGGCTCCCTTTTCCCTCGCTTGGCTGTAAAGAAACTTCAGCAAAGTGTAGGAATCCAAAATTCCGCTGGATGGGGATAATAGTCCAGCTCTAGCTTCAATGCTTGGCTCGAGTTTCTTCAATTCCGTCCGGGAAAGGAGCACTAAATCATCAACGCCATTTTTTCTTCCCTGCTCGTAAAGCTTCTCAAGCTGGGTAGTCTCATTTTCGTCTGCTGCCACGATAATCTTGCCTAGCTTCTTATAGGCGATATTATGCTTGTCACAAAGCTTGTAAAGCAGGCTTTTGCCTTCTACGCAAAGCTTAGCCTTAAGGGAGTCCTCAGGATAGTAGATGCCGGCGTGAATGACTTCACTATTCCTGCTACTGGTCTCGAGCCCAAAAGTGCGGTTCTTTTCAAAGACGAACACTCCTTTTTTTCGTTGTGCGATTTCACCAGCTGTAGCCAGGCCGATTACTCCAGCACCGATGATTGCCACATCAATTTCGGCAAGCATTTATCCTCTTGGTTCCTAAGAATTCTGGAATAACTAAGCAGATGCTTTATTATCCTGCGAGTCTAATGTCTCAGCCAAGAATCCCCCCTAGTTACCAGCCTGCTGTAAGAAGGATTGAGGAAGGCTTTCATCGCAGCTGCGCCTCTCGGTGCTCTGTAGCCACATGTTGGTCAGAGGCGTCCACCGGTGGTAGGAGATGCTTAGCACCAGAGCTCTATCCTTGGTTTGGATGCCATAAACAGTATCGCATGGAATCCTCAAGATTTGATGAGGCTCGATTACCACTGAATCTCCTTGTCTTTCAACTGGGCCTAATCAATCCTAGGGAAATTCATTGATCTCAACAATTCTCCCTTTTCAAGCTAGAATCTTTTCTGCCTCTTCCCTATAAGCATCCATGACGTAAGGAATGCTAGAAATCTTTGCTGCCTCCACCGTCAATGCCATGATGTCTTTGCGGGAAATTGTGGAAAGGTTGAAGTTCCTACTGCCGGCCATCAATTGTTGCAGCCCTATTTTAATTTTTTGGCAGAATGTATATACACCAACTGCACCGAGTGGCATGTTCTCAATTTCCTTACCATACTTGTCTTTTAAAGTATTATAGGTGACAAAGATTTCCTCTGGAGTGTTACCATACTTGGAAACTGTCTTTGGCAGCTTGTTGTCCTTGATCCATTGCCCGATATTCTTTCCAACCATGCCTGGAATCAACAAGGCCCTACCCATGCAAACCGCCTTCACATACGGAGCTCCCATAGCAATTGCCTTAAATATACCAGCTTCCTCGGAAAATCCGCCAGCCATAGCTAGATCCGGAACCCTCAGTCCCTTACTGGCCAGTTTTTCAGCGAACTGATAGGCAAGAGCTTGCAGGTAGAAAGTCGGGATGCCCCACTCGTTCATCATCGACCACGGGCTCATTCCAGTTCCACCAGGAGCGCCATCTATTGTAATAAGGTCGATCTTTGCCTCTGACCCATGGCGCAGCGCCATAGCAAGCTCTATTGCAGAATAAGCTCCGGTCTTAAGTGTGATTCTCTTAAATCCGAGTTTGCGAAGACGCTCTACCTCTCCTAGGAATGCCTCCTTGGTAACAAAGCCCAGGCGTGAATGGCGCTCGAATTCCTTGATCGCCCCGGCTTTATGTGCCGCTTGAATGTCGGAACTTGTTGGATCAGGGGTAACGATGTAGCCTCTTTTCTTAAGCTCCAAGGCTCTTTCAAGTGAAGTAACCCGTATCTCACCACCAATACACTTTGCGCCCTGCCCCCATTTCAGTTCAATAGTATCTAGGTTGTGCTTTTCCAATACATATTCAGCCACACCAAATCTCGTGTCCTCCACATTCATCTGGACGAGCATTTCCCCGTAACCCTCGTAATATTTCCTATAAGTTTTTATACGGCGGTCCATCTCTGGCGACTTTTTAATCTTGCCATTGCCATCTAATTCAAGTTCGGGGTCAATTCCGCACACATTCTCACCACATACCACTGTAATACCGGAAATAGCAGCCCCAATGGCAAAATGCTCCCAGTTCCTTCGGGCTATTTCCGTGGAACCCAATGCGCCAGTGAAAATGGGTATCCGCATCTTGACCTTCTTATCCCAACCATACTCTGTTTCGGTATCAACATTGGGGAAGAGTGCTGTATCAGGGCCAGCTTCAACTCCTTCGGGCAATCCTCTTGCTCCAATTGCGTATCCTTGAATATTGAGGTGGGAGTAATCGACTGGATAGTTCTTGTCAGCACCAGCAACTGTTTCCCCAAAAGGCCCCGGATAGATAACCTCTCGACCTCGAAACGAAGCCAACCAAGCCTCACAGCGTCCTGTGCACCCATCAAGGCATGTGGTGCAAAGCCCGGACATGGGTACGACATTTTTCGAGCGATTAACAGTTCCTGTTGCTTCATTGGCGTTTGGTCGTCTTAAGTTCACAGTTCTAACCTCCCTTATTTTTTTATTGATTTCCTTATTCGCTTAACATTTTGCTGAGGTTGCCTACATTTTTACAGTCAACCCTTTGGCTTTGAGATACTCCTTCACTTCCCTAATAGAGATCTCACCGAAGTGAAACACGGAAGCCGCAAGGACAGCTGAGGCCTTGCCGATAGCTATCCCTTCGTAGAAATGTTTCAACTTTCCTGCTCCACCCGAAGCAATAACTGGGATGCTGACAGCTTCGGCCACGGCTCTGGTCATCTCCAGGTCATATCCCTCCTTTGTGCCATCGGCATCCTTGCTGGTGAGCAAAATCTCCCCAGCCCCTAGTTTCTCCACCCTCTTTGCCCAGTCAACAACGTCTATCCCTGTGGACTCACTACCACTCTTGACTACGACCTCTAATCGTGGAAGACCAGTTCCACCTGGGTTTTTTCGCCCATCTATGGCAACAACGAGCTTTTCCTTGCCAAACTTGTTCGAGGATGCTTTTATCAGTTCAGGATTTTTAACCGCAGCCGTATTTATCGAAACCTTGCTCACCCCAAGGTCAAACAAGGTCTGCATGTCCTCAAGGCTAGCGATACCGCCTCCCACGGCAAAGGGAACCGTAACCACCTCACAGACCTTTTTCACCCATTCAAAACGCGTCTTTCTACTCTCCACGGTGGCGAAGATATCAAGGAATACCAGTTCGTCAGCTCCTTCTCGGCAATAAGCCTCCGCTGCCTCTACAGGGTCTCGGGCATCCCTCAGATTCACAAAGTTTATTCCCTTGACCACCCTGCCATCCTTCACATCTAAGCATGGTATGATTCTCACTACATTCATTTCATAACTCCCAGAACTTAACTAGGTCTTGGTAGTCCATTACGGTACTCATAGCATGATTTTCCACTTGTATGCCGGATTCAACAGCAGCAGCTACAGAGTTAAGCCCCCCTGTGAGTATCATGCCGACCTTATTTAATTCCACAGGAACCTCACACACAGACTTGCTCACCTCGCCCATCATAAGCACTCCACCCAGATCAGCTTCTTTTAATCCGGCAACGACCTTTTCTGCTCCGGGTTGGCATACAGCCGGTATTTCTCGGAAGTTGGCTAAAATTCTCCCCTCCCCTTTTCTAGCCGCTTGCCCAACGCTGGTCATCTTACTGGCAATAAATATCTCTGAAGGGTCTAAGGATGAGCCTGAATATTGGATAAGCTCCACGAATCGCAAAGGTTTGTGGTTCTTAATTTGCAAAATACCACCAAATTTGGAGTTCATAGGAATGCCAGCTTTAAGCAAGGCACCATTAATTATAACGCTACAGACAGTGGCTAGACCTATTTTACCCTGGGGCACAATTATCCCCCCCAATTTTTCACCTTGTCGAGCTACAGCCACAAGGTCACCGACACAAATCCCGGCCCGAAAAACTCTTTTCATAATTTCGATCGCCTTCTTAAATTGCCTCTCAGGGAAAAAGGAGACATTAACAGGAACTTTGCCTTGACGCTTGTCTAAGTCGAAGTCCGTTTGATAGGCCAGAAGCTCAATTTTGGAAGCTACAAAACCAACCTTGTCCCTAACTAGAGCACTTTCTAATTCTTCGAGGCCTAGCTGTGTAATTAACCTCCCATCTCTTCCCACGCTCTCTGTAAACCCACGCTCATCCATTAGCTTAAGGTGGTATCGCACCGCCCTTTCGCCTAGCTCAATCCCCTGGTCCTTCAAACTCTGCGCAATAACCCTGGCTCCAAGAGGCTTCGGCGAGTCCCTCAGAACTCTCATGATGGCGATCGTCTTTCTTTCTACGTCCTGTGTTTCGAAACCCACGGTAACACTCCGGTATTCTGGGTCATAGGAAACCGTTTTCCACAATACCAGAGCAAAATCATACTTGTCAACTATAATCCGTTCCTATTACTTTTTTCAGTGGCTAATGTTCTATGATTTTGTCACCCTTAAATGTCCTGTGGAAATGTCACTCATGTATGAATTCGTTATCGTCATACCAACTCAACACGGTTAAGCCAGAGCGGTGGGCAGATGTCGCCCAATTTAAGAGTTTGCTTAGTTCCGTCGCTTGTTGTATCATGAGCCTTGGCCCAAGGGATAATCCCATGAGTCTGCGCTTGAAGTGCGAGTTTAGCCATCAAGAATCGATTCAGGAAATCGACAAGATATGAGGGTGGGGGTTCTCGCTCTACAGGGAACGTTCATAGAGCATATTGACATTCTGCGACAATTGGGTGTGGAGGCCTCTCCAATTCGCCTGCCCCATGAGCTCGATACACTGGATGGGCTTATTATCCCCGGCGGGGAAAGCACTACCATGCTGAGGCTCATGGAGAGTTTTAGGTTGATTCAGCCCATAAGAGAGATGGCTCGAGATGGTTTATCTATTTGGGGAACCTGTGCCGGGATGGTCTTGCTTGCCAAGAGTGTCTCCAACTATGAAATGGAGACTCTAGGCCTCATGGATACGAAGGTCAGGCGCAACGCCTTTGGCAGCCAGATTGATAGCTTTGAGGCAGACTTGGAGATACCGCTTATGGGCGAAGAGCCATTCCATGCTGTTTTCATTCGAGCCCCGATCATCGAAGAGGCCAAGCCAGGTGTAAAAATCCTGTCCCGTCTTCCCGATAGCACCATCGTCGCCGCCAGGCAAAATCGGCTGCTGGCCTGTGCTTTTCACCCGGAGTTCACCGACGACTTGAGGTTCCATAGTTATTTCTTGAATATGGTCAGCCAAAAACTGTCCCACAACCCTGAGGACGGAATCCTTCGAGGTAGCCAGCGTGGGTCTTGAAGGATGGTAGGCTCCTGGAAATTGTAGAAAGGTAAGTCTCTTGTTTCGAATCGAGGTCTCAGTAAAGGCCGGTTTCCCCGACCCCGAGGGAGACAGGCTAGAGAAGGACATCCATGACATTGGCATCACGACTGTAAAACAGGCTAGGGTCAGCGATGTATATCTTCTGGAGGGAGAGTTGGATGAGGCGGATGTGGAAAAGATTGGCCAGGAACTACTGGCTGACCCTGTAGTTGAGGACTTTTCTTGGGGTGAGGGGCCCTTATCTCGTATTGGGGGTGGGGATGCCCATGTTATTGAGGTGGCCTACAATCCTGGCGTGACGGATCCCGTGGAGGAGAGCGTCGGCAAGGCAATCCGCGACCTCGGCATAGCCACGGTTACGTCAGTGAAAACCGCCCGCAAATATTCCTTACGGGGCGATCTCTCGGAGGAGAGCCTTCAATCTATCTGCGATAAGCTGTTGGTCAATAGCTTGGTCCAGCACGCGGTCACGAAGCGGGAGGCGGTTGCTCTCCCCTCCACAACCTACAAATTTGTCTTAACTACTGTGGATTTGCTTAGTCTGGACGATGATGGTCTGGTGGGACTGAGCGAGGACAGGCTCTGGTTGAATCTAAGTGAGATGAGGCACATCAAGGATTACTTCTCAAGGCTGGGCCGCAATCCCACTGATGTGGAGCTTGAGACCCTGGCACAGACTTGGTCCGAGCACTGCATCCACAAGACCTTCAAGAGCAAAATCAAGCTAGGTCAGCTTGTTGTCGACAATCTGCTTAAGAGCACCGTGATGAAGGTCACCGAGGAGTTAAAAAAGCCCTGGTGTCTTTCTGTTTTTGAAGACAATGCCGGCGTAATAGATTTCGATGGCCGCTACGCCATCTGCTTCAAGGTAGAAACGCATAATCATCCTTCGGCACTGGAGCCCTACGGAGGGGCAGCAACGGGGATAGGGGGTGTCATTCGCGACATCCTGGGGACGGGACTGGGAGCCAAGCCCATTCTGAACACCGATGTGTTCTGCTTTGCCCCTCCTGATTTCCCCTATGATAAGCTCCCCCATGGTGTGTTGCATCCCCGCCGCATTTTCAAGGGCGTCCGCGCCGGCGTGGCCGACTACGGGAACAGACTCGGCATACCCACGCTAAATGGTGCTATCCTCTTCGACGAGCGATACATAGGAAATCCCCTGGTCTTCTGTGGGACGGTGGGTCTGTTACCCACGAGCATGAGCCAGAGAGGCCAGCAGCAGACTGGAGACTTGGTGGTTCTGGTGGGGGGCAGGACTGGACGCGATGGCATCCATGGTGTTACCTTCGCATCGGGAGAGCTTACCAAGGAATCGGAGGCTATCTCCACCAGCTCCGTTCAGATTGGCGACCCCATTACGGAGAAGAAGCTGCTCGATGTCCTCCTCAAGGCGCGGGACCGGGGACTATACCGGCGGATTACTGATTGTGGAGGGGGTGGGCTTTCATCGGCGGTGGGGGAGATGGCTGAGGAAACGGGCGTGTGTGTTTACCTGGAGCGAGTCCCTCTGAAGTATTTGGGGCTCTCCTACACAGAGATATGGATATCTGAATCTCAGGAACGGATGGTGCTGGCTGTGCCACCAAACACAGTCGACCAGTTGATTTCTCTTTTCCAGGGTGAGGGGGTAGAAGCTACTGTCATCGGAGAGTTCACCGATACTCGACGGCTTGAGCTTTTCTACGAAGGCAATCTGGTTGGCGACCTCGATATGGAGTTCCTGCATAAAGGGCTGCCTCAACTGGAGAAGAAGGCTGTCTGGGAGCTGCCACAGCATGCAGAGCCGGACTTTCCGCAGCCAACTGACCTGCGTGAAGACCTGTTGCGTGTTCTGGCCTCATGGAATGTTTGCAGTAAAGAATGGGTGATACGCCAGTACGACCACGAGGTGCAGGGCGGTAGCGTTCTCAAGCCCCTCACGGGGGTAAACAATGATGGCCCCAGTGACGCCGCCATCGTCAGACCGATACTCGATTCAGATATGGGCATCGTCGTCACCAACGGCATCAATCCCAAGTATGGGGACATCGACCCGTACTGGATGGCCGCCTCTGCTATAGATGAGGCGTTGCGGCAAGTTGTGGCTGTTGGGGGCAGCCTTCGGAGGGTGGCGCTGCTGGATAACTTCTGTTGGGGCAATCCAGACAAGCCGGACAGACTGGGTGGCCTGGTGCGGGCGGCGCAAGCCTGCTACGATGTTGCTCTCGGCTACGAGACTCCCTTCATCTCTGGAAAGGATAGTCTCTATAATGAGTTTGAGACCGAAAAAGAGAGCATCTGCATTCCACACACGCTGCTCATCTCCGCAGTGGCGGTGATGGATAATGTGGAGAGGGCGGTTACAATGGATTGCAAGCGAGAGGGCGACCTGGTCTACATCATCGGCACCACGTGGAATGAGCTTGGCGGCTCACAATACTACGGCATTCATGGTTATGTGGGGAACAGGGTGCCCAGGGTTGACTCCAAGAAAGGGAAGAGGCTCATGGACGCCCTCAGCGCCGTCATGGAGAAGGGCTTGGTCAGGGCCTGCCATGACCTGAGTGAAGGGGGCATCGGGGTGGCTGCCGCTGAGATGGCCTTCTCCGGAGGTTTAGGGATGGTAATCCATTTGGGGCAAGTGCCGCTGGGCGAAGCCATGAATCGAGATGATTACGTGCTCTTCTCCGAATCGAATACCAGGTTCCTGGTAGAGGTAGCCCCGGAGGACAGGCACCAGTTCGAGGGTATGATGGCTGGGGTCGATTTCGCTGCCATCGGTCAGGTTACAAGCAAAGAAAGGCTCGAGGTCTACGGTCTTAATAGGGAAACAGTGCTTTCAGCTCTCATTGCTGAACTCAAAGAGGCCTGGCAGAGACCTCTTCGCTGGTAGGACTTGACATGATAATTAAAGTGAAGACACTGATACTGCGAGCCCCGGGGACAAACTGCGACATGGAGTCCGCCTTTGCCTTCGAACGAGCCGGGGCACAGGTGGACTTAATCCACGTGGATGAGCTTATCCGTCGGCAAAGGCCTCTCTCCAATTACCAGATAATGGTCATCCCCGGCGGTTTTACTTATGGGGATGATGTCTCGGCTGGGAAAATCCTGGCCAACGAGCTAAGACTCAAGCTAGGGGACGAAATTCAAAAGTTTGTTGACGATGGCAGGCTCATTCTGGGGATCTGTAATGGTTTTCAGGTCCTGGTGAAAGCTGGCATGTTACCTAAGTCGAGGGGTGAAAACTCGCAATCGCTAACCCTGGCTGGCAACGATTCCGGCAGGTTTGAGTGTCGCTGGGTCTACCTCCGCGCCAATAAAACAAGCCCCTGCATTTTTACGCGGGGAATAGACCTTATGTATCTCCCAGTGGCCCACGGAGAGGGCAAGGTGGTAATTGAACCGGGGGCGCTAGAAGAGCTAAATGTGGCACTTTACTACGCTGACGAGGCAGGGGACATTCGGGCCGGCTACCCTCACAATCCCAATGGTTCAGTGAACAATGTAGCTGGCATCTGCGATGCTACCGGTCGCATTTTTGCCCTGATGCCACACCCGGAGCGATTCATCCATTGGACGCAACATCCAAGGTGGACCAGAGAGCCCCGGCGGGATTATGGGGACGGCTTCCGCGTTTTTCTGAACGCTGTGGAGTGGGCCAAGAGCATTTGAATAAAAGGGCGGTCTATCCTGCATTAGCCTCTATAGACTACGGAAAATGCTTATTAATGTTTGCTATACTATTTGTTGCGGTAAGGAGGCAAATTGCACAGCATCAGGGTTGGCATAGCTCAGATTAATTCCACTGTGGGCGACCTCAGCGGTAATACCAAGAAAATAATGGAATCCATTGACCAGGCAAAGTCGCTGGGAGTTGACCTGCTAACCTTCCCTGAATTGGCCATAACCGGCTACCCCCCCGAGGATTTGCTGTTTAAACCACAATTCATTAAGCAAAACAGGGAAAGCCTTGATAAAATAATAGAGCACTGCTCAGATATAGCGGTAGTGGTGGGCTTTGTCGACAGCGATGGCGATATATATAATGCTGCTGCGGTGCTCTATAACAAAAAATTGGTGGGTGTTTACCACAAATTCTATCTGCCTAACTACGGCGTGTTCGATGAAAATAGGTATTTTCAGGCAGGGAGGGAATGCCCCGTTTTCATCATTTATGGCATCGGCATAGGCATAACTATCTGTGAAGATATGTGGTATGAAGCCGGGCCGGCAATTGTCCAGGCCTATGCCGGAGCAAGGGTGCTGCTTAATATAAGTGCCTCCCCATATCACGCCGGAAAAGGGCTCTTTAGAGAAAGGATGCTGGCTACCAGGGCATCAGACAGTGCAGCTATTGTTGTCCATAATAACTTGGTTGGAGGGCAAGATGAGCTTGTATTCGACGGCAATAGTCTGATTATCAATGAGAAGGGAGAACTCATTGCCCGGGGGAAGCAGTTTGAGGAAGACTTTGTAGTAGCTGATTTGGATGTGGAGTCAGTATTCCGCTCTCAGTTGCATGATCCTAGACGAAGAAAAGAAACGCCATGGGTCAAGGAGAAACTTGAAGAGGCTACCAAGATAGAGGTGTCAAGGGAGTATCCGGCAATTGCCAGGCCACCTTTGCCACCAAGACGGGTTGACAGACTGGATGAACTTGCTGAGATTTACCAGGCCCTTATCCTCGGCACCAGAGACTATGTGCGCAAGAATGGCTTTGAGAAAGTAGTTATCGGTTTATCCGGTGGGATTGATTCAAGCCTGGTAGCTGCCATAGCAACAGATGCCCTTGGTGCTGACAATGTCATAGGTGTTTCCATGCCCTCTCGTTACTCATCACCGGGCAGCAAATCGGATGCTGAATCTTTAGCAAGGAATCTAGGCATAGAGTTCAAGGTAATATCCATTGAGAAAGCATTTAGCTCCTATCTGGAAACGCTGGCGGAGCCTTTCAAAGATACTCAACCGGATGTCACCGAGGAGAACATTCAGGCAAGGGTCAGGGGCAATATTCTCTTTGCCTTATCCAATAAGTTCGGCTGGTTGGTGCTTGCTTGCAGCAATAAAAGCGAGACGGCTACGGGCTATACCACCCTTTATGGAGATATGGCTGGAGGCTTTATTCCCCTGAAAGATGTCTCTAAGACGATGGTCCTTGACTTAGCTAGATACAAGAATCGCCAGGCCGGGAAAGAGGTGATACCCTCTGCTGTCTTAACCAAAGCACCATCAGCTGAACTAAGACCAGACCAAAAAGATATCGATACCCTGCCACCATATGATATACTGGATCCTATCCTAAAGGCCTATGTAGAAGATGACTTGCCGATTAACCAGATTATAGCCATGGGTTTTGACCGCGACATAGTTGCAAGGATAGCTCGCTTGGTAGACCGGAACGAATATAAGCGCCGCCAGGCTGCTCCCGGTATAAAGATAACCCCCAGAGACTTTGGCCGGGATAGGAGATTGCCCATCACCAATAAATTCAAGGAGGAGTAGATTGAGGAAGATCGGCGGTATTTTGCTAGCAGTCGGCCTGGGTATTTTGATAGGCTGGGGACTTTATTGGTTCTTCCGTCTAGCTTTCTTATCGCTGCCCTTGCCAGTTAAGATTGCTATTGCCGCGATAGCTGTAGGGCTTATCATACTCCTGGCATCGCTAGGTTGGGAGAGGTATCGAGCATCCAGTGAGGAAAAGGAGAAATTCAAGGAGGTAGAAAAATGATTGTGGTTACCACAGAGCAGATAGAGGGCAAACGGATAACAGAAACCCTGGGTTTGGTTAGAGGCAGCACTATCAGGGCCAGGCATATGGGGCATGATCTTATGGCTGGTCTGCGCAACATCGTTGGCGGTGAAGTCAAGGATTACACCGTAATGCTAGCACAGGCTCGAGAGGAAGCGCTACAGAGGATGATTGAGCAAGCCGAGAAGATGGGTGCTAATGCCATAATAGGTGCCAGGTTTGTAACCTCGATGGTGATGTCTGGAGCTGCCGAGATGGTAGCCTATGGAACAGCGGTGAAGGTGGCGTGAGTTTAAATTGGCTGATGTCCAGATTTTTGTAATTGCCTGATTTATAAGGCTTGGTTGCCCAATTTATTGGGCAACTACATTTTTAAACAACCTCTTCCTTGAGTGCATATCCATTCTTCCCATAGCCCGGTTTAACCTCTTTCAGAATAACAATAACCGCGCTATATCCTAAAGTCTCTTGGTTAGATTTTAGATGATTCCAATTGCAGTTGGACAGAGAGGTGAATTTTATGATATCATCTCCTCAGTTTATGATCAGGAAAGGGAAAAATTCTCAGAAGGAGGACATGATATGTTGTGAGGCAAGCAAGATGAGCTTAATCTGGGGTTATCCACCTGCTTTTTACACACAGATAGTAGCTTAATTGCCTTGTTCATAATGCAAAGTTAGTTTTGTTTATGTCTTGACTTTTGAGTTTCCCAAATTACAAAGAATTAATCTTCACTAAACTCCTCCAAATCACCCCTCGGCCGAACACGCATTATTCCCCCGGATTTTGTCTTACGCGAAGCAAGAGCATTGACTCGTAGCATGCCGAATGAAAGGAAGGTTATAGTAGTATGTTTATCACTGACGATAGGGTTGATGTCGATATCGAAATCGACAAAAAGCAAGTGTGCCACTACATAGGATATGCTGATGATCAGAATCTGTCAGCCCGTATTTCTTCTTTAATTGATGACTACGCAGAGCATGCTCATTCCCTTATTAACCCGTTATATTCATATGTTATAAAGGATGTGGAGTGGGCTCGAGGCTCCATTTCCCTTATTGAAGGTTCGATTATCTTCAAAAGCCGAATTATCGCCCAGTTGTTGGAGCGTTGTCCTCAGGTGGCAATATTCTTAGTTACGATAGGCAAATACTTGGAAGAGACAGCATTTCAGCTAGCCAGAGACGGGCTTATACTCCAGGCAACTGTTTTGGATGCAATAGGGTCGAATGCTGTGGAGAAGGTGGCGGACTTTGTCCAGGACAGAATAAAGGAGGCAGCCAAGGCTCAGGGACTTGTCACCAGCCGACGCTTCAGCCCTGGCTATTGCGACTGGAACATTGGTCAGCAACGGATGCTCTTCTATGCTCTAACTGGTAATACGGTAGGGATTCGCTTGACTGGGGAGTGTCTAATGATTCCTCAGAAGTCAATTTCGGGCATTGTCGGTATCGGACCCTCAAAAGCCAATGTGGAGAACTACAACCCTTGCAAGACCTGCACGAAACAAGATTGTCCGGGAAGGAGATACAGACAAGCATAATGACTCGCAAAGGACTGGACGGAGGCAGTTTCAAGATTCTAACTGAAGATTCTATATTGAAGGTGCACCAGACTGCGATGCAAGTGATTGAAGAGGTGGGCTTTGAAGTGCAATCGGACATGGCACTGGAACTTTTCGAGGGAGCTGGAGCCAGAGTAGATTGGGAAAAGCACTTGGTGCGGCTGAATGAGGACAAAGTCAAGGGGCTTATTGAAGCGGCACCATCGGAAATTAAACTCTGTGGACAGGATGAAGCACATGATATTATTTTGGGCGGGCGGCGAGTGTACGCTGGAACGGGTGGCACGGCACTTTATGTCTATCAGCCTGACGTTAACCAGAAAAGACTGGCAAGCATGGGAGACCTGCAATGCATCGCCAGATTGGTTGATAAGCTGGATAACATCCACTTTTTTCTGCTGCCGACATATCCCAATGAACTGCCTTTGGAACAGGTAGACGTGAACCGGTTTTTCGCCGGACTGGACAATACCACCAAGCATGTTATGGGGGGTGTTTATACACTTGCTGGTGTAAAACAGGTGATACGGATGGCACAAATTGTTGCCGGTTCTGCTGAAAATCTTCGCCAGCGCCCCCTGATATCCATGATAGCATGCATCATAAGCCCACTAAGGATAGACAAGACATATGGCGACTTGCTCGTAACCATTGCCAGAAATGGCATACCTGTAGCTTGCCCCGCCGAACCGTTGTGCGGTGCCACTTCGCCGGTTACGCTCGCCGGAACCCTGTTAGTCCAAACCGTAGATTCGCTGTTGGGTGTAATGCTCACCCAGATTGTAAACCCGGGGACACCGGTCCTCTTCGGCTCGGTCGCTACAAATACTGACCTGAGAAACCTAAAGTACCTGGCAGGTTCGGTTGAGATGGGCTTGCTCAACGCAGCTGGAGCACAGATGGCACAGTTCTATCAACTTCCTTTCTATGCTACCGGCGGCATGACCGATTCTAAAACGCTCGATGCCCAGAGTGGCTATGAGTCTGCTTTGACCAGCCTGCTCTGTGCACTTTCAGGAGCTAACTTCATTCATGATGCTGCTGGGCTTATGGAATTTGCAATGACCGTGTCCTACGAGAAGTATGTCATAGATAACGAGATACTGGGAATGGTGATGAGAGCCGTAGAGGGAATCAAAGTAGATAATGACACTCTGGCCTTTGACCTCATAAAGCAGGTAGGACCGGGAGGTGATTTCGTGGCTGCCAGACATACAAGGCACTTCATGCGCAGCGAGCACTATCAGCCGTCTCTGAGCGACAGAAATAGCCAGGAGGAATGGCTAACCAAAGGCGGCAAGGAGACATGGGAGAGAGCTTCAGAAATTGTAAAGGAGCTTCTGGCTAAGCCTAAACACAGCCTTCCCACGCCGATAAGACAGCAAGTACTATCACAAATCAAGGAGATAATTGCTTAGGATATGCTTGTAATCGGAGAAAACATAAACGCATCAAATAAGTTAGTCGCTGAGGCTATTGCCAAGAGAGATGAGGAGTTCTTGGTAAACCTGGCTAAAGCTCAGGCGCTAGCCGGAGCTGATTTCATCGATGTAAACGCTGGCAGTGGTCATGGCTCACTACAGGAAGTAATTGCAGCTATCAGGTGGCTGGTGGGAATAATCCAGGCTGCCATTGAGCAGCCACTGGCTATTGACAGTGATTCTCCGGAAGTTGTCAAAGCTGCACTACAAGAATACCATGGTGAGAGATTGATAATTAATTCGGTCACTGCAGAACCAGCGAGGCTGGAATCTATCGGCCCATTGGTAGCCGAGCGACAGGCCTGGGTAATAGCACTGGCCATGGGAACAGAAGGAATATCTGACCGCGTCGAAGAGCGTCTGACTGCTTGCGAACAGATTATGGCATACCTGACTGGTTTGGGGGTAAAGGCAGAACAAGTATTATTTGACCCGCTTGTATTACCTATCGCTGTGGATACACGCCAGGGATTGGTCACATTAAAGACCATAGAGCAAATAAAGTCACGCTATCCTGATGCCAGAACAGTGATGGGACTGAGCAACATTTCATATGGCCTGCCCAAGAGAAAGTTAGTGAACCGCGCCTTCTTGCTAATGGCCGCTTATGCTGGCCTAGATGCAGTGATTGTTGACCCGCTTGATAATAAAGCGATGAGCCTTATCAAGGTAGCCGACATGCTCTTAGGAAAAGACCCTTCATGCAGGGCATACCTCAGGGCACACAGAAAAGGTAACATAGTAGATTGAACCCACCGCAGATTTCAAAAGTGCAGATAGAAACCGTAAGATTCAATATAAATTCAAGTGAGCATGTACAATGCTCTAACTGATGCCCAACAAGCCAAGCAGCTTAATAAATTACTGAAACTGGAGGATGATAATGCCAGAGGACATAATCAGCTTAATCCAAGAAAATGTTATCCAAGGGAGGATAACCAAGGATGACGAAGGTATGGATGAAGGGATGGTAGGTCAGCCCGGCGTTACCGAGCTTGTTGAGAGGACTCTTGTCTCCGGCTTGAGTATTCAGGACATAATCACTAAGGGGCTCTCTGGTGGCATGAACATTGTGGGGCAAAAATTTGAAGCGGGGGAATACTTTATTCCTGATATGCTAGCTTCGGCACAGGCAGTTGGAGCAGCCATGGAAATACTTGAGCCATATCTTGCTGGGAGTGGTGTTAATGCCAAGGGCAAGATAATTGTGGCTACGGTAAAAGATGACCTTCACGATATTGGCAAGAACATAGTGTCCATTCTGCTTCGTGGGGCAGGATACACTGTTAAAGACCTGGGGAACAATATTGACACCCAGGTCATTGTAGATGCAATAAGGGAGGAAAAACCACAGTTTCTGGGTTTGTCCGCCCTGCTCACCAGCACCATGGCTCGCATGGCGGATGTGATACAAATGCTTGAGGAAAATGGGCTCAGGGATCAGGTGAAGATTATAGTCGGCGGAGCACCTGTCTCAGAGGAGTTTGCTAAAAGCATCGGCGCTGATGGATATGGCGCAGACGGCTTTCAGGCCGTAGCTGTGGTGGAAGCTCTCGCTTCTGGCACAGAGAACTAGAATAGCGATAATCTGATTGCAGTTGCCCAATAAATTGGGCAACCGAGCCTGATAAATTGGGCAACTATAAAAACTAGGAGGAATCTAGTGCCAAGAGAAGGAATACTTGTCCATAGACCATACGAAAGGTTGACTAGGGAGCAGGTGGAGCTAATTCACCAGGTTTCCATGCAGATACTAACTGACCCCGGGCTAATAAGCTTCAACCGGGAAGCAGTGGATATACTCCATAGTCATGGCGCGGCTGTTGAGTCCATCGCTGGTGACCATCAGAGCTGGCAGGTGAAGATTCCAGAGCAATTGGTATTAAAAGCGCTGGACACCGCTCCCAAGACCGTGAAATTGGGGGCTCGGAATCCAGATAACACGCTTGTCCTACAAGGTGATGAGCCCAGGGTATATTTAATCACGGGGTCGGAGACTAATATCTGGCTGGATGTGGATTTTCCTACCTATGTGAATAAGGCTGACTCTACCAGAGAGATTAGGGTACCTGAGTTCAAGCCCAGGCGAGGTACAGTAGATGACCTGTGCCAGTCAGCCCATGTCTGTGAGCATCTGGAGATGGTTGATGGCTACATTCGCACCGTGAATATCCAGGACCGCGACATAACCGAGGAGAACAAAGACGTCAATAAATTTTTCGCCTCGCTCAATAACAATACCAAGCACTTCATGAGCGGGTTGACCAGTTTAAAACAACTTGACAACGTGGTGAGGATGGCAGAACTCATCGCTGGAGGCAAAAAGGCACTTGAGGATAACCCCATCATCTCGTTTATTACCTGCCTGGTGAAGAGCCCACTCCAGTTCGTCGATGACACCACAGCCACTTTCATTGAAGTGTGCCGCCGAGGATTGCCGGTTGCCGTGTCGTCATCACCACAAGCGGGCACCACTGCCCCTATCAAGGAAGCCGGTATCATGGCTCAGATAAATGCGGAGGTGTTGGCAGGCATAACTCTAGGGCAAATGGTAAAACCAGGGACTCCAGTGCTCTACGGTAGCGTGCCGGTTAGAGCCAGGATGGACACCCTGGGTGATTCTTACGGTTCTGTCGAGACCAGTCAATACAACATCGACTGCGTCCAGATGACACGTTTCTACGGGATCCCCAACTATTCTACCTCTGGCGTCTGTGACTCGAAGATACCTGGACAGCAATCATCGATAGAGAGGTTGTTTTCGGATATAGTGGTGGCCATGTCAGGACCTCAATTCCTGCACTGTGCCTTTGGTTTGCTGGACTGTAATTCTGTCTTCTGTCTGCTTCAGGCGGTCTTGGACGATGCTCACTTCAAAATGATAGAGTTTTTCTTACGGCAGCCGCGGATTGACCAGCCGGAGCTGGAAGCAATGCTGAAGCAGATACGGGAGGTAGTGGCTACGCCGCAAAAGCTGTACATAGGCCATATTCGTCCCTTGTTGCGCAGTGGTGAAATATCTGGGATATATCCCTTTGAGGGAAGTGGTGAGGCGGATGATGTTTTCGAGCTTGCCTATGAACGGATGAAGGAATTGCTGGCAAGACCAGTGGAACACATCGATCGAGAGACAACTGCCAGAATATTCGAAGAAATTCCCGGCATATTACCACGACTTAACATTTATGAAAGGGAGAGTTAGCATGAACGAGGATATAATCGCGACAATCAAAGAGAATGTGATACAGGGAAGAAAAACGCAGGAGGATATGGGGATAGATGACAAGCTTGAGGGAACACCCGGCGTGGTGGAACTCGTGCAGCAAGCTCTTGAGAGGAATATCTCCCCGCAGGTGATAATAACCGAGGGGTTGACTGCTGGAATGCAGGTGGTCGGTGAGAAGTACTCGACCAAAGAGTACTTTATTCCGGACATGCTCGCCTCGGCTGAAGCGGTAGGAGCAGCGATGGATATCTTGAAGCCAGTGCTGGAGTCAGCGAACGTGGAGACCAAAGGGAAATTCGTCATCGCCACAGTAAAGGGAGATATCCACGATATCGGCAAGAACATCGTTGCTATCTTACTGAAAGGCGCTGGTTATGAGGTGCATGACCTGGGCACAGACGTGCCCACGGAGAAAGTTATCGAGTTCGTGAGGGAAGAAAAACCGAGATACCTGGGACTATCAGCCTTGCTTACCACCACCATGACTGAAATGGGCGTGGTGATCAAGGTTCTTGAGGAAAACAAACTCCGGAGCAGTGTAAAAGTGCTCATCGGTGGTGCCGCTGTCTCCGACGAGTTTGCCCAGGAGATAGGTGCTGATGCCTATTGTGTTGATGCCTTCGCTGCAGTGAAAGTGCTCGAGGGCTACTAACAGATAAGCTGAGGCGTAAATACAGGCAGCAGAAATATTTGCGACAAAGGAGTTTTGTATGGCAAGCATAGCTGGAATTTTTTCACTGAACGGAGACGTGCTCGAGGGGTGCGGACAACAGGTTGGCAAGATGCTGGAGCGGATGTGGCACCGCGGTCCAGACAATGCGGTCGTGCGGACTCTGCCTGACCGCCACGGCGCTCTGGGTGCTAATGAAGTCAATCTGACGCCGGAGAGAACTTGCTGCGCCTCGCTCTCAAGACCTCCATTTGTTGTTTTTGACGGAGAGTTATTCAACGAAAGAGCCCCTGGCCAGCATGATGTTGAGCTATTCAAGGAGTTCTACGAGAAACATGGCAGGGGGTGTTTCTCCCTGCTCGAAGGAAGCTACACATGCGCCATCGTTGATGCAGGCGAAGTAATCCTGGCACGGGACCAGGTGGGTGCCAGGCCTCTCTTTTACGGGTCGGAGCGTGGCTTGTTATGCTTCAGTAGCGAAATGAAAGGACTGATAGACCACATTCGCTTTGACGTCAATGAGTTGCTCCCTGGCCACATATACAGCATCAGCGAAGGCCTGAAGCCTTTTGAACCTTTTGTTCCTGACGTGCCTGAGCCGGGAACCATAAAGGAAGCAGCTATGACCCTCCGTCAACTGCTCATAGAGGCAGTGCAGAAAAGAATGCCAGGAGTACGGGGCGTCTCGTTGAGCGGGGGTCTGGACAGCTCTATTGTGGCCGCCATTGCCAAGGAGTACAACCCTGACCTGCACCTGTTCACCGGCACCATTGACAGCGCGCCCGGTCCCGACCTGGAAAATGCTGTGCTAATGGCCCAATTCCTCGGTCTTGAGCACAATCTTCACATCTACCGGATAACCGATTCTGATATTTTCGATTTGATTCCCCGGGCAGTCTGGCACCTTGAGAGTTTTGACGAGGACTGCATATCGGGCATTATCTCCAACTACTACGTTGCGCGGATGGCAAAGGAATACTCCAATGCTGTCCTGGTTGGTGAAGGGGCCGACGAACTATTTGGGGGATACCGTATGGTTCTAAAAAACCCCAAAGTGACCAGCGACGCACACCGAGAACAGCTTGCCCAGAGGTTGCTGGATATCGCCTACAACACTGCTCTGAGGCGCCTCGACCGGGGCTGGATGGCGAACGCCGTGGTGTATCAGATACCATTCCTGGACGCCAGGATTGTCACTTTCGCCAAGAAGATACCGATGGCATGGAAGATTTACGGTGAGCAGCAAATAGAAAAGTTCATTCTGCGTGAGGCATTCCGCGATATGCTTCCTGAGAAGATTGCCAATCGTGAGAAGCTCAGGTTCGCCATGGGGGTCGGCACAGATAACGTTATGGACATGCTGGTATCCAAGGTAATTGACCCTGAAGAGATACAGAGGCGTCCGAAGTCAGCCTATGGCACGCCATTCGCCACATTCAAAGAACTCCTCTATTACGACGAGTTTTTGAAGCTATTTCCGCCTGCATATGAGAAACAGACGGTGCGCTGGGACCCCTTTAAGTAGAAGTATAGTCCATTGCCATCGTGTTGACAGTATCTCTAGTTGCCCTGCCGAAGGGCACCACAGACTGATATGAAGAGAACTACAGAGAAACAGTTTTGCCTCCTGCTTCCCGAAGAGATGTTTTGCGACATTTGTTGGCTGGGGGCCAGCTTTTTGAAGGGGACCCCAGATATGTGCTGAAAGGAAACAAAAAGGCTGCTGAGATGGTAGCCTACGGAACGGCAGTAGAAGTGGTATGAGTCTAACCAGACCTGCCCTGTTTGGCGAATATACGTATTCCGCGCGCCTCACAAGATTGGCAAATAGCTCTTAAGCTCGTAGTCGGTTACCTGGCTCCGGTATTGATCCCATTCGATTTTTTTATTCTTGATGAAAGCATTAAAAACGTGGTCGCCAAGGGCTTTTTGCACCAGTTCACTTTGTTCCGCGAGTTGGATCGCCTCCCAAAGGCTGCCAGGTAGAGTGCCTATCCCTCGCCTCTCTCTCTCCTCCTCGGTCATCTCATATACATTCTCTTCTACAGGGTCTGGCACTTCATATTCCTTCTCAACTCCTTCCAGTCCAGCAGCCAGCATCACGGCGAAGGCAAGGTAGGGGTTGCAAGCAGGATCAGGGGACCTGAACTCTATCCTGGTAGCCTTTTCTTTGCCCGGCATATACTCTGGAACTCTGATAAGGTCGGCCCGATTTCGCCGTGCCCATGAAAGGTACACGGGTGCCTCATATCCAGGAACCAGTCGCTTGTAGGAATTGACCCACTGATTGTTGACCGCAGTGATTTCAGGGGCATGCCTTAGCAGCCCGGCGATATAGTGCTTGGCTAACTTAGAGAGGTGATATTTATCATTCTTATCAAAGAAGGCGTTGGCATCATCTTTAAACAGTGACTGGTGGACATGCATGCCACTGCCATTAATACCGAAGACCGGCTTAGGCATAAAGGTAGCGTAAACTCCCTGCTGAAGAGCTATTTGCTTGACTACCAGGCGGTAGGTCATCACATTGTCAGCCATGGTCAGGGCGTCAGTGTACCTCATATCTATCTCGTGCTGGCTGGCAGCGACCTCGTGGTGGGAATACTCGACAGCTATGCCCATCTCCTCCAGGGTAAGAACTGTTTCTCGCCTTAGGTCAGTGGCGACGTCCAGTGGTGTCATGTCAAAGTAACCCCCTTCGTCCAATCTCTGAGTTCCCTTTGAATCCTGAAAGTAGAAGTACTCCAACTCTGGGCCCACATAGAAGGTGTATCCCATGTCAGCCGCTCGCTTCAAATTTCTCTTCAGCACATATCTGGGGTCCCCTTCAAAAAGCTCACCACCGGGTCTCTGGATGTCGCAGAACATCCTAGCTACGGCATGGTGCACTCTGGGTCTCCAGGGGAGCAACTCAAAGGTGTCCGGGTCAGGCATGGCCACCATATCGCTCTCATCGATCCGAGCAAAGCCCTGAATAGAGGAACCATCAAAGCCCATCCCTTGCTCCAGGGCGCCTTCCAGTTCCTCCACAGTAATGGCAAAGCCTTTCAGAATGCCCAGAATGTCGGTAAACCACAGCCTGATGAACTTGACATCGTGCTCTTTAGCCACCTTGAGAACATACTCTTTGCTTTCCTTACTGCTTCTGTTTTCCATTTCTACCCTCCTTTTTCCGATTTTTAATCTCCTTTTATATAGCGTTGTCGCCATCCTCCCCAGTCCTGATACGCACTGCGTTATCAAGAGGAAAGACAAATATCTTTCCATCTCCCATCTCGCCAGTTCTGGCACTGTTGGCAATAGCATGCAAAATCTTGGACACATCCTCGTCCAGGACAACAACCTCGAGCTTGAGCTTAGGAAGGAAATCTACCCGATATTCTCCTGCTCGCCATTGCAGGCATAGCCCCTTTTGACGGCCTCTGCCGCTTACCGCAGTGACTGTCATGCCGAAATAACCATTTTCCTCGAGAACCCTTTTGACAGTTTCCAGTTTTTCTTCCCTGATAATGGCTTCTATCTTTTTCATCTCAGCCCCCCTCCATATGCCCTTTCCCCGTGCTGTGAGATATCTAGACCTACCGTTTCTTCAGTCTTACTGACTCTTAGCCCCAGAGTAACGTCTAGTATTTTGCCCAAAACCCAACTAACACCGAAGGCATAGCCCCAGACTACAGCGACTCCAGCGAACTGCCTCGCAAGCTGTATGGCATTGCCCAGAAGCAAACCATCGGCACCAGCCGAGTTAATGGCTGCGCTAGAAAAAATGCCGGTGGCCAGAGCACCCCAGGTGCCTCCCATTCCGTGAACCGCCCATACATCCAGCGACTCATCGATACCATGTCTCATCCTGAAGAGCATGCAGTAGTAGCATATCACCGCTGCCACAATGCCGATTGGTATTCCTGCCAATGGTGGTATAAAACCCGCGGCCGGGGTTATCGCCGCCAGTCCAGCAACCGCTCCGGTGGCAATGCCAAGGAGACTGGGACGCCGTTGACGCCAACTGAGTATCATCCAGGTGAAGGCAGCCGCGGCAGCTGAAATGTTAGTGGTGACAAACGCGCTAGCGGCCAACCCTCCGGAGGTCAAAGCACTGCCAGCATTGAAGCCAAACCAGCCAAACCAGAGCAGCCCGGCGCCAATCGCTACCATGGGAATGTTGTGAGGTTCCATAGGCTCTCTCTCCAGAAAGCCTTTACGAGGACCAAGCAAGCGGGCTAAAGCTAAGGCTGAAACGCCAGCGCTTATGTGAACCACGATGCCGCCGGCAAAGTCGAGTACACCCAATTTAGCTAGCCAGCCACCATCACCCCAAACCCAGTGTGCCACGGGGCAATACACAACGGTTAGCCATAAAACGGAAAAGACTAGGATGGCACTAAATTTCATCCTCTCGACTACTGCCCCGGTGATTAAAGCCACGGTGATTATGGCAAACATAGCCTGAAATATCATGAAGGCCAGATGGGGAACAGTACTGGCATAGACAGCAGATGGCGTCTGTCCTACCTGCCTGAGACCCATCCAATCAAGACCACCAATAATGCCTGCTATATCAGGAGCGAAGCTTAGACTATAGCCATAAAGCACCCAGATTATACCGACGACAGCTAGGGCAGCGAAGCTCATCATCATTGTGGAAAGAACGCTCTTTCTTCTCACCATTCCGCCATAGAACAGAGCCACACCTGGTGTCATTAGCATGACCAGTGCTGCTGAAATTAGAAGCCAGGCGGTATCAGCGGCATTGACAGACATTTGGAATCCTCCCACATTTCATGTCTGCAATTTAATCCGCCTATTGTTTCCAGAATATTACAGACAGGTTAAATTTGTGTTACGGAGCGGGAAAAGAAAAAACTGATGTACTAAAGAAGGCAAATGGGAAATGGCTAGAAGTTTTCTCGTAATCTGTAGCCAATATTCCTAACTGTCTCGATGAAGGTATGAGTTGGGTCCTCGATTTTGCTCCTCAATCTTCTGATATGCACATCCACCGTTCTATCACCACCGTAATAGTTCCATCCCCAGACCTTGTCAAGCAAAGATTCACGGGTAAAAACCTTCTCTTTATTGCTCGCCAGGAATTTGAGTAACTGGTACTCCTTGAAGGTCAGCATTATTGGCTTGCCACTAAGTGATACCTCGCACTTAGCTAAATCTATAACTAAGTCGCCACACCTAATTATATCTTCGTTGTCTATGCTCCCTTTTTGCCTCAGGATTCGCTTTATCCTGGCTGTAACCTCATTTGCTTCCCAGGGTTTGACCACAAAATCATCTATGCTGCTGGAATCAAGGCCATTGAGTTTCTCTCTGGACATGAGAGCGATGAGGGGTATGTTCATGTCTTGCCTTATCCTTTGAGCGAGTTCCCACGCTTCTGAACCAAGTGTCGCTTCATCTGTGTCTAACAACATCACCCCCGGGGATTGCCCCACAATTTTTCCGACCGCTCCATCATTATGAGGAACAATCAGGCAATCAAGGCCCCTCTGGGCGAGTTCTGCCCTCAGTTGCCTTGCTCGCTCTCTTTCATTGGCTATGATAAATACTCTGCTCAACGCTGGCTTCCTTACATTAATTTAGTAAGCGTAGAGTCGGCCGTAAGGGCGAAGGTAAAGGGGGAAAAGTTTAATAAACTTGTGCTTCAGTATCTCCTCGGCATCGTAGCCGAAGTGAGAAGCAAATTCACCTACGAGTTCCTTTAGAACAAGGTAATCGTTTTCATCCAGTTCAGCGACACCCACTTCTTTGCCTAGCTGAAATTCCTGAACCTCTCCCCTCATATAGATAACACCACCGTGCATACCTGTGCCGATGAAATTTGCCTTATGGCTCTCTCCTTCTTTCAGGTTTAACCCCAGGAGGATTAGAACCCCGCCTGCCATATACTCGCCCAAAAAATCCTGTGCTGTGCCACCAACAACCACCATTGGCTTTTTGTCTTGGTATTCTTTCATGTGAATACCTGCCCGATAACCAACATCCTCTCTAACGAAAATCTTGCCCCCTCTGGCGGATAATCCAAGAATATCCCCGGCATGACCATGAATGATGATTTCTCCATTATTCATAGTATTCCCGCAGCCATCCTGGGCATTGCCGTGGATAATAATCCTGGGACTATCCATGAAAGCCCCTAAATCATTACCCGGGGTGCCGAATATCTCAATCTCAACTGGCTTGTCCAGGTCCGTGCCGATATACCTCTGTCCGTAGACATTTCGCAACTCAATCTTTTGAGTTCCGTTTGATACCGCCTTCCTCAATTTGGCATTGAGTTCTCGGTAGAAAATGCCCTTGGCATCTATTATTACAGCTTCTTTCATCTTAGCTTCCTGCCATCCTTACTCCGAGGATATTTAATTCAGTATCGGTAAGATCCACGCCTCTCAGATGAAGGCGATTGCCACGGAGACTTTCTAAGGCATTGATGCCCATGCCACCCAGTATGTCCTTAAGCTCAAGACTCCAGCCGCGGAGGAGATTGGACAGCCGCCTAGCTCCGATATCAGGATTGACCCTCTTGGTTAACCAGGGGTCCGTAGTGCAAATGCCCCAAGCGCATTTCCCTGTATGGCATTGCTGACAAATGGTGCATCCAAGGGCGACGAGAGCAGCAGTTCCAATATAGATGGCATCGGCGCCCAGGGCGATGGCCTTGGCTACATCACCGCTGTTTCTGATTCCGCCCGCGATTACGACAGAGGCCTGATTTCGGATGCCCTCTTGTCTGAGGCGGTCATCTACGGAAGCGAGAGCTAGTTCAATGGGAATACCAACGTTATCGCGGATGATCTTGGGTGCAGCGCCCGTAGAGCCTCGCAGCCCATCGAGAACTATAATATCTGCTCCTGCCCGTACCATGCCACTGGCGATAGCTGCTGAATTGTGAACAGCAGCAATCTTTACGGCTACTGGCTTGGTGTAGTTTGTGGCTTCTTTCAGGGCATAGACAAGCTGTGCCAGGTCCTCAATGGAATAGATATCGTGCTGCGGCGCTGGGGATAAGGCATCTGTGCCTTTAGGGATCATTCGGGTGCTTGATACTTCAGCACCCACTTTCTCGCCGGGGAGATGGCCCCCGATGCCGGGCTTAGCCCCTTGACCAATCTTAATTTCCACTACTCTGGCTACATCGAGATATTCAGGGTGAACGCCAAATCGCCCCGAAGCTACTTGGACTATAGTGTTATCTCCATACTTATAAAGCTTGGGGTGGAGCCCACCTTCACCTGTGTTCCACAGGGTTCCCATCTCAGTGGCAGCTCTGGCCAGGGACTCATGTACATTCAGGCTTACTGCACCATAGGACATGGCGGAAAACATTACAGGAACCTCGAGCTTGACCTGGGGGGGTAGTTCTGTCTTAAGACCCAGCGAGCCAAACTCTACTCTGTCAGGTTTTTGCCCCAGATAAGTAGTTAACTCCATCGGTTCACGTAAAGGGTCAATAGAGGGATTGGTCACCTGGCTGGCATTAAGAACCAGGTGGTCCCAGTAAATGCGGTAGCTTTTGTCATTCCCCATTCCGGTGAGAAGTACGCCACCGGTCTCGGATTGCTTGATGATATCTTCGATAACCTCGGGGCGCCAGTTGTAGTTCTCTCTGTAATCCAGTGGATTTTCTCTAATGGTCAAAGCATCAGTAGGACAAAAGACTACGCAACGGTGACAGCCAACGCAATTCTCCTCGCGGCTCCTTATCTCATCGTCCTCAATATCATAGGAATGAACGTCAAAGGTGCACTGGTTGACACACACCTCGCATCTAATACACCGAGAATCGTCTCTCTCCACTATGAATTTTGGCGGCAAGTATGTCTTCATCTCATCCTTTTCTTATAGGTATGCCTTTTTCCGCTAAGTAGTCTTTGGCCTGACGAATCGAATAAATTTGATAATGAAAGATGCTAGCCGCAAGAACAGCATCGGCTTTGCCTATGACTAAAGCCTCATAGAGATGCTCCAAATTGCCGGCACCACCGCTGGCGATGACTGGCACCATCACTGCCTCACTAATAGCGCGTGTCAATTCCAGGTCATATCCAGTTCGCTGACCATCAGCATCCCAACTAGTGAGAAGCAGTTCTCCAGCACCAAGAGCCACAACCTGCTTAGCCCATTCAATGGCGTCGGTGCCAGTAGGCTTTCGTCCCCCGTGAGTGCAGACCTCCCATTTAGCATCAGTACCATTTTTTAGTCGCTTAGCATCGATAGCCACGACAATGCACTGACTACCAAATTTCTCTGCTCCTTCGGTGATAAGCCTGGGATTCTGCACGGCGGCGGTGTTAATGGATACCTTGTCTGCCCCTGCTTTCAGCATGCGACGCGTATCTTCGATGCCACGCAAACCTCCGCCAACGGTGAGGGGAATGAAAACCTGCTCGGATACTCGCTCGACAATGTCAACCATGATGTCACGTCCCTCAGGAGTAGCACCGATGTCCAAAAAGACGAGTTCATCAGCACCCTCCTTGTAGTAGAAGGCAGCTAGCTCTGCGGGGTCACCAGCATCTTGAAGATGGGTAAAGCTGGTGCCCTTGACTACTCGCCCTTGAGTAACATCAAGACAAGGGATAATTCTCTTAGTTAGCATTTGCGTACACCTTTTATTTCTGCAGCTGAAGCTTTTTCAGGCTCGAGTGGTTTTCCCAAACTACCCACAATAGGCTCGCCACCCATGGGAATCCAGGCCCGGTCAAGGTCGGGGGAGACCAAGCGAATAGCTGATTCTTCAGAAGCAAGGTAAAGCACCGACCCTTTCACTCCCACTGTGAGAGGACGTAACCTTATCCTGTCAGTAAGACCAATCATCTCCCCTTGATGAGCAATGATCACAGTGAAAGGTCCATTCAGCAGAAGACTGCCATAGACTTGGCGCAAGGTTTGAAAGAGTTTTTGCTCTTCTGGGGAACAGCGCTCTATATAACTCCAGAAAGGAGGTGCTAATATCTTGGCTACTATCTCTATGGGAAGGCCGTGCCTTCGTATTAAAAGGTCAACGGCATAAGCCACCACCTCAGTGTCGGTCTGCATGGTACAATTGTAGCCAAATTGCTCTAAATACCGTCGATTTATGCCGTAAGAAGAGATTTCACCATTATGAATCACTGTCCAGTCCAGGATATTGAAGGGATGTGCTCCACCCCACCAACCAGGAGTATTGGTGGGAAATCTGCCATGGGCTGTCCAGAGATAACCTTCATATTGCTCTAGGCAGAAATATTCTGCTATCTCTTCAGGATAACCTACCCCTTTGAACACTGCCATATTCTTGCCGCTGGAAAAGACAAAGGCTTCTTCCATCTTTGTGTTGATTTCCATGACCCTATCCACGACATAATCGTCCTCTGATTGCCCATTGCTTTCCTCGACTTTCACTTCGAGGAAATAACGCCATACTAAGGGAGGGTTTACTATACCGGGCGTTGGCTTAGTGGGCACCTCTTTGGCATCAATTACATGAAACTTGTGTCTGAGGAAATCCTCTACTTTGGCTTGCCCCTCCCGACTCAGATACATTATATGGAAAGCATAGCAGTTAGCATATTCAGGATATAACCCATAAATAGCAAACCCACCACCCAGACCATTGCCTCGAACGTGCATGTTGGCGATAGCTTCTACGACCGGCTTGCCCGAAAACCGATTCCCTGAAGTATCCATCATTCCAAAGATGGAACAGGCATCGATCACCTTATCATCATGATAGAGGTTGTTTATCCTGCTTAATTTTTTCAACTTCATCACTCCAAAGCTAGGTAGCTACTCACCAGCAAAGGTTTCCTCCTCAGCTTCGATAGGCAGGGAGGGTTGAAGAATTATATCTGGTGATGGCGCCAGTCGCTCTTGCCACAACGCCCGGGGAAAGAATGCCAGGCCAAAATCATCAGCCAAAAGCGACTGTTTAAAGCTCTCTACATTGACCCTGTCCCTCATAAGACCGAAAATCATGCCCGACTTTTCAATATTTCCTACAAATATCATTCCCATTATTAGGTCATTTTTCAATATGACCTTTTGATATATATTGCCTTCTTGTTTGCTAATAGTTTCGTAGCCGTCGTCGTTGGGCGCTGTAGGCATCCCTGCGGAGGCGATGTCAATTCCAAAATAGTTGAGCGAATTCATAGCTGTGCCGCCGGAGTATTTGGTGGGGATGCCAGCCATGTTATAGCCGGCAATCCTGCCTCCAACATAGGCATTGGGCCAGATGGGGATAAGTCTGTTCTCCCCATACACGAAATCGTAAGCTTCAGCTACATCTCCACAGGCATAAACATCCGGGCGGTTTGTAGCCATATGATGGTCTACTACTATACCTCGGTTTATTTCTAACTTGGCATCTAGTGCGAGCTCCGGGCGCGGTAATACTCCAATAGCCACCACCACCAAATCACAAAGTACAGTATCTCCATTATCCAAAATAACCTCTTCAACTGTCCCTCTCCCGTTGACCTTAACCACAGTCTGCCCTGCAATGATGTCCACGCCGGCCTGCTTAAGAACTTCTTCAGCCATTAAGGATGCTTGTTGGTCGAGTATGGTATTTAATATTCGCTCTTTCATTTCCACTACTACTACATTAACCCCTCGTTTCATGAGAGCTTCAGTTACGCTAATCCCGATGAGCCCACCGCCAATAACTACCGCCTTTCTGGCGTTATCCAGGAATCTGTCAATCGCCTTAGCATCATCAAGGTTGGTAAAAGTAAAAACACCTCTCTTGCCACTCCCTTTCATCCTAGGAAAGATGGGTTTCCCTCCTACGGCGATCAGGAGCTTTTCCCAAGCAATTTGCTCGCCGTTCTCCAACCGAGCGCTCTGGTGATCTAGCTCTAAGTGACTCACTTTCTTGCCTGGGAGAAAAATAATATTGTTCTGGTCATAGAAGCCGAGGGGACGGAATAATATCTCCTCAAGAGTTCGTTCTTCCGTAAGGTATTTTGAGATAAGAGGGCGTGAATAGGCGGGATAAGGCTCTTCGGAAATGATGGTCAGAACCCCTTTCTTATCCACCTGGCGTATGGCTTCCGCAGCTCCAATGCCGCCAGCCGAATTTCCTATAATCAAGTATTTGGTTTGCATTTATTTCTAGCTCGTACCTAGCGCTATCTTCAAGAAGTTAGCATACATCTTCAATCCATCTTCACCACTTTTCTCAGGGTGGAACTGAGTTGCGATCAGGTTATCCTTGATTACCATGCTGCACATAGACACACCATAGTTTGTCGTGCCTGCCACCACCGATATGTCTTCAGGCTCAGCATAGAAGCTGTGGACAAAGTAAAAATTGGCTTCATCCGGTATGCCCTCAAAAACAGGATGGGTAAGCCTTTGTTTTACCTGATTCCAACCTATATGAGGGATTTTAAGTCCTTGGGGTAGCCTTTTTACCTTCCCGGGAATTACGCCCAAGCACTCGTGCCAGCCTCCCTCCTCAGTTCCTGAAAGCAGTATCTGCAGCCCTACGCAAACGGCGAAGAGCGGTCGCCTGTGTTGTATCAGTTGACGAATAGCGTCGGTCATACCTAGTTTCTCTAAGCTATTCATGGTGTCAGCAGCGGCGCCAACACCAGGGAGGATAACTGCAGCAGCATCAAATACTTCACCCGGCTCGCTTGTTACCCTCGGGTGGTAACCCAATTTCTTGACGGCGTTAGCGACACTACGCAAATTTCCCGCACCGTAGTCGATTATGGCGATCATCTTATCCATATCATTCTTCTTTCTCATCTATACCGAGTACAAGCGCTTCGTTGGGACAATTCATTACACAGGCAGGTATCTCCCGCCCGGGACAAAGGTCGCACTTAATAATAGTTTTGCTATTCAGGTCTCGACTAAGCGCCCCGTAAGGGCAGGCTACTATGCATGTCCAACAGCCAATACACTTTTCCATATCAACGCTGACCATGCCAGTTACAGGGTCTTTGTGCAGCGCACCGGTAAGACAAGAATAAACACACCATGGCTCAGCGCAATGGCGACATTGAATGGGAAAGGAAATCTCTACATTCCTCTCCACACGCACACGGGGCAAAGGACGGGGAGCCTCTTTTTTAAATGCCTTGATTAGGTCCTTAGATTGAGATTGCTCCACCTGGCAATAAACTTGGCACAGGCCACAGCCAATGCAGACCTCTTCCTTAACATATACTCTTTTCATATTCCAACTATCTCTCGATTTTTACAGTGGACATCGATAACCGTTTACCTACTTAACATCCCCCAAAATATTTTGTCAACTACACAATTGACTTCCGCTCTAACTTGTGATTTGATAGCAGCCAATTACTCCAAGAACTAGGAGGATTGATGGTTGCTAAAGACCGAGCTGAGACAAAAGATTATATCCTTAAGTTAGCCAAAGAACAAGATATTAAATTCATAAGGTTATGGTTTACTGACATCCTGGGTTTTCTTAAGGGCTTTGCTATCACCTTTGAAGAATTAGAATCAGCTTTGGAATTGGGAAGCGGGTTTGATGGCTCATCTATCCAGGGCTTTGCCCGTATTGACGAGAGCGATATGGTGGCTTTGCCTGACCCTACTACCTTCCAAATACTTCCCTGGCGACCACAGGAGCACAAAACTGCCAGGATGTTTTGCGATATTTGTTGGCCCGGGGGGCAAGCTTTTGAAGGCGACCCCAGATATGTGCTGAAAAGGAACTTAAAAATAGCTGCTGAGAAGGGGTATACCTTCTACGTTGGCCCCGAGCTAGAATATTTCTACTTTCAGAATTCAGAGTCACCCCAATTTCTGGATCACGGAGGCTATTTCGATTTAACCCCACCCGATATAGCTACTGATTTGAGACGGGAGACGATTCTTGTCCTGCAGGAGATGGGCATTGGTGTAGAGTATAGCCATCATGAAGTTGCTCCCAGTCAACACGAAATAGACTTACGTTACACCGACGCCTTGACCATGGCAGATAATGTAATGACCTATCGATTGGTAGTTAAGCAAGTAGCTCAAAATCATGGCGTTTATGCTACTTTCATGCCCAAACCCGTGTTTGGTGTAAACGGCAGCGGCATGCATGTCCATATGTCATTGTTTAAAGGCGATAGAAATGCCTTCTTTGATGAGAATGACCCTATTCATTTATCCAAGACCGCCAAACATTTTGCCGCTGGCTTATTAACTCATGCCCCCGAAATTACCTCTGTTACCAACCAGTGGGTGAATTCTTATAAGCGCCTCCTCCCAGGCTATGAAGCACCGGTATACATCAGCTGGGCAAGACGAAACCGGGCTGATTTGATCAGGATACCTGAATACCAGCCAGGGAAAGAGAAATCCACCAGGATTGAATACAGGTCCCCTGACCCTGCATGTAACCCCTACTTAGCTTTTAGCGTCATGCTGGCTGCTGGGTTGGAAGGAATCGAGAAAAAATATGAACCACCGCCACCTGTGGAGAGAAATGTCTTTGAAATGACTGAGCGGGAGCGGCAAGAAAAGGGCATAGGTACACTTCCCGGCAGCTTGTATGAAGCTATAAAACTTACTGAAAACAGCGAATTGGTAAGGAAAGCCTTAGGTGAGCATGTATTTAATACCTTTATTCAGAATAGAGAGGTGGAATGGGATCGTTATCGCAGTCAAGTAACTGATTATGAGCTCAAGCAATACTTGCCTGTTTTATAGTTTGATGTTATGTCAACTGTGGTAGCTAGTTTGTCCAAGCAGTCCTAAACCAAAAGGAGACGGAGTGACAGATATCGGCGTTGATATTGTGGAGATAGAGCGCGTTGAATCGGCAATCAAGCGGTGGGGGGAGCGCTTTTTAAGCCGGATTTACACCGAGACAGAGCTCAGGACTTGCCAGCATAGACTTGCGTCCTTAGCATCCAGATTTGCTGCTAAAGAAGCGGTGATGAAGGTCTTGGGAACAGGTGGGATAGGTATTGGCTGGCGTGAAATTGAGATTCTCACTGGCGACGATGGCAAACCGTCGGTCAAACTTTACGGGCAAGCTTTGAACAAAGCTGAAGAATTAAACTTAAAAGAGGTCTCTGTTAGCCTTTCCGATAGTAAGCAGCATGCCGTTGCTGTAGCTATAGGTATATAAAGTCCTTTATTTTAACTCTCTTTTTAATTTCTCCATTACTTTGGCAAACTCTTGGCTGTATCTTTTTTCTTGGTCGGAGAGAAAATCTTGCCATTGAGGAAGCTGTTTTATCGCCTCATCAATACTCAGTTGAACAATCATGGTGCTTTGTCCTTGCGGAACTTGTTTTACCCTTAGTTGGGGATTTCTTTCCACTTCAGCTCTTATGCCATTGTAGGCTTGCTCTATTTCTGCTCTATACCTCTTTTGTAAGTCCTCCATCAGGTTTAAATTTAGCTCAACTATAGAAGTATTCTGTTCTTTCTTGAGGGTCTCTATGGCTAAAATTCCGTCCCTTTTCCTTTGCAGCTCGGCTGGAGTACTCCCAAAATTAAGGGAATCTATCAGTCTCATCTGGGCTTCCCTCAGAAGGGATGGCTTGCCTTCTTCCTTTAACCTCTTCCACAAGTTTTCAGGGTCAATCTGCCCTTGGTAAAATTCCGAGAGTAAAGAGTTCACCTCCTCAGAGTCTATCATCTTCTCTTTTTCTTCTCGGGTCAACTCACCAATCCTGGCTAATCTTTCTCTAGCGATTGGCGGAAGGTCTTTCTCCCAATTTTTCATTGCCCTATCTCCTCATAAATAGGCGACGGCTATTTTTTCACCATACAGGCGAGAAGATAGTATATAATATGAAATCAGATTTGGGGAGTGCGATGGGAATCAAACTTTATCAGGAGCCGCAGCTTGAGAACCCGATTTTGATAGCTAGCTGGCCGGGAATAGGAAATATCGGGATAATCGCTGTTGATACTTTAAGAGGGATATTAGAGGCAGAGGAGTTTGGAGAAATTGAGCCTTGGGATTTCTTTTATCCCAAGCGGGTCTTGATTAGGAAGGGAGTTTTGGAATACCTGGAATTTCCCAGCAGCAAATTTTATTTCAAGGGAACGGGGGGCAAAGATATAATATTTTTTATTGGGGAAGAACAGCCCACCGAAGGGGAGAGGATGTATGCTGAGGGAAGAAAGGCCTATCACATGGCTAACCTGGTTCTGGATGTAGCTGAGAAATTTAAATGTCGCAGAGTTTATACTTCAGGAGCGGCTGTGGCTTTGACCCACCATACTACAAAGCCAAGAGTCTGGGCCGTGCCCAATAGCGAAAATTTAATCCCTGAGATAAGAGGATACGGGAACACTGTACTCATGTCCGACATCGAAGGAAGGGGAGGACATGGAAATATTACCGGCTTGAATGGACTCTTGCTGGGAGTTGCCAAAAAAAGAGGTTTTGAGGCTATTTGCCTGATGGGCGAGATACCAGTATATCTTCAGGGATTGCCTCTGTCCTACCCCAAAGCTTCGAAGTCCGTGCTGGAAGTCCTCAGCAATAGTCTAAAAATAGAGGTTAACCTGGACAAATTGGATGAATTAGACCAAAAGGTAGAACGAAGAATTGAAGAATTTTACCAACAAATCCCCTTAGAAATAAGGGGGCAACTGGATAGGTTAAAGCATGTGACTTATGCCCAACCGGCTGAGCCCGGGCCGATTACCGAGGAAGAAGAGAAAAGAATTATGGAAGATGTTGAAAAGTTCTTTAAAAAGCGAGGTGGGGGAGGTTGAGCCAGGGATATCCTGTTAAAATCTATAAGGAACCAGACCTTCGCCGCTCTTCCTTAGTGCTGGGTTGGAGCGAAGATATGGGAAATTTAGGGCGAAAAGCTACTGGCTACTTGAATCGAAAGCTGAAAGGGCAAGAATTTGCCGAGATTGAACCAGAGGATTTCTTTTCCCTTGGTGGAGTTGCCATAGAAGGTAATCTGGCCCGGTTTCCTGAAAGCAAGTTCTATGCCTGCCAGGAACATGAGCTGGTGATTTTCCAGAGTGACTCTCCCGGGGCTGAATGGTATAAATTTCTAAACTCAGTTTTGGATGTGGCTGAGCATCATTGTCGGGTAAAAGAGCTGTATATCCTTGGGGCCATGGTTAGCTTTAGCGCTCATACTACTCCCCGGGAGTTGCTTGCCGTAGTTAACTCGGCAGAAATGAAAGAGGTCTTGAGCCAATATGACTTGGCCAGGGATATGGATTATCAAACTCCACTTGGTGAAAGGCCAACCTTGAATTCTTTTCTCTTATGGATAGCTCAGGGGAGGAATATTCCCGGAGTGAGCCTGTGGGTGCCAATACCTTTTTACCTAGCAGCAATGGAAGATGCCCAGGCTCAAAAGAAGGTCCTGAGCTTTTTGAACGAAAGATTAGACCTGAAAATTGATTTTAGTGATTTGGACCAGGAGGTTCGAGAACAGAATGAACAGCTAGCCCAGGTAAGATCTCGCTTTCCTCAAATCGATGATTATATTAACAGGCTGGAAAGCAACCTTATGCTATCTGAGGAAGAAAATGGAGAGCTAATTAAAAAAATTGAGGACTTTCTAAGGGAGGGAGACTGAGCCTTACTCAGACGAAAGAATTTTATCAAGATGCTAGCCAAGGTAAAAAGTGCTGCTGTGGTGGGTTTGGAGGGATCTGTAGTGGAAGTAGAGGTGGATTTATCACCAGGCTTACCTTCTTTCACAAAGGTTGCGACACAGTATTTGCTTCAGGTATCGGCACTAGACCTTCAATTGTAATAGAGTTGCCATCCACGAAAACCTTGATACTCAGCGATTCTAGACCCAACCGCTTCTCCTCATATGTGAAGTCAGCCAAATTCTTCTTCGCCAGTTGGCAAGCTTGCTTTATGCCCTCAATACTAAGTGTCAATTCCTTGGCTTCCCTCACGCGCTTCTGTAGCTCGGCATTTTCTATGTCTATCTTTTGCTGTTCTCGTCTTGTTCTTCCGCATTCCTGCATTAGCTTATCCTGTGAACAAGCACCGATGCCATAAAGCCGTAGGTATCTGGTTTCGGCTTCATCTAACATTTCCCACCGGGACTGATTTAGTTTAATTTGCTCCTCTAAGTGAGCTGTGTCTGTGTTTAGCTCCCTGCGTCTTTGCAGTTCGGCTAGCAATAACTGCGGATTCAACAATACACCCTGAACTTCTTTCCACACTGTTTCATCAAGCCACTCAGCATCCACGCTATTATTATTGCAAGGCTGGCTTAATACTAGCCTACTGTGGCCGCTACAGCGGTAATACGGTTTGCCATGCATCGGAATACCATAGTATTTCCGACCATCACGTTTGCAAAATACTAGCCCTTTTAGCAAATAGTACAGCTTCTGATTCCGTGGTGACATTTCTCGATTCCTATCCAGCTGTTTCTGAATGCCTAGCCACTCGTCCCAACTGAATGCTACACGGTCAACGGCATTGTGAATTTCAACTTGTTTCTCTCGTAGATTGGCCACTCGCTTCTTACCGGCCGTTACTGTTTTGAAGACAAGAGTCTTGCCAGCGTAAGTGGGATTTCTAAGAATACGGCCCACCGTGCTTCTACTCCACCGCGTTCCACCTTTGGGAGCTGGAATATTTGACTTCATGAGTCGCCGACAAACCTCGTTTAAGAATATGCTTTCCTCAAACACCCACATTCCCATCATTCTGACAATATCCAGACAGTTATTGGCGATATTCATACCTTTGCTCTTGTCATAGCTGTATCCATAAAGCACACCTCTACCCGTAGGAAGCTTGCCAAATCTCTCTGCCCTTGCCCTCTTGCCTCTCACTGTTCTTTCCTTTATCTTCTCTGCTTCCAGCTTGGCAGCATAGCCACGAATGTAGCTAATCAGCTTGCCAAGCTCAGTATTGTCCACGTCCTCAGTGACGGCCTCAAGTATCACATGATGCTTTTCGAGCTCTTGAGTAAGAATCACTCCATGAGTAGGGTCACGTGACAGCCGGTCAAGACAGTAAACCACTACAATGTCAATTTGCTCATTCCTCACAAATTCCCGTAGCTCGTTCAGTTTTGGGCGTTCCAAGGTTAGTCCGGAGTATGCCTCACTCAAACGACAAGCCACGTTATACCCCTTGTCCTGGCAATACTTCAGGCACGCCTCAAGTTGTGTCTGTAGGCTTGTGCCTTCCCTCTCTTGGTCTTCTGTTGATACCCTGCAATATATAGCTGCTGTTTTCATTGTTTCTTTACCCCCTTCCATTTCGGCTTATTCCAATATGGTGAGCGACATTTGGGACAATTCTTAGGCTCTCTTGGCTGTCGTGGTATCCACTCATGCCCACAACGTAGGCATTTCAGAGTCGGTAACTTGAAGGATTTGTTCACAGTTAGATTATATACATATCATCATATAATTGTCAATACCACTTCAAGGCGTTTCCGTTGGCAGAAAGACCCTTATTCGGCACAATTTACAGAAAGAGGTCTTGCCATTTTTGCAATTCTTGACCTCAGGGCTATGAAGGCAGAGCTTACCGCCATATTTCAGCCTCTCAGTAAGCATTGGGTTTGACCAGAAGGTGAGCCTGCCACAGTTTACGCAATGGCTGAACCACTTGGAGTCCCTGTTCTCAAAGACTGGGGACCTGGCTCCGCAGGGGCAATCAAGATGAAGGTCGGTCCTGGTTTTCTTTGCCATCAAACACCTAGTCCGTCACTCAATCCATTAGTCCATCTATAACTGTGGCTAAACACAAAAAGGCTAGCTCCTAAAGGCATGTTGTATTCTCTCTTCCCGCGAAGCATTGGGATATTTTTCCATCACATATCTTGCCCTCTCCTCTGCCTTTGTTTTCGGAAAGCCTAAGCCCTGGAAGGCACTTATCAAATCCTCATAGCCTCCAGCAGCATGCTTGGGCACCTCAGGAGAGGGAAGTTCTTTAGCCAACCTTTCGATTGCCCTGACGACTATTTCTCCCACCCTTGAGCTGATAATCCCTTTTTCAACGAACCCTCGCCAACTGCCAATCGCTTTGAGGTATTTGGAGAACATGTCTGGGATACTAACTTCCCTATCAAAGCAGTTGACTCCGTACTTGGTGCTGCCTTCGACGGCCTCTCCAATTTTCGTGCCCTGAGGCTCTATATCGCCTTGCATCAGGCCTTGAACAAGGATGCAGGGGATTGCCTGCCAGCGCAAATAGCGAGCAGCACCGAGGTCGCTAGGTGTAAGTAGCTTGTATCCATAGCCGAGCAATTCTGGGTTTTCAAGTAGTTTGGTGTAACTACCACGGTCCATTATGGGCAGACTAGCAGGATAGCCTCTAAAGGTAACTTTATTTGGCTTTACCCAGTACTCAATTTCAACGACGACAGCTATGTCAAAGCCAAACTCCAGGCATGGCACATCGTCAATCAGGCTATACTGAGCACTAGGCAGGAGACGATAGGATAGCCTATACGTTGAGCTAAGGAATGGACGAAGACTCTCTGGTATGTTTGTCTTTATCCGTTCCCCGACAACCAGTTTACACTCCCTTTTCTTATCGTCAGGCGGCAGAAAGGTGTAGCCCAAGTATCGAGGGTCTTTATCAAAGTAAGATTGGGGGTCCTTTTTCTTTGACAACAATGATGTTTTGAAGCTGGCTATACTGTTCCAAAGCTGTTTTGCGTATTCCTCGGCTTCAGATTCAGCCTGATGCCTCTCCAGCTCTTCTTGCTGCTGCATTGTTTTCCTTTTCTCTGCCTCCTGCCTTAGTTCGTCCACTATGGCATAAGCTCGTTCTGGTTTCCTTGGCTTAAAGCTCTGGAGAAAGCAGAGGTCAAGGTCAAGTCGGCAAAGTTCAATTAGAAGTAAATCACGTCGGGCATATGGCTTCTTGGCTTTTTGAGCTATTTCGTTTGATTCGTCGTCTATCTTGCGATACTTTTCCAAGAGCTTTTCCATCTCTACGTTATAGTCGTCAATACTCTCCTGTGCCTTATTCAGGTCCCTTAGCTCATTCGGGGTAAGGAAACGTAACAAGTCTTCATCCATACTCTAACTCTAATGCTTTGAAGATTGTGCAAATAAACCCAGGAGCAAGGCAAATAGACATACTATCCCTCTTGAGTCGAGAGACAGGAAGTCATTGAAACTGCGGATTCTAGCGTTCACCTTTAGCCTCACTATCAGCCCTTAATTCTGTCAGGCACTCTGTAATTCTAGTCGTCCACCACCTGCGCCATGCCTCTTTTGCCGCCGGTGTTGGCGTACCTCGCAATATGCGAACGATAACGACCGATTCCTTCACGGTCTTTCTAGCCGTTTTGGGCACTATCTGTTTCATCGTCCAGGCTCTACTTAACTCTCAGCATTGCGAGACTCATAAACATCTTGACTGATTCCTCACTTTGGCAATAAAAAAGGCGGCGAACCAACGGCAGGTAAAACCCTGTCTATTGCTTCACCGCCTTTCGATCTATCTCGGCGATGCGAGCTTAGCCTATATTCAATTCTTTGATTTTAATTTTATCACATAGCTCACAAAAGTCAAGTCAAAGGTGCTTGCCTAAATCCGCGAGTCCAGATGCAAATTGCTGACTATGAGATCGCTACTTTAGAGTTCCACGGAATAGTTGACAGAAGTATGCCTTGAGAGGAGTGAATCTTCGCTATTCGTGATGCCATACTTAACATTATGTCCTTTTGTGTGTTGATGGGCACTGGATAATTGCACGGTAACAATTGAATGTCAGATAAGCCTACTCTGAATGCGTCCTCACTTTTGGGCAAATAACACAAAAGAGGGCAAGTTGTAAGTAAACAGCATTGTTGTATAATGTAAGCGGCACAAACGAGCGGAGTTACTATGACATGATAAGGAGAGACTGTATATGAATGAGAAGTTCGAGTACACAAATGCAACTGTGAGATTGTGGCTCCTGGCGAAGCAAACCGGCGACCTGTTGAAGATGTGTACGGAAAAATTGTTTAATGAATACGATATTACTACTGAGCAGTATGACGTGCTTGTGAGTGCAAAATACCTTGGTGACCGTGTAAATATGACTGACATTGCCCGTTGGCTAAGACGAAGCACAAACAGCGTCAGTATGTTAGTAGACCGCATGGTTAAAGCTGGTCTGGTCAAAAGGGCGAGAGACAGGAGTGATCGCAGGGTGGTATATGTGTCCATCACCGGCAAGGGGGAGCACATCCTTGAACTGGCAAATCCGGGATGCTGGGAAATTATCAAAGAGATCCTGTCGCCGCTGTCATATGAGGACAGGCGTACCTTTCTCAATCTGTTCGACGTGACAAACCGCAAGGCACTTCAGTATCTCAATCCCGGAGAAGATATACAAGGCATGATGAAAAAGAGGGAGGACCTTCATGCGGAATTGATGAAACGGCTACCTTCGTATGCTTGGATGACCGTTTCTGAACCCAAACGTCAGCGTGGGAAGACCAGAAAGACCATTTGAGGAGAATAGTCGACTTTCCTTATGCTGTCTGGGATAGAGCGGCTCCGCAATAGTGGTGCTAGGATGAAATATGCTCCCTATTTCAACCCACAGGTAGAACACTTTACCCACCGCGAAAGGCCACCTAGGTTTTGACCAGGGTACTAAAGTCAGAATTGTCGGGTAACAAAACAGGCTATTGTGCAATATAGGCACGATTGCTTATGCACCGGGATTCAAGACGCGCCCGACGAAGAGAATGGCGCCCGTCTCAATGTCGCGAATCAGGAAGATGAAGGGGCGGTCTATGGTGACTTCCACAGGAGATTCGGGTGGTGGTGCTGATGGTGCCCCACTCACTGCGGTGGCGGCAGCAGCCTCAGTGCCAGCTTCATCCACGGCGACGAATGCCTTGTGTACAACGCCCCATATGAACAGTTCAGGACTACCGGTCATTCCGGAGAAATCCGCTTCGCTAAGAGAAAAGGCATCTGGCATGCCCATCCCAGCGAGGATATCATTCAAGCTGAATTGTGAGTCGAATTCAAATTTAGGCATCGTCAACGTGACCCCAGTAAGTTGCAGATCGCTTATGATGTCATAGACCTGCTGGGCCTGAAGTCCTTCTTCAAAAGCCTCGAACTTGCCGGACCCGGGAAGCAAAATAACCATGGAGAGTTCATCGCCATCATATAGCAGTTCAACTGCCTGGTATCCTTCCCCCTTGGTGTAGCCAAAGGACTCCGTCTGCTGCATCATCGGCACTGTTACCTGCCCGTCATCAAGTAGGTAGAACGGGCCGTCTGCTGTCATTTTCTTATCGAAAGGGTCCTCCCAGGCAGCATTGAAGTAGATAGCATTGGTCAACACAAAGCGGGTGAGTTCATTAATCACGCCCGGCGGGATAAGGTCTTTAATGCGACCTTCCGTTTGGTCACTGACCCACTTGTTGATAGCAAGGCGGGACTTTTCCGTCTCCGTTGTGAAATCCAGTATTCTCAGCCCAGCACCGTAATTCTCGGCCAGGATATCGAGGAAGGCGGGCAGGAACTCATAGTCCTTTTGCCCCCAGATGGCGTTAACAATGTTCAGCTTGAAACCTTCCCCATCCTTCCATTGAGCAACTTCACCCCTGCTGGCAAGTTCGGCATCGAGCCAGTTAAATGCCGGGTGCAGCTTATCCTGTCCAAGCAAGAAATGAAGAGTATCAGCCATCTGCTGAGCAGTTTCGCCGCGGGCTCCGGCATATGTCATGGTCAGTGCCAGTGAGATGCTGTAGGGAGCGTAGAAAATATTACCCTCCTTCCCTTTGAGCGCCTGATAAAGCTCAAAGGCGAAGGCGCTGTTTCCTTCGACCAGCAATGCTTGCTCACTCGTGCTGACATCGGGTGAAGTTATCCGCTTTTTATCTGATTTGAGCAGCTCGCCTGGTGCCGGCTGAGTACAGGCTATCAGCGGCAGCAGCAACAATATGACTGATATGGCTATCAACTTCTTAATCATGTCATTCACTTCCGACGGTGTTACTACGCTAGCCTTTCAATTTATACTGCTAATAATACTATCATAGGGTGCCACTGTTAAAATGTTATTAAGGAAGTTGTCATATATGGCGCCATCATTGAGTTTTCATTAAAGAAATTGTCAATAGTTCTCTGTGGGCCACCCGAAACATGCCACAGAGTTAAGGAGTCACAAAACGCTAAAAAGTTCAGTCGCTTCTCCAATAAAGAAGACCTTTTGGAGCCCCACTGACCATTATGTCCATCAGTCTCGCAATACCTGTCTCCTCGAGACTTAGCTGATTGTGGTTGATAAATAGCTCGATTCGTTGTATGATTGTTAGCTAGAGTACCTCAATTCCTCAAAGCAAATGGCAGTTTCAAGAGGAGGGCAGAGTAATGGGAGCCAAGAAAGGAACTGAGCGAAAAATAGGGAGAGACGCAAAAACCGGCAGATTCATCCCCGTTGAAGAGGCCAGGAGAAAACCTTCAACTACCGTTGTCGAGACGATAAGAAAAAAGGGGAAGTAAGGATCTCGAGTTGCAGTCAATGTTCCCTTGGTGCCTATAGGAGACGGCAAACCCCGGCCGCAAACTGAAGGGGGAACTTGTCCAGAACCTCAAAGTGATCGGTAATTTTAGCGCCGAAACTGTGCCATTCACGCTGACGATCTACACTCGTATGGCTTCACGACATTGTGAAATTGTATCCATTGCCATGCTTGGCCTTTCTTAGACTGCGTTGCACAAGTTGAGTTTTTGTGCACCGAACGAAATATTCGCTCAGCTAACGTCTGTTGGGAACCCAACAGTTGCTATTTCCTCATTTCTGGTTGGCACCTTAACTATAGGAAGGTGCAAGGATAGCTAATTCGGAATCTGAGTCTTTGGTAAGCGTTGCTTCCACTATACTTTAACTCCTCCGGAACCTACTAGCAGCGGGCAATTTCATTAACAGGGGATGTTTCTATACTTATAAGACAAGTAGGAACTTAGGCTTGACAAAATGGTAGTAGCACTACTATAATTTAATAAATGTCGTAATAGTTTCCATGACCACTACTATTTTGGTAAGTACAAAACGGCAAGAATTTAGAAGGGATAACGGATGAGACACAGACAAAGCTTGTCAGAAAGAATTATTGACGCATCCAGGGAGTTGTTCTTTAAAAAAGGCTATTTCGCAACAAACACACGCGAAATTGCAGCTAGAGCTGGCACGAGTGAAAGTGGCATTTTTCGGTTATTCCCAAACAAGTTCGTCCTTTTAATAGCGGTTTACAACTCCTGCTGGAAACAAGCTAATGAGCACATAGACATTTCGGTTTCTACAGACAGTGACCCAAGAGATCAGATCATGGGAATCCTTAAGAGCTTTTGGGAACTCTATGAGCTTGAGCCTTTGATGATGGCCTTTATTATTAGCAATTTCGGTAGCGCAGACACATTGCTTATCTCCCGCGAAGATGAAGCAGTTATCACAGAAGAAGGAGATCGGTACATAAGGAGAATAGAAAGTCTTTGCAACGTAATTGTCCAAAGGGGACTGGTAGATAGAAGAATAACGGCTGGGAGTTTACGAGAATATGTATTTGCCGTGGCAGAGGGTATCCTTGTGGGCTGGTATCTGGCAGATAAGACATCGGGACGCTATTCCAACAAGGTGACCATCGAGGAAGCCCTAATACCACTATCATTGATTCTGTATCTTCAGAAGCCACCTTCTGACTCTTGCAATAACAAATGAGAAGAGAAGAGATGTAGTCATGAATAAAACGAAATGTGCACTACTGTTTCTGTATAATCAACGCAAGATATCGCCTCAACCATATTATACTGAGAACCTCGGAGTCCAATATATCGGGGCCATGTTGAGAAAGTCGCAATATGATGTGACTATTATCAATGCTGATTACGGAAGGATTAAAAGCGATTCGATTATTGGCATGCTGTCCGAACAGAACTATAACTTCGTGGGCATCTCACCCTGTTATCTTAACATGAGTGATGCCCTAATTATAGCCCACCAAATGAAAGACAAGTTCCCTCAAGTCGCCCTATGCTTGGGCGGACACCATGCAACCTTCTGTTGCAAAGAAATTTTGGCGAACGAGAAAGATATTGATTACATTGTGATGAGGGAAGGGGAGTGGACGGCATTGGAGCTCTTGAACGTTCTGGAAGCAAGCCATCCTAGCATGCCACACCTTGATCAACTGCTCCGTATTAAGGGATTGAGTTTCAGGTATAAGGATAAGGTCTTTCACAACGAATCAAGAGAATTAGTAGCAAATCTCAATGAAATCCCCTTTCCGGTCAGAGACCCCTTGGAGAAGGCTTACATAAAAGGGCAACACGCGATGCCCCTCTTGTGCACTACTCGGGGCTGTCCGGCACACTGTAGTTTCTGCTCAACACCAAATTTCTATGGAGGAATCTGGAGGGCAAGGTCCGCAAAGAACGTAGTAGACGAAATTCAGACCATTCTAGAGAAGTATAGTTTCACACAGTTTTACCTGACGGATGATCAATTCGCGGGTGCCGGACAGGTTGGACGGGACCATGTGCAAGGAATAATCTCTGAGATTGTAAGCCGTGGCCTTCATAAAGAGTATGATCTTCATTTTTTCCTAATGGTGCGAGCCGATTTTTTTCAACTCAAGAATGAAGATATCATTAAGAAATTCCCGGTCGTTGGTTTCAGGGATGTTTTCATAGGTTTTGAAAGTGGGGATACCAGTCAACTTAAGCTATATACGAAAGGCGCGACTGTTCATAAATACAGAGAAGCCATTGATCTACTACGTAAGCATAAATTGTTCGTGGAGGGTGGTTTTATCATATTCAATCCATATAGTACGTTCGCTTCTCTGAAGAATGATGCTGGGTTAATAAGATATCTCAATGTTCCTTTGTTGGGATACTATACGAAACAGTTGCTGGCATATCCAGGGACGAAGCTGTATAGTCGGCTTATAGCGGACGGAATGTTGGTGCATCATAACTACAAAAGGATAGAGTTCAAGTACAAGGACGAAAGGATTGCCGAGCTTCATTCCTATCTCGACTCATTATTTATGTCCGTTGAAAAGCTCGACAATATGCTTTTTGAGTCCATTGATTTCGGAATAAAGTTGAGGGCTACCTTGGACAAGATCAAGACTCCGGCTGTATTTACTGATGCTCAGAATTTTTTGGCACTGGCTGAGGAAAAGTATAAGAGGATAACGGAATTAAATTACGATTTTTTCTGTGCACTATTGGAAAGGTTTGAGGGTCCGCAACACCTTCGTTCGTTCAAAGACCTTGAACAAAGGTTTCTTTCTGAATATAAGTCCACATGTGATACTGTAATAGGGAAATACCTAGAGCTCAATTCAGTGATGAACATCATAAAGGGGACCGACCAATGTTACGAAAGAATGTAGAAAAAGGGAAATCACAATATGATGACGTGCCGGCTATCTACAGTAAACTCATAACTTCCTGTTACAGAAGAGTTAATCAGTTAATTGATCTGGAATACGAGAAGTGTATCAGCGAAGCTAAGGATAAGACGGTACTGGACGTGGCCTGTGGAGACGGTAGATACACTAAGATGATGCTGGATAAAGGTGCGAGGCTAGTTGTTGGGGTTGATGAATCGGAACAGATGATAAGGATTTGTCGGGAGAGGATGGCATCAAAGAGGTTGATTTTGCGAGCGGCTGATATCTCACGGTTTGATTTGGCGGATATCAAGAACTCTTCAGGCGAGCCCTTGAGTTATGACCTTATCTATACATTCGCTTTTTGGCACTATTTGCCGACCTCAGACATAATACGCTCAACGGCGAGCAATCTTTCTCTCAGACTGACGCCGGAGAGCACCCTGTATGCCCTCGTGCTAGACTCGGACTACATACCCTGCTGGTCCAATATGCTGAACGTATGGTCTCAACGACATGACAGCATGACTCTAACCGATGGGGGCCCGATCTATTGGAATTATCGTTATGAAGGCAAATGGCTCTTTCCTCAAAACATACTTTCGTATTACTGGCACAATGATAGCCTTAAGCAGTTACTTGAAGGAGCAGGGCTGAAAGAAGAGCTTACATATAACATCTCTGATGCAAACGAGCAAACCCTGAACGATGATGAATTTACAACACTTAGGGTATGGAGAATAAGTAAGTACACCAAGATGAGATTGACACTATCTTGAGGCGACTTTTCAGATAGGGAGGCTGCATATCTATAACAACTGCATTTTACTGCTTACACCGATGAGAGGAACATCTTTGATGGGCAGAATTGTATCTGAAGAAATAAAGATACTGGCATCCTGTCTCCCTAATTATATGAAGATAAACAGTCTGTTCTTACCTTACGGCCCCACGGAGATTGTGACTGTGGAGAATGAGACGGAGGCTGGACTCGTCGTGAAAAGTTTGGTGGACAGCTTTGATCGGGAATTGAATGTACTGCTGAACTGCACGGCCGATATCGGACTTGATTGCCTAAAAGAGAAGGTGTCGTCAGTTGTTGGAATCGGCTCAGCGGGATTTGAGCAAGCCACTTTACGGAAAAAACCTTTCTTCATTATTGTCCCGAATTCGAACTACATCCCAAGCATCGAAATCCAAACAAAGGGCTTGTTCATCGACTATTGGGTAGGCGGAATATATAGCATGGGGTGTGAGGTAAGTGAATTCGTAGATCATCGTGAATATGCGGTCAGACGCCTCTTGGAGCTAGTTGAGCGAAACAGAGTTCTCCAAACAGAAACGGTATTGTTCGGTTGCGGAACAATGATTCTCCTTTATCGAAGTGCCCCTTCGTTATGGCGTGCGCACAACATTATCGAACCGACGATAGCAGGCCTTCACAAGCTAATGATAATGATGGATGTTCAACCGTTAAGTAATGCCTAAGAATACAAAACATCGGGATCTTAGCCTGGTGTGTGGAGTCTGGTGAGTTCTATGAACGTCAAAACTCTACTCGAAAAGAACAGACTTAATTTAAATCAAACTGTTTACTTTGATCAGAATGATTCGTTCTTGAAGTATCCCTTATTCCGGCTAGGTCTAGTAAACGTCTCAAATGTATCAAAGTATTTGGAGGATTTCCCCTCTGCAAAAGCCATTGTGGACGAATGGGACAAAATAGATAGGGAAAACGGTGTCAGAGAGCATAAAGCTGAACTCGAAGCCTGCTTGGGGAAAATAAAGTCTTTTAAGCATTCTCACGGAAAGAATCCGCTTGGCTATGATAATGAACTGCGCGATAAATATGAGAATCTAATCTGTTTGAAGAAGAGCTTGATTGAGAAGATCGAAATAGGAAAGGAAGATACCCGTCGCATAATGTTCAGAAAATACAAGGTATCCATTCCTCAAAATTTGAAGTGCCTTAAGATTAGAGCTTTCGGGGTATGCAACACTCTTGGGAATGTGAGAAGCATCCTCCCTCGGCTAGGGAGCTTTTCAGATATCGCTGCAGACATTCCAGTATTTACCTATGACTTATCAGGTTTTACAAAGCGGATGGAGAGACAAATATCAGCCATTGAAGGGGGGCCTTGCATTATTGGAGTCGATGAGTTGTATTTGATCCTGCAGTTTAAGAATGGAAGAAGGGTGAACTATGATTTTATCACTGGTTGTGAAGAGGGACCACAGAATGAGTATAATCCGAATGCTTATCAGCTTGCGGAGATAGTTAGTAAGGCTTATTCGGAAATTGTAGAGATTGATATATTAAAAAAGCAGCACGGCGTCACCTTCCAACATCTTGTAGAGGTCCATAGGTTGATGTCCGTAGCCAAGGCTTTGGATCTGCCGGTTGTAATTGGCATACCAGACCATGCTTATAAATCCCAATGGAGATCTGTCTTAAGTCCATTGAAGGGCCGATTTGACATAGCCGAAAGAATTGAAGCCACCATTGATGACATAACCAATGAATTCGTTCTGCTCATAAACGATGTCGCATCTGAACTTGGTCTTAGGAACTTTGAGGTGCTACACTCAAAGAATGAACCTGTGATGCGCTGTTTTCTCCAAGCAAAAAACGGAATGAGCGAAAGGCCACGGAGACTTACCAGGAGTCAGAATAAAAGGGATGCCGTCCTTGACTATATCTGTATGCCAGCACTTCCACACTATGTATGGGGGGCTACGAACATACTCGAAATAAACAACGTGGCTGAATTTGAAAGTCTTAAAGGGACTGCGGAATGCTTCCCTCGGGTGTCATTGAGTGCGCTAATGTTTCCTTTTGTGCCCAACCTTTCAGGTTCTGATTCGATGTATCACAGCAAGAATGATGAGAAGCTCTTTATTAGAAGTAGTTTCGGCGAAGCTGTCACCAAATGTCAAGACAAGATAATAAAAACGAATTTAAATCTAGGGTTTCTGGAGAAATGGAGCAGCAAACCTCTGTAGATCATCAAATACAAAGGAAGCTTGGAGAGAGATTGCACATTAGTCAGTTTTGTTGGGTGGACGATAGTGCTTCGTGAATGCTGTCGCTTAAGCCAGTTTTTTAAGAAGGTGCAATCACTTTGATTGATTGAACTGCGCAGAAAGGAATATAATCACAACAGCAGGGAGTGAGTCCCCAGTGGAGTTACCATGCCACAACTCGAAAACATTGAGGCAATAGAAAAGCGGCTTTGGAATGCAGCCGACACGTTACGTGCTAACTCCAACTATGCAAGTAACGAGTACTTCTTACCGGTGATGGGTCTCATTTTTTTGCGGCACGCCTACAGCCGCTATTTGGCGGTTAAAGATGAGATAGAAGCTAAGCTGCCGACACGTGGAGGGAAGACGCGTCCAGTAACGAAAGAGGACTTTTCACAGAAGAGCTCTATCTTCTTACAGCAGAAAGCCCAATTTGACCATTTAGTTTCTCTCACAGACCGGGGCGATCGTGCTAGAGCCATTATCGAGGCAATGGAGTCCATTGAGGCGGACTATGAGAGTCTGCGCGGCGTATTACCCAAGAACGAATATCAGGAATTGGATAACGAAGTGCTGGGGCAACTCCTCCGTACCCTCAATCCGGAAGAATTGAAGAAGGCTTCTGGCGACATCTTTGGGCGTATCTACGAATATTTTCTTACCCAATTCGCGGACCAGAAAGCCCATGACGGTGGTGAGTTCTTCACGCCAGTTTCATTGGTTTCGCTGATAGCCAATGTGCTGGAACCAGACCGGGGTATAGTGCTTGATCCCGCCTGCGGCTCCGGTGGCATGTTTGTGCAGAGTGCGCATTTCGTGGAGCGCATGCAGGCGAATCCGTCCGAGCGGCTCACCTTCTACGGGTTAGAGAAGAACGCTACGACCATTCGCTTGGCTAAAATGAACCTCGCTGTCCACGGTCTGGAGGGCGATATACAGAAAGCCATCACCTACTATGAGGACCCTCACGAGCTGGTAGGAAAAGCCAACTTCGTTCTCGCCAATCCGCCTTTTAACGTGGACGAGGTAGATGCGGATAAGGTGAAGCGAGACCCACGTCTGCCTTTCGGCCTGCCTGGAGTTAACAAAAGCGGCAAGGTATCAAATGGAAACTATCTCTGGATAAGCTATTTTTACAGCTATCTGAATAAAACAGGACGCGCTGGGTTTGTCATGTCCTCCCAGGCTTCCAACGCCGGGCGTGATGAAGCCAAAGTCCGGCAAAAGCTCATCGAAACCGGCGATGTCGACATCATGATTGCCATACGCTCTAACTTCTTCTATACCCGCACCGTCCCCTGCGAGCTATGGTTCTTAAACAGGAATAAACCGGATGTGCACCGGGATAAAGTGCTCATGCTCGATGCACGTAATGTATACCGGAAAGTAACGCGCAAGATATATGATTTCAGCCCGGAACAGCTTCAAAATATTTTAGCCATCACCTGGCTCTATCGTGGGCAGAGTGACCGCTTCCTTAATCTAATCGTCCGCTACCTGGAGCAGACTCTAAGTGAAGCCTGCGCCTGCTTTGATACCAATGGCAAGGATGGGAAAGTAATCCATCCCATGCCCGACTACCAGACGGCTCTTGCTGCTCTCAAGAAAGCCATGCAACCCTTCCTTAACTCCCTGCCCAAGGATGCAGCACATTCGGAAGTGCTTCAACAACTGACTCAGGAAAGCAAGACCTTTGAAGCAGCTGTGGACACTTCTCGCGTTGCCATTGCAGCGGAGAAGGCGCAGTGGGAGAAACAGGCGCACGATAAAGAATCGTTGAAGAAGGCTATTGAACAGCTTGCCCCGCTGGCAGAGACCAGCCGCAACCTGGTAAAGCAGGCAGACCTGCTCTATAAGCTCGTTTGTCGTCTGATAAATATCTGTGAAGATGAACTAGCGGCCAAGGAAAGCGACCTATGGGTGAGCCGTGATATCATCAAGTCCCGTAAAGCAGCAGATGAAGCCCGGCAGGTGGCTGTAGAACAGCTCAAGCTGGTGCGTTACTTCCACCGGCAAGCCGCATGGCTTACCGAACGATTCCCCGATGCCGTACTACGCGATGTGAAGGGGCTGGTCAAGCTGGTGGACAGGGCCGAGATAGAAGCTAAGGACTGGAGCCTTCCACCGGGTCGCTACGTGGGTGTTGCTCCTGAAGAAGAGGATGATGGCTTTGACTTTGAAGAAGCCCTGCGGGATATCCACATCGAACTGGAAGGACTCAATGCCGAAGCAGTAGAATTGGCGGCGAAGATTAAGAAGAACTTCGAGGAGCTAGGGCTGTGACTGCAGGTAGCAAATGGTCAGTAGCCAAACTGGGTCCACTGTGTTCAAAGATTGGTAGCGGTATGACTCCAAGAGGCGGTGAATCTGTTTATACTGGTGATGGAGTCGCATTAATTCGCAGCCAAAATGTCTACAATGCCGAGTTCGCAATGGATGGGCTTGCTCACATCACTGATGAACAGGCAGAGAAGATGAATGGTGTCGAGGTCTTGAAGGGAGATGTTCTCCTGAATATCACTGGCGATTCAGTCGCTCGCTCCTGTACTATGCCCGACTCAGTTTTACCCGCACGAGTAAACCAACATGTGTCGATAATTCGCCCTGATAACCAAGCCCTTGATGCGCGTTTCCTCATGTACTATCTAATCTCTCCGTACATGCAGGCATATCTTCTTTCTTTGGCAGGGTCGGGAGGGACCCGAAAGGCTTTAACGAAGTCGATGATTGAGGAATTCATCATCCCTCTTCCCATGATTGATGAACAAAAACGCATCGCTGACATTATCTCTGCATATGATGACCTGATTGAAAGCAACAGGCGACGCATAGGCTTGTTAGAGCAAGCGGCGTGCCTGCTTTACAGAGAATGGTTTGTCCACCTGCGCTTCCCCGGGCATGAGCATGTCAAGATAACCGACGGCGTACCGGAAGGGTGGGAGAGTAAGGGTTTTGCAAATGTACTTGGGAATCACATCGGTGGAGGGTGGGGGCAAGAGGACCCACTGGGAAGTGAGACAACTCCCGCTTATGTGATTAGAGGAACTGATATTGAATCGGTGATAAGTGGTAACTTTGAGGATATTGGATTGAGGTATCACAAAGATAGTGCTCTTCAGTCTCGCTTACTGAAAACGGGTGATATCATATTTGAGGTCTCCGGGGGAAGCGCCACACAGCTTATAGGTAGATCGTTACTAATATCAAAGAAAATGATAGATGTATATGATGGGTCAGTTATATGCGCTAGTTTCTGTAAACGTTTAACTCCTCTGTCATCATCTCTTTCACCATATCTCTACTATCACATTAAGCATATTAGAGAGAACGGGGAATTGAATACTTACATAAAGCAGAGCGCTAGCGCATTGCAGAACTTCAATTTCGCTGCTTTCTTGGAACATTATTTCGTTAGAATTCCAAACAGATTGTTGCTTGGCCAATTTGCCGAGCAGGTTTCACTATTTGAGTCTCAAAAGTTCACTCTCGCCATACAAACTTATAATCTTAAGCGTGCTCGTGACCTTCTTCTCCCTCGTCTCATGAACGGAGAGATTGCCGTATGAGCGGATACACCGAAGATACCCTGGTTCAGCAGACCACCGCTGAGTATCTGCATGATAAACTCGGTTGGGAGTCGGTCTATGCGTACAACCAGGAGACCTTCGGTCCCGATAGTACGCTGGGCCGTGCTTCCGACCGTGATATAGTGCTGACACGCTACCTACGTTCCAAGCTGGAAGAGTTTAATTCCGGCTTGCCCGAAGACGCCTACCGGGACGCCCTGCGGCAAATTGTGGAAACCAGTGCCAGCCAGACCATGCTGGCTACCAACCGTGAGAAGTATTCCCTGCTCAAGGACGGAGTGCAGGTAAGCTACCGCAATGATAAAGGCGAGTTGAAAAAGCAGCGCCTGCGGGTATTCAATTTCGAGGAGCCGGAAAAGAACCACTTTCTCTGCGTTCGCGAATTATGGGTAAAGGGCGACCTCTACCGGCGGCGGGCGGACATCGTGGGCTTTGTTAACGGAATTCCGCTGCTCTTTATCGAGTGCAAGAACGTACATAAAGACCTGGAAGTGGCTTACAATAAGAACCTATCGGACTATAAGGATACGATACAACCTCTGTTTCACCACAATGCCTTAATCGTGCTAGCCAATGGACTTGAAGCGAAACTTGGTTCGCTCTCCGGCAAGTTCATTCACTTTGGCGCATGGAAGCGCCTGGCAGAGGAAGAGCCGGGTGTTGTCGCCATGGAGACTCTACTCAAAGGGGTTTGCGACAAGCGCAACTTAATGGACCTCTTTGAGAACTTCATCGTATTTGACGATTCCTCAGGCAAGACGGTAAAGATAGTTGCTCGCAACCACCAGTTCCTTGGCGTCAACCGCGCTATCATGGCCGTAGAGAACAGACAAGCCCGGAATGGTAAATTAGGAGTATTCTGGCACACCCAGGGAGCGGGTAAAAGTTACTCAATGGTATTTTTCACCCGCAAGGTACACCGAAAGCTGGGTGGTAACTTTACTTTCCTCGTTTGCACTGACCGTGACGACCTGGATAGACAAATTTATAAGACCTTCACCGGCTGTGGACTGGCCGATAACGATAAAGACCCATGTCGCGCCAGGGATGGTAATCATCTGAGACAATTGTTTGGCGAGCATAAGGCTTATGTATTCTCACTAATACAGAAGTTCAATCAAATCGTGAACCCGGAGGATGCCTACTCACCACGCGATGATATCATCGTAATTACCGACGAAGCCCACCGCACGCAGTATGGCACGTTGGCACTCAATATGCGTAATGCCCTGCCCAATGCAAGCTATATCGGCTTCACCGGCACTCCCTTATTCAAGGATGATGAAATAACACGGCGGGTATTTGGCGATTATGTCTCCACCTACGATTTTCAGCGAGCGGTGCAGGATAAAGCGACGGTGCCGCTCTATTACGACCCGCGGGGAGAAAAACTGGGTCTGGCAACGCATGAGCTTAATGAACGTATCGCCGCCAAACTGGAGGAACTGGAAACTGACGATATTGACGTACAGCAACGGCTTGAGAAGGAACTCAAACGCGATTACCATGTCATCACGGCTAAGAAGCGCCTTGACCAGATAGCCAGGGATTTCGTAACCCACTACTCAAAGGCGTGGGAGAGCGGCAAAGCCATGCTGGTGTGTATTGATAAGCTCATCTGCGTGAGGGTGTACAACCTCATTCAAAAATACTGGCAGGAGCGCATCGCAGAACTTGAAGCTGCTTTGGTGAATACCGCCGATGAGCAGGATGAAATATTTCGCCGGCGGCAAATTGCATGGATGCGAGAAACCCAGATGGCGGTTGTGGTCAGCGAGGAACAGGGCGAAGTCGATAAATTCAAGAAGTGGGGGCTGGATATCATACCACATCGCCGTTTGCTGAAAGAAGGTTTCGCTATCCCGGAAGAGTTACGCAAGAAGCCCGAGTTCATCAGCATGCAGAGATTGGACCCAGATTCTGCCTTCAAAGAAGAGGAGCACCCCTTCCGTGTTGCCATTGTCTGCGCCATGTGGATGACTGGCTTTGATGTGCCCTGTCTAGCCACTCTCTATCTGGATAAACCCCTGAAGGCTCACACCCTGATGCAGGCAATCGCGCGGGCTAATCGGTTTAACGAAGACAAAGAAAATGGCTTGATTGTTGATTATTGCGGTATCCTGAAAAACCTGCGTCAGGCGCTGGCGACCTTTGCCGGATGGCAGGATGCCGGCCATGGAGGCGGAGAGGAAGAAACGTATCCAGCTAAACCGGAAGAAGAATTACTGGCTGACCTGGCTGAATCCATTGCCTTCGTGCGCTCTTTTCTCAAGGAACGCAATGCTTCGCTTGACGATATTATTGAGAAGATGGGCTTTGCCCGCAATGCCGCAATTCTAGCGGCTAAAGAAGCCGCAAATGATAATGACGAAACTCGCAAGCGCTTTGAGGTGATGTGCCGGGAAATTTTCAGAAAATTCAAGTCCTGCATCAATATCCAGGGTATAAATGCTTGCCGGAAAGAATATGATGCAGCGAATATCGTTTACCGGAGCCTTCAGCAAGACCGCGAGATGGCTGACATCAGCGATATAATCCAGCAGTTACACAAAGTGGTTGATGAGGCAATTGAAACAAAAGCACAAGGGACTGCCGCAGAAAAAGCTCCCTATAACATAGCGGCTATAGACTTTGACCGGCTGCGGAAGGAATTTGAGCGAAGCCCGGCAAAGAAAACCACTGTTCAAAACCTGAGGCAAATCATTGAAAAGAAACTAAAGCACCTGATTGAGCGTAATCCTATGCGCGCAGATCTACAGAAACACTACGAGGAGATAGTGGCGGAATATAATCGGGAGAAAGACCGTCTCACAATTGAGAAGACCTTTGAGGCGCTCCTGGATTTTGTTCGGGCGCTTGACAAAGAAGAAGACCGTGCCATGCGCGAAGGGCTCGATGAAGAAAGCCTGGCAATCTTCGACATCCTTAAGAAGCCCGAGCTAACAGCCGCGGAAATAAAGCGGATTAAAGAGGTAGCTATTGAGCTCCTTCAGACGCTTAAGAAAGAGAAATTGAAAATAGATCACTGGGGAGCTAAAGAGTCCACCAGAGATGCCGTACGAATCACTATCAGGGATTTCCTTTATAGCGAAACAACTGGCCTACCTGTCAGTGTTTACTCTGAGGATGAGGTCACTATCAAAACCGAGGATGTCTTTCGGCATGTATATCGTGTGTATCCCACACTGCCATCACCATACTACGCTGGGACGTTAGCATAATTAAGCCTCACAAGATGGTGAATTGACCATCATAATTGAACAAAACGTCAGATTGTTACTCGATAGTCTCGCTTACCTGGAAAAGCAGTTGCTCTGGCTTTGTGGCGTCCCGGGAGGGATTCGAACCCACGACCCCCTGCTCGGAAGGCAGTCGCTAGCTATCTCTGCGGCTCGATAATCACTTTTAGAGAGTCTTGAGCCCGGGCGACAAGCTGGAATCCCAGGCCTGTTTCCGCCAGCCCCAGCCGATGGGTAATAATCAACGCCCGGCTCCGTGGGAGCAAAGACCGACGCCTTATTAACTCCACTCTACTGTGGGCATTGTCCTGTATGCTGTTATTCTGGGCGTTCCCGTCACAGCTGTTCTGGCTCGCCGAAGCAATGATAGCGTTCCCTTTGACCCCACCCATGTCCTCCAGTTTTCCATCGTCTCCCACGTGCTTATCATTACGCCGATAGACTCATCCCCCTCGCTGACGAGAAACTCGGCGTCAACGAAGCCTGGATATTGCATGGCATACGACCTGAGCTGCATCAATATGGGTTCTACGTTCTTATAATCCAACACCTCGTATCCTATGATACCTTTTATCATGCCGTCTTTTTTCACTATCGCTTGCATTTTCCCTCCCTTTTATGCTTCAGGCTATCTCAATATGTCCATATACCCTGTCGACATGTATGTCATACAGCCTCCCGAAAGCCTAGGCATCATGACCAATAGCTCTCTGAACCAACATAGCCTCATCTAATGTTTGTCCTTCAAAACGGTTCTGGTTCACCCGTTTACCTACTTTCTTTAACGAATAAGTCGCTGAAATGTCACGGAAAGCCAGATTGTGTCTTCAAAATCTGCTTCCTAGTTCCACTTCAGTTTCCACAGCATGCTCCACTTTAGTCCACTTTGTTTGCGCTTCAGTCGTCCACTTTAGTCCACTCTGTTTCCGCTTCAGTCGTCCACTTTAGTCCACTTCGTCCCGCTTCAGTGGTCCACCTTGGTCCACTTAGTTTCCACTTGTGTCCACCCTAGTTTCCACCTGGCTCCACTTCATTCCGCTTTAGTTTTCACTGGTATCCAGTTTAGTATCCACTCGAGTTAGTTCTAGATTTTAGTTCTGTTTTTGGTTATAGGTTTGAACTGCCAACTTCTGAGTTATAGTTTTTAACTTAGAACTCATAACTCATAGCTGGCAACCTTTGATTTGAAACTAAGAACCGAGCTAGCGGCCTGTGACTTGGGACTTAGAACTCCCAGTTCCGTGTTCCAACAAATAGTTCTAGAAACTGGATAAGTAAGCCAGCACCCGGTTTCAAGGATGGGGGGACTGTTTGAGGTATGAGCTATTCAGTATGGAGCAGGAAGTATAGAAGAGCAGTGCATAACGGAGCAATGGAGCAAAAGCGAAAGTGCAGTACACAATGGAGCGACGGAGCAAAAGCGATAGAGCAGTGCACAATGGAATGAAAGAGTAATAGAGCGGCGGAGCAACAGAGCATAGAGCACGGAGTCTGAAACCTAGAATCAGAACCAAAACCTAGAACCAACTCGAGCAGCAGAATACTAGAGCAATAGAGCATGGAGCCTAGAACCTAGAACTAGAACCAGAACCTAGAACTAACTCGAGTGGACACTAAACTGGATACCAGTGAAAACTAAAGCGGAATGAAGTGGAGCCAGGTGGAAACTAGGGTGGACACAAGTGGAAACTAAGTGGACCAAAGTAGAGCACTGAAGTTGAAACTGAAGCGGAACCCGAAATGGATCCAAGATTGAAACCGAGCTAGATACTAAGTGGAGCCTGAACGGGGTACTAGTTGAAACTGAAACGGGAACAAGGAAGCAAATCTTGAAGGCACAATCCGACTTATCGGGTCACAAAACGATGTATTGTGATTCCTTAACTCTATAATATGTCTTGGACACAGCACAAAAAACTATTGAAAATTCCTTCGATAGTGACTTATAATACTATGAGGCTAATGTAAAGTCGGTGGTCAGATGTGCACGTCAGAGCAATATTGTAGTTCTCATCATGTTCGGTCCAGCACATAGGGAAGGATGAGACCCTATCCGGAGTCTGTCGAAGGCTGGGGTAAATATAAAAGAGTACACATGGAAGGTGCCGCAATGAGAAGAGGGAAAATAATGGGCAAACTCTTCGGGATTGTCCTTGTGTTTGTTATGATTGTAGGACTGGCTGGCCTGGCAACCCCGTTAAGCCCTGTCCTGGCTGACGACCCGGTGGTCACCTTCCCTGATGCAAAACTTGATGCTGCCATCCGTGAGGCAATAGGGAAACCTACCGGAGACATCTACCAGTCCGACCTTGAAGGGCTTACAAGTCTTGATGCCTCAGATAAAAGCATCTCTGACATTACGGGTTTAGAATACTGTGTCAACCTGACCATGCTTGACCTTAGTTATAACGGGATATCCGATATCTCACCGCTGAGCTCGCTTACCAACCTGACCGCGCTTTACCTTAGAGGCGTGGTAATGGTAATGGTTGATTACCAGATCCAGATAGCGGGTATCGTACCGCTGAGCACACTTACCAACTTGACCACGCTTGACCTTAATATTAACTGGATATCCGATATCTCACCGCTGAGCACACTTACCAACCTGACCACGCTTGTCCTTACGTATAACAAGATATCCAATATCTCACCGCTGAGCACACTTACCAACCTGACCACGCTTGTCCTTACGTATAACAAGATATCCAATATCTCACCACTGAGCACACTTACCAACCTGACCACGCTTGACCTTGGTTGTAACTACCGGATATCCGATATCTCACCGCTGAGCTCGCTTACCAACCTGACCATACTTAACCTTAATCGTAACGAGATATCCGATATCTCACCGCTGAGCTTGCTTGCTAACCTGACCACGCTTGACCTTTATAATAACTCGATATCCGACATCTCACCCCTGAGCTCGCTTACCAACCTGACCACGCTTGACCTTTCGTATAACTCGATATCCGACATCCCACCGCTGAGCTCACTTACCAACCTGACCACGCTTGACCTTGGTCGTAACGAGATATCCGATATCTCACCGCTGAGCTCACTTACCAACCTGACCACGCTTTACCTTCATGGTAACTCGATATCCGACATCTCATCCCTGAGTTCACTTACCAACCTGACCACGCTTTACCTTAATGGTGGTAACCGGATATCAGACATCTCACCGCTGAGCTCACTTACCAACCTGACCACGCTTTACCTTAATGGTAACCGGATATCCGACATCTCACCGCTGAGCTCACTTACCAACCTGACCACGCTTGCCCTTGATTATAACGGGATACCCAACATCTGGCCGCTGAGCTCGCTTACCAACCTGACCACGCTTAGCCTTAGTGGTAACCGGATATCCAACATCTCACCGCTGAGCTCACTTACCAACCTGACCGAGCTTCACCTTGTTTATAACCGGATATCCGATATCTCACCCCTGGCGGATAACATCGGCCTTGATGAAGGGGACGAAGTTTACCTCCAATACAACTGCCTCGACCTTGCTCCGGATTCCCAGGCAAGGAACGATATTCAAACCCTGCTGGACAGGGGGGTAAGCGTCTCATATAGCCCGCAAAAGCAGATACCGCTCATGGCGCTGCTTATTGGCGGGATTATAGTGGCAGCTGCGATAGTTGGACTAGTTATCTTCTTCTTTATCAGAAGGAAAAGGAGAGCATCTTAGTCACTGAAGCGGATTTTGATAACTATTCCAGATTTGCCCATAATGTTTTAGCTTACACTTTTGCCTGTTTTGTTACCTAACTACACAAACCATCGTTTTGTTGCCTGGAGAGCATATCATCATAGACTAGGCTCATCCTACGTCGTCTACCGCTCAGTCGCTCGGCCGCTCGATCGCTCGCTCGGTCACTCGGTTGCTCCACCACACTGCTACTCTATCGCTCCACCGCTCGGTCGCTCCGTTACATGGGAGGTGGCTTGCTCCGTGCCACATTGCTATAAGGACCGGAGCGTGCAGAGCGGTAACCGAGGCGGAATGGAGCGGTGACTGAGCCTGAACCGAGCGGGAACCGAGGCGGAACCGAGCGGTGACCGAGGCGGAACAGAGGGGTAACTGAGGCGGAAATCAAAGCGGAAACCGGGAGGCAGATCCTGAAGACACAATTTGGCTTTTTATTACCTCAGCCTAACACTATAACTGGACTAGTTTTTTGGGGGCAGGTCAATCAAACAGACGGAATTCTTGGCCAGACTTTCAAAGCAAGCTTTGCAAGTTCATTTTGTCTTCTCTCTATTACTTCTGGGCTCCAATCCTGTTCATTCGCGATGTCTTTCGTCAACTTAAGATCCGCATCTAGATAAACCGTGCGCTTTGAATTGAATGGCCTATTACCTAATGATTTGTTCAGTATACGAGGAACCAATGCCAAGTTTCCTAAGCGGGGTACATATTCTGCAATGATCTCATCCGTTAAGAATGTAGGCCATTCGGCCCTATTTGGATTGCGTGGTAACACGTGCTCCAGCGTCAGCTCTTGATGATCAGGATTAGGAATCACATATGGTTCAATTTCATTTTGTGCGCCCATTTCAAGGGCTCGTAAAATATAATGGGTTAACCTGTTATTTGATGGCCTATATGTCCGGAATGCAATCTCGAATTCTGTGTCAGACGGTATAATATTCTCAATCTTGTCAAAGATTTGTGTAACACTTGAAGTTTCGTCATTATTTATTGCTATTGCTGCATTAGCATAGTTCACTTCGTACTTGCCTTTCCCTATACCCCCGACCATAACTCCCCGAACCGACCAAGATAGCAACCACGGCAGTAAAATTGCAAGCTCGCTCTTTTGTAGTTTGCGCATTGCTGCCAGTAACATCGGACGGTTCTGCTCCAGCCTTAAACCGAAAAGACTAAATACAGCATCAACTACTTTTTGACCCAATTCACGCCAAATCATATGGCCTGGATTCAGCAATGCGGAATAATCTGAAGCGGCTTTATCTAGTTCTTCGGCAAATATAAGCGAGTCATTCCCATCATGAATTTGGCTCCTGAATCGACGGTATAGTTCCCTCTCTCGGGCAAGTGTATATCGGGAATTCCAATAATGGCGCAAGAAATCGGTTATTGCTGTTTCGTCAACCTCGCCGATCTTCGAGCTGGCGGAATTCCAAAGACGCCTTACATCATCCATTGATTCCCCAGCACAAGAGAAAAGGTGATTTTTTAGCAGGTCTGCAATTGCCAGCTCTCTACCACGGGCATTAAGCGTTTCGAAGATAGCGAAAGCATCCGATTCTTCGGGGATAACCGCCAGCATTATAATCGCTTTTTCTCGTACATATTCAATCCAGTCGATGACCCAGTCTCGAAAGGAACTTTGCTCTTTCGATGAAGATCGTTGCTGTTCCACTAAGTCAGTAAAGTACTTGTATGCGTAGTATATTCGCCTTTTGGATTCTCCCGTAGTGGGTTCTTCAATTTTTTCCCTAGAGACGACTGCCGTGAAGAACTGCTTATCTTCCTCGTTTAGTATAAGCCTTGGAGTTAGCGTTCGCCTGCGTAGGTCCTTATGACCCAAATAATCCCGTTCGATATCTTGTGCAGTATCTGTGTCGCCAATACGAATCAAGCTACTTACCAAGACTGCAATCATTATTGAGGCTGTGGCCAGTCGCTGCTGCCCATCAATTATCGTTAGCCTTGGATCTGGCGGCTTAGCAGATGTAATTATAATAGGTCCCATGAAATACTCACCACCACCCTCATCTTTCTCTCTACTCAGGTCTTCCCAGAAATCTTCCACCTCAGCTTTGGTCCAAGCGTATGAACGCTGGTGTGGAGGCACTTTCAATAGGTGGCTTCTTAGCAAATCGCCCAAGCCAATCCATTGTAGTCTTTGGTTGAGGAATGAAAACTCTTGAGACATGGTACTTACCTTGTAGCTAATATATTCCTTGACATCTCAAATCCTATAGTAACTTATTATAAATCGAAAACCACAGTCCTGACAATTTGATATAAAAAGGAACCTTTCTATGATAGGTAACAGAATGACTAAACGTTCAGTTTGTAGGAGCTTGAGTGTTTGTCTTTCTTGGATGGTTTGAATCCCCACAGGCCTACCAAAGGGGACGATACCTAGAACTCCTCGACGGTCTAGGCAAAACCTAGATTGGCCAAGAAGAATTTTTTCGATGACCTTCATTTAGCCACCGTCTGAACAGGCATACTCGGAAATATATAGACTAATCCACTAAGCCTTCTAGGTGTTTAGCTTTGTTACGAGGCTTCTGAAACAACTGCCTTATATCATAACAGGAACTATCGCCGCTAGAAGTTAATATGAAAATGTAGCTCCTCTCGATTTCAGTGGATGCAATATTGGGGAATGAATATTTATTGCAGAGGTCGAGGTGACACCATTTGGGGTTATCAAATAGAGCTATATGTCGTCTGCATACAAACGGACGGTATTTGTAGATGGAACAGGTCCTATTATCTAGAAATGGGCAGGCTGATCCAAACAAATCTTTTCTGTTAAGATTTGGGGGTTGCCTGACCCCTAAGTTATTCTCAATGTACTGTGCTTCAAGAGACGATATTGATACTTCAATGTAGCAGCAATCACTGCATCCCTTGCGGCAAGGTATAAACTTGCCAATGAAGGCGTAGAGGTCATCCATAAAAACATAGAGCTTTTGCAGTTTCTCGTGAGATGATCCTTTGGAGGTGCTTAGCCTCATAAATAGCGTCTCTTCTCTTTGAGCTAAATCAGGTGGTATTTGGCTGATTATCCTGCCCCTGTTCTTCTCGGCAGCCCTTCTTGCTAGTTCATAATCGTTGTTCAGTATAAAGCCCATCCCAAGTATATTTCAGCGGAATATCTCAGAAGCTCACCAGTGCCGTAGAAGATCAACCTGTTGACCTTCTACCGGGTAATTCTTCTGCTATAATCTTATTCCACACGGCTTTCAGCCTTGGTCTTACGTCAGGATCGCTTTCGAGTAATGTTCGGTAAAATGAGAGTACTTCGGCAGGATCTTTCAATAAGCGAAGGTAGTACCATAAGGTCTTAATCAAGCCATTAGCAATTATCTGTGTGCCGGTTTCTTTCTGTGCCGCTCTTATAGCTTTCTGAACATTCTCATCGTCCTCCGGGCGAATGTACGGGTCGCTCGTCGACAACACATAGTACCGGGATATCTTTCTACCGCCAAATTTACGTGACAACTCTTCAATCATTGCAGCTGTTATAGGCTTTTCACTCTTTACCTCAACGCCTTCGAAAGGCTCACCGTTCTTATTGACCTGAATGTCACCAATTGAGCCCGAACGTAAGTCGGCTGTGGTGTGTCTTTCAAGCGGCAGCAGTTGTGTTCCATCATATCGGCCTACTTCCATAACCAGACGACTGTAAATTGCATAGAGTGCTAGCACAGGCAGTCGAGATCTCCCTTGCCCTGAACTTTCTTCAAAATGCCTTTGAAAAATACGCATTATTTTAGAGATTTCATTTTCGCGAGGTGGAATATTCGTCTTGGCGGAGCTGATTTGCTTTGCTTTATCAAGTACCATCAGAAGAAGCGCCACTTCATAAGCGTCGCCCTTCTGAACCTCAATATAGTTCAAGATTCCCAAAAACGCTTCACGATTTCCTTCGCCTCTCGGATTTGCAGGATAGTCCAAATCCCATGGTAGGGGACGCTCGAAATTTCGACCGCTTTCCAAACCAGAAGCCTCACAGTGCGTGTATCCATACCGCCTTAGAAAGGGAGTAATGTAGCGCTGATCAAAAGAACGATTAGAATAGCCACCTTGCATATTATCCTGGGCAATTCTGATGTCCTGCGCAGGTTCTAAGAGTTTCTTTATACAGCAAGCTAAAAGTATGCTAAAAAGGTATTTATTGGCTGACTTGTTGTCAATGACCGTCTCAATAGCATCCAAGATGCTAGATGGCATCTTTCTAGCATTTTTGCACTCGACAATGGCCGTCTCAGCTAGCTTCCTTTGGCTAGCTTCAATTTTGGAGTTACCGCTTACGACCACTGCGTGTAAAGCTGTCAAGATCTCCTCTGCAGATTTATTGTTCATCATATCCTCACGTTGGTGTGCTTAACAGACTTGCGCGCGAATTGCCGTTCACGCCGTCCTTCCAGGAAACTGATATCTGTTTGTCTATATGAAGGGTAAAGGGATAGCAACATCTAAAATATCCTGGAGGAATAGTTGGGTTAGTTTCAAACACGCGTACATCAAAACGCAACGACCTAAGGTACTTAATATCGTTTAGAAAGTCAGCCCGTTCGGATTCCGGTTGGAACGAAGCTAGCAATGAAGCCTCATAGTCTATTCCAAGTCTAGAGAAGTGGCTGAAGTACTCAGCAAAATGCAGTAGGAAGCTTGGCCTATGGCTATTAATATCTAGATTTAGTTCGAACAGTGGATGAGGCTCAGTAAAATGCCCATATACATCCATCAGAGAAAGGTACTTAGAGTGTGTATTTATATAATGCTCTATAGCGTCCCAAGCAGATACGATATCTTCATCGCTGTTTGACCTTAGCTCGCATGAAATCGTTGTAAAGCCATCACCTATGGTCTTATCAAACCTCATCTTATAGTTCAGCAACGATGCTTCTGATAGCTCATTCTCGCTAATGCGTGTAACAGTTAGTTGCACATCGCTTCCTTGGCGACGTTCGTGGACTTCCACTACCGCTCCTTTCCATGCCTGTTCGATCTTATTCCCACGCACTACTTTTTTCCGTGTCGGATAAAACGCATAGTAAACATTGTGAGCAATGCTGTCTGTAGTGTTGGCCCTATCGTGATACGCAAACAAAGGCAGTTCCCTAACATCGTTCTTAAGTCTGAACGCTCTCGTCCTCCGTGCCTTTTCGGATTTTCTGTGGTCAAAACATAGTTTCCCTGAAGCTTCAATAAGATCAATATCGACGTTGGTATTAAATAGTTGTTTTAGCACGGCCTTAGCAAGGATCTCGGAAAATGCCGGAGCAACGGAGTTCCCTAGTTGTTCCAACACTAGATTCAAACTTCCCGCAAGGCGGTAATCATCTGGGAAAGTGAAAAGCCTTTTGAACTCTTCGACTGTGAAACGCCGATTCTCCCAATGGAAAGGCCCTGAGTATGCTCCTAGTCGTGCTACAATGGTTCGCGCTGGATGATCCGGGTGAGCCTTATAAAGGAAGTCAGAGAACCTGGACCTCCAAGCAAAAATGGGAGATGGATAACCGAGCTCACGGGTGAAAAAATGATAGTTAGATCCCGGCGGCACTTGCTTGAGAAGATGACCATATTTACCTCCATAGTCGTGTTCTGGCTCATTGGGGTTCTGGAGGTCTACAATAGCACTCATACACGAAATGTGCGGAGTTCCGCTCGCGGAATCAGGCCCGTATGTAGGACGAGGAAAGAGAAAAGCTCGATCACCCTTGGTGCCGACCAGGATTAGACGTTCACGATGCTGTGGGACGCCGTAATCGGCTGCATCTAGGATCCGAAACGATACTCTGTAACCAAGTTCTGAGAATGAGCCAAAAATCGCTTCCCAGTCCTTCCTCTTGTTTGCCGACAAAATGCCACGTACGTTTTCAAACAAGAAGCCCTTCGGTTGGAATTGTCGGATCAAACGGCAATAGTGCTCGAAAAGCGACCCTCTCTGGTCCAAGACTCCCATTACACCACCAGCACGTCTACCAGCTGCCGAAAAGCTCTGGCAGGGTGGCCCACCTATAATGAAATCGCATGTAGATACAGCGAGTTCCTCAGGCTGTACATCCCGTATGTCTTTATTCAGTATTTGGCAATCTGGGCTATTGTACCTCCCCTTGTTCAATTCCAGAGTCTTGCAGAAGTCTGCCCTAATCTCCACGCATGCGACGATATCAAACCCGGTTTGGTGGAAGCCAATGTCTAGCCCACCTCCACCCGTGAAGAGCGATACTACCTTTAGCCTTTTATTAGCCAACTCCATGTTTTTACTCTTTCGCATGCGTGGTTACCCTATATCTAGATTGACAGCAGCTTGCCACAGGACAGTCAACACAGCTTTGCCTTATATATTTGCAGACGAGCGCCCCGAGGTCAAGCAAACCCAGGTTATATTCTCGATAATTTGTTTCTGGAAGCCAGTCGAGCGCCAGACTCCACAGCTCTTTATCGGCGTAAGCTGGTTTATTTGTGGTGAAACCGAGACAACGCTGGAATATCCTCGACACACTCATATCAACCATCGGCACGCGTTCTTTATAGGCAAGGCACAGAATGGCATTCGCCGTGTATTGCCCTATTCCTTTGATGCCGACCAATTCAGAGTATGTTCTTGGCACAGATCCTCCGAAAGTAGAACTCAGCTGCTTTCCTATGTTAATTAACGTGTTAGATCTGTTCCATAGGCCAAGCGGCCTTAATATATCTGTAATCTCATGAACACTTGCGCTGGCCAAAAGTTCCGGTGTGCCGTACTTACCAATGATACGCTCATATACGCTTTGAGCTTTCCATGCGCCAGTAAGGCGTAGAAGTATCTCTGCGATAAGAATCTTGTAAGCATCAGTGGTCTGCCGCCAAGGATAAGCGCGTCCATTAATTAGATACCAAGATATTATGCTGCTTTGGAATCTAGCCTTGATTGCTACCTCATGCGTCAGCATCAGCCCATCCTCAAGTAAATTGGCTTTGGTCATAGCAGTCTGAGTTGCTCCCGCTCCAGAATATCTCTTAAGACCCCATTCAGCTTCTCCATTGCCAAAGGAGATGGTCTGGTCTTCGCCAATTCCCATCTTTGAACAGTGTTGAGAGAAACCCCTAAAGTCCTAGCCAACTGCTCCTGTGTCCACCCTTTGCAGACTCGACAATGCTTAATCTTCTCTGCTAACCGCTCCATACTGAATATTCTATAACATATGTGGCCACATCTGTCAATATGTACTCGCCCTGACTGCGGCAAGAACTATTGAAAAAAGAGAGCCTACAGCGTCAAAAGTAGATTATGTCCTAGACCTAATACAAAACTGACTATTGTTCAATTACAGATACTCGTATAAGGGGTATTGACTGTGCCCGGTACTTGGCTTACCATGGGTATTGTTGAGCGCTTATGAAAGCAACGTTCTTGATTTGCTGCATTCTTGCCCTTGCCTTAGTCGGCTTATCGTGCGGCCCAGAGGCTACATTAGCTGTTTCCGTAACTGAAATAGATGACGGGGTCGTAATTAAGAATACGGGCACTGCTGATTGTATTGCGCTTGTCACGTCGCCCGAGGGTGAGCAACAATTTGAATTAGCTGTCGGCGAAAGTGTAACAGTTACCAATATATCACAGCCGATTGAGGTTTCAGCGGTTACCTTGTAGGACCATTTACGCTAGGTGAATTTTGAGGCTGGAAAGCTCTAAAAGCACAGATACACATGCCAGATACAATTCATTCATTAAAGGATCTAAAAACTGCTTTTCGGGCGTCTGCTCTGAGTGAAGGAGTAAAATTGTGTCAGGTTGGTAGACATGCGGAAGCTGTCTCACTTTTTGATACAATAAATGATTTTTCAGCGTATGATACCGTATCCAAGTCGTTTATAAGAATTGCATATTATTCGCACGGCAAAACGTCACAGTGCAAAGGTAACTTCAAGGATGCTTTAAGATGTTTTGCAAGAGCAAAAGAGACCTGCCCCGATGATATGCTTCTAACTGAGCGCATAAAACTTCTTGCTTCCCATCGAGAATATGGAAATGATCAGAATATTGCAGAATTCAGGAAGCATTTCGGACTTGGTCTCACTTCAGGTAAGTATGGAAGATACGAGTATCCATTTTTAGAGATAGCTAAGGAAAAGGGCATCCTTGAACAATTGAAAACTACCTTTCGGTTAGAATCAGTTGACTCAATCGAAAGCATCGGCACATACAGAATTCAAGCCCAAGGTAGACACCTTCTGAGCTACAAAATTCGTGAGTATAAAGGCAAACACCCGTTTAGTAACGCTAATCCTTCTTTAGCACTACCTTTCGCTTGGCTTTTGGCGGATTTCATTAGAAGCAGCACCAAGTGGATAGATGTTATTGATATCATAGTACCTTCCCCGTCTAACCCTGAGAACTATGTCGTTAGAGGTTTTATACCATCTCTGCTAATTGGCCGGAAACTCAGTGCGTGTCTGGTGGTACCGTACAGAGAACTTTTTTCAGTCAATCCAATGCCCTGCCGGTTTAGGGACATGTCTTATTCAAAAGCAAAGGAACAGATTCGATACAAGGAGAAAGGTCATGCCAAAATCGTGACGGGGAACCACGTTTTACTATTGGATGATGTGGTGACTACCGGCAGGACCCTAACATTACTTGGAGACTTGCTTAAAATCGATGGGGCGATTGCAGTATACTGTATAACCCTCGCAAAAACAGGTATCCAAAGTAAGGGGAGTTAGTTTAATATGACTGAGAAAAAACTAGGACAGCGAAAAGATGATAGTCACTTGGGTACGAGGAGGAAAGTCGAGGTGACTAAAGAGCAAAAATTTGAAATCAATCCATTAATGGAAGATGACGTTGGCATTACGGTAGAAGATTTATCGTACCTTCTGAAGTTAGAGGGGGTCAAAGGGCTAGGACCCCAGAAATTTAAATCCGCATTCGCGGCTGGGCTCCGCCCTAGAGATTTACTTAATGACCCAAAACTACTCCGAATTGAAGGAAAGCGAGGAGATGAGCTTCAACGCTTGATAACGGAGGCAGCTGACCAAGACGGCGAAATACTTGTAGCAAGAGCAAAAAAATATATTGCCCAAGCCCATCGGTATGGAACTAAGATTCTCACCTATTGGCATCCTCTTTACCCACGGATTGTATTCAGGAGTAACTATCCAACACCTATCCTTTTTGCACGAGGCGCTATAGATGTATTGTCGACTTCAAAGACTGTTGCCTGTGTCGGATCTCGGAAAATTAGACCACCTTATTCTGACCAACACCAGAACTTTGCCAAATATGCCTTTCAACTGGGGTTTACAATAGTGGCTGGTTTTGCCATTGGAGCTGACTCGATAGGTCATCGGGCAGTTGTAAATGCTGGTGGGAGCACGATTTGCGTCATGGCAGGAGGATTGGACAGACCATTTCCACCTGAGAACAAGCCGCTATGGGAAGAATTTCTTCACTCGCCTAGAGTGGTTTTCGTTTCTGAAGCTCCTTTTGGAGCTAGAGCTGTAGGGTTAACACTTCGCAAGCGGAATAAACTCATAGTCGCCTTTTCTCTAGGAGTACTCGTAAGTCAATCTACTGAGAAGGGTGGATCAATGAATGCCTATAGGTTCAGTATTGAACAGCATAAACCAGTAGCTACTTTTTCGGATGACGGTACTGAAGACACTTTGGGGAACAAAGAAATAAGTCACAGTTTCAAAGTGCCAGTGGCGGTATTCAATGTCAAGGAAACAGATTATGGAGGTTGGCAGCGATGGCTCCAGCAGTTCTCGTATTCGATTTAGACGGCACGCTATGGGATAGCCGCATTTTCTATGCTAAAGCTATCTCACTGGTAGGCGGGGGTGAATTAAGTAGGTCAATGCAGTGCCTTATGGATGGGGTGCCAGTAGCGAGGTTGCTACGTGAAGCGAGAATATCACCGCCGATGTTCGTCAGGTTGGTAGGCCAGGCCACAAACGACTTACGGCTTTACCCCGGGGTGCAAAATATACTTCACCTCGAGAAGGCGAGGAATATACCCATGGGTGTGGTCACCAACCTTCCAAGATGGATTGCCAAACCTATGCTCGATGCGACTAGTCTCTCTGAGTTCTTTGGTACGGTGGTAGATTGGGGTCGCTGCCGAGTTTCAAAGCCATCCCCGAGACCCCTCTTGCAAGCGTTGGAGGATCTAAACATCAGCCCTAGCCGAAGTGTGTGGTACGTTGGGGACTCGGTCGCCGATGGTAAAACAGCAAGGGCAGCTGAGGTTTCCTTCGCGTGGGCATCCTATGGGTACGGCCCCGACACACTCGCTGAAGCGGACGGAATCCTGAAGTCATTCAGTGACGTTTTAGCGCTATGAACTTCATCTACAAGATCTACTCAGGCTACGACGGATTTCAGCCCAAGCGAATTCCCGAGCGTCTAGCTGACAGGCGGTACCTCTCTCTGGGCTGGAAGCGTTATTTGGACGAGGTAGACGTTGGCAACGAGGTCTGGGTCTACTTCCATGGGCCTCACGGATTTGAACCTGGAGTGTATATAAAGGGCCGTGTGGCAGCCATCAACCCCGATGCTGAAGAGGTGCGTCTTCGGGTCTACAAATATGACACTTCGTCGCCCTTGACCGACCACAGGACATCAGCGCACGTAGCAGCGATTGCAGGTGCAAGAGGCCGACAGGTATTCCTTTTCCCAAAAGACTGGAAAACAGTTTCTGACTGTACGGTCTTTTCAAGCGCTGATAGTTGCTCTCAGCGCCGCTGTGACTGGTGTCCCACCTGGAAGAGTTTGCGGAGGATGCGAAAAGGAACATTCCGACTGCCACCGAGGCTAGGAAACCACGTTAGCGCATTTATACCTGCATACTGGGCGATACCACCGAGATGTTATTTAAACTCTGGAACCATAAAATCGTCTATTCATCAAGCAACTCAGATTCTTAAGGCATTCAAAACAGGAAATCAAAACCTCGCCTATCCACTTGCACGGGCCATATTTGAGGCAATTCACGAATATGGTTTAGTGCCAGATTTCGATTGTATTGTTCCAATCCCATTATCACAAGACAAAGCGGCAAGGGGGGAGATTCACCGTACCAGATTGCTTGCTCAAGAGCTATCTGAGTTATTTGGGATTCCTGTAAGGCAATTGCTTAAGCTTTCAAAGGGCATATCCAAGCGACGAATGTTAAATAGTGGCTATACATATGCAGAGTTTGAACGATCTTATGCGGGATCGCTAGAATCAGAAGACCCTAGGCAAATAGCACATGTCCTGCTTGTCGATGATGTAAGTACTTATGGTGGCACCTTAAATATGGCAAGTCGTGCCTTGCTAGCTAAAAAAGTGGATCTCAAGATAACCACAGCCGTTGCTGTCCAGATGATAGTCAAATCCGTGGTAATAGAAGAGTTATCAATCTCAAAATAGCCCCAATAGTAAAGTGTCTTGAATTGGTAAATCTCTGCCGATGGCAAAAACTCACATTACCCACATACTCTTTTATTGCCGGTATTATGAGGGAGCAGCGGGAGACTCAATGATAGTCGTCCTTATTAAGAGATAAAGTTCAATCGTCTTGCCAGGAATGAGTCTGCCAGAAATAGGTACACGATTAGCATACGATGTTAGAGTACCAATACTAAGCTTCCCAAAATTCATCGCTAATGCCTTCTGGTCTAAGGTTGTTTTCACTGAGTACAACGAACAATGGTTCAACAGAAACTGCACCACAGAAACCTAGTTCGGTTACACCATTGCGTTTAGTGAATGATGTCGTGACTATGCCAAGTACAAAATCATATTCGCTAATCACAGGGGCACCACTAAAACCACCTCTTGGAATGTTGGATACTATATAATGTGCGTGTTCCCTCGCATAACTACCTGTAACGGCGTTCACATCAGCGGCTACAGCAAAGAGGGTCGTTTGGTACATCGTAGGTATTTGAGGATAACCTATTATGAGACACCTTGATAGAATCAACTCCGACCCTATCCAGTCGTCATAAGTTTCCTGCAAAGGTAAGTAGCTCGCTCTGCATTCTCGTGCTGGAATGTTCTTCTTACCTATATGATAGAAGACTCGATCCATACTTTTCTCCAGAGAGAAGCTGGTTTCCAGCACAGCGACATCAATTTGCGCATTTGCAGAAAGATGTATCTGATTAACGACTACAGGGTCCACAGATGCTTCTGAGCCAATGGATTTAATCTTCTTGTTATCTAATATATGCCTTGCCGTAGCAACCAGGCCCTTACCAATGTGAAAACCCGTACCTACATGTATATCTCCGAACTTATCTTCAACGATAATTTTCAGTATACACCACGAGTATTTGAAGTAAAGCTCTTTCAGTTTATTCTCTGTTTGTAGTCGATTCCCCATATAGAATTAGAATCTCGGCTTTCTTCATGTTGATCAACACAAGCTTACTTTGGTCTTGAGTTGATTCCAATTTCCCACCAGCTGAGCTTTAATATAAGCCTTGGTAACCATACTATATACTATTCTGCATTGTAGAGCCATTATTAAGGAATTATCGCGCACCCCAATGCTTGGATCGTTATAGGCCGGTTCGGCCTATTCAATAGTCTAGTAGAGTATTACCTCGTTGCACTTTTTAGCGAATTGTTCATTTTGCCACGGTATTCTGAGGATATAACATCTAATTTGTGGTAGCCATAATTGTTACGATGTCCTGAAATTTGGAGAGAATTCAGGAAAGCGGATAATGCAACATTTCGGGGCCTTCTGCATTACAGTAATAGATGAGGTAGAATCAGTGAAATAAATAGAGCTTGGGCATCGGTGTCTGGAGCGGTTACGACGCGGAAAGGGGGTGAGATAATTTGAGTGAAACAAAAAAGATGGCGTGCGTCTTAAATACCTTAGCTAGGTGGGAGACATGCTGTGGTTAGACATTCCATAGTGATAGTTCTGTTGCTTGGTCTTGTAGTCATCCTGGTAATAGTTGGTGGTCGCGCCGGCTCACTGGCGGTAATATTTACATCTGCTAACTGGACCACTTTTACCACTAACGACGGGCTCGCCAGCAACATAGTTACGAGCGTAACCCAGGATAATCAAGGCATAATCTGGGTTGGTAGCGACCAGGATCTAACACGGTTTGATGGTAATAGCTGGGAGATTTATACTGGCTCCACGCGTAACATTCACATCGGTTGCACAGCGCGAGATAAACAGGGCAACCTCTGGTTCGGTACGTATGGGCAAGGTGTTTTTAAATATACGGGAAAAGAATGGCAGAATTTTACTCCCGGCAATACCGGTAACGGTCTCCCCGGCACAGCGATAAGAGACATTTTTATAGATAACCAGGATAATCTCTGGTTCGCCACCGTCGGAAACGTAGGCCAAAGAACAGCCCCCATTGATTATGGCGTTACCCGCTACGATGGGACTGATTGGACGAGTTTTCTCGACCATACTGATGTTGAAACGATCTTTCAGGACAGCGACGGAAACATGTGGTTTGGAACCAATGTTGGAGTTACCCACTATGACGGGTCGCACTGGCAGACATTCACCACAGAAGACGGGTTAGCAGATAATTACGTTGTTGCTATCTCTCAGGATAATCAAGGCAACATGTGGTTTGGTACCTGGGCCAACGGTGTTAGCCGTTACGACGCAAAGAACTGGCGCACCTTCACTCCTGAAGACGGCCTAGTAAGTGATGCTATTCATTGCATGTTAAAAGACAATGAGGGAAATCTATGGTTCGGGTCGTATAGCATTCATGGGTATTATGGCATCAGTCGTTTCAACGGCACCCAGTGGCAGAACTTTGACCCCTGGCAGGGCAAGGACGGTGAGTATCATTATAATGTGATATCGATTTCTGAGGATAATGAAGGCAATCTCTGGTTCGCTACAAGTTTCGGTCTGGTCCGTTATAATCCTGATTAAGCCGGGGGGCTGTTTATAAGGAATAAGCGTTTTTGCGGCTATCCTGCTGGCTATCGTTTTGTCTACAGCCAAGTAGGCTTAGGGTGACCACGCACCAAAGCTCAAAATCAACTTGCCAGATGCACTGGGCTGAACAATTACTCACAATGTTTATCCCCAAGTTGGCGATATGACCGCCATGGTCTTAAGTGTGCTATTATTCAGTCAGCAAGACTGCAGGAAGGTAAGTATCATGAAGAGGGAACGTTCCTCTATCTATATACACATTCAACCTGGGGAATATCATCAGGCAATAATAAAAGGGGTTGCTTGGCTAATACAATTGGCTAAGAGCGATGCCAGTAAAAGTTCTGCTCTATTGGCCGTTCCCACACACTCCAACCTTAGAGGCGATATATCGTCAGTTATTGGAGACAAAGCGGTGACTAGCTTTAATAAGGGACAAACAGTCATGCTCAACGACTTGGTAAAAGTATCTCTTCTGACAGAGAGGAAAGTCCTGTATTCATGGAACGGCCCCGTATTAGCTATTTATCCAACCAAGAGACTCCTTGATAAAATAGATAGCTTACCTGGTGTAACAGATGTGTTGGTCATCCCATGGACTATTCAAGAGGTGCAATACTGGATTGATACTTGGGCGGCTGCAGAGTTAAGTGCTGCGCCTCAAGTTGCAACCAGGAAACCTTTCTCCAATCCCATAGTCGAGGCTGCACTAGAGGCACTAACAAAGAGAGTCAATTTATCCACAGGTATTCTGCACCCTTTAGACCGTGCAACAGCAGTTGACCTTTTCAGGATATTGCGTGATAACGGCATACCTTACGACCCTAAAGAAATAAGAGCATGGTTGGTGTCACAAGGCGGATGGCAACCCAGCGATGCAGACGATGTAAAGAGGGTAGCCGAGGCTATTCTTGCAAGAAAAGCACTGAGGGGGCAGCGCCGTGCATGGAGTGACGATATTTTAAAAATATTTGAGCAGAGAGCAAAGAAGAAGCAAGCTGGGAAATAGTCGTGAGGTCGTGTGGTCTTGCTAGCGGAGGGGAGTCGGGCAGGGAAAGCTGAGGAGGAACGCACTTGAATTGTGAAGTGCAATTATTGCATGAGTAAAGAGTTCCGACAAAGCAAACCTAGATACCAAAGGTCATGGTAAGCAGCCTAAGTAGTCATCTCATGATCAACCAATTAGTTGTTTGTTAAGCCTCTGCGCAGCAATCCTCGCTTTTGTTGGTCAGAGGATTGAACTTTCTAGCGAAATGGTCAGTGCCTCGCCAGCACTACTTCCCTCTCCAAAGGTGCAATTACATTCTCCACGCAGAGGGGTTCATGGCACAATGTGCATTCACTTTGTTAAAGCTAACTGAAATGGAATACTTTTGTTGATATTGTGTCCCAACATTGACCATCGTTGGACTACCTGACAAGGCAGTTCAGGAGGCAAGAGAAAGAGTAAGGTCAGCCATCAGAAACTCCTACTACAAGTTCCCTAACAGGCGTATTACTGTCAACCTGGCTCCAGCAGACTTAAAAAAGGAAGGCCCTGCTTACGACTTACCCATAGCAATAGGCATACTGATTAGCTCAGAACAGCTAAACGCCGACCTCACCCAAAGTATCTTTTTGGGGGAACTCTCTTTGGATGGCAAGCTACGCCATACCCATGGGGTATTGCCTATGGTAGCTTTAGCCCGTGATAAAGGCTTATCTACTATATTCGTGCCTTTGGATGATGCTAAAGAGGCTTCTCTTATAGACAATATACATATATTCCCTACGGAATCGTTAGCGCAACTGGTTGTTCATCTTCAAGGCGAAATAGGTATCCCAGAGTACCATAGCGAGTTAAATTGGGAGCAGGAATTTCGCCCTAGTTATGCCTTCGACCTCACTTATATTAAGGGTCAAGAGCATGCCAAGAGAGCTCTGGAGATAGCGGCGGCAGGAAGACACAATATCCTTATGTGTGGCCCACCGGGAAGCGGCAAGACTATGTTGGCTCGTTCTTTGCCCTCGATACTTCCCCTGTTGACCATGGAGGAAGCTATCGAGGTAACCAAGATTTACAGCGTTAATGGATTGTTACCGCAAGACACTCCCATCGTTGTAGAGCGCCCTTTTCGCTCCCCTCACTATACTATTTCCCATGCTGGCTTGGTGGGAGGGGGGCAATGGCCAAGGCCCGGGGAGATAAGCCTAGGGCACCACGGGGTGCTTTTTCTGGATGAATTCCCTGAGTTTGGGCACATCACTCTGGAATCGCTGCGCCAACCAATAGAAGACAGAACAATTACCGTCAGCCGCGCCCATGGCAGTGTTACCTTCCCGGCCAGCTTTATGCTGGTTGCCGCTATGAATCCCTGTCCCTGTGGGTATTATGGCGACCCGTTTAAGGAATGTAAATGCTCGTCAGGAGAAATCTCTCGCTATCACAAAAGGATAAGCGGACCATTACTGGACCGCATTGATATCTTTGTTGATGTTCCCCATATTGATTATGAAAAACTCACTGAGGATAAGCCCGGGGAAAGCTCGGATAAAGTCAGGGCCAGGGTCAAGGCAGCGCATGAAATACAGCTTGCACGTTTTCGAGGGACGAAGCTGAGATGTAATGCCGATATGACGCCCAAAGAGGTGAAGGAATTCTGCACAGTGGAGCCAGCAGCTCAGAGTCTGCTTCGCGCCGCCATGAAGCAGCTTCATCTCACCGGCCGCGCCTTCCATCGCATCCTCAAGCTTTCCCGCACCATCGCCGACTTAGAGCATAGCGACATCATCAAAACGCATCATATGGCTGAAGCTCTACAGTACCGGCATAAGGAAATAATTTAAACCTAAAACCTGTTCGGTATACGCGTCAAGCCAGAAGTAGAATGCATCACCACCAAGACCTGAGGCGTGAAGGAATCTTTTCCTTCACGAGGATGTTTTCAGCAAGCTCTTGACTGGTTGTTGCCGACTAACACCAATTAGTCTAGTTTTGTGAAATATTCAAGCCCGAAAAATGAACCACTTTGTTGAGAGCCCCTTCGCCGCTCTCCAATGCCATGACAAGCTTAAGGCGCAATAGACCAGAGAATCCCGCCAATAATCAGCAGTACAATACCCACGATAAGGGAAATCCTACCTCCTATTTGCCAGGCGTGTAGCCAGAAACGCTCGTGTTCATGGGTTATAGTCTCCTTAATATCTCTTCGGGTTAGCAAAATAGAGTTGTAATATTTTTTCTTTTCCCTCTTGTTCCCGAGAATAAAAATAATACCCAGGAGGAGGAAAAATCCTCCCATCCCTAAGATAACTTGGTAACTGCCCTGAAGCATGTTACTCAACCTCCCCCTCAAGAATTCGAAAATTTTGAGATGACCCTACTTAATCTCTACAGTCGCTCCAGCAGCTTCTAATTTCTGCTTTGCTGTTTCGGCCTCTTCCTTGGGGACGCCTTCTTTTACTATCTGCGGAGCAGCTTCTACCAAATCCTTAGCTTGCTTTAATCCCAGAGTGGTTACCTCACGCACCGCCTTGATAACTTCGATTTTCTTCTCGCCAAAGCTCTTTAAGGTGACGGTGAATTCTGTCTTCTCCTCCACTGAGGGTGCTTCTGCTTGCTCACTAGGAGCAGCTGCCGTCGCTGCTACTGCTACAGGGGCAGCACTAACCCCGAATTCATTCTCCAAGGCCTTGACCAAATCAGCCAGATCCAGCACTGTCATAGTCTTAATGGCAGCGATAATTTCTTCCTTGGTCAAACCCTTGGCCTCTTTCTTAGCCCTTGGAGCTTCCTTTACCTGTTCTTCCTTAACTTCTTTCTTTGCTGTTGGAGCTTCCTTTGCCTCACCTTCCTTAATTTCTTTCTTTGCCCTTGAAGCTTTCTTTACCTCTTCTGCCTTAGCTTCTGCCTTAGCTTCTGCCTTAGCTTCTTTCTCTACTTCTTCTGGTGACATGATGTCCTCCTTTGTTATTTGCTAATAGTTTGAGCCCTGTTTTGTAATACGTTCAGAAGCCCCTGCAAGGGAAAGCTAAGAATATTATGTAAAGTTCCTACGGGGGCTTGTAATTGTCCAATTAGTTTAGAGATGAGAACTTCTCTAGTTGGCAAATTAGCCAGGCTTACCACTTCCTCTGGAAGCAGAATTCGGTCCCCTAACAGTCCTCCTCTAATTTGTAAAGGTAATGCCGCGGATTTGATATATTGGTTAAGGGCTTTAGCTATATTAACTATGTCCTCGTAGCCGAAGGCCAGAGCCACAGGACCTTCGATTATATCCCTCAGTTGTGGCTTACCTGCATGGTCAGCGGCACGATAGACCAGACTGTTTTTGACCACATGATACTCGACACCTGCTTTTGCCAACGCATTACGCAACTCAGCCATTTGTTTAGCAAGCAGGCCCTGGTAATTAGTAGCGATGATAATAGTGCTCCGCGACAAATCATCGGCTAGATTGCTTACTATTTGCACTTTCTTTTCTCTTAACATATTCGCCCTTTCTTTAATTCCCTCCCGTCATGGGAGAGGAAGTCTATAACAAAAATCCCTGTGCCAGCGAACACAGGGTTAACCTAAGCCTCGGCAGGCAAGTTATTTAAACCCTCAGGGTACCTGCTGTCACTGGCGCTGATTTATTATAACACAAGGAATCAATTACTTAAAACAAGCGATTTGAAGTTGATTAGTAATATCTACTTGTCATCCTGAGCCGAAGGAGAATACCTTCGTGGTTATTTTGTGGATTGTGGAGCATGTTCCGAGCGTAAACGAAGGACCCCGCTGTGAAATTGCTTCGGCACTGCGTGCCTCACAATGACACGCGGTGATTAATAACCAGTTTCAAGGAATTTAATTTCCTTTATATCAAGGAAAAGTGCTAAAATTACATTAACCAGGAGGACCAAAAATGGGTGATATTTTAGATGAAGTCACGGCGCTTATCAGATGTAAGGAGTGCCCCTGGTATAAAAACTGCCTAATTCCGGTCCAGGTTAGCATTGAGGATATCGCGCAGTTCAGGATAGCGATGCAGGGGACAAATCTACCTGAACAAGCCAAAAGCGAACTAGACCAGATTATGGAAAATATGGCCTCTATGAGTCAGGAGATGATTCTTCAGAGCTGCCCTGTATTTACTCAGCGTCTCAAGGAGGATCCCAAACTTGCCCAGCGAATCAAGAAGATGATGCAGGACTGGGGAAAAGAAGGAGAGCCTGATGAGCAGCACCCATGAAAAGTCTGCTTTGCTCTTTTCCATTTAAGCCCATTCCGATATAAAGTTTCCTGAGGATTCGGGGGACTTCTTTGTTGGGAGCTAAATAGCCATGCCAGAGCAATTAGGCAAAATAGAGAGGCTTGAAGTTGAGCGCTTCAAACAGGGAAAGAAGCTTTACCTCGTCCCACTTGTATATTCCGGCGAGGAAGCCCTTGATGAATATAAAGAAAAATGTATTCGTTATTGGCAACAGGTAACAGAACAGCTAACCAATTTAGCGTCGAAGATCGGGAGGGTAAACCGGGTTTACCACGAATCAATCTTTCAATCTGGTGAGGATGGTATGACGACTACGGAGAGGCTGAACCCAAGCAGTTATCAAATTGCTAAAACTCAGTGCGCTAATGGCGCTATCTTTGAAGCAGTTGAAGAAAGGGAATTATTTGAAGAGGCCATGGACTGGCAGAGATGCCTGATGCTTGGCTTTATAAGCGATAAGGTGGCAAGTAAAGTTTCTGAATTTTATGTTGAGGCGACAAAGAAGAGAAATGAATTTATGGCTAAAAAGATAAGCGAGACGCTTAAAGACGATGAGGCTGGGCTTCTGTTCATTAGAGAGGGACACTCGGTGCAATTTCCTAGTGATATAGAGGTGTTCAGTATCTTCCCACCAGCTCTGGACGAGTTACACCGCTGGTACCGTGACCAAGCCAGGCTGGAGATAGAGAAGCTCGCAGAGGAGAGCAAAGGAAAGACCGAGGGAGAAGCTGAGGAGGTCGAGAAAAAGACCAGAAAAAGGACAAAAAGAGAGCCTAAAGGGTAGTCCTGCTTTGCGGGGGTGTCTCATGAAGATAAGAAAACCTGCTGTTTCCGGTATGTTTTATGCCGGCACTGCCAAAGAATTAGAAGAACAAATTGAATGGTGCTACAAGCATGAGCTTGGACCGGGAGCTATACCCCGGGTGAATAGCAAAGGTCTGAGGGAGATTGTGGCTATCGTTGCCCCCCATGCTGGCTATTATTACTCGGGGCCAGTAGCAGCCCATGCCTATAAGGAGCTTGCTGATGATGGAATATTCGATACCGCAGTGATACTTGGTCCTAACCACACCGGGTATGGGTATCCTGTTTCTCTATGGGCAGGAGCTGGCTGGAGCACGCCCTTGGGTGAGGTGGAAATAAACAAAGAGCTTGCCCAAAGGCTATTGGGGAAGGTGATCAAAGCAGACGAGACTGCTCATATACATGAGCATAGTATCGAAGTGCAATTACCCTGGCTCCAACACCTCTATAAGAAGGTAAAAATTGTGCCCATAACTATGCTGGCTCAAGACATAGAAACAGCTCGGACGGTAGGCAAGGCTATTTCCCAGGCAGGCGATAACTTAATAATTATCGCCAGCAGCGATTTCACGCATTATGAGCCTCACTCTGTAGCTATGGAAAAGGATGGCTCTGTAATTGAGGCCATAGTTGCTCTTGATGAGGAAGAGCTATACGAGCGCTGTGAGAGCCTTAATTGTACTATGTGCGGGTATGGTCCGGTTGCTTCAGCTATTGTCGCAGCCAAAGAAATGAAAGCCCAAAGGGCAAGTTTATTGAAATATGCCACCAGCGGAGACACTAGTGGCGATTTCTCCCAAGTAGTCGGCTACGGCTCCATCGTGATAAAACGGTAAACAATCATCATCGAGAGCTGATTATTTCTCCTTTGGCCTCTCCATCGATCATGAGGATGCCAAAAGAATCTGTGGCCTTGCCGGGATTGAAAAAAAGAATATCATCGATGACCTTGTTTTGGGATCGGTGAGAATGGCCATAGACGATAATGTCAATCCGGTCTGACTCAAACATTTTCCTTACTCTCTCTCCTATTCCCCAAGGACTGCCTGAGCCATGAGTTATGCCAATTCGTTTATTTTCTATTTCAACTATTTCCTTGACCGGGAGTACAGTCTTTAGCTCCGTTGAATCCATATTACCCTTGACTGCTTTTACCTCCCTTAACTGTTTCAATTCCTTGAGCACTTGTATATCGGTGAAATCTCCAGCGTGGATTATCAAATCCACCGTGGAGAGGGCATCAATTATCTTTTTAGGGAGGTGTTCAAGCATGTGCACATGGGTATCGGCAAGCACAGCTATCCGCATAACAAGCCTCCTTGAACTACATCGGGGTCTTGGTATCGGTTGCCAGCGGGAGGCAATCTCAAGCTTGTTAAGATGATATCATCTTGGATGGAGGACTGCAAAATGCTTCTTACCAATGGTTTTGGGAGGTAACTTGTTTCACCAATTGGATGGTTTTGTCCATACCAGACAGGGAGAAGGATAACCCCAGTTGCTTAAGGTCTTTGTAGCCTAATCCCTGGAACAATTTTCTTCCGGCTACTCTGGTCATTTCATCATAAATAGCCGGCCACTCCGGGCTCCGCCTCTGAGCACAAAAGAGAACGAAATCACGAAGCTTTGGGGGTATGTCACACATACATTATTATTTTATGCCTGGAGCCCTAATTTAACAAACTTGTTTATGGCTGCTGAGATGCTATCTTCTCCCTTGTTTTTCCCTTGGATAACCCCCTGGTCAAGGCTTGAGTCTCATCCCTGTCCTTTGCCGCATATAAGCCTGAAAAATATTTTTGGGCGAGTGAACCTATAAGCCGAGTCCTGTACTCCACATGGAGTGGTGACCATCCATCTAGCCCTGATGTTACCATCAGGGTCAAGCGACCAACCCGAGGGCTTCGGCCGAGCACCTTAAACTTACCCCAGAGTCCTGAGACTTTGGAGTAGTTGAGCCCTCTTATTCGGTCTTGCTCCAGGTGGGGTTTGCCCAGCCAACCAGTCTCCTGGTTGCTGGTGAGCTCTTACCTCACCATTTCACCCTTACCCGTACTGGCTAAGCCAGCCGCTGGCGGTGTGTTTCTGTGGCACTTTCCGTAGGGTCACCCCTCCTGGGTGTTACCCAGCACCCTGCTCGGTGGAGCTCGGACTTTCCTCCCTGGCAGCTCAAAGCCAGGGCGGTCACCCGGTTTACTCGCCCGAGTATATTTTATAGTCAACTAGAATAAAGGTCAAATTCTCGAATTGAAGCTAAGGGGTAAAGGCGAGTTGTGGCACAACAACAAAACGCATCCTTGAGGTATAATATAAGAGGGTAATGGCAAGGCCCCAGCAATAATGGCATAGCCTGGGCCAAAAGTATAACTGGAGGTGAACCGATGCAACCACAAAATATGATCTGGGTTGCCGCAGGTAAGCGGTACCTCACAGACACAGCCACGCTAATAGCTCATGACGCATACTGGAACGGCTATAACTTTGAGCAAGGTGGCCGTAACACATTCTTATTTAGAACGCCAAAGGGTAATTTCTTTGCCCAATATCAAACGCTATTGCCAGGCGAAATTAACAAAATCACCCCCCTGGAGACAAACGAAGCCTTACATCTATATCAATCACTACGCAAAAAGGAGGTTCCCTTCAGAGTTGTTTTCCCATGTATCAAAGCAGAGGACGCTTAACACTCCTTAACCTTGCCCTGCCCCGCGCCTGCTAATGCCCTCGCGCCAAACTAGCCTCTAAAAGGGACACCAGACCTAGTCCGATGTAGCCCCAGGCGTTTTACCCATCTAAAATCGCCTCTCAGAGCGTGGTTATAGCTAACTCAATGCAACCTCAATCGTGGGAGAAGCTAAGTGTGATGGATTGCAAGCTGGTGGTTATCGTTCCTTCAGAGTTAAGGGGGGATATCCCCTAGAGCACTGGTGCTACACGAGCCACACACATAATATGCTCTCTCATAAAAAGCCCGGTCAGGCTTTGAATCTACTCAAAATTGACACTCCCACTACGAGGGATAGAATCTTTGCTATCATAGATTTCCAGTTGCCTAAACTATGATTTGCGTCCAGTATATGCCCATGCTGATGTGGGCATTACCGTATATATTGTTACCCTCGGCTTTGATACCAATAATGCTTCTGCCTCTTGTATTATCTGTTGTCTTAGCTTTGCACTCTCCCATGCCTCCCAATTCTCAATCCTATCCCAATTGTATAACAGAGCGGCAATAGGAGTGCCTTTCACGCTTCTGATATGCTCAACACTAATGAAACCCGGAAATGTCATGGCACATGACCTGAGCTTTAGAAATAGAGATTGTATATCCGCACCCTTTCTCAGTTCATAACCTTCGATAACCTTTATCATTTTTCTCCTTCTCTTGTCGCCTATGTAATCTGAAGCTTACCATACAAGCCTTCATGATTTCAGTAGCACTATTATAGCCCACCCCTGGACTCTCTAAAAGACAGGAGCCCAGAATAAGTATGAAAGTATATCGAGACAGATTTACCAGGAGGTGTAAAAAGCAAAAGCTGAAACAGAGCGAACTGGCCAACGCGATGGGAAAATCCCAGGGTTAAGGCAAAATAGGTATAATTTCACTCACCAGGCAAAACACCCGCATTTTTAAGCCTCTAAGAGCGTGTTTTATCGTAAAGTAGTGCCTTCATGACATGTCCCTCTGGGCATCCGTGACGCCTTGCTCCGCCCGCTCATATATTATCCATGTTGGGTCAAAGTCAGGTAGAGATGCCAGCAAAAGGTTGGCAAGATTGCCTGAAGGGGTCGTTTTGAAGTAGAATTTGAAGCCAGGAGGGGTGACCGAGTGGTTTATGGTGGCGGTCTTGAAATTCTATGTCGGATGTCTCAAAAGGTCACTTTACGTACAAAATAGAACTTTTGTGTTAATCACTAAAACCGTGTTTTATTCATGAAATACCAACTGGTAACAACCAGTCCCAAATAATTTAACGCCAAAATAACGTCAATTTCCAACGCAACATGACAACGGCGACACAATAGAGAAATACCATAGCAATAAAAACAACAATGGGGATAACAACGATAATATCTAACTAGACGTAGTATGGAAATCTGCTTAGCTCAGTGAAGTTTGAGGATAGCTTGAGGCTTTATCGGGCGGTCGAGCAACAGTCCTTGTCTAGGTGTCTAACAAGACAATGTCAATGGCTTCCGCTATCTCCTTCTTCTTTCGGAATACTGAAGCCTCCAAATCCATAAGATCCGCTAAGTTATGTGACAATTGTTCAGATACTCTGTCTTGAAGTCTGCGGTCTTTGGGTAGTATGATCCATAAATACTTTATATCGAATTCATAGATTTCTGCTGTCATACCTCTGGTATAGTGCTTATACTGTAGTTGTGCATAAGGAGAGGCTAGGAATAAAAAAAGATAATACGGGTTCACCAGTGCTGGGTCAGGCCGTATCACAAGAAACTTACCGAGGGCCAACAGTTTGTCTATTCCTTCTGGTATTTGGTCGACGATGGTGACTTTATCTCCAATATAGTCCTTAGTATGGGCCACTGACTGTATCAGTATGTCATATTGCTTCAGCATCTTAGGGGAATTCTTATACTTCTCGTAGTTAACACATGTGACTTTATGCCATTCTATTATACCTACGCGGTTCTCTACTTTACGGACAGCGGCTGTCTTAATGATTGGTATACCCGCGTCTAAAACATAATCTTCAGTTGCAGGCCCAACACCTGCGAATATCTTTTCTCCGAAACAAATGTCATCCAGACGGACCACTGAGAATCTGTCATCTCTACGGTAGTCTTTCAATGTGTTAAGGTAATCCATATATTCTTTACTATATGCCTCAACATCCAATTTGTTTTCTAATTTCGATGATGGAACAATTGTAATCCAGAGCTCGGGTAAGATCTTTGTGTATTCCGGATAATGCTCGTCAACTCTGAACTTATGCCATTCATCCAATACAATCGGTAAATGGTTATCTTCTGTACGACCATTTGCATCATATCCAACCTTTTCTACATGTGCCATAAAGACGAAGTTGTCCTTGTCCTTGCTTGTTTGATTCCTTTTTCGTAGAAACAGAACGCTAGTTTTAGCCATAGAGCCGAATGGGATAAACGTATGCTGCGGAAGGCTTATCACAGCTTCAATGATGGTGTTACTCTTGATGTACTCTACTACCTGGATGTAACTCTTGTTTGTAAAAGCACTGTCTGGAAGCACTATTGCTAATCTGCCATCAGGTTTGATTAGATCGATACATCTCTCGATAAAGAAGATCTCCGACATTTCAGATGGCTTAGATTTAGAAGCATCGTTGCGTGAAAGTAAATAGTCATCGAAATAGTCCTTGGTTTCTCTCCTTATCCTTGAACCGAAAGGGGGATTTGTCATAAGTATATTGTATTTGTTCGGTTCTATTGAGTTACGAGCTTCAAAAGTGGAATATCCTCCTAGGGCATCATTGCACTCAATATTAGTGTGGCCGTCTTCATGGATAACCATGTCCATCATGGCTATTCTGGCTAATCGCCTGTTTACTTCTATCCCGAATACGTTGCTATGTGAGAAATTCCATATAACTTCTTTGGAATCATCACCATATTCTTGTTCTGCTTTTTCAATTATGTGTTTGATTGCGTAAAGTAGAAAACCACCGCTGCCGCATGCTGGATCAATTACCAGGTCCTTATAGCCAACATCAACAAACTTAACTATGAAATCAACTACTTCCCTTGGAGTGAAGAATTGACCAAAATCCCCTCTAAATATCTTTCCCAGAAACTTTTCGAATGCCCTTCCTTTCGAGTCAAGGTCTGTCCTCGTTAATGATATATCCTGAAGTACTTTTACAACCTCAAATACTATTCTATCGGGTACTGATATTGGCTCCCTGAATACTCCCGGTTCTTTCTCTTGGACTGTACTATATATAAGTCGTACTCTATCTGACACAGTTGTCGCTGCTTCATTAGTACCAGCTTGAAATCCATAGTACTCATCGATTTTTGTGTATTTTTCGTCATATATCTTCGCAAACATGAGCTTGCTCATTTCATCGAATGCTTCTGCCGGATCTCTTTTCCCCCCGTCCCAAATCAAATCGTGGCATCTCTGAAACTTAGTATCTAGCTCTTTCGACTCGACAACCCTTAATTCTTCTGCCACACCGCCCCTTTTCTTGAAACGATACTTGGGGGCTTCTGAGTAGCACGTAGGGAGTTCTGCCACACGACAGTCTTCCAATGTTTCTAGTGATGGCTTGTTACTGACGTAATACACCAACTCCTCTTCTCCACAGGCTAAAAGCAACCAGTCTGCGGAGAGCAGTGTTGCGTTTCCCAAGCCTTCCCTGCGTGCCACTTCGATTTCTTTTTGTTCAGCGCTAGGTTTACATTCTACAACCAGAAAAATACTCTTACGTGCTTTATCATATACAACTATATCGGCTGGTAGTTTTGGCTCTCTGCGGTAAGCGTATTTCTCCAAATCGATTCTATCAGCCTGATAACCATACCGTACAATGAGTTCCGTATATGTTGATGCCCTTACTACTTCCTCAGGGTCCGTGAATCTATAGGATTTACCTAGCGCTAGGTATTTGATTCTACCTTCTGTGATCTTGAATAGACCTTTTTCAAGGCCGATTCTGAGCAGCTGTTCGTGTTTTGAGAGTGTCTCGATCTTTTCAGAATTTGTCATATCGCACTACTCATGTGGGATTGGTGTAGATATTCTAACTGTGTTCCCCCGTATTTTTGAGAGCTTTTGATATTGTTTAGGCCACGACCTTGATGGACTTCTACATATTCCATCTCGGCTTGCAAACGCACAAACATCAGGCAAGCCGTTTTTCTTACAATTTTCAGGGCAGGTTTGACGACATCCGTATGTCTGAAACTGTGTGTCCACGCTGTATAGAGGGTCGTTAAAACCTATTCTCTCCACAACTCTCCTACGCTGCTGCAAATCTGAGATTGCGAGGACGATTCAAAAAGAATAGCCTCTTCACTCCGCTTCGTCTCAATACAATTATACAGCGACCAGGCCTCAAACAGAAGACCCATAGTCAGTCAACATTGACTTAACACGAGGGGCTACAAAGCCGTTCTCCTTACACTTTGGGTCTTCACTAATGAGTATCGAAGTCGTTATATTCCCTCGTATCCAGACACGTTGCGGCATACACTTCGAACAGTGTCTGTACGATAGGGTCATCAATCTCGATTACTCTTACAGGCATTTTGGCAACCCTCGCTTTAGCCTTGAGGAATAACTTGGGAAAAGCGGGGGCAACTTCGAGTTGGCTACGGCTCATCCGAACATTCATTCCCCGTTTGATGGCCTCACGTTTCGCGATATTGAAGGCAAAGGTAGCGCTGTTATGACCAGAACTCGGATTGCCATGTCGGTTTAGCCTACTACTCATGTTATTAGTTCGACCAACGTACATTGGTTTCTCATCTTCATAAAAGACATACACTCCTTTTTGGGGAAGAATCCCGCGGTCATTCCAAGGTCGTAGCGGTTGAGACGTAAGCTGCTTTAATAAAATTGGCATACGTTTGACCAAATCATTCCATTCTTTGCTCATGTTATCCCCTAAGAAAAATCCAACGATACGGGCTACTCATCAGCCACAGCATACATTGTAATCGTAATCGAAGCACTTGCCGAAGAATTACTCGCTTCAGTCTGGCTGGTAGTTATATCGTTATGAGGAATGTTGTTATCAGTAAGCGAGGCGCTAGTATCAGACACCACCGATGCTGATGACCCGGCTAGTATCATTACTAGCATTACTAGGGCAATTAAAAGGATTAGCCTTTTCACTGTCTCATTATCATTATATGCCCTTTTTGCCTCAAATAGAAGACTTCAAAAGCTAGAAGTCGTTTTGATGGATTTATTCAGTTTTTCCAGTCCTAAAAAAAGAGAAAACAAAACTAAAAGGGGGATGGGGTATCAAATAGCTACGGCTTTTAACTCTGTAAACCGAGCGGGCAGTAACACGCAAAATTTCGCAAAATAAGGTAGGGGGGGTGAACACTCATCTTCTTTCGCAAGTATTCTGGGGACATAATACCTAATTTGTAGTAGGCCTAATTGGTATGGTGTCCTTGGAATTCGCCTCGAGTTTGACGCCAGGAATGAGTTGGTCTATACTGAGTACACAGGAGGTGAAAGGGCATGACCAGACCATCCAGCATTCCGAAGACCTTTACTGAGGCACAAGAGCGTAGTGGCGTCTCTGTGGTCATTATAGGTAGTTATCGTACTCAATCTAATTCGCGCTTTATCCCTTATGCGGAAATTTATCGAAGCCGAAACAGTTTGATGGAGACTCCTGCTGAGCATCTCCAAAAAGCTGCCCAAGAAGATGAGCAGTACATTGAGTAATAGCCTCACCAGATACAGTCCTTCTAGATATGAGCAAGAAGTCTAAGAAATCCTCTAAGGGGAGGGGTACGGTAGCATTACCAATTCAACAAACTGGTCCTACCGGTTCTCAAGCGACAACGCAGACTCAGACAACAGCCTCGGAGAAGCAACAATTAATTCAACTTGTACAAGCCTTGGAACAAGCTCGTGGTAACCGTGTCATAGTCTATTGGCTAACTGATTTAGCACGCATCTCAGAAGCTGTGGTTCCTTCTCTATACGACCAGTTGTCAGCCATTGGTCACCAGAAGGTTCTAGATCTCCTATTGTTCACTAGAGGTGGGGATACTGAGGCCCCTTGGCGGATTGTCACTCTGATGCGAGAATTCTGTGACAAGTTTGTTGTGCTGGTTCCATACCGCGCTCACAGTGCTGGCACAGTGCTAGCTATGGGAGCTGATGAGATTGTTATGACGCCTATGGGTGTTTTGAGTCCAATCGATCCCAGCAGGACTCACCCGCTTCTTCCCCGAAGAGAGGGTGCTGAACAGGCTGAACCCATATCTGTGCAAGACATGAGACACGCCATGACATTCATTAGGGAAACGGCCAAGCCTAGTGAAGAGATACCCTACACCCCTGATTCAATGGCACAGATAGTCACTGCTCTATTCGACAAAATCCATCCCTTAGCGATCGGGGCTATCGAACAGTCATATGCTCTTTCGAAGCTTATTGCCACAAGATGCCTCAATACACACATGACAAGTCCAGGCGATGAGGAGAACATCAATCAAATCGTTAACAAGTTGTGTGATGACTATAAATCCCACGCCTATCCAATCTGCAGGGAAGAAGCGAGGAATATTGGTCTTAAGGTTGTAGATGCACCACCGAGTGTGGATCAGGCAATGATGGATCTCGCGAAATTCTACATGGCCCGGGATATCGGCTTCCCGAAAACTACTGCGCGACCAAGCACAGGTCAGACGCTAAAATTGTACACAGCTTGGTTAGACTCTATAAATAAACAAATGCGAGTAGAGCAAGATACCCTCGTAGAGAAGGATAACCAAGCCCGTCCAGTGGGTGACCGATGGATTGAATACTAGCCTTCACAATAGCAACGAGCTAAATAGGTGCACAAGCCCCAGGCTCAAACGCAAGATAAAAGATGTCAAGCATCATGCTCTACGTTGGAACACTGCTGATTGCCTTTCAGTTGGTTGGTGACTTGTCGCATCTGTTCGCCTTAATCACGCATTCCTTTTGGCGCTTAGCCAGAGCATTGAGTCCTGGGAAAAAGGCACAGGCATATCAGAGTCAAAGTGCATTCCTCGGCGCACTCAAAAGCGTGCTGTGGCGAGTTACTTTGTTATTGCTCATTGTCGTGGCATTGGCCATGGTAGTTGCACTGTTTCTCGTGTGGGTTGTTGGAAGATTGCTCGCAGTTATCAATGCCAAGCTGAATTCTGCGTACGCCAACGCTCTGGACCCACGCAAGACCAATTACATATCCATAAGCCGTGCTTTGGCTCCTATTATGAATAAGGACGACCCAGCCATTGACGATGTGCATATATGGGAAGAAATCAAGGAACGAGGGTTTCCTTTTGTAGGACTGATCGGTGTTATCATCCTGTCCATCGGTTTCGCACTCCAACTAAGGGGTTAGTAGGCTTCAAGAAGCATATGCGAGGCATGGGAAAGAGAGCTAGCTTCTCTCAAGCGAGCATGGTGCCATCGAAGAAGTTCGGACAAGTAACAACCCCAAATGACATTATTGCTATTTTCCAGCGTTCTACTCCTTGAATAGATCCTTCAACTTTAACCCATTGGCTTTCAGAACATTGAAAATGTATCCCTGGCTGCAACCGAGCTCATCGGCTGCTGCTGCTACGCTACGATATTTTTTTAGGCACTCATAAACGTTTTTGAGTGGGATGTTTAGAGGTTTGCGATTCTTGGGGGACCTAGCTTGTTTTGAGTGTTTATTCCACGTCTTGACAGCCTTCATGCCCTTTCTTGAGCCTCTCAGAGCGTGGTCAGAGCAACTATAACGCAAAGCCTTCCTGCTCTACTATAATTAAGGTAGGCAAATGATAGTCCAGGGGCTTACAAGACTATGTCGGCCCGTCTAATGCCCGTTTTTTAAACGGACTAGTCCTTTTGAACCGTAAGTTTTAGTAAGTTCTTTGAACCTAAAATGGACTCTTAATCACGGCAGTGCCTTCTGTCTTTTCTCGAAGTTCCTGTAATCTTTGGAAAATCTTTGGTAAATCTTTGGAGAATTTGCGAGCAAAGAAGCATCTCTAAAACGCCTGGATAAATTGCAGGTTTTTGCAGGTTTTCTATAGCTGCCTGAGTCCCCCTAAAAATGTTAGGTTTTCTTAGGTTTTTTGTGGTTGCAAGCGAGTCAAAAATGTTAGCTTTTGTTAGCATCTTGGAAGCTATTTTGCGTGCTTTATTTTGTAAGACCTTGCAGAACTCCAGCCCTGGCAATCTCTGTAAGCCTCTCAATGCGTGCTTAAATAACAGGTTTTAACAAGTTCTTTGAACCTGTTTCCAGTTGTTTCCTGCTATTAGGAGACATTCCCTTAACCCAGGCGGGATTGCCTCGTTTTTTCATCTGTTTTACTGCCGGTTCTCCTTATATTGCCCCTAATGCAAGAAGGCCCCTAAAGGCAGCTTGGTTTTCCTTTCTTATGAGTGCGTCGCGTTGATCACACCATTTATTGAAGGTGCGCCAGTGTTGCCACTTGCGTTTACTAATCCAGTCATCGCTAATCTCACCCAACCAGCGTGCCTCAATTCTCTCTATGCGGTGTTGGAGAGTCCAATACCCGTTGCGCTCACGCCGTTGCTCGTATGTCAAGCCATAACATAATCTACACTGGAACCTCGTCGCACGTCGGTCACCATAATACATCGAGCAAGGCAGATAGACCTTGCCCACACGCCGTCCGCAAGATGGACAGATAAACCAGGCACGCCATCCACCAAATCTGCAACATACGAGCGTCAAAGCGATTTCCTGAGTGTGCTTGCACCCGTCACGTGTGAATCGGATCACCGCACCTTGTTCGCCAAATTCCCATTCAAAAGAATCTTCCATATCGTTATCTGCCCACATCTGAGCGAATTGGAAGTAGCCCCACGAACTTAGGGAATGGCATGATTCCACAGGTGCGTGTGGCCGTCCGTGCCGTATACCACCTCTACTCATTGCGTCATTCCTTGTTTTATGCCTTGTTTGTCATAAATCATTTGTGAACCTCGGACATTTCCCTTGACTAAGTACGTCTCTCATTTTCAGCCCATTCTCTTTCAACACTTTGAAAATGTATCCCTGGCTGCAACCGAGCTTATTGGCTGCCCCTACCACGCTACCATGTGCCCGTAACGCCTCATAAACATTTTTGAGTGGGATATTTAGTGGTTTCCGTCCTAAACCATTAACCACTACCTTTTCACCGCAATGTGGACACTGGATTATCATTTGTCTATCATCCTACTTTTTAGTGTCATAGAACTATTAAACCGCTGCTTTTATTCGTAGTTAGCCCGCAGTCTGAAGCTAACCTGGCGTTACAATTGACGTTATTTTGCAGGAAATAAGAAACTTCAGGCATCTTTCACCCCTTTGAAGAATGGACACTCCTCCGGCCGATAAATGCAGGAGAATGTCTCTTTACCCGTCCTGAGAGAGCAAAAGCCTTCTGCCTTGTTACAGGGTATACCCAGAGCGTCAGGGGGATTTAGGGTATCATCCCTTTTCGGTAAAGGGTCATTTTCAAAGCTAATTTGATTTAGGGTATCATTTTTCTCTATATGAGCCTGATGATACTCTAAATCATTTTGACACCCTAAATGGTCTGGTAGTTCCCAGGTAAACTTCCCTGCTCCCCTTCTCCCTACTTCACCATGACGCTGAGTGATAACGCCCAGCATGGCCTTAGCTCTCTTCACGGTTATCTCGGACAATCCAGCTTCCCTTGTGTCTCTCCATACCTGGGCAGCTTCTACCGGCCCGTCTTTCAATTCCTCTCTTATAAAGTCTGCAGCTTCGTCCCTTGCTGATTTGCTGTCCGTGTCCTCTGCCGATAAGATGCGTTGCCATGTTAAATCTGATTCACCAGTCCAGTAGAATAGGCCGTCTCTTAGCTCAAAACCGATAGCCTTCCCTTTAGGTGCTAGATTGCTTTTGATATGGACAATGCCTCGCTTCTGTTCATTTTCGGGGTCACACCCTGCCATAAGCATTGAACGGCAAGCAGCAGCAAAATCAATACTCCCCTGGCCTCGGTATATCGGTTTCAGTGTCGCGCCTTTGGTAAGGTGACGAATTGCCAAGATAGCACAGCCGTTTCTCTCTGCCATGTCTGCCAATTTAGCCAGGATCGCCCGTGTCTCATTAGCACGGTGCATATCAACTCTAGCCCCGATATAAGCCACTAACGGGTCAATTACTACCAATGCTCGTTTTACCTGCTTAATGTATCCCTCAAGGACAGTAAGCCCACTATTGCTGAAGTCCAGGACGTCCTTTATGGCGTCAATCTGGTAGACATCGGCTTTCATGTCGTTAAGCCTAGGTCTTATGGTATCCCCCAGGCCGTCCTCTGCCGTTGCTATCAATACTCGTGCTGGTTCTCTCATTTCCATTCCTAACAAGCCCTTGCCAAGAGATATTGCCGTTGCTATCGCCAGGCTTACCCAGGATTTACCAACACCAGGGTCTCCTTCCAAGAGTGTCAATTTCCCCAAAGGAATGTAAGGCCACCATAGCCAGTTTACAGTCTCAACTTCCACCGTTGACATATTCACAAGGCCATTGTCCCTTTCTGAGTATGCCTTCGCTTCACTAACTAGCTTCTCAAGCTCTAATAGTGTCCCGCCGGCCGCTATCCAGTCTGAAGCATCCTTAACCTGGTGGCCGTCCCTGTCCGGTAGCTCTAACACTTTCAGGTTTTTGACCTTGCCATATAACAAACTAGCAACCTTTGCAGCGTGCCTCTTCCCAGGTGCGTCCTTGTCTGGTAGAATAACAACTGGAGCATCGGCTAATGCTTCGCTCAATTCTGGCCGCCACTTCTCAGCTCCCCCGCTGTTAGTGGTGGCGCTCAGTCCCAGCTTGGCTAGGTTATCGCAATCCCTCTCCCCTTCGCAGATATAAACCGTCTTGCCTTGCTTTACCGCTTCTAATACTTCAGGCAAGCGATATAGTACCAGCTTAACGCCTTTGATATTCCATAACCAGTCACCCGCTCCGTCCGGCCTCCGTTGTTTAAAGTCCTTTGGGTCATACCTCACAACCTGGTATAAGAGCTTCCCGTCAGCGTCCGTATAATCGTAAGTGGCCGTTATCTTGGCTTCAGCCCCGTTGCCGTTATAGGTCAGGCTATCGAATCCTAACGCCTGGCATATATCTTCATAAGTATGCCGCCCGCCCTGGTCAGTGACGAGGGCCTTGTCTCCAGCATCCTTTAAGTTAAGGTGTCCCTGGGGTGTCTTATGTTCTGGTAATGGGCAAGGCGCTATTGCTTTATTTCCCGTTACCTTAACTCCTGGTATCCTGCTTACTACGTCAGCAAAGTCTTTTGGTCTAGCCATCCCGCACTTCCCTAGGAAGAATCGTCCTCTTTCTGAGGTCCCTACAGGCTTGACATCGTTTAGGCTCACTCAATTGTTTTGAGTAGTAGTAAGCCTGCTCTCCAGCCGTGAAAATGAAGCTCTGCCCACAATCACAGCAGCGGATAACCTTGTCCCGGAAGTATTGTTTAGAATCAAGTTCTTTCATACTTTCAGCCTTCCCATGAGTTTCTTCTAGTCCTTTGCTTTCCCAGCCTCGTTAAGCATCCGATCCAGTTGGGCCCGCGGTATCAGGATTCGCTTGCCGATTTTCAGGCATGGTATCTGCCCGGTGAGACACGCTTGATATGCACTGTTTTTTGATAGGCCCAATAATTTGGCTGCCGTTTTCACATCGTACGTCAGCCTTCCGTTATCCTGCATCGCTGCCCCCCTTCTCAGTGGGGAATAGCTCAGCCTCGCTCACACCCAAAGCTCTGGCAAGGCGTTTACGCCAACCTGGGTATGGTTTTAACCACCCATTTTCAATACGGCTGATGTCGCTGGGGGGAATACCGGTTAAGAACGATAACCTGAGCTGTGATAACCCCTTTTGCTTGCGGACTCCTTGTAAATTATTTTTCAACATTTCGCCTCCTGAACCGCTTGACAGCCTTTTAACTCTATGATATCATTATATCAATACAGCTCTAGGAGTCAAGTTTAGTTCATCGTAAAGTGGATATGTTAAAACTACAACTTAGCATATAGAGTTGCTAAAGAAGAAAATTAGCTTCGGAAGGTAGATATAAGAAAGGGGAATAAAAATGGCAAAAGGCCCTATCGTAACTCCAGAAGTTGAAGCTCTTATTGCTTCCGTTTATCATGAACATCCCAAATGGAAAGCGCCGCCGGTGCGTAACGAAGTCGAAGCTCTTCTACGCAAACAGAATCGTAACTCACCTAAAGGATGGCCTAGCTTGAGTACTGTTCAAAAGACATTAGCTACAGTTAGAAGGAATATAAAGGAGCCTAGCCGTGAAGATATGCTCTGGTGCATGGGCACACTGAATGAGTACCCAGTATCGCCTGAGTTTATACCATACGTGCTCGATGTATGGAAGCTCAGAGTAGCACGAGGGGAAACCTTCACTATTCGTGAGGCAAAATGGGTAGCTAGGTTGTCAGGGTTTGAATTACAGGGGCTCATCATCACAAAGGAATGGTCTCTCGATAATATCAAGAGTTTATCTCATACTGCCGGTGATTATGCTCGCCTTGAATTATTATTTGAGCTTCTAGGATATCCCATTTTTTGCTCACACTATTTGGATAAGATGATAATGGGCATACCTGTCAACGTACCAATTTGCCCCAAATGCGAGATAAACTGGAACCCTCTTGATACGCTCGCACTCGAAGGAGGGCATAGGTTTAGACAAGCATGCGAGTACCTAAAGAGCAGAAAATATAAAGAGTTGTCAAGAATAGGAAAGCAGATAATCTCTGAGGAATTGGAAGAGCTGCCAAAACCTGACTGGATGTGCGAAGAAGAGCAGGATTGGGAAGAATACAAAAAGGAGGTATAAAGTGAGAGGAAGTATAAGACAAAGAGGTAAGAAAAACTGGCAAATTCAAATCTATACTGGGCTAGGACCAGACGGAAAGCCCCGGCGCCACTTCGAGACTGTAAAGGGTCGCAAGGGTGACGCTCAAAAGCGTTTAACAGAGCTATTAGCCAGCCTTGATAAAGGCGTTTATACCCCACCGGGACGGCTCACTTTAGCAGACCTCTTAAACCAGTGGTTACAAGGCTATGTTAAGACTAATTGCAGTATCAGGACGCTGGAGAGTTACCAGGCTATTGCAGAAGTTCACTTAATACCAAGCCTGGGTCACCATCAGTTAAAGCACCTTAACCAGCAAATGATACAGGCTTACTACGGCAAGGCTTGCGAAAAGCTATCATCCAGGACAGTTCACCACCAGCACAGGGTATTGTCTCAGGCCTTAAAATACGCTGTCAGGCAAGGCTATCTAGGTCGCAATCCTTGCGAGCTGGTAGATCCCCCTTCACCAAAAGGCAAGCCCATGCGAACCTTAACGCAGAGCGAAGTCCAGGACCTTCTCATAAGTGCTCAGGGCAGCTATTACTACCCAGTAATTTACACGGCTGTTAGTAGTGGCCTTAGACAAGCTGAGTTACTAGGCTTGGAATGGCGTGATATTGACATCGCCTCCCGCTCAATATCGGTTAATCGAGTGCTCTATAAAAGGCGTGGTATATGTCAATTTAACGAGCCCAAAACAGAACACAGCCGGCGCCTTGTATCAATGACATCGAAGCTAGCAGAGTTCTTGGGAGAATATAGGCTCGAACGTGCACGGCTCTATCACCAGTTAGGCAAAACCATAACCCTGGATGATTTGGTATTTTCTAATGTCGAAGGCAAGCCATTGAATCCTTCTAGTTTAAGCCGTGAGTTTGCTAGAATAGTAAAAAGAGCTGGCTTGAAGCATAGCCGTTTTCACGATTTGAGGCATACTTTTGCCAGCCTCATGTTATTGAGGGGAGCTAAGCCAAAGGTCATCTCTGAAGCTCTAGGGCATGCGTCAGTGGCGTTTACAATGGATATCTACTCCCATATAATTGAGGGTATGCAGAGCGAGGCTATGGCGCTATTAGATGAAGTGTTACCCGCCGGGGTGAACGTTGCTGGAAAAAATAACGGCAATTTAACGGCAACAGCAGACATAAAGTTGGCCAAGCCCTGAAAATTAGCTTTGGGAGGGGTGACCGAGTGGCTTATGGTGGCGGTCTTGAAAACCGCTTTCGCTTTTTTGGCGAACGTGGGTTCGAATCCCACCCCCTCCGCCAGCTAGGAAAAGAAAGGTTTGACTCGCACTTTGGTACCTATTTAAATAGATAGCTATGAATAAATTGTTTTTTGTATGCTTGGCGCAAAAGTTTTCATGGATTGATAAATATGAAAAAAGCATTAATAATAATCGTTAATGACAAAATGCAAACTAACTATCGCTATGAACTAACAGAGCCGGCTGGAAAAAATTTTGACATTGAATTTAAACCAGAACTGACCCCAAAGGAAATGCTTGAGCTTGGCATTTTCGGCGGCAAATACATGACTGATTGCAGAAAGGAATTTCCCAGGAGCTGGTTTACAGCAGCGAAACTGTGTTCAGAAAGACACGATCCGAAATTGAATTTTTTCGGTGTTAATGCCAGTCAGCCTTTATCTGTTTGGAGAAAGAAAGGCTGGATAAATCCCGATGATCCTCGCGGTTGGTTTCAGTGGTATTGTCGATATTATATGGGGCGCAGGCATGAAGATGATAAACGACAAATTAAAAGATGGAAAGCAATAAAAAGACATATCGCTCAAATACAAAATAATTGTTTCCGTGGTGATTTGGATTGCCGTAAGAAACAAAGACAGGCGGTTCTACATTGGGCTTATGATAGTAGAAAGATATGAAAAAGAATTGCCAGCAAAGAATAGCTTGAAATCGTCGGTTTCACCTTAATTCTCTCAATTAATGGGAGAGAATTCTATAAGATATTATGCAGAACATACAGAATGTATCAAGGATAAAGATTGAAATAGAAAGGAGATGACGTGAAAATTCACGAGTATCAGGCTAAGGCACTTCTGGCTCAATATGGTATTCCCGTTCCCAGAGGCAAGGTGGCTTCCACCCCGGCCGAGGCTAGAGAGATAGCTACTGAGATTGGCGGCACGGTGGTAATCAAAGCCCAGGTCTATGCCGGGGGGAGGGGCAAGGCGGGTGGCATAAAGACGGTTAATAGCCCAGAAGAGGCAGAGAAGGCAGCCAGTCAATTGATTGGAGCCAGACTGGTGACGCATCAAACCGGACCGGAAGGAGTGCCGGTAAGTAAAATACTGGTAGAAGAGGCAAGCGACGTGGCACGGGAGCTCTACCTCAGTATTCTCATTAATGGGACAAGCCGCTTGCCAGTGATGATGGCCAGTGAAGCCGGAGGCATGGAAATCGAAGAAATGGCCCAGTCAGCTCCTGAGAAAATATTCAGGAGTGATATCGACCCTGCTATTGGCTTTCAACCGTTCCAGGGTCGCAAGCTGGCTTACGGGATGAATTTGGACGGAGGACAGGTAGGTGAGGCCACACGGTTAATGACAAACCTTTATAAGCTATTTATAGACAAGGATTGCTCCTTGGCCGAGATAAATCCTTTGGTTGTTACCGCTGATGAAAAGCTGCTGGCTCTAGACGCTAAACTTAATTTTGACGACAATGCCCTGTACCGACATAAAGATATCCAGGAACTTCAAGATAAGGAGCAGGAGGAGCCTCTGGAAATCCAGGCTCGTGACTGGGGAATTAACAATTATGTCAAGACGGATGGCGATATCGGCTGCATGGTCAATGGCGCCGGGTTAGCGATGGCAGTCAACGACCTTATTCAATATTGTGGCGGTAGAGCAGCAAATTTCCTGGACATCGGCACTCTTAATAACACTGAGAGGGTGGTTAACTCGTTCAAGATGTTTATTGCTGACCCCAGAATTAAGGCCGTCCTGGTGAATATATTTGGAGGTATGGCCAGGGTAGATGTCATCGCCAAAGGGATAGTTGAAGCTTATCAGCAAATGAATATTCCCTTCCCTGTAGTCATTAGACTGGCAGGAACAAACCTGAAGGAAGGTCAACGTATCCTGGCTGAGTCAGGGATAAGTTTCATCCAGGCTAAAGATTTCTATGATGTCGCTAATAAGGTAGTCAAGGCAGCAAAAGGAGTAACGAAATGAGCATCCTCGTTGATGAAAATACCAAGCTTTTAGTTCAGGGTATTACTGGCAGCGAAGGTAGCTTTCATACCCAGCGCTGTATAGAATATGGCACCAGGGTAGTGGCCGGAGTTACCCCTGGCAAAGGTGGCAGTAAACATTTGGGAGTGCCTGTGTTCAATACTGTAGAGAAAGCCATGGCTGAAACTGGAGCTAATGCCAGTCTCATGTTTGTGCCTCCTGCCTTTGCCGCAGATGGCATTTTGGAGACGATTGACGCTGGCATGTCTTTGATTGTGTGCATAACTGAGGGCATACCGGTATTAGACATGGTGAAAGTGCATCGCTATCTCAAAGGTAAATCAACCCGGCTCATTGGACCTAATTGCCCGGGAGTCATGTCCCCGGGTAAATGTAAGGCTGGGATTATGGTGGGGGAAATTCATCTTCCCGGCAGCGTGGGGGTAATCTCTCGCAGCGGCACCCTGACTTATGACGTAGTGTCCCAGCTCACCAGCCTGGGAATCGGGCAATCCACCTGTGTCGGCATCGGTGGTGATACCCTGCCCGGCAGCACCTTTGTAGACATCTTGAAATTATTTCAGGCAGACCAGGATACCAAGGCTGTGGTTCTTATTGGTGAAATAGGCGGCACTATGGAGCAAGAGGCTGCTGAATTTATCAGTCACAATATGACTAAACCTGTGGTCGCTTTTATCGCTGGTAGTACTGCTCCGCCGGGGAAAAGAATGGGACATGCTGGAGCTATCATTACCGGTAGTGCCGGCAAGGCTTCAGAAAAGATAAAGGCTCTGTCACAGGCGGGGGCCACTATAGCTCCCACCCCCGCAGAAGTTGGCTTCACCATCAAGAAAGTGTTAGAAAGCTTGTAGGTATTGTTCATAAGGTGATTAAGAATCGCTATCCATTAATCGAAGAAGTCTTTACTCCCTTGACTGCCCCTGAGCTTTTTGAGCTAATCAAGGACAGACCTTATAGCTTCTTTTTAGACAGTGGCATGGACCCTCAAAGGCTAGGGCGATATTCCTTTTTGGGCAGCGAGCCTTTTCTGGTAATGAACAGTCGAGGCTCTGAAATCACCCTGATTCGTGGACAGGAGCACGAAGTGCAGCATGGTAACCCTTTTGATACTATAGGCAAGCTGCTGGAGTTATATAAATTAGACTATTGCCCGGCACCTGTGCCTTTCGTTGGCGGAGCGGTTGGCTATTTTAGCTATGACCTGTGCCACTTCATCGAACACCTGACATCCACAGCTATAGATGACCTTAAACTCCCTGAGTGTTACTTTGCCTTCTATGATGCTATTTTCGCCTTTGACCACCTAGAGGGGAGGGCCTACCTTGTTGCCACAGGTTTTCCCGAGCTGGAGGAAGGGCAAAGGTTAAAGCGAGCCAGGATGAGACTTGAAGAGATGAAGAGCTGGCTTTATCCTGGCCATTCAGTCACTGCGAGTGAAGCGAAACAATCTCTCGCTAGAGATTGCTTCGTCGCTACTGCTCCTCACAATGACAAGCAAAACAAAGAAATCACGCTTAAGTCTAATTTTACCCCTGAGGAATACATCAAAGCTGTAAATAGAGTGCGGGAGTATATCGCCGCTGGCGATGTCTTTCAAGTCAATCTTTCTCAAAGATTTCAGGCTGATTTGGAAATTCCGCCCTATGAGCTTTATAAACGACTAAGGAAGGTTAACCCCGCCCCCTTTGCCAACTATCTCAATTTCCCTGGAGTAGCCATCGTCAGTGCCTCTCCCGAAAGGTTCCTCAAAGTCCAAGGCGACCTGGTAGAGACGCGACCGATAAAGGGCACGAGACCACGAGGTAGAGACCCTGTTGAAGATCAGAGACTGTCTCAAGAGTTGACCCACAGCATCAAAGACCGCGCAGAAAACTTGATGATTGTTGATTTGGAAAGGAATGATTTAGGGCGAGTTTGTCGCTATGGCACGATAAAAGTCACCGAGTTAGCTATCCTGGAGACTTTCCCCACCGTATTTCATCTCACCTCCACCATTGTGGGCAGGTTACATCGAGGCAAGAGCGATATTGACCTGCTTAAGGCTACTTTCCCCGGTGGCTCTATTACTGGCGCTCCTAAGGTGCGAGCTATGGAAATTATCGATGAACTGGAGCCAACTAAGAGGAGCGTCTATACAGGCTCCATAGGTTATCTGAGTTTCAATGGGGACCTGGATATCAATATCGTTATCCGCAGTTTTTTAATCAAAGAAGGCAAAGCTTATTTTCAGGTAGGTGGTGGCATTATCTACGACTCTGATCCGGAAGCTGAATATATGGAAACCCTGGACAAAGCCAAAGCTCTGATTCTAGCCTTGCAGTTAGCACCAGAGGTGGTTGTAGCATCAAAATAAAGGGCGCTGAGAAATCATAGATTTCTTGGGGTAAAAAATGCGCTTTGTTTCAAAGTTCCCTCTCAACCTGTGGGAGCCACAAGGGGCTCCCCTGCAGAAGGTTTCGGACAGCTTCACGACATATTTTCTGGATTGCCAGTGTTATGGCAGTATTCGTCGAGAGGCTGCGTCTTCCTATTCTTAGTCCTGAATCGGAGCATTGAAAAGCTGGCGGTTATGCCATATGATAGCAGGGTTAAGCAATAAGCGATTACCTTTCGTACAGGAATCCCTCTTCGAAGGTAATGGGAATTATAAAAAGCTCTGCGAATTATAATCATAAGGGGGTTTAATTTATGGCTGATGAGTCTGACAAAGGTCTCGATAAGTTAGAGGAACTGAAGAGAAAGCAAGAACACATCTTGCAGATGGGAGGGCCAAAGGCGATTGAAGAGCGCCATAAGAAGGGGCAGATGTCGGCCCGGGAGAGGATAGATTATTTCTTCGACCCTGGTACCTTCACAGAAATAGGTTTGTTTGTTCAGCATAGGACGACTGCTTTTGGCATGGACCGAAGGGAGGTGCCTGCTGAAGGAGTAATTACTGGCTTCGGTAAAGTTAATGGCAGGCATGTCGTTGTTGCTGCTGAGGATTATACCGCAATGGCAGGGACATTTGGCGAATATCATGGTAAGAAATTTGTTCGTGCTGTAGATTTTGCCAAGGATAATGGATGGCCATTTGTAGGTATGAATGACTCCGGAGGCGCTCGACTGCAGGAAGGGATAGATACCCTGGAAAGTTACGGATGGCTGTTTAGGGCTCAAATACTCGCGTCGGGGATAATACCCCAGATAGCCCTGCTTATGGGCCCTTGTTTAGGAGGACAGGCATATCATCCTGTAATGCAAGATTTCCTCATTCAAACGAAGCATACAGGATTTATGGGCATTGCTGGCCCTGCTTTTGTTAAAACGCAAACAGGGGAGGAAATCAGCCTCGAGGAACTTTCCGGCTACAAAGCCCATGCCATCAAATCAGGGCAAACGCACGTCGTGGCTGAAAACGACGCAGATTGTCTGGATAAGTGCAAGAAACTTCTGTCCTTTTTGCCTTCCAACAACAGAGAGAAACTACCTCGCATCCAAACGGACGATGACCCGGGAAGGAAGGAGGATTTGCTTAGCCTGTTGCCAGAACATACATATGAACCTTTTGATATGTACGAGGTTATAAGAAAAATAGTTGACCAGGGTCATTTCTTTGAGACATTGGGACTCCACGCCCGGAATATAATCACAGGTTTTGCCCGCTTCAACGGGCGCCCTGTGGGAATAGTAGCTACCCAACCGAAGTGGATGGCTGGTTGCATAGATATTGATGCTGCCGACAAAGGAGCCAGGTTTGTCAGGTTTTGCGACCTATTTAACATCCCCTTGGTCACTCTTCATGATTCCCCGGGGTATCTGATAGGTTCTCAGCAGGATTGGGGCGGAATCCTGCGCCATGGCGCCAAGCTGCTTTTTGCCTGGGCTGACGCTACCGTGCCCCTGATTGCAATTATAATTAGAAAGTCTTATGCCGGCGCTCACTACGGCATGCTGGACAAAGCTATAGGGGCTGATTTTGTCTTTGCCTGGCCTACTGCCCGAATTACCATTGTCGGTGCTAAAACTGCTGCCAGCGTTATCTTCGCCAGAGAAATAAGGGAGGCGGATAAGCCTGATGAAGTGCAAGCACAAAGGATAAAGGAATTCTCAGAAATGTACGAAAACCCTTACCGCGCTGCGGAGAGAGGCTATGTCGATGATGTGATAGACCCTTCAGATACCAGAAAGGTCATAAACAGGGCGCTGGATGTTCTGGAAGGTAAATGTGTGGCTAGGCCGTGGAGGAAGTATTCCAACATCAATCTCTAAGAAAGGAGTAAGAAGGTGGATTTCAGCTTCACAGAGGAACAGAATAAATTTAGACAAGAGGTGCGGGACTTTTTAGAGGAGGAGCTAAAGAAGGGATATTGGGAACCTGCCTGTGATGCCTGGGTACAAGGCTTTGACACTGGATTTACCAAACGGGTGGCACAGAGGGGCTGGATAGGCCTGACCTGGCCCAAAGAGTATGGTGGGCAGGAGCGTAGCCATGTAGATAGACTTATCCTTACCGAAGAAATGCTCCGTTATGGTGCGCCGGCAGCTTGTCACTGGTTTGGTGACCGCCAGGTAGGAGGTGCTATCCTCTCCTTCGGCTCAGAAGAGTTAAAGAAGGAATTTCTGCCCAGGATTGTCAAGGGAGAGGCTTATTTTGGTCTAGGAATGAGCGAACCGGGAGCTGGTTCCGACTTGGCCTCGCTGCAAACCAGGGCGGTAGAAGATGGTGATTATTATGTAATTAACGGTCAAAAAACCTGGGCTAGCTGCGCCTCCTTTGCTCAGTACTTTGATGTGTATGCCCGAACAGATTCCGAGGCACCAAGACATAGGGGCATTAGTGAATTTATCGTGGATGCAAGGTCGCCCGGCCTTAGTCGCATTCCCATGACTGATATTACCGGCACCGAGGCCTGGAACGATGTCTTCTTTGACAATGTCCGCGTGCACAAGAGGTATTTAATAGGGGAGAAAAACCGTGGCTTTTATCAAGTCCTCCACCAGCTTGATTACGAGAGGAGTGGCATGGAACGCCTCATGGGCAATTATCCCCTCTTTGAGGCCATCATACAGTTTGCCAAAGAAAATCAATTGTCGCAGGAGCCTGTAATTCGCAATAAGCTGGCGCAACTCCAAATTGAATTCGAGGTGGGACGCTTGCTTATTTACAGAGTGGCTTTGGTCATGGAAGACGGGCGGGCCCCTAATTGGGAATCCGCTATGTCCAAGGCCTATTCCACGGAATTTGAGAAACACCTGGCTGGCGTAGCTATGGAGGTCTTGGGTCCCTATGGACAGTTGATGTCAGGTTCCAAGTTAGTCCCTCTGCGGGGCATGGCCTTACATTCATACTTAGGCTCTAAAGGTTACAGTCTTCAAGCAGGCACAACGGAAATCTTAAAAAATATCCTGGCTGTACGGGGACTGGGACTACCAAGCTCATAAGCCATAACTCTGAGCGCAGCGAAGGGTCTCAGGACTCAAAGATTCTTCGCCGGCAGCTGAGAATGGCGCTTGGAATTGTTGATATAGGAGGATAGCAATGAAGTTAACTCTTACTGAAGAACAAGAAATGCTAAAAAAGACAGCCCGCGACTTTTTGGCTGATAAGTGCTCGAAAACATTCGTTAAACAGATGGAAGAAAGCGAGACAGGCTATTCCAGAGAACTTTGGCAGAAGATGGCTGATCTAGGCTGGATGGGCTTGGCATTCCCCGAGAGATATGGCGGCGGCGACATGAATTTTCTCGACCTGGCAGTGCTACTAGAGGAAATGGGACGGGCTTGTTTGCCTGGCCCTTTTTTCTCAACAGTGGTTCTCGGGGGCTTGTCTATCTTAGATGTCGGGAGTGAGGAACAAAAACAAGAATACCTGCCCAAGCTAATCCGTGGGGAGAAAATCTTTACCTTAGCTCTAACCGAACCTGGCTATCGGAATTACGATGCCTCTTCAGTCATAGTTGAGGCTACTCCAGATGATGGCAACTATATTATTAACGGCACAAAACTGTTTGTCCCTGATGCTCATATTGCTGACTACTTGCTATGTGTAGCCAGAACCAAGCCTGAAAACGAAGTCACTATATTTCTGGCCGACGCCAAGAATCCCAGGATAAATTACACCATCCTAAAGACCATCGCCGGTGATAAGCTATGCGAGGTGGTCTTTGACCAATTACCGACACCCAGAGCTAACATCTTGGGGCAACCAGACCAGGGATGGAGTGCAGTGCAAAAGATAATTGAGCGGGCAGTGGTGGGAAAATGTTGTGAGATGGTCGGCAACATTCAGCGAGTATTGGAGATGACCGTAGACTACGCCAAGGAAAGGAAACAATTTGACCGTCCCATTGGTAGCTTCCAAGTTATACAGCACTATTGCGCCGACATGGCAACCGATGTTGACGGTGCCAGGTTTAGCACCTACCAAGCAGCCTGGATGTTAAGCGAAGGACTTCCCTGCACCAAAGAAGTGGCTATAGCCAAGGCTTGGATAGGCGAGGCCTCCCAGCGCGTCTTTGCTCTGGCGCACCAAATTCACGGGGCTATTGGCGTTACCATAGAACATGACCTGCATTTTTACACCAGGCGTGCCAAGGCTGGGGAGCTTGCCTTTGGCGATGCTAATTTCTATCGAGAAATAGTAGCCAGAGAGATGGGATTGTGACCGTTGGGCGGAGACAAAAAGCTGCAGCCCCACCAATGCCTGCAGGTTGCCCGCACTGCAGTTGCGTGCTTGTCGATGATAAAGCCCCTCTAAGTCAATACTAAGTTGGAACAGAACCTGAATAATTGACGTGCTTGCCAGGGTTGAGTATACTTGTGCCAGTCTGGCAGCACGATGGAAAATCTTGAGGAATTGCACAATGCAGCACGAAAGGGGTAACTACTATGGGGATTAAGAAGGTAGGCGTAGCTGGCCGTGGATTTATGGGCGCTGGCATTGCCCAAGTCTGTGCTCAGTCTGGCTACGAGGTGGTGGTTGTAGGAAGGAGCAAACAGAGTCTCAACAAGGGCATAGCAACAATAGAATATTACCTGAGCCGTGATGTGGAGAAGGGCAGAATATCTCAACAGGATAAAGACTCGACTCTGGCTCGCATCAAGGAGAGCATCACTCAGGAGGACCTGAGTGACCGCGATTTAGTTATAGAATCTGTCCCGGAGGATATGGAACTCAAGAAAAAGGTTTTTGCCGAACTGGACCGAATCTGTCCTAGACATACCATCCTCTGCTCCAACACATCCTGTCTGTCTGTTACAGAGCTTGCTCGAGTAACCAACCGCCCAGACAGGGTAATCGGGACACATTTTCTCTCCCCGGTACCGCGCAGCAAGCTACTCGAGATTGTCAGGGCGGACACGACCAGTGAGGAGACCCTCGCGACAGTAAAGGAGTTTGGACGCTCACTTGGAAAGGAAATCCTTGTCGCAAAAGATACTCCTGGGTTCATTTTCAACTATCTGCTGATAGCGTTGATAGGAGCCGCTGAGCGCCTGCTGGAGAATGGAGTAGCCAGCGCAGAGGATATTGACAAAAGTATGACCCTCGGGCTGGATCACCCTATAGGTCCACTGGCCCTAGCCGACTTTAACGGCCTGGACATTGGCTATATGGTATCCCGTGCGATGTATGAGAGGACTAAGGATCCCCGCTTTGCTCCATCCGCTATCATAAAAGAGCTGGTCGATTCTGGTCGTTTGGGACGTAAGACGGGTGAAGGGTTCTACAAGTATAAAAAGGAAAAGTAGTGCCCTGAAGACAAGGCTCTCAGGTTAGGGAAATTGCGAGGGCTCTCATTTTCAATGCCTTGGGGTATCGCTTTCAGCACCAGATTTCAAAATATTCTAGAATGGTTTAGCACTTAAAGAAATTTAGCTAAGGTCATTAAGCTTCGTTTCCAAATTTTTTTGCCTTAAAGATACTGTTAAATCTCCCCGAGTCCTTTCTATAATACCTCGTAAGGTGTCGGTGGTTCGCCTCAAGCCATGAGCGAGCAAATCCGGGAAATCCATAGTCATCAATATTCCGTGGATTTCATCCATTATAGTCAGTAATTCCTCGCAACGAGAAAAGTCCCCTCGCCTTAGACTATCTAATATATATCTCCGCAACTCCCCTACGGATTCGCCCAAGCCATCAAGGTAGGCAGCATTGCTTACGCCCAGTGCTCCCGGCTTTGGCAAGTCTTCCCCGACAATCAACGCTAAGGTTATATATCCTTCAGCTAACTCCTTTTGAGCGTCGTGAACAAAACCTGAATGTAGTAGCCTGCCATGCCTAGCCAGGTCGTGGTTCAGCTCTCGAAGTAATTCATGAGCCGAATCAAGGAGTCGCTTTGCCTTATCGTGCTCCTGGCGATGCACGGCACGTATGGCATCAGCGCTGTAACGGATGACCTGACGGCAACTACGCAAGGCTTTTTCTCTCGCCTCATCCTCAGCCGCAAAGTAGGGGCGAAGCTTCGCAGCGATAATCTCCAAATCTTCTACTGGTTTTGACATTGCCCTTTCGCCAAGTCCATTTTTACGACCAATTTCTGCACAGCTCCCTTAACATCTTTCTCGCCTAAGACAGCACTAATCACAGCTACAGCATCAGCTCCAGCAGCCACTACTTCATCGACATTATTCTGGTTTATGCCGCCAATAGCTACTAGAGAGGTAGATACTGTTCGCTTGAGTTCTTTGAGTATATCCACTCCCACTACAGTGGCTTCCCTTTTCGTTGTCGTGGGAAATATAGAGCCTACAGCAATATAGTCCGCTCCTTCAGCTTGGGCTTTTGTTGCCTGCGATAGCGTCGTGACGGAGCAGCCAACTATTTTATCTATAGGCAACTCCCTGCGGACTACAGGCAGGGGCAGGTCTTCCTGCCCAATGTGAAGCCCATCAGCGTCAACAACTATAGCTAGGTCGAGGTAATCATTTATTATAAATAGAACATCCGATTGACTACAGAGCTCCCTGAGCTTTTGCGCTACAAGTAGCAGTTCTCCCCTTTTGCTTTGCTTGTCGCGAAGTTGAATTACCCTGGCACCACCCTCAATAATTTGCCTGGCGATGTCCAGTTCATCCCTGCCCACCAGAAATTGCCTATCCAGAATGACGTAAAGCCCGGCAATTCTTTCTATTTTGTCCCGGCGTGATATTCGGGAAATCAAATCTCGCTCTAAGGTATAAAGGGCAAACCTTGTCTGTTCAAAGCTAGCTGAATTCAGCATTGCACTTAGCTCTGGCAATTTAGCTAGCTCCTCTACCACGCGAAGAGACTCTTCCACCCTTTTAGCATTGGCTGTAACTAAATCCAGCAAGCCCTGCAGTGAGGTCGTTTTCATATTTATTTCTTTCTCCCTTAGAGGGATACGGTAAGGGCTACCAACATCATGTTCTGAATCTCTCTGAGATAAGAGCCCTATATTCACTGATTCAGTCTCCTGGGCTAAATCATGACGTAGAGTCCTTAACCGCTGGCTCAGTTCAGCATCATTGAGAAGAAAGCGAGCGACATCTTCCAGAACCCGCAAGCCTTCACTGGAGCGGTTTAGATTGGCATCAATCATACGCAGCGGTTGGTGAGACACTTTCTAGGTCCTTCAGCGGCTCAGGCAACACACCTTCCCTGGCTGCTTGTATCTTTTCCTGAATCTGGGACGGTAGCTCCTGTCCCATGTCTTGGAACTTCTTTTCCACCCAGCGACCGATATTCCGGGGGTCTTTGTAATAATCCTCACCGGGGTGCATTGTAGGCTCGCCGCTCTCCTCCCATGCCGTCTTCAATGACTTAAGGTAGGCAAAGCCGGAAACGGCACGAGGTAAGTTGGTATTGCCACAGGATGAGCATTTTGGAGCAAAGGGAGCATAAATATCCCTTACCAAAAAAGCCAGTCTTCTGCGGCAGTTCTGACAAATAAATTCATAAATGGGCATGGGATACCTTCTCGTTCAATCACTCTCAGACTTGTTTTTCCCTTGGTCAGAGAACTCTTTCCTTTTTTCTTCTATCTGGGTAACGGGCCATTCGCCCCTCTCCATTTTCTCAGTTATTTCCTCATATTCCGGAGGGGATTTCTCACCGCTACTCATTCTCTTATTCCATTCGGCTATTGCTCTGGGGTCGTCGCGCATCATGCCCTGGGTTAACTCACGGTCGGAAAGTATGTCTTCATAAATATCCCTGTATGTTTTCTGTACGGAAAAGGTGGAGAATATCCGCTTGAGCTCGCTGCTGCCGCAGCGAGGACAGGGTGGTGGGGGCACAGAGGAGCTCTGCCGATATGAGCTAAAAATTCGGCGACAGGAATCACACCAATACTCATAAATAGGCATTTTCCCCTAGCAAGGAAATTTTAGCACAACTCCTTCCTTCGACCAAACCGTGCTGGGAAAGTATAACTTCTCTTCCTTTTCCTGAAGAAGTTATGAGACAGCTAGATTTGGTTAAGGATAGCCTAACTCTTTGCCCAGAACTGCCACTGCGGCTACCTGAGGAGGGCCACCGAAGGTCTGTGATATGCCAAGCTTGGCATCCTTTAGTTGACGCTCAGGCGATTGAGCCTTGCCCTGGAGTTGTTTGTAAACCTCGTAAGTCATCCTGAGGCCGCTAGCACCCACCGGGTGTCCAAAGCATTTCAGCCCACCATCGCTATTTACAGGCAAGCCACCGCCAAGCTCAAAGAAGCCAGAATCGATATCCTCCTTGGATTTGCCCTCCGGGCTAAAGCCAAGGAGTTCGTAAAGAAGCAACTCTGTGCTGGTAAAGCAATCGTGAACTTCAGCAATGTCAATTTGCTCTCGAGGATTCTTTACCCCAGCTTGCTCGTAAGCTTGGCGAGAAGAATTTATGACCTCCTCAAAATGGAGCCAATCGAAAGCCGGGCGGTTTTGGGGAAGCAGAGCAGAATGAGCCGCACCTAAGCCCTTTATATAGATAGGGTCATTCCTGTATTTTCTAGCTTGGCTGGCGGGAACCAAGAGGGCTGCGGCACCGCCGTCACTGTTGCCACAGCAATCAAAAAGACCGAGTGGCCAGGCGATAATAGGAGCACTCGTCACCTGTTCCAGGGTTACGCGGTTGTGGAAATGAGCCTTGGGGCAAAGGCTACCGTTGTAATGGTTCTTAACCGCAATCTTGCCAATGATGCGTTTACCTTCTTCGGGGCTCAGTCCGTAAGTGTAGAAATATCGAGTTGCGATCATGCCAAACGAGCCCGGCGCGGTGCGGCGTGCCTCCAGTACTGTGCTCATGCCTCGTCCGGTTCCCAAGCCAGGGAAGCCAGTATCCTTGAGCTTCTCCACACCCAGTGCCAAAACTAAATCGTACATACCACAAGCGACACCAAAGCAGGCATTCCTCAGAGCCTCATGTCCAGTGGTGCACCAATTTTCCACCCTGCTCATGGGTATGCCATGTAGTTTCAATGGTCCCGCCAGATGGGTGCAGCCAATGCCGACCATCGGTTGGGTGACACTCCCATACCAGCAAGCCTGAATATCCTTGGGGTCGATCCCGGCATCCTCATAAGCCTCGTAGGCAGCCTCTATGGCTAGGTCATCGAGCCCAGCGTCCCACCTCTCGCCAAACTTAGTGCAGCCCATACCAATAATGGCAACTTTATCCTTTATACTCTCCATTTATCTACCCTCCATTGGTCATTGGCTCACGACTCTCCCTTTTCCTCACCTTCATAAACTTCGGGAAATATTTCCCTCCTCCTAAATCTTTGCCAGTCTGGCTTCTTTTTCTGCCAGAATGCGTTCTTCCAATGTTCGGCTTCCTCCGAAGCGTAATATTTCCAGAGATACTGAGCTGAAACTGCCTCTATGCCCCGTATATAGGTAGTGGCGGCGTTGAAGCACGCTTTGATGCCCGCTATAGCTCCAGGACTTTTCTCCAATATTTCGTCGCACCATTTGTCCACCTCCTCTTCCAACTTATCTGCTGGTACTACCTTGTTCACCAGTCCCATCTCCAGGGCTTCTTGGGCAGTATACCGGCGGCAGAGATACCAAATTTCCCTGGCTTTCTTTTCTCCCACTACCATCATTAAATCAATGATACCTACACCTGGGTCGAAACTTCCCACCAAGGGGCCGACCTGGCCAAAGACGGCATTTTCTGAAGCTATGGAGAGGTCACAAATTTGCTGATAGACTTGCCCCCCTCCTATGGCATAACCATTCACTGCCGCGATAACCGGCTTAGGCATCTCCCGTATCAAGGTTTTGACCATTAAATCCTTTTCCAACATTCCCTTCCGATAGCCGGCTTTTGCTTCCTTGGCATCACCGCCGGTACAAAATGCCTTATCGCCAGCGCCAGTAAACACCACCACGCCTACAGTACCATCGCTTGCCACATCCTCAAAAGCTTTTATCAGTTCGTCCTGGGTGGAGGTAGTAAAGGCGTTATATGCCTCGGGTCTATTTATGGTTACCCTGGCTACTCCGGGCCTCTTTTCATAGATGATATCTTTAAAATCAAACCCTGGGATCTTTTCCCATTTTCTCTTTGCCATTGCTCATCCTTTCATCTTGATAGTTCACCTTATAGGTCGGCATTTCCAAAAATAGTTGTACATGCCCGCACCTTCATAGAGCTTCCTAAAAGTCATCTCTACCGGCATATCCACCTTTACCTCGCCGGGGTCACAATCCGTCATGGGAAGATACGCTCTGGTATTTTGGTAGTCAAACTCTATCCCTATCTGGGGTATTGTGGGGTCGTCACTTCTGCCAGCTAGGTTATCCAGGGTAAAAGTAAACACCTTGGCTTTGCTATCCGAGAGCCTGACTTCCTCAAAATTATCCTTGCTTCGGCAGTTATAGCAAACCCTTTCTATGGGGAAAGTGACGGTACCGCAATTCTTGCACTTGCTGCCGTGCATGCGAATGGCCCAGTTGCGCTCCCTCCAGCTAGTAGTCGCTGCCGGAAAGAGCCTGAGGGGTTCACCAGGTTGAGGCTCTAGCAGTCCTCTATAGCTGAGATATCTTGCATAGCTAGAGAGGGATCTCTTGGAGTTCAAGTATCCCTTCACCCCTCTTCTGTTATCCTTGACCTTTTCAATTTCTTTCGTCACGCTGAGCAGAAAGGCATCGCAACCACTACCATAGCTAGCCACCAGGATCTTGTCACCGGCCTTAGCTTCCTCTAGAGCAGCTACAAGCATAAGTAAAGCGTGTGCACAACCCGTAATGCCTACATTGCTGATAAGCAGGTCTTGAAGCTGCGCTTTAATATCAAACCCCAAGCGGCGCGCTAGCCCTTGCTGCGCCCTTGAATTGGGAGCATAAAGCACAGCTTTGGTGATATCCTGAACGGAGAGTGCTTTCTTTTGCAGTAAGCCTGAAATTGCCCTCTCCATATTCTCTGTATAGCCGTGCTCGATGATGAAGCGATCTTCCCAAGATTGGACATAGATATCTTTGTCTAGTCTCCACACATCGTATAGTTCGTTGGATATGGAATGGCTGCCTTCCACTATGACAGCGGGTTTAGCAGTATTGCCAATCAGCAAAGCTGCAGCAGCATCACCAAAGGTCTGTTCATAGTTTGACCGAGGATAACCTATGCGGCAATCAGAGGCAGTCACCAAGACTTGGCTGGCAGAGCCACTGGCTACGGCATCCAACGCTGCTCTAAATGCCGCCGTCGCTGACTTCAAGCTGTTGCCAAAGTCAGCGGTGATAATTTCCGGTCTTAAGTCGGAAGCCATGGCCACCAAGGTAGAGCATTCTTTCTCCTTATAGGGCGAGGTAGTGGAGGCAAAATATAAGCCATCTACCTTCTCCCTTTTTAAGCCGGCTAAACAGTCAATCGCAGCCTCACTTGCCATGGTGATAGTGTCTTCGTCGTTGTTGGCTACGCTTCTTTCACCCCTAGTTGAGGCACTTCCCCAAGCCTCGGCGATAGCATCTCGAGCGAGCCGCCATAATGGTATATAGGCACCGTATGAAATAATGCCAGCCATGAATTGAATCCTCCTTTATTTGTACTCTCGAATCCCTCGTCCCATCTTCCTGCCAAAATCCGCAGCTCCGACTTTTGGCAACCACTTTTTTAGCGTGCCTCGGCCTGCATATAGATTATGCTCCTTGTCCTGAGGTTGTCAATGGTGAAGGCTTTGCAACATTGCCTGCTCTCTAGTGCAAGGCTCTCTGCGCCTACAGTAGATTTTGCTAACGGCTGGCTGGAGTGCGTGGAAGTGTTTTGACACGAACACGATTCTGTATGGGCTACTCCAAGTAGAGTATCCTGCTGCAACTATTGCATTGGATTAAATCGCCAGCTTTGGCTTTCTGCCATTGACTCGTAGGCACGGTGATGTGGCATCCCTGGCATTTTCCTCTCTCCACTTTGACTACAGCTTGTCCCCTTGTTGGCCTGATTCGCTCATAAGTGTTGAGGGCTTCAGAGTCAATTTGCTGCGCTAGTCCATTACGGTCCCCCCTAAGCCTGGCAAGCAGAGCTTCAATTTCGCTTTTCCTTTGCCCAAAAATTTCTTGCCTCTGCTCCCATTCTCGTTTCAATCGTTCAATCTCTTCGGCGGTAGTTTTTACCTTGGCTTCTATCTCTTCTACCTGGCTCATTAATCCTAAGAGGGCATCTTCTTTCGGCCTAATCTGGCTCTTAAGGCCCTTGGCTTCTTTCTCAAGGTTAACCAGTTCCTTAGGATACTTGGTTGTGCCACTGTAAAGTTTGCTATCAATCTGCCTGACTTTCCCTTGAAGGTCTTCCAGTTCCCATTCAGAACTCTTTTGCTTTCTCCTCGCATCTTCCAGTTGTTCTTTCTGTGAAGCAAGCTTAGATTCGGCGACAACCAAGGCCTTATTGTCACTTAACTGATGTTCAACCTCACTTAGCTCTTGTTGCTTCCTTTGAAGCTCTAGGTCAAGCTGTTGCAACTTATAAAGTTGCCCTGCCAAACTCATGCTGGGGCTTATTGTAGAAGTGAAGTGGGGATATTGTCAAAAAATGCAGGCAGCTTCCTGGGAAAACCAGGAAGCTAAAGTTCCACAATCCTGGGTTTCACACGGCGTTTTTCGGCAGCGACAATGGCGTCTATCTGGGATACAACTTCATCAAGCTTATTTTGGCGGCTTGTTATCACATAATCGAAAAGCGGCAGGCTTTTTATTTCCCCTTTAGCCTTTTCCAACCTTAGGGCCAAATCTGTTGAAGACTCGCTGCGTCGCCTCTTCAACCTCTTTTCTAGTTCTTCCACTGAAGAAGGCGTGAGGAAAATAAATACTGCTTGGGGCAGGATTTCCTTAATAGTAGCGGCACCCTGAACATCTACTTTGACTATTGCATCTACCCCTTTGGATAAAGCCGAAGTTATTTCGTCTTTTGGCACACCATAGTAGTTGCCGTAGACATTGGCCCACTCCAGGAACTGGTGTTTTTCTATTATTTGTTGAAATTCTTTCCGAGAAACGAAGTGATAATCCACTCCATTCTTTTCCCCGGCACGCTTAGGACGTGTAGTAGCGGTAATGACATAATGAAAGGGACGCCCTAACTTTCTCATTCTGGCAAGCACAGCATCCTTACCTACTCCCGAAGGTCCGGAAAGGACGACGAGGAGGGGTCGAGAGCTTCTGGCGCCTCTTCGCTTCGTTCGAAGCTTCGACTCAAGGCTTCGGTCAGGCACTTCACAGCTCAACTTTTTCCTCAGACAGCATGGATGCAGTGGCTAATCTATGGGCGATGGTCTCTGCTGTCACGGCAGCCAACATCATGTGACCAGTATCAAAAAGAATAGCGGTCTTGGCTTTCCTGCCATGAGTGGCGTCAATTAAAAGTCCCTTTTCTCTTACTTCCCGAAGGAGTCGCTTGATTGGTTGCTGATTTATGGAAAGGAAAGCAATTACCCTATTTATAGCTATGACACTACCAAAACCGATATGAACTAATTCTGTAGACATGCTGCCCCTCCTAACTTAATTCTTGAATTCTAATTCTAGTTGACCGCAAAATTCCTGGTAATTCACCTCACTTCAGAAGACCCTATCTCTGTCTGTAGTTCTTCAACATTGTTTAGCATTTAGGATTCCGTGCTCAGGATTTATCAGTATTTAGTGCTTGTTGTAAAGTTTGCCAGAAGGCAGGATAGGATACCTGTGCCACCTGGGCATGCTTGATAGTCGTTTCTCCTTTGGCTATCAAACCGGCTACTGCCAGGCTCATCGCCAATCGGTGGTCAAAATGGCTGTCAACCTCTGTGCCCGACAAAGGTCTACCACCATAGATGACCATGCCATCCGGCAGAGGCTCAATTTTAGCACCCAGGCGAGAAAGCTCACTTACCACAGTGGCAATCCTGTCTGATTCCTTCACCCTCAGCTCCCCGGCATCCCTGATCACAGTTTTTCCTTTAGCAACACAGCCAGCCACGGCTAACACGGGAATCTCATCAATGAGGCGAGGGATAATATCACCACCGACCTCTATCCCCTTTAACTCGCTAGATTCTACCACAATATCGGCTAAGGGTTCACCAGCTTCCAGACGCTCATTATCTATTTTTAACCTGGCTCCCATAGCCAGGAGAATATCTATGATTCCCGTTCGTGTCGGGTTAATTCCACAATCCCTTACCATTATTCTGGCGTTAGGGTGAATAGCTCCGGCAACCAAAAAGTAGGCTGCTGAACTGATGTCGCCCGGGACGCGAAGGTTGACGGGAACTAAAGGGCTGCTCAACGGCAGCAAGGAAATCGAATTTCCCTGGCTTTCCAAACTGGCTCCCATCCATTCGAGCATCCTTTCCGTATGGTCCCGGGAAGGGATTGCCTGGTGTAAGACGGTATTGCCGCGGGCAAAAAGACCGGCTAGTAGAATGGCCGATTTAATTTGAGCACTGGGAACAGGTAGGGTAAAATCTATGCCCCGCAACTTTCTTCCCTTAATGACCAGAGGAGCAAAGGAATCTCGCCCCCTTCCCCAGATCTCAGCGCCCATCAATTTCAGTGGCTCAATCAACCTGCCCATGGGGCGATTACGAAGAGAGGCATCCCCGGTAATAACAGATAGGAAAGGCTGGCTGGCAAGAAGACCGCCAAGAAGGCGCATTGTAGTGGCACTATCCTGGGCATCAAGCACATTGCCGGCCTCTTTAAGACCATCTTCGCCAGTTCCCGAGACTAATAGAGTAGGTGAGTCCCGCGACCCTTTTCTGCCAATTTTCACCTCCAGGGCTCTCAGACACCTGACTGTGGCCAGGCAATCTCTCCCCGGAGCAAAATTATCAATCTCGGCCTTACCTTTGGCTAAGCTATTCAGGATGACAGCCCGGTGGGAAATAGACTTATCACCAGGTAGAACTACCTCCCCTTCCAACCTGGGACAAGGTTTGACGGTTCTTATTTCCGCTCTTGGCGAAGACGACTTTAAGCCGACAAATTGTTCAGCCATTCTTGTCTTGCTTTGTTAGCCTCAGTGAAGGCTTGTTCCAAGCGTTTATCCTCCTCAGCCACCAGTTGGCGATACCTCTCCAATTCCTGGCTGAACTTATCTATCCAGTTAACTATAACTTCCTTGTTGCTAAGGCAGATATGGGCATTTACCACAGGACTTCCCGAAGCCAGACGAGTAAGGTCATGATAGCCAGAGGCCGCCAGTTTGGACATTTTAGACCAGGAAGGATTCTTGGTGGTTAGCGATACCAAAGCTGCCGAGAGCAACATGGGCAGATGACTAATGCCAGCCACCAGATTGTCATGCTCCTGAGCATCAATGAAAAAAGGTATGGCTCCAAGCCTCTTGACCATGCCTGTCACCGTATCTATCGATTTTGGTGAAGCTTTCTCCGATGAGGTGAGACAATAAGTGCATCCCCGAAATAATTCGGCCTCAGCAGCCTGGATGCCATAAGTTTCCCTCCCGGCCATGGGGTGTCCGCCAATGAAGTCCACCGTTGGCGGCAGTATTTCACCAGCCCATTTCATAACCTGGACTTTCGTGCTGGCGGTATCGGTGACAATGCAAGCAGAGGGAAGATGGGGAGCTATCTCGGAGAAGATTTCCTTTACCGTCAGAACCGGTGTGGCGATGATGACAAAATCAGCTTGCTTTACCGCATCCTTCAAGTTGGTTTCGCCTCGCTCAATGGCGCCTGAACTTAAGGCATTGGCTACAGTTTCCTGACGACGGCTATAGCCGACTATTCCCCACCCAGACTTCTTCCCTTGCCTTAAAGCTAACCCGATTGAGCCGCCGATTAACCCTAAACCGATGATGGTAACCAGCACGGTATCATTATAGCAGTGTAAGGCTCACATGTCATTGTGAGCCCTTATCCTCCTGTCATTCTGAGCCTCTTCCTTATAGAGTTAAAAGGCACAAGGTACGTGTCAAATCGAGGTATTGACTTTTTTTTGAAGAATTGTTATTCTAACACGAAGTATTTCCATATTCATACGTGTTATCCTTATATTACTATAGAATATAAGATTTCACTTACGAGTGTGGCCAGCCAAATGAGCCCGACTCAGGTGGCAAAGCGGCTTAGTATGGGCAAGAGATGGTTGCTGAGATGGACTAGCAGGTTTTGGTAAATAAAAGTAAATGCTCACGAAAGTGGGCATTTTTTGTATCGCAAAGGGGGTGGTGCTTGTGGAAGTGAAAATTATGCGATGGATAAGCTGTGATACTCCAAGTCGAGGAAGCGATAGGGCAATAGACAGAAGTAATAAACGGAAGGAAAGATGAGTAAACCAAAATGGCATAGCAAGGTAATTCATTTAGTAGTTGCCCTGCTAGTGGTTGCCCTGGCGCTGGTGCTGAGCTCCAGTCCGGTGCCGGTGCTGGCAGCGCCAGTAGTGGCTTCAGTAACAGAAACAGCATTTGGCACTGATACAACAGACCATTATGTCGATATGCCAGCAACGGTTAATGCGGGCGACTTGTTGATTGTCCTTTTCACCAATGACGGGGACGAAACAGTAACTACACCCGGTGGATGGAGTTTACTGGCATCAGATACAGGAGGGCCGTCAGTCAGGTTATCTGTCTATTACAAGATAGCCACAGGGACAGAGGGTGGCACAACCGTAAACTTTGTAACCTCCGCCAATCAGCAGGCAGCAGCGCAGGTCTACAGGATTACAGACTGGCAGGGCACAACCCCGCCGGAGATTTCAACAGCTGCAACAGCCACAAGTACGGCGCCAGACCCGGCTTTTCTTGACCCAGCCGGATGGGGTGTATCAAACACCCTCTGGCTAGCTGTGGCAGGGCAGGACCGGGGAGACCAGTCGGGAACTCTGGCTTACCCAATTAGTTATACAGATGGGATAAGTACACTGTCTTCTGACACGAACTTGAGTTGCCGAACGCACTCAGCCCGCAGGGTGCTTCTTACTGCTACCTCGGAAGACCCGGGTCCTTTCACTATTCCAGTAACGGAGCAATGGGTTGCCTTTACCATAGCGGTTAGACCAGCACCGCGCGATCTCACCATCTCCAGCACGGAAGGAGGCTCGGTAACCGAGCCTGGTGAGGGAGTGTTTCCCTGTGATGAAGGAACGATAGTTGACCTGGTGGCGGCTCCAGGTGCTGGCTCCCGGTTTGTCAAGTGGACTGGTGATGTGGGCACCCTTAATGATGTCAACGCCGCCGCGACCACTATCACCATGAACGGCGACTATTCCATAACAGCCGAGTTTGTCAAGCAATATGACCTCTACATCTCCAGCACAGAAGGAGGCTCGGTAACCGAGCCCGGTGAGAATACTTTTACATATAATGAAGGAGAGGTGGTCGACCTGATAGCCGAGGCGGATGCCTGTTACGAGTTCGTCAACTGGACCGGTGATGTGACCACCATCAACAATGTCAACGCCGCCTCAACCAATATCACCATGAACGGAGACTATTCCATCACCGCTAACTTTGCACTGCTGAGCTACAACCTTACCACAGACAGCACCACCGGCGGCTCGGTAACCACCCCCGGTGAGGGTATATTTCCCTATGACTGCGGCACGGTGGTCGACCTGGTGGCCGAGGCGGATGCCTGTTACGAGTTCGTCAACTGGACCGGTGATGTGACCACCATCGACAATGTCAACGCCGCCTCAACCAATATCACCATGAACGGAGACTATTCCATCACCGCTAACTTTGCACTGCTGAGCTACAACCTTACCACAGACAGCACCACCGGCGGCTCGGTAACCACCCCCGGAGAGGATACATTTCCCTATGACTGCGGCACGGTGGTCGACCTGGTCGCCGAGGCCGATGCCTGTTACGAGTTCGTCAACTGGACCGGTGATGTGACCGCCATCGATGATGAAAACGCCG